>TARA_R110002012_G_scaffold270731_3_pt1 | contig 456032 bp, 410 predicted proteins | sample TARA_R110002012 | Tara Oceans TARA_R110002012 (sample SAMEA4396515) | marine metagenome | biome: Westerlies Biome; feature: [DCM] deep chlorophyll maximum layer (ENVO:01000326); material: water (ENVO:00002006), including particulate matter (ENVO:01000060) such as... | depth 40 m | reverse complement strand
ATTCTAGATCTTTAATCAGCTACCATTACGCCATAGACCTAAAAGGGATTTAATAATAACAGGTAAAATAGCCTCTTGTAATAAACTACTTGAAATCATTCTCGGTCAGCCTCAAGAACACCAACAGGTGCGGGAAAATAAATAACCGTCACCCACTAAAAAAAATAGTCCCATACGGGATGTATGGGACTATTGGTGATCCCTTCAGGAATCGAACCTGAAACCTACTGCTTAGAAGGCAGTTGCTCTATCCAATTGAGCTAAGGGACCGTTGTGTCTCTATCCTCCCGAAGTTTCGGTAGGATAGAGCGCCAATCCGCTTTTCAAAAGCGAGTGCAAATATATGAAAATCGATTTTCTTTTGGCAAGTTGAACCTTGAATTTATTTGCATCTATTACTGTTTAGTTTTTTGTGATGAAATATAGAGCATTAAAGAATACAGAATTGCAAATCAGCGAAATCGCATTCGGCTGTATGTCAATGGATTTGAGCCGAAGGGACAATGATGAGTTGATTCACGCTGCCATTGATGACGGAATAAATTATTTTGATACGGCCGACCTTTATGATCAAGGAAAGAACGAAGAAGCACTTGGACGAGCATTAAAAGGCAAAAGATCCGAGGTGATTGTGGCAACAAAAGTAGGCAATCAACTAAGAGCGGATGGTAGCGGTTGGGATTGGAACCCTTCGAAAGACTATATTCTGAAAGCAGTTGACCTGAGCTTGAAAAGACTTCAAACGGATTACATTGATTTGTATCAGCTGCATGGCGGCACAATAGAAGACCCAATCAATGAAGTGATAGAAGCTTTTGAGCAGTTAAGGGCTGAAGGTAAAATCAGGAATCATGGCATTTCTTCCATTCGCCCAAATGTAATTCGAGAATATGTAGCCAATTCAAATATTGCCAGTGTAATGATGCAATACAGTTTGCTCGACAGAAGACCTGAGGAACAAATGCTGGATTTGTTGGAAAGTAATGGAGTAGGCCTAATGGCACGTGGTGGTTTAGCAAAAGGGTTATTGGGTGGTAAAATCCCAGAGGTATATCTTAATTATAAGTCACGAGAAATCGAATTGCTGGTCAATGAAATGAAGAAACTTACAGATGACAAAACGAAACTGTCGCATTTGGCTTTGCGATGGATATTGAGTCATTCCGCTGTAACCAGTGCCGTGGTAGGAATTCGTACCAAAGAACAACTCAAAGAAGCTTTGGCTTATAGCGAATCAACTGTTATTGAAAAGGAAAAGCTTGATGCTTTAGGGAAGGTATTGCCTCTTGCTTATTACCAAGCGCATCGATAAGTGTTAAAATGTCCCAAATTCAGAAGGCAATTCGTTTAGTAAGTATTAGCTTTATTTGAAATATCAAACCATCAAAGTCATGAACATCAGTCCCTCTAATTTTTCGTTTCTGAAAGCTTTATCTGAAAACAATAACCGCGAATGGTTTACAGCCAATAAGAAAACCTACGAACAAGCCCATGAAAATGCAATTTCTGTAGCCGATGCTTTATTGGCAGGGCTTTCGAAACATGACCAAATCACTACACCCACAGGTAAAAAGAGCTTGATGCGGATCTATAGAGATGTACGCTTTTCGAAAGATAAAAGCCCTTATAACCCACGCTGGGCTGGAAGTTTCAATCGATCGAAGCCAGCATTGAGGGGTGGTTACTACTTCCATATACAACCGGGCGGAAACACGGTAGTGGGCGGAGGTTTCTATCAGCCCAATGCCGATGATATCAAACTTATTCGCGATCACATTGCCATGGATGACGAACCTTTAAAGAAAGTAATCTCCGATCCTAAGTTCATCAAAACTTTTGGAGGCTTACAGGGCGAGCAGCTGAAAACCGCGCCAAAAGGCTTTGAGAAAGATCATCCTTCCATTGATCTATTAAGGTATAAATCCATGTATGTCTTCAAGAGCTTCTCTGATAAAGAAGTAACCTCACCTGATTTTGTAGAAAATGCAGTAGCTACCTTTTTAGCCTTGCGTCCTTTTTTTGATGTAATGACAGACTACTTAACCACGGATTTAAACGGAATTTCTCTTATTGAAAATCAAGCATAAACTTTAAGCGGAAAAGCGGGTAGTAAGTAGCATGGCAAGAAAGGTGATTTTTGAATTTTTAGAACAACTCAATGCAAACAACTCTAAAGAGTGGATGGATGCCAATAGGGCTTGGTACGAAGAAGCTAAAAACGAAGTGGTCAATCTGTTCGAGCCTATTTTAGCTTCGCTGAAAGAAATCGACCCAAGAATTGTGCAACCTTCGGCCAGAAAAGCCATTAGTCGAATCAATAACAATTTGATGTTTCATCCTGAAAGGCCTACTTACAAAAATCATTTTGGAGTAGTGTTTGGGCATGGGAAAGGCTTGGCTGATTTCTATGTGCACTTGGGGTCAGATGAAACCTTAATAGCGGGTGGAATTTGGCATCCAGACAGTGAAAGGCTCAAGAAAATTAGAACTGAAATTGATTATGAGGGACGCAAACTGATGAAAACTTTGCATGCCGAGCCTTTTAAAAGTTGGTTTCATTTCTATACCGAAGAGGCACTGAAAACTGCACCAAAAGGCTATTCGCAAGATCATGAGTTCATCGAATTGCTGAGGTTGAAAAGTATCGCGGCCATACGTCCGATTACACGAAAAGACATTCTTTCTGATGGTTTTCATGACATGGTAATCGAATCTTACACAGTCATTTTACCTATGATCGACTTTTTGAATGTTGCTTTGTTGGATGATTAATATTTAACTTGAAGAAAATTACAGCGTATGAAAAAGTTAATGATTTCAATGTTTCTGCTTTTGGCAGCTTTTGCTGTTAAGGCGCAAGAGGCCACGGTAAGTGAAGCTGCTAAAATAGAGTTTGAAAACAAGCTGTATAACTTTGGAGAAATTGCCCCGGGTGATACTGTAGATCATGTCTTTACTTTTAAGAACATTGGCACGGCTCCATTGAAAATTTTATCAGCACGTGGGTCTTGTGGTTGCACAGTACCCAAATACTCTACCGATGCAGTTGCTCCTGGTAAAAGCGGAGAAGTATTTGTGCGATTCAATAGCGCTGGCAAACGCGGTAACCAAAACAAAACCGTAACGCTTGTCACCAACGACCCTACAGCTCAACAAGTCATTTTAACCCTGAGAGGTAACATTGTTACAGCGGGAGAGCGAAGGGAATAGCTTTTCTTTCGAAATAAGAATTTAAGCCCTTGGAGTTTCTAGAACTTCAAGGGTTTTTTCATTTTTAGCTTACTTAATTCCTGTAATTGCTATTAGCGGTAATTTGATTTTTTTCATAGCTTCACCCTCTTCAAAACAACCCTGATATGAAAAAACAACTCATCACATTTTTAATGTTGGTTTCGGTGGGGCTTTTCGCCCAAACTGCGCCAAACTGGCTTCGTTATCCGGTCATCTCTCCAGATGGCTCAACAATAGTTTTTACCTACAAAGGCGACCTATATAAGGTAAGCTCAAATGGTGGCGATGCTACTCAACTTACCTTTCACGAATCGCATGATTTGATGCCTGTATTTAGCAAAGATGGAAAAACCATTGCCTTTGCTTCAGACCGCTACGGCAATTTCGATGTATTCACTATGGACATCCGTGGAGGAGAAGCCCACCGCATTACTTTCCACTCAAACGATGAGCAGCCCTTCTCCTTTTCTGCTGATAATAAATCGGTATTATTTGGAGCGCTAAGACAAGATTTAGCCGAACACAGACAGTACCCTCATGGTTCCCAGTCTGAATTATATTCGGTTCCAGTAGCTGGAGGGCGTGTAGACCAAGTTTTTACTTTTCCAGCAGAGTATGTACAAGTAAATAAAAGTGGAAGCCAGATGGTTTACCACGATAAAAAAGGAGGCGAAAACGAATTCCGTAAGCATCAAAACTCTGCCATTGCCCGCGATATTTGGGTATATGATAAAAGGACGGATTCTCACAAAATGATTACTTCTTATGAAGGAGAAGACCGCCAGCCGATTTTTAGCCAAGATGAGAAAAGCCTTTACTTTTTAAGCGAAGAAAGTGGCAATTTCAATGTGCACAAGCTTTCGCTAGACAACCCTTCTGCAAGGACTCAACTAACGAATTTCAAAACTCACCCAGTTCGTTTCCTAAGCATGGGCGGAGGCATTTTAAGCTTTGGCTACGATGGCGAATTATACACCATGAAAGAAGGGCAACAACCTAAAAAGCTTTCGGTGAATATCGTTACACAAAGCAAGGCTAACAGCGATAAATTCGTTTCCATCAATGGTGGTGTTGGCGAAATGGCCATTTCACCGAATGGAAAAGAAATAGCCTTTACGGCCCGTGGCGAAGTGTTTGTTACTTCTGTAGATGGTTCCCTCACAAAAAGAATTACCAATACTCCAGAGCAAGAAAGGTTTGTTACTTTTTCACCCGATGGAAAATCAGTGGTGTATGCCAGCGAAAGAGATGGGCGATGGAGCATTTTCAAAACCACAAGAATCCGCGAAACCGAAGAACCATTTTTCTTCGCTGCCACCTTATTAAAGGAAGAGCCTTTAGTGCAAAATAAGCTCGATAATTACCTTCCAAACTTTTCACCCGATGGAAAAAAGCTAGCTTTTATTGAAGGAAGAAGAACTTTAAAGGTGTTGGATTTGGCTTCGAACAATACAACTACTTTAATGACCCCAGAGGATTTGTATCACATGGGTGATGGAGACCAGTCTTTCAGTTGGAGTCCCGACAGCAAATGGATTTTGTTCGATTGGGGAAAAACACTGAGCAATAGCGAAATTTTACTTTTAGCCGCAGATGGTTCTAAACGAGTAAACCTTACTGAAAGTGGTTATGGCGATAGCAGCCCTAAATGGGTGAATGATGGTAAGCAAATGATTTGGTTCAGTAACCGTGATGGTTTGAAAAGTTATGCCACCAGTGGTTCGTCTCAACGCGATGTGTATAGTATGTTCTTCGATCAAGACGCTTGGGATAAGTACAACCTAAGCAAAGAAGATTATGACTTGATGAAAGAAATCGAAAAAGCAACCAAAAAAGAGGACGCTGAAGACAAGGAAAAGGACAAAGACAAGAAAGATGAAAAAGAGAAGGAAAAGGTGAAAGACCTTACTTTCGATTGGGATGATATGAAAGACAGAAAGGTGAGAATGACCATTCACTCTTCTAGTTTGGGCGATGCCGTACTTTCTAAAGATGGCGATAAACTGTACTACTTGGCGCGTTTTGAAAAAGGAATGAACCTTTGGAGTACAGATTTAAGAACCCGCGAAACAAAAATGGCAATGAAGCTCGATGCAGGTTTCGGTAGCCTTACTTGGGATAAAGACAGAAAGAATCTTTACTTATTAAGTGGAGGAAGAATTTCTAAAATTGATCCAGAAAGTGGAAAACGTGAAGGGGTGGATGTCAAAGGTGAAATGAATTATGATGCCGTTGCAGAGCGTCAATATATGTTTGATCATGTTTATATTAGAACCAAAAATGTTTTCTACGAGCCAACTTTCCATGGTATTGATTGGGAGTTAATGAGAAAGGAATACGCTAAGTATCTGCCTTCTATCGGTAACTCATACGAGTTCTCAGAATTGCTTTCAGAAATGCTTGGAGAGCTAAATGTGTCGCACTCAGGTGCCAGATATAGCACAAGTATTACAAATGCCGATGCTACTGCTTCGCTGGGTATTTTTATGGATTATAAACACAAAGACGATGGTATTTTAATTACCGAAGTAATTAAAGGCGGTCCTTTAGACAAAGCGAACCTCAATGTAACTAAAGGCATGATCATCGAGAAAATTGATGGAGAAATCATTGCTCAGAATGTGGATGTAGCCAAGTATCTAAACCGTAAAGCAGACCAATTTACTTTGTTAGAAATCTATGATCCCGCAACTAAAAAGAGACAACAGATCACAATGAAGCCTATTTCTTTAGGTGCTGAAAGAGGTTTGTTGTATGATCGTTGGGTGAAAATCAACGAGAAAGAAGTAGAAGAGAAGAGTAACGGTCAGTTGGGCTATGTACATATTCCGGGTATGAGCGATGGCCCTTACCGTAGTATTTACGAAGACATGATGGGTAAATTCTCTGACCGTAAAGCCGTTGTAGTCGATACACGATTTAATGGTGGAGGTGACTTGGTAGCAGATTTGGCCATGTTCTTTACTGGTGAACCATTTATTACTTATGCTACAGAAGCCAAAGTGGTAGGTGGAGAACCAACTTCTCGCTGGACAAAGCCAACTTTAGCCATGTTCAACGAAAGCATGTATTCTGACGGTCACTGCTTTGCCAGTGGTTATACAGACCTTAAGATTGGAAAAACTGTCGGTATGCCAGTGCCTGGTACTTGTAGTTTTGCAGGTTGGGAAGGTTTACCCGATGGTGGCAGATGGGGTGTGGTGCCTGTAAGTGCTAAAAACAAAGCAGGCGAGTGGATGGAAAACAACCAAACTGAACCTCAGTTTAAAGTGAAGTTAATGCCGGGTGTTGTAGATAAAGGAAGAGATCAGCAGCTGGAAAAGGCCATTGAGGAACTGATGAAAGAGATCAGATAATCTGACATTCTAATAATTTGAAAGAAGCCTTCATAAGTGGAATACTTATGGAGGCTTTTTCATGTCAACGTCTTTCCACAATCCTTTCATTTATTTAATCCGCCTCTTAATCAGTAGTACGACATTCTTTCTACATTTTGGGCGTTTTTTTCTATGATTTTGGTGTTCTTTGCGCCTCAATTTTTTCGAAAGACTAATGGTTGAATTGAAAATAGGGGGAGTGCCAGAACATTTTAATATGCCTTGGCAACTATTGCTTTCTTCAGGAATACTTGAGAAATCTGGTATTAAACCACATTGGACAGATTATCATGGTGGCACAGGCCTTTTGGCGCAAGCATTACACGATGGCGATTTAGACATTGGGGTGCTACTTACCGAAGGCGCAGTTCAGGGAATTGATAAAGGAAAAACATTCAAAATCTTCAGTTTTTATGTCGATTCCTCTTTAACCTGGGGAATTCATGTGCCTGCAAATTCCGACTTCCAATCCGTTTCAGATATTGAAGGAAAGCGTTATGCCATTAGCCGCTTTGGTTCAGGTTCACATCTTATGGCCATTATTGACGCTAAGGCTAGAGGATGGTCTACAGAAAACATGAAGTTTGAAGTGATTGATAATCTGGCTGGTGCTCGAGAGTCGTTCCAATATGGCGATTCTGATATTTTCCTTTGGGAGAAGTTCACGACTAAATCTCTGGTAGACAGTGGAGAATTTAGAAGGGTAGGAGAGCGTAAAACACCTTTTAGTTGCTTTGTGATTTGTGTGTCGGACAAGGCCTTTGAAGAAAAGAAAGAAGCAGTATTGACAACTATAAACGCCTTATTTCAGCAAGTCAATCAATTTATTGCCAGTACAGATAAGGTGAAACGGATAAGTGAATTTTATCATTTAAAGCCCGAAGATGTAGAAGCATGGCTCAAAGATGTAAACTGGACATCCCGTCCGCACCTTAACCAAGCAATGCTCCAAACGACAATCGATACTTTAGGAGTGCTCAACTTGGTGAGTGAAAACTTGAAGGTCGACCATTTGGTAGGCCCAATTGAAGAACTAGAGAAGTAGACATTGGTAGCTAATGGCATGTACTGATCTAAACCATTTTCTCTTTGGAGTGGAATCTCATTTTGTTCAAAAGCTTGTTCACTACTGTAGCTTCCGCTTCGGTAATATTGCACATAACATCATCAAGCTTAGCCATGTTTTGACCAATTTCACTTAAGAGCGCCTGACCCTTTTCATGAATAAATGCCTGAATCAATCTGCCATCATGCGGGCAAGGCCTTTTCCAAGCCAAACCTTTGTCGCATAACCTATCAATTAAGCGCGAAGTATCAGAATTACTGATGATCATTCGTTCTCTGATCTGCTTGGTACTTATGGGTTCAGGGTGTTGTTCACCCAAAATGGTCAATACATTGAATTGCTGTTGAGTGATGTCGTAATGCTTTAAAAACTCAGTGGTTAAATCGCTTAGCCAATAAGCTGAGTACAATAGGTTTGCTCGCAATTGCTCCTTGATGGTTTTCGTGTTCTGAGCGTTTGTTTGCGTATCCATTTTTAAAATATTGTCCGTTGGCTTACTAAATCAGACCTAATGTTATAACATTGACTGAGAAAATCAAAATTTGATAAAGTGTTTTAAGCTTAAAAGAATTAGCCATCCAACGTAAGGGGGTGTATCCCAATTGTCAGATGGCTATTGTTCAACAATTATCAACCTTATCTATAATTATTGCAGTAATTAGACTTCCGCAACTTCTTCAAGAGGTTTTGCTGCTGGGAAGTCGATGGCTATTTCTGTAACGTTATTTACATAGTTGGTTACAGTATTATCGGCTACCAAAAGCACCAAGTCCATAAGTGCAGCATTGTCAAAGCCCTGTGCAAAAAAGTTCTCAACGGCAAGGCTAGAAGGTCGTCCGTGTTTTAAAGTGACTTCTCTTACTAATGCAACAAGTGCATTTAAACGCTCATTTTCGCTTTTTCCAGCCCTTAAGTTCAGGGTTTCTTCTTCGCTAAAACCATTCATTTTTCCAATGGCAGTGTGTGCCGCTTGGCAATAAGAACATCCGTTGGCTTGAGCTACGGCAAGTGCTACCGCTTCTCTTTCCTTTGCGTTAAACGATCCCTTGGCTTGTGCGCCTTGGAAGGCCAAATATGAATCTAATGCATTTGCAGAATAACCTATTGTGGCATAAATGTTCGGGACCATTCCGATTTTCTGCTTAACTCCGTCAAAAATGGCTTGTGTTGCTGGGGCTACTTGTTCTCTTGTTGGTACTTCAAATTTTCTCATTGTATTGTTTGTTTTAATGTTTTTCAAATTCAAGTAGTCAACTAATGTTATAACATTGAAGTTCAAACATTGAAATAAAAATTCTTGAGTCTTTTCACTTGTGTTGTGTAACCATCTGATAATAAGAGATTAATGGATTGGTTATTTTTTGGATAAACTTTAGAAGGAAGAGCCTTCTCTCTATGGAGAATAGTTTTGAGAAGGAGAAAGAAATGATTTAAGCCCTGCTAGTCCTTACTTCCCAGCCAAGCGTGCCCTACTTTGAATGAATAATACTCGGTTACCTCACCGTCCTCTGACTTGCTGATCATTTTTCGATGTGGCTTTTTTAATCGCTTCTCAAAGGCTCTTTTCTCTGTCAAGTAATCTTCTTCATCATAGTAATCTTCAGGCTTACCTAGATCAGTACTACTTAAATGCATTTCGTCTAAACGACATTCCCAATTAAAACCAGCAGGAAGGCTTTTGATTTGAGGCTCAACTTGGTTCGAGTATTCTTGATCGGGCTTAAAGAATGTGCCGTCATAAAAATGAAGGAAATCACCAATAGCACATACTACCTGAGAGTTGGCAAAGTAAGGATCAATAAGCCAGATTTTGAGATAATAAGGTTCATGTAATGCATCCAACTGCTTTTTCCATTCAGTATAAATTTCAATCAAACCATTAAGGATTTTTTGACGGGTTTTTCCTTTAGGTTGAGGGTATTCGCTGTTTAGCATATTGTAGTCACAATAGGGGCTGACCCAAATTTTTGTATGGTCGCGCTGACTACTTTTTAAGGATTCGATATCGAGTTTAAGGTTCTCATTCTTCCAAGCCTCAATGTCCTTCCATATGCGATTGTGCCCTCTAAGTTTCTTAATTCTCATGCTTGATCTACTGCGGAGTACTTCCTTATTCTGTTAATAAAATTGAGCTGATAAGATAGTCAGACTTTTTTAGTACCCACTGAATGAAATTTGAAAATCTGCTCATATATGAAAATTTGAGTGATTTTGGCCTTTTTCATTCTGTTGAAAATATTTTTTCAACCGTGATGTTACTTTTTAAAAATGTTGCGTCTCATGATCAAAACTAAAACCATGTATGCCTTCGGGCAACAATCAACAATTAAAAAGAGAATAAACAATCATGAAAATTACAAACAAATTATTCGGTGCGTTAATCATTGGTATGGTAGGCATAACTTCTTGCGCAGATGTACCTCAAACTGAAATTGATGCTGCTACGGCTGCTATTGAAACTGCAAAAGTTGCTGGTGCCGAAGTGTATGTTACCGAGCAATACAATGCTTTAAATGACTCTATGGCTGTAGCTATGGCAAGTTTGGAAGAGCAGAAATCTAAATTTTTCAAAAAGTACACTAAAACTGTTGAGAAGTTAAACAAGGTAACTACAATGGCTAATGAGGTTTCTGCTAACACTGAAGCTACCAAAGAAGCTGTGAAAGCTGAAATTTTAGCTTCAATGGAAGAAGTTCAAACTTTGGTTGCTCAAGGTAGACAGTTAATTACTGAAGCTCCTAAAGGCAAAGAAGGAACAACAGCATTGGAAGCTATTAAAACTGAGTTAGATGTTGTTGAAGCTTCTATTACCGAGTCAAACACAATGTTTCAAAACGGTGAGTTGAAGCCTTCGTTAGCGAAAGTGAAAGTTGCCAAAGAAAAAGCAAGCACAATCAATACTGAATTAACTGAAGTGATCAGCAAGTATAAAGCTGCTCCTAGAAGAAAGTAATTTTAGTAGAACGATAAAGGCAAAATCCCCTGACGGTTGAAAGCCTAATGGGGATTTTCATTTTTTGAAAAGATATGAAAATCAAATGGCTAGCGATTGCGCTGCTTACTGTGCTAACTCTGATAGTATTACTATTTCCTTCCTTCATTTTTCCTCAGCCTCCGCTGGTTGAATTAACCGAGGCGCGAGAAAGACTTTCTGAAGCAGAAAAAAGCCAAGCGTCTGAATACGCACCAGATTTGTATAAAAAGGCAACTTCCTTTTATGATTCTGCCATGGTAGCATGGGCCAAAGAAAACGATCGTTTTTTCTTTCTGAAGGATTTTTCGATTACAAAACAACTTGCTGGTAAAGCATCGGAGACAGCAATTTTAGCCAAAAGTACCGCTCAAAACGTAAGCAAAAAAATATGGTCGAATTACAGCAAACGACTCGATTTAATTGATGACCAATTTGAGCGTTTCGACCTTAAGTATAAAAATATTCCACTGAACGAAAATGCAGTGAAACAACTAGCGCAAACTCGCTTGCTTTATCATGAAGTATCTGCTGCGTATGAAAATGAAAACGCGGCATACCTCAAAGAAAACCTCAGCACACTGGAAAATAATTTGACCCAACTTATTAGTCAAGCTGAAACTACTATGGCAGATTTTTTTAAAGATTATCCGCTATGGAAACAGTGGGCGGCCGCTGGAATTGAAAGGTCGCGTAAATCGAACGAAACGGTTTTCATCATAGATAAGATGGAAAGGCTTTGCTATGTATACGCCAAGGGTAAGTTGACACATACTTTCAATATGGAACTTGGTGCCAACTGGATGGGCGATAAGATGCTTTCAGGAGATAAAACCACCCCGGAAGGCGTGTATAAAGTGGTAAAGAAAAAGGGCAATGGGCAGACCAAATATTATAAAGCTTTACTGCTGAACTACCCAAACGCTGACGATCAGAAGCGCTTTAAAGAGAATAAAGCCAAAGGCATTATTCCTAAAAACGCAAGCATAGGCAATTTGATTGAAATTCATGGCGATGGCGGAAAGGGGTTGGACTGGACTGATGGCTGTGTCGCGCTGAACAATAACGATATGGACAAGCTTTTTGCTTTAGCCTCTGAAAATACACAAGTAATTATAGTGGGGGCGCTTAAACCGCTCCCAGCTAAATAATGGAGAAGAAAAGGAATATAAGGAAATGGGTAATACTCGGGAGCACTGTTGTGCTTCTGCTTTTAGTATTGGCGAAAATACAGACCATCATGATCAGTATCGCTGCTCAGGAAGATGTGGTAAAAGTAGATAAGGAAACCGAAGCCACTTTGCTGACTGACATGCAAAACCAATTGGCGGTTTTGGATAAAAAATTATCGGCCAATATTCCTAAAAACAACTACTTGGTAGTGAACAGCACGGTGAATGAATTCTATTTGTATAAGGGAACGAACCTGGTTAAGAGCGATATCTGCTCAACAGGTAGTTACATTCTCTTAAAGGGCAACGATAGCAAAAAGCAATGGATGTTTAAAACGCCAAAGGGCGAATTTAAAATACTGAATAAAACCAAAGACCCAGTATGGAAAAAACCCGACTGGGCTTTTGTTGAAGAAGGTTTACCTGTTCCTTCTCCAAACCATTCTTCTCGTTTTGAATACGGAGTTTTGGGAGATTACTCACTGAGCATTGGTGATGGTTACCTGATTCATGGTACACTTTATCAGCGCTTTTTAGGTTTGCCGGTAACGCATGGCTGTATTCGTTTAGATGACGCTAACCTCGAGTTGGTGTATAAGTCGCTGCCCATAGGTTCAAAGGTTTTTATTTTCTAATTGAATGGAAGAGCAAGAAAAAAGCCTGAACAAAGCGAAGAAGCCAATTTTCTTATACATCGCTTTAGCTATGCTATTGATGGTAATGGTTTTTGGGCTGGCCAAGTATGCCATGGCTCCTGTAAACAAGTTGGCAGAATGGAAACAGAATCAAGATACGGTAGCGGTTTATGATGAACCTAAATTGGATTCGATTCAACGTTTGATTGCTTATAGAAATGCTTTACTGAGTCTTTCAAAGAAGGATTCTATCCATTTAATCATCAATGTACCCGATAGTACCCTAGGCTTATTTATCAATGGCGTTGTGATTTACAACGTGAGAATGACCACAATGAAGCTTGACCCAATGCTCAGGAAACTATCTCAGGGTATGTACGTGCAAACATTTTCAAAGCCGCTGTCTGTAACGCTGTCTGAAGCCAGTATTATAAAGGAGCCAATTATTGAAAAGATAGCACCTAAAAATCCAGAAGAATTACTGACTTCGATAACTACGCCCGACACTTTGGTGCACCAACCGGTTTTCATCAAGCTCATCACCGAAAACGGAATCCACTTTCTTATTACACAAAATGAAGATATGACTTCAGTAGATAAAAAGGCCAACCGTAGTTTTTGGCGGGGTAGAAAAATGGAAAGAGCTAAGTCTTTTCTAAATGCGATGGTTAAATTTCAACCCTATGAATATCAGCCTTCCGTCATTATAGAAGCCAATGATAAAGCATTGACAGCCATATATAGGGCTTTACCCGAACAGCCTAAAGTGGTGGTGTATTATGAGTAGGGGATAAATTGGGTGTAGCGCTCACTTTGGCTTATTATAGATTACATTTTTCGGAATCTGTTCTTTTATTGTCCCTAATTCACTTTTAGATAATTCTGAGAGCGGCTTTCCAAATGTTTGTATTGACTTCTGATTTCTTAAATCCGTGTAAACCTCATTAATCAAATCAAGTAGTTCCACATAGGCGGCATAGGTCGACTGTTTCATGGCAGTTACTTCTATTGCTTTGTTGTCGATGTCATTGGATAGAAATTCATAGATGCTATTTTTAACTTCTTCCATGGAGCTTGTCGTATCTGATATAGTTAGCTCATCTTTATCGTTTAATTCAATTAAAAGCCGGTTCTTAATTTTGCTATAATCAGTGGTTGGTACTAACGAGCCAACAATTTCATAGCTTTTTGATATAACATAAAAGGCTAACAGGGAAGTAAGTTTATAGTATTGGAGGTCGAAATCCTTTGCTGTTAGATTCTCAGTGATGATTGATGCGATTTTGCTAAGGCTGATATCATTTCCAACTTCATTACTCATTTCTACAGAAAGTGCCATGTGCCTAGGTGTCAACTCTTCCATTTCCTGTTGCGAAAGAAGCACAAACGAACATGAACGTAAAATGCTCAAGTCGGTAGTTTCCATAGTTTTTAGTTGTAAATCGGTAATAAACTTCAAGTCGCCTTCTTTGGCTATTTGTTTGTAAACGGATAAATAGCTTAGACCCGAGCTGTCTTTTAGAAGTCCATTTTTGATAAAGTAGTTTTCCAGCTCTTGAAATTCTAATCTTAGTTGAGAAGCTGTGCTTTCGTCAAAATTGGAATTACAGAAAGCAACCCTATCTGCAAACATTTCAGGAATTTGCTGAGCAAACACTTGATTCAACGGAACGAGAATCGATAGGATCAATAAGCTTACAACTGATTTGCTCATAAGGAAAGTGAACTTATGGATTTCAGATTAGTGATTTTCACCCCTTCTTTAATACCCTTCTTACCAATGGCCCTAGGGTTAAACCTTGACCAATAATAGAGAAGACCACAATGATATAGGTAACTGTAAGAAAAAGCTCGCGCTCCATGTTGGGCTCTAATGAGAGTGCTAAAGCGATGGAGATTCCACCTCTAATTCCACCCCAAGTCATAATCAGATTGGTTTTTGGAATAAAATCTAGCTTCTTTTTAAATAGCGCCACTGGCCCCGACAAGGCTAAATACCTAGCAAGTAATGTAACAGGAATAGCGATTAAGCCGAAGGTAATGTACTCGCCATTGATAGTAATGATCAATAACTCTAGGCCAATTAGTACAAATAGGATTGCATTGAGCAAAACATCGAGCAGTTCCCAAAACTTATCTACATAGTTTTGAGTGGTTTCTGACCAAGCAATTTTAGGCGACTTATTTCCAATAAAAATACCAGCCACTACGACTGCTAAAGGCCCTGAAACGTGGATTAAATGTGCCAATGAGGAAAGTCCCATCACAAGGGCCAGGGTAATCATTACTTCGGTTTCGTAATGGTCAATCACTTTCATTAACTGAAAAACCAACCAGCCAGCTAACAAACCAAGGGCAATTCCGCCTACTACTTCTTCAAAGAAAAGCAAGCCTACTTCACTGGCTTCAATAGCACCTACTCCTTGTTGTGCAATTTTAAATATTACTAAAAAAATGACCACACCAACACCATCATTAAACAGTGATTCGCCAACAATTTTAGTCTCTAATTTTTTAGGCGCATTGGCGTCTTTCAGAATTCCTAAAACCGCAATAGGGTCGGTAGGAGAGATAAGCGCACCAAAAAGTAGGCAATAGATATAGTCGATTTGATGCCCTAAAGCCTGCACAATATAGTACATGAGCGTACCGACAATGAAAGTTGAAATCAATACACCCATGGTGGCAAATAGAGCAATTGGCATTCGTTGCTTCTTTAACCCATCAATTTTGGTGTGTAGGGCTCCAGCGAAAAGCAAAAAGCTCAGCATAATATCCAGCAAAGCCGTTTCAAAATCTATGGAGTCAATAATTAAATTGGCTTCTTCTAAAATGAAAGGGTTGAAACTACCTGCAATTGTAATGACCAGCGTAAAGCAAATGGCGATGATCATTAAGCCAATGGTAAATGGCAGTTTTAGAAATTTCGTATTGATAAAGGCAAAAGCAGCCGAAAGAACTGTGAGAATGGTAATAACGGTGAATATGCTCATTGACTTGGTTTGTGTTTTGTCTGTTATGGCAAAATAAAACCTTTAATCGAATTGTGTTCTATAACAAGGGGCAATAATCGAAATGATTATTCTGGCATGATGAGTTTGTAGACTGATTCAGGCAGTATGCTCAGTGCAAAACCTTCAATCAAACCACCAGCATAAAGTGTGAGGTGATCCTTGTATGGAGGGCGTTGAAAAACGTAATCAATTGGCTCTACAAACCCGTTTCTGTTTCCTCTGTTATTTTTTCTAGCAATAAGATTACCTAGGCCAGATTGCAACCATCGCACATTGTTTTTGCTGTCAGTTACTTTAAGTTTTAATCCCTGAAAATCGGAACGCATGGTTCCCCAATTCTTTAACTGATTTCCCCTCCCTTCAAAATCAAGCCTATTGATTCGGCCTTCGGCTAATTGTATTCTTGTTAGGTTTGCTATGAGCGGATTCAGGCTTGTAAATTCCATTGAGCCAATATAGCCCTTGTAAGTATGGTTTTTGGGGTCGTTTAAGGGGAGGTTGAACTCAATACTGAAAGGGCCATCTTGCATAAAGATACCCTTGAAATCTGCTTTTATAGTGTCTCTTTTTTCTGCTTCAGTATAAAGGTTAGAAATGGTAGCATTCAGTTTTGTTAGCATTAAATTACCTGGTTGCAACTCTTTGTCGCTGTATACTTTATAGTCAATACTGCTATTTTTTAAATACAGGCTATCAATTTCAACAGGGATTGGAAGGTTGAGAAAGGATTGGTGAAATAGCTCTTTATAGCGTGTTTCATCCAATGGAATACTCTTGTTTCTGGCCAGCTGCATATTTAGCTTTACCAGACTTAATGAGGTTCCCTTTATGGCCGAAAGGTCTTTCAATTCTTTAAAATGAGCAGATTTATAAATGAGCGTATCTAAGCTAATGTTGAAGATGGTCTTTCGGAATTTGCTCTCTAAGGTCATCTTATACGGGTCTCTTTTTGAGCTTATTTTCACTCCATTTACACGCAGTAGTTCTTCTTTGTAATTGAATTTTATACCATCAATGAGGTACTTATAGTCAGATTCTTTGGGGCTGAGAATGATTTCATTTAATGAAAAGGCTACCTGTTCTACCTTGGAGGTTTTTATAATGCTTTCTGTAGAATTCAGATCAATTTTCAACCCCTCCATTTTTACATTCATTTGGTTTCCTGAATAGAGTGTGTCTGCTAAATTTCGGTGAAAAACGAAAGAAGCATGTCCGTCCGTTAGATCGAAGTTTGCTACTCGAATACTGTCTATTGCATTCTTTTTAACTTCTTGGCTTTTAGGGCTATCACTTTGCGCAGCACTTGCTTTTTCAGGAATAAAGAAAAGTAACTCAGGTTTTTCTATGGCTACTTTATTGACATCTATTACGGAGCGAAAAAAAAGATCAGAAATGTTAATGTTAACTACTCTAAACGAATTGGTTTTGAAGAAAACTGCGGGATAGCGTATCATCATAAACCTATTTGAGGTGTCCGTTTCAAAGGCTACTTTTTCAAACTCTACATTGAAGCCATTCCATGATAGGGAGGTGTAGCTGTTTTCAAACGAAAGGGTATAAAAGTCCCCAAAAGTATCTTTGATTTCTTTTTTTAAGCGGTTGTTTATAATGTCTTTTAGGAAGAATGTAACGAAGATTGAGATCAGAAAAATGGCTGTCAACACGGATAGACCCGTAATCTTGAATATTCTCAGCCAAGTTTTTGATGGTTTTTCCATAGCAGATACACTTCTAAATTACACAAAGTGTTCCAGAATGTTTTTTTGGAAGCAATGAGTTTCTTTCTATTCTGAAAAAGAAGCTTATGGTATGACTTAGTTTTGAAGTTTTCGCTAATGATTTTGTTGATGTGGTAAGACAAGCTATTAAGTCATCCCGTAGGGATCTTTTTCAGGCTTCTATATTTCTACCATATCGTTATCGACTTTTCTTGTGTCTCTGATAAGGATGCTTACAGCATGACATAGCTTTGACACTTGCGTTAATGGTCGCCTAAGGAGGTAGGCAATTATTTAATGACGCTAACTCCTTCCCGTAACATCAGGCTCTGGAGGCCAAGGAGTTATTTCATCATTCAAAAAAAGCCATTCTGGGTTTATTGAGTTTATAAGTTCTTCTTTTTTAGCTCTTGTCCAGCTTTTAATTTCCTTCTCTCTTTCTATGGCACCTACAGCAGAATGATGAAACTCATAATAAAGTAAGCAATAACAGTAGTACCTACCAGCAAATGTTTTCTTGTTACCTCTATTGAGATAATGTTCAATGATTCTGTATTCCAAGTTGTTGGTTATGCCAGTATACAAAGAGCTTTTTAACGGGTTAGTTGTAATGTAGACATGAAAACCTTTCATGTTTGAAAATATGAAATTCAGAAACGAAAAGTGAGAATTAATCTGATTTTGGTTGCTCGAATGGACGGGTTCTTGTGTTTCGTGAAAAGATGCTTACAGCATGACTTAACTTTGAAATTTGTGCTAATGATTTTGCGGACGTGGTAAAGCTAGCTACTCAGTCATCCCGTAGAGGTCTTTTTCATTATTATAAATTGCTTGAATATTGTAAATTGCGTTCTGTGTGTTTCTGAAAAAGATGCTGGCAGCATGACTTAGCCTTGAAGTTTGTAAGATTAGAAGCAGCAGGGTCAGGTAAGTCTGTAAACTATGAAACTGTTAAACTCAATACTTAAACACCAAAAAGAAACTGGCGCCTTGGCCTGATTCTGATTTGACGGTTAAGTCGCCTTTGTGCTTTTTCATGATTTGCTTAGAGAGGCTTAGCCCAATTCCCGAACCCTGTTCTTTGGTAGAGAAGAAAGGAATGAAAATTTGATCAATCTTACTTTCGTCAATTCCCATTCCATTGTCCGTCACTTCAATTACTTTTTCCGACTCTCGAAAATAAGTCTTTAAAGTGATTCGTGGATTTTCAACACCCTTTAAAGCATGTTTTGCATTGGTGATCAGGTTGATTAGTACCTGTTCAATTAATTTTCTATCAATGGAAAGTTCGAAGGCGCTTTTGAGGTGGAGCTCCAATGTAATGTGTTCTTTCTGAAGCTCAGGTTTCATGAGCTGCGCCATGTTTTCTAATAATTGAATGGCATCTGTGCGCTCTTTGTCCAAGTTTTTCACGCGGGTGAGTTTGCGGTAATCGTCCACAAAATGGAGGAGGCCCTCACTTCGCCTTTGAATGGTTTCTAGGGAAAAGCGAATGTCGGCCAAATCTTCTTCAGAAATTTCATCAATGGATTTTTCAAGATTTTCACCTTTGTGAAGCATCATCTGCATGGTTTCCGTAAGCGAAGTAATAGGGGTAACCGAATTCATAATTTCGTGTGTAAGAATGCGGATAAGCTTATGCCAAGCTTCAATTTCCTTCTGTTCAATCTCCGACTTAATGTTCTGAAAAGTAATAATGGAATATCTGAAATTCAGAATTTTCAGTCGGGTAACATGGGCCGATATTTGAAGCTTATCATCTTTCACATTCAGTTCAACTAACTTTCTTTCGTTATCGTCCATTTCGGAGAACTCACGAGAAAATTGGGGAGAAAGCTGCTGCAGTTGCTTCCAGTAATTAGGTACGCCAACCCCTAAAAGATTTTGGGCGGTTTTATTCATGAGCTCAATTTGATGCTCCTCCTTTATGGCAATAATCCCCACGTTTACATTGTCAACAATTACTTTTAGAAACCTGAACTGGGCTTCTTTTTCTACAGAAACCTTCTTAAAAGCTTCTATAATTTCCACAAAAGCATCTTGTAATTCTTGAAAGGATTTGCCGTGCTTTTTCCCTTTGAATGAAATCGAAAAATCAGAATAGCGAATGGCCAAGAGAAGTTTTGCCAGTTCTCTGTTGGTAAAGGTGATAAAGCGTATCAACTCAGCCACCTGAATAATAACGATGGAAAGGAGTATGATTTGGTTGAAGAACAATTCAGTTTTGGCGAAAATAAAAGCCAAGCCCGTTAGCGTTAGCATCAGTAACGTAATCCGAACTATAACAAGAAGGCTGAATCGCTTTGAAACCATCTTTTTTAGTTAAGAGTGTATTGGTTATTAGTTAAGAGTGAATTGGTCATTGGTTCTTTTATTTGGAACATATTTCTTCTAAACCGATCCATTCGTGAGAGATATTCTTCATTAGTAGAGCATTGTCAAATTTTACTGACCCTTTCGGGAATACTTGTTCGTTGTCGAAAAAGCTAGATTCAACCTTTAGAACTTCAAGCGGTGTTACTTTCCAATTGGAAGTTATTAATTCTAATCCGTCAAATGTCTTTTTGGTATTAGGTGAATAGCCAACAGCACCTTGTTCAAAGAAAGAGGAGGCTTCATTGATGTTTTCGAATAAGCTATGGTCGCTCCATTTTTCCGTCTCTTTAGCCGATATTGAAAGCTTTGTTTGATCATTGCTTTCAAACGATACTTCATAATTACCATCTAATTCACTCACTTTAAAATCGGCCAAATGATGTTCGCCAGGAAAGAGAGTACCGCCTGCGAAAGCATTGAGTTTAGATGATGTATCTCTTCGAGGAATGTAGACTCCTTCTTTAGTGATTCCTTCTGACTCCCATTCTACTGCAATTCGGTGGGCTCCGTTTTCTGAGGAAATACCTATGCTTTTTGGGAGGCCTTTTGGTCTGATTTCCTTTAATCGAATCAAACAGATACCAGCTACACCTTTACCTTTTACTAATTTGGGTTTGAAAGGGTGAGGCAAGAAAGATTCAAGTACATCCTTATCAATTTGATAGTTAATAAGAATTCTTCGATCAATTACTCCTTGAATTACGGGTATTTTCATTCCTGATTTCTATTTTCTGATAACTGATAACTGATAACTTCTGCCTAATAACTAATCCCTCATAACCCTTAACTACCCTAAAGTCCATACTTCTGAAGTCTTCTATATAAAGCCAATCGGTCAATGCCAAGATCTTTAGCCGCACGGGTTACGTTTCCGTTGTTCTTGTCAAGTGCCTTTAAGATGAGACGTTTTTCCATTTCTGAAAGGTCTAGAATATCTTCCTCCAAACGTTTGTTACTGCGGTTGGGTTGAAGCACGAAATCATCAGCGGTAAGCTTATGGTCATCGGCCAAAATGATGGCACGCTCTATCGCATGTTGCAATTCGCGAATATTTCCAGGCCAATGATATTTCTTCAGTTTGGCAATAGTGTTATGGTCAATTCGCATTTTCGGCTTTTGGTATTTCTTGCCATAGAGTTGAATAAAATGCCGTACGAGTAAAGTAATATCCTCAGTTCTTTCGGCCAATGCAGGCATTCTCAGCTCCACGGTATTGATTCTGTAGAGCAAATCTTGGCGAAAAGTGCCTTCTTTTACCATTTCGTATAAAGGCATATTGGTAGCGCAAACTAAGCGAATGTCTACAGAAATTTCTTTGCCCGAACCTACTCGACTTACTTTTCTCTGCTGCAAAACAGTGAGGAGTTTGGCTTGTAGGGGAAGAGAGAGGTTGCCAATTTCGTCCAAAAAAAGTGTGCCGCCAGAAGCCAGTTCAAACCTACCGGGTTTATCTTCCTTTGCATCTGTAAAGGCGCCTCGAACATGGCCAAAGAGCTCGCTTTCAAAAAGATTTTCGCTGATAGAGCCCAAATCAACATTGATAAAAACCTTGTCCTTTCGCTCAGATTGGCGGTGTAAGGCACGAGCAGCCAACTCTTTCCCTGTTCCGTTTTCACCTAAAATCAAAACATTGGCATCGGTAGGGCCTACCTTTTCTATAAGTGAGAAGACCTTTTTAATGGGTAAGGATTCTCCGATGAAGTTTTCGAATTTTTGATCTATTTCACTTGAAAGTGTTTTTTGAGTACTCTTGAGTCGGTCTACTTCTAGCTTGCTTTGTCTTAGTTGTAATGCAGATTGAATGGTGCCGAAGAGCTTTTCGTTTTTCCATGGTTTTGGCAGAAAGTCGGTAGCACCCGCCTTTACAGCTTTTACGGCCAAGTCAAACTCACCATAGGCTGTAATCAGTATCACAATTGCATTTGGGTCGATGGTCAGAATTCGGTTGAGCCACTTTAAACCTTCTTCGCCCTCATTGTCTCCTTTTTTAAAGTTCATATCGAGCAACACCACATCAAAAGCTTCACGTTCTAAGTGATCGGGAATTTGCTCTGGGTCATTTTCAATTTGAACCAAGGTGAACTGCTGTTTCAAATACATTCGTGCTGTGTTAAGCACATCAATATCATCGTCAACCACTAATATTTTTGCTTCTGTCTTACTCATTGAAATACTGTATCAAAACCAAACAGTTAAATGTATTGAAAACAAACGATATATTACATGTGTATTTTTCATTTTTGTTGTAAGTATCAGTAAATCAACTACATATATGTTTGGCATTGCAATTGGTATGGCTGAGGAGTCATATAGGTCAAATTATGCTCAAAAACTACATCACTACCGCTTTCAGAAATCTAGTTAGAAACAAGACTTACACAGTTATTAATGTGTTTGGTTTGGCGCTTGGAATTAGCGCAGCCATTGTTCTTTTCAAAATTGTACTATTCGAAAAGAGTTTCGATCAGTATCAAACCAATTATGATCGTCTTTACCGATTTACTAAACGTACCGAAAGTGTCAATCAAGTAGACTTAGAAGCTGGAATCCAAAATCCGTTTACCCTAGCTTTTAAAACTGACTATCCAGATTTGGGATTACCCGTCCGCACTTTTGGAATTGGAGAAAACCAGTTGACCATAACAAATGCCATTGGTGAACTGCAGCATTTTGAGCAAAAGAAAGGAATTGCTTTTGCCGACAAGGAGTACTTCAAGCTTTTTGATTATGAATTTGAGTTGGGTAATCCAGAAACCGCATTGGAGAAACCAAGTTCAGCAGTTATTTCGGTCTCCTTAGTTGAGAAGCTATTTGGCATAGCCGATGGAGGGTATGACAGAGTGATTGGAAAGGAAATTCGGATCAATGATAAGTTCGATGTTTTTGTAACGGGAGTGATAAAAGACCCTCCTGTGAATAGTTCTCTACCTTTTTTCTTTTTGATTGAATATGAAACCATCAAAGAAATATTCGATTTCTATCAACCTGATTCATGGAATTCGACCTCTTCTAATGCAAACGTTTACTTACTAAGAGGCGAAGGAGTAGAAGAAAGCCAAATCAGAACTGCTTTGGTTGATATGGTGAAAAAGTACATTCCTGAGGATAAGAATAATACATCTTACGGATTACAAGCATTAGGAGACGTTCACTTTCAGCCCGAATATAATACCTATGAAGACGCAGCGGTGTCTTCCGATTTCCTTACCATTCCAATTGCCATTGGCTTTTTTCTCATCCTTACGGCTTGTATCAATTTTGTAAACCTATCGACAGCCTTGGCCATAAAGCGATCTAAAGAAGTGGGTATTCGCAAGGTTTTGGGAGGAAGAAAAGAGCAGCTGATGCAGCAGTTTCTTGGCGAAACGTTTTTTATCACCATTATTTCAGTTTTGATCTCACTGGGTGCTGCTGAACTAATTCTGAAAAATATGGAGCAATTTGTTGGCTATAACTTATCGCTCAATTTGCTTCAAGACCCTCAGCTTATTATGATTTTGCTAGGGATTACAGTTGGAGTTACATTAATGGCTGGCTTATATCCTTCGCTAATTTTGGCAAAGCTGGCCCCTGTAATGGCTTTGAAGAGCAAAGGCCAATCGGCACTTTCGGGTAATGTAAATACGCGTAGGGGGTTGGTGGTTTTTCAGTTTGTTATTTCTCAGCTATTGGTGGTGTGTACACTTGTGGTTATCTCTCAAATGCAATTTTTTGAGCAAAAGGATTTAGGTTTTAGAAAAACCTCGATTGTTACTTTTCCTCTACCTACCAACGACAGTGAAAAATTAACTCCGCTCAAAAACGAACTTTCTGGTTTTGCAGGAATAGAAAAAATCAGTTTCAATTTTGCCAGCCCTCTTTCTGATAATAGTATAGGTTCAAACTTTGGTTATGCCCCTTTAGAAATGGAAGGTTCATACGATGCGGCCTATAAGGTGGTAGATGAGAATTATCTGGATTTATACGGTTTAGAACTCTTGGCCGGACGGAACTTTAGGCCTACGGATACTCTAGATGTAGCAATTATAACTCAGGAAGTATTAAGGCTAATGCAAATGGAAGACCCAAATGAAGCGATAGGTAAAGAGATTTTAAGTGGGTTTGCCGGAAAAAAACGAGTGATTGGTGTGATAAAGGATTTCCATACCAAATCACTTAAAGAGAAAATTGAGCCAGTAATTTTTGTGAGTTTTCAAGGCTATTTTTATGAAGGTGCTATTCGTTTTGAAGGAACCGATAAGCAAATGGGAAGTGTGATTGCTGCTCTTGAGAATGCCTGGACAAAGCAATATCCAAATGTGCTATTCGATTACTCTCTCTTTTCGGAGAGCATAATGGAAAACTATGAAGAGGAGGCGAACATGATGAACCTCTTTCAGATTTTCTCTGGCATTGCTATTCTCATTGGCTGTTTAGGTCTGTATGGTTTGGTGGCCTTTTTAGCTAGTCAAAAAACAAAGGAAATAGGAATTAGAAAGGTTTTGGGAGCTTCAATAGGTCAAATCTTGCAAATCTTTTCGAGAGAACTTTTGGTGCTGATTGTGATTGCTTTCGTAATCGCTGCACCGTTTGCCTATCACATTATGGACTATTGGCTTTCTGATTTTGAATACCGCATTAATATGAATGTGTGGGTGTTTGTTATTGCTGTTGGGTTTACGCTTTTGGTAGCAGGTTTCACAACAGGTTTCCGCTCCATCAGAGCAGCACAAGCCAATCCTGTGGATTCATTGAGAAGTGAGTAAGGGAAATAGTTGATCGGTCCCGAAATATCGGGAAGGAAGCAGGGAAAAAGTTGATCAGAAAACTGGGAGTCAGGGAACTCAATTCTCTGAAAAAAACTCAGCCATAACTGATAACTGATAACTGATAACTGATAACTGATAACTGATAACTGATAACCGCTATGTTTAGAAACTACTTTTTCGCCACAGTAAGGTCGCTCAAGAAGAGCCCGATTTTTACGATGATCAATGTGCTTGGTTTGTCAGTAGGCATCGCTGCATTTATATTGATCGCCCTCTTTGTGCGGAATGAACTCACCTTCGATCAGTTTCATAAAAACCACGATACAATCTACCGCAGTTTTACTTACAACAAAAATGGCTTTAGCATGGATTTTCCAAGTGAGTTGGCTGAACTATTAAAACAGACTATGCCAGAGGTGGAATCAGTAGCGACTGTGTCTGGAGGAAGCGATGTTTTGATGGAATATGAAGGAGAAAAAGTTTTTGAAAAGGAGTTTTACAGTGCAAGTACTGAGTTGTTTCAGATGTTTGATTTCTCATTGAAATATGGAGTTGCATCAGAAGCCTTGTCCACTCAGGATGCGGTTGTGCTATCTAAGTACATGGCCCTTAAATATTTTGGAAAGGAAGATGTGGTAGGAATGTCTTTCAAAATGGCCAATGAAGAAAAAGAAAGACTCGTTACGGGTGTTTTGAACGATATTCCTGAGAATTCAAGGTTTCAGTTTAATGTCATTATTCCTGTTCAAAAGTCGGCCAACCCTTGGCGCTGGTCGGGTTCAGGAAATGTATATATGCAGCTGAAAGAGGCGGTGGATGAATCAGAATTTTCTAAACAGGTCATGAGTATGGCTGTTGAAAATGGTTTTGTTGAAGGTGATTTTGAATTTCCTGTAGAGAATTTTGGAGAACTATATTTCAATACTCAGGTATCTCATACGGCTTCTGGCATTAGAGGAAACAAGAACTTCATCTATATTTTTTCTGCCGTAGGAATATTCCTACTTGTGTTAGCATGTATCAATTATATCAATTCTTCTACCGCCAAATCGCTTGCTCGCTTAAAGGAGGTTGGAATAAGGAAAGTAGTTGGTGCCAATCAAGGGCAAATCAGGTTTCAGTTTTTACTGGAGACTATGCTATTGGTGAGTATTTCCGTCATTATTGCTGCGGCTTTGGCTGAATTCTTTTTACCAAACTTCAACGCGCTCTCTGGAAAAGTCATGAGCTTAAACTATTTTTCTGACGGATTTACGCTTTTCTTTTTGATAATGCTGATTCCGACAATTACCCTTTTTGCGGGGCTTTATCCGGCCTTGTTTGCCAGTAGATTTAAAACCCTGAAATTAATGAAGGGCGAGGGAGCTGTTGGGAAAGGATTGTTCAGGAAATACCTCGTAGCCTTCCAGTTAGTAGTTACAATGGTCTTGCTTTTCGGTACGCAGATCATTAAGAACCAAATCGATTTTTTTATGGAGGGTGAAATCGGGATGGATCCTTCCAACGTTGTTTCGGCTTATCGTCCTCGGGCAGTATCTTATGATATTGTAAAAGAAACCATAGAAAAAGTACCGGGTGTGGAAGTAGTTACCTCTTCACCATTTCCTTCCATAGGTAGTTCCAAAATCCCTATTCAATGGACAGAAGATAATGAAGGTCAATCGTTGAACGTCCACTATGATAGGGTAGCCATGAATGCGATTAAAGTATTGGGAGTTCAGATAATTGAGGGGAGAGGTTTTATTGAAGGAAGTGAGGATGATAAAAATTCCTCTGTAATCATCAGTGAATCTGTGGCCAAAACCATCGGTTGGGAAAGCCCCGTTGGACGAAAAATTAAATTGGCAAACGAGCAGTATCAGTATGTGGAAAATACCATCATAGGTGTTTTTAAAGACTTACAATTTAACCTCAAGCGCGAACCCTTGCCCGTGATCATTCTACCAGGGAGCTCTCAATACTTAGGGGCTGTAAATATTAAAATAAATGAATCGGACAGGGCGGAAACGGTGCTTAGAATTACCAAGGCTTGGGAAGAATTGGAGCCGAATAAACCCTTTGAGTATTCCATGATGGAAGATCAAATTCAGGCCAATTATGAAAAAGAGCAGAAATTCGGGAATGTGATCCAAATCTTTACCTGGATTGCTATTCTTATCGCTGGCCTTGGGTTATTTAGCCTCAGTGCGTTTACCATCCTTCAGAAATATAAGGAGATCGGGATCAGAAAAATTTTGGGAGCAACCGTTTCGGGATTGTTTTTGGATTTTCTGAAAAGCTATTTCGTGTTGATTGCCCTCTCGTCACTTATCGCAGTTCCTGTAGCGTATTATTTATTGGATGCTTGGTTGGCCGAATTTACCAATCGAATTCAGGTGGGGGCTGGAGTTTTTGCCATCGGAATTGGTATTTCAATGCTTATCGTAGTTTTTACGGTTGGCTATCAATCCATAAAGGCAGCACTTTCCAACCCAGTAGATATTTTAAGGAATGAATAGAGAAAAACTAGAAGGAAGCCCAAAGAGGGAAGAAAACCCAGTGAGCTCTCTTTAACCAATAAATAATAACCAATAACTCAAGGTACAATGGTCAAAAATTATCTTAAAATCTTAGTCAGAAATTTTGTTCGAAACAAAACTTTCACGCTCATTAATATTAGCGGCTTAACGTTGGGTATTACATGTAGCTTAGTCATGTTCTTGATTGTAAAACAAGAGCGCAGCTTTAACCAATACCATAAAAATATAGAGTCTATTTATCGGGTTGGCCACATTGATGTAGAAGACGGAAGGGAATATTCTCAAGGCGGAGTGCCATTGGTTATGCCTGCTTCCATCAAAGACGAAATAGTAGGGGTGAAGGAAGTTACTTTGATTTCTCACGAACGCTATGGCCTCATTTCAGTAAATAATGGAGGTAAAATTGAATACTATGAAGAGGACCCAGAATTGGTATACATCGAACCCTCTTTCTTCAATATTTTTGACTGGAAACTGCTAGAGGGTAGTGTCGAGTCGGTATTTAACCAACCCAATATTGTAGCCTTAAACAAAACACTGGCCGATAAATACTTCCCTAATCAATCTGCGGTAGGACAAACCATAAAACTGAATAAGGAAACGGACTTGAAGATAGTAGCCGTAATGGAAGACACTCCCAAAAACTCTGACTTTCCTTTTGGTATTTTCATTTCTATGGAAACAAAAAAAGCGAATGATCCTAAGGAGTTTAATAATTGGGGGAGTATTTCAAGCGATAACGTAGCTTTTGTGCTTCTAGAAAACAATGTAGATCCAGCAAAAATTGATGCCCAGTTTCCAGACTTTATAGAAAAACACTGGGACAAGGATACTCGCGAGGCGCGCACATTTCTACTAGCTCCTTTTAATGAATATCATTTTGACGAACGTTTTGGGGTATTTAGCCAGCGCCAAGTACCCAAAGCAATTCTGTATGCCTATATCATTATCGGCATCCTACTCATTGTAACCGCCTGTTTTAACTTTATTAATATGTCTACCGCCATGGCCGTAAAACGTGCCAAGGAAGTAGGAATGCGTAAAGTGCTTGGGAGTAGCCGTAAACAATTGGTTATGCGATTTATGGGCGAAACATTCGCCATTACACTTATTGCCTTGTTTATTTCAATGGCACTTACAGAAAGGCTTTTGCCTATGGCCATTAATGATTTTATCGGTATTGAAGTGCCCTTTAATCCTGTTACAGACTTAGCCCTTCTTGGCTATTTGCTTGTTGTTCTTTTTGCCGTATCTGTATTGGCTGGTTTGTATCCTGCCATTGTATTGTCGAGCGCAAAACCCATTTATGCTCTTAAGGGAAGTATGACAAAAGGGAAAGGCAATTTATTCTTTAGAAGATCATTGGTCTTTACGCAGTTTCTAATTTGTCAGATTTTGATTTTCGGAACTGTAGTCGCGGTACAGCAAATGGATTATTTCAGTTCGGTAGATATGGGATATGACCAAGAATATATTCTGAATATCAATTTGGCCGAAAATGATAAAGCAACTCGCGATCTGTGGGATTCAAAAGTTCAGAACATTCCGGGTGTTGTTTCTCACTCTTTTAATTATAAACCTCCATTTTCTGGTTCTCAGTCGGTAACCAACGCCTTTTACTATGGCATAGATAGCGCAGTAAATGAGCTTAATACCCATGTGAAAATGGCTGACGATCAGTTTCAAGAAACTTATGGCTTAAAGCTAGTAGCTGGTGATTGGTTAATGAAAAGTGATACCGTAAACCAATATGTGGTAAATGAGACCTTCTTGAAAAAACTTGGCATTACTGACCCGAATGAAGTTATCGGTGAGCGAATGAAGCTATGGGGCATGACTGCTCCAATTGTTGGTGTAGTAAAGGATTATCATGTTACTACTCTATCTCAGGCCATTGAGCCTGTAGCCATGTTTAACCGACAAGAGAACTTTAGAACCCTAGGACTACGCATTAACGGACAAAGTTCAGCCAGTGTGATTTCTGAACTGGAAACCATTTGGAACGAAATTCATGAAGAATATGAATTCGACTATACTTTCTTAGATAAACAAATTGCCGACTTCTATGAAGGAGAAAGGAAAATGTCGCAAATGTTAACTGTGTTTGCGTTCATTGCTATTTTCATTGGCTGCTTGGGTCTTTATGGATTGGTGTCGTTTATGGCCAATCAAAAAGCCAAGGAAATTGGTATCCGTAAAGTTTTGGGGGCTACCGTAGCAAATCTGATGGGGCGTTTTTCAATTGAGTTTATTGTTTTAGTTGGCCTGTCATTTTTGTTGGCCGCTCCATTGGCCTATTGGGGAATGAACAGTTGGCTTGGGCAGTACGAGTACCGAATTGCAATTGGCCCAATTATTTTCTTGATCAGTATTGGTGCATCGCTTTTGATTGCTCTCGCCACTACTGGTTATCGTTCCATGCGGGCCGCTACTGCCAATCCTGTCAATTCACTTAGAGACGAGTAAAATGATAATACACTTTTTCAAAATAGCGACCAGAAATATAAGGAGGAAAAGCATGATGTCTTTTCTGAACGTTGCAGGACTTAGTTTGGGTATCGCATCATTTTTGGTCATTTCCCTGTATGTTTTTCAGGAAAATACTTTTGAAAAAGGTTTTGAGAATAGGGAACGGGTTTACCGTTTAGAAGAACACTTTTTAAGCATGGGGCAGGTGGCCGTAACCAGCCCCAACTTACAATTTAAGCTGAATGAGATTCCCGAAATAGAAGCTGCTACTCGGGTACACTTGAATGTAAGCGAAACAGTTTTGCTTAATGGAAGAGGAATTAAAGTGAACAAAACCCTTCGGGCGAAGAATGATTTTTTTGAACTGTTTGATTATAAACTTTTAATGGGAAATCAAGCCAGCCCTTTAAATGGGCCTGGTTCTGCGGTGATTTCAGAAGCTTTGGCCGAAACGATTTTTGGGAGAAAGAATGTGATAGGTCAGTCAATCAAACTGAAAGGAAAAGATGAATTGATCATTAGTGCTGTAGCATCTACGCCTTTGATTAAATCACATCTCGATTTTGATTTATTCGTGTATCCTGAAAAGGAAGAAGAGTTTTCAGCCGAAAGTGGTTGGTACGGTATTGCAGGCTATACTTATGTGAAATTGGCCTCTGGAGTATCTCCTGAAACCTTGAATAGCAAGCTTGATGAACTGGCCAAAACTCATGTATTTCCAGTGGTTTTCAAGCCTTCGCCTGATATGGGTTTTGAAGATTGGATTGTGAACGAAAATCGTATTCAGTTTATGGCAAAGCCTATTGGGGATATCTACCTCCATTCCAATTTGTCTTTTGAAATGTCGGCTGGTGGAGATCCACAAATGCTTACCACCCTATCAATTATCGCGGTATTTATCTTGACGATTGCTATTATCAATTTCATGAATTTGACCACCGCGCGTTCTTCTTCCAGGACTAAAGAAATTGGAGTTCGGAAGGTTTTGGGTTCGAAGCGAGAAGGGTTGGTATTACAGTTTTTGGCCGAATCTTTATTGATTACGCTTCTTTCTGCCCTGATTGGCGCTGGGCTTTCTGAAGTCATGATTTACGGTATCAATGCCTATTTTGGGTCTGTGATCGGCCTTTCGCTTTTCTCAAACACTACCTTACTTGCCTATATAGGATTGGGTGTTTTGTTAGTGGGCTTGGTCGCTGGCTTGTACCCAGCGTTCTACCTTTCCTCGGTAAAGGTGGTGCCCTTACTCAAAGGCATGCGCCTTTCAAAAGTGCTTAATCTGAATGTGGCGAAATTGCTCAGAAACGGACTTGTGATTACGCAGTTTACGCTTTCTTCGGGAATGATCATCGCCACGCTTTTCATTTACAGTCAGTTAGTACATTTGAAAAATAAGGATTTAGGCTTTGCCGAAAATCAAGTTTTGATGATTAGTAATGCTCAAGATTTGAAAGACGGCAAGCAGGCATTCAAAAATGAATTGCTGAAAATCCCAGGAGTAAAATCGGCTTCCTATAGCAAACGAGTACCAGGCGGTAATTTCGATGATGTGCACTCTATAATGCTAGATGCCAATAATACGGTAGTCTTTGCTGCATTTACTGTAGATGAGAGCTACAAAACTACACTCGGTTTAAAGATGAAAGAAGGAGAGTGGTTTAGGGATAAACTTGTTACTTCAGATTCACTGGTGCTTATTAACAATGCTGCCGCTCAATTGCTGGGTTTGGAACATCCAGTAGGAGAAGTGATTGGCAATTATTACCAAATTATTGGGGTAGTGGAGGATTTTCACTACGGTTCTCTTCGCAACGAAATTGGCCCAGCACTGTTCAGTTATTCCGCTACAGAAGGAGGGCAGTTGGCCATTCAGTTGGATGTCAATAAAGTACAGACTGAAGCCATTGCCAATATTTGGAGTCAGTTTACAGCGGTTCCTTTAGAATCGAAAATGCTGGAGCAAAATTTTGATGCCCAGTTTCAGAAAGAAACACAATCGGCCAATTCAGTGCTGGCTTTTACCATTTTAGCTGTTCTCATTTCTTGCATCGGTTTATTTGGCCTGGCCGCCTTTACAGCTGATCAAAGACTACATGAATTCGGTATTCGAAAAGTGCTTGGAGCTTCCGTTTCCGATATTGTTAGTATCTTCTCTTTCGATTTTTTGAAGCTAATTGGTATTGCCTTTTTGATTTCTATTCCTTTGGCCACTTGGGGTGTTAATGCTTGGCTGCAAAGCTTTGCCGATAGAATCTCATTATCTGCAGGTGCTTTTATCCTTGCAGGTATTTTGGCATTAATGATCGCCTTTTCTACCATCCTTTTCCAATCCCTCAAAGCTGGCCGACTTAATCCAGTAGATACCCTTCGGAACGAATAAACCTTAAAGCTATGATCAAACAAACCTTCAAATTTGCCATTAAGAGTTTTAGAAAGTCAGCACTGATGAACTACCTGAATGTTATTGGTTTGACCTTCGGTTTGTCTATTTTCTTTTTGACCTCCCTTTTCATTTACCAAGAGTCTACTTATGAGCACGACTTCACAGGTCATGAAAGGATTTATCAAATCGGAACAAGTTTTTATAATATGGGAAACAGAGCCATAACCTCTGTTAATGTTCCCATAATGACTTCTGAAATGCCCGAAGTAGAATATACTACGGTGTTTACGCATCGCAGTAACCAAGAAGTCCATTTTGAGGACGAAACTTATACAAAGCAAACGGTAATTAGTGCCGACTCACTGTTCTTTAAAGTTTTTGACTTTGATTTGATTGTTGGCGACCAACAAACAGTACTCAATGAGCCCAACTCGGTTGTCATTAGCGAGCAAATGGCACTGAATACTTTTGGTACAACAGACTTAATAGGAAAGGCACTTAGAATTGGCAAGAACAGAGAGTGTATAATAAAAGGAGTTAGTAAAAACCCAAAGTATAAAACTCAACTGAATTTTGATCTTTTGGTTTCGCAGATAAGGCAGACTAACCTAGGTAAAGGGTTTTGGGGCACCATTGGTTCTTATGTTTACGTGAAAACGCATGCCAATGTAACAGTTGATCAAATCAATAGCCAACTAGATCGATTGAATGAGAAATATATTTATCCATTGTTTGTCTCGGACGGAAGTATGGCATTCAGCGACTGGAGAAGTAGTGAGGCTTACTTAGGGTATTTTGCGGAGTCTTTAAGATCACTTAGGTACGAATCTGAGACAGAAACTGGCTTAATGCCCAAGGCCAACCTTAACCAAACCAACACTTTGTTAATAGTAGGCATTGCAGCCCTTCTTATATCAGTAATTAATTTTGTAAATATTAGTACAGCAAGAGCTTCTAACAGAATGAAAGAAGTGGCGATTAAGAGAATAATGGGCTCTTCTCGACTCTTACTTGTAGGTCAGTTTATGATAGAGGCTTTTCTTACGATTGGTTTAGCTTCTGTTTTAGCCCTGGCAATTACAGAATTGATGGTTAAAATTAAACCCACACTTTTTGGTAATTTTGTGGAGTTTTCCGTCTTACATTCTGGGCAAACCATGCGCGCCATTGTTATTTTGGTTGTTGGTATAACCTTGCTTTCGGGGCTTTACCCAGCGATTTACTTGTCTAGTGGGAAGACCATTACTATACTCAGAAGTGGTAGCTCGAAATATAGTTTCAGTGTTTTTAATGCCGCCTTGCTGCGAAAGTTTGCTACTGTAATTCAGTTCGTGTTTTCAATTGGCTTAATCGGAGCTGTGATTACAATGTTCTTGCAAATAGATTTTTTAAGAACAAGAGACATAGGTTATCATTCTGATAATGTGATTGTAATCCCTAATTCATTTTCTCTAAAAAATGAAAAGGCGGCTTTTAAAAATAAGTTGGAACGAATTTCTGGAATTGAGCAAGTCTCATTTATTTCTCTTGTACCAAGCGGTTTGAGTAAATGGGATGCTCCAATAGAGTTGAAAGATGAAAATGACATACCATTCTTTCACTATAATATTTCCGCAGATCAATCATTATTAGAAGCTATGAATTTGACCTTGCTACAAGGTCAAAACTTTGATAGCTCGCCTTACCAGGTCATTCAAAGAAACTATGATGGAGGAACAGTAGGAGAAAGTAAAGCAATAGGAAGTGATAGCCCCATACCCATATTGGTAAATGAAGCAGCTGTTAAAGTACTTTTAATAGAGAATGACCCGATAGGGAAAAGGCTGCAACATTATGTAATTATAGGTGTAGTAAAGGATTTTGTTTACACGGATTTACATGGGGAAATTGAGCCACTCGTAATTGAACAGAAACGAGAACCGGGGATTAGTGATCCAATATTGATTAAGGTAACCGACAAAGCTGCTGTTATAGATCAGGTAGAAACTCTTTGGGCGGGAATGACTGGAAAACCTCTCGATTACTATATGCTCAATGATAACTATGAGCGCCTTGTGGAGGCAGAAGAAGCTTCTTTTAACACGGTTTTAGCCTTTTCAATTTTCGCAGTGTTGGTTTCTTGTATTGGTCTCTTTGGGTTGGCCGCTTTCACAGTAGATCAGCGCATTAAGGAGTTTGGGATAAGGAAAGTGCTGGGGGCATCAATAACGGACATTGTAAAGTTGTTTAGTGGGGACTTTATGAAACTCATTTTTATCGCATTTGTCATCTCTATGCCTTTGACCATTTACTTCTTGGAAGCATGGTTGAATAATTTTTCCGCTAGAATCGATATTGGATATCAGATGGTGTTTTTTACGGGCATTCTGGCCATTATAATTGCATTAACCACTGTGCTGCTCCAATCTCTTAAAGCAGGGCGACTTAACCCAGTAGACACCCTTCGCAACGAATAAATCCTATGACTATGATAATTCAACTGATCAAATACGCATTTAGAAGTTTCAGGAAAACGCCTCTAATTCATCTACTCAATTTAACTGGCCTTACCATAGGGCTCTCGGTCTTTTTTTTGGTTTCGCTCTATGTTTATCAGGAGAAAAGCTATGAAAGTGACTTCAGTAATAAGGAGGATGTTTTTCAAATAAACTCTGAAATACAAGGAATGATGGATGGGATGGCAGTAAGTACTCCAAACCTTGCCTTAGTTCAGGATGAAATACCGGAGGTTGAAGCTATTACGGCTTTTACAAAAGGTAAGGCTGATCTGGCCACTGATGATAATAAAAGCTTGATGGCTGATGCTATCAGGACAGATGCTCACTTTCTAAAGGTTTTCGATTTTAAAGTAATAGTGGGAGATGCTTCTTCGGTGTTAAGTAAACCCAGTACTGCCGTAATTACAAATGAATTTGCAATACAGCTTTTCGGGTCGACCGATGTGTTGGGAGAAGTAGTGACGTATGCTGGGGATACTTATTTGATAAATGGAATAATTGAAAAACCACGCTATAAAACTCAATTAGATGTTGATGCAATTATGCACAACGCTAAAGTTGATGTTTACGAAACGAAAGCTTGGGGAGGTGCTTCGAAACACATTTACGCAAGAATCAATCAAGCTACTGACAGAGACAGTTTTGAGCAAAGTATGGATGAAATCGTTCTAAAATATATTTATCCACATACGAAGGGTGATGAAGCTGGAAATCTAAGCATTGAAGGTTGGAAGAAAGACCCGGCTTATCGAGGCTTAATGATTGAGTCTTTGGATGAACTAAGGACGGAATCCAAGGCCATGCTCAATCTAATGCCAAAACTTGATCAGAGTAGATTGACTACGATGATTATTGTTGGTATTGCCGCTTTGCTTATCTCGGTCATCAATTTCATTAACCTATCAACAGCGAAGGCTACCGTGAGATTTAAGGAGGTTGGCGTGAAACGTATTTTGGGAGCTAATCGTGGGCTATTGATTAGTCAGTTTTTAATTGAGGCCTTTATCGTTGTGTTGCTTTCGGCCATACTGGCCTTAGGTGTAGTAGAATTGGTGATCAAATTGAGTGCCGACTTTGGAGGTTCATTTGTGGAGTTTTCTGTCCTTCATTTTAGCGAATGGTTGATGGGCGCTGCTTTCTTTATTGTGGGGCTCACACTTCTTTCAGCGATCTATCCAGCACTTTATTTATCCAGCAATAAGTCCTTCATTCTCATGAGAAAAGGATTGCCGAAAAACGAGCTCAGTATTTTTAATGCAACAGGATTTAGAAAAGTAGCTACGGTAGTTCAGTTTGTAGGCTCCATTAGCTTAATCGCAGCGGTTATCGTTATGTTCCTGCAAATTGATTTCCTAAGGAATAGAGACCTAGGTTATGATGATAATGGGATTTTAACCACAAATGGTCTTTTCTATTTATCCAATCCAAGAGATGGAAGTAGTACAATTAGCGCTTTCCAAAATGAATTGTCGAAAAGCCCATTAATTGAAGAGTTTGGGTTCTCTAGTAGGTTACCAATGGATGATGTAAAGCAAGTCCCTATGCCATTGAAAGACGCGAATGGCAACGAACACCATGCTGTTATAATGCGCGCTAACATTGAGTATTTAAAATTGATGAAGTTTAGATTGAGCAAAGGCACAATGTTTTCGGGTGCAGAAATAGGTACTTCTACCGTGTTAAATTTAGACTCAATAGCCAAAAAACAATCCTTAATTAGGCCTGTGCTTATTAATGAGATGGCTGCAAGAGTATTTGGGCTTGAAGAGCCTATTGGAGAATTGATAAGTGGTAAGTATAAAGTTGTTGGAGTAATAGAAGATTTCTTTTTTAATGATTTAAGAAGAGCGGTTGACCCAATTATTATCGTAGAGTCACAGCCTAATTTATACAGCTATCTTACAATTAGATCGAAAGATCAGAATTCAGCAAAAGCGTTTGTTGAAAGTGTCTGGGAAAAATTGACTTGGGTAGGTTACAGTGATGAACGCTTAGAATGGGAGGCGCTTGAATCTAACTATGCTGAATTGATGAGTGAAGAAAATCAAGGTTTTTCCTATATGCTTTTCTTTTCAGTTTTGGCTGTGATCGTGTCATGCCTTGGTTTATTTGGCTTAGCTGTATTCACGGTTGATCTACGTTTCCATGAGTTTGGTATCCGCAAGGTATTGGGTGCATCAGTAATCGATATCGTCCAATTGTTTTCTAAGGATTTTGCCAAGCTTATTGCGATTGCTTTTGTTGTCGCCCTTCCAGTTTCCATTTATACCTTGCAAAATTGGCTCGATGACTTTGCCAATCGCATTTCACTTTCTGCTGAAGTGTTTTTGTTTACTGGGCTAATAACCCTGTTCATCGTTTTTTCCACCATTCTCTTTCAATCCCTTAAAGCCGGCCGACTTAATCCAGTAGACACTCTTCGGAATGAATAAACCTTAAAGTCATGTTTAGAAACCATTTGAAATTAGTGATGCGAAAACTCCGCAAAGAAAGAGTTTATTCCTTCGTCAATATTTTAGGATTGACTATAGGCCTTACTGCTTTTTTGCTGATAGGCTTGTACGTAAGAGATGAGCTGAGTTTTGATAAATTTCATTCTCGTGCGAATGAGATCTATCGACTAACGAACTTTAATGAGGTTTCTACAAAGAGAAATACTTATACTCCTCCTGATTTTGCAGAATACATCCAGCAAGACGCTCCAGAAGTTGAGTCTTTTGTCCGAATAAAAACTCAAGGGTTAAATAACCTAATAGCCACTGGAGAATCGGCCTTTTATACTGGAGGATTGATTTATAGTGACGCCAATTTCTTCTCCTTTTTCGACTTTAATGTCCTGAATGGTAAACCTGAGCTAGTTCTTGCAAGTCCCAAAAGTGTAGTGTTAACGGAAAGTTTCGCAATGAAATTATTCGGTAGAATTGATGTGGTTGGGGAAGAACTTACATTTAATAAAACCGATAAGTATCAGGTGTTGGGTGTTTGTGCCGATGTGCCGAAGAATAGTTCTATCCAATTCGATCTGGTGGCGCGAGGAGATGATAAAACGTTTGAGAATACTTTTAGCAAAGGCTATTTAGCGGCTGCTACCACTTTTTTAATGGTGCCTGAGTCCGCTGATGTGGCAAACCTTGAATCTAAAGTCAATAATGGGATCAGACAAAAACCTGATTATTTCAGGGTGAAGGGAGATGTTTATTATGAGTTAGGAAGTTTAAACGATATTCGACTGTATTCGAACTTCGAAGGAGACCCGCTTGAAACCAACGATGCAAAAGTGGTATTTCTTTTTACAGGAATTGGTCTGGTCATTTTACTGTTGGCCGTAATTAACTACATCAACCTTGTTACTGCTCAATCCATTAAGAACTTTAAAGAAATAGGGTTAAGAAAAGTGCTTGGTGCGACAAGAGGTCAATTGGTTCGCTATCATTTGCTTGAGTCCACTGTAATCGCTTTTAACTCTTTTGTTGGCTCATTTGCGATTGCAGAAAGAATAATACCCCTTTTTAATTCTGTTTTGAACAAACAGGTGTCACTTAATTATCTAAGCTCAGACTTTGTCATCTGGACCTTAGTGTTTGGTCTGCTTTTAGGTCTTTTGTCGGGTCTTTATCCTGCTTTTTTTATTACCAGGGTCAGTCCATTAACACTACTGCAAAAATCAGCCACATCAATAGGGAGCAAAGGGCTGTTTAGAAAGATTCTTGTTTTGTTTCAGTTTACCGTATCAGCGATTTTGATTGTTACGTTGGTTATTATGTCGAGCCAAATGAGGTATTTAGATACCCAAAAATTAGGCTTCGATAAGGATAATTTAATTTCCATTCCCCTGTATGACAACAGTCTAGAAGTAGCTGAACTATTAAAGTCAGAGCTTTTGAAGGTGCCTGGAGTTCAGTCAATCAGTACCAATGATTGGAGATTTGGCGGAGGTACCTCATCTGATCGATTTAATAATGCCTACCTCAAAGAAGTTGAACCCAAGCCTATTGTCACGGAGTCAGATATGGTCCAAGCGGATAAGGATTTTTTAAAGACCATGTCGTTAAAAGTACTTTATGCTTCTAAAGCCTATCAAGAAGAAACCCTTTCCGAGCATCAGGTAATCGTCAATGAATCGTTAGTCAAAGTATTCGGATGGCCTGAAAATGCCGTTGGGCAAAAGGTGTTTCAGTATGGAAATATAAGTAAGGAAGTTGTGGCTGTGGTAAAAGATTTTCACACCTATTCCATGAAAGAAGAAAAAGCTCCTTTGGTGATAGAAAGCTTTTCATATCCTTTTGCTAGTAACTTACTGTTAAGACTTAATACCAATGAGGCTAAGGAATCTCTAGCTCAAATGGGTAAATCGTATCAATCCATTACAGATCGCCCATTTGAATATTATTATGTAGATGATAAAATAGCTTCTTACTACAAAGTAGAGAATGGTCAGTTTAAGCTGTTTCAAGCCTTCTCGTTTCTTGCCATGTTTATTTCGCTATTGGGTTTGGTCGCGCTTACCATTTACATAATTGAACAGCGTAGAAAGGAAGTGAGTATTAGAAAAGTGCTAGGAGCTACCTTTCAGCGACTGATTTTTATGCTCAATAAGGAGTATACAATTCTAATTGTGATTGCTTTTCTAATCGCAACCCCTGTTGCCTATTATGCCATGCAAGATTGGCTGGCTGAATTCAAATACAACGTAAGTATTAGCCCTTTGCTTTTTGTGGGAGCTTTCTTCGGCTTCTTGCTTCTCAGTTGGTTGGTAACCCTTTTCCCCTCTTTAAAAGTGACAAATGAAAACCCAGTAGAGATTTTGCGCAACGAGTAAACCTTAAAGTCATGTTCAAGAACAACCTTAAACTTATTGTCAGAAAACTACGGAAAGAGAAGCTCTATTCTTTTGTGAATATTGCTGGGCTTACCGTAGGGCTTACCGCATTTTTACTCATTGCGCTTTATGTGCGCGATGAATTCAGTTTCGATAATTTCCACGAGAACAAGGGGAACATTTATCGGGTGATTAGTAGCGAAAATGGGGAGAAATACAAAAGTACCATTGCCAGTGACTTTGTTGAATTTTTCAGAGAAGACATTCCTCAAATTGATGGGCATACCCGGGTTGCCGGTAGAGGGGTCTCTTTGTTGAAATTTGGAGAAAGGAATCTGAATGTAGAAAATGTGTTTTTTGTTGATTCAAATTTCTTTGAATTTTTTGATTTCACTTTACTCAATGCCAATAGAAAGACTGTTTTCTCAGAAACAAATCAAGTGGTGATAACCCAAAGTTTGAGAGAGAAATTATTCGGGGATACCAATCCAATCGGTCAAGAAATTCAGATGAATAAAGATCAGGTTTATACAGTGGCTGCTGTTGCCGCTAATCCTCCAAAAAATAGTACGATTCAATTTGAAATGTTGGTATACGAAAGGGGGTATTTCAAAAACGTTTGGGAAGAGAGGCATGTGGTTAGAAATATTACCACCTATGTATCTCTTGTCGATGGCACTTCAAAAGAGGTAGTAAGTGCTGGGATAACGAAGGTAATTGATAAGCCAGTGTATCGTGATATGTTAGAGGGATATACCTATGAATTACTGCCCTATACGGATCAAAGACTCTATGCACCATACCTGAACGATGCATTTTCAAAAAATGACATCCGTTATGTAAGGCTATTCTCGGGTATTGGTTTGGTGGTTTTACTTCTCGCACTCATCAATTATGTCAATTTGGTAACGGCCCAATCCATGCGCAGGGTAAAGGAAATTGGCTTGAGAAAGGTGATTGGAGCGAATAAAGTTCAACTAATATTCTATCAACTATTAGAATCTGTATTCATTACATTGGTCTCCTTTGTATTTGCTTTTGCCATTGCCGAACGTTTGTTGCCATTTTACAACCAACTGCTCGACAAGTCGATTGCCCTTCAATATAGTAGTTCTGAGTTTTTTGTTTGGGTGTTTATGGCTGGTTTAGCTTTAGGTATTTTGGCTGGTTTATATCCAGCGTTTTATATCTCAAAGTTTAAGCCTTTGGCACTCTTGAACAAAGCTACGGCTGCGGTTGGCAATAAGGGTTATTTAAGAAAGTTCTTGGTGTTGTTTCAATTTGTATCTTCTGGGCTGTTGTTAGTGGTGCTGGCTATCATGTTTAGTCAAATGAATTACTTGAAAACAACGGATTTAGGTTTTAATCCAGACTTAGTAATTCAGGTGCCTTTGTATTCAGACATACAAGGGGGATATCAGACACTTAAAAATGAAGCCGAACGGATTGGAGGAGTCAAATCTGCGAGTGCTACAGGTTGGACGGTAGGGAACTCAACGTCATCAAGCTTTTTTGATGGCCCAGATAGTGAAAATGAAGAAACTAAGCCTTATCGATTTCACTTAGTTTATGCTGACAAAGATTATCCTGAGATACTTGAACTGAATTTCCTTCAGAAAGCAGAAAACTTTGATTCTAAAGAATTTAATCAGGGGCAAATGATTGTGACTCAATCTTTAGTCGATAAGATGGGGTGGACAGAAGCCCCGCTTGGTAGAAGGGTGTATTCGTCTAGAGGTGAACCAATGGATGTTGTAGCAGTAATTGACGATTTCCATACATTTTCACTAAAGCAGGAAATAGAGCCTATGTTTATTATTCCAATAGTGGATCGGGGGGCTAACAATCTTTTGCTGAAAATGGACACAGAGAATATGCAACAAGTTCTTCAAGAGTTTGGAGAAGTGTACGAGAGCTTAGCTGAACGACCTTTTGAGTTTTACTATCTGGATGATAGAATCAAAGAATTCTACAAAAAAGAACAAGGCCAGTTTATGCTTTTTCAAATCTTCTCGGGGCTGGCAGTTTTTATTTCACTCTTGGGTTTAATTGCATTAACCATATATACTTTAGAGCAGCGCAGAAAAGAAGTAAGCATCAGAAAGGTACTTGGTGCATCAATTCAAAATCTGCTGCTTTTGCTGAATAAAGAGTATACGCTTCTGGTCGTTTTGGCTTTTCTCATCGCTTCGCCCATCGCCTACTATGCCATGCAGGGTTGGTTAGCCGAGTTTAAGTACCGAATTGATATCACACCATTCTTATTTATTGGAGCATTCTTAAGCTTTCTGGCCTTGAGCTGGTTGGTTACGCTTTTACAGTCATTACAAGTATCTAAAGCCAACCCAGCCGATACGCTTAGAGAAGAATAATTACTAAATCACAGCAATATGCTATCAAATTATTTGACCATTATTTTTAGAAAACTGCGTAAGGAACGACTCTACAGTATTATCAATCTGCTTGGGTTAACCATTGGCCTTACTGCCTTTTTGCTGATCACTTTGTATGTTCGGGATGAACTGAGTTATGATAAGTTTCATACAAATCATGAGCAGCTCTACAGAGTTTATGCTACTGACACTACGCGAGAGGTAAAACTAGGAGGAATTGCACCAGATTTAGCAGGGATTATCTTGACGGATATTCCTGCAGTGGAGTCCGCAGTGCGAATGATTAGTGGTGGAAAAAAGAGCCTCTTAACTGTTGGAGATGAACGCATTTATTCCGACAAGGTGATTTTTTCGGATGCTAATTTCTTTGAAATGCTGGATTTTAAACTGGTGGAAGGTGTGGCTCAATCGGTTTTGGATCAGCCTTATCAGGCAGTAATTACCACCGCTTTTGCCGAAAAACTATTTGGTGAGAAAAACCCCATTGGAAAAACAGTTACTCTAAATAAAGAAAGAGAGTTAGTGGTAACTGGAATCAGTGAAACTCCACCAAATAATAGCTCACTCAGGTTCGATATGGTGATTCGGAGCGGTGTGGCTGAAATGGATACCCAAACACCAGGGGGAATGACTTCTGCACTTACTTACCTTAAAATTCCAGAAGATAATGACAAGGCACAGGTGGTGAAAATGATCAATGAGCTCAAGACAAAATCGGGCTACGGTATTTTTGTAGAAGATGATGTGTTTGGACTATTGCCAATTACCGACCAAAGGCTTCATGCTGGTTTTACTTACGCAATCCTGACAGACCAAAGTGACATCCGCTTTGTCTATCTATTCTCTGGTATTGGTCTGGTAATTCTCCTTTTGGCAGTGATCAATTATGTCAATATGGTTACAGCCAGTTCTCTGAAAAGGGCCAAGGAAATTGGGCTTAGAAAGGTGATTGGTGCTCAAAAATCTCAACTGGTTTGGTATCAATTGGTAGAATCAGTAGTAGTGACCACAATTGCTCTAGTTATTGCTTTTGCCCTAACGGAAAGACTACTGCCAATCATGAATGGTTTGTTGGGCAAGACTGTGGAATTGAAATATTTCAGCTTAGAGTTTTTGCTCTTTGTGCCTTTAATGGGGCTTACCATTGGTGTGTTAACTGGGCTTTACCCTTCTTTCTATATTAGCAGATATAAGCCATTAGTGCTATTGAAAAACAACATGAGCGGAACCGCAGGCAAGGGTGGCTTAAGAAGAGTGTTGGTTGGTTTTCAGTTTTTAGTGGCGGGTATTATGATTCTAGTTACACTCATTATGCATTCTCAAATGAAGTTTTTGAAAGAGCAGAAAATGGGTTTTGATGAAGAACTGCTGGTCTATGTTCCGCTTTTTAAAGACTTGAAAGGGAAGTCTCAAGTCTTTAAGAATGAAGTACTTGGTATGTCGGGCGTTTCAGAAGCCACAGTAACCAACTGGATGTACGGAATGCAAACCTGGAGCAGTGTTTTTGCAGGCTATTTCGATAGTGATGTCGAGGAACGGCCACCTTATGTTGAAGTGTCCTTTGTGTTAGGAGATGAAGATGTGATCAATACATTGGGATTGAAAGTACTGGAATCAGAAGAAGGATTTAAGATAGAACAGCTTGATTCTACAAAAATTGTAATTAGCAAGCTCGTTGCCGATGGCCTAGGCTGGAAAGATGAAAGTGTGATTGGAAAATATGTGTACCAATATGCAGGCTATAAAATGAGAGTGGTAGCTGTAATTGAAGATTTTCACTCTTCTTCATTAAAGGATGAAATACTACCCTCTGTAATATTGGGTAAAGAAAGTTGGTGGAATGAGAACTTATTGATCCGCTTTGAGGCGGAAGGGCATCAGGCTACACTTAAAGAAATCAAAGTCAAGTACGAAAGCCTTTTGAATAGGCCTTTTGAGTTTAGTTATGTAGATGATGAAATAGAAAAATACTATAAAGAAGAAGCAGATCAAGTGGCTTTGTTTAATACCTTCTCTGGCTTGGCTATATTCATTTCTCTATTGGGTTTAATGGCCATGGCTACTTATTCTGCTGAGCAGCGAAAAAAGGAAGTCAGTGTAAGAAAGGTGTTAGGCGCTTCTATGAGGCAGCTTATTCTTTTGTTGAATAAAGAGAATGGCGTTTTGGTGATTGTCGCTTTTTTAATTGCTACGCCCATCACAGTTTACGCTATGCAAGATTGGTTGGCTGAATTTAAGTATCGGGTTTCTATTCAACCTATAATTTTTGTGTTGGCTTTGGCTGGGTTTTTCGTTCTGAACCTGTTGGTGACTTTGTTCTTTTCTATGAAGGTATCTAAAGCCAATCCAGCCGATACGCTTAGAGAGGAATAGTCACAAAGGGGGAAATGAGAAGATATACTTGAGTTAAAAATCCTCAAGTATACCTTTTAAGGTATCCATTGTAATCGGTTTGACAATGTAATTACTGACCACTTCATAAGTTTCGGCCTTATTAAAATCTTCATTGTCAATTGAAGAGCTTACAATGTAAAGGGTGATTTTTTTGTCGGTTTTTATTTTGGTAAACTCATCTAAAAATTGCCATCCGTCCATTACTGGCATATTCAGGTCGAGTAAAATAAGTTCAGGCAAATTGTTTCCTGAAGCAACTATTGCAGATAGTCCATCTAACGCTTTTCTACCATCTTGAAATACCATAAAACCATTACAGAAGTCCGCTAATTCCATCATTCTTTTAGCTCCAAAAACAAAAATTGGGTCGTCATCTATAATACAGGCTATATCAATCTTCTTCATGATTTTAAATACACTTTAAATGTTGTTCCTTTATTAAGTTCGCTTTCAACTTCTACTTTACCGTTCATTGCCTCAATCTGATTTTTGGTAATAAATAAGCCAATTCCTCTGGCATCTTCATTACCATGAAATGTTTTGTACATACCAAAAAGTTTGCGACCATGTAACTTCATATCCATGCCCATGCCATTGTCTGTAAACTTGACAACAACAAATGATTCTTCTATTTCTGTGTCAATAGTAATTCGGTTGGGTCGATCGGGTGACCGGTATTTGACAGCATTGGACATCAAGTTAAGAAAAATGCTTTCTAAATAGGCAGGAATAGCTGTTACAAAAATAGAAGAAGGTACATTAATTTCTATTTGAGTGCGGCTTTCCAAAATTGAGGCGTGTAAATTTGTTTGCGCCTTTTTTATAAATTCCAGCAGATTTAATGACAGTAGATTATCATTGGTTTTGGTACTCATGGCTACCACCTCATTCAAGTGCTGTATTGTTTCTTTTAGGTTTTCTGAAGCTTCTGTGAGTAATGGGAAGAATGGGTTTTGAGTAGCTTCTGGTACTTCCATTTTCATTAACTCTGTGAGCATAGAAAGATTTCCTGAATGAGATCTGAGATTATGAGATACGATGTGGGCGAAATTAAGAAGACGGTCGTTTTGTTCTTGGGTCACGTCTAGCAAAGATTTTACTTCTTCTTCTACTCGTTTAAGGTTAGAGACATCTGTGGCTATGCCCAAATAGCCTTTGATTTCGTTATTGCTATCTTTTATTGCGGTAACAGTCAGCTGAACAGGAAACGTTGAACCATCTTTTCGAATGTAGGTCCATTCTCTTGTTTCGTAAAGCCCTTTTTTTGCTTGATAAAGCAAGGTTTGTATACCCTGAATATCCATATTATAAGCCTCAGAAAGTTCTATACCTCTGGCCTTAACTTCAGATTTTAAATGAATGATTTCAGGAGTTTCTTTGTCTATCATTTCACTTGCAGTGTAACCTAATAGGTTTTCAGCACCACGGTTGAATGATTTAATCACTCCGTTTAAATCGGTTTCAATAATACTTACTTGGGTACTGGCATCTTGAATACCCTGTAGTCTACTTATACTTTCTTGCAGTTGGAATTGCGCATGTTTTCTTTCTGTAATATTGTTGATTTGCGATACAAAATGGCTTGGTGAACCCATGCTGTTTTTCACCATAGAAACAGAAAGCAGAACCCAAATAATATGGCCTTTTTTATGGAAGTATCTTTTTTCCATTTGATAGCTTTCGATTTCGCCATTTATAAGCTGATTTAGCAAACTGTAGTCCTTTTCTAAATCCTCAGGATGCGTAATGTCGGCAAAAGTCAGTTTTGCCAATTCATTTTTAGGATAACCAATGATCTGGCTTAAGCTTTTGTTTACCTGTAGCCATTCGCCCTTAAGACCCACTAATGCCATTCCATTGGCAGCAAACTCAAATGTTTGGCGAAACTGTTCTTCTTGAAGAGCTAGAAGTTTATTGGCTTTGGTTTTTTCATCAATATCCTGAAAAACCCCATATACACTAATGACTTGATTATTCTCAATTTCAGGAATTCCAACAGTTCGAATCCACCTATGATTGCCTTTTGCTGTAATGATTTCAAGTTCTAAGTCGAAGGTCTCTTTTTTATCTATACAGGCTTGAAAGGATTTTGAGATGGTATCTCTACTTTCTCCTTTCTTATAAAAATTGATTCCATCTTCAACACTTGGTTCAAAATCATCATCAACCTCGTGAATATCTCGAGTTACAGGACTCCACATTACGGTCATTTCTTTAAGGTCAACTTCCCAAGTGCCTATACTGGCAACCTCGTTGGTTTTTTCAAGTAGGTATTGGTACCTAGATAATAAGTGTTCTTTCTTTTTAATAGGGGTAATGTCTGCGGTGTACATAAGAATACCACCTATCTCATTTTTTTCGGTATACCATGGTCTTACGTCCCAAGTAATCCACTGCAGTTTTCCTTCATTGGTAACAAATGAATCTTCTTGTCTTTTTTTGATAGCTCCCTTTAAGCACTCTTGATGAATGTCCTTCCATTCTTGACCTATGTTTTCGAAAACCTCATAGTGGCTTTTACCAATAATGTCTAAGCCTTCGAGGTTATAGTCTTTTAGCCATTGTTGTGAAGCTGCCAAGTAGCGTACTTCACGATCGAACATGGCAATTGCTGAAGGAGCCTGTTCAACGAATAATTCACTGCGGTCTTTTGTGCGGTTGTTGCTAGGGTTGTGCATTGGTGTAAAGGAGGCGGTTTTCGAATTCTATAAAGGTGATATATAATGACCAATCAATATCACAGCTAATTGCAATATAGGAAAACGCGGGACTTATTTTTTCTGGAAGGTTATTCCAACGGGGTGTTTTAATAAAGAAGCCAGTCTTAAAAACACGACTGGCTCTTAAATTTTTAGGGTATGAAAAGGCCTAATCTTTCATTTCTTCTGCACCTGGGCCTTTTCTAAACATTTTCTCAAAGGCTTTACTTATTTCATCTAAGGCATTTTTTAAATGGTGTTTGGCCTCCTCTATTTTCGGTTCGTTTTTAACTCTAAAGTCGTCCATCTTTTCTTCGAGTTTGTCGCGTTGTCTTTTTAGCTTTTCAATGGTGTCGTCCATTTCTTCGCGAACATCTCCCGATGCATCTTTAGCCTTTTCTATCAATTCATCAATTTTTTTTCGGAGTTCTTTAATCAACTCTTCCGCGTCATCTCTTATAGCCATTATTCTGAGGGTCTGGTTCTAACTGTAGTTGTAACATTAATCCAGCAGCCTACCTTAATTGGGGCTCCAGCTTCTAAATTTAACTCAAAAATCTCGGTTTTTGTAGGAAACTGAGCTTCGGCATTTGCCATTCCTTCCTTGTTTCCGGCTTTCTTATAGGCATCATAGGCAGCAAAGAAAACCGATCTATCAGCAACTTGACTTACATTTTGTTTACACTCTTCATAACTGCCCATATACATTGTGGCAATCAGGTTGTAAGCTCCAGAAATTACGCTTTGATCGAGCGATCCAGCTTTAATGGCCTCATCTCTGGCTTTTGCTTTTTCTCCAGAAAGAGCATATGCTTTTGCTAAAGAAAGGCTGGTCTCTGCTTTTTTCGTTACATCCGTTTCTAAGCTAATGGCTTCTGTCAAATATTTGATTGCTTCTTGGTATTGCTCACTTGCTAGTTTTTTTCTACCAATAATACCCGCTAATCCAGAGGTAGGTTCAGCGTTATGTACTGCTTCTACAGCTTCCATAAAGAAATCAGAGTCGGAACATTTAGCCGTTAATGACAACTGAAATATTCTTTTTGCCAATTTTATGTTTGATGGATTTTCCTTTAACTGAGGATAAAGCTTTTGCTCGATAAACTCGCAATTAACGTCAATGATAGATGTAAGCGCTTGGTCTATTATTGTTTTGTATTGCTCGAACCTAGACACATCCTTACCTTCTGCAATTCTATTTTCTATAATTTCTGTGATTTTAGAATGGATATCTAAAGCCTCATTCTCGCTCACATTTTTATTCTTTATAAAACTCCTTTTTAGGATGTCCATATAGGCCACCAAGTTGTTATTGATTACCTCATCAGGGTTTTCAAAGGCTCTAGCAAAAGCCTTTAGGGCCTCATCATACTTCTCTGCATTATCCTTATGAAACTTGTAATACCTGAAAGCCACATTGTTTATTTCCGTATCACTAAGTGGAAATCTTTCGTCTTTCAACTTGTATACGGTAAACATAGAGTCTAAATAGACTCCCTTTTTGGCAGGGTCGGTTTCTTTTTCCGCTATTCCTTCGTAAGCCTTATAGCTATTTATATATAGTCCTTCGTAAAGGTCTGGTGCGTTTTTCAACAGCCAAGCCAGAGAGTTGGCAGCTTCTCTATATCTTTCTAATGACATGTCATCTAAAGATAAAGCAAGTCTTCTTTTTGCTTCTTCAGCCAAATTGGGGTCCTGAGGATATTTTAACTCAGGGTTTTGCGCCATGGAAGGAAAGGCGAACAAACCCAAAAGAAGACAGAACATAAACTTTTTCATAATTGTAATTTTAAGGAGCCAAAATTAACGCAATTAAAAATTACGATAACCAACGCCCGTTATTAAATTGTTACGAATGCTCAACAAATAATGGTTTGAACTTAAAGCTGTCGCCATCGAACAGACCTAAATCGCTAAGCTTTAATGATGGTATCACTAATAATGCCATAAAGGACAAACTCATAAACGGTGAATTTAGTTTACTTCCCATCTGCTTGGACATTTGATCTATTGCCGAATAAGCCTCTGCTACCTTGTAACCATCCTCAGCACTCATAATGCCCGCTACAGGCAATGGAACTAGGCTTTCTTCTTTTTCAGAAACAGCACTAACACCACCTTTGGCCTCAATAATTAGGTTTACCGCCTTTACAATGTCTGCATCGGTAACACCCACAGCAATAATGTTATGGGAATCGTGTCCCACACTTGAGGCAATTGCTCCCTCTGTTAATCCAAAATTTCTAATAAACGCTATAGCTGGTTTGGCTGGCTGATAGCGGTTTACCACCACGAGTTTAAGAATGTCATTTTCTATGTTGGATACTAAATTTCCATTTTGGTCTGTAGTAGCTTCAGTCTCAATGCAGTTGGTTACTAATTGCCCATCAAGCGCTTCAATCACATTGATTTTACCGCCCTTATTTTTGATTTGAATCTGTGACTCAAGAATAGGTTCACAATTGAAATTGTTAACGATATTGTTACTGACTCTTGGGATTAATGTCTTCCCATTTTCGGCTACCCTTTCACCATTGATATAAGTGGCCAAAACATTGAAATTACTCGGGTTGTCAATTGTAATGAAGTCGGCAAAGTCTCCAACCCTAAGACTACCTACCTCCAAATTGTAATGATCTATAGGGTTAATGCAGGCTGCTTGAAGTACATTGAATAACTCATGACCTTTGGCAAGCGCTCTTTTTACCAGCAAGTTAATGTGGCCTTCTACCAAGTTATCAGGGTGTTTGTCATCAGAACAAAACATGATCATTTGAGGGTGATCATGAAGCAATTCGATTAGTGCTTCGAAATTTTTAGCCGCACTGCCTTCTCTAATGGCAATCTTCATTCCGTGCTTTAGTTTGTCCAATGCTTCTTCCTTGGTAAAGCATTCGTGGTCGGTCGACATGCCCGCTTTTACATATGCCTCTGCTTTTTCGCCTCTTAAACCCGGTGCGTGACCATCTATCGGCTTACCAAGTGATTTGGCGATGTTGATTTTTTCATGAACTACTGAGTCATTGAAAAGAACACCCGGCCAGTTCATCATTTCGGCCAAATATTTTATTTCATCCTTTTCCAGAAGATATCGAACCTCATCAGAAGTTATTTCGGCACCTGCGGTTTCAAAAGTAGTGGCAGGTACACATGAAGGTGCACCAAAATTGAATTTGAAGTTTACTTGCTTCCCGTTTTCAATCATGTATTCCACGCCCTTTACACCCAATACATTGCCAATTTCATGTGGGTCAGATACCGTAGCAACGGTTCCGTGAACTACCGCAAGTCGGGCAAATTCTGAAGGAACCAGCATCGAACTTTCCACATGAACATGTGAATCGATGAATCCAGGCATAATGAATTGACCGTCCACAGTATCTGATGGCTCAATTCTTTCTATTCTATTATCTTTGATGTGGAGGATGCCTTTGAACAACCTTCTGTTCCTTACATCTATAATATGACCTGAGACTTTCATGCTTTGATTTTAACTTGGTGTTGTATTTTCGGGAGGTAAAGTTCGTAAAAAGGAGCAAACCTAAATGAGAAAGTTTGAATAGTAATAATTTCAACTTACTCACATTTGAAGAGAAGAAAAAACATTCAACCATGAGATATAGAAGCCTATTTATAGCAGTGGCTCTTTTATGTACACTGCTCAATGCCAATGCTCAAAACGATTACTTTTTTGATGGAAGTGCACGTTTTGACCCTAAAATACCAAGTCCTGAAAAGTATTTGGGCTACCCGATTGGTACATTACATACCCGTCACGATGCCATTGTAGGTTATATGCGTGAGTTAGCGAGGCTTTCTGATCGTGCTAAGCTCGATACCATAGGAGAAACCTATGAGCACAGACAGTTGGTGGTGTTGACCATTACTTCTCCTGACAACCATAGAAATTTAGAAAGTATTAGAAAGGAACACCTGAAGCTTACCGATCCCAATCAGAGTACTGACGATTACTCGAATATGAAGTCGGTAGTATTGCTGGGCTATAATGTACACGGAAATGAACCTTCAAGCTCAGAGGCGGCCATGCTTACGGCATATTATTATGTAGCTGGGCAATCTGCTGAAGTAAGGGCTGCGCTGAAAGATGCGGTATTAATGGTAGACCCAGCTTTTAACCCTGATGGGCGCGATCGCCATACGACTTGGGCCAATTCGTATTTGGGCGACCCAATGGTGTCTGATCCTATTGATGTGGAGCATAATGAGGCTTGGCCAAGAGGAAGAACCAATCACTATTGGTATGATTTGAACCGCGATTGGTTGCCATTGGCACATGTAGAAAGCCAAGCAAGAATAGATTTTTATCACAAGTGGTATCCGAATGTGGTGACCGATTTCCATGAAATGGGAACGAATTCTACTTACTTTTTCGAACCTACAAAACCATTTGGTTCTGAAAACCCAGTGGTGCCAAGAGATAATTATGATGGCTTGAACAACCTGTTCGCAGGCTATTTTCATGAAGCCTTAGACGAGATTGGATCTTTGTATTTCACTAAAGAGCAGTACGACAACAGCTATCCTGGCTATGGTTCAACTTATCCAGATATTCACGGAGCTTTAGGGTTGGTTTTCGAACAAGCCAGTTCTAGAGGTCACGTGCAAGATTCCCCAACGGGAAAAGTGGCTTTTGCCTTCACCATAAAAAACCATGTGACTTCTAGTTTGGCTACAGTGCGTGCTTCGGTAGGCGAGCGTGAAGTACTCTTAAAGCATATGGAAAAGTATTTCGATTCTGCTTTGGATGAAGGAAGTAAGAATCCAGTGCGTGGATGGGTTTTTGGTGACCCCGCGGATGACGGTAGAAATCAGGCCTTCATTGATTTGTTGTTGAGACACAAAATTAAAACCATAGCACTAAATGATGACATCGAACTGGACGGTAAAAACTATAAAGCAGGCAAAGCATTCTATGTGCCTAACGCGCAAAAACAATACAGAATGGTGCGCACTATGTTTGAAAAAGTTACCGATTTTCATGATAGTATTTTTTACGATGCTTCTTCATGGACAGCGGCTTTAACCTATAACATGCCTTATGCCGAATGGAAAGGAAAGCAAGATTTGTCTGGAAAAGAATTAGCTAGAACAGACCTAAAAGGCACGTATGCCAGAGTTCCCCAAACCAATTATGCTTACCTGATTGAATGGAATGAGTACTATGCGCCAAAGGCTTTGAATTACCTTTTAGAAAAGGGTGTTTATGTAAATTATGGCAGCAAGCCATTTTCTATTGAAACCAATGAAGGGGTGAAGGGATATGGTTATGGCACCTTAATGATTCCAGTTTCTCGTCAGGAAATGGATGCCGATTTGGTGCATGCCTATGTTGAAGAAGCCACCGAGATTGCAGGTATTCGTGCGCAAAGCGTGAAAACTGGTTTTAGTACTTCAGGTGTAGACTTAGGAAGTGGAAGTTTTAACACGGTAAGAAAACCCAAAGCACTTATGTTAATTGGCGGAAATACCAGCAGTGCAGAGGCTGGAGAGGTTTGGCATTTGTTCGACTCTAAAGTGGGAATGCCCATCACGAAAGTAGATATGGGCAATGCTGGCAGAATCAATTGGAGCGATTACAATACCCTGATTTTGGTTTCTGGTTCTTATAACTCCTTAGGTGAAAGCACGCTGGACAGAATCAAGCTTTGGGTAAGAGAAGGCGGAACGCTGATTACCATTAAAGGAGCGACCAGTTGGGCCATTGGTGCCAAATGGGTGAATGAAAAATATGCTGCGCGAAGTGAAAGAGAAACCCCAGAGCGAATGGACTATGTGACCTCTCGTGATTTCTATGGAGCGCAATCTATTGGTGGCTCCATGTACATGACGGATATTGACATTACACACCCAATTGGCTTTGGTTATACCAGCCGTGAGTTACCAGTGTACAGAAATCACTCTACCTTAATTCAACCAAGCTCGAGCCCAACCAATACGGTAGTAAAGTATGTTGAAAACCCATTGTTGAGTGGTTATGTAAACAAAGCCAATTTGAAAGATATTGGTGGAACGGCTTCTTTAATCGCTACCGGAATAGGTAGAGGTAATGTAGTGATGTTTGTAGACAACCCGAATTTCCGTGGCATGTGGTACGGCACCAACAGACTATTGTTTAATGCGGTTTTCTTCGGGAATTATTAATGTTTTATGTAAACCGTTAATCGGTTTGAGTAATATATGAATTGCAAAGCCCACGGTTTAAACTGTGGGCTTTGTTATGTGTACTAAATCAGTCGGTATTCAATCCGTTTTTACTCAAGAATTCATCATATTCCTGTTGAAATGATTTCTTTTGGTGGTGCTCTTTTTGATTTTTTATGTAAAGAAAAACCTTTTCCACTACCGATTCCGACACGGAATAGGCAGCGTAACCAGTTTGCCAAGAAAATTTCTCTGAAATCAGATTGTTCTGATTAACGAAATGAGAGGAACTGCCTTTTACTTGTTTGACGATTTCAGCTACTGATTTTTGTGGGTTTAGAAGAAATAGGCAATGGATATGGTCTGGCATACCATTGATAATTCTGACTGGGCAGCCTTGTTCTCGCAGTTGAGTTGAAATAAATTGATAAACCTTTTGCTCTATGTTTTGCTTTAGAAGTGGCGCCCTCTCTTTAGTTGCCCAAATGGCATGAATCCATATTTTATTGAAGGAATGTGACATGGTGTTTCTTTTATAATTACCAATATAAACCGTTAAAACGGTTCTGTCAATGCTCCTGTGACCATAGGCCACGGTTTAAACCGTGGGCTATGTGAAGTAGTAGTTTTCTGTAATGGTTTTAACCATTTAACAGTAGTCGTCTTTTCTCCTTCCCTGATCTCGAATATCGGGAGAAGGGTCTGAAATAACAATGTTAGGAGTTTAGCCCAAAGACAGAGTCCTTGGTGAATAGTTGTCACAGGTTTTGTTAAAGGTAGATAAATCGGAGGACCCGCGACAATGACTGATAAAACTCTATTAATTCATAACATTTGTTAAGTTAAGTTTTCCTCCAATTCGCTAATTATTTTATTCATTTTTACTTTATCGTAAACTCGTTCTTCTTCCACCCTTTCCGTTCCAAGTTTTAACATTTTATTGTTCAAGTAATTGATAAATGAATTAGAATAATGTGGGGGATAATTGTTCTTGGTTGTGATTGACAGCTTAGTTGAATTAAATCTCAAGAGATGCTCTACATGTGGTGCCATGAGTTCAAAAAGTCCACCGTCTTTAGTTACGAATATGGGTTTTACATTTTGGCCAACCATATTACTGAGTTGAGGGCGGTTACAGCTCATTCTAGCATGAAATAAATCCCATGCCATTCCCAAAATACCTTTCAATGATTTTTCTTTCGAAGACCCCAATTTGATCATTGATCTTAGATTTGAGTTTCCTCCAAATATTTCTAGGGCCAGGGAATACTCTAGACCTAGTATTATATCTAAGTCTGAGACCATCCAATTAATGAAGAGTTCGATGTTTTTTTCTGCGTTCTCTTTTTTTAACCCATTATTTGCTATTTCCCTTATTTTCAAGAGTCCAGCATAGTACAAGTTTAAGTTCTCTGTAAATGAACTAATCGACTGACTTAATGATTTTGGTTTATCATAGATGTAATACTCCTTTTCATAATCAAATTCAAGTCGCTTAAATCGTTTAATGGGGTATTGAAATGCAAAGTCAAGTCGATTTTTGATATCCCATAATTTGTTATCAAGAATATCATACGTTTTGCGATCGTAACACAGTTCTGTTAGAGCAAATAATGGTGTTTGTTTGACAGCATGTTTTTGCACATATTGAATTAGATGGAAAATTGCATTTTTTTCAACTCTAGCATTTTTCTTGTGCTTCGTTAAATTGGCAATATCTAAACTGACTGAACTATCTAAGATCAGAAAAACGAGTTCATCTTTTTCTGCCTGGAGATTATGAATTTCAACTCCAGATGGAAGAGTAATCTTTCCCAAGTCCGATAAGAAATGAAATTGTTGCACTGGCAGTAATTTGACCTGATGTTAGCTATCAGTCACATTTATGACGTATAGCCATAAATATATTGAATTTTATGCCTGTTATTATGAGGTACAGTCTCCCTTAATTTTTTTCTTAAATACCAAACTCGTCCAAAGTCTCTCAGAGTGCACCCCAAAAATATAGCCCACGGTTTAAACCGTGGGCTATATATGAATATCTTTAAGTAATGGTTTTAACCATTTAAACAGGTAGAGGCAATTTGAGAACAGGTTTTCGTCATTGCTTAATTGATCGCCTGTTCCTACTGAACCCGTTGCCCCAATAATCAGGATTTTAGGATTTGATTTTTCTGCTAATTTTGCTTTGTTCAAAAAATAAATCGCTGTTTGTCCACCAAAGATTATTGATGTGGCTTCTTCATAAGACGATTTTTTGGGCATTCTAATAACTTTACTGTTTTGATTGACTGCAATTATTCTGTATAGGTTCCGAATTGAAATCCCGTCATTCCAAAAACTCTATCTCCAACTTTGAATTTTGAGACTTTATTTCCTTTGCTTTCAACAATGCCCGAAAAAACAGTTCCTAAGATGAGGCTTCTTGGTTTTGAAAAGCCCAACGCAAATCGCATAATTACTTTGAATATTCCTTTGACATCAAGGCTTCTTATCCTTGCATCTCCAGAGTTGATCGCAGTAGCGACTATTTTGACAAGAATTTGACTGTCTTTGGGTATTGGTTTAGAAACCTCCTGAAGCTGCAAAACTTCAAGAGGCCCATATTTGGTGCAAATAACTGTTTTCATCTAATCATTGTAGATTAAAACTTAAATCCAAAATCAAGCCCAGGTTGAATAAAGTAGTTAGGCCACTTCTGTTCTACAGTTTTAAAAGAATCTGGAACTCCAGTTCTTAGAGGCCAATAACTTACTCCAATAGCTGGTTCAAAAAAGAAACGGTCTTTGAAAAACTTAAATTGGTAACCCAGATAAAAGTCTGTGTATAATGTGAATCCATTTCCAATCTTCTTTTTATTCTCATCCATGTATTTTTCAAAAGCATTCAATACATAAACAGAAGTATAGAGTCCTTTCTGCCAAAACCGCTGGTAGCCTATTTGAGGTGCAAGTATGCGTGCATGTCCGGGATAGTTTAGCCCAGGTGCATCAAAGTCTGGCCCGAAAGGGATACCTAGTGGCCAAGCATATTGAGACCTTTTAAATCTAAATTGAATAACATCTTTAGGTGTAATCCTATATCCTGCATTTATTTGTATATACCCAGGGTTGTTAGTGTCATCCAGATTGCCTAGTAATAATAAAGTACTACCAACAAACCATTTTCTATAAGTACTGTCTTGTTTGGCATTTTGTGCATTCATCTGTGAACCGCTTGCCAGCAATAAGGCAAGGCTAATAAATAGGATTTTCTTTTGCATGTTGTGTACATTGATATTAAACGTGATTGCAAAAGTAGGTTGGCGAGATGCCTTAACTCGTTCACTTAAGTTAAGAAATACGGCTTAGCTCTTTTTTTCAAGAATCCTTGCCCTTAATCTGCTTAACGATTGAGGTTTAATACCTAAATAGCTAGCTAATTGGTGTTGTGGCACACGCTGAAGTAGATCTGGTCTTTTTTGTAGTAAGTTCAAATATCGTTGTTCAGGTGAAGAAGTCTTAAACTCGTCAAAGTCTATTTGTTTTTTGGCTAACAATTCTTCTGACAACATTCTGCACATGACTTCAAACTTTGGAAATTTACTGTTTACTTCTATTTCTATATCGGAATTTGAAACTAGAAGAATACTATCTTCAACACAACTTATGAAATAATGAGAAGGAGCTTTGTTTATCACACAATGAGGTGTTAAGGCATCTAATTCTGTGTAGAAAGCTGTTGTTTTTTCTTCAGCATCTATGATGTAGTAAGCCCGAAGACAGCCTTTTAAAACAAAATAACTATCCTGTGATTTTTGTCCTTCTTTGAGTAAAACCTTCCCTTTCTTTACCGAGTGAAATAGGTCTAATGAAAGTAATGCGTTCTTTTCATCTTCTGTCAGAAAAACGTATTTCGATATAAATTCAAACAATATGTCTTGCATTGTTTAATATGTTGTTACTGTTGTCTGTTGCACTTGCTCCCAACATTATATATTGGCCACATTTATAATAGATATATTCTAATAATTTAAGGTTTATGCCCGTTAACAAGCCGAATTGGATCGCTAGCGGTCATTGTTTTTGTTTTACTCTATTCTAATGAATCCAAAGGCGATTGTATTCTCTCCTATGTCTATACACTTCAATGGTTTTACTAGAACTCTGCCCTAAAAGAACTTGAATATATCTAATGTTTTTTGGTTGTGAATCTACTGTTGAATTCAAAAATATAAACCGTTAAAACGGTTCTGTCAATGCTCTTACGCATATAGCCCACGGTTTAAACCGTAGGCTATATTTTGATATCTCATACGTAATAGTTTTAACTATTTATACCTACTCAAGTGTTTTGGTAGATTCTTCTTTTTCCTTCCATCTCGTGTTTTTCCACTCTTTTTGCTGAGCAGGAGTAAGGAATGTCCAAGCCACGATGCGGCTGCTTTTATTGCCTTGCCCCATTGGAATAGTTTTTACTTCAACCGCATCTGCTTTTTCTAAAGATTCCAAAATTACAGCAAGGTTCGAAGACTTTGAAACCAAACTAGAAAACCAATAGCATGATTCACCAAAATTTTTGCTCTCGCGAATCATGGTTTGAATAAACTTTCGCTCTCCGCCATCGCACCAGAGCTCCTTGCTTCTTCCACCAAAATTCAACACAGGGTCGGCTACTTTTTTCTTGGCCAGGTTATTCACCTTTCGCGAAGCGCTTTCTTGGGCTTCATCGGGAGAGCGGTGGAAGGGAGGATTGCATATTGTAAAGTCAACACGGTCTTCTTTTCTCAGAATACCATAGAAAATATCCTTTGGCTCGGGCTGTCTCCTCAATTCTATTTTCCCCACCAAGTTGGGGTTCTGGTCTATAATGGTCTGTGCCGATTTAAGGGATATAGAATCTATGTCAGTTCCAATAAACGACCAACCATATTCTTGCGTGCCAATGATTGGGTAAACGCAATTGGCGCCAACACCCACATCAATGCAAGTCACTTTCTCGCCAGTCGGTATTTTTCCATAGTTGCTTGCGCAAAGCACATCGGCCATATGGTGAATGTAGTCGGCCCTTCCTGGTATTGGCGGGCATAAATAGTTTTCGGGAATATCCCAAAATTCTAATTTATAATGGTGTTTCAATAAAGCTTTATTCAGTGCCTTTACAGCTGCTGGGTTCGCAAAATCAATGGAGTCGTCACCATATTTATTTGGCTGAACGAAGGCACCCAATTCAGGAGTTCCTTTAACAAGCTGAGGTAGGTCATATCTGCCTCTATGTTTGTTTCTAGGATGAAGCTTCGGCTTGGGTGTCGGAACACTGTCCTTATTTGATTTTCTATTGGGTGTTTTCCTTTCTCTTCTTTCCGACATGTTCATATGGGTTTATCAATGGTAAAGGTACGCTTCAAAACCGAAAAGCACCCATTTTGAAGTGAATCGAAAAAATAACTAAACCATCCTTCTGATTTTTGATAAATTATTTTCTAACTTTAAAAAGTATATCAACTCATACTTTAGTTATAATTTTTTAAATGAGTTAACTATTATCTACATAGAATATGTATAGGTAATATTTTGGTAACCTATACATTTTTTTAATTATCGAAATTATGAATGAATAATATATGTCATTAAAAAATCAATTAATCAACCTAAATTTTTAAACTATGAGAAACATCGTAAATCAATGTTTTTTCCTTTTGCTCGTCATCTGCTTGGTGGCCTGTAATTCTTCACCCAAGGAGAAAACAGAAACTTTAGCAGTTGCTGCTTCGAATACGGGCGGCATCAATGGAGTAGATGGCAACTGTGTTGCGCCTCCTGAATGGTTTACTGGAACAGTTCCAACACCACAACCACAAAATTTCCCTCAGGGAGATGATGTTACCAATTGTGACTTCCACTTAATTTCTTGGCAATATTTTCTTTGGCTGACCGAAGAAGTAAATGGGAAACTTCGCTTTGAGACTTTCTATACCAGTAACGCAATACATCCTGAAACTAAGGATGACACTTATCAAGTGTTAGACATTGTAGAGCAAGCATTATCTAAAGGAATGCTGATTGATCAGCACGGAAGAGCGGTATACAGCAATATCATGATCAATGATGTTTACCGCGATTGGGTGCTCGATAATAAACTATATGACCCTGAAGTGTTTGTTGATTTTGATTCTACTGCTGATTTTCCTGTAGGATCCATGTCTTTAAAAGCCAATTGGAAGCTGGTTCAGCCAGGAGAAGATGTTGGCAATCTGTACACCACCAAAGCTGATATTCAGTTGTTGACCATGGTGGATGGTGAACCCCGAATTCCAGATAATCCTAAAATTCAAAAGGATGTTGAAGTAGCTTTAGTTGGATTGCATATTGCTGTAGTAGTTGAGGGTCACCCAGAATTTATTTGGGCAACTTTCGAGTTTGATGGCAACGCACCAAACTTTAAAGAAGATGCAAGTGGAGTGGTAGTTCAGGGTATGAATGATCCTGTATCGGATAAAAATTGGTTGCTATATAAGGCCAATACTACAGCCAGACAAACCAATGCAAACAATGCTGCTATTCTTGAATTTGTTGATGAAAGCAAGCAAACGCTTACGCCTGTTACTCAAGTAGCCCGTCAGTATGCCCAAGGAGGCGGTAGCGCTACCAACCGTGGTAATATTGATCATTTGAATGCAAGTGTGAAAAGTCAACTTGGAAAGGAAAGCTCAATTTGGGAAAATTACTTTGAAGTGGGTGCCGTTTGGTTCAACACAGAAAAGGGAGTGCTAAAGCCTGATTGGAATCCTAATGTAGATTCAACTATGGTGACAGGATCGCTTACGCTTTCAAATGCAACGATTGAAACATTCACCCAAAAAGTGCGCTCTCAAAATAGCTGCTTTAGTTGCCACAATACGTTCCCAGTAACGAACGTGCCACTTTCTACCAAAATTTTACCAGGTAAGAATGCCAATACCAGCCATATTCTTCTCAAGAATTACCAAGGCGGAGGCGAAGTAAGTCGTTCTAATTAATTCAACCTAATCACAAAATAAAATGGCAAATTCAAGCTTAAGAATACATCCAGCTATTGGCATGGCCAGAGTTGGGAATAGTACAGAATATTATTTAGGGCCAGAAACAATGGCAGCCTCTCCGCAAGAGGGGAATGCCATTACAGGCGGACTTCCTATAAAACCCGGCACCGAAAACACAACCATTACCAGTGGTGATTTACGAGATGCCCAAGGTAGATTGAAAAGACAAGCAGCTCGCTTTAAGATATTCCAATACCCAAATGAAGGCACTCAACTTACTTACCCAACGCAAGGTGGGGAAGAAGTGCTTATTGGGTCTACTGTAGATGGAAAAAAAGTAACTGATATAATATGGACAGCTCATTTAGCCAATAAAAAGGCCAATTGTTGGGAAATAGATGAAGATGCTAACCTTGGTATTGAACTTTATAAACCACATGAAGTAACTGTAGATGGAAAAACCATGACGGTAAGCACACCGCCATTGAGAAACCCAGACTTTGATAGTACTTCACCTCAAAACCCTTATACGGTAAACCCAGCAGATACCGATCGTTTAAAGAAATTGGTAATTGATGCGGGGCCTCGTGCCATTAAAGCAAGCCAAGGAACCACTCCAATTAAGTTTGATAGTATTACTCAGGCCAGTTATTACGACAAGAGTTCGGGCGCTATTACTAGTCAGGCTAATTACCCTATTCAGTTTCCAGCTACAAATGGAAGCGGATCAAATGGAAGTGATCCGATTAGTTATTTGGGTGAAATCATTACAGAACCAAATGGTAGGCTTTTAGTTCTAGGCGGACATGGTTTGGCTTGTGCTTTCGATAACCAAGGTAATTTTGATGCAAGTCAACCGCTTTGTAAAGATGTAGATAACGACAATTGGTTAGACGATACTTCTGACGGACCTGTCACTGCGGTATTGGTTTTTGAAGATGGAAGCAAACAAGCGATTGAAGGCAGTGCTTGGGCAGTAATTACTGATCCTGCTTATGCGCCCCAAACCTTGAATGTGGTAAATTTATGGGATGATGTTTACAATACTTGGTTAGAAAGTTTTAGCCTTCAGCCAGATGTTTATAGTAATGGGAAGTATAACCCTGACTATAAACCTTTCTTCCAAGATGATATATTCCCAACATTGAATTCGGCCCATATGCAAATGTGGAACACGAATTTACCAGACCAAGCCATATCGGCTCATGAAAGGATAAAGCTTTTAACAGAGCAAAAGCCGCCTTTCGATATCATGAAGTTTATTCGAAACCCAGATGGTAGCCAGAATAACAATGGAGCACCATTGATGCCATTGTCATTGGGCGATGCCAATCAGGCTTTTTTAACCGTGTCGCGCCAGCAATATTTCTTTATGGAACAATGGAATAAAGGAATGAGCGTAGGAGCAAGTCAACTTCCGCTAGGTGAAGGGGAGCAACTGGATAAAACTATTTTGGTGAATTGTCTTGGCGGTCGTTTTAGCCCAGGAATTGACTTGACCTTTATCGTCCGTGACCCTGATTTGTACAATAAGGATTGGCAGAATCCAGCCGTTGGACCTTTTAGAATTAATGCCGAAGCACTGGATTATGCAACGGCAACCAAAGATCAGCCCTTTTTGGGAGTAGGTTATACACCTTTAAGGCCAGATCCTGTTCAGCCGGGTGACTTGTGTAAGTTTATGGCTATTCCTTGGCACACCGATTATAATTCTTGTGCTACGCATACGCCAGCGCCAAACCCAGGGGGAGACATTACTGAAAAGAACGTGTATAGCGGAACAGTGAATACTACATTATTCTGGTCTTGGCCAGCCCAACGCCCTGTAGCTGTATATACATTCAATGATTTGTCTGCCAATAATGGTGATATCAAATCTACCAGACAGCGGTATTCTGTTCGTGGAGAAGGTACTGCGGCTCAGGAGAATTTATCTACACCAGGTTGCCCAGCATCGACAGGGTTCGATGCGGCTGCAATGAATGTAGGCCGTTACCAGAATCGCAGAAACATTCTTACTGAATGGGTGAAGATTGGTACTATTATGCAGGGACCAGCCATTGATGGTTATCCTGATGGTTTTAATAAGGATTATTACTTGGAGGTGGAAAGCCTTTTCGACAAAGACGAAAGCAACTTGGTTGTTTTCTGGCCAAATGTTGTCGATGACGAAGTGTACCCTCCTAAAAATTAATTTTGGATATAGTTCCCAACTATAATGTGGCAATAATTGGCGCAGGACCCGCAGGGTGTTCCTGCGCCATTGCTATTTTGAACGCTGGAATCGCCAATGTTACTTTGGTAGATACTTCGAAAACAGGTAAATTCCATATTGGAGAAAGCATACCTCCAGAAATGAATCCTATACTGCGGCAATTGGGTATAGCTGAAGCTTTTCAGGCCCAAAATCACGAACCCTGCTTTGGGAGTTGCTCTTACTGGGGCAATGACAAACGAGGTTATAACGACAGTATTCTAAGTCCTTTTGGGCATGGCTGGCATTTAGATCGTGCAAAATTCAATCAATTTTTAGTAAATGAGGCTGTTGAACGAGGCGCTAAAGTTTTGTCAGGACACAGCTATCAAAGCAGTGCAAAAACTGAGCATGGTTATCAACTCAGTCTTAAAAATGAAGCAGGGGATATTCGTTCGATAGAAGCCGATTTCGTAGTAGATGCTTCTGGTGTGCGCAGTGTTTTTGCTACCGATCAGGGAAGTAAGAAGCAGCACGAAACACCTTTAGTATGTTTGGCTTTAAGGTTCAAAAATAAGGGGCTTCGCGAAGTATCTAAACTTACGCATTTAGAATCGGTTGAAAACGGTTGGTGGTATGCCGCCAGAATTCCGAACGAACAATTACTCGTTACGCTTTACACCAATGCTGAAACAGTTAAAAAGTTAGGGCTGAACGACCTTAAAAGTTGGATTCAACTCTTACAGCAATCTCAGAATACGCATCAATGGATTGCTCAAATGGAACCGATTGATCAGAAGTTACTCGGTTTTCCTGCACAGTCTTTTTGCTTAGATCAAATTGTAGGTGAAAACTGGATGGCCATTGGAGATGCCGCATCGGCTTACGACCCGATTACTTCACAAGGTATCATCAAGTCCATAACACAAGGCATGCGTGCGGCAGAAATCATTACGCATTGCAAAAATGGAGCAAAGGAAGCTCTACCATACTTTGAAAAGGAAGTTTTACATCATTACGAGCAATATAAAGAAGCCCGTCAACATTTCTATGGCTTAGAACAACGCTGGCCTCAAAGTGAGTTTTGGAAGGAGGTACATGGTTTGGGTAGTATCGTGGGGGTTAATTGGTTCTGAAAACTATTTTTATATCCATAAAGCAGTTAACTGCTTTACCGTCTTTTATTCCAGGATTCCAATTTTTTGAGAGTAGTGCTACCCGAATAGCTTCTTTAGCTAGATATTTATTGGCTTTGTCGTTTTGAACTTCTGCTTTAACTATTCTGCCATCACTCAAAATTGTTAGTCTTAGATTAACTTTTCCACTGGTTCCATTTGCAGCTGCTTCTCTAGGGTATTTTAAATTCATTAATAGGTGTTTGTTCCATCCGCTTTGACCTGTTGTGTAATCGGGTTGTATGTCAAGGTCGGTTGTAGCATAAATTCTGTTGTCAGTTGATAAAGTAGCATCCTTTTTAGTTAAAAGTCCTTTCTTGTCATAAACCTCAATAAAGGAGTGGCCGTTTTTAAGGTCTTTTATTATCCACTCTCCAACTTTGACACCATTTTTATATTGTCCTGTAGTTTGAGATGAGTCTTCAAGGTTAAATACATAATAATCACCATGTCTCTCGTCTTTAACTAAGTTTATGGCTTCTATTAAAGTACCGTCCTTTAAGTATTTATGAGTAGAGCTATTTTTTCTTTTACTGGATGTTACATCATATCGAAATACCGATGCATCGTTTTTATCAACGACCTTATCTTTTTGGTCAAAATAGACAGTGTCAATTTCTTGAGAAAGTGCAGTGAAGCAAAGAAGTAGTAAGAGTAAACTGAGTGTAGCTCGAATCATTTGAAAGGCTTTGATATTTTTGCTCTAAATGTAATAGCCTAATCAAATTATTCAAAGTTTAATTACTCCATTTCAAATAATAAATTTTGGTGAGCAGTACTCAACTCACGATGCGCTTTTGAATTCTGTTGTTTTTGAGCGAGTGCAATCCCTTGAACGTAAATGCTTAAGGCTTTCTCATCCTCCATTAAGTCAATATAAACTTGAGCGGCATGGTAATAGGTAGGAAGGTAATCAGGGAATTCTGAAAGGAGTTTGTCAAAATATTCTTTGGCTTTTTCGGGTGATTCAGTCAAATATTCGTTGGCCAAGGCGTACCAGTTAAAAGGGTCGTTGGGATCTTCCGCTGCAAACTTTTTTAACATGCTCAATCTCTGTTCGTTCATCGTTTACATTGATTTTTATTTACTTCATTATTGACTATCTTCGGGGCAAATTTAAGGTTTAAGCCTTCTTTTTATATCGTTTTCCTCAAATAAAGGTCTTTTTAACTTAAAGTTGAACACAAGGCCAAATGAGGGGTTTATTATAGAAATTCATTATACAAAAAATCATAAAGCAAGCATGAATATACTCGTTTGTATCACCCACGTACCTGATACTACTTCGCGCATCGCTTTCACAGAAAACAATACCAAATTCGATAAGAATGGTGTGCAATTTATCATCGGTCCATACGATGACTATGCACTTGCCAGAGCGGTAGAGTTGAAGGAAGCCAATGGAGGTAAAGTAACCGTTTTAAATGTTGGAGAAGCTGAAACTGAACCAACTTTAAGAAAAGCATTGGCGATTGGAGCTGATGAAGCCATTAGAGTAAATGCATTCCCTTCTGATTCATATTTCGTTGCCAAGCAAATTGCTGATGTAGCAAAACAAGGTGAATATGATTTGATTTTGATGGGCCGTGAGTCGATCGATTTTAACGGTGGTATGGTGCATGGCATGGTTGGCGAGTTACTTGGTTTGCCTTCATTCTCTCCAGTAATGGTGTTGGAAGTAGAAGGCAATGCTGCCAAGATTACTCGTGAAATCGAAGGAGGAAAAGAGAAATTAGAAGTGAATTTACCTTTTGTTGCGGGTTGTCAAGAGCCTATTGCTGAATGGAAAATCCCTAACATGAGAGGTATTATGTCGGCTAGAACTAAGCCACTGAATGTGGTGGAGCCTACCGACAATACAAAACTTACTGAGATTGCTCAATACGAATTGCCAGCACCAAAAGGAGCGGTGAAAATGATTGATGCAGACAATGTGGAAGAGTTGGTGAACCTACTCAAAAACGAAGCGAAAGTAATTTAAACCTCCAAAAGCACAGAACATGTCAGTTTTAGTATTTATAGAAACAGAAGACGGAAAAATTAAGAAATCCTCAAGAGAGGCCATTTCATATGGAGCTGCGATTGGGGAAGTTACTGCAATAGCCTTAGGTTCGATCTCAAACGAAGAATTGGCTTCAGCGGGAGCTAACGGTGCCACTAAGGTATTGCATGCTGCTAATGAAAAGCTTAACGCTGGTTTGATTATGCCTTATGCAGAAGTGATTTCGAAAGCATTTGAAAGCACGGGTGCAGAAGTATTGGTTACTGCTAAATCATCATTAGCCGATGCAGTAGTAGGCAGAATTTCGGTAAAATTAGGAGCTGCTTTAGCTTCAAATGTATCTGAATTGCCAAAAACAGATAATGGTTTCGTAGTAAAACAAAGCATTTACACAGGTAAGGCTTTTGTAAACACTACTTTAACCACCGACAAGAAAATATTGGCCATCAAGAAAAACGCCATTGAGCTGAAAACAGATGGAGCTGCAGCTTCAGTAGAAGCTTTTGATGTGACTTTAGATGATGCTCTTTTTGGTGCGAAAATCACTTCTTCTGAAAAAGCAGAAGGTGATGTATTGTTGCCAGAAGCAGATATCGTAGTATCTGGTGGTCGTGGATTGAAAGGTCCAGAAAACTGGGGTATTATTGAAGACTTAGCGAAAACGTTAGGCGCAGCTACAGGCTGTTCAAAGCCAGTTTCTGATATGGACTGGAGGCCTCACCATGAGCACGTTGGTCAAACTGGGGTTAAAGTAAGCCCTTCTTTGTATATCGCAGTAGGTATTTCAGGTGCAATTCAGCATTTGGCCGGAGTTAACTCTTCAAAGTATATTGTAGTGATTAACAAGGATGAAGAAGCTCCATTTTTCAAAGCAGCCGACTACGGTATTGTAGGAGATGCATTTGAAGTATTACCTAAGTTGAACGAAGCGCTTAAAAAAGCCTTAGCCTAGTTATTTACCATTTTGGATAAAATTAAAATCGAAATCCTGGGTCTTTCCTCCAGTCAGTCGCAAACATCTGGCTCTTTTGCCCTTGTGCTTGGTGAAGTAGAAGGCGAAAGAAGACTTCCTATTATTATAGGCATGTTCGAGGCGCAAGCCATTGCTTTGGAAATCGAAAAGATTGCACCAAATAGACCAATGACACATGATTTGTTTAAGTCATTTGCCAATAGTTTTGGGTTCAGTGTAGAACATGTAATCATTTCAGATTTAAAAGAAGGAGTGTTTTTTGCCAAAATTGTATGTACCGATGGAATCAAAACCATTGACATTGATGCAAGACCTTCTGATGCCATTGCCATTGGGATTCGATTTGATGTGCCTTTCTATACCTATGAAACTGTGCTCTCCGAAGCAGGGATTATTTTAACTGATGAGGAAGAAGTAGCAGATGAAATGGAAGAAATGGCTGTAACAGAAAAACCAAAAGGAGATCGGTTACAAGATTTCACCTTAGATAAACTTCAGCAAATGCTGGATGAGGCCCTGAGTAATGAAGACTACGAAAAGGCAGCCAAGATCAGGGATGAAATGAATAAAAGAAGCTAGAAGAAATATTAAAGCCTTTCTGAATTAAATCGGAAGGGCTTTATTGTGTTTAATAAGTTCTGTTAACTTTAACAGGTTGATCTTTAGAGTATTTCTTTCGAGGTCGCAATGGAGTGATTTTTAAGTCACTTTTTATTATGAAAAATTCACACGTGATCAGTTAATCATGGCCATTGTAAGAGGAATAATTGGATTGGTAGTTCTTATTGGAATTGCCTATTTGCTATCGAGCAGAAGAAAAAAGGTTGACTGGAGGTTAGTAGGGGTTGGAGTAATCATACAACTGATTATTGCGCTGCTTATTTCAGAAGTAGGAATTGTAAAAAGAGCATTTGATTTTATTAGCCAGGGCTTTGTTACTTTTTTGGGCTTTTCACTTAATGGTGCGGAGTTCTTGTATGGCGACCTAGCGAAAAATAGTAATGCTGCTGAAGGCGTAAATCATAGCCTAGGTTTTCTGTTTGTTTTTCAAGCCTTGCCTACCGTAATTTTCTTTTCTGCCATTACTGCTGGGCTTTACTATTTGGGGATCCTCCAAAAAATCGTTTATGGTTTTGCATGGATCATGGCCAAAACCATGCGTTTGTCAGGAGCCGAATCAATGTCTGCGGCTGGAAATGTCTTTCTAGGTCAAACCGAAGCGCCCCTTTTGGTCAAGCCTTTCATTGGTAAAATGACCAACTCGGAATTACTCTGCTTAATGACTGGGGGAATGGCCACAATTGCTGGGTCAGTGTTGGGAGCTTATGTGTCCTTTTTAGGAGGAGGAGATCCGGCCCAACAAGCCAAATTTGCTACCTACCTTTTGAGTGCATCCATTATGAATGCCCCTGCGGCCATTGTAATGTCTAAAATATTCTTGCCAGAATTAGAGCCAGAAAAGATCGACTCTCGATTGAAAGTGAATAAAGATCAGATTGGTGTAAACGTAATTGATGCACTAGCAGGAGGAGCATCGGATGGAATGAAATTGGCGATGAATATCGCTGCCATGTTGCTCGCTTTTATCGCAGTAATCTATTCGCTTAACTGGGTTTTGGTTGACGGAATTGGTGCATGGACTGGACTAAATTCATATGTTGTTTCAAGCACTAATGGTGTATTCAGCGGCTTTAGTCTTGAATACATACTAGGTCAGGTATTCAGAGTTTTTGCCTTTATCATGGGTGTGGAATGGTCTGAAACTCTGCAAGTAGGAAGCTTAATTGGTCAGAAAACGGTGATTAATGAGTTTGTAGCCTATTTGAGCTTGGCCGATATGAAGGCTGCTGGTGATCTTAGTGAAAAATCTATCGTTATTGCTACGTATGCACTATGTGGTTTTGCGAACTTCTCTTCCATTGCAATTCAAATTGGAGGTATTGGAGGTTTAGCGCCAAATCGTCAAGGAGACTTATCGAGACTGGGGGTTAAAGCGCTAATGGCCGCAACTCTGGCTACCATGATGACCGCCACTATTGCAGGCGCACTGTTTGGTTAATATTCAAATATTGAAATGAAAGAAGCCTACCATGTTTTAGGTTTAATGTCGGGTACATCTTTAGATGGACTGGACATGGCTCATTGTTCTTTTCGGAAAGAGAATGATCGGTGGCGCTTTTCATTGAACAAATCCACTTGTATAGAGTACAATCTTGAATTTCAAGAAAAACTTAAGCGCTCTATTGAGCTTTCGGCATTAGACCTATTATTGCTCAATAATGAGTTTGGCAAATGGATGGGAGAACAGGCTAAGATTTTTATAGCCGAGAATCAGCTCGAAATTGACTTTATTTCTAGCCATGGGCACACTGTTTTTCATCAGATAGACAAAGGGTTGACATATCAAATTGGGGCAGGACAAGAACTAGCCAATACTGCTGGTCAAAAAGTGATTTGCGACTTCCGTACTCTGGATGTAACACTCGGAGGTCAAGGAGCTCCTTTGGTGCCCATGGGCGATGAACTCCTTTTCTCTGATTATGATTTCTGCTTGAATTTAGGCGGTATTTCAAACGCTTCATTTCGAATAAATGGAATGAGGAAAGCTTTCGATGTTTCACCTGCCAATATGTTGTTAAGCCATACATTAAAATCAACAGGGAAGTCTTTTGATGATGGAGGTAAAATAGCACGTTCAGGCAAATTGGTAGAGCCATTATGGAATGCGCTAAACGCATTGGACTTTTATCCGCAGCCATTCCCAAAGTCTTTGGGCTATGAATGGTTCAGAGATGAAATGATGCCTTTGATTGATGATTCGCAGGCTAGTGTTGAAGATCAATTGCACACAGCGATACATCATATCGCTTTCCAGATTAGTGAAAGCTTAAAGCCTTATGCAACAGCGAATAGCAAAATGTTGGTGACGGGTGGAGGAGTAAAAAATCTATTTTTGGTAGAAATGATTCAGCATTATTTAGGCAACTCAATAGAAGTAGTAATTCCCGAAACCTCAGTTGTCGACTTTAAAGAAGCCATTGTTTTTGCCTTTATGGGTGTATTGAGAAGTGAAAACGAAATCAATTGCCTCAGTTCAGTGACAGGTGCTTCGAGGGATTCTTCTTCTGGTGTAACTTTCTATCCTTGGTAATCTTCGTTCCTCAAAATTACTTTCCGAAGGTTTTAATAAAAGCTTTTCCAAAAGCCAAAATAGGGGTGGAAGACATTATTTTCATTTCTTCGGCTAGGTTGGTTTCTTCATCCAAAAACTTGAAAACCGCTTGTGCTCCATTTTTCTCAAACAAATCAGAGAATATTTGAGCACCAGAATGTTCGCCATTCTTTAATACATTCAATAAGGTACTGTCGTATTTCTGGAACCTCTTTTTCTGATGAGGCAAATCAGCCAATGGATCTTTTTGCCTAACTAAATTATTGGCCATCTTTTTTAAAATATGTTGAGACCGCAAAAAGGTGTATCCAGTAGAGGGTTTTGCAAAACCACCGCTAATACCAATGTTTATAATACGGCCATCCTTTTCTGGAAAAGGAAAGTCAGTCATCGGAATCACTCCAAACTCATCTTCCAGCACTTTGTAGTCTTCTATTTTTAGAAAATCATGTAGATAATCATCCAGTCCTTTGTCGTATTCTTCGGGTTGAAGAAGCTGCTCACTGAAAATGGTGTATTCCACCAGTGCTTCATTAGGGGAAAAAGGAAGTACATAACCAAATCGACAGTCGCCTTTTTGATCGATACGAAAATCCATGTAGGTCATGATCTCAGGATCGAAGCAAGGCTTTTCTGTTTGTATAAATCGCCCTTTAAAATGCTGAAGGAATTGTACGTGCTTAGAAGGAATCTGAAAATCTTTAAGAGTAGTACTGTTGAAAACCATATTGCCCGAATAGGTTTCGGTGCTCGTTTTCACAATTCCTTGAGGGTCAATTCCAACAATACTTTCTTTAAGCCAGGTAAGATTATTGAATTTGCCCAGCTCAAGTTTCATGAAATCATAGAAATCCTTACCTCTTATCATTTTGTATGAATAGGGCGGAAGGGCAAATGTTTGCTTGAAACTAGGGCCGAAGAAAGAAGCTCTACTCCATTGTTTGTAGACCAAGTTTTCGAATAAGTTCAGCTCTTTTTCCCAGAAGCACCAAGTGCGGTCATTTACCGATTTGTCGTCCTTATCGATAATAAGTATTGTTTTTTTAGTATTTTCGTGTGCCAACAGCAAATAAGCGAGGGTCAATCCCGCTGCTCCACCTCCCGCTATTATATAATCGAATTGCTTCATTAACTATGTAAACTTAAAGGATAAAACTATGTTTTGGTCATTGGTAGCGCGGAAAATGGCCGAATAGATTCTTTGTTGAAGGATTAAATTAAATTGTTAGGTTTGGGGCCTAACAGCACATTAGTAAATCTGGGAAACCCTTTGGGGACTAATGAATTGTAAACCTATCATATTGTTCTGCCTTTGCAGTGTCCTCTTTTCATGTACAGAGAGGTTAGTATGCCCTGCGTATCAAACTTCGTTAATTCTGGACAATGACTACCGACAGCGGGTTTTTTCTCCATTTACTATTTTTGAAGGCGATACCATTCCTAAAATGCCTTATGGCTTTGTGAAAGATAGAGCTGACGAATTAGATGAATCTTTTTATGCCGCTGTGGAAGGCAAAGGGTTTAGAGTTCAAAAAGGAAGAACGTATTCCATGGAGAAGGAAGGTTTTGAGTATAGTAATCGAAAACGCTCTTCATTTATTGCCAGAATTTGGTCTAGCCCCGAAAGACCTGTTTTAGAAAATCCATATCTCTTGGATAGAATCTTAAAGAAACGTCCCTTTTATAAATTAGACATTGTAGTGCCAGAGCTTATCCATATTGGTATTCTAGATTCACTTGAAACAGAAGTGCAAGCCCTTAACGATACAATAGCTTTAGATTCTGCGGCTAAAAAGAAGGTAGTCACAGAAACTATTTTAACTACTCCTGAAGGCTATAATGGTTACAATGTTGATCAGCTGAATTATAATAAGAAGTTCGGTCATTTGTTCCCTCAGCCACCTCCGCCACCAGACCCAATAGATTCTGTAGCGTATAAAAAGGCCTTGAAAGACGCTGCAGCAGCGGATACACTTTCTACAGAAAAGAAAGGTGTTTTTGGTATGTTTAAGAAGAAAGACAAAACAGCAAAACCTCCAAAAGAAAAAAGGAAGGACAAGAAGAACAATGAGGAGGCGATAAAAGAGGAAGAAGGTGGTGACAAGTAAAGCTACTGACTAGCTTTAACTAATGTTATAGCTGTATTTATCAAGTCAATTTTTCAATTCCATATGCAATAGTGGGTAAGGCTTACCTGTACCATCGAGTTCAGAGCGGCCAATGATTTTGAAACCCATGTTTTGGTAGAACCCAACGGCTTGTTCGTTGTCTTCATTTACATCTACCTTGGAGGAATGAAGCTTTCTTATGGCATATTGGGTCAGTACTTTCCCAATTCCTTTGCCACGAGCATCTGGGTGAATAAAAAGCATTTCAATGTTTTGTTCTGCTACCCCAAGAAAGCCAATTATATTTTTGTTGCTATCGCGAACACAGCGTAAATCAACAGCTTTTAAATACTCGTTTAGAATTAAGGGTTTGAAATAGGCTATGTCTTCTTCTTTCAGAAAATGATGAGTAGCCCTAACAGAAGCCTCCCAAACTTCGACAATCGCAGGGAATTCGTGTGGCTGTACAAAGTCAACTTTAAACTCCATTTTCCTTATAATTCATTCAACTCTTCTATAAAACCAGCTGATAAAATCGGGAATCGACACCAAGTGCGTGGATCAACATTGAATTCATCTAAATGAAATGCAGGGGCAAGGCGTTCTCTTTTCCACTGGTTTCTACTCCAAAGTTTGTAGAATTTAATAATGTGATCCTTCAAGAGATTTTCATCCTCTAGCCCTTTATTTTTCAAGTTTGCGAAAACCTCTTTTGGCGATTGATGATCTCGAATGGCCAATTGCTCAATGGCGAGCAAAACAGGGTAGGGCATTAAATCATCCTCATCGGTTTGATGCTGGTCTTTTGGTCTTAGTTCAGCGGTTGGTGCTAAGGCATTAATCTTGGCCAAGCCAGAGTAACCCAAGTGTTCTTCGGCATAAACAAGCCATTTTCTGATAAAGACTTTATCAACACTCGAAATAGGGGCTAGGCTACCACTAGTGTCGCCATCCATGGTGGCATAACCCACACTGCCTTCGCTTCGGTTTGAAGTGGTCAACAGTACTCTGTTTTTAATGTTGGCGAGCATCCATATAATAGGGCTTCTGGAACGGGCCTGAATATTCTGGAGCGTAATATCATCAGTTTCCCAATTCAATTTTCTCTCAATGGCCGTTTCTATAGTCGAAGTGTAATTCTCAACCGCCTTGTCGATTGTCCAATGGTAAAAGGTAGATCCAATGGAATTTGCAAGTTCTTGAGCAGCAGTTAACGTATCATCCGATGAGTTAACTGATCCTTGATAGGCAGTTGTGAAAATTTCTCCGACAATCTCTTTTTGACTCTTTTCTTCTAAATCAAGTCGGTTAATGCTTTTTAAGAATTCTGATTTCCCTAAAGTTTCAATGGCTCTTTTTACCATTTCAGCTACCAGTACCGCACAAGTGGCTGAATCAGCACCACCACTTATTGATAACGCATAACCATTGCTTCGGCTTTTTCTTAAATAATCATACAAAGCTAAACCAGCGGCTTTCGGGAACTCAATTTCCTTCGGGTCTATTGGATTAACATTGTGTGGTTGCGTGTTTCCGTCAGAGTTTACATCTGCCCAAATAACCTGATGTGGCTTGAAAGAAAATAATTCATTTCTTAAAACCAGCTCACCGTCTTGGGCAATCATCATTTCCCCATCATAGATCATTCTGCCAGCCTCATTGCCTAGCAGGTTGGCATACACATAGGTGCATTTGAAGTCTTTAGAAGAATTCTTTACCAAGTCAATTCGCTGCAATGTTTTCTCCATTGCAAAGTGGCTGGCGCTTGGGTTGAGTATTAGGTTAACCTTTTTTACACAAAGCCTATGGGCAGGACGAAGAACATCTCTCCAAGCATCTTCACAAATCTCAAAACCTATCTTCCAATCTTTGAAGTCAAAAGTAAGATCTCCTATTGGGTAGTTTTTTCCATCTATTTCAATTTCTAATACTTCGCCAATGGGCCATGGAGTAAACCACCGTGGTTCGTAATGTACTCCATCTAGCGCCATATACTGTTTGGCATACACACCTAATATTTCTTGGTTGTAAACCACCACAGCACAATTGTACAGTTTTCCGCCAAAAGCTAAGGGAAGATTGAAGCTGGTAAACAAATCCTTTGTTTCAGCAATGAGTTCGGGTAAAAAACGCTTTGCTTTTTCAGGCAGCCAATGGCTAAGAAATAAATCCTCGCAGCCATAAGCAGTTACAGATAATTCGGGAAAACATAAGATTTCAATTCCTTCACTTCGGGCTTCTTTTAAAGCCTTTTTGAGTTGAAGAATATTGTTTGTCCAGTCGAGAGGGGTTTGGTTTACTGTGGCAGTACCAATACGATAAATTCCCATTTATTCAATTTCAAGTGAAATACAGGCCTCACGGGCTGCATCTTGCTCTGCTTTCTTTTTGCTTAAACCATGCCCTTTGGCTATTGGTTCGTCATCAATTAAAACTTGAATCACAAACTCCTTAAAGTGGGTCTTCTCTTTGGTTTCAAGCAGCTCAAAGCTAGTGGTTTTCCCACTCTTCTGCGACCATTCAATCAGTTTGCTTTTGTAATTTTTGGTGGTGCTAATAATCTCTTCAATATCAAAATGAGGGATTAGTAACTTTTTAACAATGAACTTTTGAGAACGCTTAAAACCTTGATCGACATAAACCGCCCCAATAAGGGCTTCTAGCGTATTGCCATAAATAGATTTGTGAGAGTTTGGAGTTTTTCTCTTTGTGTCAAATTGGACAATGTGATTTACTCCAATTTTTCTGGCAAGAAGGTTCAAGGAGTCCCTACTTACAATTCTTGATCTTATTTCTGTAAGAAAGCCTTCGTCTTTATAAGGGTATTTTTTGAAGATGTAATTAGCGACTACAAGTCCTAAAACGGCATCACCTAGGTACTCTAACCTTTCGTTCGATTCTTTCACTCCATCTTTCACCGATTTGGCAACAGAGGTGTGTTGAGTGGCGATTTTGTAAGGTTTTAAATTAAAAGGCTTACTGCCTACAATTGTTTTAATTGAGGCAATAAGCTTTTTATCTTCTTTTGAAAGGGTTTTAAATTGGGTTAACCACAACCGCACTTTCAATCCAGTTTTCTAAATACAACTGATGTGTTGTGACCACCAAAGCCAAAGGTATTACTCAAGCAGGCATTGATTGTTCTTTCCTGAGCTTTATTGAATGTGAAATTCAACTTAGGATTGAACTGGTCATCATCAGTAAAATGATTGATGGTTGGAGGAACAATTTGATGTTCTATTGATTTTATTGCTGCAATAGCCTCAATAGCTCCAGCAGCTCCTAAAAGGTGACCTGTCATCGACTTTGTAGAGCTAATGTTCAGGTTGTAAGCATGCTCACCAAATACTTTTTCAATGGCTATTACTTCACTCATATCTCCCAAAGGAGTAGAGGTGCCGTGTACATTGATGTAATCAATCTCCTCAGGCTGCATTTCAGCGTCTTCAAGCGCATTAATCATAACGCTTGTAGCTCCTAGGCCTTCTGGATGTGGAGCGGTAATGTGATAGGCATCAGCCGACATTCCGCCACCTACAATTTCTGCATAGATTTTAGCCCCACGTGCTTTTGCATGCTCATATTCTTCAAGAATTAAAGCCCCAGCGCCTTCTCCTAATACAAAGCCATCTCTGTCTTTGTCAAAAGGTCTTGATGCTGTTTGTGGACTATCATTTCTCTCAGAAAGAGCTTTCATGGAATTAAATCCGCCCATTCCTGCTTCGGTAACAGAAGCTTCTGAACCACCAGTGATCATGACTTTAGCTTTGCCTAATTTAATATAGGTCATAGCATCAATCATGGCGTTGGTAGCTGAAGCACAAGCTGAAACAGTTACAAAGTTAGGCCCGCGGAAACCATATTTCATTGAGATCATACCCGAAGATATGTCTGCAATCATTTTTGGAATAAAGAAAGGATTGAACCTTGGGGTACCATCACCTTGTGCGAATGACATTACTTCATCCTGAAAGGTTTTTAGTCCTCCAATTCCTGATCCCCAAATTACTCCAGCCTTGGATAGGTCAATAGACGCTAAGTCCAAGCCTGAGTGTTCAAAAGCTTCAGTAGCCGCAATCATCGCGAATTGCGTAAAGAGGTCCATCTTACGTACCTCTTTCCTGTCGAAATAATTTAAAGGATCGTAATCCTTCACTTCGCAGGCAAACTGAGTTTTAAATTTTTCTGGATTGAAACGGGTGATAGGCCCAGCACCACTTACACCTTTAATTAGGTTATCCCAATATGTATCGAGATTGTTCCCTAAAGGTGTTAGTGCGCCAAGGCCTGTTACTACAACTCGCTTTAATTGCATATAAGAGTAGTAAGGAAAAGTTATTAATTGCTAACGTTAGCTTCCAGGTAAGAGATGGCATCACCTACTGTGCCAATGTTCTCTGCTTGATCATCTGGAATTGAAATGTTGAATTCTTTCTCGAACTCCATGATTAACTCAACTGTGTCAAGTGAATCTGCTCCAAGATCATTAGTGAAGCTTGCTTCGGGAGTCACCTCTGATTCTTCTACTCCTAGTTTATCAATGATGATATCCTTTACTTTTGATGCAATGTCCGACATTTTGGAAAATTTTAGTTAAAACGTGCTGCAAAGAAATGCAAATTAACAATAATGTCAAACATATTTTTTAATCTTGTCGTTGGTTCTTTGAGTATAAAGAAACCTGTTTTTTTCGCATTTATGGCAAAAAATAAGCTCGAAATTTCTTATGAGATAGATTTTGAACTGGTAGCAGTTAACGCCAGTGTGAAGGAATATAAACTGGCTTGGATGCTAAATAAAAGCTTGGGGTGGGATTTGGCCAAAATGAAAAATATTGAGCTTGATTTTACAGGTAATAAAGCTTTGTCAATATCTAACTACTTGTATAAAACTGAATATCAAACTTTCAGATTAATTCGAAATAGAGCGGTGGATGGAGAAGAGCAATTCAATGCGTTTATTATTCCTGAGTTAAAGAATTTCGACTATTTTATTATGTTAGAGAATGAATCTGTCGGTTTTGACCTAAACGCTTTCATTTCAAAAATCAAAGAAATACCTTTCGTTCAATTCGCAGTGTTAATGGACACAGCAGCCTTAAAGTCTAAGGACAATCTAATATTTTAATATGGGTTATAATAAGAATATCAATAAAGCTAAAATCGTAGCTACAGTCGGTCCAGCAAGCGACTCTAAAGAGATGCTAAAGGAACTGATTTATGCTGGTGTTAATGTTTTTCGCTTAAATTTTTCGCATGGCGATCATGCAAACAAGTCTCAAATTATAGAAAGAATAAGAGACCTTAACAATGAGCTAGGCACCTATTGCTCAATTCTTCAAGATTTACAAGGACCTAAAATAAGGGTTGGTGAAATTGAAGGCGGTGAAGTTTTGATTACACCAGGCCAAGAAATAGTGATTACCACCGAACAGATGGTGGGAAATAGTAAAAAAGTATCAACTGTTTATGAAAACCTCTCAACCGATGTAAGTGTTGGGGACATGATCTTGATTGATGATGGCAACCTAGAGCTTACGGTTAAGTCAATTAATGGAGATGATGTTACTTGTGTGGTGAAGTACGGTGGTATGCTCAAGTCGAAAAAAGGCATTAACCTACCTTTTACCAAGGTATCGGCTCCATCACTCACTCCAAAGGACATTGAAGATTTAGCTTTTGGTTTAGAGAACGATGTCGATTGGATTGCTTTATCATTTGTGCGTCATGCTGATGATATTCGTGATTTGCGATCGAGAATTCAAGCAGCAGGGAAGGATTGCAGAATTATTGCGAAAATTGAAAAGCCAGAAGCGCTCCAGAATATAGATGAAATCATTGCCGAGTCTGATGCCTTAATGGTGGCTCGTGGAGATTTGGGTGTTGAAATTGTAATGGAGGAAGTGCCAATCGCTCAAAAGATGATCGTTGAGAAATGTAATTTGGCGGCTAAACCTGTGATTATTGCTACCCAAATGATGGAGAGCATGATTTATAATCCGCGGCCGACCAGAGCTGAAACCAATGATGTGGCGAATGCTGTTTTAGATGGTGCTGATGCATTGATGCTCTCAGCCGAAACTGCTGCTGGGAAGTATCCCGTTCAAACCATCAAGAGTATGGCTAAAACTATTGCATCGGTTGAGTCTTCTGCCCAAAGCATCTATTGTAACTTTTATGAGCCTTTGGAGTCGAGCGATACTTACATGAATGATAACATTATGTTGTCGGCTTGTCGTTTAGCAGAAAGAATTGAAGCTACTGCGGTTTTGGGGAATACAGTGTCGGGGTATACAGCATTTAAACTATCTTCTCACAGACCAAAATCAAATATCTTTATTTTCACACCAAAAAAGAGTTTGTTGACTAAACTGGCTTTAGTTTGGGGGGTTCGAGGATACTTCTATGATAGTCAAGAGTCTACCGACCAAACTTTTAAAGACCACGAGAATATTCTTAAAGCAAATGGGCATTTAGAGCAAGGTGATGTGTTTATTACTACTGCCAGTATGCCTATTCGTGAAAGGGGTAGAACAAATATGTTAAAACTTAATATTGCAGATTAAGTATCTGATTGTGGGCCTTGAGAGGGAACCATCATGACTTTTTCTTGTGCTACGAATACTTGACCAGGAGCTGCACCTTTCTTTTTTCGTACATGTTTTGCAGGAGTATAAATAACCGGTACTAACGTATCGGTTTTTCTTTTTGAATAGTAGGCTGCAAAACCTGCAGCTCTTTCTATTACGGATATAGGAATGGTTTTTCCTGCTTGATGCTTGATTAAAACATGAGAGCCAGGAACGTCTTTGGCATGCAGCCAAAGGTCTTCTTTATAAGAATGTTTCAAAGTGAGCTCATCATTGGACTTAGCATTTTTGCCCACCCACACTTGATAGCTTTGGACCGTGAAAACCTTGTATGGAAGATTAATTTCTTGGTTACTATGTGATGTCTCAATGCCACTAGTCTTGATGATCGATCTTAATTCTTTAAGAGTATTGGTCTGATCAATTGAGTCCTTTTGAGCCTGTAGAGTGATTAACTGCTCTTCCTTATTAAGAATATTCTCAGTCAATTTTTCAATCTCTATTCTCCTGTTTTTCGATTTTCGATAATAATTTTCAGCATTTTTCTGAGGAGAGAGGGATTTGTTTAATTTGATTTCAATGTTTTGTTCAGTGTAAAAGTTAAACAGGTTAGCTGTAGTAGTTCCTGAAGGAATGGCATGCAGATTTGCCATAATGATATCAGCAATTTGATTGGGCGCTGTGCTCGTTTCCAGTTTAACTAACTGAGCTTCTGTTTTGGTGATATAGCTTTTGGCTTGATTGATTTTTTTACTGAACTGTTGTTGCAAATTTTTCTTTTCTTTTTCGAAAAAATACTCGGTATGAAAGGCCCGGTAAAAGCGGTTTAATGCATGAATAGGGTCGTTAGATAAGGCTTGAGTATTATCTCCGTAATCGATTAAGCTCAACACGGGTACTCCACTTAAGTGCGAAATGAAGAAAGGGTTATGCTCTAAATCATCTACTAGTTTTTCAAGTGCAATCCATTGTTCGCTAGTACTCAAACTCCCAAAGTTGGTTGATAATAGGTATGCTTTGATCAACTTGCCAAAAGTGGGATAGAATTTAAGGTAGTCAGAGTCTGCTGTGTACAAAGCTTCTGTGCGCTCAATCGGTCTTTCTAAACTTAAGAGGTCAATATTATTGTCAATTACTAGCTTCTTTTTGAGTAACTGAGGGTTTTGCCCCTTAGGAATTAAGATAATATTGGAGCGGTTGCCGTGCATCTTAAAAAGAAGTATAGCACCATTTTTAAACTTAATATGAAATGCTCTTTCGTTTTCATACTGATGAACCGACTGAACTTTGCGGTTAATTAAGAAAGGGAAGAGGTCTGCGCTATTCCTTTTGCTTCGAGCAAAACTCTCTGGAAATGATAGCGCAGTAAAATCGCTTTGAAGTGTAGCCCTTATGTAAAAGCTCTCTTTATTGTTTAGAATAAAACCTAAAATAAGCTCATTCTTCTCCTGACTGAAAGATTCTACCAGTTGTGCACCTTGAAGTATTGAATCCAAGGATTTTGAAAGCCGTTTTAAAACATAAAAATTAAGGTGCACTAGATTTCGATTTTCAGCCCATCGTAAGCTATTTCGATATTTTCTGGCAAAAGTTTCTCTGTTTTTTTATGAGTACCCATTTTATGGCTTAGGTGGGTGAAGTAGGTTTTATCAGCGTTCATTTCCTTAGCCAAAGCAATGGCCTCGTTTAATGTCATATGACTAGGGTGTTCTTCTTTTTGAAGTGCGTTTATCACTAAAATTTTCGACCCTTTTATTTTCTCTTTCTCCGTGTCTGAGATTGTTTTTGCATCTGTAATGTAGGTGAAGTCTTTAATTCGAAAACCAAAAACGGGTAGTTTAAAGTGAGTCACCTCTATTGGAATTATTTCGGTTTTGCCAATAACAAATGGAGTGTTCTTAATCTCCTTAATGTCTACCGAAGGAATGCCTGGATACTTGGTTTCGCTAAAGATGTAGGCAAATTCCCTTTTGAGTTGTTCAATTACATTTTTTCGAGCGTACACAGGAATGTCCTTCTTTTGTAGAAAATTGAACGATCGAATATCATCCATTCCTGCGGTATGATCTTTATGCTCATGCGTAAAGACCAGAGCATCAAGGCAAGTAATGTTTTCTCTTAAAATTTGCTGTCTGAAGTCTGGGCCAGAATCGAAAATAATGCTTGAGTCACCAATTTCTATATGAATAGATGTTCTTAATCTTTTGTCTCTGAAGTCTAATGAACGACAAACCTCACAAGCGCATCCAATTACAGGGACTCCTTGTGAGGTTCCAGTGCCTAAAAAAGTAACTTTCACAGGTCAATTTCAGTTTGAGACAACTCCATTAAAAGCTTTCTATTCTTTTCGTTGAGCTTAGACTTGTCTATTTGAACGGACTTTAAAATATCAATCAGACAGGTGATCTTACCTTCTGTAGTATAATATTTATTAACTATAGCGATTTTGGTGTCGTGTAGAAGGCAGTATCCTGATTTGAAACTGCCTTTCTCATATCGCAATACATAATCAGATTCAGCGAATATATCTTCGAGTTTGCTCAAAAATTGTTTCGTGTATCTAACAGTCATTCAGCAGTTGCAGTGTATTTTTTAACCAGTTCAATAAGCTTATCGTAGTCTAATGGCTTTTGCATATACTCATTAATTCCAGCATCGAAAAAGGTGCTTTCAGGAAGGTTCTTCGCATTTCCTGATATTCCAATAATTGGCACTTTCCCTTTTTTGTTTTTAATGGCCCTAATTTTTTTAGTGGCTTCTAATCCACTCATTACAGGAAGGTTGAAGTCCATTATAATGAGATCATAGTGATCTTTTTCATACTTGTCCAACACACTTTGACCATCTTTAGCAGAGGTGATTTTGCAGTTTTCAAAAAGCAGGATCTTTTTCAAAAGGTTTTGAATTACGGAACTGTCTTCCGCAACGAGTACGTTTTTATAATCCACTTCAGTCATTTAGTTTAAGTTTAAAATTCTTTCGTAATTACTTACGAATTTAGCAAATAAATCAAGCAATTCAGGTAAATAATTTTCCAAATCTATAGTTTCGGATTTTTTTATTTTGAATTCTAATTGCTCAGAAAATTTAGCAATAGGGGTCAATCCTAATGATGCTGAATTTCCCTTGATAGTATGCAAGATACTTAAAATTTTATCAATATCATTTGACTCAATGTGGGACTTTATCTGTTCCAGTGCAGAGGAAGTCTCGTTTTCAAACTCTTTGTATATCTCTATAAGTTCTTTTTGAGAAGCGTATTTCCTTAGTTCTTTGACTATTCTTATATCTATTAATTCGGCATCTGAAGACCTTAATATGCGATTCGAACTTGATTTTTCTTCCCTCCATTTCTTTAATAACTCACCAATCTGATCTTTAAAAATAGCAGCCTTAATGGGCTTCAAAAATAATTCATCAAACCCCAGTTCTTTAAATGAAGTATTACCAAAGTCATCTGAAAAACCAGTGACGGCAAAAATGAGAGAGGGGTAGTCGGTGTGTTTTTGCTTTATATGGTTTAAACATTCAAAACCATCCATTTCAGGCATTTGAATGTCCATAAGTATAATATCAGGAATATGGTTTTCAAGGAATTTTAAGGCCATTTGGCCACCTGAGGCTGACAGCAATTCAGTATCTTCGTCCGATAAAACGGAACGTAAGTATTGACGATTTATGTCATTATCGTCTACGATAAGTATCTTTCTGCTCAAAATGGGATGTCTAGGTTGAAGTGTGGCAAGTTTATTCATTAATTATGACGATTCAAATAGGAGGTGTGATTAAGTTTAACTTTTTGATTTGTGTGGTGGGGCCCACGGCCGTAGGCAAAACAGCTCATTCAATTAAATTGGCTCAAAATATTGGTAGTGAGGTGGTTTCGGCCGACTCTAGACAATTTTATAGGGAGTTAGAAATTGGGACTGCTAAGCCAGATGCTGAAGAGCTTTCTACTGTAAAACATCACCTCATAAATTCGCTGTCTATTCATGACCATTATGATGTAAGGAGATTCGAAAACGAGGCTCTTGAAATACTCGAAAATATCTATTCGGAACGAAACGTTGCTGTAATGGTGGGAGGCTCTGGGTTGTTTGTTGATGCCGTTTGCTATGGTTTGGATGATTTGCCCCCTGTATCGCCTCACCTTAGAGATGAATTGAACTTTGAACTTGAAAACAAAGGGCTTTCCGTATTGGTAAGTGAGCTAAAGGAAAAGGATCCTGATTACTGTAAACAAGCTGATTTAAATAATCCACAACGAGTTACCCGTGCATTGGAAGTCATTCGCACTACAGGAAAACCATTCAGTAGCTTTAGAACGGGAAAGAAGGTAGACAGACCTTTTCATGTCATTATGGTCGGTCTTGAAATGGAGCGAGAAAAACTGTATGAGCGCATTGATCTGAGGATGGATCAAATGATTGAAAATGGCCTATTTGAAGAAGCCCAAGCATTTCATAAGCATAAGCACTTGAATGCATTGCAAACAGTAGGCTACAAAGAAATCTTCGGTTACTTGGAAGGAGATTATGACAAGGAAGAAGCAATAAGATTGCTCAAAAGAAATTCACGCAGATATGCCAAGCGTCAGATGACTTGGTTTAAAAAGAATGAGCACGTCAAGTGGTTTAAACATGACGATCACAGTGGTGTACTGAAATACGTTTTGTCTGAAATAGAATCAAAAAGTCTTGAAGCCAAAAAGTGAGGCCACCATTTTATTTGATGGTGAAGCAATAAACCTATTATACTCACCCGAGGTGGTTTTTAAAGTCCGTAACAATTGCTTTTGTTGCTCATTCAATCGCTGAATTTGGGTGGATAATGATTTATCAGAAATTTGAGGAGCTGCTCTATTAATTTCATCAATCAACGTTTCTTCTTTATTGAAACTTTGAAATCTATCGGTTGAAGTCTTTCTAAGTTGGGTGGCTATATCCGCTAGTGGTGAAGCGTCATTGGCACTATCATAGCCTAAAATCAATTGTTTTCTTTCACGACTAACCTCCTCCATTTTATCAATGGTTTTGGTGATATTGGCTTTTCGAGGTTTTATTTGATTGTATATGTAAATCGAAAATAGGAGGATAAACCCTAATAATGCGACTATGATTGGCATGAAACCCATTGTTGTATGTTTTGTGTTTGACCTAATTTGTTCGAAGTAAATTTTTTTTGAGAACAAAAGCAAAGTTAACCCTTAATAGCACCTTATTACCCTATTGTTTTATGTCATTATAGGTTTTCTTATCATATTTGACCAATGACTGATTCTGTCAATAAAAAAGTATTGATCATTACCTACTATTGGCCGCCAAGCGCTGGAGGTGGGGTACAGCGTTGGCTCAAATTTTCTAAATACCTTCCAGAATATGGTTGGGAACCTGTGATTTTCACTCCTGAAAACCCTGATTTCGATTTGAAAGATGAGTCTTTAACTAAGGATGTCTCTCCACAAATTGAAGTCTTGAAATTCCCCATTTGGGAGCCTTATTCAATTTTTAAGAAGATTTCTGGTAGAAAAGAATTAAAGCAAGGGCAAGTATTAGAAGGAGGGAAGAAAGGACTACTTTCTAAGTTAGCCATATGGTTGAGGGGAAATGTTTTTATCCCCGATCCAAAGATCTTTTGGGCAAAACCTTCTGCCGATTACATTGCTACTATTTTAGAGAGTAACAATATACAAACCATTATTACTACTGGTCCGCCTCATTCGATGCATTTGATTGGGCTAAAACTCAAAATGAAGAATCCAGCCATCACTTGGGTGGCCGATTTTCGCGACCCTTGGTCGAAATGGGATATTCTTCAGAAATTCAATATGACGGCTTTGGTTTGGCGGAAACATAAGAATTTAGAGCAGCAGGTGATACGCGCAGCCGACTGTGTGTTGACTGTGAGTGAAAGTTGGAAGAAGGACTTTGAAGACCTAGGTGCCAGAAGAGCAAAAGTGATTACCAATGGTTTTGATGAAGAAGACTTTAAGGCTTCCGTTTCAGTTCCGAGCTCAGATAAATTTAGAATTAGTCATGTAGGCATGCTCAATGTTTTCAGAAATCCAGAATGGTTTTGGAAGGCATTGAATGAAATGGTTGCGGCAAACGAATTTGATAAGGATTTAGAGATTGAGTTTGTGGGGATTCTCAGCGATGATGTAATGGCTACATTTCGAGCTTATGCTGATCTCGTTCCACTTATTCAGAAGTATAATTATTTGCCTCATACAGAGGTGTTAGAGAAGTACAGGAAATCTTCTGTGCTGTTGTTACTTCAGAATAATTCCGAAAATGCCAAAGGCCATTTACCAGGGAAATTTTTTGAGTATTTAGGTGCCGATCGAAGGATCCTTTGTGTTGGAAATAAGGAAAGTGATTTGGCGGAAATTCTGAACAGAACAAAATCGGGAACAGTGTTTGAGCAGACAGATGCAGATCAGTTAAAAACCTTTTTGAGAGAAGCCTATCAAGATTGGAAGAATGGAAACTCAAATTCTAATGCTGAAGAGATAAGTGATTTTGGAAGACGAAGCCTTACCCAAAAGTTAAGCGAGCTACTGAATACTTTAGGTACTCGCTAAGTCTTCTTAAAACGATTCATAAAACCAAATACAAGGCTATTCACCTCTTCTGAAACCTTGAGCCCAATAGTGAGGCCTACAAGTAGAACAGTAATTACGGTGGAGCGGATAAGGATATCTACAAGCGTTAGTTCCATCTTGGGGACCCATTGATTTACCCAAAGTACCAAACCAATAATTGCTAGTAATTTGATGCTTCCTAGTGAAAACGGTTGAATTTTAAATTTCACCCAAACGAATAAAAACTTACTCAAGTTGAAAGTAAGCATGGCTAAAAACGAAGCTATGGCAGCCCCTTCAATTCCATACTTGGGAATCAATAATAAATTTAGCGTAATGGTAAGAATGGCCAAGATACCCACAGCAACTACATTGAATTTGTAGTGCTTCGACATCACGATGATTTCTCCATTGGTGCCGAAAATCATATCGCTTAGTTTTCCTAAGCCTATAAACAACACCACGTTAATGCCTTGAATGTAAATTTCTCCATTGGGAATAAATGAATAGAGGCTTTCAAGGTTTGCCCAAATACCAATAAGCAACAAGCTTCCGATAATCATTTGATTGATAGAGGTTTGCTTATAGAGTTTCTCTACAGCAGGCATGTCGTTCTTCTCGAAGGCTTGAGAAATAAGTGGGGCAGAAATTTGAGTGATAGAACGTTTAGGCATTTCAATCACCACCCCAATAAAGAAGGCAATGGTGTAAATTCCTGTCGCATCTAAGCCTAAAGCTCCGCTCACCATAATACTATCAATTTGTAGCACGATTTGCGTACCGCCTGCGCCAATCATCATATAAACCGCATAGGTCATGATTTGCTTCAGTAGCGCTGTATTGATGAATTTAAAGTTGGAGCTGAGTTGAAAAGCCTTAAGCTGACGTAGATAAAAAATAACGGTAATCACCATAAGCAGGTAGGCGCCAGATAACCATTGAATAAGCCCATTAAAAGTGATGATGTTTAAGGCATAAAGGGCAACAAGAACAGTTACGGAGAGCCTGAGTTGTATGTCTCGAATCAGTGTAGGTATAACAATTTTTAGTAGGCTACGGCAATAGGCCTCCAACAATTGAAATTGAATAAGTATAAAGCTAATGAGTAGGGTAATCCCGAAATACTCGATAAATAGCCCTGATTCTTTAGCGAAGTAAGCGGTTATTTCGGTTTTGAACAGAAAGGTAAATGCGGCAAATAGAACAAACCCCAAAACTCCTCCTAAAATAATAAAGCTGAGAAAGCCTTTTTGATCTTTTAGTTTTGGAAAGAATTTGACCAAAGCAGAGCCTAAACCGAATTGCCCAAAAGTAGCCATTAAAAACGCACTGCTCTGAATTAACCTGAACAGGCCAATCTGATCTGCCTCTAAAAAATAAGGGAAAAGCCAAAGTACATTGATATAGCCAATCAACACCCCAAGGTAAGCGATGATTGAAGAACGAATACTTTGTTTGATTACTATGCCCAAGAAGCTAGATTTAAGGTGAAAGTAATATATTTAACTTTTAATACTAAAGGCATGATGTTGATGCGAAACCTAGCTATTGCATTCTTGATTTTTCCACTACTGATTTTTCAGAATCATTCTGTTCATGCCCAAAACACTAATTTAAGAGATGGATTAATGTTAGATCTACACTTCAACAATAATATAACAGATGCTTCTGGTAATAACTTTAACAGCCAACCAAAAGGTACATTTTTTGGACTTGACCGGTTTGGCAATTGTGATTTCGCTTTAGGTTTTGATAATTATTTACAATTGGCAAATATAGAAAAAGAGAGCTTTGATAATTTGTTCGATTTTACGGTTTCAGTTTGGGTGAAGCATGAAGGAACTGGCTTTGGTACACTTTTGAGTGTAGCAAATAGTATTAGAGATAATGAATTTAACTTAAATATTAGCCAGAATGGTCTAATCACATCTAATATTCGAAATCTACCAAATATCCCCGGTATTGCTGTTGTTGGCACTGTAAATATTAGTGATGGTTTATGGCATCACGTTATCTTAACTAGAAATGGAACTACTGGTGAAGCAGCAATTTACATCGATGGGGTATTTGATATTAACAAGACCATGCCTTTGGGTAAGATAGAAGTGGGGCTGAACGGTTTTGTTTTAGGGAATGACCAAGATTGTTTGAGTGGTTGCTATGATTCCAATCAACAATTTTCAGGGCGTTTAGATGATTTGAGGGTGTATAATAGAGTAGTTAATGCTCAGGAGGTAACCGCACTTTTTAACTTGACTGATGGAGAGGTGAGCAATTCTGAGCGCGGCTCTTCAAAGGTATTGGGAACATGTGAAAGCTCATTAACAATTGAGATAGAGAGGAACTTTGATACTTTCAGTTGGAACAATGGAAGTCAAAACAGGTCGCTTGTTGTAAATTCTTCTGGTCAATATATTGTAAGCGGGTTCATTAAAGATTGTGAATACAAAGATACAGTGAATGTGAACTTTAATACATTACCACAAATGTTAGTGTCAATTCCTTCTACAAACCTTACATGTGATGAAGAAATAGAATTGCAAGCTACCGATGGGTTTGATGAATACAGATGGCAAGATGGTTCAACAGGAATCTCTTATAGAGTGACAGAACCAGGAGTCTATTTAGTTACAGGGAAAACGGTTTGTGGTGAATCTGTATCAAATGAAATAGAAATAACCAGAGAAGAAACAAACCCTTTAGAAATTCGCTCTAATAGTTTAGAAGTTGGCTGTCAACAAACATTGACTCTTAGTGCAACATATGGTTATACAAATTACATGTGGTCAACCGGAGATAATGCTCAAACAATTGAAATAAATAGCTCAGGTGAATACACGATAGAGGCTATTAATGAGTGCGGTGATAGAAAGGAGTATACAATAAAAATAGAGCCTAGAATAGCGGATGTAAGCTCTTTACCCAATGCATTTACGCCAAATGGAGATGGGGTGAATGAAGTTTTCGAAGTGAATGCGTCCTTTTTAGGAAGTAGGTTAGTTGTGTTTAATCGTTGGGGTAATCGGGTTTATATTAGTGAAAATTATCAAAATGAATGGGATGGTAAAGGCCTAATTGATGGGACTTATTATTATCAGTTTACCGGAGCATGTTTAGATCGAACTATAAGAAATTGGGTAAAAATATTACGCTAGAAAAGCCCCTTGTTTATCTGCTTCGACAATATAGTAACGCGGTGTAAACCTTCTTAATATTGGCCTGAATCCAAGCTTTCGCACAGGACTTACCCATTTTGCCCTATTAAGGATTTTCCACCCGGATTTCTCCACAAGCCAATCAAACTGCCAATCTTCAAATTCATGAAAATGCTGATCCCATTCGTCTGATTTATTGCGGTAGGCTTTTGCAAACCATAGGTTTAATGGTACTGATGCAAAAAGTTTAGGCGCTTTTACCTGAGTAAGAACTCCCATTGGGTTGATCAAATGTTCTAATACTTCAAACATGGTAACGGCATCATACCCCTCTTTTGCAATAATTTCGGGGTTTAGGTCGAAGTCCACGCCATAGGCATTATCTACTTGGTAACCATAGTCTGTCAAATATGCCGACATGTCATTTGGACTTCCCAAATCCAAGATTTTACTTCCTTTCGGAAGAGATGCTTTCATGAATTCAAGTGTTTGCTCGAATCTTCTGTACTTGGTAACCTGTTTGTTTTTATCAGTCATTGGATTCAAGTAATTGCTGGTATTCGTTAGTGAGTATTTCGCCTGTGGCTTCCCAGTTTTCGTTCTGATTTATGGTGGCTTCATAACCATTTTTGCCAAGCTGGTCATAAAGTACCTTATTCAAATATAGAGCTTCAACTTTATCCGCGAAATCTTTTGAGTTTCCACCTTCAAAAACCAACCCGCTATTGAGTTTTTCTACTACTCTTTTTAGGGGAGGAGCATCGCTTACCAAAACCGGTTTGCCTACCATCATGCCCTGATAAAGCTTATGGGGGATAGTGTTGTCGGTATGTCCATTTCTGTTGTGTGGAATCAAGTTTACGTCTGCAAAAGCCATGTATGAAAAGAATTTAGTAAAGGGCTGATAGCCATTGATTTTTACTTGATTCTCGATGCCATGTTTTTTAATCAAATCTTCTAACCAATTACGGGTGGCTGTTGAAAGTGTGCCCGTAAGTTCTAACCTGATTTTAGGGTGATGTTTTAGAAATCCCAAGCCTTCAATCGCTACATCCACCCCTCTGTGAGGACCGACACCTCCAGTGTAAGCAAGTATAAAGTGACCCTCGTTTTTTTTATAAATACCCTCAAACGACTCTTGATTTAAGAAGTCTTTTCCTTCGGAATTGGTGATTGTAATAATCTTGGAAAAAGGAATATCGTGAAGCTGATGAATTCTTTCTGCCATCTCTTCAACAACTACAATCACTTTGTCGGCCGACTGAGCCATTTTTTTTTCATATTTCAACCACTTATTAAAACCAAAGAATAAGTTGTTCTTAAAGCGAATAATTGGGTTCTTTTTCCACATAAACCACACCTTTAAAGCTTCTGGGTAGTTTTCATGAAAATCGAGAATGACCTTTAGTGATGGGTTTTTTTCTTTGAGTTGTAAGGCCGTTTTTGCCAAGGGCAAGTCGTGAACATGCAATGCATCAAAGCTCTCTTTTTGATTGAGCCAAAATAGTTTTTTATGAAATTTAGGTTGGAAGAAGCCAAAGGCAACCAAAAGGATGTCCCAAATGCCTCGCCAGAAAAAAGTTTGAGCAACAGGTATTCTGTGCACTTTTATGCCATTAACAGTTTCGAAATCTTGTTCGTTTTTTCGTTGTAAGCATATGAGGTGTATTTCAAAGCCTCCCTTGATAAGCGCACTTGCTTCTTTGGTTACTCGAATGTCATTCGGGTAAAATTCGTGTAGAAGCATGCAGATTTTTTTGCCCATAGCTTCAAATTTAGGATTGAATTTTTGATTATGCGGGATGAGGTCGTTTTTCACAAAACCATGTATTAAATGTTTTTGGTGATATTTTCAACCTTCAAGCTCCAGTAAACTGTTCCCAAAAACATCAATACCACCAAAATAGAGAAAATCCTCATCACGATTTTTCCTGTACTGTATATGGTAGGCTTAAATTCGAAAACTATTTCATGATTTCCGGCAGGAATTTCCAATGCACGAAGTACATAATTCGCACGAAGCATTTCTACGGGTTGACCATCAATGGTTACTTTAAACCCTTTTGGATAATAAATCTCCGAGAATACGGCAAAGCCATCTCCTGAATTCTGACTGTTGTACTTCCAGTAACCGGGGTGGTAGTCTATTAAATTAATCTGCCCTTCGCTGCTTGGGTCATCAATTTTTAAATTGAATTCGCTAGCATTGACAATGGCTTGCGTTTTTGTTTCAATATTTCCAATACCGTTAAAGGCTTCATCTGGGGAGTTGACTTTAATTAGATTATCAACAAACCAAGCGGCTCCATTCGCAGAATTATTGGTCAATGCTCCTTGGTCTGAATTGGGGTTAATAATCAAATAACGGGTGTTCAACATATTCAATACCTCGAAACCACGGAGGTTGCTGTCGCCATTCTTAATTCTTTCGGTCAATTCCTGCATTTCAGGAAAGATATTTTTGTCGATTAACTCTTGATATCTTCTCAAGCGCGCACCATGATAACCATTGATGGTATGGTGATGGTAAGCAGACTGGGCGCTGTAAAATGATGAAGTGAGGTTCAGTACACGGTCTCCTAAACTTTCGTTTTGTTTAATGTATCTGTCTGCATTGGTTTCGGTAAAAAACTGCGCTCTTGGCGACTTGGCAAAGTTGGCCTCTCCAATAAAACGTCCAGCAACGAGACTTACATCTAAAATTCCAAGCAAAATCATTAGTCCGAAAGCCATTGGTTTACCTAGTTTTTTGATGGAATACAAAAAATAAGTGCCTGCAAAAAGGGCGATAAAAACAAAAGCACGGAATGCGTCACTTCGAAATAAATCCTTGCGGTCTTCTTTCAGCGCGTTGGCGTACTCTACAGGTAACTGTCCATCGAAGGGTGAACCGAAACCTAGTACTCCAGGGATTATGGCCAATATCAAGGCTAAACCTCCAGTGGCGCCTAAGGCGATCCATAATTTCTTTTGTTGAGCCTTATTCAGTTTTTGATCTATCACCTTTTCTAAGCCCAACATGCCTAAGAAGATAATACCGAAAATGGGCATCATAATCGTGAAACTTACGGACCTGAATTTATTATAGCCTGGGAAGTAATCGAAAAGAAGGTAATTGAGGCTAGGAAGATTTCGACCATAACTCATGAGTATACCTAAAATGGAAACGGCTACTAACCAGATTACATAGCGCCTTTCAACAAAGAACATTCCCACCACACAAAGGAAAACCATGATTGCTCCTGCATAATAAGTAGTCGGAGATTCTTTGCCCCAATAGGTTCTAAGTTGTGGGAGCGTTTGTCTTACTTGAGCTTCATTAGCACCTGCTTTTCGCAAAACATCAGCGCTTTTAGAGTCGGTGCCTAGCTGATCATTTCCTCCTAAAGCATTTGGAATGAATAAGGTGAAAGGGTCGGCAAGGCCATTACTGTATTGAAAAGCGTAGGTTTTAGATAAGCCGTCTTCATTTAAGTCTTGGTCGGTTTGTTGGGTTAATTCAGACTGACCTCGGTTTGAATATTTTCCATACTCGTAGGTCGCGTAAAATTCACCAAAGAAAGTGCCCACGGCTAAAACGGCTGCCAATACGAGTAATCCCAAACGTTGAGCAAAAGGCTTTAACTCTCCTTGCTTTATGGCATGGATAAGTTGTAGTAAACCGTAAATGGCAACAATAAAGGCCAAATAGTAAGTGATTTGAAGGTGGTTTACCCGCATCTGCATGGCCAAAGCCAAGGCTGTAAGACTAAAACCCAACCATTTATTTCTTGTGAAGCAGAGGTGAATTCCGCCCATGACCAAAGGCATCAGTGAAACTGCTGAAATTCGAGCGTTGTGCCCAGCCGTTATGCCTATAATATTGTATGAAGAAAGAGCAAAAGTAACTGCGCCAATAATGGCTAAATAGGGCTTCACTTTAAAACAAAGCAACATGATATAGAAAGAAATCATTGAAACGAAGATGATTCTAACCGGGTGAGGCAGTCCAAAACTGATCACTGCATGCATGGTTTTGATCAACTCATTCCCCCATTTCACACTCACCATATAGGCGGGCATCCCGCTAAACATCGAATTGGTCCAAAGGCCTTCTTCGCTAGTTTCAGCCCTGTAATCTAAAATCTCCTTTGCGCCACCTTCCCATTGCAAAATATCGCCTTGGGTTAAACTTTTGCTTTCAAAAAAAATAGGTTTGAAAAGAATCAGCGTAAGTACTAGAAAAATGGCAATCGCTACAATATGAGGCAATATGTCTTTCTTAAAATCGACTTTGATCATGTTTGGGAATGTTATGAAGGCACCAATATCTTCATATCAAATGTATTTAAAAAGGTGAAATGTTTTTTTTGGGTTTTTCAATGCGAATTCATCCTTCGCGCTGACGATTATTTTTATATTTTTGCAGTCAATTACAATTGAGAATATGTTTGATAATTTAAGTGGCAAGCTGGATCAGGCGTTTAAAACGCTAAAGGGACAAGGAACAATAACTGAAATTAACGTTGCTTCTACGGTAAAGGAAATCAGAAGGGCTTTAATCTCCGCTGATGTTAACTTTAAGGTAGCCAAAGATGTAACGGATAGAATTAAGGAAGAAGCGCTTGGGCGTGACGTATTGATTTCTGTTAAACCGGGCCAACTTCTAGTTAAGATTGTAAGCGAAGAGCTTACCAAGATGATGGGGGGTGAAAAAGCCGACTTCAATGTAAAGGGCGACCCTGCTGTGATCTTGATTTCTGGACTTCAAGGTTCGGGTAAAACCACTTTCTCTGGTAAACTGGCCAATATGCTTAAAAAGCAAGGTCGTCAGGTATTACTAACCGCTTGTGATATTTACAGACCTGCTGCGATTGACCAATTGAAAGTGTTGGGAGAGCAAGTAGGAGTGGAGGTATATGCCGAGCCTGAAAATAAGAATGCCCTTCAAATTGCCAATAACGCGATCAAACACGCTAAGGCAACGGGTAAGAAAATTGTAATTGTGGATACTGCCGGACGTTTGGCGGTAGACGAACAAATGATGAATGAAATTGAGGAGCTTAAAAAAGCCCTTAATCCTACCGAAACCTTGTTTGTTGTCGATTCGATGACAGGACAGGATGCGGTAAATACAGCCAAAACCTTTAATGAGCGCCTCGATTTTGACGGTGTGGTTCTTACCAAGTTAGATGGTGATACCCGTGGTGGAGCTGCCCTTTCTATCAGAACTGTGGTGGAAAAACCGATCAAGTTTATGTCTACTGGAGAAAAGATGGATGCTATCGATCTTTTCTATCCTGACAGGATGGCCAGCAGAATTCTTGGTATGGGTGACGTGGTGTCTTTGGTTGAAAAGGCGCAAGAAAACTTTGACGAGGAAGAAACCCGTAAGCTGAACAAGAAGATTCGTCAGAATAAATTCGATTTTGAAGACTTCCTTTCACAGCTTGAGCAAATTAAGAAAATGGGTAACATCAAAGACCTTTTGGGTATGATTCCAGGTATGGGAAAAGCCATGAAAGGACTAGATATTGATGACGATTCATTCAAGCCTATTGAAGCCATTATCAAATCAATGACTAAGGCTGAAAGGGCCAATCCGGATTTAATTGACGGCAGTAGAAAGAAAAGAATTGCAAGCGGTAGTGGCAGAACTATTCAGGAAGTGAATAACCTAATGAAGCAGTTTGCGGACATGCGCAAAATGATGAAAACCATGAACAAGATGGGTGGAGGAAAAAGAGCCTTAGCCAACCTTGGAGGAATGAGAAGGTAATTTTATCTGATACGAATTACTACTTTAAGCCTGCTACTTTTGATTGGACTCCCATTCAATTAAAGCCTTTTGATATCTGAAATCGGTAGTCTGAAAAGTGAGCTTGTACTTGTAGCCGTTGGGATTGCTCATTGAAGAAAAGCGCGCTAAGTTTACACTAGTAGAGTCTGTATTAGGCTTTTCATTCAGTTCGTATTCAATATCTGCATCTTGTCGAATCCACTTTAACCTATACTGGTTTAAGTTTTCATTAATAGCATAGCCTTTCCGTGTTTTGGTTAGGGCCCTTTCTGTTTCAAGAATTTTTTTGTTTTGATAGTCGTTAATTAGGAGTTTGGCTCTACCATATTCGTTTAATAATTCATTGGTTTTATCAACCGTTAAGAAAGCTTGAATCTGTACTAACAAGCTGTCGATAAAAATGAGGTCAATATTATTGATGTAGTGAGATTCAACCAGGTAATCCATTTGATCTAAGCTATACACCGAAAAGTCTTTGGTGTAGAACTCTCCGTAATGCTTAAAAACCCGTTGATCAAGTTCTGAAATAGACATGCCTAATTCTAGTGAAGAAAAGGAAAACTTATATTTTGGGACTGAACTGTTTACTGAAGTAATTGGCACTCGAGGGACTTGTTCTACTTCCTCTACTTTTTTCTGAGGCACCTCCTTTTTAGGAGCACTACAACCTATTGCAAATAAAAGGATTGTAATCAACAGGAATGGTTGAACTATTTTCTTCAATACAGAACTAATTTTTACGTTAATGTAGAAGAAATTAATGAGTAAGCAAAATTTGGGATGTACATGTTACTATTTATAGGAATTCGTTACTTTCAGAAAAGAAAGCTTATGATAGGGATGCTCGAAGGAAGGAATCTCCCCACGGAAGAGTTGATAGTTTAAAAAGGGTTGGAGGCCTAGATGATGAAAACAGTAAATAGAGTATCATATGTTATTATAATTGCAGTAGTCGTACAAGGAATCTTTTTTCCCATCGATGATTACATATTTGGTATAGCAAGGATCATTTTACTGGTAGGTTCGATAGCCTTGACATTCTACACTGAGAGACTAATGAGGAAATCTAAATAATCGGAGGAATGATTAAGGGAGAAATTCAAGGGATGGTGTTAACCAATAATAAAGTTGGGGAAAGTATTTTGATGGAGGTGGTGGGTACGAATCAGAGCATAGTAGATCAAACTCCTACAAGGGATATTAGGTAAGTCAATTAGTAAAGATTGACAAGATGAAATTGGTGAAATCAATTAAAGAGAATGCTACGTTTTTGATTACATCCATTATTGGGCTTTTGCTCTTAGGTGTAATTTATGGGTTTCGTGAAATGTTGTACTGGAGCGCAGTTATGATGGCTATTTCACTTCCCGTCATAACGCTAGTGGTCGTTTATAGAACATTTGAGCGATTTGGAAAAAGAGAAGCATTGGTGGTTATTAAGAGAAGATCGCCATATTACTTAATTGTCATTACTGTATTTATTTTAGACTACACTTTCGTTCTAGACAATTACTTTAGGAAATACATTTTGGTTCTTGATTCTGTGATTATTGTTGGACTTTTGGTCTTAGCTTTATTGATCAAGGTGTTTAAAAACGTTTAACCCTAAGGTGTTTAATTTACCCCCTGTGATAATTGATGCTTGCCTGCACGGCAAGTATATCTTTGGTGAAACCTGTTTTGTGATGTTCTTTGAGTACATCATTAAGAGTAACAGAAAGGCCGGTCCATACTGAAGTTTTGAGGGTAGATTTCTATAATCGCAGAATAACAGCAACAAAAATTGTATAAAACGTTAACTTTGAGTATGGATTTACAGACGAGAAAACTACATTTTATAGAAGAGGTACTCGCGATAAATAGCGAGTCGATTATCGATAAATTGGAATCTGTTCTTAAAAAGGAGCGAAAAAGCTCTGACCCTGTCCTAAAGGAAAAACTTACCTCCAGAGCTTTAAACGCCAACGAAGACATTAAGGCAGGAAGGCTACATAGCCGACAAGAAGCAGAAGCCAAAATTAAGGGACGTCTGGGTATATGAGAGTAATCTATACAGATCAGTCTATTAATTGCCTTGAGGAAGCGCTTGAGTTCGTTGTTGAAAAACAAAAGCTCTCACCTGAACAAGCTTCCAGTTTAAAAGACAGTCTGTTTGACAGAGCCGATAGTTTAGCGATAAACCCATTAAAAGGTCAACAAGAAGAATATCTAAAAGACTTGAAAGAAGGACACAGAAGAATTATAGAGGGTCATTTTAAGATCATTTACAAGATTGAAAAAGAAACGGTCTATATCACGGATTTTTTCGATTCCCGACAGTCTCCTGAAAAAATGAAAGGGTAATAGAAAAGTAAAATCAATGCTCTTTTTTAACTACTGTCAAAACCTCAAGATATTGGTTAGTCGTGATGTCCTTAATTTGAATAGCCTTTAAATCATGAGGCGGGAGTCCATATTTTAAATGAGCGTCCCATACATATTCAATAAACCATTCTTGTTCTTTTCCCCAGCGTTTTTCCTTTAGCCTTCTTTTTAAGAAGTTTTCTTTATCAATATTTAGAAAAATGGGTTGGTCGATTAACGCATTGATATTGGTATTAGCGAACACCAGAATGCCCTCAATGATGACATAATCATAATGCTTTTTTGCTTGGGTGATGGCTTTGTGCCAAGCATCCCAATCAATAGACTCAGGGACTTCCCAATCGGGAATTCCTTTGATCTCCGGAAGTTGATCTTTTGGGAGCGTGTATTCGTCTTGATGAAGCACCGTGGCGTTCTTTAACTGAATCACCAGCCAATCTGCCAACGTAGATTTACCTGACCTTGAAACTCCTCCTATGGCGATTACGGTAGACATGTATAAAAATAAAAAATCCGAAGCTATAAGGCTCGGATTCTTAAATATCATTTTTAAAAAGACTACTTATACATTACAGAATGAACAGCATCTAGGGTTCTTTTTACATTCGGTAGAATAGCATCGATTAATGTTGGTGCATATGGCAATGGCAAGTCCATGCTGTTCACTCTTTTAATCGGAGCATCCAAATAATCAAAGGCATCCTTTTGTACATTGAAAGCAATATCAGTAGCTAATGAAGACAATGGCCATGCTTCCTCTACAATTACCAAGCGGTTCGTCTTCTTTACTGATTTAATAATAGTAGGGTAGTCCAAAGGTCTTACAGAACGAAGGTTGATTACCTCAGCACTAACTCCATCTTTAGCCAATTCATCAGCTGCTTCGTGGGCTATTTTCATCATTTTACCGAAAGAAACTAACGTTACATCACTTCCTTCGCGCTCAATGTGGGCCTTACCAATTTCTAAAATGTACTCTTCTTCAGGAACCTCTCCTTTATCGCCATACATTAATTCTGACTCCATAAAGATTACAGGATCGTTATCTCTAATGGCGGCTTTTAATAAGCCTTTGGCATCGTATGGAGTAGAAGGCACCACTACCTTCAAACCAGGGGTGTTAGCGTACCAGTTCTCAAAGTTTTGAGAGTGCTGAGAGCTCAACATTCCTGCGTTACCTGTAGGGCCTCTAAATACAATCGGAATAGGGAACTGACCACCTGACATCGACATCATTTTGGCAGCAGAGTTGATCACCTGATCAATGGCTACTAATGAGAAGTTAAAGGTCATGAATTCTATAATAGGCTTAAGACCGTTCATGGCAGCACCAACGCCAATTCCAGCGAACCCTAGTTCCGCAATAGGGGTGTCGATTACTCTTTCTGGGCCAAACTCGTCTAACATACCTTGGCTTACCTTATAAGCTCCATTGTATTCAGCCACTTCTTCGCCCATAAGAAAGATTTTTTCATCTATTCTCATTTCCTCAGACATGGCCTCTCTTAGGGCTTCACGAAACTGTATTTCTCTCATTAATCTAGGGTTTTAAAGGCCGTAAAAATAAACATTCAGTACTCAATTCACAAAGAAAGATTGACAAGAGTGAAGAGAATAAAAAAAGGCTCTGAATGTGAATTCAGAGCCTTTTTGAGAATGTTATTTTTTGATTACTTCAAAATATCAATGAAAGCTTGAGTTCCGCTGAACTCTCTGAACTCTAAATCAGATAAAGCTTTTGCTTTTAATGAAGCGTCAGCATTTACTGCATTTCTTAAGTTCTCGATTACTTTGTTCTCGTTGCTCTGACGAGCAGCAGCAACTGCAGCTAAGTAATGTGCCCAAACATATGCTCTGTCATTAGAAATTACAGTTTCGAAAGTAGACTGAGCACTTCTGAAATCTTTTTTCAGCAATTGAGCCATACCTTTGTTGTACTGGTCAACTGAACGGTTTGTAGCATTACCTAATGAGCTCAACGCTGCATCATAATTAGCCATTTTAATTTCAATTGCACCTTTAGCACCGTTTACACCTTGTCTAACATCGTTGCCAGGGTTCATTGTTAATGCTTTGTTTAAAGCATCAAGAGCAGCTTGGTTGTTGTTTTGCATTGCTTGAGCCATGCCCAAGTTAGCTTGTGCTTGAACGTTAGCATTCTTTTGGTTAGAAATTTCGAAATGGTTGATAGCATCTCTCAACATGTTGGTTCTTTCTCTTCCAGAGGCAGCCATTGCCATTTCCATTGTTACAGCACCAAGATTGTTGTGAACAGACCAAGTATCGTTCTTTTTAGCAGCAGCTTCGTAGATTGATTTTTTCTCTTCTAAAGAAGGAGTGAAAGAAGCAGCATAAGCCAATTCTTCACCAGAAAGTTGATCAGCAGAGCCTCTTCCTTGTGCAATAGACTTTGCTAAAGAGATAATTTCTTCTCTCGATTTCTTAGGCTTAATAGTTAAAACTTCAGTTTTAGCTGTTCTCAATTGAGGATAAATATCTTTAAATACTTGCTTGTAAGTACTTAGTTTTTGAAGCTCTTTTTCTTTTTGTTCGAAAGAACCTGAACCGTTGATAATGTTTGTCCATTCAGTTTTTTGAGCTGAAGAGATACCGTTATAGCTAGAAAGCATTGCTTTTAAGTTATTCCAATCATCAATAACTGGCTTAGTAATGAATCTAATTTGGCTAGCCAATCCTTGGTAGTCATATTTGTCCATTTGCTCTCTGTACCATGTTTCTATGGCTACAGCTCTTTCTTTCGCTAAGTCAGCGTTAATTCTGTCTTTACCTTCTGGTGAGTGAGTACCAGTAATAGTTACCGTTTTTGTAGCATTCTTTTCTGCAATGAAGGCAGCGAATCTTGAACCTCTATCAGAGTTTTTCTCTACTGGTCTTAAAACTGATCTTCCTTGCTCGAAAAAGAATTCAACGTTAGTAGGAATCAACTCCTCTTTGTCGTTGTAGCCATGATCTGAGTAAGAAGCAAAATAAGATGGCTGAACTAAAGTAGAAGTAGTGATCAAACCTTCAGCAATGATAAGTTTTTCAGATTCTACAAAATTTCCAGTTTTAGGGTTTGAAGCAACACCTTGAACCAAAAGATTTCCACGAGACATTGCAGGGTCATATGCAAAAGAGTATTCTTTAGTTACTTTTGGTTGTTCAGTTCCAGAGTTAGGGTAATCCTTTGCGTTGAATACAACAGGAGCCAATTGTTTTTCTTGAGTACCATATTGGTAATAAGAATTCAACGTGTAAACCTTTTTAGGTTTTAACATTTTTACAGGCAGATTTGCCGACATTGTGAAGTTAACTTCGTTTCCGTGAACTTCCAATGGAGTTGGCTCAACCGTAAGCCCTTGGTCTTTAGACATTCTTGCCATTTTGCTTAGCGCGCAACCGGACATTGATAGTACACCAAGTATCAAGAATGGAAAAAATAGTTTAGCTGTTTGGGTTTTCATATTATTTTGATTGATTTAGAACAGTATAGCCTTAATTTTAGGACTGCAAGTTTAATAAAATTTTAATGGATTCCGATTTTAACCTTTAATAAATTGTTTTGTAAATTTGTTGTAATATTTGTTCAATGGAAAGAATTCAGCGTTTTTTTGAAAGTCAGGCTTACGGTGTTTGTACCAAATTAGGAGAGAAGCTTAATTTGTCGGCTTCATCTATTCGTTTGTTCTTTATATATGCCTCCTTTATTACGTTCGGTTCGCCACTGCTTGTTTATTTAGGACTCGCTTACATCATCAATTTTCGCAAGCATTTACGTAGAAGACAGAATCCTGTTTGGTATAACTAAGGATTTATTTTTCCGTAAGTTTTTTTCTGGCGAATAAAGTAATCCCAAATTACTAGGCCTTTATATCTAGGGTTGTTTTTTGATGTCCTAGGAGCTGATTTTCGCTTTCTCATTTGGCAAGGAATAGATCTCATGAAATGGAAATGCGCTTTAATAATGGCTATTCCATGAGGTAAACCACTCAGTATTGAGAACTGAGCAATGGCTAACCAATCTAAAGCCAATCTGATTGGGAATTTCCAGAAGAGATCCGCAGTTTTTTCGTTTTTCAGAAGAATGTTTAAGCCGTTTCTGAAGTTTAAATACGTCTTTTTAGGGCTCGACTTGTCTAGTGTGCCTCCTCCCAAATGATAAATCACACTTTCAGGGCAGACTTTAACTGCATAGCCTAAGTTCCAAAAACGCCAGCAAAGATCTATTTCTTCCATATGGGCAAAGAAATCTTCATCTAAGCCACCGGCTTCTAAATAGGCCGATCGTCTAACAAAAAGAGAAGCTCCTGAAGCCCAAAACACGTCTTGCGTTTTTTGATACTGATTTTGATCTTCTTCTATGGTATGGAAAACCCTACCCCTGCAAAATGGATAACCCAGTATGTCGAGGTAACCGCCAGAGGCTCCAGCATATTCAAAATGAGTCTTTTTCTTGAGGTCTAAAATTTTAGGTTGAACTGCGGCTAGGTTAGTATCCGATTCCATTAATTTGAGAATCGGTTCTATCCATCCTTCTGATACCTGAACATCGGTATTGAGCAAAACCACAAATTCAGAGGTTATCTCTTTTAGTGCTTTATTATAACCACCACAAAAACCATAATTTTCTGAATAGGTGATTATTCTAACTGAAGGGAAGTCGCTTTTTAGAAGTTCAACCGAGCCGTCAGTTGAACCATTGTCAATAACAATGATTTCGTGATCGTTGCTAAACTGAACAACGGAAGGCAAGTAGTTCTTTAAATGGGTTTTGCCATTATAATTAAGTAAGGCAACGGCTATTTTTGACATTAGAACATATTACCCAAGTCCATACCGGGAATGTTGGGCATAATGCCCTCTGTACTTTTTTTGATTTCTTCTTTTGCGCTCACGTCTGCTTTTTCAAGAGCATTGTTTATGGCGGCAACAGTAAGGTCTTGTACTGTTTCTTTATCTTCTTTACTCATTAAGGCTTCATCAATTTCAATTGAGATGACCTGTTTTTTGCCATTAACAGTGGCTTTAACCATTCCGGCACCAGCCTCACCTGTTTCATGAATGTATTCTAGCTTGTCCTGGGCTTCCTTCATTTTGGACTGCATCTCCTTCACCTTGCCCATCATTTTCATCATATCGAACATAAGCTTGTAATTTTTTACCCAAAACTATCGAATTAATACTAAAGTTCCGGTCTGTTGAATGGTGGTATTTCCTGCATCTTGAAACGAAATTCGATAAGCATATCCGCCTATGCTTGCTGGCGCACCATTATAGTTGCCATCCCAGCCAATACTTGGGTTGGTTGAATTGAATATTAAACTACCCCAACGATCAAAAATTTGCATCTTGAAATTAATGAAAACTCCATCACCAACTGTAAACGTATCGTTTACTCCATCGCCATTTGGCGTGAAGGCGTTTGGTAAACGAATTGTTCCAACGGAAAGCGGGAAGCAGAATTCTGAACTCATTTCTGAAATATTGCCACATTCATCTTCATAGGCTACAGTATAGCAAAGCTCTAATTGCCCTGATCTTAAGTTTGAATCTATAAAGTCTGGAGTTGTAGATGTTCCTATAGAGCTGAAAGTATTATCGGGGTTCTTTTTAAAAATAGTATAACTGGTGGCGTTTACTGGGGCTTGGTCAAAATCAAGTTCGAAAGTAGCATTTACTAATTCACCGTCCATATTTTGTATGGCTGGTGGGCTAAGTGTCCCATTTAAATCAGGGTTGATTGGAGCGCTAATTGAGATTGCTGCACCAAAGCTTGCTTGGAAATAGTAACTATCAACCAATGTGCAGTTGCTTAGTGTTCTTTGAACTGACCCAGTGTTTATTGAAAACGTTTCTTGAGAACTACCGCCTTCATAAAACTGAATTTGGTCTAAACCGCTGGCGCTGGTGTTAAAATCAAAATCAACTTGAATATCGCTACTTACATAGGCAGCCGTGTATTCTGAGGCAATGGAGTAAATGGTTTCTGAAGAAATTGCATTGGCATTACAAAGGTCTGCACTTTCAATCTTAACTGAGTAAACCATGTTTACGAAATCAAAATTACTGTTCGTATATGTATAGTTTGTGGCATTAGTAGCAGGGTTTAAGGTAATGACGTCAAGCTGACTTCCATCTTCTGATTCAATCATTAAAGTGTGTACAATTCTACTGTCTAAGCTTTCATAGTTAACTTCAAACATGGTGGCGTCCATTACTTCCAAACTATTGATCACAGGAGTGGGGGAGCTGTCGAGCGTGCTTATTGTCTTTGTGCTGGTTGAACAGTTAGTGGGGTTACCAGAAGCAAGGCCTTGTACGGTAATGTCATAATCCCCAGCTATAGCATAAGTATAAGCCAGTTCGTTTGAATCAGTGGCTTTATCAATGGTTTGGATAGAACTGCCATCGCCAAAATCTATAGAGTAACTGTCATAGCTGTCTTGGGTGAAATCAATATCTAGAAAAACCTCATTGTTAGCACAGGCAAAAACATCGTATGCGGGCTCAATGGCTTCGATTACTGTAATTTTGATATAGCTTACTTTGTTTCCATCTGGGGCATTGCCATTGAGTTGAACTAAATAATAATCTCCAGGAGTAGTGTAAGTAAAATCTAGAGCATTTGTATATGAGCCATTAGTGCAACTAAAAGGGTCTGCCTGATAATTCCCAGTACAATCATCTAGGTTTAATGTGTTGTCATAATTGTATTGAATGGAACCTCCACCACCTAGTAAGTTTGTGGGGGTCACAGTAAAAGGGGCGCAACCAACTACTTCATTGACCTCAAAGTTACCGTTTGGAGTACTGGCAGTTTGTGCATTAGTCTGATTCGAAAACATACAAAGCAATAAAATCAGAACACCGAAAGGCGTAATGAATTTTGAAAGCGCTTTAGAGTTAATCTTCAAATCGGTTTTAATTTGATTTCACTTATTGGTTAACGGTTGGTTTTCGCGAAACTTATTTATGAAAGTAGGCTTTGTGAGTTGAGTGCTTAATGCTCTTTTAAAAAGTCGATTAACTCTAACAAAGTTTGCTTATGTTGTTCACCATCTTTCATGTTTTTCATCGTGTAAATGTTGGTGTCTATCTCTTCTTGCCCAACCATAACTACGTAAGGTATGTTTTTCTTATTGGCATACCCCAATTGTTTTTTCATCTTGGCTGATTCTGGATATACCTCGCAGTTGATATTGTTGTTTCTCAAGCGAGTAGAAAGGCCTAATGCATGGGCTAAGCAATCTTCATCAAAATTGGTGATCATCACTTTTGTATTGCCCAATTGATTGGAAGGAAATAGGTTTAGCTCATCCAATACGTCATAAATTCTGTCTACCCCAAAGGAAATACCAACTCCCGAAACACCTTCTAGGCCAAATACACCAGTAAGGTTATCATATCGGCCACCGGCCGTTATAGTGCCCATTTTTACAGATGTAGGTTTTACTTCGTATATGATGCCTGTATAATAAGAAAGGCCTCTGGCCAAAGTAAGGTCGAAGTGTGTTTTGTCATGAGGCACACCTAAGCTTGTCATGTGCTTTAAAGTAGTTTCAACTTCATTCAAACCCTCAATACCTACGGCAGAACCTATGAATACTTTTCTCAAAGTTTCAATTTTGTTTTCGTTGCTCTCTTCAATTTCAAGAATTGCAGTTAGTCTATCTAAGCCAGATTGAGCAATTCCCAATTGAGCCATTTCATCCAGCATTTTTTCTAAACCGATTTTATCTAGTTTATCTAAAATAACACAGAAGGCCGAAAACTTGTCAGTAGCGCCAATTACATCGGCCAAACCTTCTAATACTTTTCGGCTGCTAATGGAGACTTGATAATCTTTTAACTGCAAGGCGCAGAAAATTTCATCTACCATTGCCATTAATTCCGCTTCGCAAACCAATGAGTTGGTTCCAATAATATCTGCATCGCACTGATAAAACTCTCTGTATCTGCCTTTTTGAGGTCTGTCCGCTCTCCAAACGGGTTGTATTTGATAGCGTTTAAACGGGAAAGCTATGTCATTTTGATTCATTACCACGTATCGGGCAAAGGGAACCGTAAGGTCGTATTTCAGGCCTTTCTCAGTAATCTTTTTGCTTAATTCTTTAGCGCCAGCTTCAAAGTCAGCCGAATCAGTTTTTGAAAGAAAGTCACCTGAATTTAAAATTTTGAACAAGAGCTGGTCGCCTTCATCACCATACTTACCCGTTAAGGTTGTTAGGTTTTCTATAGCAGGAGTTTCCAATGGCATAAAGCCGTATTTCTTAAAAACACTTTTTATTGTGTCTAGAAGGTGATTTCTACGGAACATTTGTTCCGGCCCGAAATCACGAACACCTTTGGGTAATGAGGGTTTTTGAGCCATTCTTGTTGGTTTTAATCATACAAAACTACTAAACGCAGGGCTAATCTGATTGTTCTTAAAGAGAATATTGAAAACTTATGTGAATTTTATTTCGCTAGGGGTTTATAAATTGTATTCAAACTCTTATCTTTGCACCTCATTTCGAACAAGTACTATCATGGGGATAACGAGATTAAAAAGAAAAGCGAGAAGAAATAAGCAGAGATCTGCTGATAGGGTTAATAAAATCAAGCAATTGACAAGTACCCCTGTAATTGCTAACGTTGATAAAGAAGAGCTTAAAGCTTCATTTGGAAAAACTTCTAAAACGGAAGCAAAGCCAAAGGCTGCAAAAGAGAAGGTTGAGGAGCCTGCTACTGAAGAAGCTCCTAAAGCAAAAAAGCCAGCAGCAAAGAAAGCGCCTAAGGCAGAAGAGAAGACTGAAGAGTAATAAACTCTTGAAAATATACCTTGAAGGGGCTGTTGAAAAAACTGTCCCTTTTTTTGTTGGGGTAGAGTGAAAACCAATTTAACATTGGCACACAATAGACCGCTATAGTATATAGGAAGGAATTGCTTATTTTGGTTGTCAAACCTTAACAACCATGATGAATCGCGATAGCCCTAAAGGTAAAGATGAAAGTAAATTAAGGCGGTGGGTAGCCAATCTTCAGCTTGAAAGTTGGCAATTAGAACTTCTCATTACTGGGTTCTCTATTTTTTTGCTTGCTACAGGAATTGGCGAGTACAATGAGATAAATCGTAATATTCAAGAGAACAAACTGAATCCCGGGGCCAATGGGCTCAACCCTCTACTCAGTATTTCGATCAACTTTATTTTAGATACCATTCCAATAGGAATGAAGTTCTTTTTAATTAATCTGTTGATTCACCTTTTGCTTAGAGGCTTCTGGATTGGTATTGTGGGCTTAAGCTCTGTTTCAAATTTTATTGACTACGATAAACTTGGGTTCAAAGGGAAGTTTAGAAAGTTTATGCCAGAAAACGTTCGGTCGTTAGACGAACTGATTGTGTACTTAGATAAAATATCTAGTGTAATCTTTGCCTATACCTTCTTATTGGTTTTTTCTATTGTTTCTGTGGTAATAGTTTTTGCCATTGGAATGAGCTTAATGAGTGTGACTGTAATTCTCAGTACTTCTCAGGAGCTAACAGTATGGGTGGGAATTCTCAATTTACTAGCCATTTTTGTGGTTTTATTCTACTTTATATTGGCTGTCATTTTCTTCCTCGATACCCTGTTTTTTAGCGCTTTTAAGAAGTCTAAATGGTTTTCAGTATTATATTATCCGATTTATCGAGTCTTCTCTGTAATCAGCTTATCTATTCTTTATCGGTCTATTTATTATCACCTTATTACTACCTATAAAAGAAAACAGATTGTAGGTATTTCTTTTGTGTTGGTTATAGTACTCATTGTAACCCTTAAGGCTGATGCGTTAGATGTAAATGTTTTCTATCCGGAGCGAACCAATATTTCTGAACAGTATATGGTAGATGAAGTTTATGATAACTTAAGAGCGGATGATCATTTTATTCACCGTTTGAGTTTGCCCTCTAAATATGTTGAGAATGGCTTTCTTGAGCTATTCTTACGCTACAACCCCAAGGATAATGGAATTCTTGAGTTGCTTTGCCCAGATAGTTACAAACTGAGCCCTGAGGAAGGAGTGATGCAAGGTTTTAAAGCGGGTATGAAAGCCCAAATGGATACAACTTTAAATGTTGACGAGCTTATAAGAGACAAAAATTATGAAGTCAAGCTGATAGAGTCTTTAGTTTGCCAGACCCAAATATTTGAAATTTATATTGATGGGGAATTGTATCCAAACCCTGAATACGCATTCAAGACTCATCCTTCCAATGGCGAAAGAGGTTATTTAACAATAATTGATGTTGCCGAACTGGGAAGGGGAAAGCATCTTTTAGAAGTGAAGAAGCTTAAGGCTGGCGGTACTGCGCGGTTAAGAGGAGTACAGGCAGGTGATTTAAAAATGGAGCCTATGTCTAAACTCAATTTTTGGATACAGTAAAAGTCCAGATGCAATGCTCAGTTTACATTACATAAGGACTTTTTTCGGTAGAATATGTGCTTCCTTTAGGTGAAAAGGAGATCTGCTCAATAATGATATTTCTTCCAGTGGCTTCTTATTTTTATTACTATGAAAGTGATGATTCCAGAGTAGAAAAGGCCTAGAGAAAGAAGTGTGCTATCAGTATTCATTGTGTTCTTTTGCTCGTTATTATGAATCAAAAGTAAGGGGTTGTTCAGGTGAATATCTAAGCGATTCTCTTATTTGAATCTATAGGTGAAAATTATCTCCATTTCACCTTGATGAATTTTTTTCCCTTCTGAAAATGATCAGGAATGTTCGATAGGATTTCTCCTCGTAGCTTTTCTATTAGTGATTCTTTAGTAAAGCTTTTGTGTACCACTAAGCTTATTTCCCTTACTGGTTCGGGGTGTTCTAAACGCTTTACCCTAGGGTCGTTCAGCTCATCTATCACCGACAGCTCTGGTACTAACGTATAACCCATATTAGAGCGCACCATGTTTTTTAAAGTTTCAATCGAGCCGCTTTCATATGAAAATCCTGGATTGTCCGACTGCTTCTTTTTATCACAGATATTGAGTACTTGGTTTCTGAAACAATGTCCCTGATTTAATAACCATAGACCATACAAGGGTAAACTGTCTGGTTTAAGGTTACTTTTCCCATATAATGAATGGTTTTCGGAACTGTATACTAAAAAGGGTTCATTGTATAATGGGATTTCACGGATGGAAGACTCCTCTAGTGGGGTGGCTAAAATACCAATATCTACATAGTCATTTTTGAGTGCCTGGATAATTTCTTCAGATTCCATTTCTCTAATTTGTAGATGGGTATTCGGATATTTTTCAGAAAATCCCTTTAAAAATCTGGGCATTAAATAGGGAGCAACTGTAGGAATAACTGCAACCCTAAAGTTTCCAGTAATCGTGTCTTTTTCTAAGTTAACCAATTCCTTCAATTGGTGTGCTTCTCGTAAAATCTGCCTTGCCTTACTAATGATTAACTCACCAGTGGGGGTTGGGACAATGGGGTGCCTAGATCGATCGAAGATGAGCGTGTTCATTTCATCTTCTAACTTTTTTACCTGAAGCGTAAGTGTGGGCTGGGTTACAAAGCAATGTGTTGCCGCAGTTACAAAGTGACGATGGGTATCTAGAGCAACGATATATTCAAGTTGTTGTAAGGTCATTCTATAGTTTTAATCTATACTAATATAGATACCATTAATTTGATTAATAGTTCCGAAAGGCGGAAATTTGTGCCCACAATAAAAAAATAGGTAAGGTTAAAAACTCTAAAACAAGAATTATGAATTTTCACACAAGAAAATGGGTAAGGCCCGGAGATTTAAATCCTAACTCTACGCTTTTTGGAGGTAGGTTGCTCGAATGGATTGATGAAGAGGCAGCGCTTTACACAATTGTTCAGCTCGAAAATAGGCATATCGTTACCAAGTTTATCTCAGAGATCAATTTCATTAATGCACCTTGTCAGGGTGATATTATCGAGATAGGAATTGAGGCAGTGGCCTTTGGCCGTACTTCGATTACGTTAAGGTGCGAAGTTCGGAATAAGCTTACCAGAGAAGATATTTTGAGTATTGATAAAATAATTATGGTAAACCTAGGAGAGGACGGAAAGCCTGCTGAACACGGCAAAACCAAAATTGAATTCGTAAGAGATAGATTGAGTCTGTAATAGAGCGCTTAAATTCAACAGGAGGGTAACAATTTGTTATACTCCTGTTTTCTTCAAATTTTACTTTTTAAGGTGCATTGCCATTTTATTTCCCCATTCAGTTCTTTCTTCTCCCACACCTTCATAAGTGTCTAAACGCATTACTTTTAATTTAGCTAATGCCTCATCTGAACCAAAGTTGATAAACCGCAAAAATGCATAACTGATCATTCCCGTTCTATGAATCCCAGCAGAGCAATGGAGGTAAATTTTGCCGCCTTTCTCTAGAATTTCTTCCATGCTAGAAAATAATGTGCTTAGTTCTTCAGCTCTTTCTTCAGAAATGGGTTTGGCGTTTTCCATTGGAAACCATAACCAACCTAACTCTGCTTTGCTGGTCAATATCTTTATTTGCTCGGCCCCCTCACTCTTTGAAAGCAATGTTAAAATGTGTGTTGCATGCTGAAGTTTTAGGTCTTCTGTCAGTTTGGTGCTAGGCCTGTGCCCAATTGCTAGGTATCCATTCCCAATGTTTACCCAATTCACTAGTTCCAAGTTTGAAAGACGCTTTTGCATGGTCTTTACTCTCCCCAATAATGGACCAATGGTTCGTTTCAAATTTCGATTTTTCTCTATTATTGATTGTAGATCACTGAGGAGTTGATTTGAGTATTGTATAGCATCTTCCGTGTTGGAACTGATAGGGTTTGAAAGCCAGAGGGAGGCGCTTTCAATAATCTTACTTGTAATCATATGGGTATGAGCTATATTCTTGTGAATATAGTATGGAAATTTGAAGTTTGTATTCGCACTTCCTTTACTTAATAGTGAAATATATAAAGAAACCTACCTTCTGTTATCGGAGTCCTCTAACATACTTAAATAGCTCATATAGCGAGAATCGGCAATTTCACCATTTACAAAAGCCTCCAATACAGCACAGCCAGGCTCATTTACGTGTAAGCAGTTGTTGAATTTACACTGTCCCAAAAAGGCTCTCATTTCAGGAAAGTAATCGCTGATTTCTTCTTGTTCCATTTCCACCAAACCCAGCTCTTTAATTCCAGGGGTGTCTATAATTCGAGCATCACCTTCCGTTTCAAACATTTCGGCAAAAGTAGTGGTGTGCGTTCCTTTGTTAGCAAAGGTAGAAACTTCGCCAATTCGTAAACCTAGTTCAGGCACTAAGGCATTTAGTAATGACGATTTTCCAACGCCAGAATGACCAGAGATTAATGAGGTTTTACCTCTTAGTGCTGCCCTGATTTCATCAAGACCATGTTCTTTTAAGACTGAAATGAGTAGGGTTCTATATCCAATACTTTCATAGAGTTCCTTCAACTGGTCTACAATCTCCAAGCCCTCTTGGTCGAGTAAATCACTTTTGTTAATTACTAAAATACAGGGGATTCTGAACGATTCCGCACTCACCAAAAAACGATCGATAAACCCCAAAGATGTACGGGGAAAGGATAGCGTAGCGACCAAAATAGCTTGATCTAAATTGGAAGCAATAATGTGCGAAAAGTTAGACTTACGGGTAGACTTTCTAATAATATAGTTAGAGCGAGGCTCAATTGTTTTAATTACGGCTGAACCTTCTTCACCTTCTTGATCGAGGATTACCCAATCGCCCACCGCTATAGGGTTGTTTACTTTTAGCTTGTCTTGCTTGAATTTGCCACGCAATCGAGCTTTGAAAACTTCACCACTTTCGATTTTTACTTCATACCAAGACCCCGTAGATCGAATGACTCTTCCTCTCATTTGTTCCATTGGGTTAAACAGTTCATGATTTTAGCCGTGGCTCCAGTGTTTTCTCTAATGTATGCTTTACAATGTTCAGAAGCCTCGTTTCTGAAATCAATATTGGTTGTAAGTCTTTTGAAGTACTCGTCAATCTCAGCTTGTTGAGTGAATGAGAATGCACCTCCTTTTTCAATCAGGGCTAATGATTCTGGGAATTTTTCCAGATTGTTGTTCCCGAAAATCACGGGTAATCCAAAAGTTACTGCTTCCAATATGTTATGCAATCCATCTCCAAAAGCGCCTCCAATGTACGAAAATTGGCCATATTGATAGAGCGAAGAAAGCATGCCTATGGTATTGATAATTATGATGCGAGATTGCTCAATACTTTCTGTTGTTGCCTCTGTAATTCGGCAATAAGAGAGTTGAAGCCCCTTTTCTAACTGCTTGATGCTGTTTTCGCTCACATCGTGCGGAGCAATGATGAACTTAACGTTTTTGGAACGATTGATAATAGGGTAGAGGAAAGCCATATCTGCAGGCCAGCAGCTTCCAATCACCATGACAAGCTCGTTATGACTGAATTGTGCTACCAATGAGAAATGCTTTGGATTGCTTACTGTATCTACAACTCTATCAAAGCGGGTATCACCCGTAACGGAAACCTGATTGATATTAATTTGCTTTAGCAGGTTCTCAGACTTTTCGTTCTGAACAAAAATATGATCAAAGAATGTAAGCGTTTTTCTGAAAAAGCTACCACTAGGCTTAAAGAACCTTTGTTTTTCGTTGAATAATGCTGAAATACAGTAGAGTGGAATTTTACGTTCACTGGTCTGTTTGAGGTAATGATACCAAAATTCATATTTCACAAAAATTACCAATGCGGGGTTTACGATATTTAGAAGGCGTTTGGCGTTCCTTTTTGTATCGATTGGTAAATAATATACAAAGTCAGCTTCGGTATAATTTTTCCTAAGCTCATAGCCTGATGGAGAGAAAAAAGTAACGAGTATTTTATGGTTGAGGCTTGATTTGCGAAAAGCTTCAATTACTGGGCGACCTTGTTCAAACTCTCCGAGTGATGCACAATGAAACCAAACTACAGGGCTATCGATTTCGGAGAAATCCTTTTCCAATCGCTCAAATATGTTTTTCCTTCCTATAATAAATTTCTTCGCCTTTTCATTGAATGGGGCTACCAAACCAATAATTAGGCGATACAAAAGGATGGATATATTATAGAGAACAACTGCCATTCAGAGCAAAAATAAAAAACCCTCCATTACGGAGGGCTTTTACACTTAATATTTAATTCAGCTTAGTTTTTAGAAAGGTAATCAGCAACACCATCTTTAGTGGCTTTCATTGCTTCTTTTCCTTCTTCCCAGTTTGCTGGGCAAACCTCACCGTATTTTTCAACGTGGTGAAGGGCATCTACCAAACGGATCATTTCATCAATATTTCTACCCAAAGGTAAATCGTTGATGGTTTCTTGTCTTACCGTTCCTTCTTTATCGATTAAGAATGTACCTCTGTATGCAATTGGAGCACCCTCGAAAGTAAGATTACCCTCTTCGTTGTAATTCCAATCACCAGCCAATACACCGTAGTTATGTGCAATTGTTTTTGCAGTATCGGCTACTACTGGATAAGTAACACCCTCGATACCACCTTGATTTTTTGGAGTCATCAACCAAGCCAAATGGCTTTCTTCCGTATCACAAGAAGCTGCAACAACTGCTACATTTCTTTTTTCAAACTCTGCTAATTTCTCCTGAAAAGCCAATATTTCAGTTGGGCACACGAAAGTGAAATCCTTTGGGTAGAAGAAGAATACTACGTCTTTTTTTCCGATGTATTGGTCAAGAGAAAAACCCTCAACTATCTCTTCCCCGTTAATTACTGCCGGTGCGCTGAATAATGGCGCTTTTTTTCCAACTAATGACATTTGTTTTTTTATTTGAATTGAATAATTGATTTCTTTTACTAATCTTTACATTAAGAGACCACTCAGGCTATTTAAATCCCTCCTTTGCTTTAAAGCTAGAACAGTATCTCCGTATTTGCGGGTGCAAAGATAATGGTCTATAGAACCGATATCAAATGCTTAAAGTTTTCTTTTTTGAGAAAGAATGAGTTACACTTTGAACGAGAGAATCGTTGAATACAGGCTTCGAATTTATTGTTAACTTTACGTAACCTGTTAATGCTATCATAATGAAGAAAATTTATTTGTTGTTAGTACTCTTGATTACACTTTCGGCCTGTGATGAAGGTGGAGTTTTAATTACTGTGCCTTCGGTGGGAAGTTATGAATTCACTATTCTTAGTGCAGATGCGAACGGTAGTGCAAATAATAGCTTTACTGCTGAACGAGTGGTTGATCCATCCGCCCTTTTTACTGAAGATGCCGAGCTAATTAAAAATATCACACTTAATCAGCTTACCTATGAAGTTTCTGATTATTCTGGTACAGCTGGGAATGATGTACTTATGAACATTAGCCTTTCAACAGAATTAAATGGTACAACTACAGAGATATTATCAATTTCTGGAATATCCCTGACCAATGGCCTTTTTACAGCTTTTGAACATGGAAACGCTTCATCTCAACTTTCGGCAGCCCAAGTAGCGAGCCTTGAAGCTATTATAGATAACCAAGAACCTTTTAATTTAATAATGACTGCAGGTTTCGATAAGAATATTGAAAGTGACTTTAATATTGAAGTAGTATGGGATATTACCGCTTCTATCTCGCAGAGCACCAATTGAGTGAATTTTAAACCAACCTTTATATTTATTTTAGCATCCTTTTTAAAACCTTAACAATGAAAAAAAACTTACTGTTAATTTTACTAATGGCGACTATTATTAGCGCCTGCGGAGAAGCTGGTATCCAATCAGACATCTCTCAAGCTGTGGAAACTGATCCTGTTACTGTTACTATTGATGTTCCTGCCCAGTTTGTAGGGCAATTTATTGATGTGGCGCCAAACCCAGTAACTGTTAGAACTGAGGAGATAAACATTACATCTGATGAGTTTGATGAGTATTCTGGTGATGAGCTTAAGCGTTTTACTATTAATAAAATTTGGTATAAGATTGAAGACTTTGATCAAGGAAACGAAGCTGATTTGGATGTTACTTTAAACATTATCAGCGGAGGGAGTTCTACTGAGTTGTTAGAAACTACTATTGTAGACGCTCATCTTAAAACAGAGGATGTACAACTTTTTGACAAGGCTGCTCCTGGAGATGTTAACCCTGCGGCTATATCAGTTATTGAAAGTTCATTATTGAACGGTACATCTTTTGTAATTGAGATGGTACTTACAGGAAAGAATATGACTTTTCAGTCAACCAGTGACACCTTCAATTTCCGATTCAAGTTTGATGTAACCGCAAGAGTTCAGTTAGATTAATTTTTTAAAAGCATTTTGACATGAAAATTTATACAAGAATATTATTGATCGCTGGACTAATGGTGTCAATGGCGAATGTTTCTAAAGCGCAATTTGATTTTGACTCTTTTCTTGAAGCTGGTTTGACTGACGCTAATAAACTATTAGAAGCCTACATGGCGCCAGCCTTCCAAGGTATTGGTTATGGTGTAAATGCGGGTTGGTACAATACTGCCAGACCTCATAAGACTTTAGGTTTTGACCTTAATATTTCAGTTAATGCTGCAATTGTGCCTACTAGTGGTGAATTCTTCACCTTTAAAAATTCTGATTATTCCAATGTGAAATTATCAAATGGTACTTCGGCACAATTACCTACTTTGTTTGGGCCTAATTTGGGAGCTGATGACCTTCCGGAATTGACATTTATGGATAACAATGGTAATGAAACCATTCGTATTTCAGCACCAACAGGTTTAGGTTTAGAGGAAGAGTTTCCTGCAAACGCAGTACCTTCTCCTATGGTTCAGTTAGGGATTGGCTTAATAAAAGGAACTGATCTTAAGATTAGATACACTCCAGATATATCACTTGGAGATGAAGATGAAGTCAATGTAAAATTGTTTGGTATAGGTGTAATGCATGATATAAAGCAATATTTACCTGTGGTAAATAAACTACCTTTCGACCTGTCTATGTTTGTTGGGTATACTAACTTGAAAACGGGGTTTGTTATAGATTCAGACTTGAATCAGACTGCGGAATTCGAAACTAAAGGAACCGTAGTTCAGGCATTGGTTTCTAAAAAACTGGCGCTTCTTACGGTTTATGGAGGCTTAGGCTATGCAAAATCTAAAACAACTTTTGGATTGAAGGGTGTTTATACTACTGAAACCAGTAGCTACACTGACCCAATTGATTTGGCTTATGAAAATGGTGGAGTTAAGGCAAATGTTGGTTTAAGAATTAGATTGTTGTTCTTAAACATTTTTGGAGAGTATTCTTTCCAAGAATACAATACCGCCACAGTGGGGATTGGCCTTAGCTTTAGAGAAGGCGCGAGTAACACAAACATTCCAATTGTACCAGGTATCTAAAAAATACGGCATTGTGATATAATAAAAAAGGGGCTCAAGCCCCTTTTTTATTATTACTTTCCCTTAAAGTCAGGCTTTCGTTTTTCCACAAATGCGTTCATTCCTTCTTTCTGATCTTCGGAAGAAAATAACATGTAGAAGTTTTTCCTTTCAAAGTGAAGGCCTTCTTCTAATGGCACTTCAAAAGATCTTTTTACGGCTTCCTTAGCCATTTGAACAGCAATAGGAGACATTGCTGCAATTTCACTAGCAAGCACCATAGCCTCTTTTAAATACACTTCAGTGGGCACTACTTTATTTACAAGGCCATAACCTAAGGCTTCTTCTGCGGAAATAAACTTTCCGGTTAAGACTAACTCCATGGCTTTTGCCTTTCCTAAGGCTTTAGTAAGCCGTTGGGTTCCTCCAGCTCCTGGCATAACTCCAATTTTGATCTCTGGTTGGCCAAATTGAGCAGTTTCAGACGCTACTATCATATCGCAGGTCATAGCCAACTCGCAACCACCGCCTAAAGCAAAGCCAGATACGGCTGCTATAATGGGTTTTCGAGTTTTGTTAATTTGATCCCAAGTACTAAACTGATCTACTTTCCACATATCAATGGTTGACTTACCAGCCATTTGCTTAATGTCTGCACCAGCAGCAAAGGCTCTTTCATCTCCAGTGATAATAATTACCCTGACTTCATCATCTTGATCCAGATCTTTTAAACTATCCCTGATTTCACCCATCAGTTGTAAGTTCAATGCATTTAGTTCTTTGGGTCTGTTAAGTTGAATTAGAGCAATGTGTTTGGCGTATGCTTTATTTACTTTGATAAATTCCATAGGTTAGGTTTGTTATTTAGAACTCTAAACAAAAATAGTAAGAAATGGGAATGTCTAAGGTGAAGGTGCTATTTGTTTGCTTGGGTAATATCTGTCGATCCCCTTTGGCGGAAGGTATATTTAAGAAGAAGGTAGAAGAGAAGGGACTGGCCGACCGTTTTGTTATTGATTCTTGTGGTACTTCAAATTACCACATTGGTGAGCAACCCGATAGGCGGACGATTAAAAATGCATTAGCCAATGGGGTTCGGCTGAACCATCAAGGAAGACAGTTTACAGTTCAGGATTTTAATGATTTCGATTATATTGTTGCAATGGATTCAAGTAATGTTCAGAATATCGAGAAACTTCGGCCTGTAGGTAGTGACAAGCAAATTATGCTCATGCGTAGCTTTGATGAAGCAGGTTTAAATAAAGATGTTCCAGACCCATATTATGGAGTAGAGAATGGCTTTCAAGAGGTATTCGATATTCTAGATCGGTCTATTGAAGGACTAGTTAATCATGTAGTATTAGAGAAAGGACTTTGAAGAAATAAAAAAAGCCGATTCCAATTGGAACCGGCCTTCTAAGCAAAATATACTAACTACTAACTAACTAAAATCAAATAGTATATTTCAATTTTAATTCAATAGGAATTAATTATCCCACCAAACTGGTGACTGATCATTATCACCGCTTGCTAACCTAGCAACTGCTGCTTCATAATTCTCACTATTCAAATCAGATTCATTTGAAGGATAAGGATCTCTGATAGGGATTTCGCCACTCTCATTTGTTGCATTTGGGGTTGGCGTTAAAACTGGATACCCTGTTCTTCTCCAATCGCTGTACATTTCGCTACCATTAGGGAATAATGAAAGCCATTTTTGATCTCCAATTTGCTCAAGCATGTTACCTGCATAAGCATTTTGCGGATCAGCCATATATGTAGCAAATGCAGCAGCATCAAACACATCATATTGCTCCCAAGAATCCTGAATACCTTTAGTATACAAAGTAGCAGCAACTTCTGATGTCCAACCCAATTGAGCAGCTTCAGCTCTAGTTAAGGAAATATATGAAGATGTCAAGAAATAACTTGGTGACTGTAGTTGTCTTAGGTCATCTCCCATCAAAGAATACTGGTTGGTTGCAGTCCAAGTAATCAATTGAGGCCTAGTGAAACCATAAGGCAAACCTTTATAGTCACCGCCTTCAGTTTTGTTGATGTAAACTGGCAACCTTGGATCATTTCTCGCAATCAAATCGTCAACTAACACATTACTAGGTGAGAAATCCGCTCTTGTTTGAAATAAGCGGAACCAACCATTTGCATAAGTAGTCAGTGTAGTATGAGGAAATTCAATATTATCATCGTTAGAATCAATATATCCATCGGCATCATTCAAGGCTGCGTTGAATTGAGTAGCTGCATAATCACCAGCTCCAGGGTAACGCTTCGATAGACGAAGGGATAGCACCATTCTTAGTGAGTTAGCTAACCTCTTCCAATCAGCTTTATTACCATTCAGCAAAATATCCCCTGAAGGCATAGCGCCCGCATCAAAACCATTTTCAGCTTCGGTTAACTCTTTTAAGATATCCTTGTAAATACTTTCCTGGCTGTCATAAACAGGGAAGGTATTTCCATTCAAAGATTCAGAATATGGGATGTCTCCAAACCTATCTGATACTTTTGAGAATATATATGCTTTCAAAATACGAGCTACAGCGATTTGGTTTGCATTTGAACCATGGTCAGCTGCTGCTTCTTTTGTTTCTGCATCCGAGTTATAATTTATGATTGTATTTAAATTCTGCAAACCACCAGTTGTAGATCCTGTACCTGTGTACTCACCCCAGCCTCCAGGGCCTATAGAATACAAAGAAGTTTCTGGGTATTGTGTCTCGGATAAATACTGAACATACAATGACTGCCTTGTTGAAACTTCATATGAAGTAACAGCCCATATTGCCTTTGTAAGCAGAGCTGGTGGTAATGGTGTTACCGTTTGTCCTGGATTGATGTTAATGTCTCCAAAATCATACTCTTCGCATGAGTTGGCCAAAAATAATACAGACACCAATAGTGATGCTATAATACTTTTCGTTTTTATTGTTGATTTCATTTTTCTCATCTTAGTAAGTTTTAAAATCCAAATTTAATGCTCAAACCGTAGCTTCTAGTACTTGGAAGCTGTCCGTTTTCACCGTAAGATTGAGACTGATCAGAAGGATCAATATTGTCTTGACCTTTAGCTGTAGCGATCAACCAAGGGTTTCTAGCAATGAAGGATACATTAATACTATTGAATGGAGAGTTTCCAAACAACTGTGTTACAGGGACTCTGTAGTTTACAGAAAGTTCACGAAGTTTAATGTAGCTCGCATCATAGATATAAGGTTCTGCCATTCTATTTCTAGAAAAGAATTGTTGGAAATACAATTGAGCAGGAACATATTTGTCTACAACGGCTCCATTAGCATCAACTCCTACAACATGAACGCCCCCACCATCGGCAACATCATCTCTAATATTCTTTCCATTATCATTAATAGCAGCACTTTCTGCCGAAAGACCTGAATAACTAGCCCAGTGATTTGACAGTGAGAAGAATTTACCTCCCTTTTGGTAGTCTAATGACATGTTAAATGTCAAATCTTTCCAAGATAATGATGAAACTATACCCCCGTTAAAGTCTGGTAATACAGACCCGAAATAATGATTTTGATCGGCTGTATAGTATCCATTTGCATCAAGTATTGGAGTACCGTTAGCATCTCTCAAATATGCGGTACCTCTTAATTGCCCCCATTCTTGACCTTCTTGGTGAACCACTCTAGCAAATTGGAAAGTACCAGTACTTGCAATCAGACTCTCTAAGTTATCGGCAATACTAATAATTTCTGATTTATTCTGAGCCCAGTTAAAGGTTAAATTCCATTCAAAATCACCAGTACGAATAGGTGTTCCTGAAAGTACAAGCTCTATACCTGATCTTAGGGTCTCTCCTCCGTTTTGAAGAACACTGCTGTAGCCAGAAGTATTTGACACTGATGCTGAAATAATGTCATCTCTGTGTCTCTCATTGTAATACGTAAAGCTAAGTCCAGCTCTTCTTTCAAAGAATTTTAAATCAGTTCCAATTTCAAAAGATGAATTAGTTATTGGAGTAATATTAGGGTCTACTAATTGGCCAGGTACGCTCATTAATAGATTACCGTCTAATTGAGCAGTCTGTAGCGGGTAAGTGGTATTTATTCTATATGGAGATAACTCATTTCCTACTTCTGCATAACCTGCTCTGATTTTCCCGTAACTTAAAGCAGGAAGAATATCAGCCATTAGTTCTGAGAATACGAAAGAGCCACCCACTGAAGGGTAGATATATCCATTATTACCAACTGGTAAGGTAGAGCTTAAGTCATTTCTAACAGTAGCTTCTAAGAATAGCATTTCTTTATAGCCCAGTGTAGTTCTTGCAAAAATACTTCTTGTTTGTTGTCTTGAGTATGTTGAACTAGGGGGAACAAGGTTGACACTATTGGACAGGCTCCAAAGATCAGGGACTACTAGGCCGTTTGAAGAACTACCACTTACACCATTACTAAAGTTGTCTCTGATGTTGCCTCCAAGATTGAAGTCGACAGATAGATCATCGAAAGTTTCAGAATAAGTAGCCAGAAACTCATAGTTTTCTTCTGTATAGCGAGATTGACTGGTTGAATAGGTGTTGAAATAACCCGCTTGAGCAGCTGAGTTAGCCAATAGCGCTGGTAGTTTATTCTCATTTCTACCAAAAACCTCGTATCTTCTCGCTGTACCACTAATAGAGAATTTATCATTTAACTTGTAGGTTAAAGTAACATCTCCAAACACTCTGTTACTCGCAGATACGTTATTGCTTAATTCGTAATAAGTATAAGGATTATACCAGTAATTTCCTCTGTTGAAGTTTGTGGTGGTAAAATCTGTGCCCGCTGTTACGTTACTATGGTTCCAAGAGGCAATATTACCTGTTGGAGTTTTGAATCCAGATAGTTCTCTTAGAATATCCATGTCCAAATCTCTATGGAACCAAGCACTGAAACTACCAGTAGCATTATTTGAATAACCATCACCAAAATCTCCTCTAGTTTCTTGATCCTGATAATTTACATTAGTACTGATTGAAAAACGCTCTGAAACATCAAAGTCTAACTTGGCAGAAATATAGTTCTTGTCCAATTTTGTATTAGGAAGTAAGCCAGTTTGATTCTCACTGGTGTAGGATACTCTCATGGAATAACCTTCACCACCTTTTGAAAGGCTGATATTATTTCTTAAGGTTTTACCAGTTTCCCAGTAATCTCTAACGTTATTGGGCTGTGGGTCAAAGGTAGTAGTCTTAAAAGAGTACTGAGATCCAGGATACCAAGCATACCAAGGAATGTATTCCGATCCGTCCATTTTAGGTCCCCAACTCGCATCATCAGTGTAGTCATGGTATTTTTTACCATCAAACACTTGCCATTCAGCAGGATGAACACCAGGGTTGTAGTTATATGTAATCCAGTCTGACGATCCACCACCGCCATATACATTTTGGTACTTAGGTTGACGGCCTGCTTCTTCAAATGTGATGCCTGTGGTGAAATCAATAGATACTTCACCTTTAGCTGCACGTTTAGTAGTAATCATTACTACACCGTTTTCTGCTCTGTTTCCGTAAAGTGCAGAGGCATTAGGCCCTTTCAATATGTTGACACTTTCTACGTCATCCATGTTAATACTTTGCGGGTTGATACCTGGAGTACCATCTACAACCCAAAGAGCGTCTCCGTCATTTGTTAAGCTGATGTTACCTCTAATTCTAATAGAAGCACTAGAACCTAGTCTGGCACCAGAAACAGTTGTGATTTGAACCCCTGCCACTTTACCTGCAAGCGCATTAGTTACGTTTTGTTGCTGAGCCATGTTCAAATCCTTAGCATTCACTTGTTGCGCTGTATAAGGAAGAGTTTTTGCGTCTCTAGGAATGTTTAAGGCAGTTACAATAACTTCACCGAAATCTACTACCTCAGGTTGCATAACAACATTGATAGAGTTTCTGCCATTTATTTCAACTTCTTGAGTAACGAAGCCTAGGTATCGGAAAACAAGTGTTGTAGCGGATTGTGGAACGGTTATGCTGTAAGAACCATCACTTTCAGTTGCAACGCCACTTGTTGTACCTTTAATGTATACAGATAGGCTTACTAATGGAAGCCCATCCTCAGCACTAGTTACTTTACCAGTAATAGTTCTGTCTTGTACATTGTTAGCTTCAATTGTTTCGTTGTTTCCTCCTTCTTTATTAGTTATTGGAGCAACCGAGATGTTTTTGTTTATTTGCTTGAAATTTAATTTTGCATCTTTGGAAATAAACTCTAGCACTTTTGCAACAGTATATTCTCCATAGGTGATATTGATTTTCGTCTCCAAATTGATGTCTTTTTTCTTGTAAAAAATCTTAAATGGAGAGTTTAATTCAATAGCCTTAAACGTTTCTAGTATTGAAGCGTTATCTAGTTCGAGTTTTACTTTGTATTCTCGAATACTTTGACCGTTCATGCCATTTGCAGCCAATAGTGATGACATTAAAAATATCTGTATCACAATGCTAAATAGAGAGTATTTTGCACCTCGAGAGAGGGCATTTATACATTTCTTTTTCATAGATAAAGTTGTGTTTTTAGTTAAACATAGTTTGTAAGTCCAAGGCGCTCTACTGCAATAGCGCGTCTTGGCATTTTTTAGTAATAGGTTTTTGTCATAGGCACTTTTAGTTATCAGTTAGTTTAATTAATATTTGCTTTTGATTAATTTCTGTTGAAAAACCCATAGTATAGCCCAGTGTATTTAATACTGACTCAAGGCTTTGGCGAGAAAACTCTCCAGTGCCTTCTAGGTTAAGCTTGTCAGGGTTACTACCCTCAAGTATAATATTTACATCATACCATCTTTCTAAAGTTTTAATAATGTCGCTCAACTTGGTGTCGTTGAAGTGAATCACTTCATCTTTCCATAACAATAGTTTTTTAGGGTCAAAATTGCCCTTTACAAGAATCATATCATTTTTGTTGACCGTTATTTGTTCAGTAGGAGCTAGTATGAAAGGCTCTTGTTTTTCAGTATTGGGTATTTGGTTTGTTCCATTCACTTTTACCTTTCCTTTGGCTAAGGCAATAGAGGCATCATCTTCATCTGAATAATCACGAACATTAAAGGCTGTGCCTAAGGCTACTGTAGTTAGGTTTTTAGAAATAACTTTGAATGGTCTAGTGGTGTCTTCGGCTACCTCAAAAAATGCCTCTCCCTCTAAGTGTACGATTCTCTGATCAAAACCATAGCTTTCATCATAAACTAACTTGGACTCGGAGTTTAGTGTTACTTTGGTTCCATCCTTTAAAGTGAAAAAACTTCTGTAACCTCTCTCAGTTTGTTTTGTTATTTGAACCAACTCTTGTTGCGTGTTTATAGGTTCTGCAGGGATGGACATGAAGTAACCTATTGTTAAGGCTATTATCAAGTTTAGCCCAATGGTAAAAGCAGGTAATACTCCTCTTTTTTTGTATTGGTGAAGTGCTCGATTCTTAATCGTGGGGGCAGCCTCTTCTTCTAGGTTAACTTCTTTTAAAACTTTATTGAAAATTGAAGTTTTGTCTATGTTGTGAATATCTTTTTTATAAGTATTAATCCATGCAGATTCAAAGAACTCATCAGTTAACTCACTGTTTTCATTTTCAATGAGCCAATCATGAAGTGCTTTTTTTTGTTCATCGGTACTGTTGCCGCTGAGAAATGAGGAGATGGATTTTTTGTCTTTCACACTTTATGCGATATAATATTAACTACCTACATTATTATATACACAGAAAATTTGGGTAGCCGTTACTCTGGGACAATTTAATTATGGAGAGTGCTTTCGGTTCAATCGAAAAGTGAGGTGGTGTAGCTGTGTAGCTGTTTTATTGCTTTTCTAATTTGACCTTCAACGGTATTAACGGAGATGTTCATTCGTTCTCCAATTTCTTTATTAGAGAGGCCTTCGAATCTACTTAACTCAAAAATCATTTTCCTTCTATCCGGAAGGTCATCTATACCTTTTTTGAGGGTGAGCTCCATTTCTCTATAAAGAACTTCTTCCATAGTCGTATTTCCAGTTTGCATAGTGCTACTGATTTCATACATGTCTGAAAATTTCTTGATATCACGAATTCTATTGAGCGTAAGATTCTTGGCAACCTTAAATAAAAGCCCGTTAAGAGAGAGCTCTACGTTTATTTGTTCTCTGCTTTTCCATATTTTAATAAAGACATCCTGAGTTACTTCCTCAGCTTCTTCTTTAGACCTGAGAAAAGAAAAACAAAAATTATAGACTTTAATATAATTCTCATCAAAGAATTGAGCTAAAGCTTTGATGCTTCCTTTTTTTAATTCTGTCGCAAGCTTATCCATTTTTAAACATTTATAAAATGAGATAATTACTTGTCTTGGACCAGTAAAAAAGAAGAGAATCGAAAGCAGGAAAAATATGTCTCCCTTTGAAGTTCATTTAGTCTAGTTAGTTTAGTAGTCTCCGTAATCAGTGTAAAACTGGTATTACGTTTTGCTTTAGGTTACTAAAATAATAATAAAAAATTAAAGTTCATCTCTTGCTGTAATGAAATAGCTGACACCTCAATAGTTTTTGATGAGTAGCCTTATTCGTTGCTGTATGGCTATAAAGTATATAATTACCTTTATGTCCTGCGTACAAATTAAGCATGTGTAGATATTTTAGTGATGTAGCTGAGTGACGTGCCTCATGCTGAGTGATTAGTTATAATCCCTTTTTAATGCCAAGCTCTTATTTTCTGTAGCACCACCTCTATACTTTTTCTTACCTTGTCAGTGGAATGTTTGTAATGATTAATAATAAAACTAAATATTAACATTTCACCTTTTCTAGTTTTAAGGTAGCCGCTTAATGCATAGTTGTTCCGCAGTGAGCCAGATTTGGCATAAACATAGGTTTCGTTCTCTCCGGCATACCAGTCTTTTAGGGTTCCAGAAATACCTCCTGCTGGAAGTAGCTCAAACAGCCTATCCTCGCCAAGTTCTTTATGAAGGTTTAAGAGTAAGTCGGTAATGGTTCTTGGGGTAAACATGTTGTAACGAGATAACCCAGATCCATCTTCCCAAACCAATTCATCTTGTTGATTTTTAAATAAAGATGTCTTCGTCTTTTGAATGATATCCTCGGTACTTAGTGTGTCTTTTTCCAGTCCGCTGGCCATTAACAATATCTGCTCCGCAAATAGGTTGTCGCTTTCCTGAAGCATATACTTATATAGTGTGTCGGAAATAGAGATATATAAGGTTTGAGCTAATTCAAAGTTTTCTGGTTTTCCAACTAGAGTGATTTCCTTATTGAGAGTGTCTGAAAGTAGTGCGGTGAATAAATCGGTTGAATAATGAAATGGCCTAGTTAAAGTATCGACTGCTGAATAGTCTACGATGTCAAAGTCGTGATTGCTTGGGAAGGCATATTCGTATTGGTTTTCAAACTCTTCTCTTTGCGTGTAACTTCTCAGACGAAAAATAGAGTCTTTCTTAAGTTTAAAATTAGGCTTGAAATAGGATGGTGATACATCAATTGTTTTCTTCTCCTTATTAAGGTATACAGTTACACTATTCCCATAAATCGGAAAAACAGATTTTTCAGCTGAGTAATAACCATTAAAGTCATCCCAACCCCAACCCGGACCAAACCTATCATCTTCCATTGCGCGCGGCCAATAGTAGAGCTTTTCTGTTCTTGATTTTAGAAAGTGAAGCGCTGTTGTGTCATTGTACTCAGGGTGAAGGAAGAGCGGGTTGCCTGTTCCCCAGAAAATCAATGAGTCATCTTTAATAATATACTGTAGGGCTGGAACATTATTTCCAAGAAAATGTATGCCCGCATATAAGGTGAAAAGCTTGGTGTTAGAAGCAGGAGTCATGTACTTATCCTCGAACTGACTCGCAATGGTTTTTCTACTTTCCGCATCAACCAGCATAAAACCAACAAATGCTTGTTCAAAGCCGGGCAACTCCTTCAAGTCTTTAAGAATTCTTTTTTTAGAATACTTTTGAGCCTGAATACCTTGAATGCTAGAAATAAAGCATAAGAATATAAGGAGGAGTTTTTTACTCATAGAAAACAGCTATCTCTTCTAAGGTTTTTCTCCTGTTGTTGGGTACATATACTTCATCGGCTTCGTAGCCCACTGGCAAAAGCAAAAATGCTCTTTCGTTTTCTGGTCGGTTTAAAATTTTCGCCAAAAAGTTCATTGGGCTGGGGGTGTGAGTTAAAGTAACCAAGCCAGCGTCATGAATGGCAGTAATTAAAAAACCAGCTGCCAAGCCTACCGATTCTGTTACATAATAGTTTTGGTGTTTTTTTCCTTCAGGGTCAAACTCAAACGGACGCTTAAATACTATTATTAGATAAGGAGCAGTTTCTAAAAAAGGTTTTTCCCAATTTGTGCCCATTGGTTTTAAATCATCCAGCCACTCTTCGCTCATGCGTTTGGTATAGCTTTCGTATTCTTCTTTCTCTGCGGCTTCTCGAATCTGCTTTTTGATTTCAGGGTTGCTCACTACACAAAAAGTCCATGGTTGCTTATGCGCACCTGAGGGGGCTGTAGAAGCCGACATGATTACATTCTCGATTACTTCCTTAGGAACAGATTTGTTAGAAAAATCACGTACAGATCTGCGCGTTTCCATCCAGTCGTAGAATTTCTGGCTTCTTTCAATCATTTCAGAATGTTCATAATGAACATGTGAATATTTAATAAATGGATGATCGTTGATCCGTTTTACTTCCGTTACCATAAGTATTGATTAATTCTTCGAAAATAGGAAAGTTAGCTCGAAAAATGAAGTGAATATAACAGAGTGCTTAGTCTATGATCTTTGGTTGTATCATTAGCAGAAACGTTTTGGTTACTTTCTCCAGTAAGTCTTTCCTTCTACTTTGGTCACATTGAGTATCTTTGAACATCGAACGATTTGATCAGATATATACTCACCTTCCAATACAATTCTAACTTTGTTGTTGTCTCTTATTAGTTGTGACCTATCGAAATTCTTAATGCTTTCAAACTCAGTTTCATCTAAATAGACTTGGATATTGGTGACTGAGTCTACTTTCAAGCTGAAGTTAGGAAGATTGATAAGGTCGTTAGATTTTAATAGTTGGTGGGCCTTCAAAAACTGTTCAACATCTTCATTTAAGTTTTCTAAAGAAGCCATGCTATCTATATAATATTCAAATTTATTTATCAACGAATCAGGGGTGCCGTAAAAACCATCAAATTCGATTAGTTTAAAATAAAGGTCTCCAGAGATAACTTCCATCCCATCGTTAGTTGAGCGAGAACAAGCCCCAATTGTCATAAATAGAAGGGCTATGGCTGAAAAAAGGATGGTCTTTATCTTTTGCATTTGTTGTCTATAGTAGAACAAAGGGTTTAAATGTACTTCTTTTGGAATATTTTTTTAGAATTTAATTTTAGTACTCATTACATAAAAAAACCCCGACTGATAATCAGCCAGGGCACGATTTGGATGTAAAATAACCCTACCCGAGGGTTGTCTGTAAGACGATTGAAAATCGTCAATGTTTCTTTAATCTGATTTTTTGTTTTCTGGCAATGATCTGGTTTACAACTAAACCCAAAACGGCTCCTGCACAAATAATCCAAGCTAGTGTAAGGTTTAGATACGAAATGGGAATTGTGAGTAGAATGATAACGCTCAAGATTATCCATCCTCGATCAGCTTTTCTAGAAGTCCGTTTAAAGGGAATGTGCTTGACCGATTCCGTATGATCTGAAAAAATAAATCTCAGTTTTGGCCAGTCGTAAAGCAAAAGCCAAATATTGAGTAGTATCAGTGCTCCATTCACATAAGGCGTGCCTTGCCACTCTAATGATACAGTGACCATCAATATATTCAGCAGAATAGGGAAGAGGAGCAGAGCCCCTAAAGTGGCAAAGCGTTGAGAAAATAAAAGTAGACCTGTGATTACTTGAGCGCAAGCAATAAATCTAGCGTACATTCCCAAGCCGTATTGAGTCAGTTCATCTTCGAGCCAAACTGGCCCAATAATACCTGGGAATTTATGTTCGAAATATAGCTTACTCATTCCGGCCCCAAAAAAGATTAAGCCCAAAAATACCCTGATGAGAATAATAACAGTAGGGTAAGGAATCCAAAGTATCCTTTTCATAGGAGTGAAATTTATTACTTGGTTTTGTTTGCGCTAGTGGAACTCCCATTTGCGTGTACTATAAGCTTAACAATCTTATTTTGATCATTCCTTACAAATTCTACTTGACCAGGTAGGAGAATGGGGTAAAACTTATCTTTTGATTCAGGGTATATTTCGAAGGCTGGCCTTCCCGGAAGCGTCAACATTAGAACCTTATCACCAGTGGCGATATTGATTTTTATTTGCTCATTGATGGAATACTCGCCAATATACTCTTTTAACTGGTCATCACTAATGGGGTATAGTTCTTTGATTTCGGGTAAATCATAACCTTCCCAATTATATACTGAGGCCACACTTGTAACGATTTCATAGAGTATCTGAGGATTGTCTGAGTTGGTCATAATTACCACCCCTTTGCCATTCTCAATTCCACCAATGTAAATACAATTGAATCCCCAGTTTGCTCCGGAATGGGTAAAGTATAATTCTTCTCCATGCTTTTCGATGAATGTACCCATACTGACATTGCTAGATTCGATGAAAGTGCTGAGCATAAGCTTCGTGAAGTCTTGATTGAGCACCTTATTAGATTGGTTTTTGGCAGAAAGTTGGGTTTCTATAATGAATTTGGCAAGGTCGGTGGGGGTAGTCCATAAACCTGCGGGGGCTAATTCAGGGTAGATGTGAAACTTGCCTTCTACTTCTGTTCCATCGGATTCGTAGGCAGTGGCAAATACGAACCCTTTCTTTGGGTCAGCCGCTCCAAAAAAGCTATTGGTCATTTGAAGAGGTTTTAGTACAGTTTCCTTTAAAAAGTTGCTGTATTTCTCATGAGTAACATCTTCAATAATTAGCTGGCTTATTAAGGTTCCCCCTCCTGAATATTGGTACCTAATACCGGGTTCGAAAAGGGGGTTAATGGCCTCGGTATTCGAGGGGCTTTCTCCATTCAATATCTGAGTTACCGAAGGTTTAGGTTCATCAAACCTATAACCCGGAAAACCATGTACGTTCAGACCTGCTGTATGGCTAAGCAGATGGGCTGTGGAAATGGGTTTACTGCCAGCTTCATATGGAAATTTCCAAGTGGTTAAATAATCGTTAATGTCAGAATCAAGATTGATTTTTTGATCCTGTGCTAGTTTAAGTATAGCCATGGCATTAAGTGACTTGCTTATGGATGCCGCTTGAAACAAGGTATTTGGTTCTACTTTTGTATTGGAGGTCACATCGGCAAAACCATAACCTTTGGCCCACTGGATTTCACCTCCATCAATAACGGCTATGCTCAGCCCTTGCACATTGTAGGCTTCCATTCGCTCTTGCAATGTCCAAGTAGGCTGCTCTTTGGTCATTATACTTGCGGCTAAATTGCTTTCTACAGCTTCAATCTTTTGCTGGGTTTCTTTCGAGAATTTAGATTGAGCCAAACTGAAGTTCTGCGCTAAAGTCAGTAAACCAAGCACTAATATGCCAGAAATTTTAAATGCTTTCATAGGTATTAAATTTAGAAGAGTCTCTTGTTTAAATAATTCGTTTTCTCAGTTGAGTCACTCCTGCGAGGGTGAAAATTGCAACAGCAACGATTAGGCTTTTATATACAGAAGCCATATCTGCCCAGATTTGATATCCCTCTTGTCTTATTCCGCCAGTGGAGAGAATAGCATAACCGTAGGGGTGATAAGGGGCGTATTCCCAGCCTCTGACAACAATCATAAATGAAATGAGCCCAGCAATGCCAATACCCAGCGGTAAAATCAAGTTTTTGGATTGTTGACTAATGAAGAATTGGATAGAAGCCATGCCTAAAGTGGCCAAGAAGATTTTAACCATTAGTGCATATTCAAAACCGAAACTGAAGCTTTCTTCGAAACCTAAACCCGGCTGTACAATGCGCATGGACAAACCAACAAGAATTGTAAAGGTGCCAAAAAGCATTAGGCTGATGAAGATCATAACAATGAACACCTTCATTTTTGACAAGTAGAGCGCCAAACGTGAGAGTGGTTGTGCATAAATCAGTTTCCAAGTATTCGAACTGTACTCAATATTGTTCACTAAAAGGGCAACCATCATGACAAAAAATGGAAAGAGAAAATTAGCAGGGTCAATACTATAGCCAAGTAATGTTGACCAAGCGTCCATCCCTTCATTAATAATTTGTGGACCTTTTCGCCAGAAAATAATAAAGTTAATAATGGGCACAAAGGCAGGTGCTAAAATGAGCAACCAGAGGATAAAGGTCTTTTTGTATTTGAATATTTCTGCTGAAATCCCTCTTTTGAGTTGTATTGCTATATTCATTGGTCTAATTTTTTAGTAAGGTTTAAGAAGATGGCTTCGAGGGTTTCTTCAGTAGATTTTAGCTGATAGACTTCAATATCGTTTTGCACCAAAGCTTTATTGATTCTTGAAATATCAGTTTTGTCAGTAATCGGCAGCGTTATCGTTTTACTGTCATGCTCAGAAATTGTATAATTCAACTCCTTGATTACTTCGATTGCTTTTTGAGCGTTGTCTAGCTTAATTTCTAAAAACTGATTAGAGTCGTTGTTATGAAGCCCATCGAGCTTGCCTTCATACATGATTTTACCTTGGTCGATAATGGCTACATCGGTGGCCATTTTTTCGATTTCAGTAAGAATATGGCTCGAAAGAAAAATAGTTTTGCCGTGTTCTTTGTTCAAGCGCATAATCAATTCGCGCATTTCGATAATGCCACTCGGGTCAAGCCCGTTGGTGGGTTCATCTAAAATAAGCAGATCAGGGTCGCTGAGTAGGGCGGAAGCAAGTCCAAGCCTTTGGCACATACCTAAGGAATAGTTTTTGGCTTTTTTATTCGCGTTATCCGTCAGCCGAACGATTTTAAGTACTTCATCAATTCTAGATTTAGGAGCACCAATCATTCGTCTTACTACCTCAAGGTTTTGTCGACCAGTAAGGTGTTTATAGATAGAAGGGTTTTCAATCAGTGCGCCTACCTTACCTAAGAGTTCTACCTTGTTGGGAAGAAGTTCTTTGTCGAACAATTTTACTTGCCCCGGTTCGGAATGGAAAAGATCGAGTAGAATTCTTATCGTGGTGGTTTTACCTGCTCCATTTGGCCCCAAGAAACCATAAATGCTGCCTTCGGGCACATTTAGGTTCACCTGATCCAATGCTTTAAAGCTACCGAAATGGAAGGTTAAGTTGTTGGTTTGAATAATTGACTTTGGCATTTTTTAGTATTTGGTTGAAAGACGATGGGCTTTCTCTTTTTGTGTAACTAAGCATTGAACTACTCGACCAACTGGGAGATTTTGTCTATGAAATGCCCGCTCTAGACCTATAAGGTTTTCAAAACCTTATAGGTATGGTTTATTAATTTGTTTTTAGTATTCCCATTCTCCCAGTAATTCAGCGGTGTGGTCACTATGGAATGAAATATACTCTTTGTTATTGCCGAACCATCCTACGACTTCGTTTCTGGAGAGCAATGTTGGTTTGTTAGATAAAATTGATTGGTAAGAGCTGTAAGCCCAATTATCTACACTTCTAGTAAAACCATGTTTTATGGGATTTTGATGAATGTAATTAATAGCTCTGGTTAAGTAGTGATCCGAATTGATCTGAAACCTTTTAGTATAATCAATCCATAAAGCTCCTCTGCGATTGTATTTCTTGTTATAAGCTTTGGTGTACGAGTTTAGTAAATTGCTTAGCTGTTGCATAATGAGTTTATGGAAATCATTTTGATACTTAGGATGCTTTAAAAGGATTTCCTCATTGTGGGTTTTAATTAAAAAGTGGATGTGATTGGGCATTAAGCAATAAGCTAAGGTACCACAGACGGAAGGCATATAATTAGCATAACGCCTTAGGAAGTAGCGATAGTTGTCATCGGTGCGAAATAGGTTCTCGTTACCTACCGCATGGTTTACGATATGATAGTACGTTTCGGGTTCAAATTTCTCTAGGCCTTTCATTTCCATCAAACCTATGGGGTTTTAAAAATACTATAGGTTTATACTCATTAATCTAATGGTTTTTGTCTTTTAAAACCATTATCTCTAAAACTATATAGTGTTAATGTGTTAAATATTAATGTTGAATATTGCCGCGTGACCTTTCTCCTTTTTAATCGTCCTCTAGGAGAATGAAGAATTTTAAGACTTGGCTTGAACAGCACCAGGAGGATTTGATCATAGTCGTTCTGCATATTGTTGCTTGGGGCCTTTATTTCTCTTTTATCAACTTAGCTTTTTTAGGAAATCGCTTAAGCACCGAGTTTAGTGTTTGGTACCTTATTTCAGTGGCCATTGTAGATGTGAGTGTATTCTACTACCTCTATAGCATTGGTATTCCTAAGTTACTGATGAACCAAAAAGTAAGATTGCTAATTGGTTTGATTATACTGATTTTGGCCATATATCCGTTTCTGGTGTTTTTAACCAATGCGGCTTTAGTACACTTTTTTCCAGAGGACATTACTCCCATAGCGGCTTTGGAAAAGGCTCGTTTTTGGACTGCCTATGGGCTGCGGGTTTTGTCCTGCTTGTTTGTGGTAATGATGGCGGGCATTGGCAAGTTTACCTTCGATTGGTTCAAGAATTTGCGAATCAGAAGAGAGCTTGAAAATCAAAACCTCGCAAGTGAACTGGCTTTCTTAAAGTCACAAATTAACCCTCATTTCCTTTTCAATACGCTTAATAACATTCATACACTGGCCTATAAAAAGGCAGATGGAGCGCCAGAGGCTATTATGAAACTTTCGGAACTGATGCGCTATATGATTTATGATTCGAATACTGATTTGGTGCCTTTGAAGAAAGAACTTCAATACCTCCAAAGCTTTATCGACCTTCAAGAACTTAGGTTTAAAGCCAAGGGTATTGTGAGTTTTAAGGTAGAAGGTGATGTTTCTGAAAAGCATATTGCACCATTGATCTTGTTTCCTTTTGTTGAAAATGCCTTTAAACATGGTGCCCAACTTAATCGCCCTGATGCCATTCAAATTCAATTGAGAGTTAAAGACGATTTGGTGTATGAGGTAAATAATGGAATTGTAGGCAGGAATGGAAATCAACAAAAAGATAATGTAGGAGGAATTGGGCTGGGGAATATTAGAAGGAGATTAGAGCTTATTTACCCTTCAGACTTTGCCCTAGAAGTAGAGCAAACTGAATTGCATTTCAACATAAAACTAACCATTAGAAATCATGGATAAAATTAGGTGCTTGGTGGTCGATGACGAACCGTTGGCCATAGAGATTTTAGAAGAGTATATAAACAAAGTGCCGTGGTTAAGTTTTGTCGGAAGCTTTGATAAAGGCGTAGAGGCCATTGAACATATTAATAACAATGCGATTGATTTACTTTTTTTGGACATTCAAATGCCAGACTTGTCAGGCATACAAGTGGCTCAATTGATTGGGAAGAAATGTGATGTGATTTTCACTACGGCTTATAATCATTATGCGGTAGAGGGCTTTGAGCTTGAAGCCAAGGATTATTTGCTCAAACCAATTTCATTTGATCGTTTTCTTAAATCTGTTCAGCGCATCAAAGGATCGCAAGAACCATTAGAAAAGGATGCGAATGATTTTGTGTTTGTGAAGACAGAATACAAAACGAAGAAAATACGCCTGTCCGATATCCTATACATAGAAGGCATGAAGGATTATTTGCGCATAGTTACCCCGAACGAGAAGATTATGATTCTGCAAAGCTTCTCTAAGCTTTTGCCCACTCTGCCTTCAAACCGATTTTCACGCGTACACAAATCCTTCGTGATTGCGATTGACGCCATCGATATTATTGAAAAGAGTAAAGTGAAAATTAAGGAACAATGGATTCCAATCGGGGAGTCTTATAAAGAAGGTTTTCTAGGTGAAATTCAACGCAGAACAGTTTAGTGTTTGTGATAAAGTTTTTAAAAAATAATACCCTTCTACAATAACCTTTTGCCTATAACTTAGGTTAACCGAATCATGGAAAAGAAGACTACAACTAAATCTTCTAAAGCGAAGGTAAACGATTCAGAAAAACTCAAGAAGGCCTACATCGAGCACATTCTTGAACACGGAAACAGACCTGCTTCTATCTTTAAGTTTGTGAAAGAATTGAAGATTAAGGAAGAGGCTTTTTACGAAAACTTCAACTCTTTTGATACCCTAGAAAAGGAGCTTTGGCGAGATTGGCTCAGAGAAACCATTACTGCAATTCAAGCCGAAGAGGTTTATGCTGAATATTCAGCACGAGAAAAACTTCTGGCCTTCTATTTCACCTTCATAGAAGTGCTGAAAAGTAACAGAAGTTTCATTCTTCTCACTGTTAAGAAAACAATCAAACCAGAGTTTACTCCTTCACATCTTAAAGAATTCAGAAAGGATTTTAAAGATTTTGTGAATGAAGTTTTGGCCGAAGCCAAAGAAACCGAAGAGGTACAAAATAGGCCTTACATTAGCGATAAGTACGATGAAGGAATTTGGCTTCAGTTTTTATTCGTGTTCAATTTCTGGATGAAAGACGACTCCAAAGCATTTGAAAAAACAGACGAAGCCATTGAAAAAGCCGTCAACTTATCTTTTGATTTAATGGGGAGAGGCCCATTGGATGCCATGATTGACTTCGGAAAATTCCTTTTTCAAAATAGATAAATAAACTCCTGATTCTCCATGGTTATTTAAAGCTATGGAGCACTTGATTTAGACTATGAAAGAACAATCAAAAATACCTACAGGGAAAGTGCAGAGGGCGGCCAAGTTTGTAACAACGGGTGCCAAAGTGGGAGGTAATTACATGAAACATTACGCCAAAAAAGTAGTGAATCCGTCTCTTTCAAAAGATCAACTGCACGAAGACAATGCTCGGGATATTTATAATTCTTTGAGCGAGTTAAAAGGCAGTGCACTAAAGGTGGCGCAGATGATGAGTATGGATAAAAACATGCTTCCAACTGCCTACCAAGATAAATTCTCTATGGCGCAGTATAGCGCGCCACCGCTATCTTACCCTTTGGTGGTAAAAACCTTTCAGCAATACTTTAAAAAATCGCCCACTCAAATTTTTGAGACCTTCACTAAAAATGCAGTAAACGCAGCTTCTATAGGGCAGGTGCACAAAGCTACTTTAGACGGAAAGGAATATGCAGTTAAAATTCAATATCCAGGAGTAGCGTCCAGTGTGCGCTCCGACCTTAAATTGGTGCGTCCGTTTGCGGTTCGGTTAATGAATTTAAATGAAAAGGATCTCGACCATTACATGGAAGAGGTAGAAACAAAACTGATTGAAGAAACCGATTATTTGCTGGAAGTACAGCGGTCGGTAGAAATCTCAGAAGCCTGTGCTCACATTGAAAATATTCGATTCCCGAAGTATTACCCTAAGTTGTCAGATGAGCGCATCATTACCATGGACTGGATGGATGGCAAAGTGCTTAAGGAGTTTATAAAGTCGAATCCATCGCAAGCAGACCGAAACAAAGTAGGGCAAGCGCTTTGGGATTTTTACGATTTTCAAATCCATACTTTAAGGCAAGTACATGCCGATCCACACCCTGGTAATTTCATTATTAGCGATGATGCCGTTTTGGGAGTAATCGATTTTGGCTGTGTTAAGGTAATTCCTGACCAGTTTTATGATCCGTATTTTAAGTTGATTAGAAAAGAAATGCTTGATGAGGGCCAAGAGTTAGAGCAGCTTTTCATTCAGCTTCAATTCATTTATCCCGATGATAAAGCGGACGATAAAGCCTATTTCTCTGCCGTAATTAAAGATATGATGGGGATTTTAGGTCAGCCATTTCATCAAAATGAATTCGATTTTGGTGATGATAGTTACTTTAAAAAGATTTATCAGATGGGTGAAGTAATATCTCAGTCGCCTAAATTCAGAGAAAGCGAAAAGGCCAGAGGAGCAAGAGACGGTCTCTATATTAACCGGACTTACTTCGGGTTATTTAACATTCTAAATGAGTTAAAAGCAAAGGTAAGAACCACCAAGCCAGAATGGGAAGTGAAACTAGCCGTTTAGTCCTATAAGTCTAAATCAGCAGTTGTTTCAATTACGAATTTGCCCTCAATCTTCACTGGTTTAATATTCATATGACATGGGTCGAATTTTTTGATAAAGCAATTTGAGAAATCTGAGGAATTGTTCAGTACTTCGATAAGCGCTCCTTCAATATTGTAGACTTCAAATATGAAGAGACCAGACTGAATAATTGACTGCATGTCTTCAAGCAACTCGGAGCCATCCTTATTTAAATTTCTATGAATTCTGCTTTCAATGCTTAGGTTTTTTTGCGTGTTGTCATGATCATCAAGAGATCTACATCCGCTTAAGAAAACAATAATAAATATGAGGGTAAAAGTGTATTTCATTGACTGCAACTACTACCGATTGAGTGATTAATACCCCACCTCATATTCATAAATTTGATTGAAATAGGTGAAATACCTAGAAGGTTGCATTTAATCAGTTTTCATTATTGTACCGCTCCATTACTTCTTCTTTAATCCGTTGTCTTAAAATCTTCTGATTTTTCACAAACAGCCTTAATAATAGAAAAGCTACAGCCAAGTGTAACCCAATATAAGCCCAGCGATTAAAGTCAAACCCAAGGTAGTCATAAACCTCTCTAGGTTTAATTAAAGAACTTATTCCGTTTACTAAATAGAATATTCCACCCACTAAATAAAGCCATCGCCACTTTGTTCCAAAACGTTCAGAACGAGTCCTTCTATCATCCATATTTGTTGGTCATGTAATCGTAAGAATCTTTGATTAAGTTCTTCAATATTTCAGTATCTACGTCCTCAATCTTTTTAATATACAGGCATGATTTCCCTGTTTTGTATTTGCCCAATTTTGCCATGTAGTCTTCATACCTCTCGAAGCCAGGCATAATATAAAGTGTTAAGTTCTGGGCTCTTGGCGAAAACCCAACTTTCAGGAAGTCACCTTCTCGGCCACTGTCATACTTATAATGGTATGTACCGAAGCCAACAATTGAAGTGCCCCACATTTTTGCAGGTTCACCCGTGATTTTCTCCATTAATTCCTTTACCGTAATACAGTCGTCTTTTTTCTTTTTCTCCGCCAAACTGTTTAAAAAATTGGTAACACTTGCATCGGTTTCGACTGTTTTGTTCTGATTCTTTGCCATGAGTTAAAAAAAATAAGGGTAAAAAATAAGTACTCCAATTATTGCAGCGGCAATAGCTGTAATTAATACAGCAGCGGCAGCAATGTCTTTTATTATTCCCGCTTTAGGATTAAACTCTGGTGAAACCATGTCCACTAACTTTTCAATAGAAGAATTAAAAAGTTCGGCCACCAACACCATGGCAATTGCCGCAATAATCCAAAGCCATTCAGACTGCGAGAGGTTAAAATAAAGGCCCAATAAAATAATCGATAAGGAGGCAAACAAATGAACTCTAAAATTATGCTCATGCTGCATTGCCTGCCTAAGCCCTCGGAAAGCAAATTTGAAGCTTCTTAACCTCGCTAAAACAGAGAATTTATTAGACATTCGTTAAAAGTAAGAAGATTTATAACGCAATGAAAAGTAGGTTCGTAAAACCACGGAGACTAATTTTGGGCGTCATGCAAAAAAACAAATACTTCTTCCTAGTACTGGTGCTTTTATGTACAATCTTGAGCTGCGATAACGACAAAGCAAAAGCTGGGAGATTCCTGTTGATGGGAAACAATGAGTTGGCTGACTTAAACTATAAAGAAGCCATTAGATTATACACTGAGGCCATTGGCAAAGACCCACAGTTTAAAGAAGCTTATAATAATAGAGGAGTGGCTCTTTTTAAAAGTGGTCATTATGCCGAAGCGCTCAACGATTATACTTTTGCCATTTTACAAATAGATCCTACCTATACCGATGCCTATAAAAATAGGTTCGAAGTCAACTTGGTTTCTGGGAATTTTAATCGTGCACTAGAAGATGCTGAATATTTAAGCAAGACATACCCCGACAGCGCATATACTTACCTCTATCAAGGATTGGCCCTCACCGATCTCAAGAGGTATGATGAAGCCATTGTGAAATTTGATATGGCTTACCAAAAGAACCCAGAGAATGTAGAAGCGGTTGTAAATCAGGCCAATGCCTATTATATGTCCGATCGATATAAAGAAGCTCGTGAATTACTTCAAAAGGCAATAAGCATTGACGCAACAGAAGCTAATATTTATAACACTTTGGCCTTAATCGCCACACAAGAAGGTGATTTCCAAGAAGCACTAAAGCAAGTAAATCAAGCCATAGAGATTGATGGCAGAAATGGTTACTTCAGTAATAATAGAGGTTTTATATACCTGAATTTGGAAGAACTTGAAAAGGCAGAGGCAGATATAAATATGGGGATTAGACTTGATCCTAGAAACCCTTGGGCCTACCGAAACAAGGCTATTTTTTATTATAAGAATAAGAGTTTTGAAGCTGCTTTAAGGAATATTGAACTAGCAGCCCAGTATGACGATTCTATACCATTGTTGAATCATTACTGGGGTTTAGTATTGGTAGAATTGAACAGAACAGATGAGGCCTGCACTAAATTTTCGTCATTAGAATCTTCAGATAAAGAGATGCTTATAAAAAAATATTGTAAGTAGAGTATAAAGCCTTTGTCTCGAAAGTACCTGCCGCCTTTTATATCTGAAAGGCGGTTTTTTTGTTTCTTAGAATAAATTTTATCACCAATGTTAACAAGTCTTAACACCATGCCGTCTACCCTTTGATTATGGATGTAGCACAGTTCAAAACGGACGTTCTGCCTTTAAAGAACAAACTTTACCGCTTTGCCTTCAACATTGTAAAAGATGAAGAACTGGCAAAAGATGTGGTACAAGAATGTATGATTAAGGTGTGGGAAAAAAGGGATGAAGTAAAACACATTAATAACCTGGAAGCTTGGTGTATGCAAGTAACCAGAAACAAGGCCCTAGATAAGCTGAGGTCTAAACATGTTAAGAAAACGGATCTTTTTGAAGTCGAGTTTGACACTAGAAAAGAAAAAGACACGCCAGTTGTGCTTACCGAACGAAACGAGATCATGAACCGCATTCAGTTTTTAATTGATGCGCTTCCGAACCGACAACGCGAGGTAATGCAGCTGAGAGATATTGAAGGCTATAGCTATAAAGAAATAGCAGATATGCTTGAGATTGACATCAATTTGGTGAAAACGAATTTGTTTAGAGCACGCAGAAAGTTGAAGGAAAGCCTTATTAAAGAAAATGCTTATGGACTCTAGAATAGAGCAATTATTAGAAAAATACTGGGCTTCAGAATCAAGTATTGAAGAAGAAAGAGAGCTGAAGGAGTTGGTGGCAAAAGCCGACAATTCAGAGGAGATGGAAGAACTGAAAGCCTTATTTGGGCACTTTCAGTCGGAGCAGGAGCTCAGCTTAGGTGATGATTTTGATCAAGAAATTTTATCTATGATCGAAGCAAAACCTGAAACGAAAGTAATCAACATGTCTGATTATTTTAAACGATACGCAGGAGTGGCAGCAGCAATGCTGGTATTAATTACAAGCTCGTACTTCTTTATGCAACAGCAAAAAACATATGAGCAAGAAGATACATTTGACTCTCCTGAATTGGCACTTCAAGAGCTTAAAAAACAACTTGTAATGGTTTCAAACTATATGAATTCAGGCTCAAGTAATCTTGATAAACTTGGTAGCATGAGCAAAATGGATGCAGGAATGGAAAGTCTTAAGTACATGGGAGATGCGGCCAGAGGAATGGAGCCAATTAGTGAAATGGATATTTTAGAAGAGAAATTTTAAAAACTTAAAATAGAGAACAATGAAAAAGTTAGTAATGATTATGGTAATGGCCGTGATGGCCTTTGGAGCACAAGCTCAAAATGATGCGATTTCAAAGTATTTCGCGAAGTATGAAAAGGATACTGAAAAATTTAGTGCGGTATCATTCAGTGGTAAAATGTTTGCCATGATCAATTCTATTCAAGTAGAAGATGATGAAGATAGGGCTTTGGTTGAATCCTTAGGTAAAATCAAAGGAGTAAAGGTTCTCTTTGCTCAGAAAAATGTTGATGGAGCCGCTATGTATAAAGAAGTAATGGGCGCTATCAAAGGCAAAGACTTTGAAGAGCTAATGTCGGTAAGAGATGAAGACAAAGACATCAAATTCTACATCAAAGAGAAAGGCAATAAAATTGACGAACTCTTTATGGTAATGGGTGGAACTAATGAGTTTGGAATGATTAGCATTGTTGGTGACGGTATCGATATCAACCAATTGTATAGACTTTCTAAAAATCTAGGAATGGACGAATTCAAACACTTAGGGGGTAAATAAACCCCTTATCCTTTTTGAAATTCAAAAGCTCAATAGCTTTTTATATTTGAATTATGCGCAAAACAACACTGATATTAACACTGGTCTTATTCTCCACTCTTGCTTTTGGTCAAAGCAAGAGTGTTGAGAAATTTAGGAATGATAACGAGCCAACGCTAAAGCTCTTTTTTTATAAGAGTACGCTTAAAATGTTTGCCAACATACAATTGAAAATGGCAGACGAAATGGAAGAGCTACCCGACTTTTCTTCTGTAATCAAGAACATAGAAAAGGTAAAGTTCTTTGTGTTCGACAAAGAGAAGTATGCGATGGACGCCCCTATGTTTTCTAAACTTGAAGAAGACATTCTTTCAGAGGGATATGAATCCATGATGTCAGCGCGAATGTCTGGTGCAAACATGAATTTTTTAATGAAGGGAACAGCTGAAAAACCTAAGGGGTTTGTAGTAGTAATGCGCACAGAAGAGGGGGTTAGCTTGGTTGATATTGAAGGCTACCCAGACTTAAAACAAATTATGAAGTTCTCAGAATTTATGAGCAAAAATACCAGCGGCCTAAAGTCGATTATAGACGCTTTTAATTAGTAAAATACAGGAGCTGGTTTTGGATGGGCCGGTTGCTGAGTACCAATAAAACTCAAAAAACACGATTTGGAAACTGTATTGTCAATTAAAGGCCTCTCCAAGCAATATGGAAAGGTCAGGGCACTTGATAACCTCAATCTTGAGGTAAAGAAAGGAGATGTCTTCGGAATTCTCGGCCCTAACGGTAGCGGAAAAACGACTACCCTCGGTATTATCTTAAGTGTAATTAACCAAACCAATGGTCAGTTTGAATGGTTTGGCGAAAAAGCCAATAAGGATACTCGAAAAAAGATAGGTGCCATTTTAGAGCACCCCATTTTTTATCCGTACCTCACTGCGGTTCAAAACCTCAAAATTGTTTGCGACATCAAGGAAGTCCCTTACGATAGGGTAGACGAGGTGTTGAAACAAGTTGGGCTAGAGGAACGAAAGGATACGAAATTCAAAACCTTCTCACTGGGCATGAAGCAGCGCCTTTCCATTGCGTCAGCATTGCTTTGTAACCCTACAGTAATGATTCTGGACGAGCCTACCAATGGTCTTGATCCTCAGGGAATTGCTGAAATCAGAGAACTTATTATTGAAATTGCCAATAGTGGAAAAACCATCATTATTGCTAGCCATTTACTAGACGAAGTTCAAAAGGTATGCTCACACTTCTGTGTGCTTCAGCGCGGTAAGCTGATTTATAACGGATTGGTGGAAGACGTGGGCAAAGGAGCCATTTCTGTAGAAGTAAAGGCCGATCATGACGACTTGCAAACAGTTTTGGAAGAATCTGGCCTTGGAACAAAAGTAAAACGAGAGCTTGATAAGTACATTATGACGATGGAGGGAGATCACTCCGCAGCAGAAGTGAATGCCTATTTGTTTAATAAAGGTATCACTGCTAAGCATTTGCTTGTGCAATCGAAGAGCCTTGAAAAGCAATTCTTGGAAATTTTAGCTGATAATAAAGAAGGAGGTGCCCAATGATGAGACTACTAAAAATAGAACTGAAAAAAGTAATGCCAAACCGTGCATTTAGGGTATTGGCTATTATGTACATTGTGGCGATGGTAATTGTGAGTATGGGAGTAATGCCATTCTTTCAATTCTTAAAAGCAAAATTTACTGAATTTGGTGCTGATGGAGTAGATCCAACAATTATTCCTTTTTATGAATTCCCAGATATTTGGCAGAACCTCACGAATGTGATGATCTATTTCAAACTCCTATTAGGCTTTAGTTTGATATTCTCCATCACGAATGAATACTCTTACCGAACAATTCGTCAAAACGTAATTGACGGCCTTACCAAGAATGAATTTATTTGGTCGAAGATTATTATGGCCGGATTTTTAAGTGCGGCCTCAACAGTAGCCTTGTTTTTCTTAGGCTTAATTACAGGTTTAATCTATTCATCAGAAATATCTTTTTCACTAGTATTTAGTGATGTCTATTTCTTGATTGGTTTTGGTCTTCAGCTTTTTGCCTTTTTGTTATTTACCTTGTTTGTAGGCTCTTTAATACGAAAGTCAATCATCGCCATGGGTGTGTTGATTTTCTGGGTAATGGCTGTAGAAAATGGGTTTTGGATATGGAGTAGAGCAAAACATCATGAATGGGTAGAGTACCTACTTCCTGTCAAGTCAATCAATTCCTTAATTCACACTCCATTTCCTAAATATGCATTTCAAGAAGTTCAAGACTATTTTACTTGGCATGAGTTTGGGCTAGTAGTGTTCTGGGGAGCCTTATTCTATTGGGCTACAACTAGATTGGTATTGAAAAGAGATTTATAGAAAACTCCCTTTAACTTAAAACAAAAGCCCTGTCAGTTGCGAAACTGACAGGGCTTCTTTTTGGTCATTGCGAGGCGACAAATACTATTTGTAGAAATGTCGATTACGCGAAGCAATCTCTCCTTTCAAATTACAGAAACTGTTGTTTTGAGACTGCTTGGTTTAAGGAATCCACTTAATGTCTTTAAAGTTGGGTTTACGTTTTTCTAAGAAAGCATTTCTACCCTCTTTGGCTTCGTCTGTCATATAGGCAAGTCTAGTAGCTTCTCCAGCAAATACCTGTTGCCCCACCATGCCGTCATCGGTTAAATTCATGGCGAATTTCAACATTTTGATAGAAGTTGGCGATTTTTCTAGAATCTCTTGTGCCCATTGGTAAGCAGTGTCTTCCAGTTCGTCATGAGGAATCACAGCATTCACCATACCCATATCAAATGCATCTTGAGCAGAATAATTTCTTCCTAAGAAGAAGATTTCTCTCGCCTTTTTCTGGCCTACCATTTTTGCTAAGTAAGCAGAACCATAACCGCCATCAAAGCTTGTAACATCCGCATCGGTTTGCTTGAAAATGGCATGCTCTTTACTGGCCAAAGTAAGATCACAAACCGTGTGGAGGCTATGCCCACCACCAACAGCCCAGCCTGGTACTACGGCAATCACTACTTTCGACATAAAACGGATTAAACGCTGAACTTCTAGAATATTCAACCTTGGCATTCCGTCATCATCTACATAGCCTTGGTGACCTCTGGCGTTTTGGTCGCCACCGCTGCAAAATGCCCAGCCACCATCTTTGGCCGATGGGCCCTCTCCTGAAAGTAAAACCACACCAATGGAGGTGTCTTCGCGAGCATCCAAAAATGCATCGAACAATTCAGCCACTGTTTTAGGTCTAAAAGCATTGCGTACTTCGGGGCGATTGAATGCAATTCTTGCTACGCCATCGCCTGATTTTTTATAGGTGATGTCTTGATATTCCTTAACGGTTGTCCAATTGGGTGTATTCATAATGCTATGTTTGTTGCTAATATAAAACTTTTGATTGGGCTGGCGATTCAAGCGTTATCCCTGAAATATTTCTTTTCGGCTATAAAAGTACCAAAGGGAAGGAGTGAAGCCAATAATGAAAGAAATGTAACGCCAATAGACCATTGCTTTTGCTTTGCTACTATTAATACCCAAAGGCAGTAGCCTACAAATAACACCCCATGCGCTAGTCCAACAGGATGTGTTGGTTCTGGAATATTGAATATATACTTTAACGGTACACAAATACCGAGGAGTAACAAGTAACTAATTCCTTCTAAAACAGCAAGTAATCGAAGTGTCTTTAAGTGGCTCATGCTCTATTTTTCCTTTTCGCTGCGAAGATAGTCAATGAACTATTTGACGGAGTGCATTATCTTTCTTTTTTGGAAACAACTAGAGCGAATAGAGGAGGTAATTTATAAGCGCTGCTTCTAAACTGTATTGACCGTATAATAACTTTATACTATTTTTTTACAACCGAAAGTAGTAGTATTAGCCACGTATTCCCTTTTTGGAATGAAAAACGATATTAAAATGAACTCAATGAAAAAGAAACTTGCATCAGTGATAGCCGCTGTGGTCATTTTGGCTAGCAGTACGAGCATTTTGACAGCACAGGACAAGCTAAAAAGCATGCCTGGTTACGACCAATACCAAAAGATAGCACCTCAGATTAGATCATCTATTGTTTCAGGTAGCCTCTTTGTTCAGTGGAATGACGATGGATCATCTTTTGAATACACAAAAGATGGGAAGAGATACCAGTATGACGTAAAAAAGAAAAAAGCCACTGAAATTGAAATACCTGAGCCAGCCTCAAGAGGAAGAGGTTTCAGCCGTGGTCCAGCCAGAGGTAGACAATTCCCTTCGGCAGATTCTCCTGATGGTAAATTAAAAGCCTTTACCAAGGACAGAAATATGTACCTGAGTAACCCTGACGGTAGCAATGTGGTAGCCATTACAACTGATGGTAACCCTGAAAACCAAATCAAATATGGTATTGCTACTTGGGTTTATGGTGAAGAATTAGGACAACGTACTGCAATGTGGTGGTCGCCAGATAGTAAGAAAATTGCTTTCTACAGATTTGACGAAAAGAATGCGCAAAAGTACTATGTGCTTTTAGATCAGTTAAAACTTTATGATTCTCTAGAGGTGATGTCTTACCCTAAAGTGGGTGCCGATAATTTGCCAGTTGATTTAATGGTGTATGATATTGACACCAAGCAGATGAAGAAGTTAGATGTTCGAGATGGTAAACCATTTAATGATGGAGCTGTAGGGACTTATCTTTATGGTATGGATTGGACGCCTGATGGAAAAGAATTGCTTTTTCATAGTACCAACCGCAAGCAAGACATCATGGAATACCGTGCGGCTGATCCTGTTACAGGAAAATCTAGGGTAGTTGTTCGCGAAGAGTGGTTACCAAGCTTTACTAAAAATACACCTGAAATAAGAGTTTTAGAAGACGGAAAACGTTTCGTTTGGGCTTCTGAGCGTACGGGTTTCAATAACTATTACCTATACAATTTTGATGGTACTTTAATCAACGCGATTACCAACCATCCTTTTGAAGTATCTAACATTGTTAAGATAGACGAGAAAGCTGGTGAAATGTACTACATGGCCAGAAGTGGTGAAAACCACATGAAAATGCAGTTACATAGAGTGAAACTGGACGGCACAAAAGATACTCGTCTAACTGATCCTACCTTCAACCACAGTGTTAATGTTTCACCTGACGGTAAGTATTTTGTAGATGTTGCTCAAACACATAATATAGCTCCTTTTACCAACTTGGTTGATGCAAAAGGTAAATTGGTTGCTGAGCTGGCGAAAAGTGATTTGACTAAATTCAATGAATTAGGATTGAAAAAGGCAGAGGTGTTTACCTTCACTTCGGCTGATGGAGTTACAGAATTACACGGAATGATCAACTTCCCTTCTAACTTCGACCCTAACAAAAAATACCCTACGCTTTTGGCCAACTATGGCGGCCCTGCTACAAACGAATTCTCTGAGAATTTCTCTCTTCCAAGCCCGCTTACTGAGTATGGATTTTTGGTAGTGAGTATTGATGGTAGAAACGTAAGAGGTAGAGGGAAAAGATTGCTTGACCAACTTTATGGCCATTTAGGTATTGTGGAACAAGATGACTTTGCGGAAGGTATCAAATCACTTTATAACCGTCCTTACTTCGATAAGAATAGAGTAGGTGTTTACGGAACTTCCTATGGAGGAACTACGGCTGCAATGAGTTTATTGAGATTCCCAGATGTATACCAAGCTGCCGTAGCAAATTCAGCGGTTGCGGATTGGGTATTCTATGACAACATTTATACAGAGCGTTACATGAATCTTCTAGAGGACAATAAAGCGGGTTATGATAACTTCAGGTTAGCTAAGTATGCTCCAAACTTGAAGGGTGAATTGATGATTTATTATGGAACGGCTGACAACAACGTGCACCCTTCTAACTCAATGCAATTGATCAAGGCCTTACAAGATGCGGGTAAGAGTTTCGAAGTTCAAGTAGGCCCTGATAGAGGTCATACTGCAGTGAACTCTGAAAGAATGATGGAGTTCTTTATTCAGCATTTAGTATTGACAAATCAGCCTTTGACTGCGATTCAGAGACGTTAAGAAGAGACGTTTATGATAAAAATTGAAAGAGCAGTGTTCCAAGCACTGCTCTTTTTTTATGCTGGAGCTTAATTTAACAACTGCGATATAAGCGATACGCTGAAAATAGTAAGCATAAACCAGCCAATAAAACCTTCAATAATGGCTAAATAACGAGGTAATCCTTTGATTGGGATTTCGCCAAAGCCCAAAGTAGTGAAGGCATTAATGCTTAACATAAGGGCATTGAGTACACGAATAGAAAGATCGTAACCAACACCAACAACAAGGTAAGTGCCTATTTGTACATTTTTCCATCGCTTTTGAGAAGGGCTTAGAGAGTGCCATTCCCCACTTAAGATATCCGTAAATTTCAGTGCTTTACTAGTGAGTTTTGTGCCAATCATTGCCGCATTATAAACTGGTTTAGACCATGCAATGAAGAAACGGGGTAACTCTAGTTTTCCATCTTCAATTCTTTTTTTGAAAGCCTCATATTCACTAAGCTCTTTCTTTTTCTCTACCAAATAAATGTCATTCATGCCCTCTTTACTACGTAGGTATTTTTGAAAGAAATCAAAACGATGAAGAATTCTGTGTTTTCCTTGCTCGTCCCAACTGTTAGGGAAGAAGAGATAAATGAAGGCAAATAGAATGACCACATTTACAGAAAACACTATTGCTTTTGAGGGCTCAGTTCCGTAATCAGAAAAGGCTTCTAAAAACTGATTTACCTTCCATTTAAAGAAAGTACTAAACGAGGGATCTTGGGTATAAAGGTAGGCCAAGCGGTCTGTCTCTAGATTCTTGATCTTAATGTAAACTGTATTTACATCTTCCAAATCATGTTGAGCCTTATACAAGTCAAGGAGTTTACCCCTGAGCTTTACTTCCTGTTTGTATGATTTTCCGTATTGAACAATTTCCTGTTTGTACTGAGCTAGAATACTATCATTGGCCTCAAAACTTTCGAAAGAAGCTCTTTTCATCGAATCTGAAAGCGTATTGAAATAGTCGTTATATCCCTGAGATGAGATCAGTTGATCACCCCATTGCGACCATTCGAAAGTACTGCTTGTGGTTAGGTCGTCAAAGTCGAGTACAACGTGGTTATTGAATGTGTTTTCCTCCAAAATGGAAGTGTTTAATTCCACAGAGCCCAACACTTTTAGTTCTGTAATCCAATTGCCAAAATCGTTACCAGAAATATTCACCCGATCAGACAAGTCGGCTGTAATAGTCGCCCGACCCTGACCTTTAAAAACGCAGTCATTTACATTTACCGAAACTACAGAGACTCCACGAAACCAAAATGCTCTTCCTTCAGTAGAAGCCCATATTTCTGAATTTTGAATTCTGATACTTGACCTGGTTTTCTCTTCCGCAGTACCCAAATCTATATTTACATTCTTCTTGAGCCTGCTGTCAATCACATTGATAGAGAGATTAGCTCGGCCATTTCGATCTAGCAAATCGATGGGATTAGCCATAGATTCCCCTGACATAACTGTGAGTCTGTCCTCAAAAGAACAATTCATAAATGTGATAGAAGCCGTGTTTCGCAGTGTCACATTTCTATTGAATTTAATATGATGCAAAGCGGCTGATATCCGTTCATTTGATGCTCCACGTCTATCAGGTGAACTGAAATGTACATTCGTTAATTGCAATGCCTTGTCAATTACAAGCGTGTCTGAATTAGAGAACTCCCTTACAGAATTTCCAAGGCTGCTGCTATAGCCAAAGCGAGCGTCTGTATCTAAATCGTATCTAATTATGGCGTTTTCAAGTCTAAAAGTTGGGCTTTCTGAGCGTTCAATCATTTGAAAAAACTCAGTATAAGAATAGTTTTTAAACTCATTTGTTTGTGAAAAAAGTCGCGGAGAGATAAATAAGAGTAAAGTCAATATAAGAATTGACCTAAGGCTAAAAATGGAATGCATACAGCAGTTTAAGGTTGCGGGATTTAAATTAAATCTCATTGAATATACCGAAAAGGATGAGCGAAATCAATAATGGACTCAATTTTAGACAAGCATTAGGTGGTTGGGTTTAGTGTTGAATTTCGAATATAGTAGTGAGTACAGAAGATAATTCTTTACTGAGAAGGAACGGTAAAAAATAATTAGGTCTATTTTTTCAAAAGTTCTTTTCTATCTTTAAAAGAAGGCATGGGATGTTGAAGTTGGAATTGTTGCCTACATGGATTAGAACCACTTAATGTTACTATGAACATTTTACTCAGTTACCCCATTTTTCCAACAAGTTTTTGGTCATTCGAAAAAGCAGTGCAAGGCATTGGTAAAAAGGCCTTTATGCCGCCTTTGTGTTTGGTGACTGTCGCTGCGTTGCTTCCTCAAGAATGGAATTTCAGATTAAGAGATCGAAATATTGAGCCAGTAACAGAAGAAGACTGGGATTGGGCAGATGTAGTTATGTTTTCAGGAATGATTGCTCAAAAGGAAGACTACTTAGGTCAGATTAGAGAAGCAAAAAGAAGAGGTAAGCCTGTTGTGGTTGGCGGGCCATACGCCACTTCATTACCGAATGATTTCCTAAATGCTGGAGCCGATTATTTGGTTTTGGATGAAGGAGAATATACGATAGGTCTTTTTGTAGATGCCTTTAACCGTGGCGAAAAATCTGGAATTTTTAGATCTAAAGATAAGCCAGATGTTACCTTAAGCCCCGTGCCGCGCTTTGACTTATTGGATATGGACGCCTATTTTCTAATGGCGATTCAGTATTCAAGGGGTTGTCCATTTCAATGTGAATTTTGCGACATTATCGTGCTTTATGGTAGAAAGCCAAGAACCAAAACTTTCAGTCAGGTAGAAAAAGAATTGGATGCACTTTTAGCACTAGGATGGAAGGGAGGAATCTTCTTTGTAGACGATAATTTTATTGGCAACAAGCGGACGGTTAAACCATTTTTGGAGAAACTCATTGATTGGCAAACCAACAATGGTTATCCTTTTAGCTTTACTACAGAGGCCTCTATAGATATGGCGCAAGATGATCAGTTACTCGAACTGATGGCGCATAGTAAGTTTTCTACAGTGTTTATTGGTATTGAAACCCCTGATACGGACAGCTTAAAACTTACACTCAAGCATCAGAATAACAGAACACCAATGAATGAATCGTTGGAGAAGATTGCTAAATCTGGGCTTAGAATTATGGCTGGTTTCATCATTGGTTTCGATGATGAAAAGAAGGGAGCAGGGCAACGGGTATTTGACTTTGCCACTGAGAATGCCATTCCGGGTGTAACATTCAGTATGCTTCAGGCTTTGCCTGGTACAGCTTTGTGGGATAGACTCAAGGTTAGTGATAGGTTATTGGATGATGCAAACTTAAATCAAACCACCTTGCTTAATTTTGTGCCTACACGGCCAATAGAAGATATTGCCGAAGAATATGTAGACGCTTTTTGGAAGTTGTATGACCCCAAAAACTATATGAAAAGGGTGTTTGACCATTTTATGATGGTGGGACAAGCGGAAGTACATCGCAATCCGGAATTGCGTAAAAAAATGGCCAATAAGCATAAAACCGACTTCGACTTTAAAGGGGTTATGTTTGGATTGAAAATGTTAGCCAAACTTGGCTTTGTAAGAAGTACTCGTTTTGTGTTTTGGAAATACCTGTTCTTAATGTACAAGCGTAACCCAGGTGGAATTGGTAACTTCTTTACTTTTGCTGTCTTTATGGAACATTTTCTTCCTTACAGAAAAATGGTAAGAAAGGAAATTGAAGAAGCCCTTAAGGCAAGAATGGGAGGTGAAGTGCAGGTAATGAAACCAATGATTGAACTTTCAGAAGATAATGAGAAGGATATTAAGTGGTATCAAGCTAGCTGATTAATAACGGCTTGCTCCTAAGTGTACAACCAAGCCCAGTAAATTAAAAAACCTTGCAGCGGAAGCCTTACCCAAAGAGCGATGATGTACCATTGCTTTTTAACCTTATTGGTTTTGAGCATATGGATATTGGCGGGAAAAACCCCAACTAGCACCGCTATAATTCCCCAAGCGCCAATCACTTGAGTAGATGGGAAGAGTAACAGCGCTCCAAAAATAATTTCGAAAACCCCACTTAAATAAACCAATGGAAGATGATAGGGCAGGTAACGAGGCATAATCCTCAAATAAGCCTTTGGTTTAACAAAGTGCATAATGCCAGCTAAAATGTACATGGCACTCATAATATAAAGTGAAGAATCTTCCATTAGGGGTGGGTTTAGCTGTTCAATATAAGTCAAATTGCTTTGTACTTGATTGCGGTTTGAGGCCTAGGTATTGAATTATCGATAAAGTCTACCCGAAGCATAGTTGATTCCAGCGCTCGAAATATTGTATTTAGACACAAGAGCAATGGCTTTGAGTCGCGCTTCTATTAAACTAGATTCACGAGAATTGACTAAGAAAAGAGAACTTTCACCTATATTAAATTTGATTCTTTCTCCTTCGAGTAAGCTACTATAGTTGTTTACCGCATCTCTATATATCTCTACCTGTTCTCTTAATGCAACATGCTCATTAAAGTAACTCAGTACTTTATTTTCTATTTCCAACTGTTTTTGACGCTGCCCAAAGGTGGTATTCTCTATTTTATATTTGGCTAATTGAAGGTTGCCGCGTTGTTCCCTCAAAAAGATAGGTAAGCTAAATTCAATACCCCATTTGTAATTTTGGTTCGAAACGTTGTTCAGGAAGCTGTCTCCCACAGGTTCGCTTAGAAAATTATAGTTGAGGTTGAGTTTTGGTTTTATTTTCTCCGCTTTCAATTTCCTATCAATTTCTAGTGATGAAAGTTTGAATTGATAAACCTGCATGTCGGGATGAGCGCTAGGTACAGCGTTAACAAAGGTTTGTAAAGTGTCGAAGGAGGTGGTATTATTTAGCTCAATCTCATCGAAAAGCGGAGGCCTTAGTTCATCAGTAATCTCTAAAGGAGTATTGTTTTCAAACCATAAGTAGTTTGAAAGTTCTAGCGTAGCATTTTGATAGGCAAGCCTATATTCGTTACGGGCTAGTTCTCTATTTTGGACCTGAATTTTAGCTTCTAGCGTATCTATAGCTGGCTTGTCGCCAAGTAAATAACTGTTTTTAACTGCTGTAAAACGTGTAACGGCCAAGGATACGGATTCTTCATAAACTTGATACTCGTTATAGGCTTGTACCCACTTCCAATATTGTTTTATAGCATCAAAGTAAAGTTCGTTCATCAGTGCTCTTTGTTCAGCTATTGTGGAAGAAGCAAATACTTTAGCTTTTTGCAGCTCGGCCCTTCTTTGATCTATAAATAAGCCCTGGCCCAAAGAAACTGAAACACCACCATACCAAAGCCCTCCATTTGGCACTTTGTTTTCGGGATTTAAGTATACCCCTCTATTTTGCTCAAAGCCGGTTTTAAACTCAAGACCATACCAAGTAGGAATCTTCAAGCCGCTATTCAGGATACTGTAATATTCCTTTTCGTCAAACTGTTTTTGATCCAAGTTGGCAAACAGCTTTGGGTCAAACGCGCCACGAGCTGCCCTTACAGAACTTTCTCCTTGGTCAATTAACAATTTACCTTGTTGTGCAATGGGGTGATAGTTTTCTATGGACCAAAGAAGTTGGTCTTGGGTGAATATTGGACTTCTCTCTTGCCCATAAGCAAAATTAAAGCAGACAGACAGTAACAAGATGGTTTTGATCAATCTATTCATTACTTCTTTTTTGAACCCTTGTCAGTACTGTTCTCTGCTACATAGTAGTCTGCAGGAAAACCATTGAGCTTTCTCCACAACTCATACCAAATAGGTACATCTTTTAGCAAGGCCATACCGTTGGCACCAGAGCCTACGCGTAAGCCCTCAGGCCAAGGTTCATCACTTGGATCTGGAGCTACCAAAACTCTATACTGGCCATTTGCGCTTGTAAAATTGTCTATGGCCACTACATTTCCTCCGAAGGTTCCGTATGATAGGTTTGGCCAGCCAGAAAAGGCAATGGATGGCCAACCATCGAATATAAAACGGATGGGTTGCCCTTCTCTAATCAGGGGCAAGTCCATAGGTTTAATGTAAAGCGAAACGGCCAAATCATAATCTGATGGCATAATGGTAAGTAATTGCTCACCTTCCTTTAATGTCTCTCCAATTCCAGATTTAATGGTTTCAGTAATATATCCGTTTTGTGGAGCGGTAATGTAATGCATGCCCATTCTCACAGAATAGTTTTTATACTGATTCTCCATTTTCGACACTGTAGCCTCAGTGTCAAACTTGTTGGACATGGCTGTATATTTATCTGATTCCGTTTTGGACAGTTTATCTTGATACTGATTTTCAACTGAGTTCACCTCAACTTGGGCGTTAATCAGCTCATTTCTACTGCTCAGTAATTTGTTTTCCGCACTAATTCTCTTGGCTTGTGTTTCTTGAAGCTTTAATCGAGTGCTTTCCAAATCGGTGAGAGATTTTAAACCACTTTCATAAAGTTGTTCCATTCGCTTCAATTGGTTTTCGGCTATGGAATAGTTTGTTTTAGAGGCTTGAAAATCAATGCTATCGGATTGAATCTTGAGCTCAATCTGTCGGATGTAATTTTCGGCTTGTTCAAGCTTAAGTTCCTTGGTTTTCAGTAATGCTTCAATTTGGTTGTCCAAAGCATTTATCTTTTCTGAATAGGAATTCAAACTTGAAGACTTAGAAGTGATTTGTTCTTTTGTTCTAGACAAAAGCTCGGGATCAAAATAATCGTCTTTCACTTCCGATATGTATAAGATTGTATCTCCCTTGTTTACATAATTACCTTCTCTTACATACCACTTTTCTATTCGGCCACTAATAACAGAATTTACGGTTTGCGGCCGCTGGTCTGGCTTTAATGTAGTTACCACGCCCATTGATCTGATGTTTTGCGTCCAAGGCAAGAATAGGGCAAGAATAAAAAGGACGAAGAATATGACAATGAGTCGAGTAAAGGTTTTACCTGCATGATAATCCCTTACCATGGCAAACGATCGAAACTTTGATGTTTCAACTTTACCCTCAATTTTGTTAGGACTGATGTTTAGCATGCTATTTCTATTTTTTCGAAAAAATGTTTGAATACCATGGGTAAGTGGTCATTGAGGACACGGTGCCTTTGGCAATAATTTCTCCCTTTTCCATAACAATGGTGCGATCAAATTTATCCGCAACTAATGGATCGTTTGAAACCGCGATCACGGTCCAATTCTGGCTGAGAAGATAATTCAAAAATGAAGTCTTGTCTTTCTCATTTAACTGGTTGAAGTCATTTTCTAAGAGTATCATTTTGAAATTTCCAGCAATACTTCTGGCTAACATTATTCTTAAAATGATGCTTTGTGGTAAGTTTCGCCCTTCAGACAATAGCGTAGTATGATAGCCCTGAGGTATTGCGTCTACAAAATCTTTAAGCCCTACTATTTCTGCCACTTGCTGTACACGACTCATCGTAATTTCAGGCTTTCCTAATGAGATATTCTCGAAAAGAGTGGCATTGAAAATGTCGCCTCGCGTAAGGTTGTCGCCAATAAGTTTATGAAAGTCCGCTTTACACCAACTTGTCAATGCTACGCCTTGGCATGAAATAGAACCACTGTATTCATCGTATAAACCAGAAATGACATGGAGAAGGAGTGATTTGCCTGAGCCATTGTAGCCGGATAGACATATTTTTTCTCCTGATCCAATAGTTATGTTTACATTCTTGATGGTTTCTTCTTTCAAATAACTGAACCTGTAGCCCAAATTGGTAATGTTAATTGAAAGCCCTGGTTCGTCTGATGTGTCTGCGGTAGTACCGCTGTCACTATCGAGTGGAATGTCTGTTACATTCCCTATTTTTTCAATCGAAGTAAGTACATCGTAAATGGTTTCCATACTCAGAATGAGCTTTTCAACTGAGTTTAAAACCAAAATGATAATGATTTCGGCTGCAACAAATTGACCAATGTTCATTTGCTGGTTAATCACCAAAAGCCCACCGATTAAAAGCAAACCTGCGGTAACGAACACCTTAAAACCTACCAGGTTAATGTATTGTGTAAGCAAGGTTTTGAAATGCGCTTTTCTAGAAGTTAAATAACCTTCTACAACATCGTCTGTTTTGGACAAGGGTAAAGGTGACTGACCCGCAAGCTTAAAGGTTTCCATAGCACGAGCCAACTCTTCGAGCCAATGAGCTACCATGTACTTGTTTTTAGATTCAATAATGCTGGTTCTCAGTCCTTTTGGGGATGTGAAACGAAATATCAAATAAACGATTACCACTAAAAGTAACCCGAACATGATAAAGAATGGATGGTAGAGCGAAAGTAAAATCAAACCAAACACTACTTGGAGCGATGCACTTGAAAAATCAATTAAGATTTTAGATAATCCTTTTTGAACTGATAGGGTATCGAAAAAGCGATTTGCTAACTCTGGAATATAAGCGTTCTTTATCGATTCCATTTTCATTCTAGGAATGCGATAGGCAAACTCGAAAGCCGAGCGTGTGAATATTTTTTGCTGAATGTTCTCAGTAATGGTGAGCTGCATAATTTGCATTACACCTGAGGCTATTACACCAGCAATTACGAAAATCACTAGAATAAACCACGAGGTAGATACCTGTCCACCACTGATGAGATTGATGATGGCTTGAATTCCAAGGGGGAGAGAAAGTGTAATTACCCCATTGAAAAGGGCATAAACATACACACTCATAATTTCACGCTTATCTACTTTAAGCATGTTTAAAAACCTTTTTACGGGAGAAATACTTATTGCGGGATTCATTATTTAGTGTTTTGCTGAATGGTTGAAATGGCCATGTCGGTATAAAACTGTGTTAGAACAGATGAGTCGCTAGATATATCTGTTAGGGTTGGTAAATGGTCGGCAAAATATTTTTGATCATGAATACCTTCAATAATTGTTGAAGTGAGCGTACTTGCAAAACCAAAATTGGGGTTTAGCTCTTTAATAATTTCGCTTATGCGAAGTACTAGACGTTTGTAACCTACATAGAAACCTTCTTTATTATCATCATCTACCTGTTTAGTTAAGTAGGCTTTAGACGATTCGGAGATTACGATTTTATTTAGCAAACCAAGATTGAGGTAGCCAAACATCTCATTATCGGGAATGTCTTTCGAGATCACTTTAATAGCGGCTTTAAGCCTTTCTTCGGCAGATGAGATGTTGGCGGTAGAAAAAACCAAGTGGTATTCTAGCCAGCCCCAATACCAAGAAGTGAGGTATAAAAGAAGTTTGTGTTTGCTTTCGAAGTATCGATAGATGGAGCTTTCGGTGGTTTCTAGCTTAGAAGCTAATTTCCTGAAAGTAAAACTTTCCAACCCTATCTCATCTATCAATTCGATTCCATTAGCAATGATTTTTTTACCAAGTTCTGATGAGTTAGGATCTTTCAAGAAGATCTTCTCATTCACTTGAATTTGCATTTGGCTGATTAAATTATTCATGATTGGCAAACATAACGCCTACTATCGAAAAAGGTTTAATTACTATTGAAATAAAAATTAAAATAAACTTATTCGATAGTATTACTTTCAGTATGTGATACTTATTACCCTAAGGCCAGGTGGGTGTTCAAGATTGGACATAAAAAAACAGCTCAACCTTTTTGGCTGAGCTGTTCATTAATTTCTGTTATCCGTAAACTACTTATTCGTTTTTAGCGAGTTCACTTCCCATTTGTTATTTCCTCTTTCAACATCGGCCATTCTTCCAGAAGGGTCAATTTCAATAGAAGCAATATCAGACATTGGTCTATCAATCGTGAAATCATAAGTTGGGTTTACCCAAGCCCAGTCAGGGTGTACAATTCTTTTGTCTTTAGTTTCTGCAGGTTTTTCGCCACGCATCATTCTTAAGGCCATATAGTGTACTTCTTTTGAGCCGTCTTTGTAAGTAACTACAACATCCATTGGCATTGGCATCATACCTACTTTTTCTAAAGTTACATTGGTTTTGTTGCCTTCACCGCTTACTTCTTTCACACCGTAATCAATGGTTTTTGTAGTGTAAACAAAGTACTCGTTATACCAGTCTAGCTCTAATCCAGCTACTTTTTCAAAAGATCTGATAAGATCATTTGGGTTAGGGTGTTTAAACTTCCAATCTTCAAAATAAGCTAATAGTGCCTTGTTAAGGTTTTCTTCGCCAATTACATAGCCCATTTGGCTCATCCAAGCAGCTCCCTTTCCATAAGCAGAACTACTATAAGCACCATTAAGGTTGAAATGATCAGAATGAGTGCTCAAAGGCTCTTCTCTTCCGCTTTTCGATAAACCTATATAACTTCTTTGACCCGAATTGTTTCCTAGGTTTTCTAGAGTAACAGCTGGCTCCGATTCGCCTTTAGTAACACGGTTAATGTGGTTTGAAATTCTAGTTGAGGCATATGATGCAAAACCTTCGTCCATCCAAGGGTGAAGTGCTTCGTTGCTACCCAAAATACCATGGTACCAATCGTGCATGGCTTCGTGTATTGTTACACCAATGAGGCTGCCTCTTGAGCCAGTGATTAAAGTAGACATAGGGTACTCCATACCACCATCGCCACCTTGAATTACCGAGAATTGCTTGTATGGGTATTGACCAAAGTTAGCGCTGGCATATTCAAATAGCATTTCAGTTTGGGGCATTACCTTGTCCCAGTTTTCTTCATTCTGTCCTTCTTTGTGAATAAAGTGAAGTACCATTCCATTTTTCATGGTTAACTTTTTGTGCACATATTCTGGGTCAGCCGCCCAAACAAAATCGTGAACGTCTGGTGCAAAGAAATGCCAAGTAAGTTTACCGTCTTCAATTTTTTGGTTTACGGTTTCTCCTTCGTTTTCATAGCCGTGGCCAATCTCCAAAGGATTCTGTAAGTAACCAGTACCTCCAATCAAGTAATCTTTGTCAATTTTAATTTTCACATCAAAACTTCCCCATACGCCATAGAACTCACGCCCAATGTATTCATCGGCATGCCAACCTTGATAATCGTATTCGGCCATTTTAGGAAACCACTGAGCCATTGAATAGCGAACGCCTTCCGCGTTGTCGCGGCCAGTTCTTCTAATCTGAAGTGGAACTTGGGCTTCAAATTCCATATCGAAATTTACGGTGCTTCCTGAGGCAATAGGTTGGTCTAGGTGAACTTCTAGAACAGTTCCTACTACTTCGTACTTTACAGGTTTTCCGTTAAGCTTTAAAGATTTGATTTTTTGGTATCCAATCTCATCTTCCTTTAAGTTGAATATTCTATCTCTTACTCTGCGATCTGGATCTGCGATGGTTCTAGACCTAACATCCATCATACTTCCTGGTTGGAAGGCATTGAAATAGAGGTGATAAAACACTTTGTCCAATGCATCAGGAGAGTTGTTGGTGTATTTTACATTCTGGACACCTTGATATCTATTGGTCTTTACGTCCATATCAATTTCCATCTTGTATTCAATGGCTTGTTGCCATCGGTCATTGTCGGCTTTTATTGCCCCAGTTCCGCTTCCTTGAGAACAGGCCTGCATACTGAGCATTAACAGGGCCATAGAAAGGAAGTAACTTCCGAATTTTTTTGTCATCGTCTTTTAAGTTTAAAGATGTAAAGTATTAAACGCATAGCAGCAGTCCAAAATATTATTTTCGAATGGTAGGAATAAGTGTTCTAGGAACAAATTTGATTGAAGAATTATGATTCCTATTTGCGAAGCAGGAACTATAATAAGGGACTCAATTTAATTTATAACGTACTTGAAATTTGACTTCTGTGCGTTTGTTGCCTGAAATGGTTTCTAACCCAGTGCCGATTTCTTGTCGATCGTAATAAGTGGTTTTGGCTATTCTTGCCCAAAGATCCATTTTGCGAAAGGCCCTATAATGTATTAATAAATAGTTGCGAATGCCTTTGCCGCTATACGCTGGTATTGAAAATGCATAGAGCACATCGCGTTCATAAGCATATTGCCTGTTTTGACTTCCTTCTGTATCAAATAAAGCAGTGCGCCCGCTAAAGGTCCAGTCGCCATTTTTATAAACGGCATCTTGTATAAAAGCGTAGCCTCTCGTTCTATCATTTAATAATTCGTATTCACTGAACTGCACTCTTGATTTAAAACTGAAGTGAATTCCAGAAGCATATTCGAGATTGATTAAGTATTGGTCTTTTCTACCAGGTAAAACAATATTACTGTTAAAGTTTTCGCTGCTCACATTGGTGTCTTTTAGCTCGCGCCTAAATTGGGTATAGAGTTTTACTCGACTTCCCGGATTGTAATTCAGCCGGAACAGATAATCATGACCACTGGATGGCGTGTCAACTCTAAACCTTAACCACGGAAAGTGGTAAGTGTCGTAATAAGCTGTGAGGTAGAATTTTCGATTTAAAGTGTATTTTATCCCCCAGTAAACACCCTTTTCGTTAATATTGCGGCTGTTTTCTGCAAATGAAGTGCCTCGAAAAGTATGGAAGTTTCTTTGGTAAGAACGCAGCACCATAGCAAACTCAATACGAGGGCTTAGGCTTGTAGAGAAACCTCCAACAGCACCAATGCCACCGCTTTTGGAAACGGCACTTTCTCCAAAAAGCAAAAAATGCTTCCATTGATGTTTCCCATACAGACTTAGGTTGAAGTTAGATTTACCTTTAAATTCAAACTTGTTGTAAAGTTGATTGCTGCGTAAAATTGGAGTGGAAAAATGATTGGTACTGGCAATGAACCCTACTTCGGTACGGTCGTTTGAACGAAAATTGAGATTTGTACCTATTACGGTTTCGCCTACTTGTCTTTTGTTGGCAATTTCGTTTGGCGTACGATGCATTCCTGTAAGTTGTAGGGAAGAAAAATAAGATTCAAAATCTTCATTATCTCCACCCCTTTGAATATTAGCATCTTGCTTTAAATAAGATATAAAAGTTGTGGTTGTAAGTTTTTTGTTCAGTGTATAACTGGCTGCGGCCCCTCTCATAAATCCACCTTCCAAAACCGAAGTATATGGCTTAACTCCAAGCGTTACTCGGTTGGCTGTATTTACGGTTTCTGAACCCTTGCCCACCCCAAACCCAGCGCCAAATATTAAACCTTGCCCAAATTGTAATTGGTAATCTCCAATAATCAATTTTTGCCATTTGCCTTGGTTTTCGAGCATAAAATGGGCAGACCAGAAATCGGTAAAATAGGTTTTACTTTTAGGGCTCCAATGAAATCGTTCACCTGCGTCTTTTTCTGTAGTGAACCCAATACTGAAATCGTTTGGCTTCGAAACTCGATATCGCAGGTAGAGTTTGTTTGCGGAGCCAGCATATCGCGAGTCATCTGGAGATTGCTTTGGGCTATTGCCTCGTTTTTGATTTAAGATTCGTTCGTAACGAGAAATTAGGTAGTTGTTCCTTTCTTCTAGTATGCGTTGAAGCAATGGTCGTTCATCAACCAATGCGTCTTTCGCGTTTACAGTGACGAAAGGCTTTAATCGCTCAATGGTTGCGTAGTCAAACCCATCAATCACCTGAAGCTCATATAATGTAATTAGCTTTCCCTTTTCTTGAATGTAAGTTTGAAGGTTTTGAATCTGTATACTGGAAAGAATATATAAACTCTGAAGATCGTAAGAATTGGCAGTGTTTAGATTTAATGGATTTTGGTAGAGCATCAGAAGCGACTCATAGAGGTCTTCATAATTAATGTCTTCGTCCTGAAGGTTGAAGAGCTCTTCAATAAATAATTCTAGGTCAAATGGTTCTTCTTTTTGTGCTAGTATTTTTTCTTCACAGAAAAGTAAAGCCGTAATCGTCACTATGAGCAACCGAACCCATCTCATTACTCATTGATTAAGAAGGTTAAACCGAAGTTATGAGTATGGCCTAATTTTCTATCAATTCGGATTCCGTAATCCAAACCGAATCGGCTCAGTTGCAAACCTGCTCCAAAGGAATGGGTGTTGGTTAAAGTAGAAAAGCCAGTTCGGGCCTTTACTTTTTCTATTACTTGGTATTCTAAACCAAGCTTTAGGTCTGGGTCGAGATCAATGTCTTTTTCACCTTCAACTACTAGGGTGATAAGTTCTGTGGGTTTGTAGGCAATCCCTAAATTAATAACCGTAGGTACTTTTTCTCGATTATCTGCCGAAATCGAAGATTGAGTAAAATTGTAAATATGTGCTCCAAAAGTGAGTTGAGGAGTGAGGTCGGCCACAACTCCCATATCCGAAAGTAGGGTGCTCTTGCTGCCAAAACCTTCAATATTGTATTGTAAATAATTGATTTTTAGTCCTAAACGAATAATTCCTGTTTTTCGAGCAAAGGAAAGACTGGCCATTTGGCTGTTGAAAATATCATCTCCAAACCTGAATACCGAAAAACCCATACTACCTAGGCTAGTGGGCACCGCAACACCTGCCGAAACAGTGTTGAAAGGGGCGAAATCGAAAATGGTTTTATAGGCAAAAAGAGCAGTCAGTTGTTCTGTGTCAGTAAGGCCAGCTGGGTTATTGAATATAGACCAGCTATCGTGAAATACGGAAGATACTCCACCCATACCGAGGGCTCGTGGTCCAGCTGGTGCTCGGCTTGCCAATTGAGCAGAAGCACTGAGAGAAAAGCAGAGGGCTATTAAGGCGGTATAGACAATCTTCACAAACTAAAAATACAATATTTGGAATAAATCCTATAATTATTTTTCACAATAGGAGGTTGTGCAATTTGAGTCTTATACACTGTCAAAGTGCCGATCTAAAATTGACGAAGAATCCTGTTTGCTTTTCTCTATTTACGCTAAATTCAAAACGTACCACAAAGTCGTAATAGGTAACAATGTCGAGACCAAGACCAGCGCTGAGCATTAATTCTTTGTTGTAGAAATTATTGGTAGTAGAACGAATTGGATCGCCAGCATAGCCCATATCTACAAAAGCTTTGAAGTAAAAGGCATAAGGCATGGTTCTAAATTGATCTATTAGACTTCTTCTGCTTAATTCTTGAATGCCCGAAAGAAACTTGTATTTAAACTCACTTCGGTTTGATACAAAGGCATTACTTTCAACTACATAGCGTTCATAGCCTCGAATAAAATCTGGGCGATAACCAAAGCCAGAACGAAGCATATAAGGAATTTCATCACTAAAGTTATGGTACCCTTCAAGGCTATTGGCTAAGTATAGCTTGCCACCCAAATCAAAGAAGTTGCTGGTTGAACCACGAACAGAAAACATATTTAGGTCATTGAAAATGCCTAAGCCATAATTACTGACTTCGCCTCTAAATAGATTGCCAGAAAGGGGGTAGGCGAAGTAATCGCGGTTGTCCCATGAGTAGACATAACTTAAGCGAAAGTATTTCTGCAACTGTTCTCCATTCTGAAAATAATCAAGATTGGCATTTGTAACAAGTTGGCTAACACTCGCTCGACTGAATCCAGCATCAACCGAATGGCGGCTATAGAATGATGGGCGATAGGTAAGTGTTCCGCTAGAAGAAAAGATTCTTCTATTAATGTCGTCAGACTGCTCAAATTGAAGTCTGTGCCCATCGGTGTTTGTAGCTACTGTTTTGTTATTTGCAAAGCTAGTTCTGAGGGTAAGCCCCAAGGTTTGTGCTTTATTAATATATGGTCGTTGGTACTGTAATTCGTATTGTTTTGTGAAGCCAAACTGCGATCTAAAAATAAGCTTATCATTTCTGCCAGTTAGGTTGAAATGATAAAGTTGGATACCATAATTTACTCTAGAGAAATCGCGCTTCTGATTTACCCACCATTCTGTGAAATTTCTATCGGCTAATTTGAAAATGGGTAAAGGGAAAATGTACCAACGTTCTTGCAATCGAATCAAAATATCTACCTGAGTATCCGACATAAAAAGAGGAACTACCTCGGCAGTAATAAACAGGCGGGTATTGATCAGCTTTTGCTGACTTAGTACAATTGCCTGACTGAATTTTTGAAGTTCAAGTTGATCGCCTTCAACAAAATCAAGTTCCCTAAGAATGATTTCAGCCTTGGTTTTTTTATTTCCAGTTATATAGATTTTGCCTACTTTGACAAGCCCAGAATTCAGGCTATCGGCAACAGGTATGGTTTGTCCAAAAGCATTCAGACTAAGAATTAATAGGAGAAATGAAATAACTCCTCCTTTCAAACCCTTTTTTACAGTAATGTAGATCACTCTTTTTTCTTGCTTACAACCATGGAGCGGATTAAAACAAAGAATCCGATGAGGACTAAAGGAATGCTCAATAGTTGCCCCATATTGTATGTCATTCCTTCTTCAAATGCTACCTGATTTTCTTTGAAGGTTTCGTGAAATACACGTAGCCCAAAAATCCAGATAAGGAAGATTCCTAAGAGCAATCCTTCTGGTGTTCGTTCTTTGTATTTTAGCCAAAGAGCGAGTAAGAGGAAGAATAATATGAGTGATGTTGCCGATTCGTAAAGCTGGGCTGGGTATCGAACAATTCCATAAGTATGGATTGTAGCGGCCCACTGCCTACCTATAGGTGTTAACTCATAATTTAAGGGTGTACCAAGCGGCTCTTGATAATGCTCATTTACGGGGTAGCGCGTAAGCATTGGTTTAAACTCTCTCTCTAGTTTGGCCCTTATTTCTTGTTCAGAGCTGCTAGTGCCTTCAAAAGTCACATAAATATCTACAGGCACAATGCCAGGCTCTAGGTCTTCTGTGCTTGTGCCTTTAGAAGCTTCGGCACGGTCTACACCGTTAATGCCATCTTCAAAATACATTTCAGCAATGCGCCCAAATACTACACCTTGGTCGGTTCCTGTTGGTCTTCCTACAATTTCGGAGTTTACAAAATTGCCCATTCGAATAAAAACTGCGGCTAGAGCCACAGTAATTACAATTCTATCTACAATCCAGAGATAACTCTGGCCTACTTTCTTCTGTTTTTTGAATTTGATTTTAGGAGGGAGCAAACTGGCAGTGATAAAGTAACTTCTGTAGAGGAAAAGGGCTGCTAAAATTCCAAAAGCTGCACCATGGCTTGCTAAACCGCCTTCCCAAGTTCTGAAGAACATTAATGGATCGGCTAAAAAGCGATCGGGTTCGTAAAAAACCAAATGCCCCAAGCGTGCCCCAATTATGGTGGCCAATACCATGTGTACGGTAAGTGTATCTACATTGAGCGGATCTTTACCTTCTTTTTTGAAAATATAGACCATGATTTGGTAGCCGATAATAAAGCCAAGCGCAAAAAGCACACTGTACCAAACGGGCGGTTGAATTCCCCTGATGATTTCTTTCATGGGGTCCCAAACGATGTAGGAGAGTATTGTCAAATGGTGCATACAGCAAAGATATAGGAATTAGGAAAAGGTGAAGGTTTTAGCAAGGATAAACGTCATAATTTTGAAGAAAGGTATTTACAGGAGCCCAATTATAATGAGCGCCTGTAATTGAAATCCAAAAAGTATCAGTTTAATATATTTTTAGTGTTAAATGAAGTCAGTTTTGTTTTGATTCAGTGTAATTGTTATTTTCCTGAATAAATTAAAATTATGAAAGCGTTTTTCACTCTACTCTTAACCGTCCTTTCAGTTGCTCAGCTTAATGCTCAATCTTCTCTTCCCAGTTCCATAATAGGTAATTGGTTTTTGGTAGATGGCTCCAATACACTTGAATTAAGGGTTTCAGATAATTATATGATGTATGAATCTGATTTCTGGAACTTCAAAGATCCTATTAAGAAAGATAAAGAATGGCATGTTAATCTTTCTCAGCCAGGAAAAACAAGACAAATCATAATAAGAGAGGTTGGTAATTTTTTGATTTTGGAGGATGGAAGATTAATTAAACGATTGAGTAAAAATAAATTGGGTCATGACCGTCAGAGAATGCCTAGCCAACATGTTTGGCAAGATGATTTTTTCAAAAGTAGTCAAGTAACTCTTTCTGGTGTAGTAAAACCTAAAGGAGAAATGCCCTTAACAGCTTCCGTTATTTATAATCATGCCTTTAGCTCTGGGCAACAAAAGTTTACTGTGAATGTGGATGAACAGGGGCGATTCAAAATATTTTTCCCTTTAGATAATCCACAAGATATAATGTTTAGGGTGGGAGAGGTCTTCACTATGTTTTTAGCCGAGCCTGATAGCAAAATGGCAGTATTTGTAGATGAAGAGAAAGCAGTTAGCGGTATTGATGGTTGGTATGCAGAATCTCCAATTTCGTTTATGGGAGCTTTGGCAAAGGAAAACGAGGAGCTGAGAGTGGTAAAGCCAAAGTATATGAAGGTGAGAAACTACTTTGAGAACGACAGTTTGCAAAAGGCTTTGGAGCCAATGGAGTATTTAGAGTACCGCTTAGATTTACTAAAAGAGCATCAGGATTTTTATCAGAATTACTTTAGTGAAAATAGCCCAAGCCGAATAGTAAAAGAATACAGCGAGCGAAATATTAATCTGTATGCGGCAAATGATTTAATGAGGTATCGCTGGTTGCATAGCGCGAATAACGGTGCTTTAACTCCAATTGATTTACCTGAGGTCTATGAACTAAAAGTTAAGGAAATGATAGATGATGAGCCTTTGAATATGCTTGCTGGAGAGTTTGGTGATTTGATGCGAGAGTTTTCGATGGCCATGATGCCTAAAGAGAGAGTGGCAATGCACGATTACAGAATAGAGCAGGTTTATGGTTTTTTGAAGTCTAAAATTATTTCTGAAACTGGAAGGGCTGAGATTGAGGAATGGAAAATTGAAGAGAAAAAAAGAGAAAAACATTTTGGCTATGTTAAGTTAAGCGAACCATTAAAAGCCAGAACAGAAGAGTTCTCAAAAGAACTTTTAGAATTAAACCAAAAAATTACTTGGGATGATTTGTTAATGAGAATCGACAAGTTAGACCCAATATCTAAATCTAGTATCATCGCTACTTATATAGATGAGAGCTACTTTAATCGAGGAAATGAACTTCCTCAAGTAATATGGGATAAAGTGAAAACCTTAAACTTGAATAGTACAGCGAGAAACGTGCTAGAGCGTAAGTATAGCGACTTTGTGATTTTGAAGGATAAGAAGTTTGTCAACGGAATAGAAATAGTTGATTCAGAAGGAGATGTGCTAAGTCAACTGAAAAAAACTTACTCAGGTAAAGTGGTTTATATAGATGTTTGGGCTACTTGGTGTGGCCCATGCATAACGGAGTTTTCTCACTTACCAGAAATCAAGGCCAACTTTAAAGAGGATGATAGTGTGGTTTTTGTTTACCTAGGTGCCCAATCTGAAAAGAAATCATGGGAAACTATGGTTAAAAAGCATGAGCTAAAGGGGGAGAACTTCTTTTTAGATGACGCCCAATATGCCAAGTTTGATCAGGCAGTAAACATTACTGGCTTCCCTACTTACATGGTAATTACAAAAGAAGGTAAGCTGATAAGAGAAGGGATTAAAAGACCTAGCGCTAAAAAGGAACTTGTAGAACAGCTCAAAGGATTTACAAAGCGTTAATCAATTCATTGTTTCAATTTGCTTAAGGAGTTCATCCGCTTCAGCGGTTTTTAAATCACTTGCCCTTCGGTTGGTGTGCGAAAGCTTGTAGGCCTCATCAATTAGTTTTTTATACTTTGCTTGAAGCTTTTCCTTTTCCGTTTTCCTTGAAAATAATCCCATGGTTCAAGTAACATTAACTAATTAAGAATGTTCAACGACTTACTTCATTGGTCAGCTCTCCATTGTCGTACATTTCTATTCTGATGAGTTTGCCGTTTTTTGCATAGATATTCCAGCCTCCATCTTTAAGCCCATTGATTAATTCTCCTGCACTTAATTTACGGCCTCTCTCATCAAAGAATGTCCATTTTCCATTTGGAAGTCCCTTTTTGTATGGTCCTTCAGAGAATTTAGTGCCATCAGGATAATAGCCAATTTTTATTCCTTCTCCATTGGTTAATGTACCTGAGCTGTGTTTATCACCATCATCATCAGTAAAGTCAGACAACTTCATGAGTTTACCGTTTTTATAAGTTTCTTCAAGCATTGGGGATCCGTCTTCATGAAAATAGCCCCATAGTCCATCTTTTTCACTAGCTAGATAGCTTCCAATAGAAGACAACTCGCCACTTTCATGGTAAGTGAACCACTGGCCTTGCTGTTTACCCAGTTGGTAATCGCCTTCTGAAGTAAGTTTTCCTCTTGGGCTAAAACTTTTCCAATTCCCCACTCTTTGGTCGTTTTTAAAACTTCCAAATTCCGAAATCATTCCATTTTCATGGTAGTACTTCCAGACACCCTCTTTAAGTCCTAATTTGAATTCACCTGTTTCGGCTACTACTTTGTTGTCGTAGTAAGCAGTGAATGTACTGTCAACTACTCCTAATCGGTAACGGGTTTCGCTGGCAATTTGCCCATTGATATACCATTCTTTTGCTATCCCTACAGGTTTGTCATTGTCGTAAGTAATTTGGCTAGCTAATCTTCCTGTACTATGGTAGGTAGTCCATGTACCTGTTTTTTTGCCGTTATCATAGTATTCTTTAATTGAAGGCGAAAATTCACTGAATTCATAGTAAAGCCATTCTCCATTTCTTTCGCCATAAGCAAACTGACCTTTTTCAATAACGATTGTTCCATCGTACTTTAACCAATTGCCGTTCAGAAGACCATCTTTATACGAAGTTTCAATCATTAGCGAACCATATGGGTCGTACTGTTGAAATGAACCATCGAGCTTTCCTTTTTTGTACTGGCTGCTAATTTGAAGAACCCCGTTTTCATAATAGCTATTCCATGTTCCGGTTTTAGAACCATCTTCAAAAGTGCCTTTTTCGTACAGTTGGCCAGAACCATAGTATGATGACCATGTGCCATTTAATTCTCCCAATGAATAGTTTGTAATCACTGTTGATTTTCCTTCTTCATTGAATAGAACATAGGATCCGTTTCTTGAACCATTGTCGTATTTAATTCTTGCTCTTTCTCTCTTGTCAAGAAAAATCATCCATACACCAGCTCTTTTGCCTTCAACATAGTATCCTCTTTGAAGAAAGCTACTGTCGGCATTATACATTGTCCAAAGACCATCTCGTTTCCCTTCCTTCGTTTTCCCTTCTTTTGTTAAAGATGGATCGTCTGAAGGAAAAATCAGTTCATAGCTTTCCTCTTGAGCAAAGCCTGAAAAACTTAGGGTAAGAAAAATAAAGCTAGAAAGGATTAATTGATGAAAGCGCATAGAACGTATATCGAATGGCATGCAATTGGGTTTCATTAAAAATTATTCGGCTCTCTGTATTCAAATATTACGCCAATTAAACCAACGGATTGTAGTTTGTTACTTCTTTAATTGGCACTTAGCTAATGAACGGTACAGACAGCTGTACGAGTTTATGAGCTTGAACGTTTTCTTGAGCCTAAAAGCTAATAGTTCAACAGCTTTTAGAGCTATAGGTTCAAAAAAGGAGGAATGAATATGAGTGATTTTTTATTCAATTACTACCAGCGAATTAGTGCTGAGGCCCATGTGAAGCCACTTCCGAATGCGGCCAAACAAATTAAATCACCTTCTTTAATCTTACCTTGTTCCCAAGCCTCGCTTAATGCAATGGGAATTGACGCAGCCGTAGTGTTTCCGTAATGCATAATGTTGTTGAATACTTTTTCATCAGGCATGTTTAACTGTTTCTGTACATAGTTACTGATCCGTAAGTTGGCTTGATGAGGCACCAAGAGGTCAATATCTTCGGCTGATAAGTTATTGGCGGCAAAAGCTTCTGCAATGACCTCGCTAAAACGAACCACCGCATGCTTAAATACCGCATTTCCGTTCATGGTAAGATGAAAAGTTGGGCCTTCTATCAATTCTTGTGAAAGTCTTACAGTTCTACTGCTGCCAGGATCTTTTACATATAGCTCTTCTGCAAAATCGCCATCGGCATGAAGGTGGGTAGATAGAATTCCGCCCTCAGCTGGTTCCGAAGCTTTAAGAACAGCAGCTCCGGCACCATCGGCAAAAATCACCGCGCTCGATCGGCCCGCTGTTGATTTATCAATGGCCGAAGATTGAATTTCAGCTCCAACCACTAAAACAGTTTTATACATTCCTGTTTTAATAAACTGATCGGCAATGGAAAGGGCATAGATAAAACCGCTGCATGCGTTTCGAATATCTAATGCTCCAATACCTTGAAGCCCAAGCTCTCTTTGCATTAAAACGCCTGAACCAGGGAAAAAGTAATCTGGGGTAATGGTGGCAAAAACAATGAAGTCAACTTCACTAACATCCGTTTTGGCTCTTTCAAGTGCCATTTTTGCAGCTTTGGTAGCCATATTGGATACGGTGTCGTTTTCTGGGTCAAACCATCTGCGCTCTTCAATGCCCGTTCGTTCTATGATCCATTCGTTATTGGTATCGATTATTTTTTCGAGGTCTTCGTTCTTAACAATGTTTTTTGGCACATAATGACCTAAACCAACGATTCTGGAACTTTTCATAGTATTGAATTTAATAACACAAAGTAAAGAAATATCCGATAGTTAGAAATTGTTTCTGTAAGCTTCCTTTTTTTAGAACTTTATTAAGGCTATTCATCACAGCATTTCTTGTCGTACTTAACTGATTGAGATTTATTCGCCACCCAAATAATGAAAGTAACCAATTGAGAGCAATAGCGTAATGGCTTACGGAAGAATTGAATTGAGTAAAATGATAAGAGTTAATCCGAGCGTTTTTTTTGTGCTTGTGTATGTTATGGCGTCTTCGAGCTGTTCGGTAAATGAGCCCACAGCTCAACAAATATTGAATACGGCTATTCAGAAGCACGGATATAAATCAGGAGAGGCACTGGAAATTGAATTCGATTTTCGCGGTAGTTATTATAATGCTAGAATTTCCGATAAGGGAGATGTCTATAAACGTGTTTCGCATAAAAACGGGAACGAAATTGAAGACATCTTAACCTCTAATACTTACATAAGAAGGGTAAATCAAAAGGAAGTTAAAGTGAAAGAAGATTCCCTTTCAAACATTTTAGCTGGAGATACTCGATCGGTGGTTTATTTTGCTTTGTTGCCATATGCTGCTAACCGAGATGTGATTAGTAAGCACTTAATGCCTTCTATTAAAATTAAAGATGAGTCTTACTATAAAGTAGAAGTGACTTATGGAAAGAACGGGGGAGGAAAGAATTTTGAAAACATATTTGTTTATTGGATAAACCAAAAGACTCACGCTATAGATTACCTAGCCTACAGTTACTATATAAATGGAGGAGGTGTAAGATTCAGAGAGGCATATAATCAAAGAGAAGTAAACGGAGTGCTTTTTCAGGACTATATCAACTATACCATTGATAGTGATTTTCCTGCACACGAATTGGATTACGCTTTCCAAACCGATCAATTAAGAGAAATATCTAGAATTGAACTTGAGAATGTTCAAGTAAACAGGTAGTCAGACTTATTTCCGTTTAACCAAATAATGTGAAACTTCCGAACTGATTTGCTGGAGGAGCTTTTTTGAAAAGCTCGGGACTGTCAAAATCTGGATCGTTTATTTTGGGAGTAATAGAATAGCGATCTAAAGACTTTTCGCGATAAGGTGTAATAAAACTAATTACACTTTCCTCAGTATTCGATTCATTCAACCAATCTATCATTAAGTCGCTGTCGAGTATAGCGGGCATTTGGTCTGTAATATCCGCCACATCTGGGTTGGCCTTTGTTGTAATCATCATAAAAGTATGAACAGACTCTCCATTGTCATCCTCAAACTCATCCCATAATCCAGCGATACCAAAAGGACTTTTATCGGCTAAATGAAACCGGTAAGGCACTTTTTCTTTCTTAGAAATATTCTTCCAAGCATAAAAACCATCTGCAATAATTACACAGCGTTGCGACTTGAGGTTTTTCTTCAAACTGGCTTTGTTTAAAATTTCATCTACAGGAGCAAAGATTAACTTTTCACTTACGCTATTCTTTTTTACAAAAGCGGGGTTAATTCCCCAGTAAAAAAAAGAAAGCCCATCGGGGTTTTCTGCAGTAATTACAGGGAGCAATTTTGTAGGCGAGGCATTATACTTTTGTTCATACTTCCCAGTCACTTCCACATTGAAATACTCTTCAATAACTTTAGCAGAACTGGCAATCGAATAGCTGGATGGCATATTAAACTTTTCAGAAATTTAAGTGATCAGGTTCATAAATACTAATCCTTCGAACCATTCCATTTAAGTCTAAGTTGCAAAAGTAGCCCCTTGAAGATTAGCCGATTATAAAATGATCTTAAAAGCTTGGGGCAATAGGTCATTCAATAATTTGAATATCGGTTGTTTAAAACTATTTTTGGGCTCAATTTTTCACAAATCATATGGCAGAAATCGTTAGGATGCCGAAAATGAGTGACACCATGGAAGAAGGGGTGATCGCTGTTTGGCATAAAAAAGTAGGTGATAAAGTAGAATCAGGTGAGTTAATGGCTGAAATCGAGACCGATAAGGCTACGATGGACTACGAATCATATAATGAAGGAACCGTATTATACCTTGGCGCTGAAGAAGGTGAAGCCGTTCAAATCAATGGGATTTTGGCCATTGTTGGAGAAAAGGGCGAGGATTATAAGGCACTTCTGAATGAGTCAAGTGAAAATGGCTCTGATAAAAAAGAAGAAAAACCAGTGGAAGAGAAAAAAACTGAAACTGAAGCGATAGATACAAGTAACATTAAAGCGGAAGTGGTGAGAATGCCTAAGATGAGCGACACCATGGAAGAAGGCGTTATTTCAGCTTGGCATAAAAAAGTTGGCGATACGGTTGAATCAGGTGAGCTGATGGCTGAGATTGAAACTGACAAAGCCACAATGGAATACGAATCGTATAATGATGGAGTCGTATTGTACCTTGGCGCAAAAGAAGGAGAATCTGTTGCCGTTAATGGTGTTTTGGCTGTTGTAGGTGAAAAAGGAGCTGACTTTGAAGCGCTTCTAAAAGCCGAAGGTCAAACAGGAGAAAAGGCAGAGCCTGCTAAAGAAGAAGCAACCGAAGCTGCTCCAAAGCAAGAGGCCGCAGAAGCTAAGAAAGAAGAGGTTTTGGCACCTGCTGAAACAAATAATAAAGGAAGAATTAAAGCGTCACCTTTGGCTAAGAGATTGGCAGAAGAGAAGGGAATCAATATTTCAGAAGTGAAAGGTTCTGGAGATGGCGGAAGAATTATAAAAAGAGACGTTGAAGACTTTGTTCCTGTAAAGGCTACAGAGCAGCCTAAACCTGCTGCAGGTAAATCAGCATCGGCACCAACAGTGGAGCTACCAAAGATTGTGGGTGAAGAAAGCTTTGAAGAGTTGCGAGTTTCTCAAATGAGAAAAACAATCGCTAAGCGTTTGGCCGAAAGTAAATTTACTGCGCCTCATTTCTACCTTACCATGGAAATCAACATGGACAAGGCCATTGAAGCAAGAGCTAGCATGAATGAAGTTTCTCCAGTGAAAATTTCATTTAACGATATGGTAATTAAAGCCGCAGCCGCAGCTTTAAGAAAGCACCCTCAAGTAAATTCATCTTGGTTGGGCGATAAGATTAGAATCAATCACCACATTCATATTGGAGTTGCTGTTGCTGTAGAGGAAGGTCTCTTAGTGCCAGTAGTGAGGTTTGCCGATAATAAGCCGCTTTCGCACATTGCAGCTGAAGTAAAACAACTAGGTGCAAAGGCTAAGAACAAAGAGTTGCAGCCAGCCGAATGGGAGGGAAATACCTTCACTATTTCTAATTTAGGAATGTTCGGTATTGAAGAATTCACTGCCATTATCAACCCACCAGATGCTTGTATTATGGCAGTTGGTGGCATTAAACAAACAGCAATTGTTAAAGATGGTCAGTTGGTTATTGGCAATATTATGAAGGTAACCATGTCATGCGACCATAGGGTAGTAGATGGCGCTGTTGGTTCGGCCTTTTTACAAACCTTTAAATCTTTATTGGAAGATCCAGTAAGGTTGCTGGTTTAGAAACTTATTAAGTTCAAGTCCCGTTCTCATACGGGACTTTTTATTTAGAATTAACATGACCAGAATTAGATCAACCACCGTTTTAGCGGTAAAACATAACGGTTCAATTTCAATTGGAGCAGACGGACAGGCTACCATGGGAAATACCGTAGCAAAGAGTAACGTAAAGAAGATTAGAAAGCTTCAAGACGGAAAGATAGTAACCGGCTTTGCAGGCTCTACTGCCGATGCTTTCACCTTATTAGAAAGGTTTGACGAAAAGCTGAGTGCTTACGGGGGCAACATGAAAAGAGCAGCCATAGAACTGGCCAAAGATTGGCGCACCGATCGCTACTTAAGAAAGCTAGAGTCAATGCTGATTGTGGCGGACAAGGATGATATTCTGATCTTATCTGGAACAGGAGATGTGTTGGAGCCAGACAATGGTATTGCCGCAATCGGCTCTGGGAGTATGTATGCGCAAGCTGCGGCTCAAGCGCTTAAAACCCATGCAAAGGATTTAGATAGCCGTACAATTGTGGAGGAGAGCCTTAAAATAGCTGCTGATATCTGTATATACACAAATCACAATTTGATTATAGAGAAAATTTCTTAATTTCGTAATAAGGAAAAGATTTTCAGTCACTTAGCTATTTTGTAGTAGCCAATTATTGAGTGAGAATTCCATTTAACCAACTGAAACAATGCGTACTCTTATCTCAAAGCTCTTTGCTTTAATGGCCTTAGTTGTCATGAGCAATAGCTGTATTGACACCAAGATTCCCTCATATACTGAAGGGAGTGAAGGAAGACTTCTTTTGGGTGCTACTGTACATTTAGGAGATGGAGAGGTAATTGAAAATGCAGCTTTGGCTGTAAAAGATGGGTACGTTACCTTGCTGGCAGATGGCGCTTCAAAAAAGCTTGACCTTTCTAAATTTCAGGTAGATCGCCTAAGTTCTGAATATCATATCTATCCTTTTAAGAAAACCGAGTTGGGTAATTCAGGAATTGTATTGGCCAGAGCAGATGCAAAACCTTTTAACATTACTATTCGCGATAGCGAAGTAGAAAAATGTATTACCATTGGTTGCGAAGCAGCTCTACTGATTTGTAGGGGAAGTATAAAGGACATCAGTAAGTTCAGGGTGGAATATGTGGTGGATGGCAACGATAAAGTTAAAATCCTAGAGCAATCAGATTACAAAGTGAATGGAAATAACAATCGTTAACGATGGTTCCAATAAATGAAATTCAAAGGGCTGCCAATTGGTAGCCCTTTTTGTTAATCGAATATTTTATCCAGTTGAACCTTTCGGTTTTCTTTAGAAAGTGTAATTATCTTATCTCTGAAAAAGCGATGGATTTTTGTTCCAGAACGAATTCCTTTCCCTCTGGTTTTAATAATCATTCTACCTAGTGCACCTACTAGAGTTCCTGTCGAACCATCAGCCGTTAAGTCATTAAACAGTTCCTTGCTTGTGTTGTAAAAGTACTTTAGTAAATCTTGGGTTTCAGATATAAACACCCAATTACTAGAGTCAGATATCAATGCACTTTTACCATGGGCACTTCTTAAGGCTATTTCCAAATTCTTTCTGGTTTCGTCTAGATTTTCAATTTTAGTTTGAGAAAGAATTTCAAGAGCTTTATCGTATTGAACCTTATAATTCGTGTCTTTAAAAGAGAGTACTTTCTCTAAAAAACTAGATTTATTATTCTCCTGTAGCGGAAGGTTTAAAATGGAAGGGATATCTACGTTAGCTTCTTTTAAAAGACAATTATTTTTTGCTAACCATACACGGTACATTCCTTCATCCAATACCTTGGCATGATTAACCTTTAAGTCTGCCTCCAAAGGAATAGTCATCAGTAAGTCTGTTCTTAACTTGTCAGGCTCATAAAAGCATGTGTCATACATTCCTGATTTTTCTAGTTTTATACTTTTGGCTTCGGACAGTTTTGTTCTGAAGAAGGCAAACATATGGTTGAAATCTTGAGGGTTTACTTTACCTCCTTTGATTAACTTTTTTACCCGCGCTAAAACCTTTGGGTTTTCAAAAATAGCCACATAGAAGCGCCTACCCGTAATTTCTTTTTTATCAAAAATGTTATCCAATAAGTTTTGCGAAGAATAGCCTTTTTCACAAGGATTGATAAGGTATTTATCAATTTCTGTTAAGCCACTTCCCAGACTTTTAAAATTATAGTCAATTGATTCAAGGGATATTTTGATTCGCGAAGGCTGTTCTCCAAAATAGTTTGCGGCATCCTTAATGGACTGAGCCATGAGCTCCTTTTCATCACTTTTTAAAAACACCTCTCCTTTTAACCTATTGGTCAACTCTTTATGGATATCGCTTCCCATGGATTTCTTAATGGCTAAAAGAGAACTGTTAATTAGTTTTTCATTTTCACCTCGAATACTTCCGTCAAATACAATAGTATCTCGCGTCATCAAATGATAACAAAATCGAAGTGACGAGAACATGTTTCCTTGTTCCCAGTCCTTTCTAGGCTTTGCTAAGGCGTCTAGAGATTTTATTAATTCAGAAGTGTCTAATATTATTGAGTTTCTAGTAGTCTTTTTCATTACTAAAGAGTTTAGAATAATTAAAATAGACACATTTTTAATTAAAGTAGAAATGTTTTTTGATGAAAATAATGGATTGATTCTTAGTTGTAATAGTCTTGAATGAGTTTTAAAAAGAAAAGGTCACCGATTCCGGTGACCTTTTACGTGAGTCTTATTGATTGGGTATAGAGGTTTAGTTTTTAGGCTCTAACCACGCTTTTCTTAATTTAAGTTGAGCAGGAGTAGCATTTTCATCAAATGCCAGTGTAAACGCTACAGGTACATCCACCTGTTGGTTAGGAGCAGTAAGTGTCATTTCTTTCGGCTCACCATCTACAGCTCTTATTACGGTAACACTCATGGTTTCTAATTCTGGAATCTTCTGAAATTGTCCACCTAGGAAGTTATTGATTTCCGGTCCAAATTCAGGGAATTCATCTCCATTCATTTTTATAAGGATGTCTCCATTTTGTAACCCAAGCGCTTTACCTACAGCATCTAGCTTATCTTGATTGCCAATGGCCAACATTCTTTTTCCTTGGTACTGAGTTACGGCAATGCTTTCCTGGCTGATGATTAACGAGTATTGTTTCTTAGTACCATCTTTAACCACTTTGACTCCTACCTGTGCCAATACTTCTTCATAATTGATTGGAGTGCTTCCTGCCACGTAAGTATTTAAGAATTCTCCAACCTCTGGGTAGGTCATGGCTATTATTTCGTTGAATAGTTCATCGTCTTTAAAAGACTTCTCCATGCCGTATTTTTTAGATAGCTCTGCCATCATTTCTTGTACACCGTAGGCTCCGTCAGAAAGCTTTCTAAGCTTAATGTCTAAGGCCATGCCAATAAGTGCACCTTTCATATATACATTGTAATATTGGTCAGCGTAAGTGTCTAAAGCACCAAGGCTCAACTCTGTAAAGGGCAAATCATCTTTAAACTGCGATGAGGTAAGGATTTTCTCAGATAACATATCCAAATATTCCTCTGGGCTTACCAAGCCGTATTTTACCTGTACACTGCCCGCAAAATATTCGGTCATGCCTTCGTACATCCAAAGGTGGCGCGACATTTTAGGATCATTGAAGTCGAAACTTCCAATTTCTTCCGAGTGAATGGTCAATGGAGTTACAATATGAAAGAACTCATGTGCAGCAAAGTCGCGCAGTTGCTGATTCATCTGCTGAATGGTTTGCTCAGGCATAAAATAAAGCGAACTGAACGAGTGCTCAAGAGCACCATAAGAAACAACTGGCTGGTCTGTGAAATAGAAAATGAAAGCGTACTTTTCAACAGGTAGCTTTCCGCCTAAGAATGTGCTTTGCGCAGCAAGAACTTCTTTAATACTCGCAGCAATTTCTTTGGCTGTAACCTTTTTGTTAGGAGAGTAACTAGCCACTAGTACTTCAGTGTTGGCTACCCTAACAATGGCTGTATCGGCTTTGCTGTACATCAATGGAGAGTCAACCAAGCGATCGTAATCCGATACTTCGAACCTGTCAATAGTGCTGTTAGCATCAGATGTAATGAAGTCTTTCTTTATTAATTTACGGCTTAAGCTTGTGTTTGTAGCGTCAGCTTTTAACCCTGTAGCACCATAAAAATCTTTTGGTCGAATGATGTTAAGCTCAAAAGCTTCTTTTTTCATGCCTTCAAAGTAACCGAAGAAGCCACTTGTATTTAGAAGGAAATTTTCGCCCTCGGCAATATTGGTTCCTGCTGGTTGGAATATCTCAGGGCCTTCTTTTGGGTTGTCATAAGTATCATCTACCCAATAGCTGATTTTGGCTATCTTTTTTGCATTGCTGATTTTCCAAGTGTTGTCATCAAGTCTTTTTACTAGAAGTGGGTTTCCTTTTTTATCAAAGGCTTCAAAGTCGGAAACCATTCGGCCGTAATCTGCAATGGCATAAGTGCCTGGGATAATTTTCGGAAGGTAGAAGATGATTTCGTCTTGTTTAATTTTTGGAGGCGCAAGCTGTACATGTACTTTATCGTCTGACACACGCGAAAGGTCAATGATATACTTGTATGGATTAGCGGCCCATGTGATTGTTGTGAATAGGAGACCTAAACAGATAAATTTGAGTTTGTTCATGATATTGAATTTAAACACCAGAGGTTTGACATGCTCTAGTGTTGATTTATACTATAACTGCAATATTAAGGCTATTGTGTAAATACTATTAATGAAAAGTGTGGATTTTAATTTGAAGGCAAAAAAAAAGACCATCAATTGATGGCCTTTTTATAAAGTCTTTGTTCTTACTGGTTACCTGTTGTGTCAGGAGCAGTTTGAGGTGTACCTCCATCCTCTGGAGTTACTGGTAATTGTTGTTGCATTGGCAATTCTTGAAGCGCCTTGTCTATGTTAGGGTTATTTGAGAAATCACTATTCCCGTTGTCAACCATCATGCCTGATGCCAAGCTAAGTGCCAATAAGGTGAGTGCAAAACCCCAAGTTACTTTCTCTAATAAATCAGTTGTCTTTTTTGCTCCAATTACTTGAGTAGCACCTGCGCCACCGAACTGGCTCGACAAACCGCCACCTTTAGAGTTTTGAACCAATACGATTAAAATTAAAAGTACTGCTACGATGATGGCAAGGATTATTAATAGCTTAAACATTCTTTACTTCCTTTATTTTTTGAATTTGGCTCGCAAAGTAAGTTCTTTTTTCAGGGAATTTCAAACTTAGCTTTTCATAAATGTCAATAGCGCGAGCATATTTTTGCTGTTTCATTAATAATTCAGCCAATGTTTCGGTAATAAACTCGTCTTTCGACTTTAAATGCTTGGTAGCAAGGTCTTCTTGAATGTACTCATTGTCTTCAATTACTCCCTTTTTCTTGTCAAAGCGAGGCTCATTTTGAATGAATTTCTCAATTAATTCTACTTGAGACTTGTGGTTTTGTTCTTTCGGCTTTTGTTTGGTTTTTTCAGGTTGTTCTTGGTCAGCAAACATCTTGGCCAAACGGAGCTTGCGCTCTCTAATTTCTAACAGGTCCTTCTCTAGTTGATTGATTTCCTGACTTTGCTGATTAGATGTTTGAGGGGTAGGGGCTACAGTTTCTTTCTTTACTTCTTTTTCTTCTGCTCTAATTACATCTGCCGTTTCCTTTTTGGTTTCAGGTTTTTTTTCTTCTTGTAATTTCGTTACCAAAGGTTCATCGGGTGCTTCAATAACTTTTTTTGGAGGAGTACTCTTTGGAGCCTCTTCAAAGTTTATTTCACCTAAAATTATTTTTTTTAGATGCGCCCTATTAGGCGAATATATAGCCGCTTTTTTTATGAAAGCATCTGTTTTTGGATGATCTCTATCTTTCAAGGCTTTGGCTACAAGAACATAAGGTGTTTGAAAGAAAGGGTATTTTTTACGCAGCTCATTAAGGGATTTAATGTCCTCATTGGTGACTTGGTGTAGATTGCCAAGAAGTTGATTAAACCGTTCTTTATTCACTGGTTTTTGTTTTGGGATGTCTAAAATAGAATGAAAATTACCATTGGGCAACTGAGGCCTGAAAAATGTCGAAAATAATCTGGTCAAAGATTTCTTCAACAAGGTTAGATTCAACAGCAGTCAGCGTTGTAGCCTGCGGGTCATAGTCAGCATAAAAGCTAAATGTACGCTTAAAGTTATCTTCTTCTTTATTCACGTTAGTAAAAGCAACTTCGACACCTATGGTCAACCTCATTAAGCCTGATCTGTCGGCCACGTTTTGGTTTCCAGATGAAACAACGGCCTGAGGAGCAATGTTATATCTTGAAATTGCTCCTTCAAACTGTAAGTCTCCCTTTGAAGATACTAATTCTAATTTTGTATTGCGTTGAAAATAATCTTTCATGCTTTCCGTAAAGGTCTGCCCCATGTTAGGGAGTCCACCGTCAACTGAATCATTAAAGAAATTCGCAATGGAAACCGTTTTGGTGGTATTGTAATCTATTGAAGCTCCAGAAAAGCCATAGGTACAGCCAAAAAGAGTTGAAATCAACAAAGCTAGACTTAGTAACAATGACTTACTCAATTTCATATTGCTTGATTTTACGGTAGAGGGTACGTTCAGAGATGCCTAAATCTCTGGCTGCATACTTTCTTTTGTTGTTATTCTTTTTCAATGCTTTAATAATAAGCTCTTGTTCCTTTTTTTCAATGGATAACGATTCGTCTTCCATTTCATGTGTAATGTCTTCTACTTTATCTTCTTCGTAATCATAGTCATCAGCAATAGGTTTAGGCTCAAGGTAGTAGCTTTCATTTACTTGTTTTTCAGCCTGATCGCTAAGTAAGGCATGACTATCTTCATCTATGTTTCTAAACAGATTTGGATGATCACTGATTGTTTTTTCACTTAAATCGCCAGACTCTAAAATATCATGCACTAATTTTTTGAGCTCAGTCATGTCCTTTTTCATATCGAACAAAACTTTATAGAGCAAATCTCTTTCGCTAAGGCTGTCTCCACCTTGCCCGTCATGGGCTTTATAGAGTGCTGGTAAACTCGATCTGTTCTGAGGCAAATATTTGACCAAAGTTTCCGATGAAACATGTCTTTCCATTTCTAAAGCAGAAATCTGCTCTACTAAATTCTTGAGTTGGCGAATGTTTCCAGGAAAACTGTAGCGTAAAAGAATGTTTTTGGCCTCGTCATCTAATTTGATGGACTCCACTCTATACTTCTCTGCAAAATCGGAAGCGAATTTTCTGAAGAGCAAATCAATGTCCGTTCCTCTATTTCGTAATGGTGGTACCGAAATCGGCACAGTGCTTAATCGATAGTAAAGGTCTTCTCTAAACTTCCCTTTGTCTACCGCGTTGAGCAAGTCTACATTGGTAGCGGCAACTACACGAACATCCGTTTTTTGAACTTTGGATGAACCTACTTTGATAAACTCACCATTTTCTAAAACTCGAAGTAAACGCGCTTGGGTAGACATTGGCATTTCTCCAATCTCATCTAGAAAAATAGTTCCGCCATCTGTTCCTTCAAAATAACCCTTTCGGGCATCGTAAGCACCAGTAAATGACCCTTTTTCATGGCCAAACAGTTCAGAATCGATTGTGCCTTCAGGAATTGCTCCGCAGTTGATAGCGATAAACTTACCGTGCTTTCTTGGGCTCAGCTGATGAATAATTTTTGAAAACGACTCTTTACCACTACCGCTCTCACCAGTAATCAATACGGTCATATCGGTAGGGGCAACTTGTGCCGCTACTTGAATGGCGTGGTTTAATTGAGGGCTATTGCCAATAATACCAAACCGTTGTTTTATACTTAATATTTCGTTGCTATTCAAGGTGTCGGGATTGTGTGTTAATCAACAGAGTTTCCTAGAAGCGTGGCGGTTGTGCAGTCGTCCACGAATACATTCACATAGTCTCCTTTTTTGAAATTCTTTTTAGGGAAAATCACTACTTTATTGGCATCGTTTCGTCCATGAAGATGTTCTTCTGAACGTTTGGAAGTGCCTTCTACTAACACCTTATGTACCTTATTTAGGTCGAGTTTGTTTCGTTCAAACGAATATTTTCTTTGTCTGTCGATGACTTCTTGTAACCTTCTCTTTTTTGTAGCTAAAGGAATATCATCTTCATATTTTTTAGCGGCTAGCGTACCTGGTCTTTCAGAGTAGAAAAACATGTAAGAGAAATCGAATTTTACATAGTCCATCAAGGTAAGTGTATCTTGATGTTCTTCTTCGGTTTCGGTACAAAAGCCAGTAATCATGTCAGAAGATATACCACATTCTTCTCCCAAAATTTCTCTAATAGCATCAACTCTATTAATGTACCATTCACGCGAGTAAGTTCTGTTCATCAATTCCAATACTCGGCTGTTTCCGCTCTGTGCGGGTAAATGAATGTACTTACAAATATTCTCATACTTTTTCATAGTATGAAGCACCTCGTTGGTAATGTCTTTTGGATGCGAAGTGGAAAAACGAACCCTAAGGTCGGGCGAAACTTGAGCCACCATTTCAATCAGATTTGCAAAGTTGATAATGGTTTCGGCTTCACCTTGTTTTTCTTTTTTCTCTAACCAAGCCTTATTATTCTCTTCAGGAGACCACTTGTAGCTGTCTACGTTTTGGCCTAAAAGAGTCACCTCTCTGTACCCTTGATCGAAAAGGTCTTGTGCTTCGCGAACAATTGAATGCGGGTCTCTACTTCTTTCTCGACCTCTGGTAAACGGCACCACGCAGAAAGAACACATGTTGTCGCAACCTCTCATAATAGAGATAAATGCGTTAACTCCGTTTGAATTTAATCGAACAGGAGAAATGTCGGCATAGGTTTCTTCTCTGGAAAGTAATGTGTTGATGGCTTTTAAGCCTTCCTCTGCCGAACCCACTAAACTTGGTAAGTCACGGTAGGCATCTGGCCCTACTACTACATCTACCAATTTCTCTTCTTCCAGAAGTTTATCTTTTAGCCTTTCAGCCATGCAGCCCAAAACTCCAATTGTGAGTTCTGGCTTTCTTTTCTTTATTTTATTGAAGTCAGATAAGCGTTTTCTAACCGTTTGTTCGGCCTTTTCCCTAATGGAACAGGTGTTTAGAAAGATTACATCGGCTTGTTCAAACTCCGAGGTGGTATCATAACCATTATCTTTCATAATGGAGCTTACAATCTCGCTATCAGCAAAATTCATTTGGCATCCATAACTTTCAATGTAGAGTTTCTTTGCTTTACCAGTATTCTCTTCTTTTGAAGTGATTACCGTGTCTGTCGCCTCCCGACTATTTCTATCTAGAATGTCTATGTCCTGAATAATGTTATCCATTTACTTCTATCTCTATTCTACAAAATTGAACCGCAAATATAAGTGATTTGACCGAAGAAGCGCCAATATGGCAGCGAAGTGTTGGGCTAATGTATTTAGGTATTGAAGGGTTGACGTGTTGATGTTTTAAAGAATAATTAGGGAATTAGATTTCGTCATAGCGTTTGATTAAATGATCGTAAGCTGAATTTAAGTCAAGGTGAAAATCGCTTTCAGCGTGTTCAAAATCTATTTGTATTAAGGAAGAAAGGCCAGATTTGTTTTTGTCTGATAAAACGAAGGATGTAATAAAACCTTCTTCAGGATAGATAACGACATCTTGAAAAATTTGAAAGAGGTTAATGATTCTATCTCCATAATTGTATTCCATCTCTCGCATATCAATCAGAACAGCTAAAGGCTGAAAAGTAAGCAGTGCTAGTCCTATTTTTTGATAGAGAAACTTGCCGTAATGTTCGCCTTGAGATCCGTGGCTACACTTGCCTTTTATTTCCACCCAAAGAATACTCTCTTCCTTATGGTCATAAATATCGCATGTAATTTCGGTACAGGGAAGAATGGAAAGGTCTTGATGTATGAAGTTGTTTTTCATTAGTAATGAGGTATCATTTTCAAGATAGGAGGTTTTTTAAATTATTCGGAACATTAAGCAACTACAGTTGTTGGTAAGGTATAATGAGCTACGCAAAACATATTCAATACCCTAGAAAAATCATTTTTTCTAACCTTCAGGCCCTTCCTGTGGTCTTCTGCGTGTTCGTTAATTAATTCACTGAAACCTATTTAGTTATCGCCTCCAAGGTATTCACCTGGGGCATTTTGCTATATGCAATCTTTAAATTCATTTAATAAACACAATCATGAAAGTGCTAGTAATTGGTGCAGGAAATATGGGCTTAACCTATACTTCTTCCATCGCAAAATCAGGTTATTTAAAGAAGGAAGACCTGATCATCTTCGACAAATCTCTCGAGTTGAGAGAAACCTTGAAAAAATCTACAGAGAATTTTGAAGTCTACGATACCCTAGAGGACTGTCTGCCCATAGCAGATATTATTTTTCTAGCTGTAAAACCTTACCATAACGATGAACTCATGCAAGAAATGAGGGCTATGATGAACGATCAGCAGTTGGTGATTTCAATTATGGCTGGCGTTACAATTGAAACCATTCAGCTGGGTTTGGGAATAAAAAAAGTAGTACGGGCTATGCCCAATTTGCCAGCTCAGGTAGGTAAGGGAATGACATCCTATTTAGCTGCGCCTGAAATATCTCGTATTGAACTTTGGATGGTAGAAGACTTGCTCAATACCACAGGTAAATCGGTGAGAGTTGATTCACAAATGTTTATCGATGCCTCTACAGGTATTTCTGGTTCGGGGCCTGCCTATGTTTTCTATTTTATGGAATCGATGATGGAAGCCGCTAAAAGCATGGGCTTTTCAGATAACGATTCAAAAGTGCTGGTAAGTGCCACGTTTGAAGGCGCAATCGAGCTCTTCAACAAAAATAAGCTTTCGCCAGATAGTTGGATGAAAAGGGTGAGCTCAAAAGGAGGCACTACACAGGCTGCACTCGATTCTTTAATAGATAATAATGTGCAACAGTTAATTCACGATGCCGCTTATGCCGCTTTTAACAGGGCCGTAGAACTAGGGAAAGAATCAACCGAATTACAAGAAAAATAGTCGTGGTAAAATCAACTAAGAAAAGAGTAGTAATTAAAGTAGGTACTAACGTATTAACGAATAAAGATAACCGCATTGTAAGGCCTGTTATTCAGGGGATTGTAAGGCAAATTGCTGAACTCTACGAAAGAGATATCCTTTCTGTATTGATCTCATCAGGATCTGTAATTGCAGGAAAAGAAGTGCTTGGGCATTCTGAAATTGAAGATAAAGCCATCAGAAGGCAGGTTTTTTCATCTGTAGGCCAACCGCGGATGATGCGAACCTATTATGAAACATTTCATGATTATGGTATGAAGTGCGCACAAGTATTGGCTACTAAAAGGGATTTCAACCCAGGTGTTTGGCGCGAAAATATGATCAATTGTTACGAAGGGTTATTGTCTGAAGGCATTATTCCTATTGCAAATGAAGATGACGCTACATCGTTATCGCACACCATGTTTACCGATAATGATGAAATGGCAAGTTTAGTGGCTGAATTAATCAATGCTGATATGCTCATTCTTCTGACCGATACACATGGCCTGTATAATGGTCATCCAAATCATAGTGATACTTCAATTATCAGAGAAGTAAATGGCCAGCAGAATCTAGAAAAGTACATACAGAAAAGCGAAAAAGGCGAAGCCGAAGGTAGAGGAGGAATGGGGTCTAAACTGAAGATTGCTCAGGGAGCAGCAGCAAAGAACATTACTGCATATATAGCCAATGGCAAACAAGACAATGTGATTTTAGACATTATTGATGGGAAAACGGTAGGCACCAAATTCACAGCATAAAAAGTAAAAATGGAATTATTAAAAACAGATAAGAAGAACAAGGTATTAGCATCATTTATAAAAATTTTAGGGCTGAATAGAGCTCAAATCATTGCAGCAAATCAGTTGGATTTGGCTGCTTTTGATCAGTCAGATCGTGCCATGTACGATAGGCTTGTGGTCGATAATGCAAAGATCGACAGTATGGTGAAGGCCGTAGAAGAAGTAATGGAAAAGGATGACCCAGTAGGGCAAACGAAATCTACTTTCAAAAGAGAAGATGGATTGGAAATAATTAATAAAACGGCACCATTCGGTACCATCATGATGATTTACGAATCACGACCAGATGTAACAGTGGAAGCAGCTGTTTTAGCCTTCAAAGCCAATAATAGAATTCTTTTAAAAGGAGGGAAGGAAGCTATTCACTCCAATCAAATACTCATTGATTGCTGGCATCAGGCTTTACACCTTAATGGCTTAGATACGGATTGGGTGCAGTTGCTCAAAATGTCGAGGACTGAGACGCAAGCGTTCTTGAAAAATCCAGATCAGAAAATTGATTTGATTGTTCCAAGAGGAGGAGAGCGTCTAATTGCTTTTGTAAAGGAACACGCCACTTGCCCTGTTTTGGTAAGCGGAAGAGGAAACAACTTCATTTATGTAGATCATAAAGCAGATTGGAATCAAGCATTGAAAGTGATTTTAAATGCTAAAACCGATAAAATTTCTGCTTGTAACGCCCTCGATAAAATTTTGCTTGATAAGCGTTTGCCAGATTTAGAGAATAAACTGATTCAGCTACAGAAGGCTTTACATGAATTTGAGGTAGAGCTTGTAGTAGATCAAGAAGTGAAGAAGGTTTTGCCAGAAGAGCAAACCATAGAAAATGAAGAAATTTGGTTTGAAGAGTTTTTGGCACTCAAGGCATGCGTAGCCCTTGTAGGTGACGAAAAGGAAGCCATTCAGAAGATTAATAAATATTCTGGTGGCCACTCTTCAGCTATTATTACAACCGATAAAGTGCTTGCACAGAGCTTTATGGAACAGGTGGATAGTGGAGCAGTATATCACAATGCTTCTACCCGTTTTACCGATGGAGGTCAAATGGGAATTGGTGGTGAACTGGCCATCAGTACCGATAAGTTGCATCACCGTGGCCCATTGGGGCTAGAACAATTGGTGACCAATAAGTATTATTTCTTCGGAAATGGTCAGGTAAGAGTATAAACTGAACTGATGATTTTTGGGCCTGTGGGCTGTAAGTATTAACTATTTACAGTCTACAGGCCCTGTTTTTTGATTCTGATTTTTCAGCAAACCTACTTCTATCAAAGAATTCGGATCTGTGCCCAACCAAGCATGAACTTCTCTAGTAACTCCTCCGATATGATCTTTAGAAGAAGGCCCCGTTTCATAGCCTGCAATCACTACCACACTTTTGTTATTGGCAGTAAGTAAGAATTTGGTACCCCTTTTTGGTTTGGATTCACTGGCCCACATCATACACATAAACCACATTTCATCTTCTGGAGTTAACTCGGTTCGCTGTACTTCACCCACAGAACCCTGTCCAAAATGGCCGCCTTCTTCAGGTGTCCATTCTTTGTTCCACCTTTTGGAATACAATTCCTCAAAAGTCATTTTTGGGTCGAAGGATTGGTAAAGAAAAAAGCTGCGTTGAAGGTGTTGTTGAATGTTCTCCGTTATCGTTTTAGGCCAAGGTGCTTGATTATCGAACTTATCTGATTGAGTGACATAATGGTTTTCTTCCACAAACTTTCCACTAGTGGGCAACTTGATAGTTCTTTGCCAAGGAGAGTTTCCATAAGGCATATTATGCTTAATCTCTACCGGGCTTGTCACACAAAAAGAGGCAGGTAATTGTGTCTCTTGAATCGATTTATTCACCGTTAGTTGGGTGCAACTACAAACCAAAAACAGGAGTGCTAAAAACTTGAGTGATTTCATGGAATGGTTTAAACTAATTTAAAACCGTGATTTTTCAAAGGAAGGGAACGCACACGTTCGCCAGTAGCGGCAAAAATAGCATTGGTCAGGGCAGGAGCAATAGGCGGAGTGCCAGGTTCGCCAACACCACCCGGTGCTTCATTGTTTTCCATAATGTGAGTGAATACCTCAGGCATATGCTTCAATTTCAACACTTCATAGTCAGGGAAGTTCGACTGCTGAATTTTGCCTTCTTCAATGGTGATTTCTCCATAAACAGCTGCAGTTAACCCAAAAACAATTCCGCTTTGCATCTGTGCAATAATGGTGTCAGGATTCACGTAATTTCCGCAATCAATCACGCAAAACACTTTGTCTACACTAAATTCTTTATTGGGGTTAATGCTGATTTCGGCCACTTGTGCCACGATAGAACCGAAAGATTCGTGAAAGGCAATTCCTCGGCTTTTTCCTTCGGGAAGAGGGGAGTTCCAATTGCTGATTTCAGCTACTTTGTCCAACACTTTTTTCTGTCTAGAGTTTGAAGGAAGAAGTTTTGCTCTAAACGCATAAGGATCGGTGTCGGCTTCATTGGCCAGTTCATCTATAAAGCTTTCAGTGAAAAATCCATTGTAAGAATGACCTACACTTCGCCAAAAACCCAAACGCATTGGGCTTTCTATAAACGAGTATCCTACTTTTCGTGCACCCAGATTATAAGCTAAACCTAAAGCACCTTCGGCTGCGGTGGTGTCTTGTGATTCTGGTGGAGTCATTAACGGAAAGTTTCGCCCAATGCTGCTTCGTAAAACCGATTGAAGCGTTACGTGATTTTCCCAAGCCACTATACTTCCATCATTATTCATTCCTGCCTTAAAACTGGCCATGGCTGCTGGACGGTAGGTGTCGAATTGAGTATCCTCTTCTCTCGACCACACCATTTGAATAGGGGTGCCTTTCATTGCTTTGGCAATGCGTACCGCTTCGGTAATGAAATCATTTTCGGCCCTTCTTCCAAAACCACCTCCCAAATATTTGATGTCGATTTCAACTTTACTGGTTTTTATATCCGCTTCTTTGGCGGTGGCCATGGTGACCAAAAATGGCGCCTGATGTCCCACCCAAACTTTGGCTTTGTCCTCTTCCACCAACACCGTGCAGTTGATGGGTTCCATGGTGGCATGTGCTAAAAATGGAACTTCATATAGAGCCTCGAAAACCTTGTCAGAAGCTTTAAATGCTGTAGCAGTATTATCAATCTTCTCTTTTACATGGTCAATTTCTTTGTCGAGCCTTGTTTTTAGAAGCTTAGAAATATGAGATGAAGAAAGCTGCTCATTTCCTTTGTTGTCAATTTCAAAAGTGAGTGCATTCGCGGCTTGTTGTGCTCGCCAAGTGTTGTCGGCAATTACAGCCGCACCCTTAGGCCACTGCACGATATGCTTTACGCCTCGCATGTCTATTACTTCAGATTCATTCGTAATGCTCGTAATTTCTCCCCCAATTATAGGGCAGTGCCGAACGGCAGCAAAAAGCATGTTGGGTAAACGCACATCAATGCCGTATTCGGCTGCTCCTGTCACCTTCTCTTTTAGGTCAATGCGTTGAGTAGATTTGCCAATGATTTTAAAATTGGACTTCGATTTTAAAGTCGGACGGTTATTGGGTTTTTCTTCCGCGGCAAAAGGCGCAAGAGATCCGTAAGTGACTTTTTCGCCAGTTTCAGTATTGATGACAAAGCCTTTTTCTGCTTTCAATTTATCAATGTCAACAAACCATTTTTTCATGGCCACTTTCATCAACATTTCCTTGGCAGAAGCACCCATAATTCGGTAATGTTCGTAGCCGTCACGAATGGTGGTGCTTCCTCCAGTGGCAATATATGGAAGAATATAGGCCACTTTTTCCATGAAATGGAAACCAGTAGAACTTGATGTTCTTTCGTAATGGGTAGCCAAATTTACGTTGGCGTAAGGCGATTCTACTTGTGGGTGAATTACTTCGATTTGATCTAAATCTACTTCCAGTTCTTCGGCAGTAAGCATGGCCAAAGCAGTATGTACCCCTTGTCCCATTTCAGCCCGAGCAATGGCCAGTTTGATTTTGTTGTCTGGTGTAATATGAATGAAAGCATTGAGCGATTCTGCGCCTTCAAAGCCCATTCCGCTGAACTGCTTTTTCTTAAAATTGGAGAATGCTACTCCGCCCAAGCCCAATGCAAAACCACCTCCGATTACAGCTCCGGAAATAATAAACGCCCTGCGGCTTATTTTCTGTCCTCTGGTTCTTTCTTTAGCCATTTTCTTGATTTTGGGTCAGCACCTCTTTAATGGCTTCTTTAATTCTTTGGTAAGTTCCGCAGCGGCAAATATTAGAAATGGAAGCGTCAATTTCCTCTTCTGAAGGCTGGTTATTGTTAGCCAAAAGGCTTTCTACGGCCATAACCATTCCCGATTGACAATAGCCACATTGCGGCACTTGATGGTCGATCCAAGCTTGTTGAACGCGTGACAGCCGGTCATCTTTTGCGATGGATTCAATAGTAGTAATGGCTTTTCCTTGCAGTGCAGCAATAGGTAATACGCAAGAGCGGACGGCTTGTCCGTCTAAATGAACAGTGCAAGCACCACAAGCGGCCACTCCGCAGCCATACTTGGTTCCAGTCAGGTTAAGTTCATCGCGCAATACCCAAAGCAAAGGCATATTGGGTTCCACATCCACTTCATGGTCAATACCATTCACGTTAATCTTCATAGCAAAATTTATCCGTTTTGGAATTTAAGAAAAGAAAGCGGAGGTGAAAAGCTTTACGGATTTTTGATCGCAGTATAGATATTCCCTTCTGTCAGAAGTTCGGTTTTATCTCTGGAAGTCTTGAATAGAGTAGGGAGCGAAACTTGTCCATCTTTTTCAGTTTTTCGCACTATAAAATGAAGATGTGGGCCCGTGCTCCAACCTGTATTTCCACTCAAGGCAATTGGGTCCCCAGCTTCTACTTTGTCACCTAGCTCAACCGTAACACCTTCAAACTGCAAGTGGAGGTAATCGGCATAGGTGCCGTCTTCGTGTAAAATGGTCAGGTAATTGCCCATATCATTGCACCTTCTACTTGGGCAACCTTGATTGGAATCTTCTTTAATTCTAATCACTTTCCCCGCCCTAGCAGCAAAAATTCTAGTCCCTTCATCCATAGTGAAATCAAGTGCATTTTCTCCTTGATGAGTTCGGTCGCCATTGTAACCTTGAGTAAGCCTATAGCTTGTTCCTTCTTCAAAAGGAAGCAAATATTCTTGCTTAGGGTCGTGTTGCGCATTTGCATCGCCAAAGCGATAAATGTAGCTAAATGAATACTGCCAAGATCTTTCGAAGGGAATTATAAGACTGGTGAGTCTAAATTCTTTGGTGTTGGCAGGAACTGCAATAAAGTCAGGAACCTCTTTTGAAGGTCTTAGGCCTTTCAGTTTTAGCGTTAATGTAACCGTTTGTGGGTAGGGTTTATCGTTGTCTGCATAAATGCCAATTCTGCCATCTTCTCTAACATCGTATACATTGATTTCTTTTTCTTGGGCAAAAGAAAATTTAGAGAAACCTGAAAGAAAGAGTAAACCAATAAGTATTAATCGAATGCGCATAAGTGGTCAGACCAATGAGTTAAAGACGGAGATAATATACGGTTTATTATAAAAGGTAGTTTGAAAACAGCTTCAACTCTTTTCCTAAAGCTCGATCAGTTTATGCGTGTATTTTCCGAAAGCTGGTGAAATCTCAGGCTTTTTAGTATATAACCCGAAGAGGGTAGAACCAGAGCCACTCATGGCTGCATATACCGCTCCGTTTTGATAAAGGGCTTCTTTAATTTCTCTTAAAGCGGGATGGTTTGGGAAGATGGACGCCTCGAAATCATTGACTAACTTTTCGCGCCAGAGCGTAAAATCTTTACTTTCTAAAAGCGATTTCAAGTCCACTTCATTTGGCTTTGGTGTTACATTGGCGTATGCTTCTTGGGTCGAAATGTGAACATCAGGTTTGACCAAAAGCATCCACATGCCAGATAAATCAAGGTCGAAAACTTCTAAATCGGTACCCGTTCCTGTAGCAATGGCTGGTTTGTTCTGAATAAAGAATGGGCAATCACTTCCTAGTTGGGCTGCGTAATCTTCTAGAACAGAATCATCTAAGAATAATTGAAATTCGTTGTTCAACATTTTCAGCATAAAAGCAGCATCTGCCGATCCTCCGCCTAATCCAGCGCCCATCGGAATGATTTTGTGCAGGTGAATATTAAGCTCTGGCAGCCCAAAATCTTTACGAAGTAGTTTGTATGCTTTTAAAACTAAGTTGTCTTTGTCTTCGCCAGGAATGGCTATTCCGCTGGAAGAGAATGAAATTTTCTTACCTGGAATAAACTCCAATACATCGCACCAAGGAATAGGGTAGAGGCAGCTTTCAATGCTATGGTAGCCATTATGAAGCTTCCTAGTAATGGAAAGTCCTAAATTGATTTTGGCATTGGGGAATGTAACCATGGCGCGATTGGTGAATTAAAAACAGCCTGCTGATTTTCGCTTGAAACGCTTAATCGGCAGGCTGCTATCTATTGTCCTAAGGACTGTTGATTAATCTTTTTTCAACTGCTCAATTAATGCATCGGTAATTCCTGAAGAAGAAAAACCTCCATCGTGCATTAAGTTTTGCATGGTTACCATTCTAGTGTAATCAGAGAACATCATGGCACAGTAGTTAGCGCAATCTAAAGCACTTGCATTGCCTAATGGGCTCATTTGGTCGGCATAAGAATAGAATACATCAAAACCGCCAACACCTGTTCCAGCAGTTGTCATGGTAGGTGACTGTGAAATGGTATTTACTCTCACTTTTTTCAATCTAGCATAACGCTCTCCGTAGCTTCTAGCAATAGATTCAAGCATGGCTTTCGCATGTGCCATATCTGAATAATCAGGGAAAGTACGCTGCGCTGCAATGTATGATAAACCTAAAATTGAACCCCATTCATTCATGGCGTCAAGTTTTTCGGCTGTTTGCATTACTTTATGAAAAGAAATGGCAGAAACATCTAGGGTTTTAGTCAACCAATCGTAGTTCAAATCACCATAATCACGGCCTTTTCTTACGTTCGGGCTCATGCCTATCGAGTGTAAAACGAAATCGATTTTACCACCCAAAATTTCCACTGACTTGGTGAAAAGGTTTTCTAAATCTTCGATTGAAGTTGCATCGGCAGGAATAATTTCTGAACCGCAGGCTTCAGCCAATTTGTTGATTTCACCCATTCTCATCGCAATTGGAGCGTTGGTTAGGGTGAAGGTAGCGCCTTCAGCTTTTGCTACTTCAGCTACTTTCCAAGCAATAGAGCGTTCGTCTAATGCGCCAAATATGATTCCTCTTTTACCTTTTAATAGATTATTTGCCATAGTACGTTTTCTTATTTCGGTCGTAAAAATAGACATTCAATTTAATAAACCGATACGAAATGTGTTTTCGAATAATGAGACATACCAGGCAAATAATCTAAAATGGTTTTATTTAATTTTCGGTAGATACGTTTAAATCTTTCAACAAGCCGTTTTTAATATCATAAACCCAGCCATGAAGTTTTGGAGAATCTCCTTTTGCCCACATGTTTTGGATAATGCTTGTTGTAGTAAGGTCATATACTTGTTCCATTACATTAAGTTCCACAAACCTATCGGCTCTTGCTTTCTGATCTTCAATAGCTTCTAGTTCTGTTTTGTGAAGTCTGTAAACGTCTTTAATATGACGAATCCAGTTGTCTACTAAACCATACTGGTTATTGTCCATAGCGGCTAAAACTCCACCACAACCGTAATGACCACAAACGATTACGTGCTTTACTTTTAGAATATTAACTGCGTAATCAAGTACACTTAACATGTTCATATCGGTATGAACCACCATGTTGGCAATGTTTCTGTGAACAAAAATTTCACCTGGCTCAGTACCCGTAATCTGGTTGGCAGGCACACGGCTATCCGCACAACCAATCCACAATACTGGTGGCTTTTGTCCATTCGCTAACTTGTTAAAGAAGTCCTTGTCTTCACTTAGTTTTTCTTCAACCCACTTATGATTGTTATCGAGTAATTGTTTATCTAAAGTCATATTTAATTCAGTTAATTTATTAATGGTTTACGGTTATTTTTGATCCTGTAGGAATGTTGATTAGCTCAAGAGTAATGTTCTTTTCATGAGCCGATTCTTTGAAATTGTAGATTACCTCAAGTGCATCATAATCTATTTTGGTAGACCTTGATCCGTCTAAAATTACAGAGCTATTATGTGGTAAGTGTTCCAGTGTAAGTTGCAGACTTGCCTTATTCAAGAACGAAACGTGCTCACTAAGCTCTAGTCTAATTTTGCTGTTACTCTCACTATCACTAGTCTCTTTTTCTTCTTTGTAATGGTAAGGTACTTTGTAGTTGGCTTTTAGTATGTAGAAAATACCTACTGCCATACCAATTAGAATACCGATTAAAAGATCTGTGAATAAAATGGCTACCACCGTAGTTATAAATGGAATAAATTGCTCACGGCCTAATTTAAACTGCTGCATGTATAATGCAGGTTTGGTTAGTTTAAAACCAACTACAATTAGAATTGCAGCTAAGGATGCCAGAGGAATCATGTTCATGATTACGGGGAATATTGCAACTGCAACTAGCAACAATAGGCCGTGGAAAATTGCAGACATTTTAGATTTAGCACCTGCCTCAATGTTAGCAGAACCTCTTACAATTACTGCTGTAATTGGTAAACCACCGATTAAACCTGAGATAATGTTACCTACTCCTTGCGCTTTCAATTCAGCGTTCTGAGGTGTACGTCTTTTGTGTGGGTCAAGCTTATCCATAGCTTCAACACAAAGTAAAGTTTCTAAACTTGCTACAATGGCCAAAGTAAACGCGGTGATATACACATTGACATTGGTTAACAAAGAGAAGTCAGGGAACTGGAAAACCGTGTTTAAAGAATCTAGCCCTGAAATAACAGGGATGTTTACCATATGGTCACCACTAATGGATAAATCTGGGTAGAAGGAATTGAATAAGTAATTAATCAACACGCCTAAGGCTACTACTATGATTCCGCCTGGAACTTGCTTTAAGAATTTGTTTTGCTTGATGAATTTACTGCTCCAACCAATTAGAAGTAGCAGAGAAACTAGGCCAACAATTAGACTTCCTAAGTAGATGTGATCAAAAGAAGAAAGGAAGGCTGAAATAGTGTTGTTGCCGTCCTTTTGCAAAAACTCCATTTCACCAAAGGCGTCAGCATCAAAGCCAATTAAATGAGGAACTTGCTTTAAGATTAGAATCAAACCAATTGCGGCTAGCATTCCCTTAATTACTGGGGAAGGAAAATACAAGCCAATGATTCCTGCTTTCAAATAACCAAGTACTAGCTGAATAACCCCAGCAATTACTACGGCCAATAAGAAACCTTGAAATCCACCGAGGTCATCTATTGCTGCTAGAACAATTACAACCAAGCCAGCGGCAGGGCCACTAACACTTAAGCTGGACTTACTTAGCGTTCCCACCACAATACCACCAACAATACCAGCAATTAAGCCAGAGAATAAGGGGGCTCCTGATGCGAGCGCTATACCTAAACAAAGCGGTAGTGCAACTAGGAATACTACCACACTAGATAGCATATCGCTTTTAAGGTTTTCTTTTGTAAAGATTTTTTTAGTACTCATATAAGATTGTTGTTAATATTTTTCGGCAGCTCCCAATTAGGAGTAGGCCAGATTTTTTGTGATTGACATCACAATGTTTTTTTTAGTAGAAAACAGGCATTCAATGCCCTGATGGTCTGTATTAAGTTATACAGCAAAAGCCAAGTCTGGCGGTGGAGTAGGGGTTTTGGCTTTATTAAAAGGCCTTTTAGCAAGAAGGAAATGGAAATCTTGCCTGTCTAATTTTGGGTAAAATATGTCTTTGTAAATCAGGGACTGATTTACTTTCAAGTCATCAATGTCTACACAATCCTCTTTAGTTTCCTCATCGGGTAAAGTAAGTGGGAGCGGAATTGAATCTGAATCTGAGTCAGAATCGCTTTGTTCTTCCAAATCATTTTGTTCGGCTTGATTTATCTCAAGCACAATACTCTGACTAGGCGCCATTACAACTCTATTGAACGAATACACTCCAAAACCCTGAATCGAAACGAGAAAACTCATTAGGATGATAATACATGTATGGAGGTACTTGCGCATTAAGGCAGAATATTCTTTAAAATATTGCCAAATATACGGGGTACTAGAGCGGAGGGTTGAATCTAAAGATTAGAATACCATTAGAATTTCCTAACGGTCGATAGAAACGGCTTGTCGGTAATTAGGGAGCCTTATTCTAACATTTGTACCCACACCTTCTTTTGAATTAATGATGAGGCTTCCGCCATGAATTTTAATCACTTTCTGAGCCAAGGGCAAGCCAATACCAAAACCATTAAATGCTCTTGCATTAGAGGCACGATAAAAATGCTCGAATATGTTCTTTAATTCTTGAGGAGGAATTCCAATGCCTTTGTCATTTACTTCAATCTCTACCCAACTTTCATTGGCCATCATCTTAATCTTCACCACTTTATTCATAGAGAATTTGCAGGCGTTCTCTACAATGTTATTAAGTACCATTCTTAGCAAGCTTTGGCTTCCTTGAATAATTAAACATTCAGCTGTTTCGGGTAATTCAGAGAAATCGAAACTGATTTGATTTTCAGGTTTGATCTTATCAATGTCGCTTTTTACAATAAGCATTAATTCATCCACACGGATACTCTCAATAATAAGCCCTTTGTTGTCGTGATCTGCTTGAGCCAACTCTAACAAGCATTTTACAAGAATTTCTAGTCTGTTGGATTCTTTTTCAATAGTGTTTAATGAGGCAATATATTCATCAACCGTTCTTTGCTTTCTTAGTGCTACTTCTACCTCACCTAATATAGCGGTAAGTGGATTTTTAAGCTCGTGTGAGGCATTGCTTACAAAGTTACTTTGGATTTCAAACGAAGTTTCCAGCCTGTCCAACATGTTATTGAAGGTAGAAGAGAGCTCTGCAAGTTCATCATTGTTTTCACCAGTATCCAATCTCAAGTGAAGGTTAGAAGCCTTTATTTCATTTGCCCTTTTTACAATACCTGAAATGGGAATGAGTACTTGTTTTGCCTGATAGATTCCCACAATGAAAATCACAATAGAGCAGGTAATAAAGGCAATGATTAAAATGCTTTTGAGGCTATTAATTAGGTTTATGCCATGTTCATCAATGGCAGAAATAATGACAACGTAGTCATTTTGATGATACGGGTAGATAATTCCGAAGTAAGCAATACTGTCAATTTTTTGAGTGCTACCTTCATTGTCCTCAATTGTTAAAGCAAATGATTTAACGGGTTCTGGTAATGTGTTTTGATCAGATTTTGGAACTACATAAGCGTGTTCATTGGTAAGGTGAAGTAGGTGTTCTTTTTGAATTTGATTGAACGTTAAGGAATCTAACTCTTCGGCCTTGAGTAAAAAATCAGCTTCAATTTTGGCGCGCTTGCTTAAGTGTTCATAAAATTCTTTTTCAGAATACACTTTAGCGAAATAATAAATAAACACGAAAGTAACCAAGAGCAGTGTGCAGGTGGTAAGTGTAAAAATGAGTGTGATTTTACTTCTTATCCTCATTTTAACTTTCGTCTTTTAAAATATAGCCCATCCCAATAACGGTTTGAATCATTTTTACATCAAACTCCTTATCAATTTTGTTTCTTAGGTAGTTTACATAAACATCGACCACATTAGTACCTACATCAAAATTGATGTCCCATACATTTTTCAGTAGATCGATTCTGGAAAGCACTTTGCCAGAATTTCTCATCATGTATTCCAATAGCTTATATTCTGTAGAAGTAAGTTTGATTTCGACTTTGTCTCTGTTAGCGGTTTTCGCATCTCTATCGAGTTGTAGTAAACCAACAGTGAGTAACTGATCGTTTTGAAATTTCTGTATTCTTCTTGCTAAAGCATTTATTCTGGCCAACAATTCTTGAAATTTGAAAGGTTTGGCTAAGTAGTCATCAGCTCCAGAGTTTAAGCCTTGAACCACATTTTCGGTAGAGCTCAAAGCGGTAAGTATTAAAATTGGAGTTTGAACACCTTCTTTTCGTAGTTGCTTGCATAGCTCTAAACCACTAATGCCTGGTAGAATAACATCAAAAATGAATATGTCGAATTGGGTACTGGTCAGCTTCTCTCTACCTGATTCGGCACTATGAGCTACCGTAACTGCATAGCCTTCTTCTTCCAACCCCTTTTTTATAAAGGCGGCTACATTCTGTTCGTCTTCTACTAAGAGTATGTTTCTCATGGCTTTAAAAAAAGGGCGATCAAGAATTTAGCAATCCCAATAACAACAAAAATAGAGATTCAAATGGATTAATAAACCGAGACATGGTTTGTTGCTTACAGAGGACGCTTAAAAATTTAAATGAGCTCTCAACCCTAAAATTTTGGGTTCTTTCAAATCTGTCTCCTTTTCATTGAAAACTATATACTGGAAATAAGGCTGAACAGCGAACCAATTACTTACGCTCACTTTAAAAGTAGTTTCTAATGCTGTTTCAGATTTAACATTAAAACTCATGTCTGTTATAGGCTTTTCTGAGTTAATATGTGCATGTCCCATGGCAAATCCTAATTCATGTTGGTAAGCCCATTTAAAAGGCTGTTCCATCCGTAAACCCAATCCAAGGTAGAAGTCAATATCACTTACTTCTTTATGTGAGCTATTTATCTGGTAAAATAAATGATAAGATCTGTCATCATGTTGGTAGAAGTTAAAGTCACTAATAGAATGAAAACTTAGCAAGCCTTTTTCTGTGTTGCCACTATTCTTATTCTGAAAATTTCCACTGTGGTAGAGAGCTCCAATTTTTGTTGTTACTTGCTTTTTTAGCCATGTAAATTCAGGCTCTATAATGTAAATAAGCCCTTCAGACTTTTTCAGTCTCCAAGAAACAGGTAATAAACTGCCACGTTCTTCTGCGTATTGCCCATCAAATACTCCAATTTTAAAATCTATATTGGCCATCGTCACTTTTCCCGTTAAGCTTAAACTTACATAAGGTGCTGTAGGTGCAGGTAAATTCAGTGTTGTGCCTGGATCTATTCCAAAAGAGCTATGGTTAAAAAGCAAGCCGTTTTCGGTAAACATAAAATCCATGTTAATATCTTGCTGACCTATTTTAAACCATGCAACATCACTTTCATACTTATAGTACATTTCATTTAAACCATACAACAAACCAACTTCTATATTGGTGAAATACTGGAGGTCACCAACGCTTCTAGAGGTTGGTTGTCCTCCGTGAGTAAACAAAAGACTAAGATTAAAGCTGTGCTTCTGATGAAATTTTAGACTTGTTGTATTGAAAAACCAACCAAGATAATCGGCATCAATTTTTCCATCAACATTCGTATGAACAACAAACTCACTAATGTAATAGCCTTCGTTTGATAACTCGAAGTTATCTTCTTGATGCCCATGCATAATGAAAGGCATAAGAATAAATAACGAGCTAAATGCCCATTTGAGTTGACGTTTCATTTTCATCGTAATGAGCTAAGCTAAATAATTATTTGAAGCACTGAAATAGAGGGCACTAGATCAGAATTAATCTAAACAAGATGGTTGTGCTAGATATTTTTGTGCATGCTAAATCCATCCCTCAAACTGGCACCGTATGTATAAGGGATTTCGATCAAGAATTTGAGTTGAAATCTGAATTAAATAGTAGAGTGGTTCATTTCGTGTGGAGTTTTGAATCGATTTAGTTGAGGTGAAGGCGGATCCGTAAGGGAGCCGCCTTTATTTTTTCTGTGCAGTCTGTTACCTAAATGTTAAATAAATATTACCTTCATGTCGATTTTTAAAACAAAGAAAACGAAGGCATGTAAGGGATTACATGTTTTTGATTAGGTAGAAGGGAGGTGTGATGGCCTCCTTTCATTTTTTCCTTCAATCAAAGTCCGTTTGTAAATCTTCCTCTTTCTGTTTAACTCGGATTAAACCCTTCCGAAAAATGAAAAGAAACATCACTACACTGATCTTAACTTTGGCGTTGATTGCCGCAGTCCCATCTTATGCACAGAACTATTTCCCACCCAGAGGAGAATGGGAGACCCGAACACCACAGTCTTTAGGTTTGAATGCAGCCAAAATTGATATAGCGGTAAAATACGCACAAGATAATGAGTATTCAGGTTCTAAAGATTCCAGAATTGCTTCTTATGAAGGTTTCAGCAGCGAGCCGTATCATGAATTAGTTGGGCCAACAAGAGAAAGAGGAGGGCCAGCAGGAGTTATTTTAAAAAACGGTTATATCGTAGCCCAATGGGGCGATGTGAACCGAGTAGACATGACTCATAGCGTAACTAAAAGCTATCTGTCTACTGTAGCGGGGCTTGCTCTGGACAAGGGGCTAATTGGTAGCGTTCATGACAAAGCCAGCGACTATGTTTGGGACAATACTTTTGATGGTGCCCACAATCAACAAATAGAATGGCATACCCTACTCAATCAATCTTCTGCTTGGTCGGGTACTTTGTTTGGAATGCAAGATTGGGCAGACAGACCACCAAGAAGGGGAGGGATTGACGATTGGCGTTTCGAAAAGCCTGTTCCATCGGGTACAGTAATGGAGTATAACGATGTACGGGTGAATGTGCTTGCCTATTCTCTACTTCAGGTTTGGAGAAGACCACTTCCGCAGGTGTTAAAAGAATATATAATGGATCCGATTGGAGCTTCCACCACATGGCGATGGTTTGGTTATGAAAACTCTTGGGTAAATGTTGACGGTATAAATATGCAGTCCGTTACGGGTGGAGGCCATTCTGGAGGAGGCGTTTTTATCAGCGCACTAGATCATGCCCGTTTTGGGTTACTTTTTTTGAATGAAGGCAATTGGAAAGGCAATCAACTTATTTCAAGAAACTGGGTAAACGAGGTACAGAAATCATCAGAAGCAAATGCCAGTTATGGGTATTTATGGTGGCTCAATAGAGGGCCAAGAAAATGGAAGGAAGTAGATGATGAGTCCATTTACTTTGCTGCCGGTTTTGGAGGTAATTTTATCGTAATCGACAAAAAGAATGACTTGGTGTTGGTTACACGCTGGCTAGAACCCAATAAAATTGGGCCTATGATGGGCTTGGTTTTGGAAGCAACCAAGTAACTTCTGCCCATTATTACCGATTAGAATATCCGAGCTAGAGGGTATTCTATAGCCGTAAGAAATCTCGGTTCTTCGTCTTATAAATACTTTAATATGAAGAACCGGACGAAATATTTACTCACAGCTTTGGCCATTTTTACAATGGTAAGTTGTAAACCCCAAAGCCCATACGATACTAGCACGCCAGAAAAAATGCTTACCTCTTTAGGATTGGTTTCTAGTCAACCCGTGGACCATAATCCTATTCCCTATTTCTATGTAAAGAAGGATGCTGAGGCGATTACCAACTTTGATGAATCGGGGTTCAAAGCCTTAGATGCTTTCGAAGCTTTTAAAACAGCCATGATTAATAATTTTCAAACGAAGATTAAGCGTAGCTCAAAAGATAAGATAGAACTGTATAAAGATGATGATATGTTTTCTACCGTGTCGCTCTCGCTTTCGGCTTCGCTTATTCGCCCTCAATTACAAAGCCGATCACCAGAAGACTATGAGGTAGTTTCGGTTTCAGAACCAAATGAAGAGGGTGTGGTTGTAGTGAGGTGCCGAATGGTAGACAGAGAAACCGACCTTGAAGTGAAGGAAGAAGATGGCCACTATCTAATGTTTCTGAAGGACAAAGACTATGTACAAATCCAGAAAATGACCAAATTCTTTGAAAAAGCAGAAGCACTTTTTAGTAGAGCTGCCTCAGAAATCAATAGTAAAGAAGTTACCAATGAAAACTTTGAAGAGAAGTCTACAAGTTGGGATACTGAGTATATGGACTTATTTGCAGAGTTGAATTGATTGGACAAAACTCAACCTCACCTAAATAACATTGAAAGACTAGAATCACTTCTGGTCTTTCATTATTTCTGAAAAGATTTGGTATGATTTCACTCTATCTTCATGATGGAAGATATGAGAAGCCACCATCACTTCATCCACCCCAGTAGCATCAATGAAATCAGCAGTCTTTTGTTTTACAGTAGCTTTACTGCCTACAAAAGCATACTTTAACATACGCTGAAATGCTTCGTGTTCTGATAATCCCTTTAGTTCAGCAGTCATTTCTTGAGGAGGCTGCACGTAATCGATATTATTTGTCAAAACCCCATACATCATTTTTATTAATGAAGTTGACAAACGTTCAGCTTCACTGTCGGTATCAGCAGCAATTACGTTGATACAGCCAATCGTATAAGGCTCTTTCAAAAAATCAGAAGGTTGAAAGTTGTTGTGATAAATATGAAAAGCTTCAAAAATCTGTGCTGGCGCAAAATGACTAGCGAAAGCATAGGGTAGTCCCATTTTAGCAGCCAAGTGTGCGCTATCGGTACTAGAACCTAAAATGTAAGTAGGAACGTCCACACCCTCAGCTACTGAAGCTCTTACTTGGGCCGACTTGTTTTCTTTAGAGAAGTACTTCTGGATTTGCGCAACTTCATCAGGGAAGGCAATCACCGATCTGGTTCTATCGGGTCTAATGGCATGAGCCGTAGCTTGGTCTGTGCCCGGTGCTCGTCCTAAACCGAGGTCAATTCTACTTGGAAAAAGAGAGCCCAACGTACCAAATTGTTCTGCTATAATAAGGGGAGAATGGTTGGGGAGCATAATGCCACCAGAACCTACTCTAATGGTTTTTGTACCATTTGCAATATGACCAATTAAAACGGAAGTTGCAGAACTTGCAATGCTTACCATATTGTGATGTTCAGCCAACCAGAATCTGGTATAACCCATGTTTTCAGCTTTTTGAGCCAAATCAAGGCTGTTTTTAAAGGTGTCTGCTGGTGTAGATCCTACGCCCATTGAGGCCAATTCTAGGATCGAATATTTTATATGTTCAGAATGCTTAGGCATAACTTATCTCATTTTTTATAACCGTGTAGGTAATGAGAAATGAGGGAGAATAATTCCCAATTGATAAGGTTTTTAAGTGTACATCGAGAATTGAGCTAGGTTTGAGTAACATAAACTCTAATTAATATTTGGGCAACTTGAGTTTTCTATATTTGTGTTTACTCAAAAAATAAAACGAAATGAATAAGCTGATCCTCGTTTGCACCATGCTGCTTTTAGTAATTACGATTCAAGCCCAAACAAAAGTAATTGCTCACAGGGGCTTTTCAGGAATTGCTCCAGAAAATACCTTGGCTGCTTTTCAAAAAGCTATTGATAGTCAGTTTGAGTATTATGAGCTAGATGTTCATAAAACAAAAGATGATTCTTTGGTAGTTATTCACGATGCAACAGTTGATCGGACTTCTTCAAACGGTATGAAAGGAAAGGTTTCAGAAATGACTTATCAGGAACTGAGTAAAGTAAGAGTAGGCTACTCTAATAAATTTGGTAACGAGTTTAAAAATGAGAAAATACCTACCCTAAGAGAAGCACTAGTTAAGTCGAAAGGGAAAATCAAAGTTTGTGTTGAGGTTAAGGTTAAAGGAGTAGAGCAAGAGATGCTCGACATCATCAATGATCTAGACATGAAGGATGAAGTGATAATTTTCTCATTCTACTATCAGGTATTAGAAAAAGTGCGTCAATTAGACAAGGAGATTTCTATTCTTTTTTTGGTAGGGTCTGCAAATGAACAATCAATTGCTGCTGCAAAAAACGTAGGAGCTCAAGCTATTGGGGCTGGAGGTGGGAATCCCCTCACAAAGGAATATATAGAAAAAGCCCACAAAAATGGAATTGAGGTATGGAGATGGACTGTGGACGATACAATAACAATGAAGGAATTAGTTGAAGTGGGTGTTGATGGTATTATTTCTAATTTTCCTGATAGGATAGCAAAGTTGCCCGGAGGGAAAGTAAGGCATTAATAATGATGTTTTCTATAGTTTTGAATCTATACTTTCCCAGGCTTTGCTGCTCCTAAACCCACGTAAAGTTTAAGAAAGGCGATGATTAGCAAAAAGCCAAGTGAATAAATCCAGTTGCCTGTCAAATCGAAGATGCTGCCGAAAACAATTGGGCCTGTGGCAGCTATTAAATAACCTATGGACTGTGCCATTCCTGAAAGTTCCGCAGCGGTTTCTGAATCGTCAGAACGGAAAATGATTAACATCAATACCAAACCAAAACTTCCCCCTAAAGCAAAACCGATTAAAGATACCCAAATGGGTACCAATCCTGCTTGCGGAAACATTAGGCCTATTAAACTAATGGCTTCTAACAGTACAAGTACTACAATAATACTTCGCTGATCGTTTTTTCTACCTGCCCATAAAGGGATGAGTAACGATCCTAATACACCAGTTCCTTGAGATAAAGAGAGCATCCAGCCCGAGTATGAAGCATCGTATCCACGGCTTTGAAGAATGTCTGGAACCCAAGCTAAGATTACATAGAAGGCAAAAGATTGCAACCCCATGAAGATAGCGACTTTCCAAGCCAACTTAGAGCTGGCTAAGTTTTTCATGGCTTTCATAAAGTTGCGGTGCTTTTTGGCTTTTTTGATGCGCCAAACTTGGGGTAACCATATAAAGAAAGCTGCTAAAGAAAGTATGGCCCAGACTGCCAGGGCACCTCGCCAACCAAAGGCTTCGTTTTGAGCTAAAGGGACACTTATGCCTGCTGCGGTAGCTGCCCCCACAGCCATAATGCTAGAATATAAACTTGTAATAAGTCCAGAATTAGAAGAAAAATTACGCTTTACCAAGCTGGGCAAAAGCACATTACCAAAAGCGATACCAATGCCAGAAAGGATGGTTCCTATATACAATGTGGAAACTAGGTCGATTGAACGAGTAAGAATGCCAATTGTGATCAACAAAAGCGCTCCAGCTAAAGTAGCTGCCATTCCAAAACGCTTGGTAAACAGGGGGGTGAGCATTGAAACTACTCCAAAAGCTAAGAGGGGTAAGGCCGTAAGCAAACCCAGCATGGAATTAGATAAACCCGTACTTTCCCTTATAGTACTTACCAACGGACCTACACTGGCCAATGCTGGACGTAGGTTAACTGCAATAAACAAAATGCCTGCAATGAGTAAAGCTTGCTTTGGTTTCGAACCTACTTTTGAAGCTTTTGAATCGGTTTCTAACATTATTGGTACTATAGATAATGAGCTACTTCTGTTATAGTAGTCATATCCTAATCACGAAGCTTTAGTAAAAGTTCGTTTAATAGCGCAATTGTTTTCAATGTGAAGAAGAAGGCTGAATAACAGCGTTTATTCGGTTCTCTTGTATTTTAAACCTGGGCCATCGCAGGGTGCCCAAGTACCTTTAAGTGTGTTTTCCGACTCTATGATTAATACCTCAATTAAATCGCCTGTACAGTTAGCTATTAGCTCATTGTCGCTTGGGTAAGTGAGTTTGATGGAGTGCTCTTCTTCTGTAGAATTGAAAACGAAAGTACCAGAGGCAGAGGTTTGCACGCCATCCGTTGTTCTGGATTTAGTGAAGGTGCCAGTATTGGTGTTTAAGAGGTAATATTCTTGCCAGTCCATGTCATTTCCTGTACTCACAGAAGGAGTAAAACTACCTGTCATTTCAACTAATTCCCACTTTTGTTCATTGCCTTCAATAATGCAGCAATCTAACTCTTTAGAACAAGAGGAAAAGAAGATGAGAACAATGGCGGCAGCGAATATTATGTTTTTCATTTTCAGTAAGTTTTGTGATTGGTTTGACACAAGTTGAAGGGGAAAGGTTGGGTTTAGGAGTTGCTTTATCTCTCAAAATTGTTGCCACTTAAGTTGTCTCACTATTGCTCAATTATTTCAGTCTTCTCAATATCTTTTAATGATTTCCCTTCATGATTTTTCCATACTTTCCTACCATTAATTGAGTAACCAGCAATAACCGCAGCAGCTGAAGAAGGGCTTGAGAAGAGATGTTTTTTAGCAAAAAATAGAGATCCGTTTTGAGTTCTTTGAATAGTGTTATCAAATATTAGCTCGTCACGTAAGGTCTTGTATCCGTAATTTTTGGATTCTGTTTCTATTACTTGTGAGCCAGATAAAACTACAATTCCTTCATCGGTTTGAATTGCATTGGCTATTCTGCCTTTAATATTCAAAGTGAGCTCTAATTCCTTTTTAATCTCTGTTGTATTCGAATAGCTTTGTTGCTGTTTATGATTTTTTTGATCAATAAACGTTGTAAGCCCAATCGGATCTTCAAGAAATTTATGACCAAGAGTACCAGAGAGTAGCTTAATATTGAAGATGAATTCTTCCATGGCATCTCTATCTGGTAAAGGAAGGGAGCTCAAGCTTGGAGTGTTATTGTTTTCAACAAGTATTCTCCCTGCATTTTTACAAACATCAATCAATCTGCTTTCTAAATACTTTACATGAGATTTTGTTAGATTATCATCTTTACTTGTAAATAATATTACCTCATTCCAAAAGTCTTTAGCTAAAGCATGACTCTTTAATCTTTCCCATACATTTTCACCTTCACCAATGTATACTTTCGATTTAGCCGTTTTATCATCTGTGCCTATCAGAAAATAGACACCTTGAGTATTTATCTGACTTTTAAAGTTATTATTTAGGTCTGAAATTTTAACCCTAGGACAAGACAAAGCTTGTATTGTTAAGTTTACCACTTCCGCTAACTTAATACCTGCTACAGACCCCTCTTGTAAGTAAATGCGAATACTTTTCCCTAATATCATTGTCTTGATCGATTATGGATGGTTAAAAAACGGAAGTTCTTTAAAACTTAATGAAGAACCAACTCTTAGTAGAGTCGAGTGAGTTATTTTAAAAGTTAGAATGGCTTCTTATTCTTCAATGGCTTTAGTAAATCTTCTAAACCGTTGATTTTGATTTCGTAGATAGTGGAAAGGAGCATACCCAGTTTGCCATTTGGGAAACCTTCTTTAGCAAACCATTCTAAATAGTAAGTGGGTAAATCGCACAGCGTGGTGCCTTTATATTTACCGAAAGGCATTTTCATTGTAACTAAATCGACAAGTAGCTGCGGGTTGGGGCCTTCCATTGGCGCAAGTTAATAAATCAGAGAAAGCATAAGCATAAAAAAATGCTTTGCGATTTCTCACAAAGCATTTTTAATACTTTCAACTGAGTGGGCTTATTCGCCTCCTTCAAGTTCGCCTCTTTTGGCCATTCTTTTCATTTTGTCGTTAGCGTAAATTGCTACTTCAACTCTACGGTTGGCCTGTCTTCCGGCATTGGTATCGTTTTCAGCAATAGGCTGACTTTCGCCATAACCAGCTATTTCCAATCTTTGGTAATCTAAACCAAGGCTTACTAAATACTCCTGTACCGAAGCCGCTCTTTTCTTGGAAAGCGTCATGTTGTATTCATCTGTACCAGTATTGTCTGTATGCCCTTCAATTAGCACGTTAGTGTCTTCATATTTCTGAAGTGTAGTGGCTAAATCTTTAAGGTTTTCCTTTGTATTTACATTCAAAGCAGATTGGTTGGTGGCAAACATTAAACCTGAATCGAAAGTAATTTTAATACCTTCTCCTACTCGTTCTACTTTTGCTCCTTCTAAGTCGTTTCTTAATTCTTCAGCTTGTTTGTCCATTCTACGGCCAATTAAAGCACCTGCTGTACCGCCAACGGTGGCACCAATAATGGCACCCAAGGCTGTGTTATCCTTACCTGCGATAACTCCGCCTAATACTCCACCAGCCGTAGCACCAATGGCTCCGCCTTTTACTGTGTTACTTGCTTGGCAGCCGAACAATAGGGCTCCAGAAAGAAAAATTGCTGTTATTAGTTTCAATGATGATTTCATGATTTCGTATGTTATTTGATCTGCGTGTTGATATTCAATTCCTGTACCATTACAAATTTCATCCAAAGAGGCGTTTTTTGGCCAATTGCGTGTCCCAAACTTTCCCATATGTGTAAAAGAGTACTCAATTTGGAAAAATGCTCAGCTAATTTTCTTGAAATAAACTGATGTTGAGAAGTGGATAAGGGTTCGGTTGTCTACTTTTTATAAAAAGCCAGTGCCATTCTTATTTCTCCATAGCTGTAGTCGTCACCAAGTTTATTTTTGATTTCTTGAGTGCCTGTTGTTTCAGGAGTTATGAGTGAAAGGATGTTATTAAGTTTTGTTTCGCTTATCAACCGCTTAATATCCACTTCTCCGCTTGAAATGTATTTGGTTAAATGACCTTCAATGGTACTTGGTACTAAACCACGAGTTTCGGCAATTTCTTCTATGGATTTTCCTTGTTGATACAATTCAAAGCTAACCTCGGCTGTAGGTGTTTTGGTGCTTTTATCTTTCGTTATCTTTTGAGTTTTTCTGTCTTTGTAAAGTGTAGACCCCAGCATTTCGCCTTTGGTTAATTCTTTACCTTTTAAGGCATTGCTTGCCAGTAAATGAAAGCGCTGTATTTCCGCTTTTTTGTTGAAATACAATTGCTCTAACGCTTTCAACTCCTTTTTGTATTCTGTAATTCTAACCTTGATCTTTATTGCCTCTTGGTGTTCATCCAAGAGGTCGGTGAGTTTTTCGAGCTCCTTATTAAAGTATCCTTTTGCTTTTTCGGCTCTTTCAGCTAAATGGGGTAAATAAATCTCCATTGTCAGTATTCTCTGTACTTCTCCTATAAAAGTAGCGCCTACTTTTTGTAAGGGAAGTGTACTTTCTAAAAGCCTTCTATTCCAACCTAGAAATTCTTGTTTAGCCGATCTGCTCTCTTCTTTATCGAAGCCCTGTATATGTTGGCTAAGCGAATACATTACTCCAGAAAAATCGAAAGTACTTTCAGATAATTTGGCGTAGTACTTCTTTTGATAATTTGGCAACTGGCTGGTCAGTTGGTCAGAGCTGCTTTTTGTAGCCATAAAGGCATTCATGCTCTTACTTCTCTCAAAACTTTCTTCAGGCAAGCGCGAGGCTAGAATTAATCCATTGAGCGAGGTCAGCCTTGACAAGGCTACATATACCTGGCCATGAGTGAATGCATCTGTAAGGTCTAGAATTGCTTTTTCGAAGGTAAGGCCTTGGCTTTTATGAATTGTGACGGCCCAGGCTAGTTTTAAAGGATATTGCTCAAATTTACCCAGTACCTTTTCTTCAATTTCGTTTGAAGCTTCGTTGAGTTTGTAGCGTTTGTTTTCCCAAATGTGTTTACCTACCTCAACCTCATTACCGTTTTCAAATTTCACCCAAATTTCGGAAGAGCGTAATTGAGATATTGTACCAATTTTCCCATTAAAGAATTGGCCTTGACCAGAAGCATCGTTTTTAATAAACATTACTTGAGCTCCTAATTTTAGAGAAAGCTTGGGGTTGGTGGGGTAGGCGTTATCGGGAAAATCTCCACTTATATCTGCTTGGTATTCGTGTTCGTTCGACTGCAGGTTTTTTAGTCGGTTGTAATTTATTTCATCAGCTTTTCTGTTGTGTGTAGTTAGGTAGATATAACCACTCTCTGATTTTTCTTTGACTTCGGGGTTGTAAAATGAATTGAGGTAAATTAAGTCTTCATTGTTTTGCTCGTTGTCTCTAAACCTGTTCAGAATTTGAATGAACTTCTCATCGGTTTGCCTGTAGATTTTATCTAATTCAACATGAATAGGAGGGACTTCGCGAAGAGCATGAGCATCGAAAAAGTAACTGCTTTTATAATATTCAGAAAGAACGTTCCACTCATTGTCTTTTACCACTGGTGGCAGTTGAAGCAAGTCACCAATGAATAATATTTGAAGCCCACCAAAAGGCTCGCTTCTGTTTTTTCTGAGGTAGCGCAGCATGTGATCGATGCAGTCCAATAAATCGGAACGCAGCATACTGACTTCATCAATAATTAAAAGCTCTACTTCGCGAATCATCGCCCGTTTTGAGGCGTTAAATCTTACGTTCGAAAATAGATTAAGGAGTGTAGTTATTTGGCCTCCAGTATTTGGTGGTGTGATGCGCTCTGGAATAAAGGCTCCGAAAGGCAGATGCAATAAAGAGTGGAGGGTTACTCCATTGGCATTAATGGCAGCAATGCCCGTTGGGGCGGCTACAACTACTTTTTTATGGGTATGCTGAACTATATGTTTTAAGAAAGTAGTTTTACCTGTTCCTGCCTTTCCTGTAAGAAAAATATGCTGATTTGTGGTGTTAATGTAATGTGCTGTGGTTTGAGCTATACCACTCAGTTCGTAATTCATGATTAATAATAATTATATAAAAACACCATATCAAACAAATTTTAGATTTTGTTTAATATGGTGAGAACTGCTGTCCAGATTAGCTCATTATGGCAACTGGTGCTGTAAAGTCTTATAACAATATTACTTTTTTACTGGAACAGGAATTAATCCTCTTCTTTCCATTTCGTAGAATTCTCTGAAGGAAATCATACGTTGTTGTGTCTCGCACCATAATTTATTTGAAGCAAGTTTTAGACTATCTCTAAACCCAATTATTGTTGGGAATTGATTTAGCCAAGGATTTTCCTTGATACACTTCTTTAAATTATAATTAGGGATCAGCGGGTTTAAGTGGTGCACATGGTGTATCCCGATATTGCCCGTTAACCAATTAAATACCCTAGGGATTTTATAGTAGGTACTTCCCTTCAAAGCTGAAGTAACGTAATCCCAGTTCTTTTTCCATTGTTTGTAGCCGTGCTCGTGTTGGTGTTGTACATAGAAAAACCAAATGGCTATAATGGAAAACATTACCAAAATAGTAAGGTGTACCAAAAGGAATTTTGCCCAACCTAAGCTGAAACCTAAAATTGTAAAGGCTGCTAGTAGAAGAATGTTGTTTACAATTACTCCTTTTTTAGCGCTTTTAAAGGCCGGAAGCTTAATCTTAGCCAGTCTGTTATGGATGAACACATAATAGATTGGCCCTAAAAGGAACATCACTAAAGGCGAACGGTAAACTCTATATCCAAACCTTTTGCCTTTACTAAATTCTTGAAACTCAGCTACAGTATAAGTGGTTACGTCACCAATATCTCTTAGCTCTAATTGCCCATTTAATTTGTGATGCACGCTATGCGATTTTGCCCAATAATTAAAAGGAATGGTAGAGAAGTAGCTACATGCGTAACCGATGATTTTTTGAGCTTTTCTATTTTTAACAAATGACTGATGTCCACAGTCGTGTTGGATAATGAAAATTCTTACCAAGAAAAAAGCGTTCAGCATTCCCAAGGCAAACGTTAGCCAATAGCTAATGTCTAGTGAGAAATACATTAAAATCCAGATGCCAATAAAAGGTAAAAATGAATTGATGATTTGTATCGTTGCCTTGGTTTTGTGTTCTTCGGTGTATTTTCGAAGAGATAAGACTTGATCTTTTTCTAGGGTAATTTTTTCAGCTGTTATTTTCTTCATTTAAAAGGGATTCAATACTGCTAACCTTTAAGGCTGCAAGCTAATCATTACAAACCCCGTTCCATCATTTAAGTTCAGCCAATATGGCGTTTCTGTCAAATAATCCGACCATTCGTAATAATAGTAATCACTTACGTTTTTGAGTTTTATATCTTCACTTTAGGTCAAAATCTATAACAACATGTTAAAGAATTATTTTAAAGTAGCGTTGAGGAGTGTATTTAGACAGAAAATGTATGCTTCTATCAATATTTTTGGTTTAGCCATTGGTATCTGTTGTTGCTTACTTATTGTAAGCTTTGTTTTGGATGAGTTAAGCTATGATAATTTTCACCCTGACGGTGACAGTACTTATAGAATTGCGCTAGATAGGAAGTTTCCAGACAATGGTTTTCAATATGCACGTTCGCCAATGCCTATTGGTATGACGCTCTATAATGAACTGCCAGAAGTGACGGCTGCCACTAGGCTTTACAACAGCTTTGGTTCTATCACTATTGAAAAAGGCGATCAATATTTTGACGAACAAAATGTAATTGCGGCCGACTCTAATTTCTTCGATTTTTTTGGTGCTAAGTTGCTCTTAGGAGACATTAAAACTGCCTTAAACGAACCTAATTCATTGGTAGTGACCACGGAAATGGCGCAGAAATATTTTGGCTCTACAGATGTAATTGGCAAGCAGCTAGAAATGCAGAATATTGGTCAAATGCTGATTAGCGGGGTAGTAGAGCCAATGCCAAGCAACAGTCACTTCCATTTCGATTTTCTATTCTCATTAAAAACAATTCCTAACCTATACAACAACCAGTTTTGGGGCTCATATGTAGCTTATAATTATGTTAAAATGGAGGCTTCAGTAATACCTGTTGTTGAAGAAAAAATTCAGGAGGTTTTGCAACGTCATATGGAGCCGCAAATCCAAAGTATTTTGGGAATTAGCTGGCAGCAGTATGAAGAAGCAGGTAATGCTCATCGTTATTTCTTTCAGCCTTTAAAGGGTATTCACCTCAATTCTAATTTGCAATGGGAGCTAGAGCCAAACGGAAGTGCTTCAACAGTATACCTGTTCGCAGGTATTTCTGTCTTTATTTTACTCATTGCTTGTATCAATTTCATTAATCTGGCTACGGCACGTTCTGCAAATCGCGCCAAGGAAGTTGGAATGAGAAAAGTTTTAGGAGCGCTTAAAGGTCAGTTGGTTTTTCAATTTCTTACCGAATCGGTGATCATGTGTTTGTTGGCATTGGTCTTGGCTGTAGGGATGACGGCTTTAATCCTTCCTTTTTTTAATGAATTGGCTGGAAAATCCATTGCGTTAGATACTTTTCTGAATCCAATTGTAATCCTTATCATGCTTGGGTTCTCTTTACTTTTGGGTATTACGGCTGGGCTTTATCCTGCTTTTTACCTTTCAGCTTTTAAGCCGGTAACGGTGCTGAAAGGCAAGTTGGCGGGTGGGGCAAAAAACTCTTGGTTGCGCAACGGGTTAGTTGTTTTTCAGTTTGCCGTATCCGTGATTTTAGTTGTGGGAACTATCGTTATTTACCAACAACTTCAATACCTCAATAACAAGCAGCTTGGTTTTGATAAAGATCAACTAGTGGTGATTGAGCGCGCCAATTTACTGAGGGGGCAAAGCAATACCTTCAAAAATGTACTCCTTAATAACCCTAATATTTTAGAAGTAAGTGGGGTGAATACAATACCCGGAAGACAAATTGTGGGAGGAACATTTACGGATGTTACTGGCGATGCCAGTGATCGGTTTCTACTCCCTAATTTGCGTGGTGACTACGATTTAATTTCTACTATGGGTTTAGAAATAGTAGAAGGGCGTGCATTCAATTCTGAAATTGTTTCAGATTCTTCTGCTGTAATTATTAATGAGGCAGCTGCCAGAATTTTTAAATGGAATAACCCAATTGGTAAACAGCTGCAACCCATCAATGGCCCCATCTATAATGTAATAGGTGTTGTCAAAGATTTTCATTTCGAATCGCTTCATCAAGAAATTGGGCCACTGGCGGTATTTGCTAATAGTTTGAACACCAGATCTTCAAATTTGATGGTAGTTAAAGTTAACGCGACCAATATAAAATCAACTCTTGATTTTATGGATGTAGAATGGAAGGAGTTTATTCCAGATCGACCTTTAGCTTATCGTTTTGTGAATGAAGAGTTTGGCGCTTTATATCAGGCTGAAAAACGTAGTGGAAAAGTGTTTACCTCTTTTTCTGTGCTAACTATTATTATTGCATGTCTTGGTGCATTTGGGCTTGCCGCATTTTTGGCTACTCAGCGTACAAAGGAAATTGGGGTTCGTAAAGTTCTTGGTGCTTCCACCATTGGTATTGTTCAGTTGCTCTCAAAAGACTTTGTGAAGCTTATTCTTCTGGCCAATTTAATTGCCGTACCAATTGCTTATTTGGCCATGAATGAATGGTTGCAGAATTTTGCATACGCTATTGGTATCAACTGGCTCACCTTTATATATGTAGGGCTTGGTTCAATTCTAATTGCCTTAATAACGGTTTCTTATCACAGTATTAGGGCAGCATTGAACAACCCAGCCGACACATTACATACTGAATAGTGGATGAGCAAGGAGTGGTATTCGGAAAACATTAGATCAATTATGTCGTTTTTTCCTGGGCACTAAACTGAGAAGTTTGGACTCAACTTTATCAAACTCATTCTTGAGTTTTTCTGGTGCTTTTATTCTAATACCAATGTAAAATTTCCATGTAGATCTATCATTGGTGATTTTTGCAGCCGTATTTTCTCCTTGTCTATGATCGAAATGAGAATAAGAACCACGTAAGCCGGCAAAATATTTATTGCCATTATAATCTAATTGTACATCGGAATTAAAACCAGTAACGAAGCTGCTCTGTCTTGTTTTGATTTCCTCTGTTGGTAGTCGGGTAAGTAGGTTTGTATTTAAATAACCAATGCCCGGCCTAGCGTCTATACTCAGGTAAATTTGCTTACTCAATAAAAAAGTGTGGATATAACCTATGGAGGCAATGGCTTCAATCTGAGTGGATTTTTGACTTGAGTTTGTTCCTGTTAAGGGTGTTTCATCATCAAATGAATAGTGGGTTAGTCTAAGGTTAGGCAGAAAGCTTCCAGCGCTTCGCAATTGCTTTTCTGTTTGAAGAGTGACTGCATTAAGGGAGTAATCAGAATTCAAAATTCGGCCCATTCTCAATCTTAATATTTTTGTTTTTAAGTCAGGAAATTGAAGATAAGGGTATCCTTTTTCCCAAGATGAAATGTAATCGTCAGTGTTTTTGAGATAGTACCCTTTTGTTTTTACCCATGAAAAATCTGAAGTCCACTGCCCTGGGCTGAAAACGAAGCTTAATCCGTTGGTTTTTGTTTCGCCCTTTATGTCATTATCTGAATTGCTAGGAAGTTGCTTTATGAGAAACTGATAGCTTAAGGAAGCAAAGCGGTAGTTGAAACCAATTGAGTTAATGATGCTACTGTTGGGTCTAAGGTCAGAGCCAGGGTTTCCGTTGACTTTAAACCACTCGGCTGAATTTAAAGTCTCTAGTTTCAGCGAGATTTTTTCCTTCAATGGTTGTTTTGAAACTAGGGAGTCAGAAACATCCCCAGATTGAGCATAAACACTCATAACCTGAAATAAACTTAACATCAAAACTATTAAAGACCTGTTCACAGTGATGTGCATAGAAAATTAAAAAAGACAATATCGTTAAAATTCATACGATTCACTCATGCGAAATAAGATAGATTGCTGAGTTACTTATTGATTATTATTGATAAAAAAATAGCCATAACATTTCTGCCATGGCTATTTAAGTTGTTCTGGTATAATCTATTTTTTCACTCCTGGTAAGTCTTTTGGAGTTACATCCATCCACCACATTTTAGGAAGTGGCTTTTTAGTTGGGTGAAGTTCATCAAGCGTATTTCCATCATACAGTCGGCCATTTTTCATTACATGGCTGATGTCTTTAGAGTTCTTAATGTTGTCTAAAGGATTGGTGTTTAGTATCACCAAATCGGCTAGTTTACCAGTTTCAATAGAACCTAGGTCGGTATCTAAACCAATGGCTTCGGCTCCTAAAATGGTGGCTACTTTAAGCGTGTTTAGTTCACTCAGTCCTCCCGACTGCATAGACCAAAGCTCCCAGTGGTAGCCCAGTCCTTGTAATTGACCATGGCTGCCTACACCTGCTCTTCCGCCAGCTTCTACCAAGTCTTTCACGAAAATAGCATGGTCTTCAAATACATGTTCTTCTTCCATAAACCAGCCATCATTTCTTCGTCTGGTTCTTGAATCAAGATTCTCATGCGGCATAAAACGATTCAGTTTTGGGTCGGCATGAGGGTTTTCAGTAGCATAAAAATAATTTTCAGCCCATGGGCCACCGTAGGCAACTAGTAAGGTAGGCGTGTAAACCGTTCTTGAAAACGAAACCAAATCAATTACATCTTTATACAGTGGGAAAATAGGGAAGGTATGCTCATGTCCAGGGTATCCATCAATCACTTGAGTAAGGTTGGCTTTGAAATCCAATCCGCCTTCTGTAGTTGGCATAATGTTCTGCTCTTTTGCCGCCTGAATGATCCACTGCTTTTGCTGTCTATTTCCTGCACCATACATCTTAATGGTTTTGGTATTGTAGTAAGCACTGTAGCGTTTCATTACCTTTTGAGCATGTTCTAAGCTACTGATGTTTTCGCTACCAAAAATACCAGGGCCGGTAGAGTAAATTCTTGGTCCAATGAGTTTGCCAGCATCCACTAAATCACCATAAGTGAGCACATCTGTGGTCGCAGTTTGCGGGTCGCGGGTAGTAATAACACCAAAAGCTAAATTGGTTAAGTAAGGCCAGAACTCTCCTCTATGAAGATTCACTGGATGGCGGAAATGAGAATGAGTGTCTACAAAACCTGGGACAATCGTTTTGCCTGTCATGTCCATTACAGTAGTTCTTCTTCCTGCAGTGAGGTTGGTGCCTACTTGTTTAATGCGGTTGTTTTCAATAAGGATGTCACCTTTTTCAATCACTTCATCACCCTTCATGGTAATGATTCTGGCATTCTTTAAAAGTATAGAACCTTGTGGAGTATCTCTTTTGATGTTTACAGTTATACGGTTTTCAGTTGGTTCGTACTCTTTTTTCTTCTCCTTATCTTCTTCTGTTTTATTCGCTTCATCAATGGCTTTAGCGGCTGATAAATCATACACTACATGAGCATTTCCTACTGCCCAGTGTACTTTAGTTCCATCTGCATTCCAAGCAGGAAACTGGCCTCCGATGTCTGTAAGTTGACGAGAAGGGAAGGCCGCGTTTGCTGGGTTTGAAACCGAAATGGTAGGTGCATCGCCACTTACTTGTGGAACAGTAACCACGAATAAATCATTTACCACTTCGGCCAAAGCTTGATCACCTTCTGGGGCCATTTTTATCCATGATGCATTCGGAGCATTACTCGAACCCGCAGGGGCTTTTCCTCTAACGCGCACATGAAATTTCTCATCCGTACCATCCCATCGAATAGACGATAAACCTCTTCCGCTTGAAAGGTAGATTCGATCAGAGTTTTTAACAAAATGGGGGTTGCCACGGCCATTGGAATAGGTGATGAAATTATCTATTGAACCATTGGCTGCAATCCATACAATATCGCTAGTGCCTCTGAAGGCCGTTCGTTGCAGGGCTTCTCTAAAATCCTGTGCCAAACCTTTAATCAATACGATTTTGCTTCCATCGTTTGACCAAACAGGGTTTTGATAAACCGAATTGTCTTTGTTCAGTTGAGTTAAGTTTTGACCATTAGGGCGGACTTTATATACTTTTCCGCCTTCGGCTTTCCAGCTAACAAAGGCAATCCATTCTCCATCAGGAGACCAAGCAGGCTCTGCTTGAGATTCATTTAAAGTTACTAGCTTTCGTGGGGTTCCATTCGGTAAGTCCATAATATAAAGCTCGTCAAGTGCAGTGAATGCCATTTGTTTCCCGTTAGGGGAAGGCGCTACATCTCTAATTTGAGTAGCTACAAACTCTTCTGAATCTGAAATTGGATAATCAAAGTCTAACTCTGGGCCTAACTCTATGCTCGATTTTACTCTGAAAGGAATCTCTTGTGCTTTTTTCGTGGCTACATTAATCTTCCACATTTTTCCATCATAAGAAATTACGATGCTTTTGTTGTCTGGCGTCCACGAAAACCCAGGTAAAACATCTCTTGAAGCACGAGACTCTTGGTCGTCATGTTGAATAGGGTAGGCTAACCAACTTTCGTCTCCCGTGGCAAGATCCCTTAAAATTAAGCCAGTTTCTGCATCGTGGCGCGTGGCATAAATTAACCACTTTCCATCACTAGAAGGGGTAGGACGGAATGATGATCCGTATCGAGATGACTGCGAAGTGATTTCTCCTGTTTCACGATCATAAGTAGCCATTTGGTACTGTGGCATGCTTGCATTGTATTGAGAAGAGCCTGTTCTTCTTGAAAACCAAATGTATCGGTCGTCTTTTCCGAATGCGCCTTCTACCATTCTCATGCTACTAGGCTCGTTCACCAAGGCTGTTCCAGAACCGCCTTCCACATGGTATAACCAAAGTTTATGCGATCCGCCACCTTTTGAGGCGATCATGTATTTTCCATCAGGTGTCCATTCTGGCGACTGATAAGCATTGGAGTTTCCTTTGGTAACTTGATTCTTTTCTTTAGTGGTAAAGTCATAGGTCCATACGTTCTCTCCACCAGATTCATCTGATATGAAAATCACTTTGTTGCCATCAGGGCTAAACCTAGGTTGGCTGTCAAACTGCATGCCCTTGGTAATTTGGGTAGCATTGCCTCCAGATATCGGTATGGTATAAAGGTCGCCTAGAAAATCAAATACAATGGTTTTTCCATCAGGGCTTACATCAAGGGCAATCCAAGAACCTTCTGTGAGGTCGAAGTCAAAGGTTCTGCCCGGTTCAAGAGGTAAGTCTTTTTTCTTTTTTTTGTCTGTTTTACTTGTGTCCGATTTTGCTGGATCGGTTTGGGCAAAACTTGTAAGCGCAGTTGTTGCAAAGAGCAAAACTACCAAAGTCAGTTTTACAATGGTTTTCATAGAATTCAGCTTTGATGTGGTTGTTTAATCGCGAAAAATATAGGGATTTAATTTTCCGACCAATGCGAATGATGTGAAGGGTTAGAATGCAGTATAATAAGGTATAATCTAACCTTTACTGCCCTGTTACTTGGCTTCTTCTTTCAAGCAGAACGGTATCTCTCCAAATACCATTCATCTGTCCTATTTTTTCTCGATAACCAATTTCTCTAAAACCTAAGGCGGTATGGAGCCTAATACTACCAGTGTTTTCTCTAAAAACACCAGCTTGAAGTGTCCAGAAGCCTTCGGATTCGCTGGTTAAAATGAGTTGTTTCAGTAATTGCGTTCCTATTTTTTGACCAAGCTGCGTGGTAGAAACATATACACTTACTTCGGCTACACCTCCGTAAACACAGCGGCTAGACACTGGGCTTAGGGCTGCCCAGCCTACAACTTCCCCTTCTCTTTCTGCTACAAATCGACAGACTTGTAGATGTGAGCTATCCCACTTTTCCCAACTTGGAGTTTCTGTTTCGAAAGTGGCCTGACCAGTGGCAATGCCTTGCGCATAGATTTCTGCAACCTTCGGCCAATCATTCTCAGCCATTGTTCTGAGGTGAAGCATTGAATTAGTTTTGAATGTCAGGCGATTTTTTGATTTCTTCCTATCAGGAAATACAGAATAGATCCTAGAACTGGAAGAAATATAATGACCAAAACCCAAACAACTTTGCTGTCGCCAGCAAAATTACTTTTAAGGCAGTCCACTAAAGCTACAATCCATAAAATTACAGGGAAGGAAATGATAAATAGTATAATTAGCATTTCAGCTCCTCCAGGCATACCTAATAAGTGCATGATTTAATTTTTAATGGTGATACATAAAATTGATTCACTAATCTAATGATTTACTGTAATTATTGTTCGCTTTATTTAAAATCAGAACGAATAGGTTGGAATAAATGGATTGGGCTATTTGTAGATACTTTCTCAACTTTGGCTTTTGAAATTATCTAATGTCAGAGCAAAATCACCCAATCAATATTCTTAGCCAAAATGAACTGCTATTACAGGCAGAGGTTAAAGCCTTGACAGGCCAACTGGTTGAGTTGGAGCAAAGCGTTTCTACTTTCGAATCTGCATTGAGGTCGCAATTAGCAGATGAGTTAATAGAAGTTCAAGAGCTGACCATTCTATACAAGGAGCAGAAGCAAACCAAAAAAGAAAAGCGACTTGCTCAAAAACAGAGAGGTAAGAATTATCAGCCGCCAGTTGCTTTGAAGGTTGTTCCAGAAAAGATTCCTAATAAGAGTTCCGATGCAAATGAGAAAGAGAGGAAACGTCTTTATAGAGAAGCAATGCTTTATGTTCATCCAGACAAGTTTAACATGAATGAGGAGCAAAGTGATTTGGCCACTGAAGTAACCACCAAGCTAATTGAAATCTATAAGTCAGGTGATTTAGGTCTATTGGAAGATTATCATGCTCATATTTTTAGCGGTAATGCAATGCTTAAGTTTGTAGGCAAACCGAAAGAACTCCAAAAGAAAAGTAGCAATAGTGAATATTTAAAAAGGGAGAAGGAAAGGCTGTTGAATGAAATCGAACTGATTAAAGCGAGGTATACATATAAGGTACTTACAAGTTACCCTAACCCGATGACCTTTGTAAAAGAGCTTAAAGCGTATTACTTAGATAGAATTAACAAACTCAAAAGACGCACAAGGACGAAGTAAAGAGCTTCGTTCCAAGTTTAATTCCATTAGATTTTTCTAAATTCACCCATGTCTAAAAAGTATATTGTAGCAGTAATACAAGCTGCCCCCATTCTATTTGACTTAGAGAAAACCTTGGCAAAAACGGCTCATTTGGTAACAGAGGCAGCTAGCAAAGGAGCTCAGTTGGTGTTATTCCCCGAAGCCTTTATTTCTGCTTATCCCCGTGGCTTGAGTTTCGGTACAGTAGTCGGTAGCCGAAGTACAGAAGGCAGAGAAACTTGGCTGAAGTATTGGGGTTCATCGATAGAAGTACCGAGTAAGGCCACTGAACAATTAGGTGAAATGGCGAAAAAGGCCAAAGTATTTTTAGTATTAGGGGTTAACGAAAAGGACACCGTTTCAGGAACAATGTACTGCACCATGCTTTACTTTAGCCCAGAAGGTCAGTTAATGGGCAAACACCGAAAACTCAAGCCCACCGCTGCTGAACGCATTGTTTGGGGAGAAGGGGATGGTTCAACCCTTTCAACCTTTAATACTCCTTTGGGTAAAATGGGCGGATTGATTTGTTGGGAAAACTACATGCCGCTGGCACGAATGGCCATGTATCAAAAAGGAGTGCAATTGTATTTGGCGCCTACAGCCGATAGCCGTGAAAATTGGCAACATACTTTAAAGCATATTGCTTTGGAGGGCAGGTGTTTTGTGCTGGGCTGCAACCAGTTTGTAACCAAATCTATGTATCCTAAAGACTTGCCTGGAATTGCTGATTTAGATCAACAGCCTGAAATAATGAGTAGCGGAGGCTCTGTGATTATAGCGCCAACGGGTGAGGTTTTAGCTGGGCCGCTTTGGGATGAAGAAGGAATACTTACTGCCGAAATAGATAAGGATGAGATTATCAAAAGTAAGCTCGATTTCGACTCGGTTGGACACTATGCAAGGAATGATGTATTTTCATTGACAGTGAAAAACCAGCCAGACTTAAAGGATGTTTGAATAAGTAAGCTTAACCTATTATTTAAATCGTTGATTTGATTTTTCATGCCCCTTCACTAAACTTCTTACCTTTGGGAAATTTTTTTGATGAAGAAGATTAATATAGCCATTGACGGTTTTTCAGGCTGTGGAAAAAGCAGCACTGCAAAAGAAGTAGCCAAGCGATTAGCATATAAATTTATAGATAGCGGAGCTATGTATAGAGCAGTAACCTTATATATGCTCCAGAATAAAGTAGATATTAAAGATGATGCTCAGGTTTCTAATGCGTTAAGTGCTATAAGTATAGATTTCAGACATAACCCTCAAACTGGTAAAAGCGAAACTTTTTTAAATAATGTATACGTTGAAGAAGAGATTCGGAAAATGTACGTTTCAGAATTTGTGAGCCCTGTGGCAGCCATTAAAGCGGTAAGAGTAGCCATGGTTGCTCGACAACAAGAAATGGGTAAAAACAGAGGTGTTGTAATGGATGGAAGAGATATCGCTTCGGTGGTTTTTCCTGATGCAGAACTGAAAATATTCATGAAGGCTAGCGATGAGGCAAGAGCGAAAAGAAGACAAGCCGAATTAGACGAAAAAGGAGAGAAAGCATCGCTCGAAGAAATTGTAACAAATTTTAGGGAACGAGATTTGCAAGACTCCACCAGAAAAGAAAGCCCTTTGATTCAAGTTCCAGAAGCAATTGTAATAGACACTTCAGATATGGAGTTTGAAGAACAAGTAAATAAGGTGCTAACTTTGGCAAAAGAAAAGATAGAAGGCTAGATATTAAAAGTATGGAAGTCACAATCGATAAAAATTCAGGCTATTGTTTTGGGGTGGAGTTTGCCATCCAAATGGCAGAAGATGAAATGAAAGAAGGAGAGCTGTATTGCCTTGGCGATATAGTTCATAATGGTATGGAGGTAAACCGACTAAATGCCAAAGGCCTGAAAATTATTGATAGAGAAGACTTAAAGGAAATAAAAAATGCCAAAGTTCTGATTAGGGCCCACGGTGAGCCGCCAGAAACCTATCAGCTGGCCATGGATAATAATATTGAATTGGTAGATGCATCTTGCCCTGTAGTACTCAAGCTTCAGAATCGGGTAAAAATGGCTTATGACCGCATGCAAGATGTAAATGGTCAGATTGTAATTTATGGAAAAACAGGCCATGCCGAAGTAATTGGCCTTACTGGGCAAACAAATAATGAGGCAATCATTATTATGGAAGATAAAGACTTGGATAAAATCGATTTTAGTCGCCCAGTAACTTTATATAGTCAAACCACAAAAAGCACAAAAGGCTTCTATAGAATTCGTCAAATGATTGAAGATAGAATCAAAGAAGCCAAGGGAGAATTTAAGGAAATTGACTTTAGCGCAAACGATAGTATTTGCCGCCAAGTGTCAAATAGAGAACCACAGTTACAAAATTTCGCAAAAGATCAAGACGTTATAATTTTTGTTAGCGGAAAGAAAAGCTCAAATGGTAAAGCACTCTACAGTGTTTGCAAGCAACAAAATGAAAGAAGCTATTTTGTTGAGTCTGAGGAAGAAATAGAACTTTCATGGTTTAAAGAAGACGATAAGGTAGGTATTTGCGGAGCCACTTCCACACCAATGTGGCTTATGGAACAGGTAAGTAGCTTTATCGAAAAATCTTTTGATAAACTACCAGTCGCATAATTCTATACTAATACTTTTCTTACCATTTTTTTTGGACTAAATTGCGCCTCGAAAAGCTAAAAAATGGCTTTTTGTTGACGGTAAAAATTTTACTTTTGCCTCAACTTTAGATCAAACTATTGATTCGCAATTAAAAGAGTATGTCCAAAATTATAAAGCTTAAAAAGGGCTTTGACATCAATCTGGCGGGAAAGGCAGAGCATAAGATTGCCGATTCCATTCACCCAGAAACGTTTGCAATTAAACCCACCGACTTTATTGGAATGAAGCGTCCTAAGTTACTCGTTAACGAAGGCGACAACATTAAAGCTGGAACTCCAATCTTGTTCGACAAGATGCAGGAGAACGTGATGTATTGCTCACCGGTGAGTGGTGAAATTGTCGAAGTGAAAAGAGGAGCCAAAAGGAAAATCCTCGAAGTCAAAATTCTAGCCGATAAAACGATCGAATACGAATCGTTTCAATCGTACAGCCCATCAGATATTACAGGATTGAGCCGAGAAGAAGCTCAAGTGCAAATGCTGAAAGCTGGCGTGTGGCCAAACATTGTTCAACGACCATTTGGTATTGTTGCCAATGAAAATGATAGCCCAAAAGCTATACATATTTCGGCTTTCGATACCCACCCATTGGCCGCTGATGTAGCCTTTACCCTTCAAGGTGAAGAGGACGCTTTTAAAACAGGGATCAATATTTTAAGGAAATTTACTGACGGTAAAATTCACTTGAATCATAACCTGAATGCAGAAGTGTCTAAAGTGTTTGCCGGTGTAGAGGGTATAGAGCACAATAAGTTTTCTGGACCGCACCCTGCAGGTAATGTAGGCGTTCAAATTCACCACTTAGACCCTATTAATAAGGGAGATGTGGTTTGGACTTTGACACCGTATGGCGTTGCCCAAATAGGTAAGCTTTTTAGCCAAGGAAAATATGATGCTTCTAGATTGGTAGCAGTTTGTGGTTCAGAGGTTAAAACACCTCAGTATTACAAAACCTACAGTGGAGGAGCCATCAATAAACTAGTTGAAGGAAACACCAAACAAGACCACGTTCGATATATTTCTGGTAACGTTTTGACGGGAGAGAAAATCGAGAAAGATGGTTACCTCAGCTTTTATTCAAATAGCATAACGGTGATTCCTGAAGGAGACCACTCAGAATTCCTAGGCTGGATTATGCCAAAGAAAAACGTGTTGAGTTTCCACAGAGCATGGGGCTTGTTCTCTTTCATGAATGGTAAGAACAAGGAATATGTACTTGATTCGAACACCAATGGTGAAGATAGGGCCTTTGTTCAAACAGGAACTTTTGAAAAAGTAACTCCAATGGATGTTTACCCAACATTTTTACTAAAGGCCATTTTATCGGAAGATTTCGATAATGTAGAAGCCCTTGGTATTTATGAGGTAATTGAGGAAGATCTTGCTTTGTGTGAATTTGTTGATGTTTCTAAACATGACATTCAGCACATGGTAAGAGAGGGTATAGAATTGATACAAAACGGATAAGGATGAAGTTTTTACACAACCTATTAGAAAAACAAAAACCGATGTTCGAAAAGGGAGGGAAACTTGAAAAGTTCTACTACCTGTTTGAAGCTGGCGAAACGTTTATGTTTTCACCGCCTAGCACTGCCAAAAATAAAGGCGTGCAAGTGAGGGACGCGATTGATTTGAAGAGAATGATGATGACTGTGGTGATTGCCATGATCCCTTGTCTAATCTTCGGAATATTTAATGTGGGATATCAACACCACATTGCTGTTGGAGAGGCAACTACTTTTCTTTCTGTGGATAACCTATTGTTTGGCGCCCGTTGGGTATTGCCAATCGTGTTGGTGTCTTACGCTGCAGGAGGTATTATAGAAGCTATTTTTGCAGTAGTAAGAAAACACCCGATCAACGAAGGCTTTTTGGTAACGGGAATGCTAATACCTTTAATTGTTCCTCCTACCATTCCATTATGGCAAGTTGCTTTGGCAACCGTATTTGGTGTATTAGTAGGAAAAGAGATTTTTGGAGGTACAGGAATGAACATTCTGAACGTTGCAATGACCTCTAGAGCATTCTTATACTTTGCTTACCCATCGCAAATCTCTGGTGCGGTTTGGACGCAATTGGCAGACAAAACTCCAGTGGATGCATATACAGGGGCAACAGCACTAGCTGTAGCTTACGATTCTTCAACTGCAGGAGGAAATGTAGTTTCTGCTTTGGGAGATAGCTTTAGTTTCAATAACCTATTTATGGGTATGGTTCCTGGTTCAATAGGCGAAACATCTACTTTATGGGTGTTGGTTGGAGCAATAATTCTAATTGCTACAGGAGTAGGAAGCTGGAAAATTATTGCAAGTGTATTCGGTGGCGCCTTTATTATGGGAGCTATTTTTAATGCCGCAGGACTTAATCCGTTTATGGATATGCCAGCGCATTATCACTTGGTAATGGGTGGTATAGCCTTTGGAGCTGTGTTTATGGCAACTGACCCAGTGTCGGCAGCCCATACAGAAACAGGGAAATGGATTTACGGTTTACTAATAGGTATGCTTAGTGTGCTGATTAGAGTGGTAAACCCAGCTTATCCAGAAGGTATTATGTTGGCGGTGCTATTAATGAATGTTTTTGCTCCGTTAATTGATTTCTATGTAATTCAAGCAAATAAGAAAAGGAGGTTAGCACGTGCGACAGTCTAATACATACATCATAGTATTCTCTTTAGTACTCACAGCAGTATTAGGAGGTTTATTGTCAGGAGTTTCTCAAGGTTTGGGCCCTACACAAAAGAAGGCGCAAGACTTAGATACCAAGAAGCAGATTCTTGGTGCTATACCAGCTGAGAAAGCCAAATTGGGCGATATGACACCAGAGGAAATTCTTGCTCGATATGCAGAAGTGATTAACTCTGAAGTGGCTGATTTCGAAGGCAATTTGGTGACTACCAATGAGAAAGGAGAACCTTTAGTTGCTGAGAATGTAAACATTGAAAAGAATTACAAAAAACCAGCTGAAGAAAGAGTATACCCAGTTTTCAAATATAAAAATGGAAGCGAAGTAGCCTATATTCTGCCTACTTATGGTGCAGGACTTTGGGATGCAATTTGGGGCTTTGTGGCTTTGAACGAAGACCTAGAGACTATTAAAGGAGTAACGTTCTCACATAAAGGAGAAACTCCAGGACTAGGAGCTAGAATTACAACTGATGAAATTCAAGAGCGCTACCAAGGCAAATCCATTGTTGAAAACCAAGAATTGGTTTTTGTTACTATGGTGAAAGGTGAAGGAAATCCACCATCAAAATTGGGGCCTACCAAAGTAGACGGGTTGGCTGGTGCTACCCTTACTGCAAATGGTGTAAACGCAATGTTGAGCAATTACCTAGGATATTATCAGGCATACTTTAATAAGCATTCTAAGAATGCCGATGCCATGTCAATGAATAATCAGTAAACAAAGAGGATATGAGTACTGAAACTTTAGAAAAACCAATCGTAAAGAAAGAAGCAATTTTTTCAAAGCGTAGGAAAAAATTTGTAATCGATCCATTGAGTGATGATAACCCAATCACCATTCAGGTTTTGGGTATTTGTTCTGCCTTGGCAGTAACTACTCAAATGAAGCCTACAATGGTAATGGCCATTTCTGTAACAATGGTATTGATTCTATCTAACTTGGTTATTTCTCTTATGAGAAATATCATCCCTTCAAGGGTAAGGATTATTGTACAGTTGGCTGTTGTAGCAACTTTGGTAACCTTAGTAAACGAAGTGTTGAAAGCATATGCTTTCGATATGTATAAAGAACTTTCTGTATTTATTGGTCTGATCATTACCAACTGTATAGTAATGGGGCGTCTTGAAGCTTTCGCTTTAGGAAATAAGCCTTACGACTCTATGCTTGACGGATTGGGCAGTGGATTAGGATACTCTTGGATTATCCTTACTGTAGCTTTCTTTAGAGAACTTTTGGGATCAGGCAAAGTATTTGGCTACCCAGTTTTTGAAGCGATTGGCATGGACAATCTTGCAACGAATGGCTTAATGGTAAGTCCAGTAGGTGCTTTTATGGTACTTGGATTTATTATTTGGGTACAAAGAACTAAAACAGGTTACGTAGAACATTAATTAGAGCAATCATGGATTTAATTAACTTAGGTATAAAGTCGATTTTTATAGAGAACATGGTTTTCGCCTATTTCTTGGGCATGTGTTCTTTCTTGGCTGTTTCAAAAAAGGTGTCTACGGCAATGGGTTTAGGTCTGGCAGTAGTATTCGTTTTGGGTATTACCGTACCAATGAACTGGCTATTAGACCAATTCGTATTGAAAGAAGGAGCCTTAACTTGGTTGGGCGATAGCTTTGCTACAATCGATTTATCTTTCTTACGCTTTATCATGTTCATTGCCATTATTGCGGCTATGGTGCAGTTGGTAGAAATGATGATCGAGAAATTCTCACCTTCTCTTTACGGTTCATTAGGTATTTTCTTGCCACTAATCGCGGTAAACTGCTCAATCTTGGGTGGAGCGTTATTTATGGCGCAAAGAGATTATACTTTGAGCGAAGCCACTGTTTTTGGTTTTGGTTCAGGAACAGGTTTCTTATTAGCAATTGTGGCTTTGGCTGCAATCAGAGAAAAATTGAAATACTCGAATGTTCCTGATGCCTTGAAAGGATTGGGAATTACAATGTTCATTACTGGTTTAATGGGTATTGCATTTATGAGCTTTATGGGTATCTCGATCTAATCGAAATTGCCTTTTAAAATACAAAGCACACTCTGCAAAGGGTGTGCTTTTTTTATGCTCAGATTTGAGAGTGGGAATGTATAATCAAACTTGGCAAAATCTCTGAGCTTATTTCCTCCTTCTAATATCTAAAAACTATCTTTGCAGTCTATGAGTAAGAATGAATTCAAAAGACATACGGTAACGGCTGCCTTACCTTATGCCAATGGCCCCGTTCATATTGGGCATTTGGCTGGAGTTTATGTGCCAGCCGATATTTACGCTAGGTATTTAAGGTCAAAAGGAGAGGATGTAGCCTTTATTTGCGGTTCAGATGAACATGGTATGGCCATCACCATGCGAGCACGTAAGGATGGTGTTAATCCGCAAGACATCGTAGATAAGTACCACGGAATGATTAAAGATAGCTTTAATCAGCTAGGAATCTCTTTTGACATTTACTCAAGAACCTCTAATCAAATACATCACGAAACTGCTCAAGAGTTTTTCAGAACACTTTATACTGAAGGAAAATTTGAAGAACGAGTAAGTGAACAATATTTCGATGATGAAGCGGAGCAGTTTCTAGCCGACAGATATATTACAGGTACTTGTCCACGTTGCTCACACCCTTCAGCTTATGGCGACCAATGTGAGAACTGTGGAGCTACACTCAACCCAACGGATTTGATTAACCCAAAGTCTACATTGAGTGGCAATACGCCAGTTATGAATGAAACAAAGCACTGGTATTTACCTTTGCAGGATTACGAAAAGTGGCTTACAGAATGGATTGTGGAAGGTCATAAAGAAGACTGGAAATCGAATGTTTGGGGGCAATGTAAATCATGGATTGATGGCGGTTTACAGGCCCGTGCCATGACACGCGATTTGGACTGGGGAATTAAAGTACCAGTAGAGGGAGCTGACGGAAAAGTGCTTTACGTTTGGTTCGATGCACCTATAGGCTATATCTCGGCCACCAGAGAGTGGGCTGAGGCCAATGGTAAGGACTGGAAGCCTTACTGGCAATCAGACGATACTAAATTGGTACACTTCATTGGTAAGGACAATATCGTTTTCCATTGTATTATTTTCCCAGCAATATTGAAAGCACATGGCGATTACATTTTGCCAGATAATGTGCCTGCCAACGAATTCTTGAATTTAGAAGGTAATAAGATTTCAACATCAAGAAATTGGGCCGTTTGGTTACATGAATATTTAGAAGAACTTCCTGGTAAGCAAGATGTACTTCGCTATGCGTTGTGTGCCAATGCTCCTGAATCAAAGGATAATGATTTCACTTGGAAGGACTTTCAGGCACGAAATAACAGTGAGTTGGTTGCCATTTTAGGTAACTTTGTCAATAGAGCAGTAGTGCTAACGCACAAATACTTTAAAGGAAAGGTGCCTGAAAGGGGAGAGCTTTTCGATATCGACAACGAGACTATTGAGGCACTTAAACAAATGCCAGACAAAATTGGCGCTTCCATAGAGCGTTATCGTTTCCGTGAAGCACAATCAGAAATGATGGAGCTTGCTCGTTTAGGCAACAAGTATTTGGCTGATACAGAGCCTTGGAAACTGATTAAGACAGACGAAACTAGGGTAGGAACCATCTTGAATATTGCTTTGCAGATTGTGGCTAATATTTCAATTGTAGCCGAGCCGTTTATTCCTTTTACTGCGGAAAAATTGAGAAGCATTTTTGAAATGGATCAACTCAATTGGGCTGCTGCCGGAAACCCAGACTTGATTAAATCAGGTCAGCCTTTAACCCAAGGTGCCCTACTATTTGAAAAAATAGAAGACGACACAATTGCTGCTCAAATTCAAAAATTAGAAAACACCAAGAAACAAAACGAGATGGAAAATAAAGAAATTGAACTAACACCTTTAAAAGAAACCATTGTATTCGATGATTTCATGAAGTTGGATTTAAGGGTAGGAACGATTTTAGAAGCTAAAAAAGTAGCCAAATCGAATAAGCTACTTGAGTTTTTGGTAGATACTGGTGTAGACAAGCGTACCATCTTAAGTGGAATTGCTAAACATTATTCTCCTGAAGAAATGGTTGGAAAGCAGGTAACCATTGTAGCAAACTTAGCCCCAAGACCTATGATGGGTACTGTGTCGGAAGGAATGATTTTAATGGCAGAAGATGCTGAAGGAAACCTAAGACTTATTCAGCCAAATGAAAAAGTAAACCCAGGTTCAACGGTGAGTTAATAGTTTTTTACTCAGTTGTTCTGGCTTTAGAATCGGATATCACAAATCCTCAATTAGAAAACTAATTGGGGATTTTTGCTTTTATCTGATTATGTTTTGGGAGGGGCTAGCACCAATTAAAACCGATTAAAAACCTCACCCATAAATGGGCAAAGGATTTTTAATCATATGTTTTAGAATGGGCTTTTTAAGCGTAATGGGGAATTACACCTTCTTAACGTTAACGGCATTCATGCCTTTCATTCCGCGCTCAAGTTCAAAAGAAACTTTATCGCCTTCACGAACCTCATCAACAAGTCCGTTTACGTGTACAAAGAACTTTTCTTGTGTTTCTAGCTCTTTAATAAAGCCGTATCCTTTTTGATCATTGAAGAATTCTACGCGGCCAGTTCTTACCGTTTCAACCACATCTTCTCTTTTCGGAACACCAATTTCAATGCTTTTGGCATCAATCTTCTTCTTCTTGATTGTTGGATCTGGCGGAGTGTCGGTGATGTTTCCATCTTCATCCACATAAGCAATCATATTATCCAGTCCACCGCCTTGAGAGTTTTGTTGACGCTCTTCTTTCTTCTGCTGCTTATCCTGACGTTTCTTTAAACGCTTCTTCTCTTTTTCTTTTTTGTTAAATGTTTCTTGTGATTTAGCCATTCAATGTTTTTGTTAAAAATGATGCAATAACTGTTCTACTCAAACAATCAAGGGGGTAAAGAAATACTCATTTAGTAAGTGGCTTGTTCGCAGAAAACCGATGAAAATCAGAAAATCGTACGATTGGGGAATTACTCGAAGGGTATTTACATCATTACGCTCGCACAAAGTTACGATAATTTATAAGAAAATCTGTATTAACAATGGCATTTACACTGAGTTATAGGCCTTGACTGTCCAGAAGACAACTTTAATTTACCTAGTAAGTGTTGGTCATATTGCTATCAATACAAATAATGAAGTCAGCCATTAGTTTGTTTTCTTCCAATAGTTTGCCCAAGTCGTCTTGCATTACCGTAGCGATTGTAGCGTATTTCAAATCATTTCTTTCTCTTTTTAAGTACCACAAAATACCTTCGTAATGATTTGAATGGTATGAGCCATTATAATGTATAAAGGTGTGGTTGGGTTGGTAGTTCTCTAGAATGAAATGCGCCATGGTAGCATCTTTAGAGGCTTGTGCTTCTACCAATTGTGGTGTGCCATGACCAGCCATCATGGCCAGAATGTTTTTGTAAGTAGGTAGTTCGCTATCAAAGGGCATCGGCAGAGGAGCCATCCAAGATTTCTCTTCAGCCGAGAGCTTATTAAGTATTTCAAAACCATTTTTGTTTACCATGCTTGCATACCTTCTAGGAATGTTCGTAGCAATAAATGGGAGTTGTTTCTTCTTCGCCAAATCTACCAAAGGAGCATAATCGGTTTTGTAGTTGGGCCAAAGTCTGGCTAAGGTGTCTAGTGCTTTAGCATCAATATTTCCAGCCAAGTAGTCATTCAGTGGTTTCTGATTATCTGCTTCAAACATTTCTGCACCTAAAATCATGTCGTTAGAGGTACTTAAATCATTGGTGACCTCGTATTGCATCCAGTGTGCAATGGCGTTGTTGTGAAGCTCTCCAAATAGAATGATGTCTTTCTTGTCTAAAGTCTTCAACATTTTCTTGTAAGAAACCTTTTTGCCCGTAGCGGTATAAATCACATAAGCAGGTTTCTTTTGACCATGACTTAAGAAAGTAACAAGGGTAAAAATTAAAAGGAATAGAGAGCGCTTCATCAGTTTTGATCAGATAATTGAGTGTTGAATTTAACCAAAAAATTGAAGGGCAGAATACATATTTATATGGAAAGAGCCTTCGGAAAGATGAAGCTCAGGCTATGATTAGTTTGAAACAACTACTTTCTCTTTTACCTCAACATTGATGGAGTCTAAAAGAGCTCTAGAGTCTTTAATGAAGCGTTTCATTTTGTTTTTTGAGTACTCTGTAAGTCCTTTAAAGTTGTTGGCTTCATATTCTTTACAAATCAACACCTCATAGCTTCTTCGCTTTTTGATTAAGGGCTTATTTACCCATGTTAAGTGATAACCATAATCTGTGATTTGGCTCAGCCCATTTTCTTTCGAAATGGTGATTTCCACCATAGCGCCTCCGTCTCTTTTACGGGTACGTTGGTCAGAAAGAAAATTGCCCAAGGAATAGGCGATAAACCGTTCTTTGTTACCATTAGCGGCCTGAATAAACTCCATGGGTTGAATCACATGCGGGTGTGCACCAATGATAATATCAACACCCTGTTCGAATAAGAATTGAGCTGTTTTTCTTTGCGTCTTAGAGGGCGCTGAATCATACTCAATGCCCCAGTGAAGAAAAACTACTAGTTTGTCGATATTTTTGCTAAGGGCGTCTTGTATATCGCTTTTCATGGCAGTGGTATCCGTGAGGTTAACCAATGCAGGCTTAGGTACTCTTCTTCCATTGGTGCTTTCTGTATAGTTCAATAGTCCAACCTTAATAGAGCCCTTTTCCATGATAATCAGATTTGAGCTGTCTTTGTGGTCTTTGTCTAAGAAAGTACCCGTATGCCTAACTTCAATGGAGTCTAGCACATTAATGGTGCGCTTAATGCCCTTGAGGTTGTGGTCGCTGGCGTGATTATTTGCCGTAAGAAGAATATCTATTCCGCTTTTTTTAGCCGCTACAGCAAGTTCATCGGGAGAAGAGAATCGAGGATAGCCACTATAAGGTGTGCCTGCCAAAGTAACTTCAAGATTGGCAATAGCAAAATCTGCCTTTTGAATCAATGGGCTCACTTTACGGAACATTCTATCAAAACTATAAGTACCTGTTGTGGTATCTAGCGCAGATTCTATTTGAGCGTAATGCCCCATAATATCACCTATAAAAAGTAGAGAAACCGTCTCGGTAGTATCTGTCTTTTGCGCTATTGCACCAAATGGGAAAAGAAGTATAGTGATAAAAAATAATGGCTTCATAAAAGTGATGGAAGTTTAAGATAAGTTCTTTACTTATGGAGCTTAATCAAAAAAAATAAAAAAGGGCTAATCTCTTAAAACAAGCCCGCCTCGTGTTTTAAGAAATCCTAGATACATTTGCCGCATTTTTGAATCTAAACGAGGAAGAGGTATGATTTCTATTAATTCTGCTCCAGCAGGAGTGAGTTCAATATGATCACTGGCAATAAGTCTTCCAGAGTTAATAGATTGGCCTAATTTTAGTTCAATGACCTCCCCACTTATTGAATGAACATGGGTAAAGTGTTGACTCGGAACAGTTTCTGATTTAAGAGGACTCCTTACCATGCCTACGTTTTCGAGCCTTTTTATGAGTGAGAATCCCAATTCACCCTTTCTAGGATATTCGTAATGCATGAATTCAATGATTGCTAAAAAAGTGTAATTGAATTTATAATTATTATATCTAACTCTAGAAGTAGCTTGACATACTCTTATGAAATCTTCTGCAGTCTGTTTATTAAAACTAGTTAAGGATTGAATTGTTATTGGGCTGAAAGACCCTGGTTGTTTAATCTCACCAGCTAAAATTTTTGAAAATATAATTTGAACATCTTCATTAGACTTTGTTTCGGCAATTCTTGAGAATTGGGAGAGCCAGTCATCGTCAATCTCTTGTTTAACATCTTCCTTGGGAGGGTCGATTGCAAGCTGACTTGTGGTTAATTCTAAAATTTTACGCTTATTGATATCTTTTCTTAAATTATGTAAATCTTCCAAAGAGTATTCATTGGATAGACTTTGTATATAATCATTGTTTTTGGAATTAAGGAGTGCAATTGCTTCAGCATCAGATTTAGTGATGATGTCCAATGCCTCTGTTCTTCGTTCAATTTTTCGCTCAATAGAATGGGCCCAAGCAATTGGTATTTTAGTAAACCCCGTTAGAGTATTTAAACATGCCTTTATAAAATTGTTTTCTACTCCTTTTGGCAACAAGGAAAGGTTTATTTCAATTTTTGCCTTAGTTATCAAGGACTTAGGGCCACATTTATCTAGAGACTGATTTTCGCTCATTAGTTGAAATTAGTCAATTATTTGAAAGGTTGTTTCTAACAGTCAGGAAAAAAATATTTATATATATCGGTTAATAAGTAGTAAGCTTAAAGAGGTTTTCATTCCTTCTATAGGATGGGTATCTCACTTACAAATACTGCTTTATGCTCTTTAAGGGTGTTTTTGTGAGTATAAAGAAGATTAGTTAGAAGATATTTTTAACAAGTATAAGATTAAGGCATAAAAAAAGCTCCACATTTCTGTGAAGCTTTTTGTTGGTCTACTAGGGCTCGAACCTAGACTCTTCTGGACCAAAACCAGACGTGTTGCCAGTTACACCATAGACCAGCTTTATTTCGGAGTACAAAAGTAGTATTTGCTTTCTATTTTGGAAACGAATTGGAGAAAAAATTTAAGTCTTTTTTATCGTTCAATTTTCCAGAAAGCAATACCTCCGGCTTGTTTACCAAGGTATGCGGTGTCTATCAGGCGGTTAGTTGTTAAATCAATTACATCCACCATGCCCGGATCATCACCAATTCCTTCTACAGAAACAAAGGCAAACTTGCTGTCTGATGAAATGGCTACCCCATGAGTTACTTTTTGGCTGTTATCTAATCTCGCCAATTCCTTTCCAGATTCTAAATCCCAAACTCCCGTTTTGGCAGCTGTTTTATAAGAAACCACCATACGTTTCCCGTCAGGAGAAATATCTATGTTATAAGGCCCTTTGTCGGTTTTAAACTTGCGTGTAGTCTTCCATGTATCTGTACTGATTTCTAATACTTCAGCAGCGCCATTTCCGGCTACATAAACCAAGTTTTTTGTAGGGTGCGTACTTACCCAAGTAGGCTTGAAGGCAGAGTGCTTCATGGCTGGCATACCGCCCATATCCATTTTAGAGTGATCCATCTGACTGTGGTCCATACCCGCCATGGATTTTTTCTCTTCATCCATCTTAGATTTGCCCATGTCCATTTTTGAGTGGTCCATCATGCTGTGGTCTTCTGGAGCCAATTTAGAGGCTTCATCCAGATCAAGTGTTTTGGTGATTTTTAAGCTTATGGCATCTATTTCAAATAATTCACCCGACATCATGGCTACGGAATATTGTTTTAAGCCGTCTGAAGTAAGTCTTGAGCCGTGGGGCATTGCACCAGTCGTGATTTGAGTCAATTCGGTCATGCTTTCCACATCAACTACCGAAACCGTGCTTGGCACCATATCGCCATGTAGATTGAAATTAACACAATAGAGTAAGCCAGTAGCCGCAGAAACCTGCATGGAGGCTGGAAATAAACCAAGAGTGACTGAGCCTACAGCTTTGTCGGTACCAGTTTCATATTTGTAAAGTGTCCCAAACGGATTGCCATGCGCTAAACTGAGGTACCAATATTTACCTTCTGGGCCAACTGTAATTCCGTGAGGCCCTTCGTTTTCAGCAGGCCATATGCCCACAGGAATGTTTTTTATGGTTTCAGCTTTTTTACCATCGAATTTCACCAAAGCCACCTCATCTTCAGATTCGGCCGCTACATATACATAGTAGTTTTGGGCTTGTAGCGCAGTAATGGCAATTAAGGAAAAAACGATTATGAGTGTTTTTTTCATCTTTTACTTAGATTTAAGATGTGTCGGTTAATCAATGCAAACGTGGCACAAAGTTTTATACCACGTTTGCGTTGATGCTTACTTTACTTTAATAGGAGTGTTCTTTGGCTTTTCTGGCTCTAATTTAGCAGACCATAATCCACTGTTCCAATCAGAGAAGAATACATGACCTTTGTGAAGTTGAGCACCCCAAGTAAATGGAGCGTTGGCTGTATATCCGTTGGCATCGTTCGGAATGATCCAAGCAATTTCACGGCCTTGTTTTCTCAAATCACCCATTAACTCACCACTTAGGTCAACTACTCTTACACCTCCGTTATAGAAGGCTACGTAAAGTGTTTCGCCTTCAATCCAATAGTTATGAGAGCCAGCGTAAGGTACTTCAAACCTTGCCACCTCTTGTGGGTTTTCTAAATCCGTGAAGTCTACCACGTGTAGGTAACCACCCGCCATGTTTACTCCACCTTTGCCAGTGTTTAATCCATAAGGGAAGATTTCGTCTCCACCAATCACATAGAACTTGCCAGTTGAAGGGCTACGGAAAGGGAATGAGGCGTGGTTTGCTTTGTTAGGGTAGGCATAGCTCGCGAACTGCTTTGGATTTTCTGGTGAACCACCAGCAATACCGTTTCCAACATCTACTAGTTGTATACCATCTGCCCAGTTTGAAGAATAAGCAATGCCATCTTCAACCCAAACATCGTGAATCGAGTGACCAGGAGTGTCTAATTCGAATTTAGAAACTGCACGTGGGTTCTTAGGGTCTTTAATATCAATAATATAGTATTTCTGACCTCCGCTAAGTGCATATAAATAGTCTCCAGAAATGAATACGTTATGCACACCACCAGTCATGTTTTCGTCAAATCTAGAAATGATTTCTACATCTCTTGGGTTAGAAACATCAATAATTACCAATCCATTTTTACGGTCTGAAGCTCCTTCTCGGCTGATAACACAAATTTTACCGTCTTCCGAAATCTTCACATCATTTACGGTTCTGGCATCTACCTGAACAGAATCAATTTTAGAAATATTGCTTGGGTCGGTTACATCCCAGAAATAGGCAGTACCATCGGCACCCCAAGTTCCTGTAACGGCATAATCTCTTCCATCAATTCCTTCCCAAACCCAAAAATCAGAAGTATGCTTGTCGTTTACAGAACCCTGACCCACCATTTCTATTTTCCTAGTTACTTCTCTTGGTGTAATTTTAAGTGTTTTAGAAGCTGATGCTACTCCGCAAGATGCAGTTACAGTATATCTTCCAGCTTCGTCTGCTACAAAACGGCCATCATTTTTAATCAAACCAGAGGCGCTTTGTGAAGTATTGTCCGATACACCGCTGAAAGAGTAGAAGATAGGAGCGTCTTCAACGATTTTTCCATTTTTATCTAGGGCCTTGGCCTTAAAGTGGAATACATCGCCAGTTCTAGCCGTGTTCATTTCTGCTTCCAATTGAATTTTGACAATTGGGTTGCTCACCACATTCACTGTAATGGTATTGGTGATGTTTTCGGCTTTTACGGTAATGGTTGCTTTGCCTGGAATCAATGTATTCACCATTCCGAAATCATCTACTTCGGCAATATTGCCATACATAGAGCTAAATTGTACATCAACATTATCTCTGGTTGCCCCTGATTTGTCGATGACATGATACTTTAGGGCTATTGATGTTCCAGCGTATATTTTCTGTGGAATATCGTCAATTTTAATTGACGCAATTGCTGGGTAGTTTACCTTGATTTGGAAGTTTTTTCTTACACCATCTGCCACTGCTACAATATCATAAGTACCTGGCTGAATGGCGTGAGCCATCATGGTTGAATCAATACTTAAGCTTCTTCTGGCTCTTGAAAGTAAGTTGATTGGGTCTTTTAGCTTTTTGCCATTTTCCATGACATAAGCAGTAATTTGTTTCTTCTGCCCAACTTCCATAGTAATGTTAGCTGGCTCAATTACGATTTCTTTCTGTGCAAAAAGAGTGACAGGAAAGAGTAATGCCAATATGTAAAGGGCTTTCTTTAATTTCTTCATAACTCGTTGATGTGGTTGATTAATCTAACAATCTAGTCATAAAGAGAAAGTACTACAATTGTTTTTAGTGATATGGTTGAAATTTTATGTTGACTGATGCCTGAAGGAGAGAGCATAAGCGATTGATTTATAAGGTAAAACCAAATAATATGCTTACTGGCAATCAAGAATAGGCCTTTTAACTAAGGCGAATTCTGTACGGCTTATACCGTTATTTTATTCAAAACTGGTTATGGTTACGCGTATGGTAAAAGTTGGCGAACTAAATTTTCTTTAAGTGTTTAATACTGGTGACAAGACTTTGAACAGAATTTTCCGCCCAATTGCCATCTTGTTCTACAAAGAAATATTCTAAGCCTGCGTCTTTGTCATAAGCAAAGAGTTGTTTCCAATCTATTCTTCCAGCACCTACTTCTTTCATGGCCCGGTCTTCGTCCATACTCATGTCTTTTACATGCCAAAGGGGGAATCGGCCCATGTCTCTTTGAATAATCTTGAGAGGGTTTTGGTCTGCATATCGAACCCAATACATGTCGAGCTCCATTTTTACCAGATCGGCATCGGTTTCTTTTAGAAGCACATCGTATGGTATTTGACCGTCAATCTCTTTAAATTCAAAAGCATGATTGTGGTAAGCGAATTTAATCCCCGATTTTTTGCAAATTTCAGCTGACCTATTGAATAGCTCAGAAACTTTTTTGTACTGGTCAATAGTTTGTCTTTCTGCACTGTCAAGGTAAGCACAAACTAAATATTCAGCACCCAATTCTGCTGCGTCATCAACAGCCTTTTGCCAATTATTTACCATTGTGCCTGATACTGTATGGGCTTGTATTCCAGTGGGCACATGAATGCTTTTTAGTTTGATTTTAGAAGCGTCAATAAGTGCTTTGGCTTCTTTTACGGGCATGCCTAAAAGCTTGCCATCAGCAAAGTCAAAGAACTCTGCATAATCATAACCCGCCTTTTTTAGTGTTTTTAAGGTGCCAGCCATATCCTTTTTAATCACATCACGAACAGTATACACTTGAAAGCCAAAGTCTTTGATTTTACCTTCAAAAAATGGCTGGCTAAAAAGTGAACCTGTAGCTAATAAGCCAGCAGAGGTTAGTGCCGACTTCTGCAAAAAATCTCTTCGTTTCATAATTCTTGTATTTGAGCTTATTAAGCTACTAAAATATACTCAGGTGACAAATTATGGTGCACTTTGATATGAATAGAAAAAGCCTGCTTATGGGCAGGCTCTCAATTCTTTACTATTTGAATTCAAAACTACTTCAATGCCTCTAGCGCTTTTTCGTAATTCGGTTCGTCTACAATTTCTGGTACTTGTTCTGTATATACCACTTTTCCGTTTTCGTCTAAAACAATTACGGCTCTTGAATGTAGATTCAATAATGGCGGGTCAACGATTTCTAAGCCATAATCTTTACCAAACTGTCCTGTGGCATAATCAGAAGCATTGATTACGTTTTCAATACCTTCTGCACCACAAAATCTGGCCTGAGCAAAAGGGAGGTCGCGAGAGATGCACACTACCTTGGTATTTTTTAATCCTGAAGCTTGTTCGTTGAATTTTCTTACCGAAGTAGCACAGGTGCTTGTATCTACACTTGGGAAGATGTTCAGCACTACTTTCGATCCTTTTAAATCTGAAAGTGTTAGTGTTGATAGATCAGTTTTTGTTAGGGTGAAATTCTTGGCTTGTTCACCAACTTTTGGGAGACTGCCTGATGTATTAATTGAATTGCCTTTAAGTGTAACGGTGCTCATAGTTTTGTTATTTTAGAATAGAACAAGTCTCTACTTTAATTGTTCCTCGAGTTCATATAATCTTTGGCTTTTTCTAAATCTTCAGGTGAATCAATGGAGATTCCCACATGGTCGATTTCAATCATCTTAATTTTTTTACCTGTTTCAAGGTAACGAATACACTCGATTTTTTCTGCATTTTCCAACGGGGTCATCGGAGTGTTTTTGAAAGCGAGAAGTGCAGCTTTTCTAAAGGCGTAAATACCAATATGTTTAAAATAAGGAATGTCGATTTCTTGGTTCCGAGGATAGGGGATAGGGGAACGAGAAAAGTAAATTGCAAAATTGTTTTGGTCAGTAATCACTTTTACATGATTAGAGTTTTCAATATTTTCTTTGCCCTTTAACCTTACCATGGGGGAGGCCAAATCTATTTGTTGCTGTATATCACCTTCAAAAACTGAGATCAATTTTTTTAGTGTATCTGTTTGCGTAAAGGGTTCGTCACCTTGAACGTTAATTATTATTTCAGCGTCAATATTTTCTGCTGCTTCCGCAATTCTATCACTTCCGCTTTCATGCGTTTCAATGCTCATAATCACTTGACCACCATGGGCTGTAATTTCATCCCTAATAATGGTGCTGTCAGTAACCACATATACTTGATCAAACAAACCTGTACTTAAAGTAGCATGATAGGTGGTCAGAATTACAGACTTACCATGGAGGTCGGCCATTAGTTTTCCTGGGAATCTGGAGGCTTCGTATCGGGCCGGAATCATCGCAACTACTTTCATAAGAAGGTTTTTTTCAAAAATAGATAGAAATGTGGAATCATAAGCTGAATGATCCCGATGTTGTTTATCCCATTTTGGGAATGTGATTTGATGATTGGGAGTAAAATCTTCTGTTTCTAGAGCGAATTATTTTTAAGTGCCTGTTGATCAGACTGTTGTGCTTGTGGTTGGTTTTGGCAAGTGGCTTGTAATAGTATGTCTAAAGATTACATAAATAAAGATCTTGTTGGATTGTGAAGTTGATGGTTATTTATCTATTTGGTTGAGGTGTGGCCCGAAGAATACGTCTTCGGGCCACTATTTTTTAAAGTAGCTAGAATTAAAAGTGCATAAAAAAGGAGTGATCTGCATCACTCCTTTCTGTTTTAATAAGATTTTAGATTACTGAACAAGAATACCTCTTTGGGCTAAGACATCTACATCAGGTATCTCAACTCCATAGGCTGTTCTCATCGCACTTAAAATTAGGTTTGCTATAATAGCGTGCCCACGAGGGTTTGGATGAATGCCATCAGTAGAGAACACTCCGTTTGGACTGAAGTCTGGAGCCAAGTTGGTTCCGTTCACTTTTATCCCCAATACACCATCTGCTTCAGCTTTTACTGCAGCAATTGAATCAGGGTCTCCTAAACCTAAGGCCAACTGAGTTACAAGAGCATTATTGAGGCCAAACAGGTCTGCAAATTTAGGTTGAACATCTACAAGTGTAATTACCGTAGCTCCAGCTCCTTCATTAATTTGGGCAACCACACCTTTAATGATTTGGTTAAATGTGGCTCTTGCTGTAACAGTTTTTACAACTTCATTGGCAGAAAGAACATATTTGTCAGCTATAGGTACAGCCAAACCAATTGGAGCAGCTCCAGTACCAATGACTGTTGCAGCTGTTAAAACTGGCAGGTCGCTAGAAGTGGCAGGTCTTGACTGTCTGTATGGCTCTAAGGCTTGTCTTTGTGCAGCCGTTATTTGCTGGCTTGCTAGTAAGAAGTCAAAATTTGGACCCAAATCAGCCAAATCTTTGTCGTGCATCAAAATAGGATTCGGTCCAGCAGCATAAGCAATTTTTCTTTTATTGTATTCTGCTTCAGAAATTCCATAAACTGTATTGAACGGAGCTGGTAGTTGGGTTAGGCCGAAAAGGGCCGCATTTACACCCTGTAAAGCTGTATTTAATTGCTCAGCAGTTGCAGCATCTAATGCGGCTACGTTCCATTTTACAGCTCTGAAGTACGGAAGTAAAACCAATGGAGGTAATGTCATTACTACTCCTTTGGCACCTGTACCTGCTAATTGACTTAATGAACCAGCTAAAGCGTTTTGGAAATTACCTTGAGAGGTAATTGCAGCTTCGTTTACACCACCGCCAACCGCATAGCCAAGGGCATCGTTATTTCCTAACCAATAAGTATAGAAAGTAGGACTTGCTGCCAAGGCATCAGATAATACAGTAGAAGTACCTGGGCTACTTGCAAAACGTGCATATAATGGATTAGAACCAGCAAGAGCAGGGTCATTAATGTCCACAATTCTCATACCTGGTACAGCAAAATTGTTAAGTTGAGCCTTGTTACCAGCGTATGCAGTTGGCACTTCGCCTGCCAAAGGTCTTGGTCCCGGAATGCTAAGGTCTAATACATATCTCCCTAAAATGGTATTGTTAGGTCCAATTCCTGAATAACCATTTGGAGAATTGATGTCTGGTTGGTTAAAAGAAGCACCTCCAACTCCCGAAATTTGAAACTGAGTTCCTAGAAAGTTAGCGAATGAATGCGCTTGACCATTGGTGTAAAGCGCGCCATCCATATAACCAGCGGTAATGGAGTTACCAATACTTACATATTTGGTCAAAGTAACCGAGCCGTTTGTTCCAGAAGGGTCGGTTACCACTGGTAACGGGTTGTCGGCCTTTCTTTGCTCTACTAAAGTTTCTTCTTCATCGCAAGAGGTCATTAATGCCCCTGATGCTAATAAAGCGAATAAATATAATTTTAAGTTTTTCATTTTCATGTCGATTTATTTGAAGAATTCATCAAACGTGATTTGGAAATAGTAGATACCCCCAAGTGACGGGTTACCAAATGAAGTAGTGTATCTTTCATTCAATAGGTTGCTAGCACCAATTTTGAAAGTAGATTTCCAAGTTGGAACCTTATAGCTTACTTGTGCATCTAGTGTTCCGAATTCAGGAATTACACCAGTTCCGAAAGAAGACTCCCAAAGGAAGGCTTGCTGCCATCTGTAGGTAACGTTGAATCCAAGTCTGTCAGTAACTTTTCTGTTCGCAAACTTGACATTGTATCTGTATTTCGGAGTATTGTAACTCGCTGCAAAACCTTGTGCAATAAGGTCGTCTTGTGAAGTCAGTTCGTTGTAAGCAACGTTACCTCCAATTTCATAACCATTACCAATTTGATAGTCTAATTGAATAGCCCATCCTTGTGATTTTACTTTTCCGTCAGCATTAACATCGAAACCATAACGTTGAGTTGGAACAGTACCATCAACAATTTGTTGTCTTTGGGCAGGAGTTCCTGCTCCACTGTTCGGTTGTCTTAATCCATTGGGCACTGCTTGCGTAAAATCAATTTCAGCAATAAAGTCAGTGTAAGTACTATTATAGTAGTACGCATCTACAAGCAATTTTCCATCTGCAAATAGACCTTTATAGCCTACTTCGAAAGTGTTTACTTTTTCTGTTTTGAATTCGTTATTGACTCTATCTTCTATTACTAAATCTCCTTCGTTGCCAGATAATCTTGCTGCGTTTACACTTTGAGTAGTATAAACCGTGTTAGTTTTAAAATTGTAACGATCTACAAGCAAATCATTACTACCGATAAGTCTTCTGGATACTACGTCAAGGTCGATGAATTGATCTTGAGTGGTAGGGATTCTAAAACCTCGTTGGAATGAACCACGAACATTATGGTTATCGGCAATGGTGCCAACAGCGGAGAATCTAGGTGAGAACTGACCTTTGAAGTACTCATTCTTGTCGTAACGAACAGAACCTTGGAATGTTAAGTTATCATTGGCTACGCTTTTAGAGGCTTGCAAAAAGGCTCCGTACTCATTAAAACCAACTTCTGAACCATCGTTTTCTAAAGCGAAAAGAGTACCTTCAGAATAAAGTGCATATCTTCTAAAATTAGCTCCGACAATAACATCAGCGAAATCAATTCTTTCACTCAAGTTCCAGTTACCTTCCATATGGTATAGGTCTGTTTTATCTAGGAATTTAGCTCCCCCATCGGCAATAGAAATATCTCTAAATTGTATAAGGTTTCCATTTGCATCCTTAAAAGCTCCAAATAACTCATCTCCTGGCTTAGGCTGATTTAGGTCTGCGAAAGATCGAGCATTAACATGAGATTGCTCTATACTTTGTCCTGCCAATCTACTATTGGCAAAAGAACTTAAATAGTTTGGTAAGTAGTGCTTTTGATTGGTTAAAGATGCAAGTGTATTTGCCGCATAACTATCGCCAGAATTTTCTTGAGTAGTATAACCTCGCACATAGAACTCAGATCCTTTCAACTCTAATTTGGCTGTTGTGATACTGAAGTTATCAAGAACAAAACGGTCGTTAGCTGTATATACTGTGCTGCCCGATCCATAATTAAACTGGCCTAGTAATTCTAGGTTATCATTTAATCTGTAATGAAGGGCACCACCAATTTTCACGCTTTCAGTGGTGTTATCAACGAAAGATGACTCACTATACCCCTCAGGAGTAAAGTAGCCAGACATATCATCAGGGAAAAGAGATCTAATAGCACTTATTTGCGCTGCGGTCGCAATTTCACTCGGAGTAGCGTCAGGTTTGTTACCTGCGGCTATGGCACCATCGGCAATTCTTCCAACAGTAATTCCAAAATCACCATAAGTGTTTACACCATCATAAAAACGATTTCCATTTCTTTCAGAAGCACCTCTTTCAACTACACCTGGAGGGGCACCAGTAGCTAAGCCTTGGTCTCTGGTGTCAACACCTCTGAAATCATTAGCACGTAAATATGATGCAGTTACTTTAAAGGCTAATTTATTATCAAATGCTTTAGCGTAACGAAATCCATAATCTTGATACACGGATAAGTTATCGTCTCTTTCATCTACATGGTTTACGCCAGTTTTAGCATAAACACTCAACCCTTGGTATTCAAAAGGATTTTTAGACGTAAGTAGAAGGATACCATTAATGGCGTTTGGTCCATAAAGTGCAGAAGATGCACCTGGCTGTAATTCAGCAGACTCTAAATCTAGGTCGTTAATACCTACAATGTTTCCAACGGCAAAGTTGAGGCCTGGAGCTTGGTTGTCGATACCGTCAATCAGTTGTACAAATCGAGTGTTACCATTTGCACCAAACCCTCGTGTGTTAATGGATTTAAATGTGATACTCTGAGTACTAAAGTCTACCCCTTTTAACGTAGCTAAACCTTCATAAAATGAGGCAGCAGCGGTGTTTCTAATGTCTAGGATGTCTAGTTTTTCAATTGAAACGGGTGATCTTAAGATACTTTCTTCTACTCTTGAAGCAGATACTACCACATCTTGTCCGAATATAACTTGCTCTTCCATTTTAATCTCAAGCCCAGTTACATTGGCTTCAGTAATGGATATTTCTTGAGGGGTATAACCCACATAAGAAAAAATAAGTGTTAAAGGCGCTGATTGGTTTACCGTAAGACTAAAGTCTCCTTTGGCGTTTGTAATCGTTCCTATTACCTTGTCTTTTACCCTGATGTTTACACCGGGTAGGCTTTCACCAGAAGCGGCATCTGCCACTCGGCCTGAGATTGAAACTTGTGATTGACCATAAACTGCAACGGTCTGCATGATCAAAAATACAAGCGCCAGTCCCTTCAAAATTCTCTTCATCTTCATCATCTTATTCTGAGTTTGGAAACAAATTAAGTTTGGCTTGTTAGTATAAATACGGTGCGAATCGCATCGTCTATCTCAAAAATACAATGTTTTGTAAGTTTAAAAAGGGTTTACGGGAAAAAATATTCGTCATGCATACTAAATTCAGTAACCCTCTGCACCATTGATAGACAGTTTTAATTATTGTTGGCCGCCTTTTTTAGCTTCTTCTTCAAGGTGCTTTACCAGCTTATCGCATAGGCGGTTCATTGCGGTAGACATGAATTCATCACCTGTTGAGTTAAGTATGCTTTGGGCTAAACCACCAAGGCAGTCAACATAGAATCTTTTCATCTCATCAATAGGCATTTCCTTGTTCCAGAGGTCTATTCTCAAGGTGTTTTGAGTATTATGATCCCAAATGTTTAGGCTTACCGATTTGGTTTCTTCTTCTCCATCACCTTCCTTTTCGGTGGCATCCCAGTAAATTTTTTCAGGAATGTTCTCACTATCTAATACTACCCTAAGTTTAATTTCTGATTCCTTCATGTGCGTGTTTTTTTGTCAAAGATATACCTTGACGGATTAGAATGAATTTAATTTTGATTTGAGGTATTTTAATTATGCGATTCTGTCTTGATTTTCACGTAAACGTCTTTCTTACGTTTATCTTGAATTTTGATACTTATCACAAGTTAATCAGTACGCGATATCGCTAATTTGACGATGTTACCCATCGATTATACTTACATAATGATTATTAAAGTTTGCTAAAGCTATAGCCGTAGTTGAATACCAATATTGATTTAGTTTTCAATCGTTGTATTGTGTCATCGTTTTTGAAATTCCAATGGTACAGAATGAGTATATCATTTCGATGGCCTTGTCCATGGCAAACGGAAGTTCTTCGAATTCGTTTTTACTGAACGGGCTTAATACATAGTCTACTTGCCTTCCTTTTGAGAAATCATCTCCAATACCAAACTTGAGTCGAGGGTAGTTTTGTCCTCCGCATAATTCTTCAATGTTCTTTAGGCCATTGTGCCCAGCGCTTGATCCTCTCGCTCTCATTCTGAGTTTAGCAAATGGAATGGCCAGATCATCTACTATAACAAGAACATTCTCAACGGGTATTTTTAACTCTTGCATCCAGAATTTTACCGCCTTGCCACTCAAGTTCATATAAGTGGTGGGTTTTATCATGTGGACTGCTCTGCCTTTGTGTTTAAATTCAGAGTGGTAAGCGAGTCGATTAATTTCAAATGAAACGCCTTTGGCATCGGCTAGCCTATCTAATGTTAGAAAGCCGATATTATGCCTTGTTAGCTCATATTCAGGCCCAATGTTTCCAAGTCCAACAATGAGATACTTCATCTTAATGTTTTTTAATTTGTATGTATTTTTAATACCTACGCAAATAAAAAAATCCCGCCTTTAAAAGGCAGGATTTTCATGTTTTCAAATAAGAATTTTTTATTCAGCAGATTCAGTTGCTTCAGAAGCACCTTCTTCACCGTTTTCCTCTTCCTCTTCCTCGTCAGTTAATCCAGCGCCTCTTAGTGCTCTTGGAATTGCTACAGAAGCGATAGTTACTAATGGGCTGTTTTGGATTTCAAAACCTTCAGTAGTTAATGCACCAACTTTTGTTGATTTACCAAGTTTCAACTTAGAAATATCTACTAAGATTGAGTCTGGCATATCCTTAGGTAATGCTTTTACTAATAATTTTGGTCTCTTAATCACCAAAGCACCACCGTTGATTACACCAGGTGCTGTACCTTCCATTTTTACAGGGATTTCCATTTTGATGTACTTTCCTTTGAACAACTGTAAGAAGTCAACATGCAAAAGCATATCGCTTACTGGGTGGTATTGCGAATCTTGAACAATGGCTTCGAATATTTCGCCTTCAACATTCAAGGTGATGAAACATGGCTCAGGAGTATAAAGTACCTCACGGAACTGAATAACAGGTGCATAGAAATGCAACTGATCATCACCGCCATAAAGTACACATGGAACCTGACCTTCGAGTCTAAGCCTTTTTGACTCAGTCTTACCGAGATTTGCTCTTTTAAACCCTATAATCTCTACTTTTCTCATAATATGTATTTGTTAAATAAATAGCTCGCTAATAGACCCATCGTGGGTTACACTCTTAATGGCTTTTGCGAAAAGCTCGGCAACAGTGAGTACCTTGATTTTGTCTGATTGTTGTTGTAAGGGAATGGTGTCTGTCACTACCAATTCTTCCAAAACAGAATTATTAATATTGTCATAGGCCTTGCCAGATAATACTGGGTGAGTACAGAATGCTCTAACTGAAAGGGCGCCTTCCTCTAAAATGATTTTGGCTGCTTTACAGATTGTGCCTGCTGTATCTACAAGGTCATCTACTAAAATCACGTTTTTGCCTTCTACGTTACCGATAATTCTCATTTCGGCTACTTCGTTGGCTTTTGTACGGTGCTTATCGATTACCACCATTTCAGCATTGAAATGCTGTGCGAAAGCCCTTGTTCTTTTTACGCCCCCAACATCCGGAGAAGCAAAAAGAAGGTTGTCTAAGTTCAGTTTTCTGATGTAAGGAACGAATACCGCTGCTCCATCTAAATGATCTACTGGAATGTCGAAGAAACCTTGAATTTGCCCTGCGTGTAAATCGCAAGTCATGATTCTATCGGCACCTGCAGCCGTAAGAATATTGGCCACCAATTTCGCTCCAATCGCCACTCTCGGTTTATCTTTTCTGTCCTGACGGGCATAACCGAAATATGGAATTACTGCAATTGCTTTGTAAGCACTCGCTCTTTTTGCTGCGTCAATCATCAAGCAAAGCTCAAATAGATTGTCAGAAGGAGGGATGGTAGATTGAATTAAAAACACTCTATTACCTCTTACCGATTCAGTATAATAAGGGGAGAACTCTCCATCACTGAACTTTTGAAGTTCTACAGATCCCAATGATTTACCGTAGAATTCGGCAATCATCTTTCCAAGATAGGCTGATTCAGTTCCGGCAAATAGTTGGTTATCCATGATCTTAGGCTTTTGAGCTTTGAAAATTGAACCGCAAAAGTAAAAAGATTTATGTTAAAAACAGCGGTATGCCTTCAGATCATTTTTTATTTCTCTCAAATTTATTGAATGTCTTTATAAGTTGGCGAAAGAGGAGCGTAATTACCGTAACTATTTGTATTTCGGTGAATTAAGGTCGAAGAAATCTCCTCGCGTTTTATCCAAAGCTTCTGAAACCAGCGCAAAGCTTTTTGGCGATGCCTTGAGGTTGATGAATTTGCTCACAATGTTGCTCTGTTTGTAAATAATGAAAGTGTTTTCAACTGCTGGATTGATCTTGTTCATGTCAATTTCAGAAGCCTGGTCTGAAAAAGAGGGGACAAAGGTGAGTGCTACTTTTTGCAGGTTCAGTGTTTTGCCGATGTTTTCCAAGTGAGTAATCAGTTTGTCATTGCTTTGGCCTAGCTCATTACCATAAACAAAATAAGCTTTGAGGTATTTTTGCCTTTCAAAACTTTCTCTTTCTAAGTACACCAACCATTTCTTTACCTCTTCCCAGTCTGTGTGCTTCCCAACAAAATAAAGAATGCCTTGGTAGCGTCCATATTTACAAATTGGGCAGGTTTTGGTGCTTCGATCTGGCCCCCAAGCATGATAAGGTGTGAATGAGATTACATCTTCACCAATATTTCTTCCAGAGGTTGCTTGTCTATTATTGGCAGTTGGATAATTAGGGATATTCAACCCAAGAATAATGTTGTGTTCTGCAATATGTAAATCACCCTTTTGCAAAAGGCGCAACACACCGCTTCCACCACGGTTGGGCATTGCCTTTCTCTTTTCGCTGGTGAGTAGCGGATCATCATCAAAAACGAATTCATCTATATAGTATTCATTGATATCGTTTGGTTCTTTAATGGAAGGGTGAATGTGAGCTGGGTCTTCACGGTTTGGGTAAGTAGCGGGACGAACGGTATAGATCGCGTATTTTCCATTTTCGTCTGATTTTACCCAACTACGGATGTAGCCATGCCTTGCCACCTTTTGATCCAAGTCTTTTCTGTTTGAATAAACTCCCTTTGTATCAGTTTGATAATAGTAAAGGATAACGTTTGGGGCGGGGGTGATGCCGTCTTGCTGCAATATGGTTCCAGTGATTAATAGTTTCTGGCCTTCCTCTAACCAGCCCGGACTCGTGTCAATGGATGGGATGTGTTTTGGCATTCCTATGTACATGAAATCACCGTTCTCGAAAGGTCCACCTATTAGTTTACTAGACTGGCCTTTACAGTTGAAAAGAAAAACGACAAGCAGAATTGGATAGAGATACAGTTTTCGACTCATGACTTTTTTCAAGCAATAAGCTTCGGAAATGAAGGTTTGTCAAACCGAATAGGCTGTCCTGTTAATTTTTTAAGCTAACCTGATGAGTGTTGAGTAAGGCTTTGAATGCTTGGCTGTAATTTCTGCTCATTCTTGTTGAAGCACCGTTGCTGAGCCTAATGTCATAATCTCCATTCAGCCTTGATTTGTAGGAGGACACTCCATTCATATTTATGATCGTGGATTTATGAACCCGAACAAATATAGAAGGGTCCAATTTTTCAGACATTGACTTTAGTGTTTCAGTATGGAGGAAATTCCCTTTTGAAGTGATCAGCTTTACATAGGGGCTGGCCGCTTCAATGGACTGTATCTCGCTCACATTTAATACAGAGGTTTCGTTTGCCAAGCTTACAGAAATGGTTTTGGCATAAGTGGGTGATTCCGCGATTTCTGAAACAGCGGGAGTTGCCGTTTTTCTGCTGTAATGAAAAACAGCAACTAATGAGTAAATGGCTAAACCAACATACAAGTGTTCAGATAAGCCATAAAACAAGACTCTATTGAATGTGTAGACGTGGCTAAAGAACAGAGTGGATACTAAGTTGACGATTAATGGGAATAGTAAAAAGTGAATTGCACTGACCACTATTATTGAACCAATCATCACGGTTAAATTTTTGAATCTACTGCCAGTCTGAAAGGCCTTTAATCCTTTCAGTTGGAAAATGGAAAGTGGTAAGAATAGCACCCAAAAAGAATTGTAAAGGAGTGACTCTGTGGCTTGAAAATTATAGTCCTTCAAAACTGAATGAAGAAAATCTTGGCCTAGACCTACCAAAAGAACCAGCGTCAATAATCCAAAGCCCAAATATAGCTTTGTGTGTCGCTGAATATGTTTGGAGAATGTACCGATCATTTTAATGCTTGAAATGCTTGCCTCCTTTTTACGTGATAACCGCAGTGAATGATTTACTGTCTTAAATTAGTGATTTAGGTGCGTTTTTGTAGCTGATTGAACACAAAAAAAGCCACACTTTCGTGCAGCCTTTGAATATGCTTTTAAGATGTTTGGTCAATTAAGCCAAAGTACCTTCTAATTTCGAAGTTAAAGTTCCTTTTGGAACAGCACCAATAACGCTGTCTACTTGCTCCCCACCTTTGAAGTAAAGAAGTGCTGGAATAGAACGGATACCATATTTCATTGAAATGTTAGGGTTAGCATCAACATCTACTTTACCAACTACGGCTTTCCCTTCGTATTCACCTGCGATTTCTTCAACCACCGGGCCTACCATTCTACACGGGCCACACCATGCCGCCCAAAAATCTACCAATACTGGTTTGTCTGATTTTAATACTAACTCTTCAAAGTTAGCGTCTGTAATTTCAATTGCTTTTGCCATTATATATTTGTTAAGTTCCTTATTTCTCTTGTTGCAGGTTGACAACAAAACTAATTAAAAAGTTCAAAATGACAGCCAAAACCAAGGCGACTCTTCATTGCCATTCTAAATAGTCTATTGACCGCGTTTATTTAAGTCCTCTAATTCGTGATTAAACTGGCGGAATTAGCGTATTTCTTCAATGTTCTAATGAGGTTACTATTTGGGTCAACTTTTACCTTTCTACTTAAAAGTTCTACACTTAGGTTCTCAGATTTTTCTACCAACTGAATTCTAAGCTCTGTATTTCCTTCATGCTCTTTTGTTAATTTCATGATCGTATCAATCAACTCTTGGTCGACATCTCTGGCATTAATACTCACTTTAATTCCTTTCGCCCTTTTCTCTCTTAATTCACTTAAAAGAGAAATGGCAGCTACTTGTAACTCCCAATCTTCTGGAGTAGGGGTGATGTGCGGATTATCTCGAATTTCATTTTTCTTTCGCCAGTTCAATTCCACCCTTCCTGTGATAAATAGAAATTCCCCCGGTCTTAAATACTGCGCATGATTCATGTATTTTTCGCCCATCAAGAAGAGCTCAACAGAACTGTTGTAATCTTCAATGCTAAGAATGGCAAAAGGTTTTCCGTTCTTCGTTTGTCCATTCCGAACCCCACTGACGATGCCACCAATGGAAATATCTTGGTTGGGATATCTCTTAATTTCACCCACTGGTTTACAGAAGCTTTCTAACTCTACTTCAAACTGATTAAGCGGGTGACCTGAAATATAGAAGCCGACCACATCTTTCTCAATTTTGAGCTTTTCCATTTCACTGAATGGTTCACATATGGATACACTTGGAAGCGGTGTGGCCACATTGCTATCGCCTCCAAAAAGAGAAACCTGAGCCGCATCTTTTTCAGCTTGCTTGGCATTGGCGTAACGAATTACTTTTTCTAATAGCGTTTGCTCATTTTCTGGAGCGTATAAATACTGTCTTCTGTGATAATCTTCAAAGCAATCGAAACCACCAGCCATGGCCAGAGATTCACAGTTCTTTTTGTTTACCGCTCTTAGGTTTACTCTTTCAGCAAACTCGAAAATATTATGGTAAGGCCCGTCTTCTTTTCTTCCTTCAATAATCGATTCAATGGCGGCTTCACCAACCCCTTTAATCGCACCCATTCCAAAGCGAATTTCGCCTTTGGCGTTTACTGTAAACTTGTAGTTCGATTCGTTAACATCTGGCCCCAAAACTGAAATGCCCATGCGCTGGCATTCTTCCATAAAGAAAGTCACCTGCTTAATGTCGTTCATGTTGTTACTAAGCACCGAAGCCATGTATTCAGCAGGATAATGTGCTTTTAGGTAGGCCGTTTGAAAGGCTACATAAGCGTAACAGGTAGAGTGTGATTTGTTAAAGGCGTAGGACGCAAATGCCTCCCAATCCTTCCAGATTTTCTCCAGTTTATCAGCTGCATGACCTTTTTCAACTGCCTGCCCAACAAATTTGGGTTTCAGCTGATCGAGCAACTGACGGTTTTTCTTACCCATCGCCTTACGCAAAACATCTGCCTCACCTTTGGTAAAGCCAGCGAGTTTCTGCGAAAGCAACATCACTTGCTCTTGATAGACCGTAATACCGTAAGTTTCCTCAAGGTATTCCTTCATGTCCTCCAAATCGTAGGTGATTTCTTCGTCACCGTGTTTTCTTCGAACAAAAGAAGGGATGTATTCTAGTGGCCCCGGTCGGTACAGGGCGTTCATGGCAATTAAATCAGCAAAAGCGGTGGGCTTGAGGTCACGCAAATACTTCTGCATTCCGTTGGATTCGTATTGGAAAATACCAACCGTTTCACCGCGCTGGAAAAGCCCGTAAGTAAGCTGATCGTCCAGAGGGAAATCATCTGGAATTAGATCAATATTGTGGCGCTCCTTTACGTTCTTTACCGCATCCTTAATAAGGGTGAGGGTTTTTAGACCCAAGAAGTCCATTTTGAGCAAGCCCGCATTTTCTACCACGGCATTATCGAACTGAGTACACCACATGTCCGAATCTTTGGCTACTGCCACTGGTGCAAAATTGGTAATGTCGTCTGGCGTAATAATTACTCCGCAAGCGTGAATTCCAGTGTTTCTAACCGAGCCTTCAAGAATTCGAGCTTGGTTTAAAACCCTAGCCAGTTCGTCATTTCCATGTGAAATCCTGATCAGTTCTTGGGCTAGTGCTACTTGATCTCCTTTCAGTTTATCCTTTAACTCCTTTTCGCTAAAGGCGAATAGTTTGGCTAAAGTAGTGTCTGGAACCAGCTTGGCAATCCTGTCGGCATCGGGCAAGGGAAGTTCCATTACCCTTGCTGTATCTCGAATGGAAGATTTGGCCGCCATACTACCATAGGTAATGATTTGGGCTACCTGATTTTTGCCGTATTTATTGATTACATAGTCAATTACTTTTTGGCGCCCTTCATCATCAAAATCAATATCAATATCGGGAAGTGAAACCCTGTCTGGGTTAAGGAAACGCTCAAAAAGGAGATCATACTTAATAGGATCGACATTTGTAATTCCTATACAATAGGCAACTGCCGAACCTGCTGCCGAACCCCTTCCTGGCCCAACGGAAACGTCCATTTCCTTGGCCTTGTTAGTGAAATCTTGAACAATAAGAAAGTAACCAGGGTAGCCTGTATTGGCAATGGTTTCTAGCTCAAAATCTAGTCGCTCCTTAATTTCTTCGGTGATTTTACCATAGCGTTTTTTGGCACCTTCATAAGTAAGATGACGTAAGAATGCGTTTTCGCCACGTTTCCCACCATCGGCATCGTCTTCCTTCGAAATAAATTCTTCAGGAATATCGAATTTAGGCAGAAGTACATCGCGCTCTAGCTTGTAAGATTCTATTTTCTCAACAATTTCGTTGGTGTTCGAAATGGCTTCGGGCAAATCGGTGAAGAGCTTTTTCATCTCTTCAGGCGACTTGATGTAGAATTCATCGTTCGGGAAACCGTATCTAAACTCTCTTCCGCGTTTCCCAATATATTTTTTAGGCTTACTTACCGATTCAGCATCTTTAACACAAAGCAAAATGTCGTGTGCTACGGCCTGCTCTTTCTTAGTGTAGTAAGTATTGTTGGTAGCAATGTATTTGACATTGTGTTTCTCACAGAACTGAAGTAAAATTTGATTTACGTGGTCTTCTTCTGGAATACCATGTCGGTTGATTTCAACATAGAAATCATCGCCAAACTGTTCTTTCCACCATACAAAAGCTTCTTCTGCTTGGGTTTCGCCTACATTTAGAATGAGGTAAGGTACTTCGCCCCAAAGTCCACCTGTAGTAGCAATCAAATCACCTTTATACTTTACTAAATCGTCTTTGTCAATTCTTGGGAGGTAGTAAAAACCTTCGGTATAGGCGATGGAAGCCAGCTTAACTAGGTTGTGGTAACCTTTTTTATTTTTGGCCAATAACACGCTTTGGTTACCGTTGTCTTGCAGTTTTTTATTGCTTCTGTCGGTACAGATGTTAAACTCACAGCCTACAATTGGAGTGATTCCTGCCGACAGGGCTGCTTTTACAAAAGTAAATGCGCCCATCATGTTTCCATGATCCGTCATTGCAATGGCTGGCATTCCCATTTCCTTGGCAGTATTCACCATGGCGGTGAGTTCGGAGGTGGCCTGCAAAATGGAAAACTGTGAATGACAGTGTAAATGTGAAAAAGGAACTTCCTTTAAATCGGAAAGGGTTTCTTTGTCGATTTTGCCAATGCCACCTGCACTTTCTTGTTCATCTGTTTTAGCGAAATTGGCTGCATCAAGTTCTGGGGCTTCGTATTTAATTTCCGATAAACGAATGCCTTCTAAGGGAGGAACTACGCTGTGTTCTAATAGCCCGAAGAAACAACGAGCAGTCGCATCAACATCATAAGCCGCATCATGGGCATCGTCAAAGCCTTTCCCGAAGAGTTTGAAGTGTAGTTCTGTAAGGGTAGGCCATTTAAATTTCCCACCTTTTCCGCCCGGAATAGCACAGAAGTCGGTAGCTACGTTTTTGGTATCAATATTTTCTACACCTTCGAGCTTATTGTCTTGTTCGGTACGTAGGTATTCTGCTCCAACAATATTTAAATCGAACTCAATATTATGCCCAACCGCAATTTTGGTTTTGTTGAGGTCTTCCGTGAAAGCTTTTAGAACCTCATTAAGGTCGTAACCTTCCTCCATTGCTCTTTCCGTAGAAATGCCATGGATTTGCTGAGAGTTATAAGGAATGGTGAAGCCATCGGGCTTTACAATAAAATTTTGAGCCGAAATCAGTCTTCCGTAACCATCGTGCAGCTGCCAAGCGAGCTGAACCAATCGGGGCCAGTTCTCTAAATCACTTACCGGAGCGTTATAGTTTTTAGGTAAACCAGTGGTTTCGGTATCAAATATCAGGTACATAGGCTGTTAGTCGGAATGACGATTTTTCGATCGGAAATAATAGACTAAAGTACGGAAAATGATGGAAAGGTGGAGGGCTATTTGAAAAGTCTTGGAAGGCTCTTTCTGAAAAACAGAAGGGAATTTTTGAAACGGAAAAGCCATTGCGGAGTATTGATTATTTTTCATGTTGAAGCTTATTAGGGCTAAAACGCCCAGTTTCTTTCTCTGAGGCACGAAGGGTCTAGAAATTATAATACTAAATGTGGGGCTTTCTGCTCTGTACTAGTCGTTGCGTCTCGCTGCGACTCTCTAAATCACTCGATATAAAAGCTTATTACAATAATTCCCTTTTGAGTTTTATGAAATTTAAACCGTTGAAAGGGCATTTTATGCTTTATACCTCACAGTTCAAACCTCCGTGCTTGGTCTCAGCGAAACGCTAAAACCAGTGAATACCGTAAGAGTCTGTCTGTTCGGAGAAGCGGTGCTAGGGATGAACAGATTCTCGCGGTTGGTTATTTCTCTATCGCGAAATACTCTCCCTCAGAATGACGGTGAGCGAGAGGGCTGAGGTTACGCACAACTGATTCCTGATTCCCGATTTCTAATTTCTGATAACCAATAACTCTTAACTAATCTCTAACTCCCTTAAACCAATAAATCCCCACTCATTTCAAATATTCTAAGCTTAACAAATTTGGAGGCATAATGCTTTGGTTTTAGTGGTATATTCAGCCAAACCTTAATAACAAAAGATGAAGAGATCACTTAAAATACTATTCGCTTTGCTATTTCTGGCATGCTTTTCTTTGAGCGCACAGAAAATTCCCCACCCAAGGGAAACCTTTGGCCATGAAGTGGGTGCCGACTATAAACTGGCCGACTATGACCAAATGTTGGAGTATTACGACAAACTAGCCGCTTCTACCGACCGTGTTCAAATGATCGAGATTGGAAAGTCCGTAATGGGACGTCCGATGAAGCTCGTGTTTATTTCAAATGAAGAAAACATGAAGCAACTGGAGCGATGGAGAGAAATAAGTGAAAAACTTTCTAGAGCCGAAATTACAGAAGCTGAAGCCAGAAGATTATCAAAGGATGGAAAAGCCATTGTTTGGTTTGACGGTGGAATGCACGCTACAGAAAGAGCGCATGCGCAAATGACTTCTGAACTAATGTGGAGAATAGCTTCTGAAGAGTCGGAAGAAATGCAAAAAATTAGAGACAATGTAATTACCCTAGTAGTGCCAGTAATCAACCCTGACGGTGTTGATATTGTGGTAGACTGGTATAGAAAAACTTTGGGAACACCTTATGAGAGCTCTGGTCCTCCAATCCTTTATCAAAAATATGTAGGTCACGATAACAACCGCGACTGGTTTATGAACAACATGCCTGAAACTAAGGCAGTAACCACAGTACTTTATAACCAGTGGTATCCGCAAATTGTGCATAACCATCACCAAACGGCCCCAAGAGGAGCAATGATTTTTATTCCTCCTTTCCGTAGCCCAGTAAACCAGAAAATTCACCCTGGAATTACTACAGGGGTTAACTTGGTAGGTACAGCCATGGCCAATCGTTTTGCCATGAAAAAAATGACAGGTGCAATTGCACATACTTCATTTAGTATGTTCTGGAATGGCGGTATGAGAACAACCCCTTATTACCATAACCAAATTGGTATTTTAACGGAAACTGCTCAGCCAACACCAACACCAACGGAATACCCTGTAGACAGAATGCCATCAGTAGTAGGAGGCAAGCCAGCGAATGCTACTGAGATTTTCTACCCTTATCCTTATAAAGGTGGAACGATGACTTTCAGAATGGCGGTAGACTATATGCTTGAGTCGTCAATGGCGGTGCTTGATTTGGCTGCTGACAAAAAGGATGAATTCCTTTGGAACATTTATAGCATGGGGCGCGATGCGATTGAAGATAAGGAAGGTGCTTTTGCTTATGTAATTCCTAAAGATCAGTGGAACCCAAGTGAAGCGATGAACCTTACTAACATTTTAATGCAAGGAGGTTTAGAGGCAAAAATGGCAACAAGTACATTTAGCGTAAATGGAAAAAGCTATGAAGCTGGCTCTGTGATTTTCTACGGAGCGCAGTCTTTTCGCCCTTATTTGGCCGACTTAATGGAGAAGCAAGTGTATCCAGATCAATTCCAATACCCTGGTGGACCGCCAATGCCACCTTATGATTTGGCCGGATGGACGCTGCCTATGCAAATGGGGGTAACTGTAGATCGTATTACAGAGAACTTTAATGCTTCTACTTCTGATATTACCGAAAAACTTAAGCCAGTGGCTGGTGCTGTTTCGGGCAATGGAAAATACGGTTATGCATTCTCTAACAAAGATAACCTGAGCGCAAAGGCCATTAACCGTTTACAAAAAGCAGGGTATACGGTAAGTATTCTTAAAGAAGCAACAGACGGCATGGAAGCTGGCTCTGTTTTGGTGCGAAGCAAAAGAGGCTTGGAGGATAAGGTAAAGGAGATTAGTACCGAAATGGGGCTTAACTTCAATGGTATTGACAAAAAGCCAAGTGTTGAAACTGCTGAATTGAACAAAGTTAAAATTGGTATTTACAAATCTTGGCAAGCCAATATGGATGAAGGCTGGAGCCGTTGGATGTTCGAGCAATTTGAATTCGATTTAGACACCCTTCATAATGCTGAAATCAAAAATGCTGACTTGTCTCAGTACAGCGCTATTATTATGCCTTCTCAGAGTCCTCGTGGAATTAAAGATGGATCGAACAGAATGCCTGAGAACCTTCGTGGAGGTATTGGCGAAGAAGGTGTAGCCAAATTAGATGCTTATGCTAAAAATGGCGGTGCAATTATATTCTTTGACGATGCTAGTAATTTTGCCATTGAGGAATTTAAATTACCAGTAACGAATGTATTGAAAGAGCTTAAATCTTCTGAATTCTTTATTCCAGGTTCATTAATCCGTACCGACATCATGACTGATCATCCGCTTGCCTTCGGTATGCAACCACAGGTGGCCGCCTCATTTGATAATGGGCGAGCGTTTAAGGTGAATGCTGGTGCCGAAGGAATTGAGGAGGTAGCACGCTATGCTTCTAAGGATTTACTTATGAGTGGTTGGGCAATGGGAGAAGATAAGTACTTGGCGAATACATCAGCCATGCTCAATGTGAACTATGGTAATGGTGATTTGGTATTGTTCGGTTTTGGTCCGCAATTCCGTGGTCAGCCTAGAGGAACTTATAAATTGATTTTCAACTCTATTTATATGGGTGCTGAAAAGAAGTCGATTAAAATGAATAAAAAATAAGGAGATCAAAATTCATCTAAAAGCCCTGCCGTTTTTTGAAATGGCAGGGCTTTTTTTATGTCCTTTTCTTCTTAAGATTTTGAGCTAAAAATCGGACAGATATAAACTAAAGATAATTGAATGACACTGTTTTTCATCCTGAGTGAAACGAAGGAACTAGAAACAGCATCACGCAAATCAAGACAATTAGACCCTTCCTCCGAAGTTTCGGAGCCAGGAAAGGAAAATAAGCCTCTTTATGTTAAATAATCATCATCATTAATTTGGTTTAGGCCATGGTCTTAAGGGCAAAAAAATAACCCCTCAATTACGAGCGGTTTCAGTTCCTATTTTAAAGACTTAGGTTGTCGTCATTGTGCTACTGTGCATCCCATTTTATAGCGACTTGGGGCTGTCATTTGTGTACTTAAACAGATTTGGGAGTTAAAAGTTTCCTTTATCCTTAGATTTTTGAAAATAAAAAAGGGTTGAACGTCAGTCCAACCCTTCTCTTCAATATTATATAATGTGCTTAACCGATTTTCTCGATCAAGTCAGCAGCTCTATTAGAGTAGCCCGCCTCGTTATCGTACCAACCTACCACTTTAACAAGTGTTCCTTGCGCTGAAGTAAGCTGAGAATCGAAAATGTTTGAGTGAGGGTTTCCAACGATATCGATAGAAACGATCGGATCTTCTGTGTACTCAAGAATGCCTTTCATTGGGCCTTCAGCCGCAGCTTTCATTGCAGCGTTTACTTCTTCTTTAGTCACTTCTCTTTTCAATACCACAGTAAGGTCAGTTAAAGAGCCATCAGGAATTGGAACACGTAAAGCGATACCGTCTAATTTTCCTTTTAGGTGAGGTAACACCAAACCCACTGCTTTTGCAGCTCCAGTAGAGGTAGGGATGATAGAAACCGCGCCAGCTCTTGCTCTTCTCAAATCAGAGTGAGGTGCATCTTGAATACGTTGGTCAGAAGTGTAAGCGTGTACAGTTGAAATATAACCGTGTACAATTCCGAAATTATCATCTAAAACTTTGGCCATAGGAGCCAAGCAGTTAGTAGTACATGATGCGTTTGAAAGAATAGTTTCTTCGCCAGTCATGCTGTCTTCGTTAACACCCAAAACAACGGTTGGGATGTTACCTTTTGCAGGAGCAGAGATAACTACTTTTCTAGCACCAGCCTTTAAGTGTCCACCAGCACCTTCTTCATCCACAAATCTACCAGTAGACTCAAGAACAACATCAACACCTAGTTCACCCCAAGGAAGGTTAGCAGGTTCTCTTTCAGCATAGATTTTGATTTCTTTGCCATTTACTACAATACCATCTTTAGTAGAAGTTACAGTTCCATCGAATCTTCCATGAACTGAATCGTACTTTAAAAGGTGGGCTAAAGTTGCGGTGTCAGTTAAGTCATTGATCGCTACAACTTCGATGTTTTCTTTGGCCAACAATACTTTGAAAGTCAATCTTCCGATCCTTCCGAAGCCGTTGATCGCTACTTTGGTTTTAGACATATCTAGAAAGTTAATTTATGTGATTCTAAAAAGTGGTGCAAAGGTAACTAAGCCTTCTGCTATATCCAATACAATCGAATGAAGTTGCGCATAGTTCCATCAAAATGGTTGAATTTTTTTGAAGAAAATATTTTTGCAATTAAAATGGACTACTATATTTGCACCACGAAAAAAATGGTCCGTTCGTCTAGGGGTTAGGACACTGGGTTTTCATCTCAGCAACAGGGGTTCGATTCCCCTACGGACTACTTTCAAAAGCTCAGCAATATTGCTGAGCTTTTTTGTTTTAATGACTTTAAAGTATGGGGGAACCCACCCCGTAAGCTGGCCTAATTATAAACTCTTTCACCGGAAGAGTTATTAATCTTCATCCAGCGTAATTTCTTCTAGCACTCGATTTCCCCAACCACCGTATCGTCCGACAGACTCAATGTAATTGGTAAGTTCAACATCACTGTAGGCACATCCGTCATAAATTTCCGCTCCTAGTTCAACCAGTTCCCAATCATTTTCGATCAGGTGCCAACTGAATTGGTGTGATGCATTGGTATTGTAGCCTGCATAGCCCTGTCCCAGTTGTCCTAATGGGAACATGTTTCGCTGTTCAAGCGGTAGACTGAGTTGATCAAGGCATTGCTGAATCACCGCAGCATCGGCTGTTGCGGCAACGAAACTGCTGTCCTGCCAGCGGCCATGGGTTTCGCTAGGGCAGCTACTAAATCGGAAATATCGCCATTCAGGGTTTAGCTCATTTTTATCTCCATCGTCATTGCTGCAGCCTACCACCATTAGGGCTGCACAAAAGAAAATTAGTGTTTTTATATTCATAAAGTTTTTGACACAAAGAGAAGAAGAGGGGTTGTAAAGTATCGTTTTCTTTTCTCCCCAAATTGCAGATTCCAAATTGGAGCTTCTCACATGCTCATTTTGATAGGGGGTGAAAAGAAAGAAGAGCTCGACATTGCCGAACTCTTCATCTTTGCTGAACAAATTAAAACTACTTACTTCATTTCTCATAAGCAGGCACAAGCGTTATTTTACTGCGTATTACACTTGATCCGCTTTATAACCAGCGTTTTCCACTGCGATCTTGATTTTTGAAGCATCCACCTGTCCCTTTACCGTAAGCGTTTTTGAGGGGTTGTCGATGTCTACTTCCCAATTGTTTTTGCCCACTGCTTCGTCAAGAAATGGAGTAACATTGGCCACGCAACCTGAACACTTTATTGTTGTTTTGAATTTTAAACTTTCCATTTTTTTACTACTTTTTTGATTTTATTAAATGATTTTTCTTTTCACTCAATTAACGAAGATGAGGGCTTTTGGCTTTGCATAATTCCCGAGATTACTTATATAATTGTTGTTTTAACCTACTCTAGGCCCTTTCTGAACTGGTTGAGTTGAGGTGATTTATACCAACTCAATCTTAGATCAGATAAGAACAGTTGCTAGGCAAGCTGTGGCTACTACATTACCAATAAGGAGTACTATTGATTTTTTCATCGATCTCGTTGTTGAATGACTCAATTGATAGATCAAAGATAGTGGAGTGTCTGCCTCTGGCTCTTGCGCAATAACAGGATTGAATTACATTATTTACAGCACCCCGCGCTGGGGAGGGTTGGCTTGCTTGAAAATTGATAAACAGTGATCACTACAAAAATAAAAGGCCTTATCCTGATGCTTGTATCTTAGTGCTTCTTCAGGTGTCACAATCAGCATTTGACAAATAGGGTCTCTCATTTGATCTTGTTCGTTTGGAGCCGGGCTGAGTAACCTAAAAACCTTGACCTTAGATGAGAAGTTCTTGAATTCAAAGTGCCCCAAATCGATAAGTTGATAAGCATTGGTGTTTTTGAGCTGCCATGCAAAAGATTCAGAGCAGCGTACTTCTCCCGCTTTTGCTGTTGCAGCAATCCGGGCGGCAATATTAATTGTTGAGCCAAAAAAGCGACCCTCTTTTTCGACTATTTTACCATAATGGATTCCCGCATGAATCGGTAGAAATAAATTCTCTTTCTTCGTGAGCTCATTTAATTGGAGTGCGGTGGCAGCAAGATCGTCAACTACCGTTGAACAGACCACAACTTGGTCTCCAATTCGCTCTGCAAGGTAGCTTTCCCCCATCAGCGAAGATTCGACCAACTGAATATATCGGTCAACAATCTTTGAAGCAGAATCACCACCATGCACTTCTGTCATGGCGGTGTATCCTGTTAAATCTGCGATCAAAATAGCAAGGTCTTTCTCCATTTAAAAAGTAAGTATGCCTAGGGCTTTGTCCAATTGCAGTTTGGTGATGTTGATATCGTATACAGTACGCGTAAAATTCAACTTGGCTTCGCTCAAGGCAATTTCAGCATCACTCAATTCCAATCGAGAACTTAATCCATTTCTGTAGCGATCATTGGTGATTTTGAAATTTTGTTGTGCCGCATCTACGGTTCGTTCCTGAGCGTCAAGTCTTCGCATGGCCTCCATTAATCTGCTTTGAATTGAAACGATTTCCACTTTCGCTTTCTCAGTTTCATCCATCAACTTGATTTCTGATTGCTTGACATTGAGCGATGTTTGACGAATTTGGGAATTGATTCGGTTCCCCGAAAAGATGGGGACAGCGGCCTGTAATCCTAAATAAGAAGTGCTTGGCCACTTATAAGAACCAAGTTTAAGATTGTCAGCCTGCGCCTGTAATTGGTATGCACCAACTAAAGAGAGTACTGGCAACCGTTGTGCTTCTGCTTGTTTTACAAGGCTTCTACTTAATGCCGTAACTAGTTTTTGACGCTGAATATCAGGACGATTCTCAATCATCCCGCCATGCAGTTCATCAATTGCTGAAAAGTAGTTGGCCGAAGTATCAAGTTGAAGCTTATCAGTAAGCGTTATTAATTGAGCATCAGATACACCAATCAGCTGCTTCAAGTTCAACAAGGCTACTGCATGCTGACTTTGAAGATAAGAAGTGCTGGTTTTTAAATTTTCGACAGCAATGAAATTACTTAAGGTGTCCACCTTCAAGGCCTTGCCTTGGCTGAATAGTGAACGTGAATCCTGCAATGAGCGAAGGTTACGTTCTAAGCTTTGTCGATTCAGTTGTATGTTTTCATCGATCAGTAAAATCGTGTAATAACGAACCGAGACCTCCATAACTAATTGCGCTTCCAATTCTTTCGTTGTTTGCAATTGCACGGCTTCATTTAGCTGGGCAGATTTTAGCTGGTTTCTTGCTACTTCCGAAAGAATTGGCTGTTGAAATGTAAGCATTGTATTGAAGGTGTTTTTTCCACCAACAGCCACATCGACAACAGGCGCGGTGTCGTTGCCAGCGAAAGCTCCTGGCATAAAAATCACCTGACGGTCAAAGTAATTCGAATAATTTCCCTGTACACCAATGGAGGGTAACATCGCACCTTTTAGCTCACGGGTTCGTTCACCCGCAACAGATTCAGAAAATTTCTGAACCTGTAATGACTTATTATTTTCCTTGGCAAGCCCAAGGGCTTCCACAAGAGAAATATTGGTTTGGGCGTTCATTGCACCTGACAAAGAGGTCATGAAAAGCCCGATGATATATATGTTAAAGTTGGTTTTCATAAAGAAGTTCGTTTGCTGTTTCTATATCTGCTTGCACAATTTCTTCTACTTCCTTTTTGCGTTTCGAAGACGATAGGTACGAATACACAGCTGGAATTATAAAGAGGGTAAGAATTCCTGCGAAGATTAATCCGCCTGCGATCACGATACCCAATGATTGACGGCTATTGTTGGTGAGTGCAATTGGGAGTGCACCAAAAATCATCGCTAAACTGGTCATCAAGATTGGGCGGAACCGTTGCTCAGCAGCCAGCTTAGCGGCTTGAAATTTTGAAAGCCCCGTATCTTTTAAGTGGTTGGCAAACTCCACAATCAGAATTCCATTTTTGGTGATCAAACCTACCAATGTGATGATTCCAATCTGACTAAATACATTTAAGCTTTGGTCAAACCAGTCGAGGCTGATCAAGGCGCCCGTAACTGCCATAGGCACAGTGAGCATAATGATTAAGGGATCACGTAAGCTTTCAAATTGGGCCGCAAGAATCATGTAGATAAGAAGCAAGGCCAGCATAAGTGTGAATAAGATATTGCCTTGGCTTTCAACGAAATCACGAGACTGACCTGCCAAGGTGCTTTTAAAACTTTCACCCAATACTTCATGCTTAATCCGTTCCATTTCTTTGATCCCTTCATCCAGACTTACCCCTGGAGCAAGACCAGCAGAAACAGTGGCGGAGGTAAATTGGTCATAGCGGTAAATGGCTGCTGGACTGATGCCTTCTTCTATGGTCACTAGGTTATCTAACGAAATCATTTTGCCATGTGCAGCACGTACATGAATGGCCCGTAAATCACCAATGTCATTTCGATTGATACGCTCAACCTGACCAATTACTTCATACTGTCTATCATCTTTGAGAAAGTATCCATAGCGCTGTCCAGAAAGAGAAAGCTGTAAAGCACGGGCTACCTCTTGAATGGAAACCCCCATCAAAGCAGCCTTTTCCCTATTAATATTAATCATCAATTCGGGCTTGTTGATTTTTAGATCGCTATCGACAAACATCAACTTGTTGCTCTGTCTTGCGGCTGCCAAAAACTTGGGCAATACATTGGCTACGCTATCAAGACTGGGGCCTTGCAATACATATTGTACCGGCTGACCACCACCATACCGTGTGCCTATGGTAGGAGGCATATAAGGGAACAGTAATATATTTCTGAATTGACTAGACGCAGCACCATATTGATAATACAACTCTTGGGCGCTCATCTTTCTTTCCTTGGGGTCTTTCAGGTAAATGCTTTGTACAGCAACATTGACGGGTGCTGGAGCAGGAATAAATGAAATGGCAACCATAGAATAGGTTTGATAAAGACCATCGGTATTGTCATTTACATAGTGACCAACTTCTTCCATATTCTTCTTCATGAAATCATAGGAAACTCCCTCTGGCGCAATGGCGATCAACATCATATTGGAGCGATCTTCAACGGGCGCTAATTCGGAAGGAAGTTTTTTTCCTACATGGAATATTAAACCGCCTGATGCAATCAGGAAGACCCAGGCAAGCCAGCGGTATTTCATAAAGGAGTTTAACAGGTTGGCGTATCCCTTATTTAATCCAACAAACATGGGTTCGGTTACACGATACAACCAATTAGGTTTGTCCTGCTTTTTTAACAGATAAGCACTGAGCATCGGGGAAAGGGTAAGGGCTACAAATGCCGAGACCAATACAGATCCTGATACCACGATGGCAAACTCTTTAAACAATTGACCACTGATGCCACCCATGAAAATAATAGGCAAAAACACGGCTGCAAGAGTTATGGTGGTTGAAATCACTGCAAAGTAAATTTCCTTTGACCCGGCAAAGGCCGCTTGAACTGGGGTCATGCCTTCTTCTACTTTCTTGTAAATATTCTCCAACACCACAATTGCATCATCGACTACAAGCCCGATGGCCAGTACCAATCCTAATAGCGTTAACACGTTAATGGAGAATCCCCATAAATACATGATGAAGAATGCCGATAAAATAGAAACAGGAATGGCGAGCACAGGGATAATGGTCGAACGCCAATCGCGGAGAAATAAAAAGATGATCACTACGACTAAGCCAAAGGCAATGAACAGTGTTTCTTCCACCTCTTTGATGGATTCACGAACAGGCTTGGTGAAATCAAAGCCCACAATCAACCGGTACTCAGAAGGAATATCTCTGCGAAGTTGGTCTAAGCGTTTGTAAAACTCATCTACAACCTGAATTGCATTTGCCCCACGTTGAATCTGAATTGCAACCCCAACTCCTACACGATCTGCTTTTTCGGTACCGTTGATAATCGCATTGCGCTCATTGACTTCACCCAACTCCGCATAGCCAATATCTTTTAATTGAACGACCGTTGAGCCGGTTTGCTTAATAATCATGTTGTTGAACTCTTCGGCAGTAGTTAGCCTTCCGAGCGTACGCACACTCAACTCATTGCTTGTTCCTTCAATTCTTCCAGAGGGTAAATCCATATTTTCACGGTGTAATGCCATCCGGATATCTTCAGGGGTCAATTGAAAGGCTGCAAGTTTGATGGGATCAAAGCGCAATCGCATGGCATATTTGTGTTCGCCAACAATACTCACGCGCTGAATGCCTGGGATAGATTGCACGCGCTCTTTAATCACAGTGGACGCCAGGTGACTTACTTCTTTGATGTCACGTGTATCGCTCTCTACTTCAAGAAAGGCCACCAAGTTATCAGGTGAACTTGCTTTCTCAACAATAGGAGGGTCAACATCAGCAGGGAGCTGATTTTTCGATTTAGAAACTTTATCGCGAACGTCATTCAGTGCATCTTCCAAATCAATATCACGATTGAACTCAATGGAGATAATACTCACTTGTTCTCTCGATTCAGAGGAGATAGTCCTCACACCGCTGGCTTCTGCAATGGCTTCTTCTAATGGCTTGGTAATTTTGGAAGCGATCACATCTGGACTAGCGCCAGGATAAAATGTGATGGCTGAAATTACGGGTGGTTCTGTCAATGGGAATTCTCGTACACCGAGATATTTCCAGCCCACAAAACCCATGATCACGATCAGTGCAGAAAACACTCCGGCCAACACAGGTCTTTTTATACTTATTGATGGTAAACTCATCGTCTTGTCTTTTAAGTTTATTTTGAGGTGACTACTTGAACCGGAGTGCCTTCACCAGTGCGTAGAATGTTAGATATCATGACCGTATCGCCATCCACTAAACCAGAGGTGATCAAAGCATCCGACTCGGTACGGTTTCCAATGGAGACCGGAGAAATTTTGGCAACTCCATTTTTTACCACAAAGACACTGTATCCTTGCGCACTAGGAATTAAAGACTCAGTGGGAAGCCTAATTCCCTTCGTGCCTTCCTCAATTGTTGAGAAGTAAACCTGCGCGGACATTCCTGCTCTCAATGTTCCGCTCTTATTATCCGCAATGGCATGTACTGTAATGCTTCTGCTCAAGGCATTAATTCCAGGTTCAGTGGCAATCACATAAGCTGTTTGTTTCTCGTTTTCTGTAGTAGTGATGAAAGAAACTTTGGTTCCGTTTTTTACTTTGGTGATGTATTTTTCGGATACCTCAAATGTAATTTTGACCTGCCCTTGTTCTTGAAGGTTAACCAATGGCGTGCCCGGGCTCACCAATGAGCCAACCTCTGCTTTTGTGATGCCAATCACACCGCTGAAAGGTGCCTGGATAGAGGTTTTTGCATGCTCTGCGCTTAACAACTCTTCAGCGGCTAGTAGAGAATGTAGCTTTGCATAGGCTACATCATATTCCTCTTGGCGAACGGATTCATTCAAAAGCAATTCCGCCAAACGGGACTCATTTAGTTTTGCCAACGATAGTTCAGCGTCTACTTGCTTCATGCGTGCAAGGACTTCAGCATCATCAAGTTTGTAAAGTAATTGGCCTTTTTTAACCACCTGACCGTCTTGGAAATGAATTCCAGTTACCTTTCTTGAAACTTCACTCATGATGGTGACTTCCCTTGTGGCTAAAATGGAGCCAGCCACAGTCTCTTCCTGAATGATGGGTAGATTTCTCACCACTTTTACATCAACTGGCAGCTTCATAGCTTCAGTTGTACTTGGTTGATCAACTTCAGCGACTTGCGTTGTGCAGGCGACTAATGCCATACTCAATACCAGAAGACTTAGGTACGTACTTAGTTTTTTCATATTCATAGCATTTGGTTTTTTTCTTGGGTTGAACGACATGCCATGTTGTGTTGATTTGTATTTAAACTGATGGGGTTTATAAAGTTTACAGCAAAAAAAAATGTCCGGAGGGAGCCGGACATTAATTTGATTTTAGAAAGAGTCAGGTCAGTCTATTTGAATTGCTTGATTCCGAGGAAGGCAATTACAACTCCAAGTCCACTAATAACCGCGGCTGCTCTAAATGCAGATTGAAACCCAGCGTTAAGTGCTTCGGTAGATGCAGAAGCTCCAGAGGCAAATCCGTTGGTAGTAGCAATGGCGATCGCTACTGCGATGGCCAACCCAATAGCAGAACCCACTTGATAGGTTGTGCTTACCAGCCCCGATGCCAATCCTGCTTCTTCCGGTTTCGCGCCAGACATGGCGGCCATTGTTCCTGGTATATACGCCAACGACATTCCAATAGCCCCAAGCAAAGAAGCGCCAAGCACATGTGTTAGAAAATTACCTAAGACAGGGACAAATGAAAACCAAATCAAAGAAGCGGTTAGGGCTACCAAACCCGTGATTAGCGTGAGCTTATAGCCAAATTTGGCAATGAGTTTACCTGTAAGCCCTACCATAAGCACCATTATGGTGATGGTCATTGGCAGTAAGGCCAATCCAGAGTAAAAAGCAGAGTAGCCGAGTGTTTGTTGTAAATAAAGGTTCAGATAAAACCACAGCGGAATCCAGGCACCTGCCATCAAAGCCATCACAATATTTCCAACAGAAAGGTTCGGGACTTTAAATATGGAAAGTGGGAGCAATGGAGATTTTAATTTGCGCTGAAGTACGATAAAGACGATGAAGAGCAATAACGAGATTCCAAGGAGCCCTAAAGTAGTGGGTGAGGTCCAAGCATTTTTATCTACCATCACAAGCGCATAGACCAACACCATTGTTGCAGCGGTTACTAATAATGCGCCTAGATAATCAATTTTGCCCTTTTGACGATTTCCTGCCACGAGCAATGAGGCACCAGCCACCATCACAACAAGAGCAAGCGGTATGTTGATGAAAAAAGTCCATCGCCAAGATACATATTCAGTTAATACACCCCCTAAGAAAACACCAGCAGAGCCACCGGCTGCGGCAGAAGCTCCCCAAAACCCAAATGCTTTACCTAATTCTTTTGGGTCTGTAAAAATAGTCATCAGTAATGTAAGTGCCGATGGTGCAATTAATGCGGCACCCAAACCTTGTAAGGCACGTCCCGCATTCATCGACATTTCAGACCAAGCCAAGCCTGTTAGAAGTGAGGCTGCTGTAAGAATACCAAAACCCCACATGAAAATGTTTTTTGGTCTATAGAGGTCTGATAACTTACCTCCCAAAAGAAGTACCCCACCAAGAACGATTACATAGGCATTGAAAATCCATTGTAATTCAGAAGGTGTGTAATTTAGGGCGCTTTGAATGGCGGGCAAAGCGACCCCGATTATGGAGGTATCCATAATCACCATGAACTGGGCCGCACATAATACAGTCAGCGCCATCCATCGCTTCTCGTGAAGACTGACTGAGTTGTTTGTAATTGTTGACATTGTCTTAGTTGTTAAATTTTGATTTTTGAAATGAGTTGTCCTGTACCACCTGTTTAGGAGGTCATTATTTTTTGCTTTTTCAGCGTTTAAATTTTGGCTGTTTTTAGGCGTAGGCTGTTCCCTACAACGCTCACTGAACTCAATGCCATGGCCGCTCCAGCGATCATTGGATCCAATAAAAATCCGTTAATGGGATACAAAATTCCAGCAGCCAATGGAATACCAATGATGTTGTAAATGAAGGCCCAGAATAAATTCTGACGAATGCCCATCACGGTTTTCGATGAAAGGCTAAGTGCTTTGGGAATTGATTGTAGGTCCGATGTGATCAAGGTCATTTTGGCAACATCCATGGCAATGTCAGACCCTTTCCCCATGGCGATACTAACATCGGCTTGTGCCAAGGCATGTGAATCATTAATGCCATCGCCTACCATGGCAACAATTTTACCTTCGGCTTGCAGCATCTTGACAAATTCCGCTTTATCGCTCGGCAATACTTCCGATTGATAATGCTCAATGCCTACTGCTTTCGCTACGGCACTGGCTGTTTGCTGGTTATCACCTGTCAACATATGGACCGCAATGCCATCTTGCTGCAAGCGCTCGATCGCTGCTTTAGATGTGGCTTTAATTTTATCAGCGATGGCCACTACAGCCAATATTTCAGTAGCATTGGTGAAGTACACTACGGTCTTAGCTTCCGCTTGTAAGCCTGTCGTTTTTGACGCTACATCCTTGTCGATTTTTATTCCATTTTCTTCTAATAATCTTCGGTTTCCAACAAAATACCGAACACCATTTATTGTAGCACGAACGCCTCTTCCCGTAATACTTTCAAACTGTTCGAGCGAAACATTTGTGTTGAGTTGATGCTTTAGTTTTGCTACTACAGCATCCGCCAGTGGGTGTTCAGACTGTGATTCAATGGTGTAAAGTACAGCGCTCAGTAGATCGTTATTTTTACTCACTTCCCAGATTAGATCAGTCACTACAGGTTTGCCTTCAGTGATTGTTCCTGTTTTGTCCAAAACTATTGCATTGACTTTATGGGCCAGCTCTAGGCTTTCCGCATCTTTGATAAGAATGTTGTTTTCGGCACCCTTGCCAACGCCTACCATAATGGCGGTTGGCGTGGCAAGCCCAAGCGCACAAGGGCATGCAATGACCAACACAGTGACGGAGGTGAGTAAGGCATGAGTGAATGCATTGTCACCTCCTAAGATCATCCAGGTAATGAAGGTGAGAATGGCGATTCCAATGACTACGGGTACAAATATTCCAGCTATTTTATCGACCAGCTTCTGCACGGGGGCTTTGCTGCCCTGGGCTTGGTGTACCATTTTAATGATCTGGGCTAAAAGGGTGTCGCCACCTACTTTTTGTGCTTCAAACTGAAAACTTCCTTTTTGATTGATGGTGCCTGCAAATACTTTTTCCCCGGCTACTTTTTCCACCGCCACAGGTTCTCCGCTAATCATGCTCTCATCAACATAGGATCCACCTGATTTCACAAATCCATCAACAGGTATTTTTTCTCCAGGACGAACCTGAATTAAATGGCCCACTTGAACAGCACCAATCGGTAACTCTTGCTCGTCTCCATCGATGATAACCTTTACCGTTTTGGGTTGAAGGCCCATTAACTTTTTTATAGCGGAGGAAGTATTTGATTTTGCTTTTTCCTCCAATAATTTACCCAATGAAATAAAGGCGATCACTACCGCAGCTGCTTCATAGTATACATGGGGGTGAACTCCTCTTGCATGCCAAAATTCGGGGAAGAAGGTATTGAAAGCACTGAAAAGAAAGGCAATTCCGGTAGACAGTGCGACCAAGGTATCCATGTTGGCTTTGCCAAAGCGGGCCTGCTTGAATGCATTGACAAAGAAGTTTCTTCCTAAATAAAATATCACAGGAGCGGAAAGCGCCATGGAGATATAATTGCCATAGGGCATATCCATAAAGAACATTCCAATAATAACCACGGGTAACGCCAACACTGAAGACCAGATGGTTCTGTGTTTTACTTCCTCATAATGTTTACGTTGCGATTCTTCAAGAACGGCTTGTGGGTCTTCGGCATCGACAACAAGGTCGTAGCCAATGGAGCGTACAACAGATTGAAGCGCCTGGGGTTTGGTGATCTGTTGATCATAGGTTACCCAAGCGGTTTGGTTGGCGAAGTTCACTCTGGCATCGCTTACACCTGTTGCTGTTTTAAGCATGGACTCCACGCTTACTGCACAGGCCGCACAGGTCATTTCGAGCACAGGGAAACTATCGCTTTTCATATCATCATTTTCCTTTGATAAAGGCATCTTAGTATTCGAAGTCATGTCATTAATTTTTCTGATTCTTACTATGACAAGTATACTACTGAGACTTACACTTGGATTTGTACTTTGACAGGTGTGTTTTATAGGATTTACTAATAGTAGAAATATAAGGCCGTTTCGGATACATTTCCTCCACTTGCGATGCGTTTCTCTGCGAGGCCATCTGTACGGAACTCATAAGAAAATGTATAAGACAGATTTGCCCCACCTTCTTCTAGCTGGTAGCTAAGGGGTAACTTTTTCTGTGCGTTCTTGTTGGGAAGTATTTTTACCATCGGGAATGGGTTCTCTCCATCTGTATAGTGTTCAAAAGTTTCTGTTTTCACCAACACATCTTCTCCATTCTGGGGAGTATACATCATTTTTTTGTAGAGATTCCCGTCCAAGAAGTAGAGGTATAAAATGGTGAAGTCTAAACGGTAATCACTATTGTCCTTTCGGGAGTAATTTGCTGTCCCAGATACGTTACCATAATTGTCGTAATCGTAAAGAGTGTACTTAGTTACTATACCATTGTTTACTTCTTCTGATTTGGAAATTTCATTGTTATGCCAAGTATACAACACATCAATATTTTCGTATTGACTGATTCGTTCAATCCGATGTTGTGCATCGTAGTAGTATGTTTCTGTATGTGCACTGTATGCAGGTGTTGATTTTTCAATAAGTACTTTGTAGATGTCACCGCGTTCGTTGTACTCAATGGTCTCCTTCAGACCCCAAGACCCTCCTTCAGTTTGATACCCTTTTGGTTTACCAGTTAACTCATCATCTGAAATTTTAACAGATTCCATTAGGTTCGTTCCCTTAGTTATTGACCCACTGGTATTGTCAACCCTAAACATTACTTCCAATTCACCTGTGATAATTGAATTATTGATTGGGAAAACTTTGAAGCTTACTGTGCTTGAATTCAGTGCTGCATACAGGGTGAGCTTTCCATTTTCCAATGCAGGTTCAGTTCTGAAATGCTGCTCTGTGGCTTTAATAGATTGGTAGCTGATTATTACCTGTCCTTCCTGAACTAGCGGTTTGGAGAAATGGATTTGAAGTTCTAGCCCTGTTTCATTGGTTTCGATTAACGTAGCATTTTGTGAAATAAAATTCGCCTCGCTGACTACGGATTCAGGCGATTCATCATCGGTAATAATGGCTTTAAATTCATTTTGTGTTCCAATCTCAAAACCTGTTGTAACTGTTTTGAGCTTAATGGTAAGCGTGATAGATTCATTCACAACTGAATTATCTACTGGAACAAGTTGGATTGTTGCTGTGCTAGCCCCTTTCGCAACAGGGAGTGAAATTAGCCCATTCATGGAAGCTGGTACAGTTGTGTAATTCTCACTAGTGCCACCATCAATGGAAAGGGAAATTGTTCCATCATCGTTTGCAGGCTTAGAAAACGAAATTGCGATAGATTGGCTCTCCGCATTTTCAGCAAAGGATGTTTCCACGGTGGAAAACTGAACTATGACGGGGTCAGTAACGGGATCCATATCATCTTCGTTACAGCTGGTCAGAATTAGACTGAACATTAGAAACGGAATAAAATAACGATGTGATTTTTTCATGTGTGTAAATTTATTTTGCAATAACACGGATGATTTCAATTCCCTGTTTTGCATTTATACCGTTTCCATTTACAGAATTTCCATGTGCGTAACATTTCTGTTTTGGGACACTGACTATGGACTTAAGGTCAAATAGGAGCATGTAGGAAATAAAGAGATGGGATATGTGCCATGAACTACCGAATACTTGGTGCGCTTGATCCTTTAATGAAAAAGGAAGTGCATTGAACATATGTAGAGCTACTGGGTATCTTACTTTGTCGAAAATTTGGTGTTCGATAACCGAAAAAAAGCGCAGATTTACTCAGGTAATCGTTCCCTGTAAAATTGTTGACGGCTTCCTATTGTACAGATATAATGGATTGCGTTAAAGAAGGCTTTTCTTGGAACTCCCAATCGATTTAAAATGGGAGGGAGGTAGACCAGTCAGTTCTTTGAATTGGCGAGAAAGGTGGTTGATGCTATTGAAGCCTGTCTGATAAGCGATTTGTGTAAGGGACATATCTGTGTAGGCAAGTAATTCTTTTACCTTTTCAAGTCTCCTATTAATCATAAATTTTTCGATAGTGATTCCTTCCGACTTGCTAAAGACTTCGCTTATAGAATCATAGTTCAGGTGCAAGCGCTCTGCCAAAAGGGTGGAATATTTGACTTTAATGTCATACTTCCGGTCTTCATCAAATATTTCTTCAATAATTTCCTTTGTTAGCTGGACTAGCTTTTCTTTCTTATCTGTAAGCAATTCAAATCCTTTTTGCAGAAGAAAGTTATTAATTCGTAATAAATCAGTTTCCTGAAGAGTGGAGGCTAGAACTACTTTTCCCAGTTCTACTTTTTTTACATTAAAGCCCAATGCTGTAATTCCATTGGTGATAACGGACTTGCAACGATTACAAACCATTCCTTTTATTGAAACTTCAGTAAACTGTTCCATGCTTATGCTCAGTTGATACGGAAGCAAAGCACCAAAATTCCAGAATAAACAGTGTTACACTTTATAGGGTAAGAGTTACATCTTCTTAAGAAATAGAGTCGATAGGCTTTCTGTTCTGTTCCAACATTCTCGATTTCTTCAATTCGGAAGGTGTGAAGCCGGTTGTTCTTTTGAACAAGCCAGACAGATGGGCCACACTGCTGAATCCCATTCGATTGGCAATTTGGCTAAGGGTAAGCTCATCATAGAATAGCAATTCCTTGACCCTTTCAATTTTCTGTCGAATGATGTATTGCTCTAGGGTTATTCCTTCAACCGATGAAAAAAGATTGCTGAGGTAATTGTATTCGTAATGAAGCGCCTCCGATAGAATGGTGGACCAATTGTATTTTTGTTCACTGTCTGCATCGTGATGGATTTTCTGGATGACGATATTTTTGATCGACTCCATAAGTCTGCTCTTGCGATCATCGATGCGTTCAAAGCCTGCGGCAACTAGCGAGGCATCAAGTGCTTTTAATTGATCACTGTTTAGCGATTCTTCCTTCAAGAGCACTTCTCCTAACACTACTTTTTCAGGGTGAAGCCCCAATTTTTCTATCTCTTCTTTGACAACCATGATGCACCGGTTGCAGACCATGTTTTTGATATATAAGGTTTGCATAACTAAAATTAGTTAGAAAAAATTATATTCCCGATAGCGGTTTTTAACCTCTATTCGTAATCGCCTTCCTAAGAAAAGCCTAATAATAGAAACCTAAATGCTATTTTCTTTCCTAAGGCGTCTGGGGAGTCTTGGAGGTTTTTTCTTTGGGCCTGAGATCAAGTCGGCAACTACTTTGGTCCTTGGGAATTGCTCTAAAATGATTTTAAAGAATACGGTAAGCGGTATGGACATGATAAGCCCAGGAACACCCCAGATATAACCCCAAAGCATAAGCATTACTAAAATGGTAATGATATTGATTGAGAAGGATTTCCCCATAAACACGGGCTCTAATACACCTCCAAAAAGTGCTTGAACACCCGTAATGCTTAGAATAAAGAAGAACAAGGTGCTACTGGCATCCATTTCGACAAAGGCGAATACGGCCAGAAGTATTACCGATACAAATGAGCCAATCATTTGCACGAAGTTGATTACAAAGGCAAAGAGGCCCCAGAAAATGGGGAAGCTCACGCCAAAGAAAACGCAGGCCAAGCTTATGCCTATGCCAGTAAAAAGGCTTACCATAAACTTTACCTTAATGAAGGTGATGAGGTCTTTCTCAATTTTCATGAAAGTCTTTACTGAGGCAAATTCTTTTTTCAGAATAGTGCTGCTCAAGAGCTTTTGAAAATTGACAGATTCGGCCAACCAAAGAATGGCAAAGAAGGCTGTCATTAGCGTCATTGAAACCGTATTCTGAACAAAACCGAGAATAGTGCCTACATTTTTGAAAGAACTATCTTTTCCAATAATACCACCCAAAAGGTTTTCTCCCTGTAAAAGTGTAACCCCAAAAAGTTCTTCAATCGACATAATCATAGAAATGATTTTCGATTCTGCCTTCTGAAAAAAGTCATTTTCTGCGGATAGTATTTCTCTGCTTGAAAGCTGTATTAACTCAATTCCTACTTTAAACACACCTGCTATAATCAAGATGATAATTAAGATGCTGATGGTTTTAGGTAGATTTTTCTTGTTGAACCAACGCATGAGTGGTAGGAACAACAAGGCGATAAACATTGAGAAAATGAGCGGAATGAATATAAATGAAAGCAGCTTCAGCAGGTAGAATACCAACGGAATTACAATGATCAACAACAGGGTATTTGTTGTCTTTAAATCTTTTAATGGATTGTCTTGCATCTTTATTTTTTGCTCTCCTTATTTTAGGCACTTAAATGTTCAACTCACATACGAGTTTGCCGCGCAAAAGTACGTAAGGATCATGTTATTTTTCTTTAGAAGACAGAAGAATCTGTGGCCTGATTAAACATTTCTAAAAAACGCATCCCTTTATATGAGTTGCCTTTATCATTAAGACGTGGACTCCAGACTGCAACACTAAAGTGTTCAGGAAGCACGGCTATAATGCCACCACCCACACCACTTTTTCCTGGAATTCCTACTTTAAAAGAGAACTCACCAGCTTCGTCATAAAAACCACACAGCTGCATTAATGTATTGATTCGCTTTGATTTTTCGGTGCTGATTATTCTTTCTTTTGAAAACGGGTCAACGCCATCATTGACTAAAAACATAAAGGTTCTAGAAAGCTCAGCGCAGGTCATTTCAATAGCGCATAAGTGAAAGTAGAAATCTAAAACTACATCACAATTGCCTTGAATATTGCCATATGCCTTCATTAAATTGATTAGTGCAGCATTTCTATATCCATATGCCTTTTCCGACTCAGCTACTTTTTTATTGTAGTCGATTGAGTTATTCCCTGCAATTTTACGGATGTATTCAATAAAGGTCTGTTTTGAATCTTGAAGGTGATCTACTAAAATGTCGCAAACCACCAAAGCACCAGAATTGATCAAGGGGTTTCTAGGAATTCCCAAATCATATTCTAATTGGACTAGTGAGTTAAAGGGAGTGCCAGAAGGTTCAACTCCAACTCTTTTCCAGAGTTTTTCGCCCTCCAATTCATAGGCCAAAACTAATGAAAGTACTTTGGCTATACTTTGAATAGAGAATTTTTCATTGGAGTCTCCATAACTGAAGTTTTCGCCATTCATAGTGGTAAGATGAACTCCAAATTTGGTTGGGTCTACACAGCTTAGCTCTGGAATATAAGAAGCTACTTTACCAGGGTCATTTACATCAGAAAGAAAATTGCAGGTATTGGTAAAAGCTTGTTTGTACTCCATTCTATAATTCAATTATGGTTTTTATAGGTCAAAAAAATGATGTGTTAAACCTAAAGAAATTGAGAACAGAACAAAAGAGAAAGAGGATTGTTTGCTGCAATCCTCTTTCGCGTGTTTTAATAAATGGCTTTTCGCTGTTCTACCCAAGCGTCATTTTCGATGTAATCATCGTAAGTGCTTAGTTTATCTAGGAAACCTTTTGGTCCTAACTCCACAATTCTATTGGCTACGGTATGGGTAAATTCGTGGTCATGTGAAGTGAATAACACTGTTCCAGGAAAATCTTTCAAAGCATTGTTAAAGGCTTGAATCGATTCTAAATCTAAGTGATTAGTAGGTTCGTCAATAATTAAAAGATTGCCCTGCTTCAGCATCATTCGAGAAAGCATACAACGTACTTTTTCTCCCCCAGAAAGAACGCTACACTTTTTGAAAACCTCTTCGCCTGAGAAAAGCATTTTACCCAAGAAACCTCGAATGTAAACTTCATCTTTCTCTCCGTCCGAATATTGCCTTAGCCAGTCAATCAGGTTGTCGCTAGACTCGAAGTATTCCGCATTATCGTTCGGCAAATACGAATGAGTAATGGTTTGACCAAACTTGAATTCACCAGAGTCAGCTTTTACGGCACCCGTCAATATTTCGAAAAGGGCAGTAGTAGCCATGCTATCTTTACTAAGGAAGGCGATTTTATCTCCCTTATTCACAAACAGGTCTAGGTTGTTAATAAGTGTTTTGTCTTCACTCTTTTTGTTCAACCCTTTGATCTCAAGAATTTGATCTCCCGCTTCTCTGTTTTGCGTGAAAATAATGGCTGGGTATCGTCTAGTAGAAGGCTGAATGTCATCAAGGTTAATCTTCTCCAATAACTTTCTTCTACTTGTTGCTTGCTTAGATTTAGAGGCATTGGCACTAAATCTGGCAATAAATTCTTGTAATTCTTTCTTCTTCTCTTCTGCTTTTTTGTTGGCCGAAGATCGTTGTGTTAAAGCCAATTGGCTAGACTGATACCAGAAGGAATAGTTACCAGTATACAGTTTTACTTGGCTAAAGTCGATATCAACAATGTTGGTACAAACAGTATCTAAAAAGTGTCTATCGTGAGATACTACAATAACCGTGTTTTTAAATTCAAGCAAGAAATCTTCTAACCAAGAAATGGTGTTAATGTCCAAGTCGTTGGTAGGCTCATCTAGAATGAGAATATCAGGGTTGCCAAATAAGGCTTGTGCTAAAAGCACACGTACTTTTTGGCTACCGTTAAGGTCTTTCATTAACATATAATGAAGGTCTTCGGTAATACCTAGGCCGCTAAGTAATGAAGCCGCATCTGATTCAGCATTCCATCCGTCCATTTCGGCAAACTGACCTTCAAGCTCAGAAGCTTTAATTCCATCCGCTTCAGAAAAGTCTGGCTTCATATAAATGGCCTCTTTTTCTTTCATCAGGTTCCACAGAATGGTGTGTCCCATCATTACGGTATCTAACACTGTGTTTTCATCAAAGCCAAAGTGGTTCTGGCTTAACACTGCCATTCTTTTTCCAGGCTCTAAAATCACTTGGCCTGAATTAGGGTCTACTTCCCCCGAAAGAATTTTCAAGAAAGTAGATTTTCCAGCTCCATTGGCGCCAATTACGCCATAACAGTTGTTGCCTGTAAACTTGATGTTTACTTCATCGAACAATACTCTTTTGCCGTAAGCGAGGGAAATATTTTGGGTTGATATCATAGCTACCGTATTTTAAGGCCGCAAAGGTAAGGGGATCAAATGGGAAAGGGAAGTCAACAAGCAACTTTATGATTTGTATACCTTAACTATTAGAAATAAGTGAGTTATGTTTATAGAAAGTTGATTAGTTTCGCGGGATTTTTTACATGACTAAGTTCTCTGAAGAGCAGTGGATCAACTGGGTTGATCAGCTCTCACAAAATGATTTTGTTGTAATTGATGATTTTCTCGATAAGCAATTGTTTGAGAATATTCGTACCTATTTTCTCGATCGCCTTGAGACAGATGGCTTTTCTGATGCGGCTATTGGTGCTTTGAATCAAAAACAGCTTGAGAAATCAATTCGTGGAGATAAAATTTATTGGCTGGAACGAAAGAACGACCTTGAAATGGAATCTTTTTTCCAGCTTTCAGATGAGCTAATTCAACAACTCAATCAGCTTTGTTACCTCAGTCTTTCAGGTTGCGAGTTTCACTTGGCACATTACCCTATTGGTACTTTTTATAAAAAGCACATCGATCAGTTTAAGGGCAGAAGCAACCGATTGATTTCAGTGATTATCTACCTAAATATGGGTTGGAAACCTGGAGATGGGGGAGAACTTAAGGTTTTTAAAGAAAACGGTGAAGAACTGCTAGTAGAGCCTCTCGCAGGCCGATGTGTAATGTTCAAAAGCGACACTGTGCCTCATGAGGTAATGAAAACCCAAGTAAACAGATACAGTTTAACTGGCTGGTTACTATATCAGCCATCTACACTTGGGTATTTGTTAGGTTAAACTTATCGCTTCAGAATGGCCTCTACTACCACAGGTAAGTGGTCGGAGGGATACTTTTTATCCTTTGAATCACTAAGTACTGCATATTTTCTCACTTCAACTTGATATGGATTGGTGAAAATATAGTCGATTCGTCTGGTTACTGGCTCATTATGTTTAAATCCGTTGAAAGTACCTTTGGGGCCAAAAACTAAGTCAGTGCTATAGTGGCGAGCATCGTTCATTCTAGAGCTGAGTTTTTGAATAGGTTCAGAATCTGGCTCAAGATTAAGGTCTCCCATAAAAAAAACAGGTAGATTCTCCGTGTTCAGTTTTCTTATTTCGGTTGTAATAAGATCTACACTGTTTGCTCTTGCGGTATCTCCCACATGATCGAAATGGGTATTAAATACCCAAAATTTTTGATTAGTAACTTTATGCTGAAACAAGGCATAGGTGCAGATTCTTTCTAGTGCTGCATCCCAGCCTACACTTGGCTTCTCGGGAGTTTCCGAAAGCCAAAATGTATTTTGATTGATAAGCTCTAAGGTTTCGTTTTTGTAGAAAATCGCAGTGTATTCTCCAGCTTCTTTACCATCATCTCGCCCTACCCCAATATGATTATAGGTAGGCAACGCATCTTCTAAAAAAGTTACTTGATGAGAAAGGCCTTCTTGAATTCCCAATACATCGGGTTCTATAAAGTTGATTTGATTAGCCAGCCAGCGTTTACGCAATTCCCAATGATTCTCCCCATCATTCGGGTTGTCATAGCGAATATTATAGGTCATTACTTTAATTGGGGTTTGACCGATTAAAGTAGGAGTAAGTAAAATGGTGAATAGGAGAACGAATAATTTACGCATTGGTCAAAGTTCGGAATTGATTTGGAGATTATAAAACAAACTGACTGTTCTGGTAACCAAATTTTAGGCCAGAGCCTTAGAGCACTAGACGGAATGGATAAAAGAGATATTCGTTTTTGATTTGAATGAAAAGACCATAAAAAGGAAAAGGTGCCCGTACGGCACCTTTCCTCTCCTAAACACCACTATGATTGGATAACCATTTAATCCAACTGCTAGCGAAAATCTTTAACCCAAATCTTAACTTTAGATTGGTCCTAAATAAAAAAGTGAAACAGTACCCCCCGCGTTTGATGCCGCTCTTTGAACGTTACAAATGGCCTCTGTTTGTGGAACGGGGGGAGAAGGAGCGCCCAAAGGTTTATTGTTACACACAGGAGGAGCAACACTTGCTGTGCATATATCGCAGGCATAGGGGAAAACCCCTATATTCCCAATGTTTTTACCCAGCGCAGCATTCTTAAATTTTGTTACATTCGGGTAGTTTGGTCCCGCATTCCATTTCTCTCCATCCGTTAATAGAAATTTCATGTAAGAATTGGCTCCTGATACATTACTTATATCTACCGTTTCCCAGTTCTTGGGGTTGGCATGGTAAGTATTCAATGTGAATTCAGCTAGGTTGATTCCCATAGGGAAATCGTTAGTCGGACAATTCATTGGAGGAGAATTGAAAGAAATGTTTCCTGCAAATGCTTTATTTTGGGGAGAATTGTAGGATATAAATTTACTGGGTGCGAGCGTAAAATACCCTTGATTCGGATTGGTGATATTTTTAATGAAAGGTATTTTAGTGATGTCGGAAATGTAGCCATCTCCTTCATCTAAAGTAAGATAGACCTTGACTTCTTCAGTCCAGTCGTTGATAATGATAAATTCAGTAGTTCCCATATTTGGCTTATTTGAAAGATTAACAAGCTTTCTTGTTTAAGGAAGAGCTATTGATCTAAGTTTAAGACATCCCAAAATTGAGGAGTAAAAGGAAGGGTTTAATCGGCTGTAAGTAGTAATTTCACGATACCACTTTAGAGGTATGGGCAGAGCAGATCGAGGCCTTAATTTTGAAGAGATTTCAACTAAAACCAATTATAATTATGTCAAATGTTATTAATGATCAATATCCTTTGGGCCCAGGTGGGTCGTATGGGATGGCTACATGTATTGTTGCCGAAAACTTAGCTTTTGAAGACACGAAGGGTGTCGGAAAGGATCCTCTTGCATTCCCTGAACCGTTTTGTCCATTTTTAAGGATGACCAAAGTTGAAAATACCCAAGCACAACGACTGCATGTGGTAATTTTTGCTCCTCAAGGTTTTGTTTTAGACCCTAAGTCTCCCTTGGTCTGTGACTATATGGGAGCTGAATTGTTTTTTTATGTTAATTTCAAGCAAAACACGGTAGATCCAACTAAAAAGCAATGTTTCGTAATTCATGCTGATTTCACAGTTGAATTTTCTGCCAAACTTAAAAGAAAGAAAATCTTCGTTATTCCAGTACATGGCGATCCAGAGGAGGGTGAAGTTACTAAAGTAGTCGTTGAGGATGAAGGAGAAGTATAATCTATGCTAAATTTAACTATGGGATCAGGTAATTTTTTCAGTCTATTAATTTTTCGCTTAGGGCTTGGTCTCATAGTTTTACTTATATCTAGTTCACTCTACGGTTTTACACCTCAAGACCAGTCTAGAATAAAACAACTACAAGAAGATGCCGATCGAATAGGCAAAAACAACCTGGATTCAGTCTTATTACTTCTAAAAATGGCTGAGGATTTGGCCATTAAAGAGGACATCCAGAAAGTTCAAGCAGAAAATGCATGGATTAAGGCTAAAACTTATTATAGCCTTAGAGATTATGCTCAATCTCAAAAATTTGGCGAACAGGCCATCAAGATAGCTACTCCAATAAAGCATTTCCAAGTGCTCGGAGATGCTCATAATCTGCTTGGCCTTTTAATTAAAAGAGAAGGTAGAACTGATTCAGCCATTGACGAGTATAAACTTAGTTTGAAATACAAAGAGCTATTGTCCGATTCCTTAGGGATTGCTAAGACTTTGCAGAATATGGGGCTTGCTTTTAGGGCATTAGAGCTTCACGATAGTGCCCTTGTATATTATCAAAAGAGTATAGATATCAAAAGCGTACTCAACGATACGCTTTCTTTGGCCAAAACCATTTCAAACTTAGGTACTTATTATTTTGATGTAGGCAAGTATCAAACTGCTATAGAAAAATTTCAAGAGGCCGTAAAAATATATTCAAAGGGAAATCACCAAGAAGACTTGGCAAGAAATTACAATAATGTTGGCAGTGCTTATCTCAGACTGGGTTATTATCAACTGGCTTTAAATTTTTACTTAAAAGCATTGGATGAATATAGAGCTTTAGACTTAAAGTTAGAAGAGGGAAATACCTACTATAATATAGGAGCTATGTATAGTTATATGTCAAATATTCCTGAAGCTCTAAATTATTACTCTAAAAGTTTGGGGATATACGAATCAATGGATAACGATCTTGATAAGGCAAATGTATTTCTTGGCTTAGGTGAACTTTATCTTAAAGATAGGAAGCCTGAAGAAGCGCTGAAATACTTTAAGATGTGTGAAGATTTATATGCTCAAAAAGGAAAATCGAGCGATTTGGCACTCGTTCAGCATGGTTATGGTAAAGCATATGCTCAAATGGAGCAGTATCCAAAAGCCAAGGCATATTATCAAGAGACTATTTTAAGGCAGAAGGAACTTAATGGGACTAATGATTTAGGGAGTGTTTATAACAGCTTAGCAGTAACCAATTATAGAGCCAAGGAGTACAATGAGGCTTTGTCCAACTATAAAAAAGGACTAGATATTGCGAAGGAACTCAAACTCCCAGCATTGACAAGAGGGTCTCTTTTAGGTCTTTCAGAAGTATATGAGGCATTAGGTGATTCGAAGAGAGCTTATCAGTACAGATTGCAATACGAGACAGTGAAAGACAGCTTGGATAATGTGGAAAAATCACGTCAACTGGCTGAAATTAGAGAAATCTATGAATCTGAAAAGAAGGACGAACAGATTTCGCAATTAGAACTTGAAAACCAAGTGGTAAATGCTAAAAGCGAGGCAAATGCGGCTTTAGCGGCCAAAGAAGCGGCTAACAAGTTGGTGTTCATTATTTTAGCAATTGCATTATTTGTTTTGGCGCTAATCTTCTACTTCTACTTTAGACAGCGACTTGTGCTTACTAAATTGAAGGTCAATGAAGAAAAGGAATCTCATAATAAAGAGGTAAATCAGTTAATGATTCAGCAGCAAACCAAAACCCTAGAGGCAATGGTAGAAGGGCAGGAACAAGAACGAAAAAGAATTGCGAAAGAATTACACGATCACTTCGGGAGCTTAATGGCAACAGTAAAGGTAAACCTGACTACAGTGGCTTCGAATAAGGAAGTTACTCCCGAAAGCGAACTCCAAATGCAGCATTTAGCTAAGCTTGTAGATCAAGCTTGCGTAGATATTCGAAGCTTATCCCATACTATGCACGTGGGTATTTCTGAAGCTTTCGGTTTAGTGCCTGCATTAAAAGACTTGACAAACTCTATTTCTCAGTCAGGGAAAATTCAGGTGTCGTTTCATGCCTCGAACTGTGCGGAGAAACTCGATTCTACAATTGAAATTACTGCCTACAGGGTGATTCAAGAGCTTGTGAGTAATGTGTTGAAACACGCAAAGGCCACAAAACTGACAATTCAATTGACCTGCTTAGAAGATATTATAAACATTATTGTTGAAGATAACGGTCGTGGTTTCGATGCTGATTTCTTAATGAAGAATTCGCAAGGAATGGGGCTTAAGAGCCTACAAGAAAGAATTACTGAATTGCATGGGGAGTTTGAAGTGGACAGTAGGTCTGAAAAAGGAACTACGGTTATTATTGATTTACCCATATCTATTGAACAAACCCTGTTAAAAGTATGATACGCGCCTTGCTTGTAGATGATCATCAATTATTTGGTGAAGGAGTTCGCTCTATGTTTAAGCCCAATGATGGGATTGAAATTGTGAAGATCACAACCAACGGCAATAATGTTCCTTCCATCCTTTCTGAAATCGAGGTAGATATGATTCTGATGGACATCAGTATGCCATTGATTGATGGCGTTGGGGTGTTGGAGTTAATGAAAAGTAAGGGTTTAGATGTGCCGGTTTTGATGCTCACTATGCACCAAGACATGAAGTACATCAGAAGAACATTAGAAACTGGTGCGCAAGGCTATATTCTTAAAGATGCCTCAAAAGCAGAACTTACAGAGGCTATTGAAAAGGTAAGTAGAAGAGAAAACTATTTTCACCCAAAAATCAATAATCAAATTTTTGACTATCTGCGTGGTAATAAAAACCCAAGTGAAGGGAATTTAGTAGATCAACTTTCAGATAGAGAAAAGGAAATTATTAGCTGTATTGGGAAGGGAATGAACAGTAAGGCCATTGCCGAGGCCCTTTTTATTAGCGAGCATACAGTTAAAACTCACCGCAGAAATATTATGCACAAACTGGGTGTTAAGAATACTGCCGAGTTGGTTACCTTTTCAATGGAAAAAGGAATTATTTAGCCTAATTGAATCTCTGCAAGTTTAGCCTTTTGGTTTGACGGGAATCCAAATCTCTTCTTCTGAATTGGGGTCGGCATTTTTGTATTTCTCCCCTAAAACTTCAAAGTGAGGTCTGTGATCTAAATTATAATCTGATTTAGGTAACCATGTACCGAAAATATAACTGAAGATTCGGTGATCAGCGCTTGAACCTTTGTAGTCGAAAATGGCATAAAGCCCTTCTTTCAACACGAAGCTTTTCATTCCTTCTGGAATTGTACTGAAATCAGAAACTTCAACTCCAGCCCATTTTTCAAAGGTTTGCTCATATTGACCAAGGTTTAGAGGTTCGGAATACACTTGCATGGAAATTAGGTTGGAGCTGAGTGCGTTTATGACTTCCTTTCTCCTGGGCATAAAACTGCTCCAAAGCTCACCAGTTCGATTATTGGCAAGCGACATTTTTAATCGCTTACCAATAATTCTTTTTTGGGGTAACCTCTCAATTCTAGGTTCAATATTCATTTTATCTGAATACTAAGATTACTGCTTGGAATCATAAAGTACCTTTCCACCCACAATGGTCATGGCTACTTTTGTGTTTAGAATTTCAGCTTCAGGAATCGTCATAATGTCCTTATCAAAAACGGTAAAGTCCGCAACTTTGCCAACCTCAATACTACCTTTAAAATCTTCTTCAAATTCGCTGTAAGCACCAAAAATGGTGAATGATTTTAATGCTTGCTCACGTGTCATTTTTTGTTTTGGTTCAAACCCACCTTCTGGTAAACCAGTTAATGTTTTTCTAGAAACTGAGGCATAAAAAGAAGGAATTGGATCAACAGGCTCCACGGGTGCATCCGTTCCATTTGGAATTATAGCACCCGATTTAAGTAAATCTTGCCACACATAAGCACCTTCTTCAATTCTAGCTTTACCCAATCTGTCAATGGCCCAAGGTCTATCTGAACTCATGTGAATGGCTTGCATAGCTGGAATTACACCTAACTCTCCAAAACGTGGAATATCTTCGCCACTCAAATGTTGAGCATGTTCAATTCTAAATCGATGGTCTTTTGCCATGTCAGGGTATTTTTCAAAAGCAGCTTGATAGCGATCTAGTATTTCTCGATTTGCGCGGTCGCCAATGGCATGAGAGCAAACCTGAAAACCATGTTGAAGGCCTTGCTCTGAAACTTCTGTTACCACTTCCATAGGTAAAGTTTCGTGGCCAGTGTGTCCAGCTCTGTCCGCATAGTCTTCTAACAGCCATGCACCTCGTGGTCCAAGTGCACCATCGCAGTTTAACTTAATAGAACGAACCGTAACATAATGGTCTGGGTCGATCATGGGACCTCTTTCATACCAACGCTCCAGTAACTCTGGAGATCGTCCTGTAAGCATAACATACATTCTGATTCCCAGCTTTCCTTCGGTCTTAAATTTTTCTAATCTATCAATGAATCCTTGCCCTGAACCCGCATCATGAAAGCTAGTAATTCCTTTTTCTAAACATTCTTGAATGGCCATTTCTAAAGCTTGATCGTCTTTTTCTTCAGTAGATCCAGGTACTAAACGACCAACTAATCCTGAGGCACGTTCAGTAAAAACACCTGTCGGATTACCCAAATCGTCTTTAATAATCTCACCACCTTCTACTTTACTAGAAAGTTGTTCAATACTCAATCGGTTTACGCCTGCCAATTGCATGGCTTTTTCGTTGGCAAAAGTAGCATGACCACTGGCATGACGGAGATAAACAGGGTTGTCGGGTGAAACAGCACTTAACTTATCATGCGTTTGAAAGCCCTTTATCATATTGTCGGGTCGTTCAATCCATTTGTCTTGATGCCAGCCTCTGCCAGTAATCCAGTCACCTGGTTTGGCTTTCTGAACGGCTTCGGCAACTTTTTCAACCAGTTCATCATAGGTTTTTACATACATCAAGTCTAGTTCGAGCTTGTTATAACCTATCCCCATCAAGTGACCATGTGATTCAATAAACCCTGGTGTCATGGTTTTGCCTCCAAGATCAATCACTTTTGTTTCTTTACCTTTCATGGCTTCAATTTCGGCCAGATTTCCGGTAGCTAAGATCATCCCATCTTTGACTGCAACTGCTTCTACTTTAGAATTGCTAATGTCTGAGGTGTAAATATGGCCATTGGTGTAAATGACATCGGGTGTGTTTTTTGAACTGCAGGACAGAACTGTGAGCGCAATAAAGAGCGCAAGGCAGAGAAGTTTAGAAGTAGGTTTCATTATTTAAGGGTTGATTTTGCTGATGAATCTAATCCTTTTGTCTGAAACCTACAACGGCTTTATATACCACTTAAGAACTCTAGCGTATCAATGCCATCGGTATAGCTGTATGTTTTCTTGTAGGGCGTTTTTGAGAATAGACTAAATATTAAAGACAGGCACAACCGAAGGCATCAATAGAATCGATCCAAAGGCTAATTACAATATCATTTTTCACATAGTGGAATCCTCTAAGTGGTGTGTATAAATCATCCAAGGCTTTCTCTGGGTCATTTGCATAGGTGAAGTAGAGATTGTCGAATCCATTTAGTTTAGCAAAAGTGACTTGTTGATCATAGCTTGATGGGCAGTCCACACAGATTTCAGGGTATTGAGCATTGATCAATGAGTCAATTGATGGGTAGTTTTCATATTCGAGATCTAGGTCAAATGGACTTGCAAACATGATCGATTGATTTGCTAGCTGACTTTTCTTAATATTGGTAAGATAGAATGAATATCCATTATCACATTCGCTTTCTGAAACCCCAAATGCCTCTATTTGAGCGGAAATGACCTTTGTTGTACTGAATACATTTGTCTTAGCGTTAGTTTGAAAAGCCTGATCGTAAATGGAGTCATAAAGATACAATTCACCATTAGGTACAATTATATTTTTAGAGTCTTCCGAATATGTTGCTTGTTCTAATAACCTAGCATCACCAGAACTAATGTATTCTGTTCCATAGATTCCAACAGTATCTTCTCGGTAATTAAATATTGGAGCAATAGGATTTTCAATGGTAAGTGAACTTTTGCTTTTCTTTTCTTTGAACACTAATAATGCATTTAAGAAAGATTGATTCACAGAAACACCTGGTTGATCAGAATATAGACTGTTTATGATAGAATCATTTCGTCCTCTGTTTTGCTCACTGATTTTTTTTCTCAAGGTATAATATTGAGGACATAAATCCCACATAAGGGGGCCTAGGTTTTTTCTTAGTTCTGAGTAGTTATAGAGGTTATTGACCGTTTGATGATATGCTATGAGTTTAGTTAACTCAACCTCTAAATTTTCTGACAGAGAATCGGCTTCGAATTTTGGGCCTGCAATTAGCGATTGATAGAGTTTTAAGTCACCTGATGTAGGGGCTAGCGCTGCACTAATTTTTTTGCGAACAATCTCAGTTTCACCTGTCGTTCTACCATCATGTTTATTGTAGAGTAAAGCGAGGTCAATCAAATCTTCAAAAGTAACACCAATTAATGCTTGAAGTTTTTTGTGACTACTCGGCTCGAGTTGTCTCATCATGTTTAGATATGGATGGCTTTCATGTATTTCTGACCTGATGTAGGCACTGCCTTCAATGGTATTGAAGAGAGATCGTAACTCGCGTGTTTCGTTAAAGAACTCCTCATTTCTTATCAGATCGTCTGATAGTACTGTGCTATCAATACTCCTTGATTGAGTAGGCTGATTTAGGCCGTAATCGTCTGATAACAGACTATCACTTGGTGTGTTATTGTTGCTTTGTGTGGGTACCGAATCGCTAACAGGTTCGGCCTTTTTGGTTTCTGTAGTTTTTTGGCAAGAGAAGAATATTATGGAAATACATAGTATAAAGGCATGTGCTATTTTCATTGTTTTAATTAAATCTAAAATGCTTGTAAAAGCAAAGTCTGATACTGCTGATATTCAATTTGTTCTTCGATTGTTTTGAATTTAATGTGTTAACAAAGTTTCAGTTTAAAGACCACTCAAGAACTCTAGCGTGTCAACGCCATCGGCATAGTCCCAAAGTTCAGGCTGTTGGGCTTTTCCTAATGGAATACTGCCTTCGTACCAGCCGTTAGCAGAAACAATACATTGAATTTTATCATGGTGTTTGGCAAGTGTAAGGTCTAGTTCCGCTTCACTATTATAGTATTCATAAAAGAGCACCGAAATAGGGGAGACAAGCTCTTGACTTTCTCTCATTAAAAAGAAACCAGAATCGAGGTGTGGTTCGCCATTTACCAAATAGATGGACTTATTGTAATCGTAATTGTTGCGGTATTTATGATGGTCGAGCACTGTTTCATACCCCATAAGAGCATCGATCAATTTTACAAAGTCATAACCCTTTGGCGCATAGATTTTAGAAACGTTTCTACAACCTAAGCCAAAATATTGAAAATAGTCTTTACCAAAATCAGTCAGTTCTTCATCTGTTTCATTTCCTTTAATTACGGCTATGGCTGTTCTGTTTTGCCTAATGATGTGAGGGTGCTGGGCAAAATAATGCTTAAAGTAGCGGGCGCTGTTATCTGAGCCAGTCGCAATAATTGCATCTGCTTCATTCATTCTTTCAGCGTGAACAATATGGCTACCGAGTATTTCGGAAATAATACGAATTTCAGAAATGACAAACTGCATTAATACTTTGTCTTGAGAAGATAGCTTAACCATAGCGGTGTGTCCAGAAATAAGTACGGACAGCAAATCATGAAAGCCAACCATTGGAATATTTCCTGCCATAACCAACCCTACTTTTTTAGAGGCTTTGGGCGTTAAAGCATAGTCTTTTGTCCAAGAGGAAAGAGATTTTTCTGTCAAACATTCTCCCCAAGTGTTTAGTGTTGATTTAACACTTTCAGAAGTAAACCAAGAATTTTCATTTCTTGCTCTGAAGCTTAAATTGTCAATTTCATCGTCAGTCAGTGATTTAATCCGTTCTCCTAATTGAGCAAAAGCCTGTATTCTTTCCTTAAGTGTCATATTCTATAAATCTTGGGCAAAAATACACCTTATGTTTACTTCAAAGTCAAAATAGTGATTAGTTTTGCGGCAAATAAAAACCTTTGGCGATGAAACTTCGTCAGATAGGTTTTGTTATAAGGAAGTGATTATTCATTACAAAGGAGATCAGAAATGGCAATTATTATAACTGACGAATGCATCAATTGTGGGGCTTGTGAACCAGAATGCCCGAATACAGCTATATATGAAGGCGGTCAAGAATGGAATTGGGCTGGTGGAACTGACCTTCGCGAAGTGGAAATGGAAGATGGGTCTGTCTTGGATGCCAGCGATATGCAAGAACCTGTTTCAGACGAGTTTTACTACATTGTTCCTGGAAAGTGTACCGAGTGTACAGGTTTTCATGAAGAGCCACAGTGTGCCGCAGTTTGCCCTGTTGATTGCTGTGTAGACGACCCTGATTACAGAGAAACAGAAGAAGAGCTTTTGGCAAAAAAGGAGTGGCTACACGTATAAGTTATTCCTTCAATATATACTTGAAAAGCCTTCAGTGATGAAGGCTTTTTTTATATCCATTTGGTAATTTTGAAACACAGTTTTTCATTCTCTATACTGCTTTAGAGAATAGTTCTTTATAGTAAACTGTTCTTCAAACCCTAGCTTTAAGTACAAGCCTTTTCCCATGTTTGATGCTTGTAAAGTAACATACTCACACCCTTGTTTGATTGATAGGTTAAGAAGCATGATCATAAGTTGGTGGGCAAGCCCCTTTCTTCTTGCTTCGGGAATAATTCCTATTGCATGAACTCCCATGACATTTCCTGTTTGATATGTGATGGCCGTACCAACCGCTTTGTTTTGATAGTAAACAGTAAAGTAGCCAATGGCTTCATTTGTTGTGAGAAGTATATCAGGTAGAATTCTGTAGCCAAATGACATTTCAAATAAACTGCACCAATTATTGGCTTGGTCAAGAGTGACAACGGGCTCTAAGTTTATATTACATAGGCCGTCAAATGAGTCTGCTATTTTTAATGACATCCCCACTTGCTCAAACAATTTTGTAAACCCGTTTTTCTCTAATAGTTGGTATGAATGGTTTTCGTAAATTCCCCAATACGGTACAATAAGGTTAGGGTGCTTCGATAATACCTGATCTTTGGCATTCAAAACCATTTCCAAGTCTAAGTCATTGTTAAACCATAATCTATTTGGCCAATTCGAAGCCTCAATTACTGAATAGCTAAATTGTGGGTTTGCAATAAATGAATGATTGAATTCACTCGCTGTTGCCCATAATGAAGTCAAGTTTTCAATGTTTAGTTTTGCTATTGTCTGTGTGTTTTTCATTTTCCGTTGATTAAAAGAATTCCTAATATCATGGCTATCAGACCCGAAATACGCTTAACTGTTATTGGTTCTGTGGGTAGGTTTAGCCAGCCAAAGTGGCCAGCTATTACCGCAAAAATTAACTGACCACATAAGCCCAAAGAAATCATGGTTGAAACTCCGAGTTTTGGGATGGTGTAATAATAAAGGCTTATGCCTAAAACGCTGAAGAAGCCTCCTGTAAACCATAAATAGGCGGGGATCATTTTTACCTGACTTAGCGTAGGGAGTTTTTCTATACTGAAAATCGCTATTGATAGAGCGAAAATAAAGCTGCTGAAAAAAGCTACAACAGAAGCCAATAATGGGTTTTTAAGAAGTACTCCTAGGTGAGAATTTAAGCCTCCTTGAATGGCCAAGAAAACGCCACCTAAAAATGCCAACGCTGATAATGTAAATTGATTCATAATGTAAAGCTCGGTCGGTAGAATGACTTCCGCATTTACATATGTTGATTCCGCTACTTTTTTAAATCTCTTCTTATTCGGCTGAGTTGAGTTGGAGTGATTCCTAGGTGAGAAGCAATATGATGTTGAGGTACTCGCTTTTCTATATTGGGGCGCTTATTCAATAGTTTTAAATATCTAGCGGTGGCGTTTTCCATTACCATAGAAATTTCATTTTGCTCTTTCTCTATAATCCAGTTTTTTTCAATGTAAGCGATATAGAAGTTTTTCAGATCTGAATTTTCCTCAATCAACCTTCTGTATTCACTGAAGTTAATGTTGATTACAACGGAATCTTCTAAGGCTTCGATCGAAAAGTAAGAAGGAGTGTTTTTTAGAAGAGAGACCTTAGAAGCAGGAAAATCGCCTTCTAGAAATATATTTTTGTTATAAATGTTACCTTGGTTATCGGTGAAAAAGGTTCGGAAAACTCCCTTACAGATATAATGGATGTATTTGGCTGTTTGGCCTTCTCTTAATAGAGTAGCTCCCTTTTCAACCGATTGAAAGTGAATAATGGACTGAATCTGTTGCCAAGACTCCTTCGTTATTTTGGAATACGAGTCAAATGCCGACTTTAGCTCTATAATGTGTTTTTCTTCATCTATTTCCATTTGTAACACTGCCTTTCACAACGCCTTTGTTTAAGCCATCTTTCTTCTTTTGATCAAATACGAGTTTAAAATTTGATCAAAACCTAAGTTAATATCGGCCTCAATTAGGTCTATTTTGAGTTTCGCGCATTTCAAATATAGCTCCTTATAGTAGCTGTCCATTTGTATTTTGAAGTCCTTTTTAATGGCCGCTGGATTCAGCTTTATTCTTTCTTTGGTTTCTGAATCTATAAACTCATAAGGGCGATCCTCAAAATCGAAGTCGAATTCAGTTTTATGGTCGGTAACATGAAATAGGAGCACCTCATGTTTTTTATGTTTCAAATGTTGGAGTGCTGCTAATATTTCCGTTTCGTTGTTTTCATTGTCGAACATATCGCTAAAAAGAACTATCAATGATCGTCTGTGTACTTTTTCTGCCAACTGATGTAGGATAGAAGCTACATTGGTTCGCTTTTCCGTCTTTTGTTTTTCTAGCAGATGATTGAACTGAATAAAAAGCTTATGAATATGAGAGGCCGATGACTTTACAGGAGTTTCTAATTCTAGCTTATCGCTGAAGGTATGAAGCCCCACCGCATCTCGTTGTTTGTGAAGAAGGTAGGTGAGGGCAGCACCAGCCAAAACACTAAATCGCATTTTGCCAAAGTTGTGCTCAGGGTAATACATTGAAGAAGATTGGTCTATTACAATTTGACAACGCAAATTGGTCTCCTCTTCATACCGTTTTGTATATAAGCGGTCGGTCTTCGCAAAAATCTTCCAATCTACATGGCGTGTACTTTCGCCAGTATTGTAAAGCCTATGCTCTGCAAACTCTACAGAAAAACCATGATAAGGTGATTTATGAAGCCCCGTAATAAAGCCCTCAACCATCTGTTTGGCAAGGAGTTCAATGTTTGAAAATTGTTTTACGTCATCCAGAGAAAACTTCATAAGCAAAATTGAATTTGGGTCTAAAATAAGCCTTTATGCAAGGCTTTGTGCCAAATAAGGTACTGTTTTCTATATATTAAGTTTACGGAATTATACATTCGGCTATTGCAATAGTAATTATTATTGGCTTATATTGGATGAGTTTTTATAGTTATATCTACTTGGTAATTTACCAAACTAAATGTTGAATAGTGGAAGAGAACAAGGATAGTGACAAGAATGAAATTTTTTCAAAGAGGGTAAGAGCTGGTAAGAGAACCTATTTTTTTGATGTAAAGGCAACACGTTCAAACGACTACTACCTTACCATTACGGAAAGTAAAAGGAAGTTTAAAGACGATGGCTTTACTTATGAAAAGCACAAGATTTTTCTTTATAAAGAAGACTTTAATAAATTCATGGAGGCGTTTGGTTCGGCAGTGAATCATGTGAAAACAGAACTAATGCCTGATTTTGATTTTGATCAGTTTGATGAGGAAGAAGACGAAATGTTTGCTGAATCGTCATCGGAAGGATCTGACTTGAAATGGGACTGAAAAAAATGTAAATGAAAAAACTTAAGAGTTCTTGATCCCTCAGGAACTCTTTTTTTTGATATGAAAAGAACAGCCATATATATAGCTCTGATTATAGCCGCTCTGCTTCTATTCATATATTATTTCACAAGCATTTTCACTTACCTCGTATTGTCGCTAGTGCTGGCTTCGATTTTACGGCCTTTGGTAGAGAAAATTAGTGGAGCTCGTTTTTTTAAGCTGAAAGTACCTAGGTGGTTAGCAATTCTCATGGCTTTTGGTGCCATGATAGTGGTGCTTACTATGTTCGTTATTTTATTTATTCCACTGATAGACGATCAAATTTCTTTGCTATCTACGCTAGATATTGATAAAGTGACTGAAAGCATCCTTGAACCAATAAGGTCGCTTGAAGAGTTTCTGCTTGAAAAAAGACTGTCAAATGAGCCTCCAGGCTTTTTGGTTGAAGGCCTGCGCAATACAATTACAGAAGCGATAAGTAAAATTCAGGTACAGAGCATACTCAATATTATCCTGTCCTTTTTGAGTAGTTTTTTTGTAGGCCTATTGGCATTGAGTTTTATCACCTTCCTTTTGCTTTATGAAAAAGGGCTTTTAAGAAATAGCATTATTGTTATGATTCCCAATAAGTACTTTGAGGTATCAATTGCGGCACTCGATAAAATAGAAAGGTTACTCTCAAATTACCTTTTGGGCCTATCTTTTCAGGTGTTGGTTATTTTTACAATGGCCTCTGTTGGTCTTACAATTATGGGGATTAAGTACTCTTTAACCATAGCTCTTTTTGCTGCCTTGGCAAACCTTATCCCGTACGCTGGGCCATTGTTAGGATCAGCATTCGGAATTATCGTTGGACTTTCTACATCAGGTGATTTGGTTACATCCAACGATTACATCTTTTTAATAGTAAAGGTTGTTTCCGTATTCTCTGTGATTCAGCTTACCGATAATATCTTGCTTCAACCATTGATTTTCTCCAAATCTGTTAAAGTACATCCGTTAGAAATATTTGTTATTATCTTTGCGGGCGCTTCCATAGCGGGCATCCCCGGAATGATCGCTGCGATTCCTGCATATACCATTATCAGGGTGTCGATAGTAGAGCTTAGAAGGGGATATAAACAGTACAGTATTTTCAGATCATAGCATATTACCATGGGACTTCAGTGTGGGATAGTAGGATTGCCGAATGTGGGCAAGTCCACCCTTTTTAATGCATTATCCAGTGCCAAAGCAGAGGCAGCAAATTTTCCTTTTTGTACTATAGAACCCAATGTAGGGGTGGTTACCGTACCAGACCCTAGATTGAAGGTGTTGGAAAACTTGGTGAATCCACAGCGTGTTTTACCAACTGTAATTGAGTTTGTTGACATTGCAGGATTGGTGAAAGGCGCTTCAAAAGGCGAAGGTTTAGGTAATAAATTCTTGGCCAATATTAGAGAAGTTGATGCTATTCTACATGTAGTGCGTTGTTTCGAAGACGATAATGTAGTGCATGTAGCAGGTTCTGTTGACCCTATGTTCGACAAAGAGGTAATCGATACAGAACTGCAATTGAAGGACCTTGAATCAATTGAGAAGAAAATTCTTAGATATTCTAAAGTGGCTAAATCAGGAGATGCTACTGCTAAAAGAGAGCTTGCCATTTTAGATAAGTTTAAGGCAGCGCTAGAATCTGGTAAAAACGCCAGAGCTGTAGAGGCTAGTAAAGAAGATTTGGCTGCGGTTCGCGATTTGAGCTTACTTACAATTAAGCCAGTAATCTATGTGGCAAATGTAGAAGAAGAGTCTGTTAACTCTGGAAACAAGTTTGTCGATGCTCTTAGAGAAGGTGTTAAAGAAGAAAATGCAGAAGTAATAATTGTGTCTGCTGCTATTGAAGCTCAAATAGCTGAATTGGAAGAAGAAGATGAAAAACTGATGTTTCTTGAAGAATATGGCCTTTCTGAATCTGGTTTGAGCCAACTGATTAGAGCATCATACTCCATACTGGATTTAATCACCTATTTTACTGCTGGTGAAAAAGAGGTACGCGCTTGGACAATCAAAAAAGGATGGACGGCTCCACAAGCCGCAGGCGTAATTCATACCGATTTCGAAAAGGGATTTATTAAAGCTGAGGTAATTAAAATTGCTGACTTCGAAAATTATAAAACAGAAGTTGCTGTGAAGGAAGCTGGCAAAATGGCCATTGAGGGTAAAGAGTACATTGTTAAAGATGGCGATGTAATGCACTTTAGATTTAATGTCTAATCCATACAGTATTAAATAATTCAATAAATTTCATGCTTGTCATTGAACAAACTGTGACAACATTCAGTTAACGCTATACCCAATTAATTTATAATCGTATAAGTTGATAGGCGTTTTTTAATTAAAGTTGAGTTGTTGTGAGAGTAAGAATCATTTTTAAACTTAAGAATAGAGGGGCTGTTCTTCCGTTTCATCATCAATACATATTAGCACAGTTTATCAAGGGCGTAATTGTTAATGGTGGGGAGAAGGAATTTATTGATTATCCTTATTATAGCTTTTCAGGACTGAAAGGTCAGACAAAGGTAAGTAGAACCGGTTTGCATTATTATTCAAACTTGGTAACGCTAGTATTGTCATCTCCTAAAAAGGAGTTTATCGATTATGTGCTAACCGAAATTTTCAAGTTTGATCAGTTTGAACTAGGCAGTTTACAGCTTATTCCTCAAAACACTGAGCTTGAAAAGGTACCTGATTTTAACTCGGAAATGAAATATATCTGTATTTCGCCAATCGTTCCAGTTTCTTCTACTTTTAACGGGCCTGAAGGTAAGCGCTTTATAGAACCCGAAAATGACGAGTTTTCTGATTTTCTGTTTGATTCGACCCTTCAGAGAATGGAAGAATCTGGTCAATATGACATAGATAAAATTGAAGGCTTTAGTAAGTTTCAGGCAGTTCCTGATCAAGAGTACTTGAATAAATTGAGAGAAAGAGATAAGAAGTTTGCTAGAATTTACTCTCTGTTCGATATGGACGTGAAGTACGAAGTAAGGGGCTATACTTTACCATTTAAGCTTTATGCTGCCAAGGAGGTACAAGAGTTTATCTTTAATTGTGGAATAGGGAATTACACCTATAAAGGTTTTGGAATGGTAGATTTAGCCAATGCAAATCCAATTGAAAGGTCTGTGGAATACTCTTTTTCAAAGAAGGTTTCTACTAATCAAGACTAACGCCTGCGGTTGTAGTCTATTCTGGAATAACCAACTAAAATATCTCCGCGTCCCCCAATGGGCTTGAAATAAACATAAATTTCATACAGATTTTCAGTTTCGAAAAAGCTCTGCTCAAACTCATTTGGCGCCATGGGGTCTGCACTCCAATAAGAGTAATCATACCAGCCTTGCTTTAATAAGTAGTCAGTTTCATACGCCTCTCTTTGAGCGTTCCATTTTAGTTTAGATTGAGCATCCCTCTTCCAATTGTTAAAGGCACCAAGCAGATAAATGTCGGTAAGCCGTTTTTCTGTTTTTAAACTGAAAGTAGTAGTTACGTATTCAGAGGTAATTGCAAAGGCACCACCACCTTCTAAATCACGAATATAATATTGACCATTGAGGTCTAGGTTTTGGAAGTAGCCGTCATTCCTCATTACATCCATTCCGAGCTGCGCAAAAGGTTTGTTGTCCTTAAAGCCAGCATCGGTTATATTCCTACCTTTAAAATTCACCGTGCTTAAGTCAAAGAATCTGAATTCATTCCCGCCTGAAAAATCATTTTCGCTACCAAGGTTTTGATATCGAATTACTTTACTGTTCTCATCAATAAATGTAGGCTTAAGCAGTAGTAGCATATCTGGCCTTTGATTTTGCCTTACTACCACTTTAAAATCTTGCCTTGGGTCTATGCTATTAAGATTTCCATAACTCATTGTGACTTCAACGCGCTGATGGGTTAACCTATCTCCGACAGCGCTGGAGCGTGATATATTGCCACCAACACCCACTTCGTTTTGATAAACCCTAAAACGCTTGCTAAGAACAAGGTCTTCTTTATTTCTATCGCGGTACACTACCAACATGTAGTTGCCAGTAGATTGAAATGTTGGCAACCGATATTTGTAATGCACATAGTTTGTTTTTGATTCGCTACTGAATTCAAAGTCTTCAATTTCGAACTCATTAAAGCTGTTCAAATACATATTTGGCCTTAAATCAGAAGGAGTCCAGTCTGCATTGCAATGAATAAATTGCACAAAGTAATAGTCGGCATCGTTTCTTAAATCATCAAACTCCAATATTAGTTTTGTGGTCTGCCCTAGTTCAGCAATGGCAGGAGAAAGACTATTTTGGATCGAACCTCCTTCTGGATACATCTGCACAGTTTTGATCTCGTTCTCATAAACTGTGTCTTCAAATTTCAACTCCTTCTTTTTTTGAAAAGCCATTAAGGGTTGAATGAAAAAAACTAACAACGATAAGGTGAAGATTGACTTTGATTTCAAAACGGTGCTTTTAGTGCAAAATAACATATCATTTGCTTTCAACATAAATATGAAAAGAAATGGGAGATTAGGTAAGGTTTGGTGCGAAGATTGTGCCGAACTCAATTTTTAAACTTTAGATAGATAACGTTTACAACCATAACTTTGTGTGCGGTGTCTAATAAAACGGAAGAAAGAAACCGGCACTTCTCCATTAATGAACCTAGACGAAAATCTAATTGACCAATGTATAAAAGGCAACCAAAAGGCTCAGCGGGAGTTGTACGACCGCTATGCCCTAAAGTTAATGCCTATGGCAATGCGGTATGCCAAATCTCAGGAAGATGCGGAAGATATATTACAAGATGCATTCATTAAGATTTTCAACAGTTTAGATTCTTTTAGAAGAGAGGCTCAATTTCTGACTTGGCTAAAACGAATTGTGATTAATACGGCCATAAATCACAACAGAAAGAAAATGTATCAGCAACCAATGTTGGACATAGAAAAAGTGGCGCTAATGCATGTTGAATCTGATTTAACGCTTTCTAACATGCACTTCACCGAGATTTTAGCCATGATGCAGAAACTACCTGTAGGCTCTAGGACTATTTTCAACCTCTTCGCAATTGAAGGATATGGCCATAAGGAAATTGCAGAAATGTTAGAAATAAGTGAAGGCACATCTAAATCACAATACTCAAGAGCACGAGTGCTCCTGAGGTCTATGATTGATGAAGCAAATAAAGTTGTTCAAACTAATTATTTATCAGATGAGCGATTTTGAAAATGGGTTAAAGGAGATGTTTGAAGGGGCTGAATTTAAGCCTTCTGATCGTGTTTGGGCTGGTGTTGAGGCAGGCATCAAAATCAAAAAGAAGAAGGGTGTATTCTTCTACTGGCAGACCTATGGAATTGCGGCTGGAATTGCCTTGGTTTTAAGCTTTGGATTTCTCTTCTCCGATCGCTTTAATGGAGAAGGGCAGAAGGTAACTACAAAGAGTAAGGCGGAAGTTGAAAATAAGGAATCTGGAGTTAAAAATTCTGATGAGAATTCAAAAGGTACCGACAGTACTTTAAAGCTAGAAGAGGGGGGGGGAAGCAAATTGGACAACGAGGTGAATTCTAAGCTTCAAGCTTCAAACTCAACCCAAAAACCTATTGCTAAAATATACTCATTACCACCTGCAAAGCTTAAAAATGAAGTAGCTTCAGTAGGTGATGCATCTAATCTGGTTATTAGAGATAATGAGGTCTTTGAATCTCCCCAATTAAGAACTCCCCAGCGAAGTATTAATATTTTAAAAGGTTTATGGGACATGAAGCATATGGTGGCTTCAATGGATTTAAAAGATTATAAAATAGAGGAGGTTACTATAAACGAATCTCGTGCTTTAGCCTTAAATGGTGGCTTAAGTGGGGGTAGTTTCAACCCTAACCCTTCAGGTAACTCTCATGATATGTTTTCTAGGCTTGATAGCCCTTCTGGTAATAGTGGTATTGCTTTATCATCGGTAAGCAACGGTAGCGATAAACAGTTAGGCTCTTTAAGCTTTGGTGCTGGATTAGGCTTTGAGCTAAGCGACCGATGGGGGATAAATGCTGGCCTTAGGTATTCGGAATATAGATTTGCAAATCAGTCCAACGCTTATTCTGTTGAAAACGGGGTTTCTTATCCAATTTACCTTCCGGCCGGGTATTCTGGCGAGGTGTACTTCATTCCTAATTATGATATTACCAATACAATCAAGAGTGTATCAATTCCAGTTCAAGCTACTTTTAAGGTGTTGGATTTGGGCAAGTTTGATGTGCAAATGAAGGCTGGCTTTAGTGCAGATTATTTTCTCAGCTATAATATAAAAGGAGACTTAAGCTCACTTGAGGTAAGAAAAGTAGCCTTTTCGAAAGATGGTTTGTATGATCGCTTGAATTTTGCTGGGTTAAGTGCTTTGGCATTAAACTATAAATTGAGCCAAGAATGGGGAGTGTCGGTAGAAGGTTATTATAGAAAGTTTCTAAAACCATCCAATCAAGACAACTCTTTTCAGTCGAGCCCATCTGTTTTGGGTGTAGGCTTTAGTTTAAACTATTTTATAAATCGTGATTAAAATGAGAAAGCTTTCTTTAGTATTCTTTATCGCTTTAGGGTTAAGTGCCTTAGTGGGTTGTTCTGCAATTGACGAATTTGGTTTAGAAAAGGAAACGACTCTAGAAGAGGCTACAGCGATGTTAGATAAAATTCAAACTGACATTGATGGCATTATATCTGATAAGTCATGTAGCACAACTGGTGAATGCAAAGTGCTAGCCTACGGAAAGAAAGCTTGCGGAGGCCCATCTACCTACGTGATTTATGGCAGTAAAATTGATGAAGTTCTTTTAGCGAAGAAGTGTAACGAATACACCCTATTGCAAACTGAAATTAATAATAGGTTTGGGCTTTTTAGTGATTGTAGCTTACTTATTGTTCCGGAAGTGACTTGTGTGGATGGCAAATGCGTTAAGGTAGAAAATAATTAAACGGATAGTGCATGTTGATTAGTAAACGAATTTTGGTGGCCTTTTCTATACTCATTTCATCGGTGGTTTTTTCTTGCGATGAAGAGTTTGAGGTTTTTGAAGGAGGTGTATTTTCTCTAAAATTAAACCAGCCTAAAACTCTAATTGATGGCACTGTACTGGAGTTGATAGAAGTAGAAGATTCTCGTTGCCCAACAAACGCAAACTGTGTTTGGGAAGGTAGGTCAGCTGTTAAAGTAAGGTGGGTAAGACAAGAGTCCTATGATATAGAGCTCAATGATGTAGAATATGTTAACGCTCAAGTTGATGGGTATTTAGTCACACTACTTGAAGTGAACCCTTACCCGACTCTTGAAGCGGCTAATGAAGATAAAGTGGTGAAAATTAAAATTGAGGCGAATTAATTCACCTCAATTGCATCAATCATTTCAGCAATTTTCTCCCAGTTACTTTGAGCCGACTCTAATTTATTTGTGAGCTGATCGTATTCTGATTGCTTTTCTTGCAGTTTATTAAAATCTCCGAAAACCTCTGGTTTAGCCATTTCAGCTTCCAACTTTCCTTTCTTTGCCTCTAGTTTTTCAATGTCATTTTCTACATTCTCTAATTGATTCTGTAGCTTTTTTAACTCTTGTTGATTTGGGTCTTTTGGCGGTCTTTGGTTCTGAACAGGCTTTTCTTTCTGAACTTTAACTTCCTCAACTTTAGGCTTTTGCTCCGCCTCCTTTTTCTGTTGCCAATACACGTATTCGTCATACGTACCTGGGTACTCCTTAATTTGATGATCTTCGATGTACCAAATCTTATTAGCGATTTGAGAAATAAAATGTCTGTCGTGAGATACAATTAAGAACGTGCCTTCATACTGTTGCAAAGCCTGAATAAGAATATTTACCGAAAGAAAATCCAAGTGGTTTGTAGGCTCATCCATCATCAAGAAGTTGGCCTCAGAAATCAAAGTTTTGGCCAAAGCCACTCTTGATTTTTCACCACCAGAAAGTACTTTGATCTTCTTGAACACATCCTCGTTCGAAAATAAGAAGCAGCCAAGAATAGCCCTTAACTCCATTTCTGATTTTTCACTTCCAGCCTGAGAAAGCTCCTGAAGAATTTCATTGTTTACATTCAGAGCCTCTAGCTGATGTTGGGCATAGAAAGTAGTCAATACATTAAAACCCTCTTTTCTTTCGCCAGTTACTTTTTCTGTTCCCGCAATTACGCGTAACAGAGTAGACTTACCTTTTCCGTTTGCACCAATCAATGCAATTTTATCTCCACGCTCAATCTTGGCAGTGGTGTTTTTCAAAATGGTTAAGTTACCATAAGCCTTCGAAATATTGTCTAACTCAATAATGGAGCGGCCAGATTTCTGCTTGAAACCGAACTTGAAATTCATCACCATCGAATCATCAACGATATCTTCAATCTTGTCCATTCTCTCCAGAGATTTTACTCTTGATTGAACCTGACGGGCTTTTGTGGCTTTTGATCGGAAACGTTCAATGAACTGCTCGGTTTGCTTAATTTGTTGCTGCTGATTTTCAAAGGCGTTTTTCTGGATTTCTTCTCGCATTTGCTTTTCCTTCATGTAGAAAGAATAGTTTCCACTGTATTGTGTTAGCCTTTGGTTTGATACTTCTACTATTGAAGTTGCTACATTATCAATAAACGAACGGTCGTGAGAAACTACAATTACCGCTCCCTCATAAGTTTTTAAATAGTTTTCTATCCATTGAATTGAAGGTAAATCCAAGTGGTTAGTAGGTTCATCGAGCATTAGTAACGAAGGCTTTTCCAAGAGTAACTTGGCCAGCATTACCCTCATTCTCCAACCTCCCGAAAATTCTTTCAATGGTCGGTTTAAGTCTTCCGTTCTAAAACCAATCCCCTCTAAGATTGCTTCCGCATCTGATTGCATGGAATACCCTCCAAGCGTTTCAAATTGATCTTGCGCTTTGGCCAAATCATCTACCAATTTATCGTGGTAGTTGGTTTCCATTTCTTTCAGAATTCGGTCTATGGTAGCTTGAAGCTCATTCGCTTTGCCAAAGGCTTGCATGGCCACGGCCAAAATACTTTCTTCCGACTGATAAGAGAGAAGGTCCTGATTTAAGAACCCAATCGTGCAATCTTTACTTTTACTAATATCGCCAGAGGTAGGCGGAAATTCGCCATCAATCATTCTCAGAATGGTAGATTTGCCCTTTCCGTTTAGCCCTATCAAACCAATTTTGTCTTTTGGTTTAATATGAAGTGAAGCGTTTTCGTAAAGAGCTCGCCCCCCAATGAGGTACGATAAGTTGTTGATTGCAATCATGCCGCAAAATTAGTGTTTGTAAAGCCAATTCAAACGTTTATAAAAGTATTTTGGCATATATCCATTTGTCAAATCTTTTTTAACACTTAGCGCTTTATGTAATACCTTTCGGCATTAAATGAATTGTATATGATGAAACGCATTTCAACGATATTCTCAGTAGGCTTAATAGTACTACTGACTTGTAGCCTTGATGTATCGGCACAAAGTGAAATTGATTTAACGAAAATCAAACTGCCTGATGGATTCAAGATTTCTATTTATGCCGAAGGAATCACCGATGCTCGTTCACTGAGTAGAACCCCAGATGGTAAAATCGTATTTGTGGGAAATAGAAGGCGAAAAAATGTATACGCATTAAGCGATACTGATGGTGATATGGTAGTAGATAAAACCTACAAATGGGCATCTAAAACTGGAACGGATTGGAATAGCCCAAACGGTGTGGCATATCACAATGGAGATTTGTATGTAGCTGAAATAAACAGAATTCTCAGGTTTCCTGACATTATCAACAACTTGGATGATCCAAAGCAAGAGGTGATTTTTGAAGATTACCCAACAGACGGACACCATGGTTGGAAATTTATTGCTTTTGGACCTGACGGAAAACTTTATGTTCCGGTAGGAGCGCCCTGTAATGTTTGCGAGAGCGATAAGGAAGTTTACGCATCTATCACCAGAATGAATCCTGACGGTTCTAACATGGAGATTTACGCAAAGGGCGTGAGAAATACCGTAGGCTTTGCTTGGGATCCAAAAACGGAGAAAATGTGGTTTACCGATAATGGAAGAGATATGATGGGAGACGACATTCCTGCTTGTGAGCTTAATTATGCGCCAGAAAAAGGAATGAACTTCGGATTTCCTTATTGGCACCAAGGCGATATTCCAGATCCAGATTTTGGAGATAAATTTCCAAGAACGAATTTTACTGAACCAAAATATAAGTTTGAGCCCCATTCTGCTCCCTTAGGCTTGCGGTTCTACCAAGGCGATATGTTTCCAGCTAAATACAAAAACAATATCATTGTAGCCCAACACGGCTCTTGGAACCGTACCCTAGATGCTGGACATATTGGCTACCAATTGCGTTTTGTTCAGGTAGAAGGAGATAAGGTAATTAGCAGTGAAATTTTCGCTTCTGGTTGGTTAAACAAAGAGGATAACAAAGGTTGGGGAAAGCCAGTGGATATATTAGAAATGCCTGATGGCTCCATTCTAGTTTCTGATGATGTGGCTGGAGTGATTTACCGTATTTCTTATGAAAAATAGCTTGATTTTGATCAGGTTTAAATAAGGCACTATTGAAGTTTCTGAAAGTAGATAAAGTATCAAAAACCTATTCAGGTAATGAAAAGCCAGCCGTTTCGGGTCTGGCTTTTTCAATGAAAAGGGGTGAAATCGTTTCTTTTGTGGGCGCTAGTGGCTCAGGAAAATCAACCCTAATGAAAATGATAGGTGGATTGATTTCACCAGAAAAAGGAGCTATTCATTTTCAAGGCAAAGCGCTCGACAAGCCTGAGGATAAGCTAATTTCTGGAGAAGAAGGAATAAAAATGGTGTTCCAAGATTTACGTTTAATGCCTAACCATACGGTAGAGGAGAATATTAAATACCCACTTCTGCTTTTTGATAAGGACTATCAGAATGAAAGGACAGCAGAACTTTTGGAGGTATGTCACCTAAAAGAGTACAAGAGGAGGTTGCCAAGAGAATTATCTGGTGGCCAACAGCAACGCTTGGCTTTGGGGAAAACACTTGCAGAAGACCCTACACTTCTTTTAATGGATGAACCCTTTAGTAATTTAGATCCGATTGTTAAAAATAAATTGATTGTTGATGTAAGTGAAATTATCCGAAGCCAACAGTTGAGTTTGATTATGGTGACGCATGATACACAAGATGCGCTGATGTTGTCGGATAAAATTGGCTTTATGTCTGAAGGTAAATTGGTTCAGTATGATTCTCCATTCAATATTTACAATAAGCCAAAGAGCATTGAGATAGCTGAGTTTTTTGGCTCCGTTAATGTTTTTACCAAAGCGGAATTTCAGCAAATTTTTAATTGCAGTTTAGATATTGGTGATAACAAGAAGGTTGTTGTCAGAACAGAGAGCTTTCAGACTTCATTCCAATCAGACATGTTAAGGTTAGAAGGAGTAGTGCTAGGCGCTTTTTTTAAAGGTTCAGGGTATTTAATTAAGTTGAAAGTAGGTAGTCACCTGCTCGATGTGTTTGCTAATGATGTGTTGAAAATTGGAGATAACGTACCGTTTTATGTCGATCGCCACAAGATAATAGTGATTTAGGATTCGACTGATCTTTTTAATTACAGAAATTTCTTCATAACTTCGGCACATTGGTTTTTACCAGTCATTACCTCAATCCAATCACCATTCTTCCGACAAACTGTTGCTTTTTTTAGTACACAACTAACCATACACTTTAGATTATGAAGAGTGCCATAATTTTTTCATTTCTGTTATTGTGTCTGACTACTGTTAGTCAAGCACAAAACCTCAACAAAGCCTACGCGGCTATGGAAGAGGGCGATTGGGAAGTAGCATTGGGAATGCTAGAACCAATTATAAAGAAAAACGCTAAGAACAACGAAGCAAAGTTTTTAGCCGCGATATGTCATACCGAACGATATAGATTAGAACAAGCCATTGGCCTGTTCAACGAATCAACTGCCTTTGCTCAGGATTCTCCATACTTTTGGGTAAAATTTGCCAAGGCGTATTTGTTAAATGAGCAAATAGATGAAGCGGAACAGACAATCAAAAAAGTAAGAATGCAAGACTTGGATGATTTTCTACGACCAGATTATCTGTTAGTAAGTAGTAACATTCAAAATGCGAAGAAATACCTGCCAAACCCTAGAGATATCATCATTAAAAACCTAGGGCCAAACATTAACACTGAAGGAAATGAGTATAGCCAAGTAGTAACTGGTGACCAAAGGGGTATCTTTTTTACCGCAAGAAGAAAAGGAACTGCTAAGGTAGCAGATGACGGAGAGGCCTATGAGCAGGTTCTTACTGCCGACATGAATGATATTGATGAATGGGATAAGGATAATCCGCTCGAAGGGTTTGCAAGTACTACGGCTAACGAGGCTCCAATTCAGCTTTTCAATAACGACAGTACCTTGATTACCTTTTATGATGAAGATTTATTCATTTCGCAAAAGAGAAAAGATGGTACTTGGAGTAAAAGAGATGCTTTACCAATTAACTCAAAACGATGGGATTCGCACGCATTCATTTACAATAATGGCAACTCAATGATTTATGCTTCAGACATTAATCATGAGGTTGAAAACCTCGACTTGTATATAATGCACAAAGATGACAAAGGTAAATGGGGTAAGCCAGCACCTATTGCAGAGCTAAATACACCTTTAAATGATGATGCTCCTTTTGTAGCAGAAGATGGTACGTTCTATTTCTCTTCTAGAGGGCATGATTCAATGGGTGGATATGATATCTTCTCTACTAAATATGACAGTGCTTCAGGTAAGTTTAATGCACCTGTAAACATGGGCGCTCCAATAAACCTACCTAATGACGATACCTTCTTTACCATGTATGGTGGGTTCGCATATTTATCCTCTAGCCGACCAGAAGGCTATGGTCAAGTAGATATTTATCGTATCATCATGTTCAATCAATCTCAGATTCAAGGTAAGTTTTTAGAGTGCGATGGTGTGACACCAGTAGCCAATGCTACTATTACAGTAGAAGGTGAAGATGGTCCAATGTCTACCACAACTGATGAGTATGGTGTGTATAAAATGGTAATGCCAATCGAACGCTCTTTTGATTTAAGAGCAGTTTTGAACGGAGAAACGATTTATGAGAAAAAGCATACCATTCGCGTGCTTTTCAGAGATCAGTTTGATGTAGATCAAAACTTCTATGTAGGCTGTGAGAAGAATGATGAAACCATTTATGTGAAAATGATCAATGGTTTCGATCTTGACCCTATCAACTTACCAGTTGACCCACCTTCAATTGAAGGAATAAAGCCTAAAGTTACGGAAGAAGTGGTGGCAGAGGCAGCTCCACCAGTGGAAGAACCAAAGGAAATTATTGCTCCAGTTGCTGTAGATAAGAAAATTAAGCTTCCTAATGTGTTTTTTGATTTTGATAAGCACAACATCAAATCAGATTTCTTTAAACGTTTGAACGAAGCGGCTGAGCTATTGATAGAAAATAGGGAATTGAGAGTGATGGTTGCAGGACATACCGATGCTTACGGAACTAACCCTTATAACGTAGCGCTTGGAATTAGACGATATACTGAAGTGTATAATTACTTGATTAGCAAAGGAGTAGATCCTAGCCAGCTTGAAGTCAAAACTTTCAGTGAAGACATTCCAATATCGACTAATCGAACAATTGAAGGTAGAGCCTTTAACCGTAGGGTTGAATTGTCTTTTATTGAAAATTAGATTGAAGGGAAATGATATTTAATCAGAGAGGCATCTGTACAGATGCCTCTTTTTTTTGTCTCGATTGTATTACTGAGCTCTTTTATAATTGATTTGCCAATTCAATTTCCAAGTCTTTCCTCCGTCTTCACTCGACTCCCAGTCCCAAACGAACGAATCTTTAGTAATGTCCTTAAACACCATTCTTGATACTTGCTGTTTGCCATTTACCTCTTGAGGTCTAGTAATAAAGCCTTTGATGTTTTCGTCAAAAAAGCCTGTAAAGTTGATATTGCCTCGTTGGTTATCCATCCATGTTTGGTGCCATGTTTTTGAATTGGCATTGTATACCGAAATGCTGATTCCTTTATATCCTTTTTGAGCACCTTCAGTGGCTTCAAAGTTTTCTTGAATAACTTTTCCATCCAGTATTTCAGAAATGGTGTTTTGGCCCCGCTCAATTTTTCCATTTGCACCCAGCCAGGTAAGGTTCCATTTACCTATCCAGAAATCAAATTGTTTTTCAGGGTTGTTTTGGGCGTACATTCCATTCAATGAGAACAAGAAAATACAGAATACAATAAGTTTTTTCATCCGCTTTTTTTGAGCAAAATCAGCAGTTTGCTTTTAGTTTGAGGCAAAATCTATAATATTTTCCTTCAAATTATTGAAAGCGTTTTTCAAGTATTGATTTTCGGTATTGGGAAGGAGGTTGCCCTTCAAATTTTTTGAAAGCATTTAAAAATGAAGTTTTATTATTGAAACCAGCATCAATGGCAATAGCAAGAAGTGTAGCCTCTTTGTTTTCTTGTTTGCACAAAAGCTCTTTTGCCTCATTTACTCTTAGTTCATTTAAGTAATCGTTAAAGCTTTTCCCTTTTTTAACATTAATAGCTTGAGAGAGGCCATGTAGGTTAACCTCCAGTGTGTCGGCTAAATCTTGTAGTTTTAAATCGCCATTGGTGAACAGTTTTTCTTGTTCCATTTTCTGATCTAACTTCTTTTCAATCCACACTAAAGCGGTTTCGGTTAAGTTTGATTTAGCATACTTGTTTTCTTTATGCCCTTTTTCTGAGTGGTATGGCTGCGTATATCCACTATAACCAATAAAATAGATAAACACTGACATGCCCAATGACACCATGTAGTCATACTCGACTTTAAGCCACCCGAGCCAAACAAGTAGGTAATAGGCTAAGAAACACAAACAGTACCCCGAAAAGGCAAACAGAAGTTTGGTCAGCCATTTATTTGGGCTCTTGGTTTTAATGAAAGCATAGAGAAGTGCAACATAAATAAATAGATGAGCAATTTGCAAAATGGGAAAAACTACTATTGGAATATGCGCCTGAAAAGGAATCAGTAGCGAAATCAAAAGAAAAGGCAAATAGTGTATAGCTTCACTCTTAATGTCCTCGTTTTGAGTTTGTTTGGCATATTTTAAAACCAAGGGGCCGAGTAAATACGTTAGGTTGCCAGCGATACCTAGCCATATTGGTAAGTCTTTGGAGATGCCCATCCAGAAGACAATGTAATAGCTAATAATTAGGGTAAACGTAAATAGTAATAGAGCCAAAGTATTTTGACTGCTTCTTCCACTTGGGTTTTTACCAATAAGAATAAATGATAAGAACAAGCCTTGAGCTGCTGCCGCAATAAAAAAGATGATCCAAAGATTGAGTTCAGCTTTCATAAGCTAGGGTTTAACTATGAAAGCTAATGATTAATAATTTCCATTAAAAATGGAAAATGCCTTTGGAGTAGTAGTGGTGCTTCCCTTAGCCTTTTCGTCTCAGTGGCATGGTAGAACACCTAAGCAGACCACTAAGCTTTGAGTTCTCGGTGTAGTCTACTTCATGAACAGTGTAGCCACGCTCTTTTAAAGCGGCAATCAAAGCTTTAAATGATCTTTCCACTACAATGTCTTTTGGAGAAAGTGAAAAAATATTGGGGAACATTCTGTTCATTTGGGCCTGATCTACTTTAAGCATGTCTTCTTCCTTAAACAGATCATAAATGATTTGCGGATGTTCGGCAAAACCGTTTTCGTAGATGATCGCCTCCTTTGAGCCAATGGGCTGAAAGGTACAGTCAAGATGGAGAATATTCTTTTTTCGATCCTTAGACACTACCAATGGAATAGCATGTACCTGCTTATGAGGAAAGGAAGTTTTGATGAACTCATAACCTTCCATATTAGTACGGGCACTAATGCCCACAAAAATATGGTCGTTCCAAAGAATGACATCTCCACCTTCGACATTTGCCCCCTTTGGTGGGTGAATAATATGATTTGGGTCAATTCTATTTGTGATGTGGTTTACGCCTGGGAGTTCCATTTGACGAACCTCTTCCTGCATACTGGCCACCACATAGGTGTTATCTATCACAAAGCCAATGTCACGTGTAAAAACCTGCTCAAGTCCTTCAATATTCTTTGGGCGGTATACTTCAATCCCCTGTGACTTTAACACCTTCTCAAAAGTAGATATTTCCCTCTGGATGTCTTCTTCAGTAGGATAAGTGCCTTCCTCTTTGTGATACTTACTGGTAGGGTTAATTTCAGACTCTTCACCTATATCAGTACCAATGCCCAACACCACTGCTTCCAGTTTGTCTGTTTCGTTCTGAACATGAAGTGAAATATAATTTTGAGAATTGTTTTTATTGGTGAGCAAGTCGTCACTCATGAAACGGGGTTTTTGGTTAAAAATCGCAATGTCGGCATTGTTGATTAAACGCCCTAAGTATAACTGCCGAAATAGCCCTTTGGTTATAAATTCAATATCCGCTTTGTCGCCTAATTGAGATCTGTCTTTCTTAATGTTCTGTAAGCGAATAACACGCTTATAAATGTAAGAATGGCACCCAGCAAAAAAGCCGCTCCCGCAAAGTAGAAGTTGCCTTCGGTGGTGAAGTAAGCAAAGATGCCTGTCATCAATGGTGGGCCTACAATGGAAGTAACGCTGATTAAACTGGTTAAACCACCTTGTAATTCACCTTGTTCATTGGCAGGTAATTGTGACGACATAATGGCTTGAAGTGTTGGGCCAGCCAAACCGCCCAAAGCATAGGGAATCATGAAAGCATACATCATCCATGATTTATTGGCGAAAGCGAAGAGTAGTAAGCCCAAAGCATAAAAGGTAATACCAATATAGACAGCTCGCCTCTGGCCTAATTTAGGCACGGCCACACGAATAAGTAACCCTTGCACTAAAGCCACCATCAACCCTACAAATGCCAAAGAGTATCCGATTTGGGCTTCAGACCATTGAAATTCTTCAATCACAAAAAACGACCAGTTGCTTTGCACGGCATGGGCAGCAATGTAAATCAAGACCAATGACAACACTAAGCCCATAATGACAGGGTATTTCTTCAATTGTGCCAACGAGCCAATTGGGTTAGCCCGTTTCCACGAAAAAGGTCGTCTATTTTCAGGAGTTAATGATTCTGGAAGAATGAAATAGCCATATAGCCAATTGAGAAGAGCTAAGCCTCCCGCAACAAAAAATGGTACCCTTGGCCCAATTTCACCAAGTAAACCTCCAGTCAATGGGCCAATGATAAAGCCAACGCCAAAGGCTGCTCCAATCATACCAAAATTTTGAGCACGCTTTTCTGGCGGACTTACATCGGCAATATAGGCCATGGCGGTAGTGATGCTCGCACCGCCAATGCCAGCTACAATTCTTGCCAGAAAAAGCCAACTTAAAGTAGGAGATAGGGCTGCAATAAAATAATCGATTCCCAAAGCAAAGAGTGAAATGAGAAGAATAGGGCGTCTGCCATATTTGTCGCTTAATCCGCCTAAAATAGGAGAGAAGATAAACTGCATGGAGGCATAGGATAAGGCGAGAAGGCCACCAATTTTGGCTGTTTCACTAATGGACTCACCTCCCAACTCTAAAATGAGTGTAGGCACTACGGGTAAAACAATTCCAATTCCAATAATGTCAATCAGAATGGTTGCCAAAATAAATGGCATAGCAGGCGTACGTTTCGACATCTTGGATAAATTTGAGGGGTCGAATTTATGGAATTGAAACGAGTTGAAGAAGGATTAAATGATATTCACTTCAGGGATGATTTCGATTCCAAATTTAGAAGCAACAGAAGCCTTTATTTCGAAGGCTAATTTCTTGATGTCTTCGCCTTTTCCATTGCCGTAATTAACCAGAACGAGGGGGTGATTTTTGTGCACGCCAATTTCACCAAAAGTTTTTCCTTTCCACCCTGCTTGTTCAATGAGCCAAGCCGCTGGAATCTTCACCTTTTGCTCTGGTAATTTATAACCAGGAATATTTGGGAACTCGGCCCTAAGGCCTTCATAGTCAATGTTGTCGATCGTAGGATTCTTAAAGAAGCTACCAGAATTTCCTATCTCAACAGGGTCAGGGAGTTTGCTTTGCCTGATTTTTATTACAGCATCGCTAATGGCTTTGATGCTCAATTCTGTCACTCCCATTTCGTCTAAAGTAGCCTGAATAGCACCGTAAGAGGTGTTGAATGTTGGTTTTTTATCCAGCTTAAATACTACCGAAGTAATAATGTATTGTCCTTTTAGTGAGGTTTTAAAAACGCTTTCGCGATAGTCAAACTCGCAATCTTCTGCGGTAAACTCTTGGTATTTTCCTGATGCTATTTCAACCGCTTCTAAAGAATGGAAAACGTCTTTAATTTCTACTCCATACGCTCCAATATTTTGCATAGGAGCAGCGCCAACTGTACCAGGAATTAGGGAAAGGTTTTCTATGCCTGCCCAGTTGTTTTCAATACAGTGTAAAACAAATTGATGCCAATTTTCACCCGCCATGGCTTTGATCCAAACATGGTTTCTGTCTTCATCGATAAGCTCAATGCCTTTGAGCTCGTTTTTGAGTACAACGCCTTCAAAATCTTTAGTGAGTAAAATATTGCTACCGCCCCCTAAAACCATTAGTTGTTGGTCTGATTCAATCATTTTGAGTGCTTCCAGCAATTCGTTTACTGATGTGAATGCAATGAAATGGGCAGCTTTGGCTGATAACCCAAAGGTGTTAAAGGGTTTTAGAGAGACATCTTGTTCTACTTTGATCATTTATCTAAAATCCTGCGGTGGTAATTGATTTGCCCTAAATGATAGTTTAAATGCCCTTGAAGATGAATGAGGAAGAACAGCGTGCTCATTTCTTTATTGTTAAAAAGTCTTTGCGGGTAGGGGTAATTCAATACCGACTCTGGTAAACGTTGGAGTGTGTCGGTTACAGCAGTTTTTGTTTCTTGAATTGAGCCAAGGAGTTCTGCACGACTCACATTTTTTCCTGCAAACTCAAAATCTCTATTCCTTTCGTATCCCGTTTTTCCCAGAACTGCTCCTATGAAATGCTGTAAGTTTCCGCAAAGATGAAGTACTAAATTCCCTGCCGTATTGGTAATTTCTCCTTCTGTAATCCAAAGATTTTCTTCCTTTGAGTAAGTTTCTACTTCTATGGAAAGACGGTCTAAATCTCGGTTGATTAATTCTGAAATGGATTGGGCTGCAATGCTCATAACTTTAAATCTTTTTTGATGGTGTCAATTCTACTCTCTAAAAACCTTTTGGTTTCGTTAAACTCAACAGCAGATTTAAGCGCAGTGTTCACACTGACATAAAATTTAATTTTTGGCTCAGTACCAGAAGGCCTAGCCGAAATTTTAGTGCCGTCTTCTAAATAAAACTGCAACACATTTGACTTTGGTTGATCAATCGCTTTTTCAGAACCAGAAATCATGTCTTTTTCTACTAAACTTTGATAGTCCATGGTTCTTATTACTTTGCTCCCAGCAATTGTAGAAGGAGTTTTTTCACGCATATCGATCATCATTTGCTTGATTTCGTCTGCACCTTTCATCCCTTTTTTGGTCATTGAAATCAACGTTTCTAAATAGAAACCGTTTTCTACATAGATTTGCTTGAGAAGATCAAAAACAGACATGCCTTGATCTTTGGCCCAAGCACACATTTCGGCAAGCATGGCGCAAGAAGCAACGGCATCTTTATCACGTACAAAATCACTGATCATGTAACCATAGCTTTCTTCGCCACCGCCAATGAACTCTTTTTTACCTTCTTCCTGCCTTATAAGCGCGGCAATGTATTTAAAGCCCGTCAGCGTTTCAGGGCAATCTACCTCAAACTTTTCGGCAATTCGGGTGAGCAAATCAGTGGTTACAATGGTTTTAATAATCATCTGCTTGCCATTGAGCTTGCCGTTTTCTTTCCACTTTCTAAGCAAGTAGTAAATCAGAAGACTGGCAGCCTGATTCCCATTCAATAATTCAAACTCTCCTTCATTATTTTTGGCAGCCATACCCACTCGGTCAGCATCAGGGTCTGTAGCCATTACAAGGTCGGCATCTAACTCCTTGGCTTTATTCAGTGCCAAAGTCATCGCTTCTCTCTCCTCAGGATTTGGGTAAACTACGGTAGGGAAATCGCCATTGGGCTCGGCTTGTTCTTCCACCACAAATATGTTTTCAAAGCCTTTTCGCTTCAGAATTTCGGGTACTAATGTAATGCCTGTTCCATGAATAGGAGAGAACACAATTTTGAGATCTTTCTGATTTTTGATGGCTTCTGGCGCTAGGGTTAACCCTTCAATAGCCGAAAGATATTTTTCATCCAGTTCAGCACCAATCAATTCAATTTTACTATCGTCCTTTTCAAACTTAACCGCCTCAATTCCGGCTATAGCCTGAACTTCAGCAATGATATTTTTATCATGAGGGGCAATTACTTGTGCACCATCGTCCCAATAGGCTTTATAACCGTTGTATTCTCTTGGATTATGCGAAGCTGTGAGTACCACTCCACTTTTACAGCCCAATTCTCTGATGGCAAATGAAAGTTCTGGTGTAGGGCGTAGACTTTCAAAAAGATATACATAAATGCCATTGGCTGAGAAAACCGCAGCGGTAGTTTCTGCAAAGAATCGGCTATTGTTACGGCTATCGTGTGCTATGGCTACTTTTATAGCTTCGTTAGGGAAAGTTTTGATTAGGTAATTGGCCAAGCCTTGAGTAGCCATTCCAATGGTGTATTTGTTGATTCGGTTAGAACCTACTCCCATAATACCTCTTAAGCCTCCTGTGCCAAATTCAAGGTCTTTATAAAAAGCATCATTTAAATCATCTCCAGTAAGTGAACGAATGGCTGTTTTGCTCGCTTCGTCAATGCTACTGCTTAACCAAATATTTACTTTGTCTTGAATGCTATTTGCCATAAATGGAATGGTGAAAAAATATAAGTGACTAAAGAAATTTAGTTTGTAAAGTTATGTTTTCTGCCTGCTTTTAAAAAGGAAATTGACCTCTAGTAAACCTTTTTCTCTTATGCCTTGCATGTTTTAATTGAACTTACATTCTTTGTGCTACGCCTAGTATTTAGAATATGAATGTAGAGAAACTGAATGATGATTTTGCTGCCATTGCGGAGAAAATCAATGAGTTGGACGACATGGATTATAGCGATGAACGCTACGATGACTTGGAGGAAGAGCTTCACGATATGGAAGATGCGTTTATCGAAGAGTTCGGCCCCGAACTTGAGGAAGCCATTGCTTTAGTACACGATGAATTTTGCCCTGATAATGATGTGCTCTTGCCTATCGCCTATTTTGCAAAAAACTATATCCGTTTGCAACGTGACAAAGAGGGTAAATATGGATATGATGTTGAGTTTGGTGAAGGAGTGCCAGTAGAGGTAGATGATTTTCCGAACCAAGAAGTGAAGTTGGTATTGGTGCCAGGCCCAACCCGTTTATTGGTAACCGTTGGCGAAAATGCTAAACAAGAAGCTTGGAGAGCTAAGTAATTAGCCCTTTATAATAAAACCAAAAAAGTCTGGCTTGCCAGACTTTTTTGGTTTCAAGCCATTTTTTTAGCCACAAATAAGAGTTGAAGCTATAGGCTTTAGAGCACTTCACTTTGGCTTCTTAAATAGAATATAGAATATACGATGTTGGATATACAATGCACGGGGCTTTGGACATTCGTACTTCAAACATCTAAAATCGTACATTTTCCCTTGCCAGTTGCAAATTGACTTTCATCCGTATTGAAATCTATGATGCTTTTAAGGGAGATTTAATAGAGCATCCTGAATTTTATCGTGTGCTCTATTTTCTTTAACGCTTTACTTAACTCCTTTCCGTACTGTTTATTGATATCGGTAATTACATAACCAATGGTTTCATTGGTTTTTAGGTATTGCCCAACAATGTTGGCTTCAAATTCAGCCAAGGTATTATTGATTTTAGCTAAAACCCCAGGTCGGTTTTTGTGAATATGAATAAGTCTGTGTGCGTCTTTCAGTGGAGGTAAGGTAATATTCGGGAAGTTGACACTGTTTTCTGTGTTTCCTGTATTGATATAATCCATGATTTTACGAGGAACAAAGTCAGCAATGTTTTCTTGTGCCTCTAAAGTGCTACCTCCAATATGAGGAGTAAGAATGGTATTGGGTAAACCCCTAAGTTCCGAAGTAAAAGGGTCGTTGTTGCTTTTCGGTTCTTCTGGAAAAACATCAATTCCTGCGCCTATAACCTTGCCACTCAAAATGGCTTCTTTCAAGGCAAGAATATCAACCACTGGGCCGCGGGCCAAGTTCAAGAAAATAACGCCATCCTTCATCATCTGAAAATGCTCCCTAAGAAAGAAGTTTCCGTTTTCTGGTCGGCCATCAATGTGTAAAGAAACCACATCAGCAATGGATAGTAACTCTTCCATTGTATTGCATTTGGTGGCGTTACCTAGCGCTAATTTTTCAACCAAATCGTAATAGTAAACATCCATTCCAAGGTTTTCTGCCAAAACAGAAAGTTGAGCACCTATACTGCCGTAGCCAATAATGCCCAATTTCTTTCCTCGAATTTCAAAGCTGTTTTTAGCCGTTTTCGACCAAATGCCTTGGTGCATATCTCGGTTCTTATCAGAGATGCCACGCATCAGGCTAATCATTTCGGCAATGGCCAATTCTACCACCGAACGTGTATTGCTGAAAGGCGCATTAAAAACAGGGATTCCAGCTTCTAGCGCTGCCTCAGTGTCAATTTGATTAGTGCCAATACAGAAGGCACCAATGGCCATCAGCTTGTCGGCTTCTTTAATTACTTTGGCCGTTACTTGCGTTTTCGATCTAAGTCCTAAAACGTGAATGCCTTTAATCTTTTCGCAAAGCTCATCTTCGTCTAAACCCGCAGGGTAGCTCTCAACACTAAATCCTTCTTCTTTTAATTTGGCCAGCGCATTGGGATGAACGCTTTCTAGCAAAAGCATTTTGATTCGGTTTTTGGGGTAGGATAGGGCTCCGCTCATTTTCTTATGATATAAAATTTCGTCAAAACTTGGGGCAATGTGATCGGCATGTTTCTTTACGGGTTCGCGTTCTACATTTTCGGTATAAGCATAAAAGTTATTGGCCATTCCGGCTTGGCGCACCTCGTAATCGGTGTAACCATCGCCAATCATATTGATTTGACCCTTTAATTTTAACGCTTCAATCTGCTTTACTTTTCCTCCATTTATGGAAAGAACATTGTTGCGATTAAGGTCGATAATGTTGCCATCTTCATCAAAAACCATATCGTTCGCAAAAACATGATCGGCTTTAATGCCAAACTTGGTTACTACAGGCACTATAAACTCTTTGAAGCCATTCGAAATAATAAAAGTGTTTTCAGGGTGCTCATTAAAGAAAACACTATTTCTTTCAATAGATTTTGATACCAGTTTCGATAGGCGGGAGATTAACTCTGGAAGGTGTGCTTTATTGCCGTTTAATAACTGAATGCGAGCAATAAGTGATTCACGTAGCGACATTTCTCCAGCCATTCCTAAGTCGGTAATGTCTTTAATTTTCTGTAATCGAGCGTTCTTTTCGGGATGGTTAGAAAGTGAAATTTCCCCTAAAATATCAAGTGCTTCTACTTGAGTGAAGGTACTATCAAAATCAATTACAAAATACTGTTTTTCTTCCTCTTCAATTTTCATTCTACTTTTTCCCTGCGATTAATTGCTTGCATTGGTTACCAAAAACACCGGCCACTCCAGCAGCAATTCCCCCTACAACTCCCGTAATCAGAAAAAGCAAAAAGGTGTTTCCTTCTAAAGGTAATAGTACTGCTATTTTCTTGGTCATGGTGAAATCGTTGGGTTGCGCCAGAAACCATGCGTTTACGATCCAAAGTAAGGCGATTGCCAAGAAGGGAACAAAGAAAGAAGAGGCCTTTTTTAGTCCTACAACGGTTCCTATAATAAAGCCAGCAATCATCACTGACCACCAAGGAAGGAACAGACCTAAAATAAAGGCGATAGCAACAGTTAGAATAATATTGATGAACGTTTTCATTACTTGGCTGGGCTTAGGTTTTGAGAAAAAATGATACGGTCTGAAGCTTGGTCAGCGGACTTCATAAAGAAGAGTGGAATATATTCTCCAGCTGCCCAGCGATCAATCATATTGTCATAGAATTTGCTACCTGGATTTCCTGATTGGCCTCCAGGGTAAATTCCCAAAGCATTGGGCTCGTTGCCTAATTCTACAATCATTCTCCACGAAGGACCATGATTTTCACTCGTGGCATTTACAATACCTGAATTTCCTCCAATAGGTAAATTGAAACGCGAGAATGCGGGTAACGCTTGTAGCAAATGCCCAACAAAAGTGCCTTTGTAATCCACCCATTTTAAGGACTTCCCTGTTCTAGATTGCCAAACGGTCAGGTCTTGCACGGCATCTCTAAACGATTGAAAATAAAGGTCTTTAGCGGTTTCTATTTCTGGCGTTTCCTTCCTATCGAACCAAGGGTGGTTCGGCTGATTTTTTAGTAACCATATGGTTTGGTAATCGCTTGGGCGATTGATAGCGACATCGAGGTTATAGAGTTCGTCCCAAGTCATTCGATACAAGTTATCCCACCACTTTTCCCAAATCGAAGCGCCCTCGGCATCAATGTTATTGTTGAAGTCCCAATCTTCTATTGTAGAGAGCATCTGTTCTTCATTGGCAGTAAGCGAACTTCTGTCCATATTGTCGAGCATGGTAGGAATTAACTCAGCTGCCTTTAGGTTAAAGTTATTGGCTTGTAAATCTTTAAAATCTTGAATATCGAATTTCTCCTTACTTCTGAAAAAGTTATTGATTACGCGGTTACGATAGGTTTCATAACCGTCATCATATACATAATAAGGATATTTTTCATCGGTGGGGTGTTGGTTGGCTGAACTCACAAAACCTCTTTCAGGATTTTTTACATAAGCATTTTGGTGTTGAGGAATGAATGATTGCCATTCATATCTAGAATCTGACCCATCCATCAGAAACTTACCTTGTTCCGGCCATTTATTGGCCAATTCTCCTTGAATCCAGAGAGCAATATCGCCTTCGCGCGAAGCGAAAACAAAGTTTTGCGCTGGCGCAGTAAAGTGCTTTAAAGCTGCTGCATATTCATCATAGTTCTTTGCCTTATTTAAATCTAGAAAAGTTTGCTGGTTATTGTTCGGTAAATGGCCTGTCCATTTCATGGCGTAACCCACTTTTTCTCCATTTCCTTTATGGGTGTGGTCATAGGTTACAGGGCCATAATGGGTGTAAGTCACGGTGTCGTATACCGTAGATTTCCCTCTTACTTTGATCTCTTCGATTACCTCAGTAGTGGCTTTCCATTCATTATCATACTTGTAAGCTTTTCTGTTTTCGTCTTGAAATTCGATTTTGTACCAATCTTTTACATCGCGGGTGGCATTGGTTACGCCCCAAGCTATGTTTTGGTTGAAGCCAATAATGATTCCCATTGCCCCAGGAAGTGTAGCGCCAAAGGTGTTTTTCTCAGGAGTGGTCAATTGCATTACATACCAGATAGAAGGCAAGTTGAGTTGTAAATGCGGGTCATTGGCTAAAATTGGATTGCCAGAAACTGATTTGGATGGCGCTATAGCCCAGTTGTTACTACCGTTGTGCGGATTAGGCTTGTCCATGGTTTCTTTAATGAAATCGCTAGGGAAGTCAACATCGGGCTTTTCTACGGTTTCCAAATCAAAACTACTCCAGTCTCTTTCTTGAGGTATTACAGGGTCTTGGTCTGCATAAAAATTTGGGAAGAGCAAATCGAAGGTTTCTTGCCCAAATAGCTTTACAAAATTGGTGTTTTCTAAATCTACATCGCGCCCAGCTAGCATATCCGTCATGTACATTAATAGCAGTGCAGTTTTCTTGGTCGTCCAAGGTTCAGGCTTATAATCAAGTATTTTGTACTCCACCGGAATTTCTCCTACACTCAAACTTTCGATGTATGCATTAATTCCATCTCGGTAAGCTTCAAGTAGTTTCACTTCTTCAGGGTGCTTCATCATCTCCTTTAAAGCATTGTCAGCTCCAAAGCCCATTCCTTTTCTGCGTTGGCCGCGGTCGTATTCGATGGCCGCTTCGCCTACTATTTCTGAAAGTCTACCGCCCGAAGCAAAGGTCTGGAATTCAAGTTGCCACAGTCGGTGTTGGGCCGTAATGTAACCTTGAGCTCTGTACAAATCTTCATCATTTTGAGCGAATACATGAGGAATCAGAGATTCATCATAATGCACAGTTACAGGGCTTTTCAGTCCAGAAATTTCTAAAGTTTCTTTTGCCACATCAGACTCAGTGACTTCGTTTTTCCAGAAACCTTGGTTTGGGCTTAGAAATTTCCCCATCGGGGGGATGTCTCCAAACTTGGTGTTTAGTCCGTAAAAAATGCCAAGAGTAAAAAGTAGGCTGACCAAAAACTTAACTGACTTCATAAAGTAGTGGATTAAAGTAGACTTTAAATATAGTAGCCTGAACCCGATTAATAAAATAGCCATAAATTAATTATAGCTGAACAAGCCTCCAAAAGTGGGTGCTTAATCTTATTGAAAAATAAACGAGTCCATCTGTACTATGAATAAGAACTTTTGGAGGAGGTTATCTATTCGGTTCTTGCTGTATTTAAAGTCGAGTTAAGGTTAGTAGTTAATGTTGGATTCAGAAGAGGAGTAGTGTTGTGGTTTTAAAGTGTTTTTATGACTTTATTGAAAATCGAAGCATTATGTCAGACAAAAAAAACCTTCTACATTTGTCTAAATCTAAAGCTGTGAGAATATCCACTGAGATTGCTGAGAAAGCAAAAAAAATAAAAGCCATTATTTTCGATGTTGATGGCGTACTTACCGATGGCCGTATTATTTATAATAATGAGGGCATGGAGTCCAAAGAATTCAATGTGAAAGACGGTCAGATTATCCAACATTTAAAACTTCACGAAATCTTAACAGGCGTTATCACTGGGCGCGATTCTCAGGTGGTGCGTAATCGATGCAACGAGCTAAAATTTGATTTTCATTACCATGGGGTGAAAAGAAAAGGAGAAAAGTTTGATGATATCTTGATGGAATTCGGGTTAAATGCAGATGAAGTGGCCTTTGTAGGTGATGATATTAACGATCTTCCTGTACTGATACAGTGTGGGTTAGCTGCCACACCAGCAGATGGACACTACAAAGTGAAAGAACAGGTTGATTTGGTGCTCCAAGCCAAAGGAGGAGAAGGAGCACTACGAGAACTGGCCGATTTGGTTTTAGAGTCTCAAGGTTTTTATGAGTTAATTATTGAAAGACAGTTAAGAAATGAATAAGTTTGAAGAAGGTTTTCGCTTAAGTGATAGTGTAGAAGTAGGGAATGGCAAGATGGTACTGTTCTCTGGACCATGCGCAGTTGAAAGTTATGATATTTGTGCACAAATTGCGGAGACCTTAATAGCGATTTGTTCTGAACTGGATATCCAGTACGTATTCAAAGCTTCTTTTGATAAGGCCAATAGAACTTCTGTTGATTCATTTAGATCAGTAGGGTTCGAAGGGGCTTTAGACGTACTAGCAAGGATCAAAGCAAATTACCACGTACCAATTGTGACTGATATTCACGAATCATATCAAGCTTCTCCTGTGAGTGAAGTGGCGGACGCGTTGCAAATTCCGGCTTACTTATGTAGGCAAACCGACCTATTGGTAGCGGCTGGTGAAACGGGTAAAACCGTCAAAATAAAGCGAGGTCAGTTTATGGCTGCAGAAGATATGGGATACGCTGTGAACAAGGTGAAGTCTACTGGTAATGAGAAGGTTTGCTTAACCGAACGCGGTGTTTCATTTGGCTATCACAACCTTGTAGTAGATATGCGCTCCCTTCCTGTTATGCGTCAATTCGCTCCTGTTATTTTTGATGTTACCCATAGTGTTCAACAGCCAGGAGGCATGAATGGAAAATCAGGAGGTCAAAGAGAGTTTGCACCCTATTTAGCTCGTGCTGCCGCAGCCACTGGTGTAGACGGTTTCTTTATTGAAACCCACCCAGATCCTTCAAAGGCCTTAAGTGATGGGCCAAATTTAATTCCATTAGATAAAATGAAAGGCTTTATGGAAATGCTGAAAACAGGCTTTGAGTACGGTAACAGTCTTAATAATACCATTCTTTAAAATTGAATAAGCTGGACAAATGGTAAAGAAAATTTTAGGTTTGGTTGTATTAATAGCGATTGTGTCTTCCTGCATTCCGAATGAGAAGATTATTCTTTTTCAAAATAAGAATGATAACGATGCACTTAAATTAGATACTCTAATTACCCCACCTAGGTCTGAATACTTTTTACAGCCGAGGGATATTCTTTCTATTAATTTCTTCTCTAATGTAGAAACAGCTGTGGAGCCTTTTAGGCAATCCACTGCGGATGTTATCGCAACTACAGGTTCAGGTCAAGGTCAGCAAGGAGGGGGACAGGGGGGACAACAAGGCAGTCGTCAATCGCTAGGGCAGACTTTTGTTATTGATAATAATGGGTTTTTACTCATCAACACGCTAGAACCTCTTAGAGCTACAGGTTTAACAACCAAGGTTCTGAAGGACAGCTTAGAAAGTGTAATTAGAAGAGTTAAGGGTGTGAAAGATATTTCTGTGAATGTGAGTTTAGCTGGTATTAGGTATACTACCACCGGTGAAATAGGAGGAGGACAACAGTTAATAGTAGGAAGTGAGGCAAATCTTTTGGAAGCCATAGCCAATGCTGGAGGTTTTACCATTAATGCTGACAGACAGAAAGTGCAAGTGTTAAGAAATTATGAGGGGGGAGTAAAATGGCATGAGATAGATGTAACTCAAAGAGATTTAATGCTCACGGAGTTTTGGTACGTTAAACCTGGAGATATTATTTATGCACCTCCTTTAAAATTGCGTGAAATTGGAGCTGGAGATAACTTCCTTTCGCAGTTAGGGGTGGTTGTTGGATTGATTTCCACTGGAATTTTTCTTATCAGTTTAACAAGTAACTAGCAGCATGGAAGATTTTGAAGACCTTTTCGGTCAGGGAGAGAGTAAAACAAAAACGGCAGCTTTTAACCCAAAAGAGGTGGTTTTTAAGTACATCCGCTTATGGCCTCTTTTTATCATCTCCATATTTATGCTTTTGCTTACTGTATATATCTATCACAGATATACTACTGAAAAGTTCAGCGTAAGTAATACCATTTTAATTCCTGAACAGAATAGAGATATTGACCAAAGTATTTTAGCCCAGTTTAGTTTCGATTTCGGAGCAGTTTTCTTAAATGAAATTGAAATTCTAAAATCAAAACCACTTACAAGGGATGCTTTAGATAGCCTTAATTTTGATGTGTCTTATTATTCTAAGGGTAGAATAAAAACGATTGAAGAATACAGAACCCTACCCTTTGTTATACATTACGATAAGAGTCATCCTCAGCCCTATGACCAGGAATGGAGACTTACTTTCTACGAGGGAAACCAGTTTAGTGTATCTAAAGCTGGAGAAGAGGTTCAAGAATCTCCTATCAGATTCCGTCCCGATGGTTGGATTGAGAGCAGCCAATATCGATTCAAACTGGAATTTAAAAACTATACTGATTTAGCTGGTAAGACTTACTATTTCAAAATTCATAGTACAGAAAACCTGATTGATAGCTTTCAGAGTCGATTGAATGTAACCTATTTAAAAGCCTTTAGTTCCATTGCGGTACTTACGCTTACTACAGATGTGCCACAGAAGGGTGTTGACTTTCTTAATAAACTATTGGAAGTATACCAGAAAAGGGAACTTGCCTTGAAAAACAGTAAGGCAGAGAAAACCATAGAATTTATCGATAGCCAAATGGATACCCTTGAAGGTCAATTGGCGACTTTAAGCGCAGAAAGATCTAAGTATAGAATTGATAACAGGTTTTTAGATTTGGGAAGCAAGGGTACTGAACTATTGTCAAAGATAAATGAATCCGATTTTGAGATAAGGAAGTTGGAGCGTCAGGTTGAGTTTTTAAATGAGTCGCTTAATAAAATTGAAAGTAACGATGGCCTTCAAGATTTGATCTCCCCGTCCTTATATGGTATTGAGGATGTATACATGAATCAGTTTACAGACCAAATCAGTGAGCTTACCTTAGAGCGATCGGGGTTACTTCAATACCTAGAACCATATAACAGTGCAATTCAAACTTTAGATGAACAAATTAACCAAGTTAAAAGGAACTTGAAAAGTTATGTGAAGCTTAAGATTGAGGAGCTTGAAGGACAACTCAAGGCCTATCAAGATGAGAATAAGTTGGTTGAATCTGACTTTAAAGATTACCCTGTAATAGAACAAGGTTATTTGGAAATTGAGAGAAGGTTTAATATTGTTAATGGAATTTACACCAACTTGCTTCAGCGCAGGCAGGAAGCAGCGATTGTATCGGCTTCGAATGTGGCCAACTCTGAAGTGGTAGACCCTGCTGTTTTACCTTCAAAACCATTCTTTCCTAATTATCAGTTAAACTATTTGGTGGGAGGCGCATTAGGTTTGATTATTCCATTATTGTTTATTGTTATCAGAGAACTTACGTTCAACCGAATCGAAACCAGAGGCCAAATTGAGCGCATTACCTCCATTCCTATTATAGGGGTGATTGGGCATAACGAGCAAAAATCTAATTTGGCCATATTTGATAAGCCTAAATCTATTATTGCAGAAACTTTCCGTTCCTTGCGTTCTAACCTTCAGTATTTTAGTAGTGAAAAGGAGCTGCAAACCATTTTAGTTACCTCTGGCTCATCGGGCGAGGGTAAATCTTTCTGTTCTACCAATTTAGCTTCTATTATGGCCATTAGCGGCAAGAAAACCGTATTGCTAGGTTTGGATTTAAGGAAACCTAAACTTTTTGACGATTTCGGCTTAACCAACGATATAGGAGTTTCGAATTACCTTGGGGGCTTTGTGGAAATGGAAGATATCATTATCCATACCGAGTTCAATAATTTAGATGTTATTTTTGGAGGACCAGTACCACCCAATCCTGCGGAACTTTTAATGGGGCAGAAAATGGAAAAACTGATGGCTTACTTAAAGTCTAAGTATGAAATCATTATCATAGATACCCCTCCAATTGGTATTGTTTCCGATACTTTTAACCTGCTTAAATATGCCGATATTAGTTTGTATTTAGTGCGCCACCTCTATACCCAACAAGATTCGCTAAAACCACTTAACGAGTATGTAGAAAAAGGAATTATCAAAAATATGGCTTTAATCCTCAACGATTTTAAATCCCGTACGGGTTATGGCTATGGTTATAATTACGGTTACGGTTACGGTTATGGTTATGGTTATGGTTATGGTTACGGTAATCAATATGGTGGAGGGTATTATGAAGAGTTGGCTCCTGGTAAGTCAAAGGGTTTGATCAAAAGGTTAACTAAAAAATAATGAAGCCCTATTTTGCAGTTATTGTTACACTATTCTTGACGGTATATGGTCAGCTTATTTTGAAGTGGCGAATTTTGAAATATGGAAGTTTACCAGAGGAATTAAAACCAAAAATTCTATTTTTATTTAAGCTATTTCTTGATCCATATATTTTATCAGGTTTTTTCGCTGCCTTATTAGCCTCTGTACTTTGGATGGCAGCCATGACTAAACTTGAACTTTCCAAAGCATACCCTGTAATGAGTTTGGCGCCAGCGTTAGTGTTTTTCTTAAGTATTTTGTTTTTGAATGAGAGTTACTCACATGGGAAATTGGTTGGACTTTTATTAATTGGGTTAGGGGTAATTGTTACTTTTAAGTTTTAACATTTGAATATCGTAATTACACAATCGAACTATATTCCTTGGAAAGGATACTTTGACGCTATAGCGATCGCTGATTATTTTGTGGTTTTTGATGAAATGCAATATACCCGTAGGGACTGGAGGAATCGTAACAAAATCAAGACCCCTCAAGGGTTGAAATGGCTAACAGTTCCTGTTGAAGTAAAGGGTAAATTCTATCAGAAAATCAATGAAACAACAGTTGTGGATTCGAGTTGGACATCTTTACATTGGAAAAGTATATGTCATAATTACTCCAAAGCGCCTTTCTTTCAACAAACCAAGGAAATGGTTGAGGACTGGTATAAGCAAGCCGCTTTAGCGAACACTATTACTGAGGTAAACTTGATTTTTCTCCGTGGAATTTCCGATTTTTTGGGATTCAAAACGAAATTTCTATTCTCTAAAGATTTTGAACTGCTTGAAGACAAGACGGAAAGATTGATACATATTTGTAAACAGCTAGATGGTAAACAATATTACACTGGAGCTGCAGCAAGGGCATATATGAACGAAGGCCTTTTTGAAGAAGCTGGTATTGGCTTAAACTATTTTGATTATAGTGGTTATCCCGAGTACCTACAATTACATGGTGGTTTTGAACATGGTGTTAGTATTCTTGATATGATTTTCAATCTGGGTGATGAGACTAGACATTATTTAAAGATCCAATCATGAAGTTATCAATTATAAGCCCTGTATACCAAGCTGAAGAAATTGTTGATGAACTCCTTTTGAGGATTACTCAAGAGGCATCTAAAATCACTGATGACTTTGAAATACTTTTAGTTGAAGATGGGAGTGCAGATAATAGCTGGTCAAAAATCAAGAATCATTGTAAACACAATTCACATGTTGTTGGAATTAAACTAAGTAGAAACTTCGGGCAGCATTACGCAATAACTGCAGGAATCCAAAGAGCAAAAGGTGATTACATTATACTCATGGATTGTGATTTACAAGATAACCCAAAATATTTTTCATTATTAATTGAGCAAGCCGAAATTGGTTTTGATATTGTATTTACAAAAAGGGAAAAACGTAAGCATGGCTTTTTCAAAAGCGTCAATTCTAATTTGTATAATTTATTATTTAGACTGTTTTCGGATAGAAGATATGACGTGAATGCAGGATCATTAATACTTTTTACCAAGAGAATTGGTCTTGAGTTTCTGAAAATAAAAGACAAGGATAGACTTTATTTACAAATTTTTAAATGGCTCGGTTTTCGCAATACGACCATAGAAGTGGAACACGAACCTCGATATTCAGGTAAATCGAGTTATAAGTTTCTGGATTTACTTAAGCTGGGTTTGCAAGGCTGGACTTCGCATTCGGATAAGCTTTTGAAAATGAGCATTTATATTGGTTTCTTCATGGCACTCTTTTCATTTGTTTCTTCACTGGTTATTCTTGTTGCTACTTTTATCGGGTCATTCCAACCAGGATGGCCAAGCTTGATTGTTGTTATTTTCTTTTCAACAGGTCTTATTTTATTGAGTATCGGAATTGCTGGCATTTACATCGGTAAAACTTTTGATCAAGTTAAGGATAGACCGCTTTTCATTATAGAAGAAGAATTGAATTATGAAGGATAATATTCTATCTGCTGTGAATGATTACTATACGGAAAAAGTAGTTAAACATGGCGGGACAGCCTTAGGAGTTGATTGGAACTCTAAAGAGTCTCAATATTTACGTTTTGAACAACTAAGCAAAGTAATTCAAGCACAGCACTATTCTATACTCGACTATGGCTGCGGCTATGGTGAGTATGTGAATTTTATTGGTGCTGATAACATTGATTCCTGTAGAATTAGCTATACCGGCTATGATATTTCCAGAGAAATGATTCTCAAAGCGGAGACATCGTTTGGTCATTTGAAAGGTGTTCAATTTGAGTCTGCTTTAAGTAACTTGAAACATGACTATGCCATTGCAAGTGGTTTGTTTAATGTTAGGTTAAATATTACCGATGACTCAACTTGGTATGATTATATTTTAGAAACTATAAAAACATTGGATAATTATTCAGAAAAAGGTTTTGCTTTTAACGCTCTCACATCATATTCAGATCCAGAGTTCATGAAAGACTATCTATTTTATGCTGACCCACATAAGTTATTTAATTATTGTAAAACAAATTTCTCTAAAAATGTTGCCCTCTTACATGATTATGACCTTTATGAATTTACCATTATTGTTAGGAAATGAGAATTATACCTTTTGCAGACCATAAGATTGGTTATGATTGTGTGGAGTATTTATTGCATTTAGAGGGAATTGGTAAAGTAGAAATTCCATTTTTGGTTACTACCTCTAATAATGAAAATAATTGGTGGCCATCTCTTGCCAGCCTTGCTTCTGAAAAATCAATCCTGATTTTTGAACCGGGTAAGCCTATTGATGATTTCATATTTGATGATATTGACTTTGTTTTTCTAATTTCTTGGAAATACCTAATGCCAAAATCATTTGTAAACCATTATGATGTTATTATTAACCTTCATTATAGTCTTTTGCCTAAGTTTCGAGGTGTTTATCCTGTTAATTGGGCGATAATTGAAGGTGAAGAAAAAACAGGAGTTACATTTCATTCTATTAATAACTGTATTGATAGAGGACATCTGTTGGCTCAACGAGAAGTAGATATTGTTGAGAATGATACTTCTTATAGCTTATTACAAAAACTAGATATTATTGCTTTTGATTTATTTCAAGCAATAATTACTGAACAGATATTGTCTGGAAATATCTGTTTTATTAATGTTTTGCCAGATGAGTCTGCTTATTATTCAAGAATTAAGTTTAATGAAAAAGCAAAACTCTCTTTACAAGATAATATGAAGATAGGTGATATTCTAAATATCTTAAGGGGATATACTTTTAAAGACGGTACCTCTTCTGCTTATTTTATCGGTAGAAATGGCAAGAAATATTGGGTCTCAATTGATATTAAAAGTGATGAATAATATCCCATTCAATAAACCATATCTAACTGGTAAAGAAGCACATTATATTTATCAAGCTGTTTATTCAGGGAAAATATCAGGCAATGGTATCTATACCAAAAAATGTCATGAGTTCTTTAATGATAAATATGGGTTTGAGCAGTGCCTGTTGACTACCTCATGTACAGATGCCTTAGAGATGGCTGCTATTCTTTTAGATATTAAGGAGGGCGATGAAGTGATTATGCCCTCCTATACGTTTGTGTCTACGGCCAATGCTTTTGTACTTCGTGGTGCGAAAATTATTTTTTGTGATTCTAGAATTGATCATCCAGGCATGGATGAGTCACAAATTGAGGCCTTAATTACACTCAAAACTAAGGCGATAGTAGTGGTTCATTATGCTGGAGTTGCCTGTGATATGGATTTGGTAATGGATATTGCTAACAGGCATAATCTGTATGTAGTAGAAGACGCAGCGCAGGCCATTGATAGCTATTACAAAGGTCGCCCTTTAGGCGGTATTGGTCATTTGGCGGCTTTTTCTTTTCATGAAACCAAAAACATCATTAGCGGAGAGGGAGGAATGTTGGTTGTTAATGCGCCAGAATTTGCAAAGCGGGCAGAAATCATATGGGAAAAGGGCACTAATCGTTCTGCTTTTTTTCGTGGAGAGGTAGATAAGTACAGTTGGGTGGATGTGGGCTCATCTTTTCTACCTTCTGAGCTTATTTCTGCCTTTTTGTATGCTCAATTAGAGAATTTAGATGATATTCAGAAAAGGAGAAAGCAACACTGGGGACAATATGAATCTGAACTTAAAGCAGCGAATTTAACTGGGATTCAACTGCCGCAGCTACCACCCTTCGCCTCCAATAATGCTCACATGTTCTATTTGTTGTGTGAAAGCAGCCAGTTTAGAGAAGGCCTTATTGATCATTTAAAAACATCTGGCGTTTATGCAGTTTTCCACTATTTGTCACTTCATAAAAGCCCGTTCTATCTAAACAAACACGATGGAAGGGAATTGCCAGAGACGGATAGGTATTCAGAAAACCTAGTCCGTTTACCGCTTTACTATCAATTGGAAGCTAACCAAATTACTAAAATCACACAACTAATCATTCAGTTTTGCAATTCTTATCACAATTAAAAGAGGAAGGCGGTATTTGGTACAGCCCAGGTACAGATGTTATTTCATATCCAGAAGAAGGTAACTCACTTTGTTACCAGTTAGAAGATAAGAGTTATTGGTTTGCCCATCGAAACTCCTGCCTTTCCTATTTGATAAAAAAATACTCAAACGAGGGCATATTTGCAGACGTTGGTGGGGGGAATGGCTTTGTAAGTGCTATGCTTCAAAAGAATGGACATAAGGTAGTATTGGTAGAACCGGGTGAGACGGGTTGTTTAAATGCCAAGAAACGAGGTATTGAAAATGTAGTCTGTGCCAGATTAGAAGACATTGATTGGGCGGAAGGTGAATTGCAAAATGTTGGGGCTTTCGATGTGGTAGAACATATAGAAGACCATGAAGGTTTTTTGAATACAATACATGCTGCTTTAGCAGAAAATGGGAAACTATTTATTACAGTGCCCTCTTTTCAGTATCTGTGGTCAAAAGAAGATGTTGATGCAGGCCATTACAGAAGATATACCAAGCAATCAATGGCCAAATTGCTGTCTAAGACAGGCTTTGAACTGATTTATGATAATTATTTATTTACCTCCCTGCATTTCCCTATTTACTTAATGCGTACCATTCCTTCAAAACTAGGACTAAGAAAAAACAGCCCAGAAAACTCAGCCAATGAGCATGGCACCGAAGGTGGTTTGATGATAAGGTTCATAAACAAAATGCTGAAGAAAGAGCTCGCCAATGTAAAATCAGGAAAGAAGTACAGCTTGGGGAGTAGCTTGGTTGTAGTGGCTGTTAAAAGATGAATTTTGTATTCAGTATATAAAACATAAGCGAAGGTTATATGGCAAGGCTTAAATTGAAACACCACAGGTCACCATTCCTCTTTACCATTATAGGCATTTATGTTCTATCTAACTTTTTGATGCTTATTAATGGCGGTGTTTTTTGGGATGACTGGATTCTTTATGATATGCCTAAATCAACTGTGCTACAGGTTTTTACTGATGTAGGGGCACCATATATAGGTGTATTACACAACTTCCTTAACAGTTTTGATAATCCTGTCTTTATGTATAGGGTTATAACGCTGTCTTTGCAAATTGCATCAGTGCTAATTTTGAACAGAATTCTTGTTTATATCCGGGTCACTGACAAATATGATAGGTTCTATGTTTTAATGCTTTTTGCCTTAGTTCCATTCTATGCATCTAAGGTTACGTTAATAATGCTTCCAGCTACTTTGAGTTATGCTATTTTTATATTCGCCTTCTACCTATTGATGCGCTATTTGAGCCAAAAGCTTTTATACCTTAGGCTTTTATCATTGATGCTCTTTTTTGTTTCTTTTTCATTGAACTCATTACTGGTTTTTTATGCTGTTCCAATTTATTTTTTGGTGAGTGACCGTAGTCCTAAAAAACTATTTGACTTTAAGATTTCTTATTACATTGATTTCCTAAGGACGCATAAATATTTAAAAATATTAGATTTTTTATTGCTCCCTTTTATTTTTTGGGTAGTTAAGAAATTGGCTTTTCCATTAGGAGGAGCCTATCTCAATAAGAGTTACAATGAACTGAGTATAAAAGCTCTATTGAAGTTCCCACTACGTTTTTTAGAGACGGTAAAGAACTCTTTCTTGGGAGTTTTTTCTGAGTTCTACAGCTACATAGCAATAGACTTATTTTATGGTTTGTTATTTATAGGGGTATTAATGGTTGGGGTTATCTCAAGTAAATTCATTTTTTCTAATAGAGCCGCTAGAGTTGAAAGTAGGGTTGAATCATCCAAGAAATTTCTTGTGGTAGGTTTTATTGTTTTTTTATTAGGGAGTCTCCCCTATATTTTAGTTAAGAAAATTCCTTCTTTCGAAGGTTATGAAACCAGACATCAAGTTTTGTTGTCCTTGGGGTTCTCTCTTTTAATGTTTGGGTTTTTGCTTTTAATTAAAAATAATGTGGTTCGGAGGCTATTTTTTTATGTAACAATTTCAGTTTTTGTTACTTGTACTCTCGCCTTTCAATTACAATACTTAAAGGGATGGTTAAAACAAGAAGCCATACATGGCATTTTTGCAAAGGAATTGACCGAAGATACAGCCAGCTTGATTATTGTTCATGACAGCACAAAAGTGTATAACGCAACCTCTAGAGATATTGCATTTTATAACTATAACGGAATAGCAAAGAAGGCTACTGGATTACAGCAATTTTTTATCATAGAGCAAGAGGAATATGATTCATATTTAATTGGAGAGACAACTTATGAAGGCCGTATGGAAGCTTTTAACATGCAAGATTATGAGATCGGCCACAAAGCTGCGTCTATAACCTTCAGTTTTGGGGATACAGCATTAGATGTATTGACAACATTGAGACTATCTCTTCTTTATCATACGGATTTGCCTTTATTTGAACAACAAGTAGAATCGATTTTAAGTTATGAGATTAATGAGTGATTACTTCCTAGAATAAATGGGATTGAAAACTAATTTGATGAATTATTTATTGGGCTTGACAAAAAGCTTTAGATTTTTTTATGCCTTTCTTAAGTATCGAATATTTATAATCTTAGGAGCAAGTGTTTTTGTAGGGATCCTAGATGGCTTTGGACTCGCAATGATTGTCCCGTTGTTAGAAGTTGTAGATAAAGGTGGTGAAGTGGAAGGTGATGAGCTTGGGAGCTTATCTTTTGTTTTGGATTTTTTGCGAGCCTTGAATTTGCCAATGGAAGTATCTACCATTGTTGTTGTGCTACTTCTATTTTTCATATTAAAGGGGGTGTTTAAATATCTTGAAGGGTTTTTTAGGGTTACTTATCAACAAAAATTCATGCGCATGATCAGGGATCAGAATGCAGATATGTTCTGTTATTATAAATATTCTGATTTTGTGTTATCTGATGCAGGAAGAATTCAAAATACGTTTAGTGCCGAAGTGCTAAGGGTTAATCAGGCTTTTCAAACTTATTTTTTATCTGCTCAAGCGCTAATCATGATATCTGTTTATCTAGGGCTAGCATTTGGTGTTAACCCGCTTTTTGCATTATTGGTTAGTATAGGAGGGCTTGCAACTAATGTCTTGTTCAAGAGGATTTATAAACAAACCAAGGTACTTTCTCGCCAACTATCTAATGAGGCTAACTCTTTTCATGGTATTTTGATGCAAATGGTGAATAATTTCAAGTATTTAAAATCAACGAGCTCAATTGTACCGTACACTGGTAAGCTAAAGCAACAAATCAAAGAAATTGAGAGAGTTCAAAAAAGGTTAGGTATATTAGATTCCATTCTCCAAGCGGCTCGTGAACCTTTGATAATTTTAGTCGTTGCTGGTGTAATATTTATTCAAGTTAACCTTTATGGTGACTCTTTAGGGTCAATAATTTTGAGCTTACTCTTTTTGTATAGGGCATTGAGTTTTGTGATGGCCATGCAAAAACAATGGAATGGATTTTTAGGTCATTCAGGTGCCTTAGATCAAATGGTTGAGTTTCGAGATGAGTTGCGTAATTCACAAGAGAGTTTCGGAGAAGTGGTTGTAGATAAATTTAGCAGAGATATAGAGTTGAGGAATGTCTCATTTTCTTATGATGACTTAACGGTTTTGAAAGGAGTTGATCTTACAATTGAAAAGAACGAATCCATTGCTGTTGTTGGTGAAAGTGGATCTGGTAAAACTACTCTAATTAATATACTATGCGGATTAATTAGACCAAGCTTTGGAACAATTAGTCTTGATGGAAATAATTACGAGGGTTTATATTTACCAAGCCTTCAAAAGCGAATAGGGTATATAACTCAAGAACCAGTTATATTCAGTGATACTATATTCAATAATGTAACATTCTGGTCCAAAAAAACACCTGAGATATTATTTCGCTTTCAAGAAGCACTTAAAAAGGCATCTATTTATGACTTTGTGAAGAGTTTGAAAAATACGGAAGAAACTATTTTAGGAACTTCTGGAATTAATTTAAGTGGGGGGCAGAAACAACGGCTTTCTATTGCTAGAGAGTTGTTCAAAAATGTTGATATTTTAATTTTGGATGAGGCAACTTCAGCACTTGATACAGAGACTGAAAAGGAGATTCAAGCGAGTATTGATGTTTTAAGAGGGGAATACACGTTGATTGTTGTTGCCCACAGACTATCTACGATTAGAAATGTTGATAGGGTTTTATTATTAAGTGAAGGAGAAATTAAAGAGCAAGGAACGTTTGATGAGCTTTATATTGACTCTGAGCGCTTTAAGAGGATGGTCTCCTCTCAAAATTACTAAATCATGGTAAAGTTATTAATAAGCGGATGTTTCTAATTGCGGAGATAGGTCAGGCCCATGACGGAAGTTTGGGACAAGCTCATTCATATGTGGAGGCTTTGAGAGGCACTGGAGTGGATGCTATAAAGTTTCAAACTCATATTGCTGAGGCTGAGAGTTCAATACATGAGCCTTTCAGAGTAAAATTTTCAAAGCAGGATGCTACGAGGATGGACTACTGGAAAAGGATGGAATTCACAGAATTACAATGGATTGATTTGAAAAAGCACTGTGATGATGCGGGGCTTGAGTTCATGTCATCACCTTTTAGTTGTGCTGCAGTGGATTTGCTCGAAAGGGTGGGGGTGAAGCGTTATAAAATTGGTTCAGGAGAGGTTAATAATTTCTTGCTTTTGAAGAAAATTGCGCAAACAGGTAAACCTATTATATTATCGTCAGGAATGAGCTCTTTGGACGAACTAGATTGTACCTTCGACTTTCTTTTAAAGTATAATAACCACGTTTCACTTCTACAGTGCACCACGGCCTACCCAACAAAACCTAAGCAATGGGGATTAGACCAAATTCCAGTTTTAAAGGATCGATATAAAATCCCAGTAGGATATTCAGATCATTCGGGAGACATCTTTGCTGCCATGGCGGCAGCTGCTTTGGGTGCTGAAATCTTGGAGTTTCATGTGGTATTTCATAGGCTTTGCTTTGGGCCAGATTCCAATGCAAGCATTTTGATAGATGATATTCCAAGAATGGTTAATGGTGTCCGTCAAATATTTGAGAGCCTAAATCATAAGTCAGATAAGGCAAATGTTGAAGAGTTTTCAGAATTAAAAAGAATTTTCGAGAAATCATTGGCAGTAAATAAAGATTTACCGGAGGGCCATGTACTTACATTTGATGATTTGGAGTCTAAAAAACCATCAGGCATGGGGATTCCCGCGAGTCGGTATTATGAAGTTTTAGGAAAAAAAATTTCAATAGCCTTAAGTCAATGGTCATTTCTAAATGAAGATAATTTATTATGAGTAAAAGAAAGATTTGTGTTGTAGTTACTGCTAGACCTTCATACAGTAGGGTTAAAACAGCCCTTACTGCAATTCAGAATCATCCTAATCTTGAGTTACAACTTGTTGTGGCTGGGTCAGCACTTTTAAGTAGATATGGTAGTGTTATAGATTATATTACGGATGATGGCTTTGAGATAACAGAGAAGGTATATGTAGTATTAGAAGGAGAGAATCCTACAGCTATGGCCAAAACTACAGGTCTTGCAGTAATGGAGTTGTCTACTGTTTTTAATAACCTTTCGCCTGATGTTGTTGTTGTAATTGCTGATAGATTTGAAACATTGGCGGTGAGTATTGCTGCGGCATATCAAAACATTCCGGTTGCACATATACAAGGTGGTGAGGTTACTGGTAATATTGATGAAAAGGTAAGACATGCGAACACGAAACTTGCGGATATTCATTTAGTGGCATCAGAAGATGCTAGAGAAAGAGTGTTGAAGATGGGAGAGGATGTGGAATACGTGTTCAATTCGGGATGTCCTTCAATGGATATAGCAGCGGAGATAAAGAAAGTGGAATGCTTGAATTTTGATCCGATTAAAGTGTACGGTGGAGTTGGATCGGAGATAGATTTTAAGAAGGATTATATAGTTGTAATGCAACATCCCGTTACTACGGAGTACACTCAGGCTAAGGAGCATGTTTGGAAAACATTGAACGCAATCACCGAGTTGGGTATTCAAACGTGCTGGTTCTGGCCAAACGTAGATGCTGGTTCGGATGGAACATCCAACAGTATTAGGACTTTCAGGGAAACTAGGAACCCTCAGAATATTCGATTTTTTAAAAATATAGAACCGAGACATTTTCTTATGTTACTCATGCAGTCAAAATGTCTTGTAGGAAATTCAAGTGTTGGTGTTAGAGAATGCGCTTTCCTTGGGGTACCAGTAGTTAATATTGGCACACGCCAGCATAATAGGCTGCGTGGCGCAAATGTCCTTGATGTAATCTATGATAAGGATGAGATTAAGAAGGCTATTCAAAATCAAGTTACTCATGGTAAATATGATCCAGAGTATATTTATGGAAAAGGTGATGCCGGTATTAGGATTGCAAATATTCTTTCAGAAGTAAAACTCCGATCTCATAAAACAATCAATTATTGATTCACAATTTTGTATAGCTATTTGAATTGTAATTCTCAATGAGGATACTCGGACTGATTCCTGCGCGTGGGGGCTCTAAGGGAGTTCCTAAAAAGAACATTAAATACCTGGGAGGTAAGCCTCTCATAGCATATTCTTTAGAGAGTGCTGCAAAGTCTAATTTAATTTCTAGCACTATTGTGTCTACCGATACAGATGAGATAGCCGAGGAGGCAAGAAAGTGGGGAGGACAGGTTCCTTTTCTTAGGCCAGGACATCTTTCCACTGATAAAAGCCCTACAGTTGATACAGTATTATATTGCTTGGGGGAATTGGAAAAAAATGGATTGCAGTTTGATGCCGTTTGTTTAATCCAGCCAACTACTCCGTTCCGTCCTGAAGGTTTTATAGATGAATGTATTAATAAGTTCATTTCATCAGAGAGCGATTCTTTAATATCCGTATTGGAAGTTCCCAAAGAATACAATCCTCATTGGGTTTTTGAACCAAACGTAAATGGTTACTTACAAATAGCGACAGGTGAAAGTGAGATAATTTCAAGAAGACAAAGTTTGCCAAAGGCTTTTATTCGAGATGGATCTGTTTACATCACAAAAACAGAAGTACTACTGCAGAATAAATCTTTATATGGAAATATTATTGCTTACCAGGAGTCAGACCCTCAATATCATGTTAATATTGACACTATGGACGATTGGATAAAGGCAGAAAGTATGTTGTAATGTGTGGAATAGCAGGATTTATATCAGAAGGTAAATACAATTTAAGAGACCTTAAAAGAATGCTCTGTATTCAGTCCCATCGTGGACCAGATTATACAGGCGTTTGGAACAGTGGCGAAATATTTTTAGGGCATAATAGACTTTCCATTATAGATATTACAACCGCAGGTAATCAACCCATGGTTTTTGAAAATGGGAGATATGTTCTGGCGTTTAATGGTGAAATATATAATTATAAAGAGCTTAGGGCTCAGATTTCAAAACGTTATCGATTTAAATCAAATTCTGACACGGAGGTATTGTTATATATGCTCATAGAGTATGGGGTTGATGCACTGTCAATGCTTGATGGTATGTTTTCGATTGCTTTTTGGGATAATGAGAAAGAAGAGCTTTTAATGGTAAGAGATCGTTTTGGTGTTAAGCCACTCTATTATCATTTGTCTGATGATGGTTTGATACTAGCCAGTGAAATAAAGGCTATTCATGAAGTAATCAATTGTAGGCTTCCTGAACTTTCTACTTGGGCATCATACTACACTAAAGGATTGTATGGTACAGAAAATGATACTTTCTGGAAAGGTATAAAGACGATTAAAGCAGGGCACTATTTATTGTATTCAAAAGGTAAGTGTGTTGAAAAAGAATGGTATTCTTTTCATGAAAGAACAATGGAATTGATGAATAGTAATCAGTTTATCAATAGATCAGATCAAGAGCATATTGATTTTTATGGTGAATTACTAGAGCGTTCCATTAATCGAAGATTCAGAGCAGACGTACCGGTTGGCTTTAATCTTAGTGGTGGTCTAGACTCCTCTGTTTTGTTAGGAAGCATTCATAGACTTTTTAAAGCGTCTAACGATATTAGGGCTTTTACATTTTTTTGTAATGATGATCGTTTCGATGAGCTGAAGTGGGTTAGAGAAATGAACCAAAACACGAACAAACCACTTTATGAGGTTATGCTTTTGGCAAAAGACGTGCCTCAACTTGTAGATAAAGTAAGCTATTATCAAGATGAACCGTATGGTGGTATACCTACATTGGCTTATTATTTAGTGTTTAAACAAGCCAGAGAGCGTGGAACTAAAGTGCTTCTAGATGGGCAAGGTATGGACGAACAATGGGCCGGCTATGACTACTTTCACAATAGTCTAGGACATGTGATTCAAGGAAGTAAATCAGACCCACTAAAAAGTGCGCTGCTTTCACAAGAATTCAAAGTAAATTCCTCTGTACCAGATTACCCTAAACCATTTGATTCAGACCTACTGAATTTACAATATCGTGACCTGTTTTTCACCAAATTACCAAGAGCACTGAAATTTAATGATCGAATCTCCATGGCTAACTCAACAGAACTTAGAGAACCTTTTTTAAACTTCGAAATGGTGGAGTATGCATTTTCATTGCCGGTTCATCTAAAGGTTCGTGATGGGCATGCAAAATGGGGGTTGAGGCAGATAGGGTTAAAATTGTTTGAAAATTCAATAGCATTAGCTCCAAAGCGTGCGGTACAGACGCCCCAAGTTGAATGGCTCAAAGGAGACCTTAAGGATTTTGTCATGGCATCTATAGAAGGACTGCTACGAAAAAAACCTGAGTGGTTTGATAAGCCTAATGTAGATGTCGAAGTTGATGCTTTTATGAAAGGTAAATATGATAATAGTTTTTTTATTTGGCAGCTAATTAACACTAATACGCTCTTTTAAAGTTTAATAGAAGTTACATTATCATGGGTAATTTAAAGGTTAGCATTAAAAATGAGTTTAAATATTTAATGAATAGGGCTGATAATCTTAGTTTAAGAAGGAGGCGGTACTTTGGTAAGTATTCTTTTAAACAACCATTTGATAAGCTATTTATTTTAGGAAGTGGTTTGACGATAAATGAATTAACGGAAAGTCAATTCAATCATATTAATCAGTATAGTTCTGTTGCGGTTAATTTTTTCATGGTTCATCCATTTAGGCCAAACTTTTATTTCATTGAGATTTCGCGAAACCATGAGGATAGAGAAATGTATTTTCACAACCTTTCATTGCGTAGTGATTTTGATCAAATAGATAAATTTTATTGCTTTCGCAAGGAGGATGACGGTTTAGATGAAAGACTTACTGATCTTTTTGATCCAGCTAGACTTTATTCTTATAGCCTTTTAAAGATGGGGAACTATGGTCGTAGGTTTAACTATCAGAAACTCTTATCAAAGTATTACCACACTAAATTCAATAATCGCTTTTTCACACCACAAGATTACTTCGATAGAGTTCTTAATAATGTTTCTTCAATAGAAAGGCTCTGTCAGTTTGGCTTGCAGGGAGGAGCAAAGGAAATTATTTTTTGTGGTGTCGATCTTAATAAGACAGATTGTTTTTATGATTCAGCAGATTTTATACCTTATCTTGATTTTAAGATACCCTATAGGCGATACAAGGATAAGAAAGTTCATACCACAAATGATAAATCTGAAGTCAACTTTACAGTGGAAGAGTTTTTGATAAGCCTCACAGAGTTGGTTGATACCAAGTTTTATGTTAGTTCTGCTAACTCGAAATTATCTAATTTTATGCCTGTTTATGATTTTGGAGAAAATGAACAATAATTATACGGGTGCACCCAAGGTACTGTTAACAATAATGAGCTACAACAGGGGAGCATTCTTAAAAAACCTCATTGACTCCATCTTAGCTAATTTTGAAATCACCTATGATCTATTGATTTATGACGACAATAGTGATGATTGCCTAACGCTGGGTGTACTCCATGAGTACAACAGATATGTAGCGAAAATTGAACTTAGCGGGAACAATGCTAAGCATAAGGGGCTTTATTCTAACATGCGCAGCGCTTACAATTTGGCCGCTAGCAAGGATTATGACTTACTCTTTATATTTCAAGATGATACACAGGTAATACGAAAGTTTGATAACCAAGAACTGAGTTCTATCCATGATTTCTTCAATTATCATGACAGTACCTATCAAATCGCTTGTACTTTTTTTAAAAAGAATCATCAAAAACCGTATGCAAATCTTCTAGACTATGATAAGGATTTTGACATGTTTACCCCCAAAGCATCGAATGAAAATTATATGCTTGGTATAGCCGACATGGGTATTTATGCTATGAACAAGCTAAAGAATAAAGGCTGGAAGTTTGAGGACTCAGAAGGAGTTAACCTTAAAAAGGGGATTGAACAAAATATGCATCGTGCTATTATGAGGTTTCCTTTTTTAGCTTTTTTGCCATGGCCTTCTGTTTATAGGTATAGCGGCTCTATAATTAAACGCGCTTATCTTAAATTTTCCGATTGGTATTTTAATGCAGGATTTCATCCGCTTAATGTAATCAATGAACAGCAACAAAAGGTAATTTCAGAGAGGCGTGGTTTCGAAATTATCTTTGAAGATGATATTCTTCAGTTGCGTGGTGGTTATAAGTTGACAGAGCCTTGGAATTTTTATGCTTCTGTCTTTGAATGGAAAAGACGAGCCAAGACAGTCCTAGGGTTGAAAAAATACAGAAGTGCTTAAGCATTTAAATGCTACCTAAATAACGACCCATTTTCATTGAAAATCGTTTACCTATCTGATTCTGCACTGCCCTCCAAAAGAGCCAATAGTGTTCATGTAATGCACATGTGTAATGCATTTAAAGCATTAGGTCATGAAACGGTACTTTTTGGATTAAGCGGTGAAAAAGCGAGCGCTGAAAAGATAATGCAGTGGTATGGAGTAAATGGCTTCCATATTAAGCTTACTTCACTAAGAATCCCAAAACTCACACTTTGGTGGCATGCTTGGAATATGCTGCGTGGCGTCAAAAAGTTAAAAACTGATGTGATTTTTGGGAGGTCGCTCTATGGTTGCTATGTATTAGCAAAAAATGGTTATAAAGTTTGCTTAGAAACGCATGACCCAATAAATGCGCTGACCAAAAAGCAACGAGAGATTTTCATAAAGCTTTTGAAATCACCAAATTTGATTGGGATTGTGGTGATATCTGAAGCATTAAAGAATATTATTCTGAGTCAAACCGAATTGATTAGTGAGGATCGGGTTTTTGTAGCACATGATGGTGCTACCATTCAGAGTTTCACCGACAGTGATATAGCTTCCTATCCTTGGCCAAACTCAAAAAATGAGCGACTTCAAATAGGGTACGTTGGCACAATCTCTCAAGGGAGAGGTATAGAACTGATTGTTGAGCTAGCGAAGAAGTTAGGCCAATTGGATTTTCATATTATTGGTGGAAGAAAAGAAGACCTAGTTAAAATAGGTTTAGTAGATACAGGCTCACTAGAAAATTTATTCTTTCATGGTTTTGTCTCCCCGAAAGAAGCTGCTTTGGCGCGAAAACGCTGTGATGTTCTCTTGGCGCCCTATCAAGAAAATGTAACATTAAAGAGTGGGAAGAATACAGCTAAGTATATGTCACCATTGAAGGTTTTTGAATATATGGAGGCGGGTAAAGCTATTATTGCTTCTGATTTGCCGGTGCTAAGGGAAGTGCTGACTGACGGAGAAAACTGCATTCTTATTGCCCCAACATCTATATCTGACTGGGTTAAGGAGATTGTATCCCTTTCTGAAAACAATACTTTACGCCAAGCACTAGGGGGTAAAGCATCTCAAAGTTTACATATGAATTACACCTGGGAAAAGAGATCGGAACGTATCTTAGCTTTTATAAATGAGCAATTAGGAAAACAATGAACGTAGCCATTATCACTGCCCGAGCAGGCAGTAAATCCATTATCAATAAGAATATTCTAGAGGTCAAGGGCAAGCCATTGATCTATTATCCGATTAAGGCCTCACTCGATGCCTTAAAAATCGACAAGGTTTTTGTCTCTACCGATGGAGAGGGAATAGCCGCAGCATCCGAAAAATATGGTGCTACTGTTATTCCTCGTCCCGATGAATTGGGCGGAGATACCATTAACCATGGAGATGTAATTAAACATGCAGTGGAATGGGTAGACGAGCGCTATGAAAACCTTGAAAACGTAGTGCTTCTTCTCGGAAACACAGTCTATATAGATGGAAGCATCATTGACAAATGTCTCCAAAAGTTGGATGATGAAAAGGAGTTGGATTCTTGTATGACCGTATGGGAAGCACAAGATGATCACCCACTTCGGGCAATGGAAATTACCGAAAATGGGTTGTTAAGACCTTATGGGGGAGTAGAGCGCAATGTGTCTACCGAAAGACAATCCTATCAAAAAGCCTATTATTACGACCAAGGCGTGTGGGCTTTTAGAAAATATACAGTTCAGAGCCATGACGGGCCAAATCCTTGGTGGTGGATGGGTAAGAACTCTGCCCCAATTATCCGTACTTGGGTTACCGGACGCGATATCCATACTTATTTCGACGTGGGTATCAGCGAATGGTGGTTAGAAGGGTTAGATAAAATCAAAGAAGCACTAAAAAAATCTTCTGAAAATGGCTTATAAAATACTCACCACCACCTCTTCATATGGAAAAGTAGACCCTGCCCCTTTGGCATTATTGGAAGCAGAAGAGTTTGATGTTACTGTAAACCCATATGGTAGGAAACTATCCGTAGAAGAATCAAAGGAAATTTTGAAGGGCTATGATGGTTTAATCGCAGGTACTGAAGCCCTCAATGATGAAGTGCTTAGTGCTGCTGCTGGCTTGAAATACCTTTGTCGCTTAGGAGCGGGCATGGATAACGTGGATTTTGATGCCGCTAAAAAGCTTGATATCACTGTTGAAAACACGCCAAGTGCCCATGTGGATGGAGTAGCAGAGCTTACCCTGGGAGGTATTTTATCTTGCTTGAGAAACATTGCCAACGCTCACACGAATATCACCAATGGGATTTGGGAAAAACCAATGGGAAGTCTTCTGAAAGGAAAAACAGTGGGAATTATTGGCTTAGGAAGAGTAGGCTGTAGGCTTGTAGAGTTACTTAGCCCTTTCAAAGTAAAAGTATCGGCTTTCGATTTATACCAGAATACTGAGTTTGCTGAAAAGCATAATGTGTCTTTTGTTGAAATGGATGAATTAATCAGCACATCAGATATTATCGCTATTCATACGCCATATTCGCCAGAGGCCAAACATATGGTCAATACTGAATTTTTGACTAAGGCAAAAGCCAACCTTTGCTTGGTCAATGCATCGCGTGGTGGTTTAGTGGACGAAGATGCATTACTCGACTTTTTGAAGTCAAATTCCACAGCTTCTGCTTATATTGATACTTTCGAAAAAGAGCCTTACACAGGCCCCTTAAGTAAAATGAAAAACTGCACCCTTACCCCTCATATCGGTTCTTACGCTAGCGAAGTAAGAATTAATATGGAAATGGAAGCAGCACAAAACGTGATTAATTACTTCAAAAAGAAATGAGCAAAGTTTTAGTAACAGGGGGGGCTGGATTTTTAGGTAGCCATATAGCCGATGCGCTTTCTGATCTCGGGCACGAGGTTACTATTTTAGACCAGGTAGAGTCACCTTATTTACGTAAAGACCAAAGTTTCATCAAAGGAGATGTTTGCGATGCCGAAAAACTCATCGATCAACTTTCTGGATTTGAGTATGTGTATCATTTAGCCGCTCTGGCCGATTTGAATGCTGCCAAAGCACGACCCATTGAAACAGTTGCCATTAATATTCAAGGTACGGCTAATATGCTTGAGGCTTGTAGGGTGAATAATGTGAAGCGCTTTGTTTTTGGCTCTACCGTGTATGTTTACAGTCGCGAAGGTAGCTTTTACAGATGCAGCAAACAGGCCTGCGAAAACTATGTTGAAGAGTATTACAATCAGTTTGGCTTAGAATATACGATCCTCCGCTATGGTAGTTTGTACGGGCCAAGAACCGATATGGCCAATGGAGTTTATCGTCTGCTGAAAAATTTCATGGATAAAGATGAGATGGAGCACAGTGGTAAATCAAGCGACAAGCGAGATTACATTCATGCTTATGATGCAGCAAGGTTAAGTGCTTCTATTCTAGATGCCCAGTATGCCAATAAAAACCTGGTATTAACAGGTAATGACAAGTTAGAGATTGCCGATCTCTACAAAATGTTTGGTGAAATATTGGGAAAAGAAGTGAAAGTGAGGTTTTTAGGCGATGAAGGCACTACTAACGGGCATTATAATATCACACCCTATGCTTATACGCCTAAAATAGGTCATAAGCTGGTTTCTAACGAGTTTGTAGATATGGGGCAAGGGCTTATTCAAGTTATTGAAGAGATTGATTCGACATCGTCAAATCAGAAGTCTTCCTGAGCTTGTCTCAGGAACTGACTATTCAGGGTAGCTTGGAAAATAATGAGATCCTTCGTTCCTCAGGATGAAAAAAGAGTGTGTATGCAAAGATCTTTATCTAAGATTTCACTTTGAACTGTTAACATGCACTACGTTGAATGTCAGTTGATAATGGTTTAGTAGTAAACAGTATGTTTTCTTTTCCTGAGCCTGCCTGCCGCAAGCAGGGCACGAAGGATCTGAATTTTAATTTACGTTTCGCTATTTTAGATCCTTCGCTATCACTCAGGATGAAAAAAGAGCGTGCATACAAAGATCTTTATCTAAGATTTAACTTTGAACAGTTAACACAGACTTCGTTGAATGTCCAATCGATGATGGTTTAGCAGGAAACAGCATGTTTTCCTTTCCTGAGGTATGAAGGATCTGAATTTTAATTTACGTTTCGCTATTTTAGATTCTTCGCTATCACGCAGAGTGAAAAAAGAGTGTGCATACAAAGATATTTATCTAACGTTTCACTTTGAACTGTTAACACGCACTTCGTTGAATGTCTAGTAAATAGTGGTTTGGCAGTAAACAGCATATTTTCTTTTCCTGAAGTACGAAGGATCTGAATTCTACTATACGCTTTATTCTCTTTTAGTTACTTCGTTGCCAATCAGGGTGAACTGGAGGTCAATAAGAATAAGAAACAAAACCCAAAATGATTCAAAAACCAATTTCATATAAAGACTTAGCCAAGTATAAATGCATGTTCTTCGATTTTGACGGAGTTGTGTTAGAGGCAGGGAATATAAAGACCGATGCTTTTGTCGAGCTTTATGCAGGCACAGGGTTTGAAAAACAAGTGAAAGCACATCATTTGGCCCATCAGGGAGTGGCCAGGTATGAAAAATTCAAATGGATTTCTGAAAACCTTTTAAATCAAGAGCATACCCAAGAAATGGGAGAGGGGCTGGGTAAACGTTTCTCTGAATTAGTAAAAGCTAAAGTATTGTCAGCACCCTTTGTTCCCGGGTTTAGAGAAATGATCACCTTTATTAGGCAACAAAATATCTATTGTGTGGTGGCCTCTGGCACCCCGCAAGAAGAGTTAAGAGGCATTGTGATCGATCGCAAACTAAGCCCGTTCTTTGACGAGGTATATGGAAGCCCAAGAAAGAAAGCTGAAATAGCTAAAGAGGTGATGCAAAGAAAACAGTTGAATGCTGAAGATTGCCTCTTTTTTGGTGATGCCAGCACCGATCATCAAGCCGCAGCACAAACCCATATGGATTTTTTTGCTCGATTAACTCCAGAACTTTCTGATTATTGGGAGAAAGTTACCTACAAGTATGGCGCTAATGATTTCTCTAAAATTCAATAATTACGCATGTCAAAACGATTGAAGATACTTTTTGTGCGTCCCACTTTGGGCTATGGCGGAGCCGATAGAGTAACGATAAACCTGCTTCAAGCCTTTGATAGAGAAAAGTTTCAATGTGATTTAGCTCTAATGCGGGCAGAAGGAGAGTTCATAGATCAGCTTCCAAGTGATGTGCGGCTTTTCGACCTTAAATCTAGCTCACTTTGGCCCATGTGGAAGCCACTGAAAAAGTTGATTTCAGAAAGTGATTATGATGTAGTTTACTCTACTTGTGGAGGCGCTTCTATGCCAATGATGTTAGCTGCTTGGCTCAGTGGATACAAAGGAATCACTGTGGTTTCGGAAAGAAATATTCTTTTTCCTCCTAAAAAAGGCAAGGCTAAAAGAAAGTTGATGATTTTTATTAAGACCCTTCTCTATAAAAAGGCTAATTGGGTAACTGCGGTTTCGAAGGGTGTGGCTATTGAATGTAAGGATATTCTTGGCGTACCATCATCACGTATTCGAGTCGTACATAATCCAATTGTGAATACGACATTGTTAGATGGTGCTAGAGAAAAAGTTGAACATCCATTCTTTAATCAATTTGACCAAATCATATTAGCAGCAGGTCGTTTTGAGTGGCAGAAGGATTACGATACACTTCTGAAAGCATTTCAAAAGGTGACTCAAATAAATAACAATGTTGGCCTATTTATTTTGGGAAAGGGGCCGTTAGAAAGCCATTATAGGGCTATGGTTTCAGAAATGCAATTAGACAATAAGGTGTGTTTCGCAGGTTTCGATAAGAACCCTTTTAAATATATGGCTACTGCTGATATTTATGTGCTTAGCTCTCGTCATGAAGGAATGCCTGGAACGCTAGTGCAAGCGCTAGCATGCGGTGCCGCTTGCGTGTCAACAGATTGCCCAACCGGACCCAATGAGCTGATTACTGATGGTGAAAATGGGTATTTGGTTGATATGGAAGATGATACTGCCATGAGCGAAAGGATTCTCCACTTATTAGAAAACTATGATTTGAGATCCAAGTTTTCTATAGCTGCATCAAAGGCAGTACAATTATATACAGAAGAGAATGGAGTGCAATCGTATTTTGATTTTTTAGAAAAATGAAACTTGCCATACTTATCACCAATCCAAACCACCATTTGGAACTCACAATTGATGCTGCAAAACTGATTAAAGCAAAAGGGCATCAGGTAACCTATGTTTCGCTTTGTGAACTTAGACGAATGGCAAGCCCAGAAGATATCCTTAAAAGTGAAGGAATCGAATATGTCAAATTTGGTAGTCTGCCTCAAAATCTGAAGCCGAGTTCGGGTAAGAAAGCATTGGGTAATAGTGATTCGGTAGTTAGAACCGTGGTGAGGATGATTTTTTGGTTTTGGAAAGTTAAGCCTTTCATTAAAAAATCACTTTCTGATGTTGATAAGGTATTGCTACTGAATGATGCTGCTTTTCCAGGAGATAGAATTTGCAAATGGCTTAAGCGTAAATCAATTCCCTTTTATTTGATGCAGGAAGGGATTAGGTTTCCTTTACCCAATGAAGCTGAGGTGAAATATGGGGGGAACGGAGCTGTAAAAGTGATGGCTTGGGGCGAACGCTCCGCTAAACATTTTCGCCCCATTGCAACTCAAGGCACGGAGGTAGTGGTTACAGGGTCGCCAAGGTTTAATAAATTTCTAGCAGATATCGAACCGCGTTTAATAAGAGATGGTAATCAAAAAGTTTTGGGAATCTTTACCAATCCCATTGATGATCAAGGTTTTTGTAGCCCTCAAGCTAAGCTAGAGTTATTTGAGCAATTTGTGATGAGGGCTGCTCCGCAATTAAAGAACATGAATATTCAGTTAGGTATTAAATGTCACCCACGGGAAGATGTTCAAGAGTATCTAGCCGTTGCCAATAAGCATTTTCCTGCAATTGAATTACCAAAATCCATTGTAGAAGCCATTTTAGCGGTGGATGCGGGTGTCATAATGGCCTCTACTGTAGGATTAGAGCTTTTAGGAGCAAAAAGAAAAATTGCGCAATTAGAAATCCCTAACTACGGATATGTATTTGATTATCATGAAAGCACTGATGTTTTAACAATCCCGATAGAAGGAGATTTCGATTTGTCCGTTCTTTTCGGAGGACAAGCGGAAATTTCTTATTTTTATGAACACATTGCTATAGGAGATGCAGCCCAAAAGATCACTTCCGTTATAACAGAATAATGTTAGCCATTTTCAAACATACATTAGGTGCAAGAGGCTGGTTAAGGGCGTGGGCTATTTATTTAATTGCTTTTCCCTTTTACTTTTTTCCAGCAGGGAGTGCACAACCCTCTGATATCTTTATTGTTGTTTTAATAGGCTTTTATATTCTTGGAAGGAAGTTTCAATTGAAGGGAGCTCTAAAAGAACCTTTTACTAGATTCTTAAGGTTCTGTATTTATTTAACAGTTGTTAATTTTGGTGTCTTTATAGCTATGTTGGGGCAGAGGAGTAGTGGTCTTCCTTGGTATATAATATCTTCGTTCTATGTTTATAATCTTGTGGTTATGGGTTTTGCTTTATCCTTATATAGACAATATGGAAAGCAGTTTATTTATACTACAGCTTATGCTTGTGTTTTTGCTGGAATTCTCCAAATAGTCTTGTCGTATGCGCTTCAAACCAATGCTGAAGGTATTAGAGGTGCAATGTTTTTTACCAACCCTAATCAATTGGGTTACTATTCGCTATGTGGCCTAGCTATTATTTTAGTGTTAGAAACCATGATTAAAATACCACGATTGATTGTTTACATAAGCTTTTTCGTGTTTAGCTATTTGGCCTTAGTCAGTGTGTCTAAGGCAGCACTTGGTTCAATGATTATACTTTTTGGGGCTTACTTAATCGCTAATAAAATATTTTCATTCAGAAATATATTGGCTGTAATTGTAGTTGGGGGGCTTGGCTTTGTTGGAGTGACCCAATCAGAGTTTGGTAAAAGGTTTCAAGAGAATTTAGAAGTAAGAAATCAGAATGAAGAAACGAGACCTGATGAAATTACTGAATGGGAATATCGTGGCTATGATCGAATTACTAATCATCCAGAGTACTTGGTTTTTGGAGCAGGAGAGGGAGGCTATAATCGATTTGACACCTACATAACGAATCACGAAATGCATTCTTCTTTCGGTACTATTGCGTTTTCTTACGGTATTCCAGGTACTGCGTTGTTTATCATGTTTATATTTTCATTACTTAAAAAACTGCCTTGGTACTACTTAATTTATTCTTTACCCCTATTTGCTTATGGAGTTACTCATATGGGGCTGCGTTTTACTATTTTTTGGGTGGCGTTAATGATGTTTCCTATTATCAGAATGGAGCGAATGAAAGTTGATTTCTATAAACAAGTTTTAGCTAGACGGAAACATATAAAAGGTAGTGAAATTAAAACATCCAAATCACAAGTTGCAGTTTAGAGGTTATGAGCGATAAAACATCATATATTCTTATTGGAGCTTCTGGCCATGCCAAAGTAGTTTTGGATATTCTTGAGAAATCAGGAGAAAAAGTTCAGTGCTTGCTAGAGTTAAACCCATCAATAAAACAGCTTTTTAATCATCCTGTGTTCGAAGAAAAGGATTTTTTTATTAAACCCGATCATTTGGTCATTGTTGCAGTTGGAGATAACAAAAGGCGTCAGTTAATAGCTTCAAAGCATAAGGTTTCATTTGGATTGGCTATACATCCTGAAGCAACTATTGCGAGTTATGTGAAAATAGGCACTGGAAATATGATCATGGCAAAAGCGGTAATCAACCCTGATGTTACTATTGGTGATCACTGTATAATTAATACAGGTGGTGTTGTAGAGCATGACTGTGAACTTGGAGACTATTGCCATGTATCTCCTGGAGCAGTTGTTTGTGGAGGTGTCTCTGTTGGAGAAGGAACTCAAATTGGTGCTGGTGCAGTGATTTTGCCAGGGGTAAAAATTGGGAGTTGGGTAACGATTGGCGCAGGAGCTGTTGTCACGAAAAACGTTCCGTCTGATAGTGTATTGATTGGTAATCCGGGGAAGGTAATTAGATAGTTTATATCTTAGAGAATTGGCGAGCAAAGAACCAAAAATTTTAAGAATTACTACAATTCCAGCTTCTCTGAGGTATCTTTTGAAAGGGCAGTTTTCTTTTTTCAATCAGAGAGGTTTTGATGTACAAATAGCTTCATCTGATGGTGATGATGGTAGGTATGTTCAAGAAAATGAGAATGTTAAATTTCATCAAATCCCTTTAACTCGCACGATTACACCTCTTCGGGATTTATATTGTATTATATTACTTTATAGACTGATTAAAAAGGAGAGATTTGACATTGTCCATAGCCATACCCCAAAAGCGGGTCTAGTGGCTATGATAGCCGCTTGGATGGCTAGAGTGCCAGTTCGGCTTCACACTGTTGCGGGACTTCCTTTGATTGAAGCAACTGGAATAAAGAAACAAATACTTGTGATGGTAGAGAGGCTTACCTATAGCTTTGCTACGAAAGTATACCCTAACTCTTTCAGTATGTCCGATTACATTTCAAGGGAATTCTTTTCAAATACAACCAAACTCAAGGTACTAGCGAATGGTAGTAGCAATGGTATTGACTTAAACTACTTCTCTAGAAATGACTCGTTGCTGTCTGAATCTTTAGCATTGAGATGTGAATTAGATATTTCGTCCAGTAGTAAAGTAGGTGTTTTTGTTGGTCGTTTGGTTGGAGATAAGGGAATTAATGAAATGATTGAGGCGACTGCTGAAATTGTGGAGAGAGTGTGTGATTTTCATTTAATTCTAGTAGGGAGTTTTGAAAATGAACTCGATCCGTTAAGGGCTGAAACATATGAAAGAATTCGTATGCTTTCAAATATCCATGTAGTTGGTTTTCAGCCTGATGTAAGACCATGCCTGTTGGCTTCCGACTTCTTGGTTTTTCCGAGTTATAGAGAGGGATTTCCAAATGTACCACTTCAAGCAGGTGCTATGGGGCTTCCGTCCATTGTTAGTAATATAAATGGGTGTAACGAGATTATTGTTCATGAACAGAACGGCCTAATAATACCATCAAAAAATAAAGAGGCTTTAAAAGAAGCGATGTGCCGTATGATAAAGGATGAAAAACTATTTGAAACACTAAAGGAAAGGTCAAGGAAATCAATCGAAGATCGATATGATAGAACTCTTGTTTGGGAAGCATTACTTTCTGAGTATCGTACTCAATTAAAATCTCATGTACACTAGATTTTTCAAACGTTTCATAGACTTTATCGGAGCTCTGTTAATATTGTTATTTGCAAGCCCAATACTTTTGGTCTCCTCACTTCTCTTATTCTTCGCTAATTCTGGGAAGATATTTTTTGTACAAAAGAGACCTGGTTTAAATAGCGAAATTTTTAAGATCATCAAGTTTAAAACGATGAATGATAAAAGAGATAGCAATGGTGAATTACTGCCTGATGATAAAAGATTAACTAAGATCGGCTATTGGGTGAGGAAACTATCTATAGATGAATTGCCTCAGATGATCAATGTTTTGAAAGGAGATATGTCCTTAGTTGGACCCAGACCATTGTTGGTGGATTATTTGGCATTATATTCTGATGAACAGAACAGAAGGCATGATTTACGCCCAGGGATTACAGGATGGGCTCAGATAAACGGGAGAAACACACTTGAGTGGAAAAAGAAATTTGAATATGATGTATGGTATGTCGATAACTGCTCTTTCTGGCTTGATATTAAAATTCTATTTTTAACTGTAGCCAAGGTTTTTAAAACAGAGGGAATTAGTTCAGAGAAATCGGTTACGATGGAAAGGTTTTTAGGCAATGATGAGTCAGTCTAGATTTACGAAATATTTAACCCTATGAAATTAGAGAAGATTGCGATATTTGGAAAGGGAGGCTTTGGTCGTGAAGTACAGATGTTAATTGAGCAGATTAATGAATGTAAAATGACATGGGAGTTTATTGGCTTTTTTGATGACGCCAAAGCTGAAGAGAAAATTAATGGTGCACCATATTTAGGAGGACTTAATGAGTTGAATTCTTACAATGAAGAGCTCAATGTTGTCTTGGCAGTCGGAATGCCAGAAACGAAGAGATTAATTTTAGAAAAAATAGTTAATCAGAATATCAAGTTTCCTGCATTAATTCATCCTTCAGTAATCATAGGTAATCGTCAGTTTGTATCTATAGATGAAGGGTCTATTATTTGTGCAGGAAATATAATTACAGTGAATATTGAAATAGGGAAACACGTAATTTTAAATTTGGCCTGTACCGTAGGCCATGATACACAAATTCATGATTATTGTTCATTTATGCCTCATGTGAGTATATCTGGTGAGGTAGTAATTAAAGATGGGGTATATGTTGGAACTGGTGCCAGTATTATAAACCAACTAGAAATCGGTGAAAACACAACAGTAGGAGCAGGTTCGGTTGTTGCGAAAAGTCTTCCTGCAAACTGTGTTGCCGTGGGGGTTCCTGCAAAACCAATTAAGTTTAAATAATTTATGGAATCAAGAATCTGGCTCTCGTCTCCTCATATGGGAGGTAATGAGCTGAAATACGTAAAGGAGGCCTTTGATACCAATTGGATTGCTCCATTGGGCCCTAATGTCGATCACTTTGAGAAAGAATTGGGTGAATATTTAGATGTCAATCATGTGGCCGCTCTTTCAAGTGGAACTGCAGCCATCCATTTGGCGCTAATACTTTTGGGGGTAAAATCTGGAGACGAAGTTATAGCACAGAGTTTTACTTTTTGTGGTACCACGAACCCAATACTTTATTTAGGAGCTACCCCTGTTTTAGTGGATAGCGAACCTGATACTTGGAACCTTGATCCCGTTTTGCTCGAAGAAACAATTCTAGATAGAATAAAAAAGGGAAAAAGACCCAAAGCGGTGATAATGGTTCACCTCTACGGTATGCCTGCCAAAATGAAGGAGATTGTAGAGGTTTGTAGTCGCTATGAAATCCCTTTAATTGAAGATGCCGCTGAGGCATTAGGTTCAACTATTGATGAAAGAAAGGCAGGAACTTTTGGTGACATGGGTATTTTGTCATTCAATGGGAATAAGATAATTACCACTTCTGGTGGTGGAGCTTTAGTGAGTAATAATACCCAATGGATTGATAAATCTCGCTTTTTGGCGACTCAGGCACGAGACGAGGCACCACATTATGAACATACCGAATTGGGCTATAATTACAGAATGTCGAATATTTTGGCAGGTGTAGGACGAGGACAGTTAGAAGTATTAGATAGTCATGTATCGAAGAGACGTGCGGTTAATGCATTTTATAGAGAACATTTAAGCTTTGAAGGCCTTAGTTTTCAATCTGAAATGAGTGCTAAAGATTTCTCTAATTATTGGTTAACTTCAGTCAAAATTGAGCCAGAGCTACTTGGAGTAGACCGTGAGGACGTAAGGCTTGAGTTATGGAAGAGTAATATAGAAACTAGACCACTTTGGAACCCAATGCATTTACAACCGCTTTATAAAGATTGTGTTTATTACGGCAATGGAGTCAGTGATGAGTTATTTACTAAGGGCTTGTGTCTTCCTTCAGGTTCGAACCTAACTACAGTAGAATTAGAAAGAGTAGTAATAGCAATTAAAGGCTTCATTGCTAAATCATGAAAAGAAGCATTAGCACATTAAACGTTCTACCTAGGTGGATAATTGTTTTAATTGACTTAGTCATTTATTCACTGTCTGCCTTGGTGGGGTATTTACTTCGTCTGAACTTTAATGTTGAAAACCTTTATGCCTATAATTTTTTACAGGGCATAATTATTTTCACCCTTGCTGGTCTAATTAGTTCTCTAGTCACTAGGAGTTTTGCAGGCATCATTCGATATACAGGTATTCAAGATACCTTGAGAGTACTTTATGCAAGTTTATTAACCTTGGTTATAGCATTAGGAATTAACTCCATTTCGGAAAATGCCATTCCATATTCCATTGCGGCAATTGCATTTTTTGTATCCGTTGTGGCGCTCACGAGTTATCGACTTCTAGTAAAAGAGCTCTTTTCGTTTTACAGAACGATTCCTAAGGTCAGTAAGAAGATTGTTATTTTTGGTGCTGGCCAGTCGGGTATGATTACCAAACAATTGTTAGATAATGATACTTCAACTAATGTTAAGGTCATTGGTTTTTTGGAGGATAACCCAAGAAAGATTGGTAATGTACTTAGTGGTGTTCATATTTACTCTGCACGAAACGATTTTGAAAAGGTAGTGATTAAAAACAACCCTAGCGAATTAATCATTGCTACTACAAGCATGTCGCTAGACAGAAAAAATGAACTAGTAGATCAATGCTTAGAATTTGGAATTAAGGTGTCAACTGTTCCTTCAGCAGATCAATGGATAGGAGGAGAGTTTGGTATTGATCAAATTCATGAAGTGAAGATTGAAGACCTCTTGGGAAGAAACCCAATTAGTTTGAAAAATAAGTATGTAAATCAAGAATTATCAGGGAAAAGTATTCTAATTACTGGTGCGGCAGGTTCAATCGGTTCAGAGTTGGTTAGGCAAATAGTAAGATATAATCCATGTAAACTCATTTTATTAGATCAGTCTGAATCGGGGCTGTTTGAAATTGAAAATGAAATTCGTGGCTTAAGGTCACTTGGAGAAACTCTCGTTTGTTTTGTGGCTGATGTAACAAATAGAGAAAGATTAAAAAGGTTGTTTAGTCAGTATAAGCCCGAATTTGTTTTTCATGCAGCAGCATATAAGCATGTGCCTATGATGGAAGTTAATGTTCCTGAAGCCATTGAATGTAATTTAATGGGAACGAGGAACTTAGCTGACTTATCTGTAGAGCATGATGTTAAGAAGTTCGTAATGATTTCTACTGACAAAGCCGTTAATCCAACAAGTGTTATGGGGGCGACAAAGCGAGCAGCTGAAATTTACGTGCAGTCGCTGAATAACTTGCTGTCCGATATTGAAGCTGATAGCCCAACACGTTTTATTACTACCCGATTTGGGAATGTCTTGGGTTCGAATGGGTCTGTTATTCCCATTTTTCAAAAACAAATCCAAAGAGGTGGGCCTATTACCGTAACACACCCTGATATAACTCGATATTTCATGACCATACCTGAAGCCTGTAGTTTGGTGTTAGAAGCGGGGGTAATGGGTAATGGGGGAGAGATTTTCGTTTTTGACATGGGTAAATCCATTAAGATAGTAGAGTTGGCAAAGAGAATGATTCAACTCTCAGGACTTAAGGAAGGTAAAGAAATTGACATTGTATTTACTGGCTTAAGGCCAGGTGAAAAGCTTTATGAAGAACTTTTGGATGATAAGGAAAACACAATGAGTACTCATCATCCTAAAATAATGATTGCGAAAGTTAGGTCTCTGGATTTTTCTAAGGTTAAGTCTCATTACTCAGATTTAGAGACTTTGATCTATTCAACGCCTAGTAGTGGAGATGACTTAGATATGAAAATGGTTAAGATATTGAAGACTTTAATTAAGGAGTATAGAAGTAAGGAATCTAAATTTACTATGCTGGATAGGTAAATATAGTTGAAAGTTCACATACAGAACTAATTTACTAAAAAGGGGCAAGTCATGAAACATGACTTGCCCCTTTTTAGTATTAGAAGAATACAAAGTGTATTATCTGAATTTAGGTTTCTTTCTAGATGGGGAGAACAACTGAGATAAGAAGTTATCTGGTAGGTACATTTCCAATCTAATTTGAAAAATATAATAAGCATCATTCTTTAACGGGTTTCCTCTGTCCCATCCAGCTTCTCTTACCGGAAAACCACCTTCAGCGGCTCTATCAGACAAAGCTTTTGCTAAATTCGCCTTTTGAGTATCTTCCCCAAAAATAACATCGAACTGATTTTTGTCAACGTGATCCTTACTGATATCATCTAAATAATCTGTAAAGGTGTGTCTATAACCTGCTTCTAGTAGAATATCAATCGCGTCATTTGCCTTTAATCTCACACCAACACCTACAGGTATCACCATAATCCGCCCGGCATATGGGGTTAACTCTGTTTGTAAAGGTCTTAATGGAACCCAATCTCCTTCGTATAGTGCTTTAGGGTTATTACTACTTAATCCAAGGCCAGCGTATATATATGGATTGATAAGAGGCCTTCTGGTGTAAGAGTTATTTACTGGAATCAAGTTGAAAACAAACATGGCAGACAGTTCAATATTGTTTGCTCTAAATGATAGATTTCGAGGACGTCTCGTATCTGTTCCTCCAAATCTATTCTCACGATCTTTGATTTTTTGGTTGAGTGAGTCGGCACCAGCAATCTGATACCAATTTAGGTCAACTCTTAAGCTTAATTGCGAACCGAATTTTTTACGAAGGCCTATGCCGAGGTTAGGTCTGGCTGTAAAACCGTCATAGAGAACGTCATGCAAATCACCATGGTAGGTGGTTGCTCCTAAGCCAAAGGAGAACATCATGCTCCTGTCTCTTCGTCTAGAATAGAAACTTTGAGCATTGACAGAGTCAACTACGACAAAAATAAATAAAAGAAGAAATATCGTTTTTTTCATTCCGAATACACAAGTGCGTAAAGCTATATACTGAAAAACATGTTACATATGTGGTGGTTACACTAAACGTACTTCGGTGAGGTTAGGAGCAAAACTAGGTATTTTTCTTATAAATAGAAAATCCTTCGGTAAAATACCGAAGGATTTTTGAGTGCACCCGGAAGGAGTCGAACCCTCAACCCCCAGAGCCGAAATCTGGTACTCTATCCAGTTGAGCTACGGATGCCGGATATTTTATCCTAAAACCTCTTGAACTTTAATTGCTGCATCTTTCAAAAGGATAGCAGAATGGACTGCTAAGCCACTTTCGTCAATGATTTTTGCACCTTCTTCAGCATTCGTGCCTTGCAAACGAACAATGATTGGGATATTGATATTTCCAATTTTCTTATAGGCTTCTACAACACCATTAGCTACTCTATCGCAACGGACAATTCCACCAAATATGTTAATTAGAATAGCTTTAACGTTAGGGTCTTGAAGGATAATTCGGAAACCAGCTTCAACTGTTTCGGCATTTGCAGATCCCCCAACATCTAAGAAGTTAGCTGGCTCACCCCCTGAAAGTTTAATAATGTCCATGGTAGCCATTGCTAAACCAGCACCATTTACCATACAGCCAACGTTGCCATCTAACTTAACATAGCTCAGGCCATATTTGCCAGCCTCTACTTCAGCAGGATCTTCTTCTGTAACGTCTCTTAAGGCTAATAAGTCTGGGTGACGCATTAGAGCATTGTCATCCAAGTTTACTTTAGCATCAACAGCAAGTATTTTGTTATCTGATGTTTTTAAAACCGGGTTGATTTCAAACATTGAAGAATCAGAACTCTCATATGCTTTATATAAAGAGAAAATGAACTTAACCATTTCCTTGAAGGCATTACCTTCTAGACCTAGTTTGAAAGCTACTTTTCTAGCTTGAAAGCCTTGAAGACCAACTTTTGGATCGATCCATTCTTTGATAATTTTTTCTGGACGGTTTTCAGCAACTTCCTCAATGTCCATTCCACCTTCAGTAGAAGCCATGATTACATTACAACCTTTCGCTCTATCCAATAGAATTCCCATGTAGTACTCCTTAGGCTCAGAGTCGCCAGGGTAATATACATCTTCAGCAATAAGTACTTTGTTTACTACCTTTCCAGTAGGTCCAGTTTGATGCGTTACAAGAGTTCCTCCTAAAATAGCCTCTGCTTTGGTAGGTACTTCATCAAGGCTTTTCGCCAAAACTACTCCGTGAGATCCGGTTTCGTTTACTGTACCTTTTCCACGACCACCAGCATGGATTTGAGCTTTTACTACGTACCAAGATGTTCCTGTTTCAGCATTCAGTTTTTTTGCAGCTTCTAGGGCCTCAGCACCAGTTGAGGCTACAACGCCTTCCTGAATTTTTACTCCATGTTTTTTTAGTAGTTCTTTTGCTTGATATTCGTGGATATTCATGTGTCAAAATTTTTGCACGAAACTACACCTTTGACCTTAATATAACAAGGGAAATAAGATGTGATCTTTTCAATTGTAAGTGATCATTCCAATGAATTTATTATGTTTGATTCGATTAGTAGCTATGGAAATTTTAAAGGCAGAAAGTGTAAGAAAGTCTTATGGTGATTTAGAAGTGCTCAAGGGCATTCACCTGACAGTTCAAAAAGGAGAAGTATTGTCTATTGTAGGAGAGTCTGGAGCAGGTAAGAGTACTTTGCTCCATATTTTGGGAACTTTGGATTTGGCCGATATGGGAGGTATAATGATCAATGGAAAGTCTGTTGGTGATATGAACCCGAAACAACTGGCTAACTTCAGAAACAAAGAAATAGGGTTCATTTTTCAATTTCATAACCTTTTACCAGAGTTTACTGCGTTAGAGAATGTTTGCTTACCTGCATTGATATCTAATTCGAATGAGAAGGAAGTGTTTAAAAAAGGAGAAAGGCTTTTAACTAAACTTGGGCTTTTATCTAGAATGGATCACAAGCCTTCTGAACTTTCCGGTGGTGAGCAACAAAGGGTGGCGGTTGCAAGATCGCTAATTAATGATCCGAGCCTTGTTTTTGCTGATGAGCCCAGCGGTAATTTAGATTCTAAAACTGCTGAAGATCTACACCGTTTGTTTTTCGACCTGAGGGACGAACTTAATCAAACCTTTGTGATAGTAACTCATAATCAATCGTTGGCCTCAATGACAGACCGAAAGATTGAAATTAGAGATGGGGTAATAGTAAACTAAGGATTACCTAGTTTTCTTTACCACTTTACAGCGGATTGATGATTTTCCATAAAGTGAACCTGGTAGATAATAACCAAGTCTAAAACCAAATCTGAGATAAGAGTCATTAGTTCCTTCCCCGCGGGCATCGCCTGCTGCGGCTGGGTCAAAACCTAATTCAACTCGCCTGTCTGACAATTGAGATGCGATTGGATCGGCAAAAGAAGAAGGGTCTCTATAATTGGCGCTAACGTCATCTAAATACTTGGTTAATGCTGCTGTATACTGCATTTCAAGCTGTAAATCTACATTCCTATTAATGAAGATACTTACACCTACTCCCACAGGAACAACAAGTGCAATAGTTCCATATTCAACTCCTTCAAGCCTCATTGGTCGTAATTCATAATCCGTTCCCGCTAAAGTAGCTTTGGGTTTATTAGTGGTTATTCCTAAACCTAAATGGAAATAGGGGTTGGCAAATGCCCTGTCTTTATAGCCAGAGTGCGGGTGACGGTAGGCATAGTACAACGCCTGGGCTGTAAATTCGATGTTGGTAGCTTTGAATGATAAATTGCGCTGTAGTCTTGCCGTTTCAACAGAAAGTGAGTCTGCACCTTTTATAGAGTAAACCGATAAACTTCCTCTTAAGGCAATGTTATCGGTGAAAAGGTGTTCGTAAGCCAATGAAGTGCTTAAGCCCATCTTTACTTTAGTGTCTGTTGCCAAAGCGCTTAATTCACCAAAGTAGGTATTTAAACCAAAGCCAAAAGTGACTTTTGAAATTCTATCAAAATCGCCTGTAGTAGTATACTGTTGAGCCATCATGCTCTTCGAAACAATAACAAAAAGCAATAACAAAAAGCGTGATTTAGTCATTCTTTAAATATTTGATTTAGGCTTAGAACCATAAAGATATAATTCAAACGCAAAAAAAAGCTATGTATTGGCAGATTTCATCTTTTCAAGCATGATTTCAATATGCTTTTTTGCTCCGAACATGTCTTGATAAACCGCAACTACCTTGTGGTTAGCATCTAAAAGGTAGGTTATTCTCTTTGGAATATTGACTATAGGTATTAGCGAATCGTAAGATTTGCAAATCCTACCAGTGGGGTCAGAAAGTAGTTCGAATGGGAGACTATGCTTTTTTTTAAATTTTAAATGACTAGAAATGCTGTCTTTGCTAATTCCAATAACTGTTACAGCTAAGTCAGTAAAGTCAGAAAAGGCATCGCGAAATGTGCAGGCTTCTTCGGTACATCCACGAGTGAAGTTTTTCGGATAAAAATAGATAATGCAAGGCTTGTTCTTGAGGTCTACGCTCAATTCGAAAGTTTTTCCTGACGTACTTTTTAATTTTATTTCTGGTGCTTTTGAACCAATTTTTAATGCCATGCTTTATGTTTGAGTAACTAATTTTTTGGATGGGAATATCGCAACTTCGAGCATGGTTTCAAAAGGGGTAAAATACATGCTCTTATCAACATTCATTTTCGCAGTAATGAATGTGCTCATTAAATACGTACCCAATATACCTGCTATTGAAATAATTTTATTCCGATCGATTGTTTCATTTATAATGTCTGGTGTTGCCTTAAAGTCTCAGAAGGTTCCGCTTTTTGGAAATAACAAGAAGATACTTCTATTCAGAGGTCTTGCCGGAGCACTTGCGTTAATGATGTTTTTCACCACTTTACAAGAAATACCTCTTGCTAGCGCTGTAACATTAATGTTTCTAGGGCCAATTTTCACGGCTATTTTGGGAATGTGGATTGTAAAGGAAAAAGTGGCTTGGGTACAATGGCTTTTCTTTGGTCTTTCTTTCGGGGGAATTTTAATGATTAAGGGTTTTGACCCAAGGGTTTCACCAGAAATGACTTTGCTCGGAATAGGGGCAGCCTTCTTTTCAGGGATTGCTTATAATATGATTCGGAAGTTGAAAACTTCGGAACATCCATTGGTGATTATATTTTACTTCCCATTGGTTACGCTACCCATCGTTGGGATTTACTCTGCATTTCATTGGGTTTGGCCAGTAGGAATGGAATGGATTGTGCTTTTGGCCATTGGAGTTTTAACTCAAATTGCTCAGTATTTTATGACTAAATCCTATCAGTCGGAAGAACTTTCTAAAGTGGCAAACCTTAACTTTATTGGTATTATCTATGCCTTAGGTTTTGGCTACGTTTTGTTTGAAGAAACTTTCAACCTTCTGACCTATTTAGGTATGACGTTGGTGATGGTAGGCGTAGTTTTAAACGTGGTGTACAAGCAGAGAAAACAGAAAACTGTATGAAAATTTATCAAGTAGACTCTTTTACTAAAGAAGTTTTTAAAGGAAATTCAGCGGCTGTAGCCATAATGGATGGGCCGCTTTCTGGTGATCTAATGCAGAAAATAGCGATGGAGATGAATTTATCTGAAACGGCCTTCGTCAAGATAAATGAAGATTATTGCGATTTACGATGGTTTACGCCAGCTACCGAAGTACCACTTTGCGGCCATGCAACTTTAGCTTCGGCTTTTGCGCTTTGGCAAGGCGGGCACTGGCCTAAAGACAAAACTATTGAGTTCAAAACTTTAAGTGGATCGTTGTTCACTTCTTTGGATTCAAGTGGTTTGATTACCATGGATTTTCCTGCCAATTATGCCACCACTGCCAAAGGCTTTGATAAAACTGAACTAGAAAATACTTTTGGTTCCCCTATAAAAGAAGTACTTAATTATCCTGCAGAGTTGATTTTGATTTTTGAATCAGAACAGGCTGTATTTTCAGCAAACCCCGATGATACCATTATTGCCAAACAAGCTAAGAATGGAGTGATTGTTTCTGCGATGTCGGAAGGGGAGAACTACGATTTTGTGAGTCGCTATTTTGCACCCAACTTGGGAATTAAGGAAGATCCGGTCACTGGCTTTATGCACACCATTCTAACGCCTTACTGGGCTGATAAAACTGGAAAAACTATTTTCAAGGCTTTTCAAGCTTCAACCAGAACTGGCGAAATGCAAACGGAATTAAAAGCGAACCGCGTAATTATAAAAGGAAATGCAGTAATGGTTTTTGAAACAGATTTTGAATTACCATCTACCTCACATTAAAGGTAGTCCTACCAATTTCATATGTGTCCGAAAGAATCACAATTTTATACTCGCCCTCATCAAACTCAGAGCCTTTGTCGTAAACGAAAGTCATTTCTTGCTTTGAGTTATCGAAAAGAATTTCCTGACGTGCAGTAAATGTTTGCTCACGTCCGTCTACAGTAAAAGAACCAGAACCTTTAGCGATATCAAAAACCACATTGCCAGCAGGGTCTACTAACTGAATCATGATTTTATGACCAGCAACTGGCGCTACTGGGTTGTCTGCTAAGTTGAAGGTTACCTTGATTTTCTCTGCCTGACGGCCTCTGAAATCACCTTCGCGCTCTTTTCCTCTGGAATTGATATTAAAAACTTTAACGTTTTCTGCTTTCAGTTTTGCAGCAAGAGAAATTTGTTGTTTTAACTCTTGTTGGGTTTCCGTGGCTTTGCGAATTGTGCTATTCAATTCATTCTTTTCGGTTTTCAAGTCAATGTTCTCTTCAACCAATTTGGTATTAATCACTTTCAAAGCCGCGATCTCATCATCTTTGGCCAAAAGTAATTCCTCATACCCACCTACTTTTCTGTCTAAACGTTGAATGATGGCTTTATTCGCTACTCTAGTTCTTTGCAGTTGATCACGTTGCGCTGTAATAGAATCTTTTAAAGTAACCAAGGAGTCTATATTCCCACCCAACTTGGCTATTTCAGAAATACGGTTACTCAGTTGACCGCTAATACTATCTAATTTAGTGGTAAGTGTAATTTTAGTGGCATCAAACTCAGCCTGAAGTGCAGTGTTACTTTTGTTATCAGAATAGATTTTAAAACCAGCTCCAGCTACTATTATAATGATGGCTACAATTAATATGATTCTGATTTTATCTGGGCTTCCGCCTTTCTTCTTTGCTACTTCACTCATTCCGCTGAACCTCTGTTAATAAATTTTAAACGCCTTTTCGGTTAAATATTGGGCGAATTACTTAAATCTTTTTTAAATATGCCAACCCATTAAAAATGACTGGCATGATTGAATCTTTAAACGAGAATTATTGGACACAAAGGTATGAGAATAATCAAACTGGCTGGGACATAGGCCATGTTTCTACACCTATTAAAGGTTATATTGATCAACTCAGCGATAAGGAGATTAAAATTTTAATTCCAGGAGCAGGTAATTCCTATGAAGCAGAATATTTATGGCAGCAGGGCTTTAAGAATGTTTGGGTGATTGACCTTTCCAAAACTCCTTTGAATAATCTTCAATCTAGAATTCCTGAGTTTCCTGCTTCGCAATTAATTCATGGTAACTTCTTCGAACATCAGGCACAATATGATTTGATTATTGAACAGACTTTCTTTTGTGCACTCAACCCAATTATGCGAACGGATTATGTTGCCAAAATGCATGAGCTTTTGTTGGATGGTGGTAAGCTAGTAGGCCTCATGTTTAAAATACCTCTTAATACAACACATCCTCCTTTTGGTGGGAATGAAGAGGAGTACAGATCGATTTTCTCTCCATATTTCAAGATTGACATTATGGAAGAAGCTCATAATTCCATTCTTCCTAGAATTGAGAATGAGCTTTTTGTGAAGATGATCAAAGCTTAGAATTCCAAAATATAGCTTTCTTTCATTAAATCAGGTTGAAGGAAGAGGATTCCTGCTTCAAATAGGTCGATGGAAAGAGAAATTTTAGGATGGTTTTTGAGTACTTCCCAAGCATCGTTCATCTCTTTGGACCAATGAATGTCGTCTAAAATGATCATGCCAGATGTTGTCATTTTAGGCAAAAGCAGTTCAAAGTATCGAAGTGTAGGTTCGTATTTATGGTTGGCATCAATGTAGACCAAATCAACTTGAGAGGCGTTTTCAATCCATTGAGGTAAAGTGTTGTCAATATTCCCTTCAATCAATTTATAGTTGGAGCAGTTTAACTTGCTTAAGTTTTGCCTAGCTAAACTGGCGATAGACGTACTTCCCTCAAAAGTAAATAGTTGAATATCTTTATTTGTAGAAGCCATATAGGCTGAATTTAAACCTAATGAAGTGCCCAATTCCACTATGGTTTTATAATCGAAATGGGTGATAATTCGATTGAGCAATCTTGAAAAAGGAGCAGGAGTAGAGGCGTGTTTAGCAATCTGACTTACTTTACGCGTATTAGAATTATTGACCCGAGAACCTGCCCCCAAGTCTTCTACCAAAACCACTTCATTGTTTTGAAGTAAGGTTTTTCTTAGGGTTTCTATTTGTTCAAAACCTTTTCTGTTTTCTCTTTTAATCACTTCGGTATAAAAAGAGTAGAGGAAGGGTGAGTGCAACGAATGTTCGTTCATGGCCAAAAGCCAGTACTTAATATAAGCCAGAATTTGGTACAAGGGGATTAATTAAGGAGATAGGGAACGATCATAGTGAATTCCGGAATAATCACATCAAATTGCTTTCCGTCCATTACTCTTTCCATTAAGTAGATGCCTCGCATTTTGCCAATTCCACTTCTAAGGTTACAGCCCGAAACATATTGATGTTTTTCGCCCGGTTCTAAAACAGGCTGCTGACCTACCACACCTTCACCCTCTACTTCGCGCACCTCATTATTAGTGTCAAAAATTTGCCAATGCCTGCGATGAAGTTTAATGGTGTTTTCGCCATCATTCTGAATTGTAATGCGATAGGTAAACACAAAGTGGTTTTGTGCCGGACTGGAATATTCCGGTTGATAGTGGGTTTCTACACTTACCTTTACACCTTCTGTTACTGCTGTTACAATCATTTATGGCTTTCGCTTCAGAGTTTTAAAGATATAGATTACTTTTAAAATTACTAATGAGAAAAGGAAAATTCGATGAATGTTAAGATTGAAGAGAGCTGGAGGGAAGTTTTAAAAGAGGAGTTTGAAAAGGAATATTTCAAAGATCTGACGGATTTTGTGAGGGATGAATATAAAAATCAAACCATTTTTCCAGCAGGGAAAAATATTTTCAGAGCTTTTGATCAATGCACTTTTGACGATGTAAAAGTGGTGATTCTGGGGCAAGATCCATATCATGGCCCAGGGCAAGCTAATGGACTTTGCTTTTCAGTAAAGGAAGGAATGCCTTTTCCTCCTTCTTTGGTTAATATTTTTAAAGAAATTAAAGACGACCTAGGCAAAGACATTCCACCAAACGGTTCTCTCGATCGATGGGCGCAACAAGGCGTGTTATTGCTCAACGCAACTTTGACAGTTCGAGCACATCAGGCGGGTTCACACCAAAATAAAGGTTGGGAAGAATTTACGAATGCTGTTATTCATCAACTGGCCACCCGAAAACAGGGGATAGTTTATTTGCTTTGGGGCAGCTATGCCCAGAAGAAAGCCTCCTTTGTTGATAATAAGTCAAACTTAATTTTGAAAGCGCCACATCCTTCGCCACTATCTTCTTACCGAGGTTTTTTTGGCTGCAAGCATTTTAGCAAAGCGAACGCTTATTTGGAGGGAAAGGGAAGAGATGGGATTGAGTGGTGATCATTGAACTTTTGGAAAGTTCGTGCTACTGATAGTAATCAGTATCTAGCATCTGACTTGGACAGGCTTATTGAGTTTGCAAAACTTTCCAAAAGGTAGCTTTAATTGGGTGAAGAGTTATTATCGAACTATAGTCAACACTTATTTTAATTTCACAATCATCACCATCGGATTATCTTCTCGGTCTATGTTTTGTAGGTTCTGCAAGTTTTTAGGTAGTGATTCAATTTTATCAGGATTGTCTTGAAACCAGTTATATATCTTTTCTGCTTCAACATTGTAAACGAGTTCATTTTGGTCGTTGATATACTGTGGAGAGAAAGGTATAAACTCATTTAAATCATCTTGAAAGCTCGATCTTTCAGCATGCCTCTCATAAGCAAGGTGTGTTTGATTCTCTTTAATATCGTGGTAGGCACTAAAACGCTGTCCTTGATATTTGGTATTGAAGAATACATAGTGATCATTTAAATCAATATTACTCACCGAATACATGTTCAGGTAATCATCGTCCTCCATAATTTCTTTCTTTTCATAAGGTGGAGAGTGTTCTCCCATATCAAATATAACAGCGGGTAAAAGCTTTTCCTTTGTTACCTTAAAAACGGTATCGTTAAAGGCTTCTTTAAAGAATACATCATTGCTTTTTGTGAAAAACCATCCTTCGCCTATGTTGAAGGAAAATGAGTTAGTCCGATTTGGTTCACATTGTTGGTGATTAGGAAAGCTTTTAATGACTTCTCCTTTCCTATTAAAAATGACTACTTGATCTTTTATATCACAACTTTTATTGAGGACATAACCTGCAAAAATGCCTTCTTCTATTTCAAAAGAGTGATCCACTTCTGTAGGACCTGATGCTACTGTTTTAATTTCCCCTTTTGAGTTCAAAGTTTTAATTCGGTTGCCAGTTCGAACATATATTTCATTCGATTTAGTAGGGGGTGTATCAGGAAGGGTATACTGATAAGCCTCTGGATCATTGCCATAGTGGCTTAATTCTTTAATGAACTTACCTGTTTTTCTATCAAACTGAAGTATTTGCCTGAAAGCAACAGTATAGATGTAATCTTCCAACACGTAAGCTCTCGCATTTCCCGCCACTAACCCCTCGTCTGCCGTTTCGAGCCTAACATATTCAATTTCAGAACTAAATTGACTCAAGTATTGTGAAGTACCTTCTTCAAGTGCTTTTTCGACATCAATAACTACCGCACCTGAATTTAGTTGATGCGTAGTTTCGGTCGATTCTTTTTTTTGATTACAACCACTCAAAAAGACTAAAGTACAAAGAAGTGTAACGAGCGATATTTTTTTATAATCCATGAGAATTTGGTTTTTATAGGCTATTTAAAAGACTGATTCTTACATTACTAAACTAATAGTTGTATTAAATGTAAGTTAGTTTACCTGCTAAAGCAAATTATGGAATTGGTGCTTCTTGAAAGGATATAACCCTCCAAGGGCTCGTTCGAGAAACCCTTAAAACTGTAAGAAATCCTCCATGGTTTTTACGCCTTTTTGGCTCGGAAGCCATTCGGCTACCAAAAGGGCGCCCATGGCAAAACCTTCTCGCAAATGCGCAGTATGGGTAATTTCTATGGAGTCAATTCTTGAATCGTATTGGATAGAATGTGTGCCTGGTGCAGGGTCAACACGCTCGGAAATAATTGATAATTCTTCTGGTTTGTCTGAAGTTTGGTTCACCCATTTGGTTTTGCTAGGTAGGTTTTCCATTACGCCTTCAGCCAAAGTAATGGCCGTGCCGCTTGGCGCATCCAGTTTATGGGTATGGTGAATCTCCTTCATGCTCACTTCATAGTCAGATTGGCCATTCATGAGTTTGGCCAAAAACTTATTCAACTTGAAGAAAATATTTACCCCAATACTGAAATTCGAAGCCACCAAATAAGAGCCTCCATTATCATTGCAATACTGATCAATTTCAGCTTTGTGACTTGCCCAACCTGTGGTACCTACCACTACGGGTATTTTGTGATCAATACACCACTTAATATTATCAGGAGCAGCAGAAGGTTGACTAAAATCTATGGCAACATCTACAGAATCAGAAGATAGATTATCTAAATCTGTTCTATTGTCCTCGGTAATTTTAGCAGCTATGCTGTGATTTCTATCTAAGGCCAGTTTTTCTATCATCTGACCCATTTTTCCGTAACCTAATAAAAGAATTTTCATCTCGATCTGATTGGAATAGTTACTCCTACACCAAGGTAGGGGCTGCCGTTATTAATTACACCAACTTTGGGTTTGAAGTTGGCAAGGTTATCATTTACATTAAAGCCTTTGAGGTGGGCATCAATGGAAGCTTCAATAATGTTTAAACCATAAATGGCGAGTGTTGTCAGAAATACTAAATCCCGGTTTTTGCGCCAATAGTCAGCATTGCTTCTGAATACTCTCAGTTTATTTTCACTAATTGTTTCGCCATTTTTTTGTTTCTCGATCAACTCTTCAGCCCACCTTGTATAGTCTTTTCTTTTCTCATTGTTGTCGTGCACAAAGTAAATGGCTGTTCCCATGCCCACATAAATGATAGGCGCTTTCCACCAGCTGTCGTTATAAATCTGGCCTAAGCCAGGAAACATAGCAGATAGGGTGGAAGCTCTTTTTGGGTCATATTCCTTTCTAAGTTCAATTTCTGGAGGCACAGTGTCGCTCTCTACCAAACCTTTGTCCATTATTTCAACGGGGTCTTGGGCCATTGCTCCAAAGCCAAGGGCAAAGAATGAAACAAGGAATATGATTTTTTGCATTACAAGTTTATGATCTCCAAAATGCGGTTCAGATCTTCAGTAGAAACAAATGGTATTTTTATTTCACCTCTGTACTGTCCGTCTGCTTTTAGGTTTACCCTTGTGCCAAAATGTGAAGAAAGCTTCTGCTGAATTTGCTGAACTTCATAAGTTCTGTGCTTACTGTCTCCAGTTTTTTCTGGCTTAGGTTTTTCCTCTTTCGGGGTTATCAAATCACGTACCAACTGTTCTACCTTTCTTACAGAAAGTTCTTCTTCTACAGTTTGTTTATAAATGTGCAATTGCTTGTCTACATCTTCGATATTGATCAAAGCGCGGGCATGTCCCATTGATATCTTATTGTCGCGCAGGCCTGCTTGAATATCTGGCGGAAGCTTGAGTAACCTTAAGTAGTTGTTTACAGTAGTTCTGTTTTTACCAACACGCTCTCCTAGCTCTTCTTGCTTGATTTTACATTCAGATAGAAGCCTTTGGTAACTCAATGCAATTTCAATGGCATTCAGGTTTTCTCTCTGAATGTTTTCTATAATCGCCATTTCCAGCATTTGCTGGTCATCGGCAGTTCTTACATAAGCAGGAATACTTTTGAGTCCCGCAATTTTCGAAGCCTGAAATCTTCGTTCTCCAGAAATCAACTGAAACTCTCCTTCGCTCAGTTGCCTTACGGTTATGGGCTGAATGATTCCTTGCAATTTGATTGAATCGGCAAGTTCTTCTAATGCTACCCTGTCGAAATGGGTTCTAGGCTGATATGGATTTACCTCAATTTGATCGAGGTTGATTTCATTCATAGTGCCTACTGATGAGGGCTCTAGGTTTTTGTTGTTTTCAGAATTCGAATCTTCCAAAAGCGCGCCTAATCCTCTGCCCAATACGCTTTTCTTTTTGGGTGCTTTTGCTGCCATAGTAATATTATATTAAATGAATGAGTCAGTTTGAATGGCTTCGGTGTAAAGAAACCTAAAAACTGAATTCATTGATGTGTCTAATTTAAACGATCTCCTATCTCTTTTGCAAGGTTGAGGTAAGCTAATGCTCCTTTACTTTCTGCATCGTGAACGATTACCGGAAGTCCAAAACTAGGAGATTCACTGAGCTTTACATTCCTAGGGATTATAGTTTCGAAAACCATGTCTTTAAAATGTGTATGAACTTCTTCCACTACCTGATTGGAAAGCCTTAAACGTACATCGTACATTGTAAGAAGAATGCCTTCAATTGATAGTTTAGCATTCAAACGCTTTTGAATAATAGTAATTGTATTCAACAGTTTACCTAGACCTTCTAATGCGAAATACTCACACTGTACAGGGATTACAACGGAGTCGGAAGCAGTTAATGCATTAATAGTAATCAAACCAAGTGATGGAGCGCAGTCAATTAAGATGAAATCATACTCATCTTTAATTTCGCCCAATACTTGTTTCATTTTTTCCTCTCGGTTAGAAAGGTTCACCATTTCTATTTCTGCTCCAACCAGATTGATATGCGAAGGCAATAGATCTAGAAATTTAACCTCGGTGTTCATAATGCAGTCACGTATGCCTTCTTTTCCCACCATGCATTCGTAAATACTTTTGGTTACTTCTCTTGGGTTATGGCCCAAACCAGAAGTGGTATTGGCTTGTGGATCGGCATCTACCACCAAAGTTTTGTATTCTAATACCGCTAAACTTGCGGCAAGATTCATGGCTGTTGTAGTTTTACCTACTCCTCCTTTTTGGTTCGCTATGGAAATTATCTTACCCATTCTTAAATCTAAAAAGTGATTTGTTGTCCAATTTTTGGTAATGTAAGCTGAATTCCTGATTCGCTCGCTTTTTCTATCGACTCCTCATGGTCTATTGCTACATAAGGAAAGGTGTCGAAATGTACCCCAATTAAGATATTACATTTTACCATTTTTGCAGCTTTTATAGCATCGGTAACGCCCATCGTAAAATTGTCGCCTACAGGCATTATAGAGAAATCTAAATTGAATTCTTCGCCAATAAGCTCCATGTCTTTTGTAAGAGCGGTGTCTCCTGAATAATAGAAGCAGCCTTCGGCATTGCTTATAACTACACCAGCGGGGTTACCACCATAACTTCCATCGGGCATTGAGCTAGAATGAATAGCATTTACCATTTTGAGTCTTCCGAAATCGAAATCCCATGCTCCACCATGATTCATAGGGTGGCCGTTTTCTATTCCCTTTGTTTCAAACCAATTTACGACTTCGTAAGTAGAAATTAGTTTGGCTTTTGAGTTGAAATAAATGGCCTCAACGTCTGCTACGTGATCTCCATGCCCATGACTTAAAATAATGTAATCAGGCTCTATTTCGCTGATATCAATATCTTTTGCAAGTTCGTTGGGGGTAATGTATGGGTCAAAAAGCAACTTTTTACCCATCGTTTCAATCATAAAAGAGGAGTGTCCGTAAAAGGTGAATTTCATGTTTGCTAGCCTCTGATTTAGTTCGTCAATAGCCTACAAAGATAGAAGAATCATTGAAAGAATTAAGTCAACTACATCAATTGAAAGTGACTAAACTATGAACCCAAGATAATTGGCTGTGATTGATAGAATTAGACGGTAGCTTGATTTTTTAAACTAAAAAAGGAAGCCTTTTTGGGGCTTCCTCTTTAATGATTTTATTAAATCTTACTTTCTAGATTTCTTTTGCTTTTGGGCTTCTTGGCTCGCTTTCATCGCGTCTTCCAATCTTTGTTGAAATTTAGATTTACCCTTGTTTGCATTATTTTTCTTGTTCTCGTGCAGTTTTGCTCTAATCTGATCTTCGTCTACAAAACGTCTAATGATGGTCTGCTGACCAAAAGTGATGATGTTGGAAACAAAATAGTAGAAGCTTAACCCTGATGAATAAGAGTTCAATACAAACATGAAAATAATTGGCATTACATAACCAATGCTTTTCATTGGACCTTGTACAGTACTTACTTGATTGTTTGACCAAGTATAGAGTAGGGTAGAAAGAGTCATTAGCAGCGTGAAACCACTTACGTGAGAACCATAAAAAGGAATGGTAAACGGTAAGTTAAACAGTACATCGTAGGTTGAAAGGTCAGTTGCCCATAAGAATGATTCTCCTCTTAATTCAATTGAGTTAGGAAAGAAGAAGAACATGGCAAACAAAATTGGCATTTGTAACACCATAGGGATACAGCCACTGATTGGGTTTACGCCCATTTCGCGATAGAGCTTCATTTGCTCTTGTTGCATTTTTTGCTGATCTCCGCCTACTTTTTCTTTTAGCTCGTCTAGTTCTGGTTTAAGGGCCTTCATTTTGGCCATCGACAAATAGGATTTCCTTGTAAGTGGGAATAGCGCCAATTTGATGATCAAAACAATGATCATAATGATTACTCCATAACTAGCTATGTACTTCTCTAGGAATTGGAATAGCGGAATAATGATGAGCTTATTAACCCAACTCACCATTTTATATCCTAAATAGATATTCTCTTTATAACCTGGAGTTACCTTTTTTAGAATTCTATAATTATTGGGACCGAAATAATATTGCTGTTGACTACCACTATAAAGGTCGGCAACAGGAATGGCCAAACGCATTTCGCCAGCTTTAACAATAGATGTATCCTGAACTGGAACTTCCGTAGTTACTAGCGCGCCACTGAAACCCTTTTCTGAAATAATTCCAGCGTTAAAGAATTTTTGATCGAAGCTTAACCACTTTATTGGTTCGGTTAATTGCTCTTGTTGTATATCGTTGCTCGATGCCTTTAAGTCATCTAAATCTTCGGCAAGTGAATACCATTTGATGGTAGACTTGATACGAGAATCTGATAAGTTTTTCTCGTAACGTTTCATTTGGTGCGCCCAAACAAAGTTCATTTGGTCACCAATAATGCTGCTATTTAGGCCGTTGATTTTAATCTCATAACCAACAACATACGAATCGCCAGCGATTGAATAAATTTGCTCAATCGAGTTACCTGAGCCTAAATCCATGGTGTATTTAAACTGGAGCGAATCGCCTTTTACAAGGTTAGTGCCTGTTTGGCTGGCTTTAAAATAGAGGTCGGCTATGTTAATGTTTCCTTTAACAGTTTGTAGCGTTAGCGACTGGCTTGTTGATTCTTCATCAATCAACATCAAAGGCCTACCGTCCCATGTCTTAAAATCTTTTAATTCAACCGATTTTATAATACCACCCTTAGAGCTAAAAGTGAACTTAGCCACTTCGTTTTCTATGGTTAAATCGGTAGCTTCACCTTGCGCACCAGCGGCAAACGCACCATACTTATCTGTATAATCAGTGGCAATGGTGTCAGGCAAAGCAGTGCTTGTTTCTGACTGATTCGTTTTTTGCTCAGGAGTAACCGCTGCTTGTTCGGTAGGGGCTGGTGTTGCTAAATCTTCCTCGGTAACTGGCGGCTTAAAAACGATTGCATAGGTTATTAATAACGCTGCAATCAGGCCGAGACCGATCATCTGATTTCTATCCATCTTCTCTTTATTCTTATTCTTAGTTTTTCTTATTCTGTATTATGGCATCAATAAAGCTCACGAAAAGTGGGTGAGGGTTCATTACTGTGCTTTTTAATTCTGGATGGAACTGCGAACCAACGAAATAAGGATGGCTGTCCAATTCAACAATTTCTACCAATCCCGATTTTGGGTTGATGCCCGTTGCCTTTAGCCCTGCTGCTTCCATTTGTTCCAAATACTTATTGTTGAATTCGTATCTGTGTCGGTGTCTTTCCTGAATTGCAGATGTTTTATAAGCCTGATAGGCTTTTGACGACTTCTTTAATTTACATTCGTAAGACCCTAAACGCATGGTTCCACCATAGTCTGTAATCTTTTTCTGATCTTCCATCAGGTCAATTACTGGGTGTTTGGTGTTTTTGTCCATTTCAGAAGAAGCTGCATCTTCGAAACCTAAAACGTTTCTTGCAAACTCCACTACAGCGCACTGCATTCCCAAACAAATGCCAAAGAAAGGGATATTATTCTCCCTTACATAGCGAATAGCTTCAATTTTGCCTTCAATGCCTCTTTCTCCAAAGCCAGGAGCAACCAGTACTCCATGTAAATCACTCAGGGTTCGTTTAACGGACTTTTCTGTAATCGTTTCTGAGGAAATCCAGTGAATGTTCACTTTGCACTCTAAGTGGGCACCAGCGTGGATGAACGCTTCAGCTATTGATTTATAAGCATCAGGCAATTCTACGTATTTACCTACTAGCCCAATGTTTACTTCGTTGGTCGGGTTTTTAAGTTTGCTCAAGAAAGTTCTCCACTCGTCAATATGTGGAGGCTCTTTGTGGGCAAGCTTTAATTTTGTTAAAACGCGCTCGTCTAGTTTTTCTTTACGCATCATCAACGGCACATCGTAGATGGTTTCCGCATCCAATGCCTCGATTACTGAGTTCAGCTGTACGTTACAGAAAAGAGAAAGCTTTCTTCTTATTTCTGAAGGCAAAGGTTTTTCTGAACGACAAACCAATATATCGGGCTGAATACCAGCTTCTAGTAATTGTTTTACCGAGTGCTGTGTAGGTTTGGTTTTCAATTCTTTGGCAGCTGCCAAGTAAGGAATAAGCGTAAGGTGAATTACCAAAAAGTTGCTTTCTCCTAAATCCCATTTGGCTTGCCTAACGGCCTCAATAAAAGGAAGTGACTCAATATCACCAACACAACCACCAATTTCTGTAATTACAATATCGTAATCGCCAGTTTCGCCAAGTCTGTAAAAATTATTTTTGATTTCATCGGTAATGTGAGGAATTACCTGAACCGTTTTTCCCAAATAATCTCCTCTACGCTCTTTGGTGATAACGTTGTGGTAAATTCTTCCTGTGGTTACGTTATTCGCTTGTGAAGTGCGAACATTCAAAAAACGTTCGTAGTGGCCCAAGTCTAGATCTGTTTCCGCTCCATCATCAGTCACATAACATTCGCCATGTTCGTAAGGATTTAGCGTTCCTGGGTCGATATTAATGTAAGGATCGAATTTCTGGATGGTGACACGGTACCCCCTTGCCATCAGAAGATTACCAAGTGATGAAGCAATAATTCCTTTTCCTAAAGAAGAGGTAACACCACCAGTAACAAAAATGTATTTCGTAGAAGCCATAAGTAAGAGTAAATGGAATAACTTATGGGGTACAAAGGTAGTATATTTACTTTGATATGAAGGTAACTTACTGAAAGATTGCCTCACTCTTTTAAAACTATGAGGCTAAATTGATTAGGCATGTCTTTGCTTGTTTCGAAGGAGAAAATTAACCTTGTTACGATATAATTTTAACTAATTTTATGACTCAGATAGCGTGATTTGATAAACCTTTGATCTACTTTTTGTCCGCTTTTGAATTACTACTAACTTTGCGCACCTTTTAAAAAAAGGTTAAGGAATGAACCTCTCAAAACATTTACAAAACAATATTTTTAAACTCGTTGGCACTGTTGCCGATAAAATGGGTGTAGACACCTATGTAGTAGGAGGCTATGTACGAGATATATTACTCGGTCGACCTTCTAAAGATATTGACTTTGTATGTGTAGGTTCTGGAGTAGAACTGGCACAAGCAGTTCATGATGAGTTAGGAGGGAACTTGCCTTTTACCGTTTTCAAATCCTTTGGTACTGCCATGATTAAAAGTGGCGACTTGGAATTAGAGTTTGTGGGGGCCAGAAAGGAATCATATCAACGTGATTCTCGAAAACCAATTGTAGAAGACGGTACTTTAGAAGATGATCAGAATAGACGCGATTTCACAATCAACGCCATGGCCATTTCTCTTAACAAAGAGAGTTATGGTGAGCTGATTGATCCTTTCAATGGTCAAGCTGATTTAGCTGCAAGAAATATTAGAACTCCATTAGCACCAGAAGTTACTTTTTCTGATGATCCACTTAGGATGATGCGGGCCGTTAGGTTTGCTACTCAACTTAACTTTGATATTGAACCCGATACCTTTGAAGCCATTACCAAAATGGCCGAAAGAATACAGATTGTTTCGATGGAAAGGGTAACTGACGAACTGAACAAGATTATTCTGGCTAAAAAACCATCTTATGGTTTTAAATTGCTGTTTTATGCGCAATTGCTAGATAAGATTTTCCCTGAAATGGTAGCACTTCAAGGAGTTCAAACCATTGAGGATAAGTCGCATAAAGATAACTTTTACCACACTTTACAAGTGCTGGATAATATATGTGAGAACACCGATGATCTATGGTTACGTTGGGCTGCCATTCTGCATGATATAGCCAAGCCTGCGACCAAGAGGTTCAATAAAAAAGTAGGTTGGACTTTTCATGGTCATGAAGATAAAGGTGCCCGAATGGTTCCCGGTATATTCAGAAGAATGAAACTGCCGCTTGGTGCCGAAATGAAAAAGGTGCAAAAGTTGGTAAGACTTCATCTGCGTCCTATTCCATTGGTGAGAGATGAAATTACTGATGCAGCAATAAGACGGCTTTTATTTGAAGCAGGGGAGGATACTGATGATTTAATGATGCTCTGCCGAGCAGATATTACATCCAAAAATCAAAATAAAGTAAAGCGGTTTCTTCAGAACTTCGACACTGTAGAAGAGCGCATGCGCGAAGTAGAAGAAAAAGATAAAATTCGTAACTTCCAGCCCGTAATTACTGGAGAAGTGATTATGAACACATTTAAAGTTGCTCCTGGCCGTTTGGTAGGAGAAATTAAGGAGGCGTTGAAAGAGGCGGTGTTGGAAGGTAAAATTCAAAATGAATATGATCAAGCTTTTGACCTAATGGTGAAACTAGGTAGGGAAAGAGGTCTTGAAGTTGTTAAAAGTTGAAATAATCTGAATTTGTATACAATGAGAAAAATGAAGTATTGGATGATCGCGGCCGTTATGATGGTTTCTGTAGCGTCATTCGGACAAGATAGTACCTACCTATCGAATGAGTATGCCAAAGCAATGGCTGTTTATAACCAAGCTCAATTATATAATGACATCGAAGTACAAAAAGCTGCATTGTATGATATGTTGGTCTTAGATCCAGGTGATAGCTCGGTTATGAGAACCCTTTCTGAATATTATTATAATAATAGAAGGTATACATCAAGTGCATTGGTAGCTATGGATCTTCTGAAGAAATACCCAGGAAACATGGTAGCTACAGAAATAGCAGCACTTAGTTATGAACAACTTAGAATTTACGATAAAGCCATTGAGTATTATCAAGAGATGTGGCTTAAGCTAGATGATAATAATATTCTTTATCAGATTGCTTATTTGCAATACTCTATTAAGCGCTATGAGGAAGCCAATACCAATATTGGAATACTTGAGAGCAAGTTGAAAGATGATGCTATTATCACTTTGACTAAACAAGATGGAAGTACCCAAGATGTTAAGTTCAAAGCAGCATTAAAAAATCTAAGCGGTTTAATGTCACTAGATCAAGGAAACAAAGAAGATGCAAAAGCACGCTTTAATGAAGCATTGGCACTTTCTCCTGACTTTGAAGCTGCAAAAATGGGCTTAGCAGAAGCGAGCAAATAAGAATAATTAGCTCATTTAATAAAAAGCTTAAGGCATTACCATATCAGGTGATGCCTTTTTACATTCCTCGCTTTCCTAATTCTATTACCTCAAGATTTTTTATCCTTCCAGCCTCTAGGTCGAAACGAAGTAAAGTTCTCACTTGGTGGAAACCATGATTGCCTGCAGCCCCTGGGTTCATATATAGCATCTTATCTAAGCTATCGTCTGCCATAACCTTAAGAATATGAGAATGCCCACAGATAAACAACTGTGGTTTTATTTCTTCAAGCCTTTTCCGAACGCCCTCTGCATATTTAGGAGGTTTACCACCAATATGAATCATATATACTTTCACTCCTTCAACTTTAAGAACGAGCTCTTCTGGAAAAACGGACTGAATCATTTTATCATCAATATTTCCATAAACACCTCTAGTAGGCTTGAATTGCTCTAATTGTTCAATTACACTGAAGTCACCAACATCCCCAGCATGCCATATTTCATCACAGTCTTTAAAGTGATGAAACACCCGCTCATGAAGGAAGCCATGTGTGTCTGAAATCAAGCCAATTCTCATAATGGTAAAAGTGTAAAATTTTTCCCGAAATGGGATGTTTTTTCCCGAAATGAAATGCCTGATTAAAGGATGAAGATAAATTACGCACTGTATAATGCTGATTTACAGCATGAACGTACTTATGTGCAAAAATAAAATCTAAAAATTATTTCTGGTTTAAGTTTTGAAAGGGGTATTAGAAAAACAAAACCAAAAACGATGAAAAAATTACTACTAATTCTTACAATGGCTGTCAGCACTTTTAGCCTTTCAGCACAGACAGAGGACTCACCATGGTGGTTGACTCTTGAGGTTACCAACAATAAGTTGGATTACAAATGGTACGATGGAATGTTCACTTTTGGGCAACTAGACAATTCTGGTTTCAGGCTTGGTATTGAACGTTATTTGAATCCGAGTTTCGATTTAGAAGTCGGTGCATCTTATGGTAATCTAGTTCATGAGTCAATCATAGACGGAAAAGCAGCTGACATTGATTTGAGATTTGCTTACAAGCTTGACAATGGGTACATCCTTAAAAAGGATGCAAAGGTAGCTCCTTATCTATTTGCTGGCTTTGGGGTAACTAGTTTCTCTAAAATTGAACCTTTTTATGAGGAATTCAATGAAGGAACCTACAAAATGCTTCCTTTAGGAGCTGGACTAAAAATCAAGGTGGTTGAAAACGCTGAGATTAATATGCGCGCAGCTTACAAAAAGAGCATTGATTACGCTCCAAACTACCTTCAGTATGCTGTTGGTGTGTCTTTCTCATTAAGCGGAAAGAAAGATTCTGACGGAGACGGTATCTATGACAAGGAAGATATGTGTCCTACAGAGGCGGGCCCATTAGAAAACAAAGGTTGCCCTTGGCCTGATACTGATGGAGACGGTGTGTTAGATAAAGATGATGCATGCCCTACTCAATCTGGAACATTAAACGGCTGTCCTGATACTGACGGTGACGGAATTAAAGATTCAGATGATACTTGTCCTACAGTAGCAGGTATTGCTAAATTCAACGGTTGTCCTGATTCTGATAACGATGGAGTACAAGACTCACAAGATGCTTGTCCAAATTTAGCAGGTACATTGAATGGTTGTCCTGATACTGACGGTGACGGTGTGAAAGATAGCGATGACGCTTGCCCAACAGTAGCTGGCACTTTAAACGGTTGTCCTGATAGAGATGGTGATGGTGTGAAAGATAGTGAAGATAACTGTCCTGAAACTGCTGGTTTGGCCTCAAATAATGGTTGCCCAGAAGTAAAAGAAGAAGTAAAGAAAGTTCTTGAACTTGCCGTGAAAGACATTCAATTCAACTCTGGTAGTGATGTATTGAAGTCATCTGCAAACGGATCTTTAGATCAAGTTGCTGATTTGATGAAAGAAGAAGATTTCAGCCTAGAATTAAGCGGTTACACTGATAGCACTGGTGATGCTGCTAAAAACCTAGATCTATCTAAGAGAAGAGCAAATGCAGTTAAGCAGTACTTAATTAATAAAGGAATTGCTTCAAGCAGATTGTTTGCTGATGGCTACGGAATTGTAAACCCAGTTGCAGACAACAAAACTGCAGTAGGTAGAGCAAGAAACAGAAGAGTAGAATTGAAAATCATCTTCAGGTAGTAAAGCAGATTAATAAAAAAAATAATAGAGAGGTCGTTGTAAAAGATGGCCTCTCTTTTTACATACTTATTGGTTGATTTAGTCCTAAGTACAGTTATTCATATATGTAAATCAGATGTCTGTATATAAAACTGATTTTGTAAGAATGGTATTTGGCTCTAGAAGGTCGAATATTTTTCGTTTTCCTTTTTTACATGAACATATGTTCATACCTTTGATAAAAACCTATCCAAATGGAAGAGCAGCTTGACAATGAAAGGGTCGAGAAAATTGCCTTCGTGCTGAAGACTATTGCGCACCCTATGCGAGTCGGTATCATTGATCTCCTAAGCAGGAATGAAAAGATGTCGGTGAATGATATTACAGCGTACCTCGGGTTAGAACAATCACTTACATCACACCATTTAGCTAACCTTAAAATGAAAGGAGTGCTTGGTAGTAAGCGTGATGGTAAGAATATTTTCTATTTTTTGAAGATGAAGGAAGCTCCGGAAATCATCAAAATTTTAGAAGATGTTAAGGTTAATGTTTTTTAGAACTTACTCCACAAAATACTGGTTACATTTGAGAACACAGTTTTCTCAATTATGCCTATACAATCAGTAAACCCTTCAAATAATCAATTAATACAAGTTTTTGAACCTCATTCAGAGGACTTTGTGAATGCAGCAATAGAGAGAGCCGACCTTCAGTTTTCTTTGTGGAAGGACGTGCCATTTGCTGATAAAGCCATTCTTTTCAACAAGTTGGCTACCGTATTAGAAGAGCGCAAAGAATCTTTAGCTGAAATTATGACCCTAGAAATGGGGAAACTTACAGCCGAAGGTATTGCAGAAGTTGAAAAGTGCGCATTCGTCTGTAGATATTATGCCGACAATGCTGAAAAATTCTTGAAGGATGAAATCCTTAAATCAGATCATTCTAAAGCCTTTATAAGCTATCACCCATTGGGTACTATCTTGGCTGTAATGCCCTGGAATTTCCCATTATGGCAAGTGTTTAGATTTGCAGCCCCCACTTTAATGGCTGGGAATGTAGGCTTATTAAAACATGCCTCAAACGTTCAAATGTGCGCTCAAGCCATTGAGGATGTTTTTATTGAAGCAGGCTTTCCAAATGGAGCTTTTCAAAATTTAAGAATAGGCTCTGATAAAGTAGAAGCCATTATTAATGATGACCGCATTAAAGCCGTAACCCTTACAGGAAGCGAAGGAGCAGGAAGTGCGGTGGCAAGTGTAGCTGGTTCAAAAATTAAAAAATCAGTTTTGGAGTTGGGCGGCAGCGACCCATTCATAGTGTTAGATAATGCCGACATGGACCTTACAGTTCGTACTGCTGTAAAGGCCAGAATGCGTAATTGCGGTCAGAGCTGCATTGCAGCAAAACGCTTTATTGTAGTAGAAAGAGTGTATGATGAATTTGTAGAAAAATTCAGCTCATTTTTGCAAGCACTCAAAGTAGGAGACCCTAGCGATATTATGACTTCTTGTGGCCCTATGGCTTCAGAAGATTTGGCCAATGAATTACTTAAACAAGTAGAAGAAAGTGTAAGCAAAGGCGCTAAAGTGGTTTTGGGAGGTAAGCGTCCTGAAAGGGAAGGAGCTTATTTTGAGCCTACAATTTTAGCAGATTTAAAGCCGGGTATGCCAGCCTATGAAGATGAGCTTTTCGGCCCAGTGGCATCATTGTTTAAAGTGAAAAATGAAGAAGAAGCCATTGCTTTAGCCAATAACAGTAAATTTGGTTTAGGTGCTTCCATTTGGACACAAGACTTGGTGCGTGGCGAAATGATTGCAAGGAAAATCGAATCAGGAGCCGTGTTTGTAAATCATATGGTTTCTTCTGATCCACGTTTACCTTTTGGCGGTATTAAAACCTCTGGTTATGGCCGAGAGCTTTCGCACTTGGGTATCCGTGAATTTATGAACACTAAAACCATTGCCATTAATTAAGGATTGCTGAACCTGTTTGATAATTCAGAGAGGTAAGCGAATAAAGAGCTGATGAACAATACTGTTCATCAGCTCTTTTCTTTTCATCAATTTAGAGAATGAAGCCCTATACGATTACCCTCTGTATCGAGGAACATAGCGAAGTGTCCATTTTCTTCATCAATTAACGTTTTAGGGACAATGATTTCTCCTCCATTAGCTTCTACTTTATTTAAGATAAACTGAAGATCATCCCCGCCATTGAGGTAAATTATTACACCATCAGATGAAGGGTTGTAACCTTCTCCTTTTATGAGAACTCCTGAGGCGGTTTGTCCATCACTTGGAAATAGCCCCATTTGTGTACCCTGCATTTCTATTTCAGTGATTTCTATATCTAAAATTGATTGATAAAAATTGACGGCACGTGAAAAATCAGTCGTTGGTATTTCGAAAATTGAGATAAAGCTTTTCATATTTTTTCTTTTTTGGTCTAGAGTGTTCTTATCAGTACAAGCAGTCAGTATGATTGCAGAAATTACAATTAAACTTAGTGGTATCTTTTTCATTCTGGGTTCTTAAAATTTTTTCAAAATTAAGAAACTCCAAAAAGAACGAATTGTAAAAATGCGACAGCTCTAGTCCTCTGAATAGAAAAGAGAAGAAAGCACCAATTGCTCGTCACTCAAATACTCTTTAGGATTAGTGCCCGTAAACTCTTTGAAATCTTTAATGAAATGTGCTTGATCATAATATTCACTAGCATACGCAATCGTTGTTAAACTATCAGGTTGCTTATTAAGTATCATTCTTAAAGCAGTTTGCAACCTTATTATTTTACCTAATTGTTTTGGGCTAATTCCCACCTGTTTCAAAAAGTTTCTTTCAAGGTTTCTTCTTTGTGATAGTTCACCTTTCAGAATAGAGCTAATGGGTATACTTCCGTTGGTTATAAAAAGGCTGTCAATAGTAGACTTTACGATTTTATCAATTGTGGATGTCTCAATTAGCTTGCTTAGCAGAAAACTCTCCACAATTTCTATTCTCTCTTCCGTACTTGCAGCATGAATAATTTTTTGTTCTAATTCATTTGCGGATTCCCCAAAAAGCATGGCGAGTGGTGTGTCCTTATCAGCTAATTCTTTAACTGGCGTTTTTATGAAAGTGGCAAAACCATAAGGGTAGAAACGAACGGCAAATGAGTTGACAAATCCTGTGGGTTGTATAAAGTATGACTTAGTAATTTGGCCAACAACCATTGCTCTTGGCTGTAATACCCAGTTTTCTTCGTTCTCCAACCTTTTTATGTCTTCCCCAAGAATAAAGGCCATTTCAATGCAACCGTCAGGTACTATTCTTTGCTTTTCAGTTGCCATTTCGGAAGGAACCTCTAGTGTCCAGTAACACTTAACAATGGCTTCTAGGTCGGGGTGAGCTTTAAACGTTTGGTAATTCATTTAGGGAGAATTAATCTTAGATAGCGTATAATCTGATCTAAATAAAACAAAAAGTAGCAGTTATACTCATGCGGGTGGTCATCAATACCGATTGAAAATGGTCGATTGTTGATGAAGGTACATGTTTGGTGTATTAAACCTTACACTGTTCGGTTGTCGCTCTCCTCTCTTTTTCCTTCGGCAATCAATTCTTTGGTTTCTTTTGCTTCCTCTTTCGTTATTGTTTCTACTTCTTCTTTTTGAGAGTGATCAGATGAATCGATACAGAAAACACAGCATATCGGAAAATGATCTGAGCCAATATGTTCTAAAACACTTAGTTCTTTCAGGAAAATAGTTGGGCTATGAAAAACCAAATCTAAAGGTGTTCGGAAAAACCAATACTTTGCATGATAAGAGGCTAAAATACCACGCCCCATTCTACCATCAATTAACCCGCTGTTTTCACGGAACAATTCAGAGATTTTAGACCAAGCTACTGTGTTGAAGTCGCCTATTACGAGTGTAGGCTTATCTATTTCTTTGGTGCGTTTTGCAATACATAGTAAGTCACCATCGCGCTCTTTAGAAGTATCTTCTTCCGTAGGGCTTGGCGGTGGAGGGTGAACACAGAAAAGAACAAAGTCTTTTCCATCTTTGGTTTTAAAATGAGCTTCAATACTTGGTATATCTTCAGAAACAAAATAGTGCGTAGTGATTTTCTGAAAAGGAATTTTAGCATACAAATGCATGCCATAGGTATTCTCTAGTGTTATTTTTTCTGTATAGGGATAGTCAGTTTCCGTTTCTCGCATGGCAAGTTCCCAATCCTTATTGCTCTCTATGGTGACGAAAATATCAGGCTTTTCTTTTCGAATAAAGTCTTTAAACCTGTCAAACTCTTGATTGAACTGATAAATATTGGTGGAAATAACCTTGAGGCTAGCTAATCCTTTTGTTATGTTCTTGTGACTTTTATAAAACTTTGTGAAACGAGCTAGCAAATAGGAATGATAAACAATTAACCCTATTTGAATTAAGGCGACCACCCAAAAAACAATGCTCTTTTCCGCGAAAACGAAAAGGCCAATGCTCGCTATAACTTGAAAAATGAGCAGTTGGATCTTAATGAATTCAGGCACACGAAAAACCCAATGTTGATTTTTAACAAAAGGCAATAGGCTTAAAAGAATAAGCAGTATAGATAGAATTAGAAAAAAGGTACTCACCTCACAAGTTTAAACAAAGTTACCGAAAGTAGAAGATTCTATGCATACCGAGCGACAAAGGTTCCGTATGTTTTATGTATGTGGTTTTGCCCCTTCACTAACGTGTAGGTTGAGAGGAAATGTATCTATAAAAGATTATTATTGAGTGTTAATGGTAGCTGGGCAACCTCTGAGGGTTTTTATAAGTAAACTGCTGGTTTTCTTTCCTTGAGGAACGAAAGGTCTAGAAGGTCGATTCCAGAAGACAGGTGAGTTACGATTGTTACTTCCTCAAAAGATCAACTTTGGTTTTGTCATTAAGCAGAATGTAGTTTTTAATTAAATCTCCATTTTCGGACCATTCCCAATACTTGAAAATTTTCGTTGAGTCATTTGGGAAATATTCCCATTTTCGCTTCTTATTACTGCTTTCGAAGAATTCTTCTGTCTTAATTTCGGAGTAATTTATGCTATTGTAAACTCCAATAGATGATATAGTGCCGGAATCAAAATAGCTAGTCTTTATAAATTGGTTTGAATCTTTGTCAACTAAAGAGACTTCTTCTAAAACACCTTTATTCGAGAATTTTGAATCTTTCAACATATTTCCACTCTTATCAAAAATTCTTTCATATCGAATCTTTCCATTATGTGGCCAATAAAAATAGCAGGTATCAACGGGGTGATTATTTAAAAAGGTAAAGTCTTTTTCTTTTCTCCCTTTTTGGTCAAACCATATGGAGTGACCTGACTTTTGGTCATTTAAATAGTTTTCAACAATCATTTTAGTCCCACTAGGGTAATATATAACCCTTTCACCATGGCGAAGACCATTCTCGAATTCTTCAAGGATTTCAACGCTACCACTTGGGTACATTGTTTCTATTTTCCCATTTAGCCTTTTGTCTATTTGTTGTTTGGGATGATTATAAATATCTCTGAGCAAGCGAAGTTCCTTAATACCTCTTTCGTATTTCCAGTCTTTTTCACCGTTAATATCCGAATAGAGTTTAGAAAAGGTGCAAAGACCAGTTCGTTGTTTTCCGCTGTTATCTTTATAGGCAAATATTATCCAATATTGATTTTCTTGAATTCCTATATCGCATGAGGTCATGGATAAATTCAGATTAAAATTTCCTCCATTCACTAAGATAGATGAAACGGATTCCCCTTTAAAGGTTTCGAGTGTTGTGACGTTGGCTTCATAAAAAAGATCATGTTCAGACTTCTTCTCAACTTCAGAAACAAATATTGAGTCTACTCTTACAAAAGCAATGAAGGAATACTCCTTTAAATCATCTTTAGTTTTAAACTCATAAGGCCCAGTACATTCACATGCCAACGCTTTAACTGTTGTTAATGAAAAGTAGATTAAAAGTAGAGTCTTGATTCTCATAATATTAAACATACCCCATCACTTTATAAGTTGCCAACCCTACCCATTCTTTAAAAAGGGTTTCCCAACGCTTAATGGCTTCTGCCTTTGGAATGACGATATCATCGAAATTTGGTGTAGGTCTATCTGTATAATAGCCTGCGGGAAATTCGTCAAACTCAACGCCTTGCTTGGCTAGACAGAGGGCCGAACGCTTCATATGAAAGGCTGAAGTAATCAACAGGTACTTTTGATTAGGGTAATCTCGTTTTAATATTTTGGCAGACTCCACCGCGTTTTCATAAGTGTTTACTGCATTGGGCTCCACAGTGATTGCCGAATCAGGAACGCCCGCCATTAGTAGAAAACTTTTTAGCCTTTCCGCAGCAATACTCATTCCTGCCTGCTGAAAACCCAAACCACCACTAACGATAATGTGTTTCAGTTTACCCTCATTATAAAGTTGAAGTGTATGGGTAATTCTATCGGCACCATGGTTAAAATACACTCTGTCGTTCGGACTTTTACTGCCTTTGGTTATACCCGTAAAAACTATCCCCACATCATATATCCCCACTTCATTCATAGGTGTAGGCTCAGGTTCCCACAAAAGCATGGCCCTGTTGCTGATGTATTGGTTCGAAAAGAAAATCAATAATACCAAGGGGAGGATAAAGAAGAGCTTTTTCCTTTTTGGGTTTTTGGTCAACCTAGAGTACACAAGAAAACCAATGACCCAAGTGAGGGGCATTACGAAAAGGGCGAGTATTTTTGAAAGAATAAAGAACACGATGGATTTTTTACGAAATTACACTAACATAGTCTTAAATCATTATCGATTGATTATTAATGAGTTAAATGTTTTTTGTTTTGTTTTTGATATTTATTTCACAACGGGTGTAATGACATACCCTCACCCTCGTCTCTACTATTGAATGGAGTTGCAAACGTTTAAATCACAAGTTCTACCAGTAAAGGATAAGCTCTTTCGGATTGCCCTCAATATGATGCGGTCTGTTGAGGAAGCCGAAGACATTCTACAAGATGTAATGGTAAAGCTTTGGGACAAACGGGCGCAATGGGGCGAGTACAGAAATCTAGAGGCTTTTGCAGTAACCATCACCAAAAACCTTTGCCTAGATCGACTCAAATCAAAAAGAATGAAAGGCCATTTCGATATTCAAGAAATGGAGTTGGATTCTGGAACGGTTTCACCTTACCAACGCATTGAGCTGGACGACAGTGTAAAAACGATGGTGAGAGTGTTTGAGCAACTGCCGGATCAACAGCGGCTTTTGATTACCCTTCGGGATGTGGAAGGCTACAGCTATGAAGAAATAGCGGAGCAAACGGGATTGGAAGTGAACAACATTAGAGTGGGCATTTCTAGGGCAAGAAAGAAGGCGAAAGAAGATTACTTAAAAATTGCGAATTATGAACAGCAATAAAGAAATAGAAGCATTAATCGAGAAATATAACAACGGAGAAACTTCTCTTCAGGAAGAAGAGCAACTCCAAAACTTCTTTCGGGGAGAAGACGTCCCCGACCATTTGAAAGAAGAGCAGGCTTGGTTTGCACAACTCGACTTAAGAGCGAAAACCGAATGGGAAGGTTTTTCTGATGATAAGCTTTTTGGAAAGTTGGATGCGCAGGTGAAGCAAGAAGAAGCCAAAGTGGTACCTATACTTCAACCTAAAACAAAGCAGGTTTGGATATATCGTGTAGCGGCAGCCGTGGCTTTAGTATTGGTAGGCTTCTACATGGGCAATGAAATCAGAAATGATGATGTAGCAGGAGTGAAAGAAGAATTGGCGCAGGTAAAAGCCATGATGCTCGAACAAATGACAAGCTCATCGGCAAGTGGAAGGCTGCAAGCAGTGAATTACTCCATCGAATTTAAAGAAGTAGATCAGGAAATGCTCAATGCTTTGATTAATGTGCTAGAAACCGATGAAAACATGAACGTAAGGTTGAAAGCAGTGGAGGGCTTGGCCAAGTTTTATGACGAGCCTACAGCCAAGAAAGCTTTACTGAAGGCTTTAAAAGAAGAGAAAGAACCGATGATACAAATCGCTTTGATTGACGTGCTAGTGGAAAATAATGAAAAAGCTGCATTGGACGAATTAGAACGCATAGCCGAAGATGGCAACAGTATAAAAGGAGTGAAGGATCAAGCCTATATGGGCATGTTCAAACTCAAGGAAATGTAAAAATATTTAATCGATTGAATTGGTCAGGATTAGCCTTCCTTAAAAGGTAAAACTCAAAATATCTGAAACATAAAAAAATCAATGATGAAAAAGTTAACAATGAATTTATTAGCGATAGCGCTCTTTTTAGTAGCCTTTACGGTAAAAGGCCAAGATTTTAAAGTAGCAGTATCGGGTCAGAAGAAAGTTGTGATTAAAGAAGTAAACAGGGTAAGTGTAGAAGCTTATGACGGCACTGAAATTCAAATTACTTCAAGTAATAAAGACGAAGAGCGATCTGAAAGAGCCGCAGGCCTTAAATCGCTCAGCGCAAGAGGGCAAGATAATACGGGCATAGGTTTGAATGTGAAGACTGAAGCTGGAGAGATTACGGTAATGCAAGTAGCCAGACGCGCAGACGGAAAGTATACCATCAAAGTACCCAAGTCCATGAATGTTAAAGTTGAGCATAATGGTAGCTGGGAAGGAAGCAAAATTGAAGTATTTAGAGTAAGCGGAGAGCTAGAGATTTCAGGTAATAATAACGGAGTGTATTTGGAAGATATCACTGGCCCAGCTTTGGTGAACACAGTGTATGGTGGAATAGAAGCTAAATTCTCTTCATTGAGCCAAGCAGGCCCAACCTCTCTAGTGTCGGTATATGGAGAGGTAGACGTAACACTTCCTGCCAATGCTAAAGCCAATATTTCAGCGAAAACTCCTTATGGTGAAGCTTATTCCGATTTGAATATTGAATTCCCTAAAACGGAGGGCATGAAAAAAATGAGTTCAACTGTGGAAGGTACCTTGAATGGTGGAGGCGTCAAACTCGATATTCAAGCTTCTTACAGCAATGTCTACCTTCGAAAGAAGTAACCTGAAATGTCCGTAAAGCTTGAATAGTAAGTTCTACGGACGTTTTTTAATGTTTGGCTAAAATAGGTAGCCATACTTCCCTCAAAAGGAAACTCAAGTCTAAGACAGTTCTCCCTTTATTTTACTTATTGATTCGTATTCAATTTTGGTTGAAACGGGAAGCTTATGTCTTGAAGTAATGAAGGATCAAACTTGAATTTTGGTTCGATTAGAATCCACAAAACGGTCAACAACTCAAAATATCACAACATGAAAAAGCCAATTTTAATCCTAATAATGCTCATGCTCTTTTCGGTTTGTGCCTTCGCGCAAAAGCAAATCGATCAAACCTTTGATGCCAGTGCAGTCAAAAACATCGACCTCTTTTTCAAATATCCCGAATTGGTCAAGATTAAAGTGTGGGATAAAAATGAAGTCAGCATTAAAGGTCAGGTTGAAATCCACAATGGAGAATTCGATGACGATTTCGAACTCTCTAGCAAGGTCAGCGGAGGTAAACTCATGATAGAGTCGAATATTAAAAACATTGACAACTATAAAAACTATCAGGTATACACCGATAAAGATGAGGACGGAGAAAGCAGAGCCATAACCATTTCAAAAAATGGAACCACCATTACTACTGGGAAAAGCGGCCGCTATACCAACGGAATCAATATTTCCATTGTGTTAGAAGTGACTGTTCCTCGCAACATGGCCGTTGTGCTCGATGCCCGCTATGGTTTGGTGGAAGTGTTGCAGAGCCCGAAACAGCTTGATGTAGAAGCCCGATATGGTGGAGTGGATGTGCAAGTAGACGAGACAGAATCACTCGACTTAGAGGCCAGTACCCAGTGGGGGCAAATCTTCTCTAATCTAGAAACCAAGGTAGAAATTGGTGGAGATGACGGCCTCGGTAAATGGATGAAGGCACATGCATCTATCAAAGATGGCAGCCAGCGCCTCAAGGTAGAATCACAGTATGGTCATGTGTATTTGCGTAAAAACTAAATCAAAGAATCATGAAAGCACTCTTTACATTCATCGCTTGTCTTTTCGCGCAGCTAGCCTTAGCCCAAGCTGAAACCATCGAAAAAAGCTATGCCTACACAGGTCAAAAGCTCGATCTTGACTTGAACTTCGGAACCGAAGTAATTCTGAAATCTTGGGATAGGAATGAGATTTCGGTAAAGATTACTTATGAAATCAACGAAGGCAAGGACAACGAGGTCATGGACTGGAAAGTGGATGATCGCAACGGAGAATTGACCGTTGAAATTGAACTAGACAGCAAGAAGCTAGAAAAACTGGGCGATTGCTGCTGTAATAGTCAGAATGGTAACTATTGGTCTGGGCGTGGCTCTAAAGGCAATAGAATTTGTGCTGACATTAAGGTGGAGGTGATGATGCCCGGCAAGTCAGATGTGAAGATCAAAACCATTGTGGCCGATGTAGTTGTAGAAGGCTTTTCAGGGAACCTCGATTTAGAAACCGTAACAGGAGAAATCAATTTGCTTTGGGCAAAGAGTGCTGGTGCCGAAGTGAATATCGAAACGGTGAATGGCGGTATTTATACCAATATGGATTTGGACATGGAAAAGGAGAAAGGGCTTCCGAAAATCAGTAGCCATAAAGTAAAGGCGACATACAAAAGCGGTGGCAAAGCATTAAAGCTGAAAACGGTGACCAGCGACATTTACCTAAAAGCCTCTGATTTGTAAGAAAGAAGGACTTGGAAAGCAGCCTTTATGTTATTGACTGTTAATGAATTTACCTTTTGCGGTTAATTTCAGTTAAAAAGACCAAATGCATGCAACATTTTTGCTCCGAGGCGCATCTATATAGCAAAGGAAAAAAGCAGCAGTCAGTAACTTTTCTGAAAAAGAGAAGTGTAGAAAAATAAAAACCAGATGTTCTCTCAATCCACATTATACTTCGGCACCATGGACGGTCACCATAAAATCAGCATCAGCGGAGTAGTTTTTTATGTAGAAAATGAATGTAAGAATCTACTTCTTAATCATCTCAAGTTCATGCATAGAAATAACACGCTCCAATCAGAAAATCAGTTTGAATCGGGTGAAGAGCGAGTAGCCGAAATTTTACTGGAGGAACTTAAAGGAGGAAAAGATGTGGTGACATGTAAAGAACTGGAAGCTGTAATTAACCGCACAAGAAATTCAAGATAACCTGATTTAGTTATGGTTTGAGGTGATTATTAAACAGGTGTTTTCTATCCAAGCCCCGGCATTTGTCGGGGTTTTTTTATGGATTCTACATTAAACAATCCATCCAAATTTCATACTTTCAAGGATGCTTACAGAACAGGATATTCAGCGATTTCGAAAGGAAACTTCAGGAACAGATAAGGTGATTCACTTCAATAATGCAGGCAGCTCGTTGCCGCCTCAGGCAGTGCGTCATGCCGTGATCAATTATTTGGAAGAAGAGATGACTTACGGAGGCTATGAAACCCATGAGAAGTATGCGGAGCAGATCTCAGGCGCTTATACTTCTATCGCCAAACTAATCAATGCTTCCACAGAAGAGATTGCTTTGGTGGAGAACGCTACAGCCGCTTGGCATGCCGCCTTTCAAGCCATAGACTGGAAAGATGGTGATGTAATCATTGCTACCCAAGCCGATTACGCTTCGAACTACCTTTCGTATTTGCATCTTCAAAGAAAAGTGGCCGTAGAAATTAAAGTGATTCCAAATAGGGCTTCGGGAGAACTGGATTTGGTGGCACTGGAAAACATGATGGATGCTTCGGTAAAGCTGGTTTCTATTACGCATATGCCTACCAATGGCGGACTGACCGTAGATGCCGAAGGAGTAGGAGAAATCACTCGAAAACATGGTGTCTTGTACTTATTAGATGCCTGTCAATCCGTAGGGCAATATCCGCTCGATGTAGAAAAAATTGGTTGCGATATGCTTTCGGCTACAGGCAGAAAGTATATGCGAGGCCCTAGAGGTACAGGCTTTCTCTATGTTCGAAAGTCGGTGCTGCCAAAATTGACGCCTGCTGTTATTGATCTTCATTCAGCAGAGTGGACTGGAAAAGAATCATACGCGATTCGAGAAGACGCTAAAAAGTTTGAGAATTGGGAAGGAAACCGAGCCAATACGCTAGGGCTCAAAGCTGCTGCGGATTATATTTTAGAGATTGGAATCAATAATATTTGGGAACGGGTGCAACATTTGTCTTCGGTGTTAAGAAAGCAAATAAGCCAGGTGAAGGGCGTGACCGTCCACGACATTGGTGAAGTAAAGAGCGGGATTGTGTCGTTTACAGTAGAAGGAAAATCAGCCGCAGAGGTGAAGACCTACTTACATCGCCAAGGCATTAATGTTTCATGGATGGGAATTCCTAACAGTTATCTCGATATGACTACTCGACAGTTGAAAGAGATTGCTCGTGCCTCGGTGCATTACTATAATACCGAAGAAGAAATTGAAGTGTTTACTGCGACACTAAAAGAAATGGTAAGCTAAGAACCCTCCAAAAGTTGGTGTCAATATACTATCAGGAGTTAATGGCCTCAGATGAACTATGAGTTTTAACTTTTGGAGGGTTTGGCTAATGAGAGGATTCCTCAGCTGTGTTAATCAACGCAATAAACTTTTCTAGTTTGTCAGTTTCGGCCTCAAAACTTGTACTGTCATTGATTACCGTATGAACGCTTCCAAGGTAATTCATGCCTAAGTATTTGGCGGTTTCAGAAAAGGGCAGCCAGAAGTGGTCGCCCAAATGATTTCCGATAGAACAGCTTATGGCAGCCATGTTTTTGCCTCTTAGTTTTCTGCCTAAATCCTTTTTAATTTCCAGTAAGTCGGTAATGCGATCAAAGAATACTTTCATGATGCCGCTCATGCTGTACCAATATACTGGAGTGGCAAAAACCAAAGTGTCGTACTTGTCGATGATGTTTCGCATCATGGGAAGGAAATCGTCCCCTGCGTTTTTATGATCATAGTCATAGTAGCTAAAATCATAATCATTCAAGTCGATTAAGTCGTATTCAGACTTTTCTTTGAGCAGGTTCACCACTTTGGAGGTGTCACCGTCATTTCTAGAACTGCCAAGAATGATAATGCTTCTCATAGTTGCATAAGTTTGGAAACGAGAAGCTAAAGCTACTTCATATCCTTTTTAGAAAGAAAATTTCTAAACCAAAGTCAACAAATAACCGAGAAGCGATCCGCCAACCACGATAAATGCACTGTTCAATTTTTTGAAAACGAATACGGTAATTAAACTAGCCACGGCAATCACAACGGTTTCCCAGTTCACAATGGTGTCTTTGCCCATTTCGATACAAACCGCGACAATCACGGCTACTGCAGCAATGTTTACCGCATCTAAGAAAGCAGCAATCACTTTCGATTTTCGCATTTTCGGAACCAGAGGGTTCAGTATAGCTACAAAGATGAAAGAAGGCATAAATATACCTATTGTAGCCGCTATAGCACCCCAAAAGCCTCCCAATTGCCAACCAATAAAGGTGGCGGTAGAAAGTACTGGCCCTGGTGTGAATTGACCTACCGCTACCGCATCAATCAACTGTTGTCTGGTGAGTAGGCCAGTGGTAACCAATTCGGCATCTAAGAAAGCAAACAATACATAACCGCCTCCATAAAGCAATGCGCCTACTTTAAAGAAAGTCCAGAAGATTTTCATTGAGCCTAAAGTGGCGGTGATTTGCACCAAAGCGATAGGAGAGATACTGTTCAGGGTACTTTTTGAATTTCGAATCAGGTGAATGATTAAGCCTAAAGCACCACAAGTAAACAGTGCGATGATTTCGTTCATGCCCAGTAAACTAGCGGCCAAGGTAAGCGCCCCCAGAATTCCGATTTCTACATTTTTGAGCGCTTTTTTCCCAAGACGATAAACGGCCGAAATAATGATGGCGATAACTGCTGGCTTAATACCGTAAATAAAGGGCTCTACGGAAGGCAGTTGGCCGTATTGCTGGTAGAGCCATGCAAAGAGCATGGTGATGGCAACGGCAGGAAAAACGAAACAAGCACCAGCCACAATCAAACCTTTCCAGCCTGCTCTTTCGTGTCCGCAGTGCATGGTCATTTCTGTAGAATTGGGGCCAGGAATAAGGTTAGTGGCGCCCACCAAGTCAAGAAAATGCTGAGGTGTCATCCATTTCCGCTTTTTCACCACTTCATCTTCCATCATAGCGATGTGGGCTGCAGGGCCTCCAAAGGCAATACTGCCCAGTTTGAAAAACAGCTTGGCGACTTCTTTTAATTCCTTATTCATGCTTCATTCAATCTAAACTAAAAATTTATCTTCGACACAAAAATATACAAGGTATGATTAGTTAAATGGTCTATTTGAAAAGGCTGTGGTCTTTTCAACTTGAGATCAACCAACTCTCCAAAAGTTGCTGACCGATAATGATCAAGGCTTAATGAGCTCTTCTGAATTATAAACAAGAACTTTTGGAGAGTTTTAGCAGGTAGGCCAACCTAAGTCAATCCTAAAGCAATTCTTTACGGAAAGCATTGGGTGTTAATGCAGTATGCCTTTTAAAGTATTTGGTGAAGTGTGAATTGTCTTTGAAATCCAGTTTATGCGAAATTTCATTTACGGTAAGGTCCGTGTAGAGCAATAGACGTTTGGCTTCGCTAATAATGTGTTCCGAAATAATCTCCGTAGCCGATTGATTGGCTTCTTTCCTGCAAATGGCATTCAAGTTCTGAGGCGTAGTATGCAAGAGTTTTGCATAGTGTGCCACCTTATTCGTCAACTGATTTTCTTGGTTCAGTAGCTCTTTAAAATGCTGAAAATCGCTGACTTTATTGCTTTCACTGGCTTTTTCTGCTTTGGCAGAAAGTAGCAGTTTACCCAAAATGGCTTTGAGTAATCCGTCCACTACTGGCTTTTGGCTGTAGCCGTTTTCTTGGTATTCTTGATTAAGAATTTCGAAGAGCGATTCCAACGGTTGAGCATTGGGGTAGAGGCAAGGGTAGGCGCTCAACTTGGCCAGCAGTTGTTTGATTTCCTTGTCCAAACAGTTATCGATGTACTGTTTTTTGATGATCAGCACATAGCCCGATGGTTCCGTTTCGATATTCCAAAAGTGAATTTGCTCTTTGCGCACCGTAAAAACGATGGGCGGAACAATGTCAAATTTTTGCGTGTCTGTGGTGTGCGTGCCTGAGCCTTCGGTAAGAAAGATAATCTCGAAATAGCTATTGTGTTTGTGCGGGGTAGTTTTCCGGATGTTCTTCCTAAAAGGAGAAATCTTAATGCTGTCGATGGGCGCAGTCTTGTCCTTTATTTCGAGCTGTGTAGTCATTGCTGTTTATGCCGTTTCAACTCCAGCTTTAATGAAAATATCCTGAATGTCCTTTTCTATGGGGAAGGGTTTCATTGAGGGCACATTGGCGCCACCAGGATTACCTACAGGTACTGTACCTACAAACGATTTTATGCCTCCCACCAACAAACGAGGAATTTGCCCAATCACTTCTTTTCCGCTTTTAATCCGAAACCCAAACTGAAGCATTTTCCAATGCACGAAAGTATGTGCAAAAGGATAGCGCTGTCCAATAATATGCGCCCGTTCCAAATGCGCCCAAGCCTTGGTCAAATCACCAGCCTTATATGCCATAGCATAAGCCTGTAACTCCGCTTTAAAATAGGGGGTAAGGGTTTTAGGAAGGGTGGTGTGGAGGTTCATTGCTATTTCAATTCCACCAATCAAAATTGTCTGAAATTATGAGTTCATTTTTTTGAATATGATGTGTTGTCTTCATTGGAATCGTTCTGAAATCAAGATTGTGTTTGAGCGCAAGTGTTCTAATTTCTTCTGTATCATCATATGTGAGCATAAACTTACCTTTAAGTTGGGAAGCCAGAGCAAAAAGAACATCATGATTGATGTCAAAATGAGTATATAGTCTCTTTCCAGCGGCTTTGTAAGGTGGATCTATGAAAGAATAAGCATCTTTCTGATTTTTGACTTTTTCCAACTCTTCAAAAGCATCGCCAGTTATGAAGCGCATTTTTTCTTTTACATACCCAATCCCCTTGATTCTATCATGTAATGTTTTAGGATACCAACGAGACTTAATTCCTTTTCCATTTTCCCCGTTCTTTATTAGCCCTGAACCTTTTGTGATAATACCTCCGTGGAAAATACGGTTTTTGAGTATTGTGCTAAATGCTTGTTCCTGAATGCTTTTACTCTTTTTCTCAAGAATTTTATTTGCATTTTCAGAAGTAAGATCAAACGAATAAATTTTATCAGCCAACCAATCGTGATCTCCATTTATAATTACTTCCCATACAGCGGCTACCTCTGGGTCAAGCTCAACCATTACTATACTGCCTGCCAATTTTTCAAAAGCTGCGGTTACACTAACTATTCCACCACCCGCGAAAGGCTCAATTAAAGTTTTGGAATTATCAGAAGATTGTTTGAGCCATTTTCTGACTACGGGGATTAACCATGTCTTACCTCCGGGGTATCTAAATGGACTTCTTTGGGGCACAGAGGCCACGTTTACAACCTTCTGGGTTGATTTTTTGCGATTAGTCTCAAAAATAGCTAGTTGACCATTCATTTTAATTACTGATTATATCTGTTAATGATGGAGCATCAGGTGAGTTTTTGTCTAAGTGTTCATCAAGACGACTCTGTAAAATATTGATGAAATTTGTGACATCTCCTGGCTCGGGCGTGGTTACCCTTAGAAGTGCAGGCTCAAATTCTGTATAAACTGTCTTTGTTAAGACTAAATTATTTTGATTTTGTTCTTCATTGAACTCTAGGTCATAGAGAAACCAAGCGATGTCAGCTTTCTCCTTTGTAGTGATAGGAAGTGAGGGGAGAGTCTCAAAAAAAGATTTCTGAATAGCTACGGTTTGTTTTCTCTTCCATGATTGAAAAATACCTCCTTTGTACAACATTTGAGGTATAAGCCGCTTACGTGAAGAGGATAAATAGTCAGGTTTTGGGTAGTTATATCCTGTCGGCCATTCAAAATCTTTAGATGGGTTCTTAATATACTCCTCGAAGGGATTTCTTAAGTTACCAGAAATATAAACACCCTGGACTTCGAGAGAAGCAAAATTTATAAGTTGCCCCTTTTCGTTATACTGTACTAATACAAAGTCAATATTGCCTGCTGACTGACCATTTTTATCAACTAGTTTAATTTCAGATATAGAAGTCCATGTGGCTTGCGATCCAAAGGCAAACTCGGCAGCCTTTTCTATTATAAGCCAATCCTCTCTGAACCTTGTTGGGCAAGTTATTACCGACACCCCATTGTGCCATACACTACATACTCCCAAAGGATTGTTGGCCTTGTCTTTGGTACAGTTGGGTACTTTGTTGTTGAAGGGACAAAGTTTTTGCTTTCGGTAACGTTGAGCCTTTGATCCATCATTTTTAATGGGAAAGCCAAATACTTCGCCTAATGGACTTTTCTGATCATTTTTTTTCAACATATACAAAGATAGATATTTCTATCGGCCGTTAGAAATATCGTAAATGATTTTTATATAACCAATATCTGTTTTTAGCTAAGTATTATCAATTATCCTGCCCGCTCACCAACTTCGCTAATAACTCCTTCACCACCTTAGCCGCTACCATGGCGGTAGCGCCATTAAGGTCTCTGTCGGGGTTGTATTCTACTACATCGCAGCCTACGATATTGAGGTTGAGGTTTTGAATCATAGTCAGTACTTCGCGGGTAGAAAAGCCTCCCGGTTCGTGATGCGAAACACCGGGTGCAAAAGCAGGGTCGAGCACATCCATATCAAAGGAAAGGTAAACGGGGCCTTCGATCTCAAATTTCATATCGGCTTTCCAGTCCTTCATCTGGATCATGTTCACATTGAACCTCTCGGCTTGGGCCTTTTGATGTGTGTTTAAAGTACGAATGCCCACTTGGGTCAGGTGTTGGGCAAAACCACCTTCCATAATTCTAGCAAAAGGACAAGCATGAGAGTATCGGTTGCCGTCCAGTTCGTCATATAAATCAGCATGGGCATCGAAATGGAGAATGCTGAGTTTAGGATGTTTTTTGGCCAATGCTTTCACCACAGGGAAAGTCACAGAGTGATCGCTACCCAAAGAAAAGGGGAGGGCGTCTTGCGCGAGCACTTCATCAATTCGCTGCTCAATGTCTGTGTATTGGCTCAGTTCAGCATTTCCACACCAATGCACTTTCGGGTGTTCGTTAAGGTCGGTCAGGTCTTCGGTAAAGTAATTGGCCGAATCGGACTCTAAGGCCTGAATGATTAGCTCAGGCGCTTTGGCTGGGCCTTGCAGAAAGGAAGAGTTTTGATCGAAAGACAATCCGATCAAAGCGATTTGACCCGGCTTTAATTGATTTACTGGAGTTCTTAAAATAGACATACACAAAAAAAGCACGATAATCTGAATATCGTGCTTTTGTGATAGTTTTTTCGGAAGAACTATTGTCAAACCTTAGATCCTTCGTGCCTCAGGATGAAAAACCCCAAAACAGTTTTTATTAGAAGTCGAATCAGTTTAGACTTAAAAAAGCAATGCAGTTTAAACCTAATTCCAATAAGGCTAATAGTCTAAAATCTAACTTCTAGTATCTAAAATCTAACAGTCTATTTAGCCCAATTATCCCTTAGCGTAATCGTTCGGTTAAAGACCTTCTTCTCTGGAGTAGAATCTCTGTCTACCACAAAGTAACCTTGTCTTTCAAACTGGAAAATATCGCCTGCTTGTGCCTCTTTAATAGAAGGCTCTAGCATGGCATCTTCAACTACGGTCAGCGAATCAGGATTGATATGATTCAAGAAATCATCGTCAATGCTGTTCAGGTTTTCGGTACTGAAAAGTCTATCGTATAAACGCAAGCTGGCCGGTACTGCATGAGCAATTGACACCCAACCCAAAGTTCCTTTTACCTTCTTGCCGCTGGTATCGTTGCCGCTACGGGTTTCAGGATCGTAAGTACAATGGATTTCCGTAATGTTACCATTGGCATCTTTTTCGAAGCCTGTACATTTTACGATATAACCGTATTTCAAACGCACCTCTCTGTCGGGCCCTAAGCCAAAGAATTTCTTAGGCGAAGGTGGTTCCTCCATAAAGTCTTTGCTTTCAATATAAACTTCGCGTGTAAATGGCATTTCGCGGGTTCCAGCCGTTTCATCCTCAGGGTTATTGATGGCTTGCATCATTTCCGTTTTGTCTGCCGGCCAGTTGGTAATCACCATTTTTAGCGGCTTCTGAATTCCGAAAACACGGTTGGCTTTCTTATTCAAATCCTCACGGATGCTGTGTTCCAAAAGCGCAACATCGGTAATGCCATCTCTTCGGGCTACACCCACTTTTTTTACGAAGTTTTTGATCGAATCAGGCGTATAACCTCTTCTTCTAAAACCAGAGATGGTCGGCATTCTCGGGTCGTCCCATGAAGTAACATGGCCTTCTTCCACCAATTGTAAAAGCTTACGCTTGCTTACGATGGTGTAGCTGAGGTTCAGTCTTGCAAACTCAGTTTGGTTGGAAGGGAAAATTTCTAATTCATTGATGAACCAATCGTACAAGGCTTTGTGATCTCTGAATTCAAGCGTACAAAGGCTGTAAGTAACATGCTCAATCGAATCGGATTGGCCGTGGGCGAAATCATAATTCGGGTAAATGCACCAAGTGTCGCCCGTGTTGTGGTGGGTTACTTTTTTGATTCTATAAATGATAGGGTCGCGCATGTGCATGTTGGGCGAATCCATATCGATTTTAGCACGAAGCACATGGCTTCCCGCATCGAACTCGCCATTTTTCATGCGCTCGAACAAATCAAGATTTTCTTCTACCGAACGATTGCGGAATGGGCTTTTAATCCCTGGAATGGTCGGGTTGGTTTTACCAGCCGAAATTTCTTCAGCCGACTGATCGTCTATATAGGCTTTGCCTTTTTTAATCAGCTTGACGGCATACTCATAAAGCGTATCGAAGTAATTCGAAGTATAACGTGCCTCGTCCGACCAAGTATAGCCCAACCATTTGATGTCTTCTTTAATCGAGTTGACGTATTCTTCGCTCTCCTTTTCAGGGTTGGTGTCGTCAAACCGGAGGTTACAGCTGCCATTGTATTTTTCGGCAAGGCCAAAATTCAATACAATCGACTTGGCGTGACCAATGTGGAGGTAACCGTTGGGCTCAGGAGGAAAACGCGTCTGGACGAATGAGTTTTTTCCTGATTTCAAATCATTCTCAATCATTTGCTCAATAAAGTTGAGCGACTCTTTTGGGTCCTTTTCACTCATTTTTCCTGTATTCAAAAGTTTAAAGTGCAAGTTTAGTAAAAAGCATTCAGAAGGGATTGAAAAATCCGTTTATCCTTTAACTAAACCCTCCAAAAGTTGAGGTTTCTATATAATCAGGTTTACTGAATTCATCTGAACAATGAATGAGAACTTTTGGAGGGTTCTCTCATTTAGCGTGAGTGTTTGACTTACAGGAGATTGGGCCGGAAATCGTGGATAAGTCGGTGTATAACCCTGTGGATAGTGGGGTGGGAAAGTTGTTGAAAACTAACTAGTTACAAAGTTTGAGCGTAAAGTTAAGGAGAGTATCTTAGTTATATCAAGTGAGGGATAAAAGTCAGAAACTCGTTTTCAGTCTCTCTTCGGGGGAAGCCCGGAAAAAATGTACGCGAAAGGGTTATTCTTGAAAAAGATGATCTGAAACAGTCAAGGCTTACTGATGGCAAGTGCGTGAGCACAAACCAAAGTCCAATTCAGAAGCGAGCGCATTTGGGTGTGTTAGCAGAAATTGGAAAAGATAATAGGCTCACCTTTATCTTTTCGGCTTGGTTCTTTCTTAGACTGAACCTTATAAAAAGACTGCAAAGCTGCGTTAAACTGTTTTAGCACTATGTGCGAACAACGGACGAAGCTGAAGAAGACAGCGTTTTTTGTTTATAGCTTGGGCCAATAAATGAAGAACAAAGGCTTGAACAGTAACTTGATGTTGTGAAAGGGCCACGGCTTTTTCATGGCAAGTGGGGGCGAATCTTCGTCCCCCGCTTTTGTTTTTGGGGGTATTTGTAAAAATACAGATGAAGACCGCTGCCAGGCGGTCTTTTTCGTTAAGTCAATGCCAATTTAGAAGCTACTCTTGATTGTATCCGTAAATGGAATTGACTGCTTCGGCTGAATTAAAGGAGCACTCTAAATCTTTAATGTTGCCATCTTTTAAGCTATACACCCAACTGTGGATAAACGGAAATTCACCTTGCTGCCATTCTTCTTGAACAAAGGATATTTTTGCCAAGTTCTTTGCCTGTTCAATAACGTTTAATTCCACAAAGCGATCGAATCGTTTTGTTTCATCCTGAATGCCGTTCAGTTCTTTACTGTGGTTTTTATAAATGTCTTTCAAGTTCAGTAACCAATTGTCTAAAAAGCCAAAACTTTCATTCGACATGGCTGCTTTAACACCTCCGCAACCATAATGGCCACATACGATGATGTGTTTCACCTTCAATACTTTAACTGCATAGTATACCACGCTCAATAAATTGAGGTCGGTATTTACGACCACGTTGGCAATGTTTCTGCCTACGAAAATTGAACCTGGAGTAGTGTTGGTGATTTCAGTTGCGGGTACCCGGCTATCCGAACAGCCAATCCAAAGGAACTCTGGCTTTTGCTGATGGGACAGTTTTGAAAAGAAATCGGGATCGACTTTAGTGATGTTCTTGATGAATTGCTTGTTCCCTTCGAGTAATGCTTTGTGTTGGTCAGCCATAGCCTAAAGGTATAGTATTTTGAAATTGATTAGATAAAAAACTTGCTAGACAAAAATAGGGTACAGAGCATTTACATTCCAGCCCAAACCTTAAAATTTAATACCCTTTCGCGGCTTACAATTACTTCTTCTTTAAAAGCAGGAGTGAGGGTAAGTAACAATCGGCTATTAAAATAGCTATGAATTTCCTTGATGCTTGAGATTTTGATAATGAATTGGCGGTTGATTCTGAAGAAGAGCTTAGGGTCTAATTCGTCTTTCAGTTGATCTAAGGTGTAATCAATCGGCAAAGCACTTTCTTCGGTTTGAAGGTAAGTAAGGCCATCTGAATAGAAGAAATATTTAATTGCGTTGGTAGGAATGCTCTTAAATTGTGGGCCGATTTTCACCAAAAACCTTTCGCGAACTCCAGTAGAGAATTGAGACTTTAGGTTGTCTAGATTTTCTTTGTATTGCACGGCTTCCGCAGCCTTAATGTTCTCAAGCTTTTCAAATGATTTTTTTAATTCTGTAGCATCAATCGGTTTTAATAAATAATCAATACTGTTGTGTTTAAAAGCGTCTAGCGCATATTGTTCATAAGCTGTAGTGAAGATGATTTTAGGGTAATCGCTAAGGGCTTTGAGAATGTCGAAACCGCTGCCATCGTTCAGTTGAATATCTAAAAAAATAAGGTCGGGCTTGGGGTTTTCTTTGAACCAAACCAGCGATTCACTAACAGATTCTAGCTTGGCTAAAATCTGGGCGTTCGGAACGATTTCAGTAATCATTTTGGCCAAACGCTTGGCCGAAAGCACTTCGTCTTCAATAATGATCAGTTTCATTCCAAGGCTTTTCATTGAGGTACCAGTGGTAATTTAACTGTAAAGCTATCTGCGCTTTCTTGAATTACAATGCTTTTATTGAGCAGCAATTCATAACGCTTATTGATGTTTTCTAAACCCAAATGTGTGGCTTTTTCTAAGTTTGGGCGCTTGTTCAAGTTATTGCTCACTACCAAAAAGTCACTTCCTTCCGTATAGATGTTGATGGTAAGTGGGTTTTCTTTGGAAAAGTAATTGTGCTTTAGGGCATTTTCTACCAACATTTGAAGTGAGAGGATGGGGATTTGATTAGTTCCGGCATCCAAATCGTAATTGACAATAATACTTTGGCCGTGTCTCGTTTTTAAAACAAAAACGTAGTGTTCTAAATATTCCAGTTCGGTACTGAGCAATACCAATTGAGAGGTGTTTTCCATTAGGTACCTGTAAATCTTAGAAAGCCTTGATACGAAATCTACCGCCAGTTTTGGATCTTCCTCAATTACTGCGGTCAGTACACTAAAACTGTTGAAGAGAAAATGAGGCTCTATTTGGTCTTTTAGACTCTCATATTTTGAAAGGGCAAGCTCTTTTTGCAGAATGTCTTTTTCATGTTCTGAGCGCTTGGTGTATTCTACATAAATCATAAATGATTTTGCTGAAATAATTAACCAAGAAAGCACCAAGCTTTGTGCAATCGTGGTGGCCAATGAAATTTCGACAGTGCAAGTAGTACAAGGAAAAGCGGGGATAAGTATTTCGGTATGGAATGCCGCAGCACCAATCACAAACGGGGCTGTTACAATACAATTTCCAATGTAAAACTTTGTGAGCGTACGGTACGAAGTAAGGCTACACTTGTAGTGCTTAATCAGGTATTTACCAGTGTAACCAATAATCTCAAAAACAACGAGTACTGTGAGTACAGTACTGGCCATTGATACAAAAGTGGATGTACCCCATTCAGAAAGTTTGTACGAGGTAATTTTGAAGAACATAAAGACCAAAAGCCCTATTGCTATTCTTAATCCATACACCTTTCCTTTAGACATGGCTCAATATAAGAAAAGCCCTTAAGTGTAAACTAAAGGGCTTCATTGAATTCTGAATTTTTTAGTCGTTTTGAACGACTTTAATCTTGATGGTTGAGCCTGTTACAGCACTTCTTCCTTTGCCCGGAACTTTCAGAATGCACAGGTAATCGCCCACTGGAGTCGATGCGTCTACTTTTACTTTCATGTCGTAGGTCAAAGGATCTTCTACTTCGGTTTGTTGTTCGAAGGTGAAGTGGATGCCTTCTTTGGCAGAAGCTTTTGGTTCTTCAACTACGAGGTTATATTTCTTTGCTTTTACTACCCACATTTGAAGATCAATTTCTTCACCTTGAGCTACTGTTACAGTATAATCCTTTAAACGGATTTCATTTCCAGACCTTGGTTTTTCCAAATTCTGAGCACTTAGGTTTCCTAAACCTACAAAAAGGAGTATGACGAATAATGGTATAATTCTTTTCATAATAGGGAGTGTTTTTATGCATATTTAAGCATTCATATAAATATTGAAATACGACTTTTGTTGGGTTGTCGAAGAATTAGGCTGAACTGTTGAAGGAAATAGTTAAGCTGTGGGTTGAATGAGGTATTTAGTGAAGCTGCTTTTTGAATAATTAATACCTTAGTAAAATCTAAGAAAGCGATTGAGAGGAAATGAGTAAACGTGCGCTTGTTAAGTATTTGCAGTCTTTAAAGAAGGATGAGCTTGAAACACAGGTGTTGGAGCTTTACGATAAGTTTATGCCTGTTCGTACCTACTATAATTTTGTGTTCAACCCCAAAGAAGACAAACTGATAGATGAAGCAAAACAGAAGGTGCTAAAAGAGTATTTTCCTCAAACCAAAAGAAAGCCCAAAGCGCGTAGATCGGTAGCGCAAAAAGCGATAAAGCACTTTTCAACATTGGAAATAGATCCATCGCTGTTGGCAGATTTTATGCTTTTTAATATTGAAACTGCCATGCGTTTTAATGCCCGAAAGGAAGTACGGCAAGAAGCTTTTTTCAAGAGTATTTACAATTCGTTTGTGGAAGCTTCTGAATTTGTTTTAAGGAATGGGTTGAAAGGCATTTATTGGGAGCGGCTGAATAAAATATTGGAAGAAGCCGAAGCACAAAATTGGTTCAATGCTTCAGCTTTTGAGCTCAAGTTTGGCGAACTTTCTGACCTATCTTAACTCGGACTCGGGGTTCCGCACCATTCAACTGGCACTCTCTCAAAAGAAATTTCCGTAGCACAGTTTTCATTTGGAGCACATGGCTGAAAATTGAAAGTGAGTTCCTGATTGTTATTACCGAAAGAAATAGTGAGTAACTCTTCACTGGTCTGTCCGGTCAAGGTTAAGTCTGTTGGGTCAGGGTATTGCACTTGACTGTCGTCATGTTTATAGATTTCTTGAAAGAAAAGGCTTAGCTGATTGCCTTCCAAAGTGAATACACCTGTCGCATAATATAGGTAATCAACTACCTCGTTGGTGGATGGGTTGGTAATAACGCGAGCAGATCCGAATGTTCCATTGGTGAAAAATGTATAAGCGAAAGCGCTGTTGTTATTGGTGTCGGTATTTGCCCAATTACCCAAAAGCGGGTTTTCAATGATATTGTCAGCCTTTGTGTCTTTTAGGTCACAAGAACCGAGAGCGCATATGAGAATCAAGCCCAATAGATTGATTATTGTAGATTTCATAAGGGAGAACTTTTGGTTTGCCTAGCTTCTTAGACACAGCCGTACAATTCTTGGTTGTAACCGTACTCAACCCTTTAGTGCTGCTTGTTTGGCTACCACCGCAATTTGGCCCTGATGATAAATGTCATGCTGCACAATTCCTTCAATAAGTCTCTGAATATTGTACTTTCTGCCATAAACTGGAGTCTCTAGAAAATCATCAGTTTTAGTGTTAAGTAGATCAAAAATCTCGTTTTGGGTATTAACTAATTTTTGAATCAAGTCAGCCCAGTCTTTTTCCGTTTCAATATGAAGATCCGTCCAGTCGTTTTGCGAATTCATTTCAATGTCGAATGCATCATTCCCTTTGATTTTTTCAATGACAAAAATCCGCCAATTGATGATGTGATGAACCAGTCTGGCTACAGAATTAATTGTTGGAACAGGAGCGATGTTTACAATTCGGTAGTCAATACGATTGAGTTTATCCATTAAGGACTCTCCATGCCAAGGGAGGCCTTGAAATGATTCATTCAAGACCTCTAATAGCTGATTGATTTTATCTTTATGCATTGTGATGGAATTCTTCGAGTTTTAATTCCCCTTCTTAATCGTAGGGTAAGTAACACCCAATTGCTCTAAGTAACTTCCGTACTTTGTTTCGTCATAGTAGAATTTCTCCAACTGCGGACGGAATTCATCCATGATTTTCTTGTTCAGGTAAATAGGTGGCGCATCGCTGGCCGAAATCATTGGCTTATACTGCGTTTCTTTGCTCTGTACATTGTTAAAATAATCCCAAGCTTGAGTCACTAACTCTGGTTTTAAGAGAAAGTCTAGAATAGTCATGGCTTCGGCTTTGGCACCAGCAGTGGCGCCTTTGTGTGCAATAGGAGTGGCCATGGCAATGGCATTGCTCCAATGGTGACCCTGCAAACCTGGAATGTTTGAAGGAAAACGCATAGTTACGGTAGGTACTTTCCAAGATACATCCCCTATGTCGTCAGAACCGCCACTTACTGGGCTTGTGACTGGCATTCCCAAACCAGAAAGCTTGGTGCTTAAACCTCTTGGGTTAGAACCTACTTCTTCTTGAGTAGCTTTGGCCAAAGCTTGATCTTCCTCGCTCCAAGTGGGTAGCCCCACTTGCTTGATGTTCTCATACATGGTTTCGGCTATGGTTTTGTTAAAATGACGTGGCCAAGCAGTGCCCAAAATGCGCGAGCTCATTTCTGTGTCTGTCATTAAAGCCGCACCTTTGGCAATATTATTGGCATCAGCATACATCTCCATAATACCTTCATAGGTTACATCACGGAAATAATACCAAATCGAAGCTTTTGAAGGTACTACATTGGGCTGATCGCCACCATCGGTAATTATGGAGTGAGAACGTTTTAGAGTAGTGAGGTGCTCTCGTTTGTAATTCCAGCCCACACTCATTAATTCTACAGCGTCCAAAGCACTTCTTCCTCGCCAAGGCGAACCAGCAGAGTGGGCGGCTTCGCCATCAAAAGTATATTCAACGGAGATAAGCCCCGTGCCAGAAGCTTGGCCATAAGAGACAGAAAGATTGCTGCTTACATGGGTGAAAATTGAAATATCTACATCGTCAAAAAGGCCATCACGGGTGTACCAAGCCTTGGCGGCTACTAATTCTTCAGCAATGCCCGGCCACAAAATTAGCGTACCTTGAATACCTTCACGTTCCATGATCTGCTTTACCGCAAGAGCGGCTGTAATATTTAATGGAATCCCAGCATTGTGTCCTTCACCATGACCCGGTGCGCCTTCTACCATCGGTTTGTGATAAGCAACTCCCGGATATTGTGATGCTTTTGGAATGTTATCGACATCGCTTCCCAAGGCAATTGTAGGGCCATCGCCTTGTTTCCAAGTGGCAAACCATGCGGTAGGAATTCCCGAAACTCCTTCAACTATATTGAAGCCGTTGGCCTTTAAAATGCCTGTAAGGTATTTAGAAGATTCATATTCTTGAAAACCAAGCTCAGCAAAGCTGAAAATCTTATCGATCATCACCTGAGTTTGCTTGTGGTTATCTTCCACAATTTGGGCAACTTCGGTTTTGAGTTTGGTGATCTGTTTCTCAGAATATTTCTTTTGTGCAAAGGCGAAACTGCTCGTAAAAAGTAGCGCAATGCACAGGAGTGATTTACTAGTAAATGGTCTTTTCATGGTTGATTATTTTGGAAGCTGTTGGTTTTCAGTCCTTCCAAAATAATCAATTTCATGAAGAGTTAAAGTTGGTTTTATTTAGAGGGCTATAAATGCTGGAATCAAGTAATTTCGTTTACAAGTACTTTTTTGGTTTTAGAGAGTTATCCAACCCTCAATTCCAACTCTAAAGCCTTTAAATTAGGCTTTTCTAATTCTGCCTTAAGCATTTCTACTTCCTCAGTAAAAAGCCCAACGCCATTTCCATTAATAAAGTAATAACCATCCTCTATGTACACACTCGTTTCGGTAGTGCCTTTTGGGCTTTCCGCTATTTCATCCAAGCGTTCTTCGAATTGATGGAGCAAGTCAGCGAATCGATTATCAATGGAAGTAAAGGCTTTTCTGAACTCGAAATTGGCCATTATGCCATCATACACTTCTTTTTCGTTCAGTTTGGCATACTCTAAGTATTTAAGAATAAAGTACTTGAACTCGTAATAGGCGTAGTAAGTGCCTGCTATGTTACTTACGTATTCAAGGTAGATTTCATGGTTTTGACTGGGCTTTGATTTATAATAATCAAATAGGTCAAGGGCGGTTTTTGTGCCAAAATAATAAGCATTCCACTCATCCGCTAGTCCGTAAATTCCATTGGCTTGACTACCCAACATTTTACTTCTTGGAGCAATGTAAGGCTTGAACCTAAAAGTTCTTAAGGCCTTGGGAATTTCATCGCTGATTCTATTACTGCTAAAAACCGGACTGTGCTTTACTAGAAAAGAAGAGTCTCTGTTTACATAAAAAGCAGAGTAGCTATCCTTAAAATTATAATAACTATCGCCTCGCTCTTTTAACAAAGTATAAGGTAACCGCGAGGTCAGTCCATGCATTGATTCATGCACAACGGTATTGAGCCTTTTAAGAATTCCTTTTTCAGAATGATCAGAAACCCAGAATGATGGTGCCTGTTCTTTTGTAAGGTTTATTGTGATTCCATTTAGTTGATACTTTGAAGGTAAGCTATACAACAAGCGAAGCATTTCGGAGCTTTCGGGAGAATACTTATCAAGGTATTCATAAATTTTTCTGTCGGTCGCTTCCTTTTTTTGACCAAATGAATAAAAATGGCTGAACAGGCAAAGACTGATACTAAAGACTGAGCGGAGAGTTAAGTTCATGCATCGAAAAATTACAGAGGAATAACGAAGTGATTTTCGATAAGTTATTGAGCACAAGCAATTAATAGTTTATTTTCTTTTCAAGGCAATGCACTCGATTTCAAGCCTTGCGCCAAGTGCCAAGCCGCTAGTTCCAAAAGCGCTTCTGGCGGGTTTCTTTTCAGCAGTAAAGTACTTGATGTATTCTTTATTGAACTCTCCCCATTCATCAATATCCGCCATCATTACGGTTACCTTGATTACATCGTCAAGTGAAGAACCATTGGCTTCTAGAACAGCTTTCATGTTTTCTATGGCTTGTTTGGCTTCTCCTTGTAAACCACCCGGAGCTAAGTCTAATGTACCAGGAAGATTTCCTACTTGACCCGATAGATAAATGATATCATCTACAATTACGGCATCAGAAAAGGGGAGGCCTAAGGTTTTCATCGACTCTGACTGATAATGTTCAAGCTCTTTCTCTTTCAAGGTAGTTTCAGTAGAAAAACTACAACTGGTTAAAAATAAAGTGAGTGCTAGTAAAGTATAGCTTTTCATATTGGGTTGGTTGATTAAGGTTTGTTTGCGAATTCAAGGTGTTTGACTACTGAATTCAATAAGGTACTGTGCCCAGACTCTAGTATTACCAACTCACTTTTAGGTAAAAGTTGATGTAAGGGTTTGATTTCTTTGGCATTGATTACTTTATCGTGCTTGCCTAAATAGAAAGTAGTAGGAGTATTTCGTTTATTGATTTGGTTGGCAAGTTCTTTAAGGTTAGGTAAAAAATGCCTTAAGTTGACCCAAGAATGATACACTTGAGAACGCTTAAACTCAGTATCCATTTGGCTTTCAGCAAATCTCAAGCTGTAATTGTTCATGATTTTTAAGCTTCGCAAGGTTTTTACCAAAGCTTTAAAGAACCAAGGGTTCTTAATCTGAGTTTTAAACAGCTTTCTGAAAAAGAAGGGGTAGGTAGAAAAACGATACGAGAAGTGAGTAGTAATGCCATCGGGCGCAATTAAGTGGAGGTGTTTAATTTGATCAGGGAAAAGTTCGGCCGTAATCATAGCGTATTTGCCTCCCATAGAGTAGCCCATCACTTCAAATTGATAAATCTCTTCTTTATCAAAAAATGCTTTCATCAGCTCCAACCAATCTTTGGGTTTAAGGGTCTGTTCATTTTTGGGGAACTGACTTTTGCCATGGTAGGGCAAATCAAAACTAAAGATAGTATGTGTCTCTTTTAGGCTTTCCCAAACGACCTTAAAAGAAGCGTGATCTAAGCCAAATCCATGAAAGCAAAGCATTACATTTTCTCCACCACCCCAAATGGTATAATTTAAAGAGTGGTGATTAATTGTAATATTTCTATGTGTTTCGCTTAACATCAATTCTGTTGGAATGTGTTTTGTAAAATTGAAGAATCATAATTGTAACGCAAGAAGTTGTAGAAAATAATCTTTGGCGCTATCGTCTTTTTTTGCTTGCATTTTTCTTTGATTTTTAATTTTTACCGAACAAAAGGTCGAAAATAAACGTCTGAAAGCCGAAGGAAACTTTGGAAAATATTTAAGTTTCCATAGTTTTGCGATCGAAATGGATGTTAGAGAGAATATTTTAGAGAAGGCAACAGAGCTATATACCCAGTTTGGTATCAGAGCTGTAACAATGGATGACATCGCCAAGGAGTTGGGTATTTCTAAGAAAACGATTTACCAATACTATAAAGATAAAAGTGAGCTTGTGAATACAATTACCAAGCTTCACTTTGATTTAGAGAGTAAGCGATTCTGTGGTTTAACCGAAGAGAGTAAGAACGGAGTACACGAGCTTGTGCTGCTTTCTGTATGTCTTAGGGACTCCATCAAGGAAACCAAAATGAACTTGCTTTATGAGCTTCAGAAATTCTACCCTAAGGCGTGGAAGATGTATGAAGAATTTAAAGGCAATGTGATGAAGGACTCTATTATGAAAGTAATTGAGCGCGGAAAGAACGAAGGGCTTTTTAGACCCGAAATAGATGCTGAGCTCATTGCTATTATGCGAATAGAACAGGTTCAGACATTTCTTATCGGAAACCTTGTTCCTCGCAACCAATACACATTAGAGCAAATACAAATGCAATTATTCGATCATTTTATGCATGGTCTTTTTACCATAGAAGGACATCAACTTTTTAACCAATACACAACAAACTCAAAAAACAATGAAGAGCAGAATTAACAAATACACGCTTATGCTCGCGCTTTTGCTGCCTGCTATTGCGGTAAAAGCTCAAACGGAATATTCTCTCAATAAGGCATTAGAGTATGCTTTGCTGAATAACGAGAATGTGAAGAATGCGCAACTTTCTACACTCGATGCCGAAGCACAGGTGTTTGAAACTCGTGCGGATGGTTTGCCACAGATTAACGGTAGTTTTAACTACACCAACAACCTGTTTATAGCCAAAAGCCCAATTCCAAATTCATTTTTTACAGGCGACCCAAATGCAGAAGGTGTAACCTTGGTAGGCTTTGGTGCTCAGCACATTGGTAACTTAAATGTAGGTTTGGAACAAATGCTTTGGGATGGATCATTTTTTATAGGCCTAAAAGCCGCCAAAGTACTAAGAGAAAAGGTGATCGTAGACAAAGTAAAAGCTGAAGTAGATGTAATCGAACAGGTAACTAAAGCCTATTATCTGGTTTTGGTGAATCAAACTCGTGTTGATTTGATTAATGCCAATTTGATAACCTTGAATACAACTTTGGAAGAAACCAGAACATTGTATGAAAATGGTTTTGCAGAAAGAATTGATGTAAGCAGACTTCAGGTACAAACCAATAACCTATTGGCTGAAAAAAGCGGTGTTGAGCAGGCAGTAACAACCAGTAAGGATTTACTCAAATTAAGCATGGGTATGTCTGTGGAAGAAGAAATAACCCTTACCGACCAATTAGAGGCCCTTGATTTCAATTATGATCTTGCAGAATTGAATGGCTTTAGCTTGGCCAATAGAGTAGAGGTACAGCAGTTAGATTATTTGAAAGAACTAGCTGGTCTTCAAATAAAGAACACTACATCTCAATACATTCCTAAGGTTACTTTTAATGCAGGCTGGGGTAGAAATACAGGTTCTAATGATTTTAGTGATTTAACCAACGGCAAAAAATGGTTTTCTAACTCTCAAATTGGACTCAATATCAATATTCCGATTTTTGATGGTTTGAGAAAGAAGTACACCATTCAACGCAATAAAATCGAGTTAGAAACCCTGAATAATCAGTACAGTTTGCTGACCAATAACTTAACCCAAGAGTTTGAGAATGCTAAGAGAAATCTAAATGTAAGCCTAGAGCAGCTAGAAGTTCAAAAATCTAATATGGAGCTGGCCCAAGATGTAAGTAGCATTACAAAAGAAAAGTACAAAGAAGGGGTTGGTTCTAACTTAGAAGTAACCAATGCCGAAAAAGACTATAAAGAAGCAGAAACCAACTATTTGAATGCCTTATACAATGCTATTATAGCAAAAGTAGACTTAGACAAGGCACTCGGAAAACTACAAAACAATGACAACTAATAACTCAAAATACATCAATCACATGAAAGCTAAATCAATCGCCACAATTTTTCTTGCTGTGCTTACGGTAGCAGCATGTGGGCCTAAATCTGAGGGTGAAGGTCTTGACGCAAAGAAACAAGAACTCACAGAAGCTAGAGTTCAACTTCAGGAAATCAGAAATAAAATAGAAACCATTGAGGCAGAAATAGCTGAAGCGGATCCTACTTTTTTCAACGGTTCGGGAGCAGCAACTTTGGTAACCACAATTACAACTCAAAAGAAAAAATTTGAGCATAAAATTGAAGTAAGAGGAACAGTAATGTCACGTACCAATGTGTATGTGAGTGCAGAGAGTGCTGGACTTTTGACTTCTTTAAAAGTAATTGAAGGTCAGTCTGTAAATAAGGGTCAACTTCTAGCCACAATTGATTCTGAGCAATTAGAAAAAACAATTGATGAAGTGAAAAACCAATTGGAGTATGCCACTACCATTTTCGAGAAAAGAGAAAGACTTTGGAAGAAAAATATTGGTACTGAAGTAGATTACCTTACTGCAAAAAACAATAAGGAGTCGCTTGAGAAGCAACTTTCAACCCTGAATACTCAGTTGAGCAAAACAAATATTGTAGCTCCTTTTTCTGGAAGTATTGAAGAGGTACCTGTAAAAGCAGGAGAGGTAGTTCAGCCAGGTTCTCCTATTGTGTTTTTGGTGAGCAATAACGACATGTACATTAACGCTGAAGTTTCAGAAGCCTATTTAGGTAAAGTTAATGTAGGTGATATGGTAGATATTGAAGTGCCTTCAATGAGTGAAACCTTTACCTCAAAAGTGGTAAGTGTTGGTAATGTAATCAATCCTGCAAGCCGAACTTTCACTATCGAAGTGAAATTACCAAGCCAAGCTTCAGATGCAAAAGTGAACATTGTAAGTATTGTTAGCCTTACTGATTATGCTAATGACGAAGCCATTACAATTCCTTCAAGAATTATTCAAGAAGACCTTCAAGGTAACTTTGTATATGTTTTAGATGCTGCTCAAAAAGCCTCTAAGGTTCATGTAAAACTAGGTCTTTCTCACGAACACGAAACAGAAGTACTTTCAGGGCTTAGTGGTGGAGAAATAATTGTTGATAAAGGAAATCGAACAATTGCAGATGGTACAACAGTAAAAGTGCAGAATTAATCTTAACCCCTGAACTAGAGCATTATGGCTGAAAATAATCAACAAAATGTGATTGATAAGGAGTTTGGATTAACCTCCCTGTCGATTCGCAATAAAATTACGGTATACGTTCTTACGCTAATTATTGTAGCAGCAGGTGTATACTCGTACATCACTTTGCCAAAGGAAAGTTTCCCTGAAGTGGAACAACCAACGGTTTATGTGAGTACAGCGCACCCAGGTAACTCACCAGAGGATATCGAGAGTTTGATTACTCGTGAGTTGGAAAAAGAAATCAATACCATTGAAGGTGTAGATAATATTCAATCAACTTCAGTACAAGATTTCTCTGCCATCGTAGTAGAATTTCAGGTAGGAATTGATGTAGACAAAGCAGTAATCGATGTGAAAGATGCTGTGGATAGAGCTAAATCAGAACTTCCTACAGATTTAAAGTCTGACCCAAGTGTAATCAAGTTTAGCTTTTCAGAGAACTTTCCAATACTTAACCTTAACCTAACAGACCCTTCAAAATCTTTGGATGAACTCAATGATATTGCAGAATATCTTGAAGATGAGATAGAGGAGTTTAAGGAAATATCGAAGGTAAATATTGTTGGGGTTGATGAAAAAGAAGTAGAAGTAAAAGTAGACCCTTTCAAGCTCGAAGCCAGAAAAGTAACTTTTACTGACATTGAAAACGCTATTTCAGCAGAGAATCTTACCCTTTCTGGAGGTAACGTAGTAGCAGATGGACTGAGAAGAAACGTAAGGGTAATCGGTGAGTTTGACGACCCAGCGCAAATCGAAGAAATAATCATTAGTAATGAAGAAGGGCATATCGTTTACTTAAAGGATGTAGCCACAGTTACATTTGGTTACAAAGACAAACAGAACTACGCCCGTTTGGATTTAGATCCCGTAGTGAAGTTGGACGTAATGAAACGAAGTGGTGAAAACCTTTTGATCGCTACAGACAAAATCACCAAACTGATTGATGATAGTTATGCAGGTGGTCAAATTCCATCATCTACAAAAGTAACAATCACCAACGATCAATCTAAAGACACGAAAGAACAAGTAAGCAGCTTGGGTAACAACATTATTTTTGGTGTGATCCTAGTAGTAATGGTGCTTCTGTTTTTCTTAGGAACTAGAAACTCACTTTTCGTGGGTATGGCCATTCCTTTGTCAATGTTTATGGCTTTGATGATTCTAGGATTATTGGGCATTTCTATTAACACCATGACACTCTTCGGGCTTATTATGGCCTTGGGTATGTTGGTAGATAATGGAATTGTAGTTGTTGAAAACGTTTATCGTTTAATGGAAGAAGGATTGAGTCCAATGGCAGCTACCCGAAAAGGGGTGGGTGAAGTGGCATTGCCAATTATATCGTCCACAGCCACTACTTTGGCGGCCTTTATGCCGTTGGCTTTTTGGCCCGGAATTATAGGTGAGTTCATGCTCTATTTGCCTGTAACCCTTATTATTACGCTAGGATCATCCTTATTTGTAGCCTTGGTTATCAATCCTGTTTTCATTTCAACTTACATGAAAGTTGAAGGCAAGAAGCAGTTCAATCATAAGCGTATCATTATTCGTTCCTCTATCGCTATTGTTTTAGGGCTTTTAATTGCGTTTGGTGCAGGAATTACGGCATTAGGTAACTTGTTAATGCTTATTGGAGGTATTACACTTCTCAATGTATATGTTTTAGAACCTGCTTCAAGAAGATTTCAAGCTGGCTTTTTGCCTTCCTTGGAAGGACGTTATGAAAAAGTATTGAAGAGCGCGGTGAAACATCCTGGCCTTTATTTGGGAGGAGCATTTGTGGCCTTGTTTATTTCATTGGCAATCTTTGGAGCGTTTCAGCCTAAAGTACTTTTCTTCCCAGAAAATGAGCCAAAATATGTAAACGTGTTTGTTGAATTTCCTGTAGGGACAGACATTGAAGTAACCAATGACTTTGCCAAAGGGATTGAAGCACAAGTACTTGAAATTATTAAACCTTTTGATTCTGTTGTAGAGTCAGTTTCTACCAACGTTAGTCAAGGTGCTGCCGACCCTAATGATCCAACAGCAGTTGGACAGTCAGAGGAGCCGCATAAGGCACGTATTACTGTCAACTTTATTGAGAGTAAGTTAAGGGGAGATATTAACACGAAAGACGTTATGAACGAACTTCGTGCTCAAATCAAACCTGAGCCTGGCGTTACTTTAACCATTGATAAAGATGCTGCTGGTCCACCAACTGGTAAGCCAATTAACCTCGAAGTAATAGGCGAAGACCTTGAAACTTTGATTCACGTAAGTGAAGACATTCAACAGAAAATTGATGAATCTGGAATTCGTGGTATAGAAGAGTTGAAAAGCTCTTTAGAGCTAGGTAAGCCTGAATTGATTGTAGAAATTGATAGAGACAATGCCAGACGTTTCGGCCTGTCTACCTATTCTATTGCGAATGAAATCAGAACTGCCCTTTTTGGTAAAGAAGTTTCTAAGTACAAAGAAGGTGAAGATGACTACGAAATCAATGTTCGTTTAAATCAAGACTATCGTTATGATATCGATGCTTTGTTGAACAAGAACATTACTTTCAGAGATCAAAATTCTGGTAAATTGGTACAAGTACCTATTTCTTCTGTTGCCCATGTTCGATACGGTTCAACCTATGGTTCAATTAAAAGAAAAGATTTGGATAGAGTAGTTACTCTAAGTTCAAACGTTCTTGCTGGAGCCAATGCTACCGAAATCACAGACCAGCTAAAAGTGTTAATGGCTGATTACGATATGCCAACAGGGTATAGCTATGCCTTTACAGGAGAGCAAGAAGAGCAAGCTGAAAACATGGCTTTCTTGGCCAAAGCATTGCTTATTGCAGTGTTTACCATCTTCTTGATTATCGTTTCTCAGTTCAATAAAATCACGGCTCCATTCATTATCATGGTGTCAGTGTTCTTGAGTACCATTGGTGTATTCTTAGGCTTAGTAATCTTCAATATGGAATTTGTGGTGATCATGACCATGGTAGGGATTATTGCCCTAGCAGGTATTGTGGTAAACAACGCCATTGTATTGATTGATTATATTGAGTTAACCAGAAGGAGAAGAAGAAGAGAACTAGGTTTGGATGACGATGCTCGTTTACCAATGGAAGAAGTTTTGAACTCAATTATTATTGCAGGTAAAACGAGACTTCGTCCTGTAATTTTAACAGCCATTACTACCATCCTTGGTCTAGTGCCTTTGGCCGTTGGTTTGAATATTGACTTTATAGGTTGGTTTACAAATTACAATGCCGATTTCTATGTAGGAGGTGATAACGTAGTGTTCTGGGGGCCAATGTCTTGGACCATTATTTTCGGACTCACTTTTGCAACTTTCTTAACCCTAATTATTGTTCCTACCATGTACTTATTAGCCGATAAATTCATGTATAGAATAGCAGGTAAGAAAGAAGCAAGAAAAGCCAACGCATTAAGTTAAAGAACAATGCAAACCGAGCTTTGGCTTGATGTTTGTTTAAAAATACTATGTGGTGATTTTGGAGCCCATAAATTCGGGCACCATTCATAGTTAAGGTTGATTTGGTGGCTCTCGGGGTGGTTCCCGAGAGCTCTTTTTTTGAACTCAAATTAAGTTCAGTTAGTTAGCAAAACGTATGAAATTTAATGGCTTCTCTTTTATTCTAATCGTTCTATTCTTAAGCTGGATAGAACTGTATGCATATCAAGCCACAAAAACACTTTTAAAGAATGTAAAGGCTAATAGAGCTAAATGGATAAATAGGGTTTATCTACTACAAGCCGTGGTAATGATGACCTTAGTGGTCTACCTTCGGCTTTCCCAAGCAGGAACCATTTCCTTTAGTTTTATTATCTCCATTATTTTCATGTCCTATGCAGCCAAACTTCTGGGCTTGGTCTTTGTATTCATTGATGATATGAGAAGAGCTATTGCATTGTTTTTTGCAGGAAGAAAAAAGAGAAAGGATAGAAAGATAGCTTCAGGAAAGAAAATACCCAGATCCGAATTTCTTGCCAAAACAGCCGTTGCAGCAGCCACTTTGCCAGTTGTAACCATGAGTTTTGGCATAGTGTCAGGTGCTTATGATTATAGAGTTAGAAGAAAGAAATTATACCTCCCCAATCTTCCTAGTGGTTTTAATGGAATCAAAATGGCTCAACTGTCAGATATTCACAGCGGGAGTTTTTTTGATAAAAAAGCTGTAGAGGGAGGTGTTAACCTATTGATGGCTGAAAAACCCGATGTAGTTTTCTTCACCGGTGATTTAGTAAATAATCAAACCAAAGAAGTAAACGAATACTTCGATATTTTTTCTAAAGTAAAAGCAGACCTCGGAGTTTATTCTACTTTAGGTAACCACGATTACGGAGATTACATGCACTGGACTTCTGCGCAAGCTAAACAGCAGAACCTCCAAAATATGATATTGGCGCATGAAAAGATGGGGTGGAATTTGATGATGAATGAAAATAAATCATTAAAAATAGGAGGGGATCAGATTTCATTGATTGGTGTAGAAAATTGGGGAGCAGGAAGATTTGCTAAGTATGGCGATTTGAACCTAGCCCACAAGAACTCGGAAGGCGATGTCAAAATTCTACTTTCTCACGATCCAAGCCATTGGGACGCCCAAGTAAGACCCAATTTCAACGATATTGATTTAATGTTTGCGGGCCACACCCACGGTATGCAGTTAGGAGTAGAGATAGGTAACTTTAGGTGGAGTCCTTCAAAATGGATGTATCCGCAGTGGGCCGATTTATATACTGAAGGAAATCATCACCTCTATGTGAACAGAGGCTTCGGCTTCTTAGGCTTCCCTGGCCGAATAGGAATCCTTCCCGAAATCACCATTTTTGAGCTTACGAATAGGCCTGTTTAAGGGTGGGGTATATTAATTTGTCTATGCGTAACAGCATCTCGTGAGCTGTTATTACTTGTGGGTTTATTCCATTAATTTTTCTTTCAATTTGTCCCATGTCTCAGATTTCAGAATTGCTTCGTAAGCAATCTTTTTATCTCCGCTATACTCGATTATGTATTCAGCCCTTTCCTTTGAGTCTGGGTGAGTGCTTATCCATGTCAAATACTTTGTGGCTTCATTTTCCTTGTCGGAGAGTTTGTAAAGGAAATTCGCAAATGGTTCGGGGTTTATTTTAGCCTTCATGAGGTAGTCAACAGCTTCAATATCAGCTTCTTTCTCAAGGTTTCTGTCGAATGCTGATGAAGAGAGTGTTTTCACGGTCTCTTTAATTACTTCTGAGCCTCTATTACCCGTTGTCATTGAAATCAAAACAGAAAGTCCAACTTCCTTCACCAATTTTTTCATTACATGGTTAAGCCTAACGTGAGCAATTTCATGACAAATAACTCCGCTCAATTCTTCTTGATTATCTGAATTTAAGATCAGACCACTATTAATCACTAAATGTCCATTTGGTAAAGCGAAAGCGTTAATGTCGTCTTTTTCAATTATGTGAACTTTTATTAACTGCCTTTCGATATTATTTGCCGAGCAAATTTTGCTTACAATACTATCAACCGAATTTATTACAAATGGATTTACATTTTCCTCTTCAGACTCTTGAATCATTTCCCACAAAAGGTTACCTAGTTTCTCGTCAGTTCTATCGGTTACTCGCTGAACTCTAAAAACGGTAATCCAGTCTATTTGTGCCAAAATAAACCATGTTCCGAAAAACAGAACAATTGTTATAAGCCCTTGCGCAATAGGATTTTTCATGATTTCGATTTGCAGATTACGTTAGTCAATGCGCCATAAAACCACCATTCCACGTGAATTCCTTTTCTGGTCTGAATTGCCGTATATATGGTTGCTATAAATTCGGTCAAGTTGAAAGCTAGTGCAGTAATTATGTATGCGATATATTTGCTCGTAATTGGTTCATCTGCAAACATTATTGAAACTGTCCACCAGAAACTGAAACTATTTATGACAAGCATTGACAATTGCGAGAGTAGCGCCTGTGTACAATGCCAACGAACAAAATACGAAGACTTTAAATTGGCCAAGTAAAAAATCAATGTGGCTATAAGGTTAACTATAGGTAATGGAAGTCCGGCTATAATGGCTATTAGGGACATCAAATAACTATTTGAGGCCGCCTCTGTTTCATGTTCACCAGGTTCGTAATTGAATTTTTTTATGTGTATCATAATCCTTTTGTGATATTCCAAATCCAATTGATTATTACGAGCAATATCAAGGGGACTGCATACTTTGGGTTTTTCAGATGAGTCTCTATTTTTTTATAAAAATCGAGTAAGGTTTTACGTCTAGTTGTAATGTCAACTGTAATCCAAAGAGGAGTAATGAGCATAATGATAGCAATTAATAAGCCCATTGGATTTATGCTTAGCGCTTTAATGAAGTCTCCTTTTGTCAATAAAGTAATGGAGCGAGTAGCGCCACAGGAAGGGCAGGGTATGTCTATAGCGTACTTTATTAGGCAAACTTCAACAGATTTATTTTCTGTTAAGTTTTTCGAAATGCTAAAGTAGAGCCAAGTATACCCTGCTAAACATGCTATAAATAATATTGAATACAGCTTGTTCCTGTCGAGCGTCATTAATACAATAATTGTTGAATTTTTTGCTTGTTCTTATCTCTTGTTGCCGCTTGAATCAAGAACCAGTCAACAATGGTCCAAATACCGAAACCACCACAGGTTAGAAGTTTACCAACCCCAAGCCCCGTGTCACCAATCATAAACCTATCTATACCTAAGCTACCCGCTAAGATTGAAACAATAAGTGTGGTTGTTGGGTCTTTGAACTGCGCAGTTGAGAGCGTAGCCCATTTTGAATCATCAATTGCAAGTAGTCTGTCCCTGATTGCATTGATATGATGACTCTCAAAAAATTTTCCATTTGACATAATGAACATGTCGACTTTTTGTGCATCCATTTTTACTTTTTTTGGTTGAAAATAATCCTACTCGTTAGGCCTTTCGGTTACGCCCCGTTTTTTTGGATGGAGTCAGGTCTCCCTTCTGCGGTTAATTATGTTTAGGGACTCTGAAAAGTCAATATATCTTTGTTCGCTTTTGGTTATTATGCTTTTTAAAATATCACTAACATCTAGTCAGGACAGGTTAGGGAGTACTAACCTATCCATTCACAATGGCCAAGCGTTGCTTTGAATCCCCGGAATTGTTTCAATATTAAAATAATTCTTCTCAAACAAATTGAGAGTAGAAATGGAATAAACACATAGTTGTGGTTATTCCATTGTTTTTTTGTTCAATCTAGAAAGTTTTCGATTTTATCGAAAGAAATAATAGTAATATAGGTAAGTGTTTATCTATTTATTAAGTTAATATGGACTAATAAACCTGGAATGCAATTGAGAGCAGAAAGCAGAAGTTCCTTAGGTGGCTTATTGGTGAAGAACAGGCTTGAACTTCCCTGGCCGAATAGGAATCCTTCCCGAAATCACCATTTTTGAGCTTACGAATAGGCCTGTTTAGGTGGGTTGAACATTCTTGTTACTATGAGGTTGTTAAAACCTTTACCCATAAAATCTCTTATTTATATAGTTTGTTACCGATTGGATTTTCGTCTTCGTTCATTACTGAATATTACTTGGAAGGAATAAGCCTCTTCTAAAGGTTTACCCCGAGCGTAGAATTTCTTTAATTGAGGAAACTGGTTCAAAACAGTTTGAAGTTCTTTGATATATGCTTCACCTGCTTTATCCCTAATTATAGTCAAGCTGTCAATTTCTCCTGTCTTAAGGCTCACTATGAGCTTTTTCTCTTTTGAAAGTTCAGGTAAATTTTCCCAGTTAATTCTTCTGTATACCTCAGCTATTACTGAATCTGGATCATTTGGAAACCCACTGTCATCTGGTCTAATACCATTAACGAATCGTTCTTCACTTATGATGTTTCCTTGTTCTATTTCAACAACGGTTTCTTCTTGAAAATATCGATCAAAGCCGATATGGTTGTATTTAATCATTTTGCCATGTTGGATAAAGAGTTGACCTGTAAACCATATGGCTTTACTTGGAGCTTGAGTTTGAAAGAATTCTTTCAAAATGCTTTTGTCTTTGTTCCCACATAGATATACATCAATCAAAGAGAGTTGATTATGCTCAAGTTTCCAAAACGCTTGGTAACCCCTCCATAGGTCTGTTGAGCATGTTAACTTGAGAATTGAATATTTTCTTTCCCGTTCATCGTATTCACCTAAAAATTCTTCTAGGGGTAAAGAGAGAAGTGCGAGAGTGTCACCCTTATATATAATTAGATCAGACCTTTGACCCGTTGCAAAAGTTAATTTTGCTGATAGTGTAAGGGTTAAGAATATTAGAGTTAATATCTTCATAGTGCAGAAGTACTTACCAACAATTGAGTAAACTCACCAATATATGTTTATTCTCATTGTGTTAATTATTCAATCTAATAAGTTTTTGATTTTATCGAAAGCGTTAATCTCAAGAAGAGTGAATGTTTCTGTTGTTTCTAAAATGCTGTGATCTAATATGGGTAGATATTGGAGTGGTAGTTTTAGATGAGTCCTTCCAAATGGATGTATCCGCAATGGGCCGATCTATATACCGAAGGAAATCATCACCTCTACGTTAACCGAGGCTTCGGCTTCTTAGGCTTCCCCAGCCGAATCGGTATTCTTCCCGAGATCACCATTTTTGAGTTAACGAATAGGCCTGTTTAAGGGTGGGGCTGCTTTAGCCCCACTTTGCATTGACTGTATAGCGTTATTTTTTATTGAACTTCTCGTTATACATTTCAAAACTCTCTTTGAGAATTTTAATGGCCGTTTGTTTATCTAGAAACTCTTCCACTACAACAGTTTTTTTCTCGAGTTTTTTATAGTCTTCAAAGAAGTTTCTCATTTCTGAAATGAAATGCGAAGGAAGTTCAGAGATGTCGTTGATATGGCTAATGCTTGGGTCTCCTGCCGCCACCGCAATGATTTTATCATCTGCTTCGCCATTGTCGAGCATGCGCATTACACCAATAACTTTGGCAGGAACAATACACATAGGAACAATGTCGATTTGCGATAGAATAAGAATATCTAGTGGATCTCTATCCTCACAGTAGCTCTGAGGAATAAAGCCGTAGTTCGCTGGGTAATAAACCGAAGAGTATAGCACTCTGTCAAGAATTAAAAGCCCACTGTCTTTGTCAAGTTCATATTTTGCCCTTGTTCCTTTCGGAATTTCAATGATGCCATTTACAATATCTGGAAGGTTATCACCAGGAGAAACATCATGCCAAGGATTGAATTTGTTTTTCATAAAGTGGAGTTTTCAATTGTATAAGGTCGCTTATTGTTTTTAAGCTATGAATTGTAAAGATAGTTAATGGAGAGTGTAAGTAAGGAGCTGGTTCACTTTAACTGTGGCAGAAGCATAAAAAAAGCCTTAGATATATTCTAAGGCCTTTTGCGGAGAGAGGGGGATTCGAACCCCCGGTACGGTTTCCCGCACGCATGTTTAGCAAACATGTGGTTTCAGCCACTCACCCATCTCTCCGTGTATTTAGCTGATATATTGCCCTCGTTTAAGAGGAGTGCAAATATAGGTGATTAGATCAGACTTCACCAAGCGTATTTTAGAAAAATTACCACCAATATAAATCCATTTTCATAACTCATTAAAATTGAGTCTATTCATTAAACGGTGGCTTACTATGGCTGTCTAAATCGAAAATCAACACAACTAAACTATGTATCAACCAAAATGTATGAATGCCATGAGCTTCCGTACTGGAATGCTTGTGTTTTGCGCTTTGCTGATCAGTTCTCTATCCTTTGGACAGAAAATTGACTTTAGTAAGCTAGAAGCAATGAAACCTCGTAGTATTGGCCCCGCCAACATGAGTGGAAGGGTTACCTCAATTGACGCGGTTAGAAGTAATCCCGAAATTATTTACGCTGGATCTGCATCAGGTGGCCTTTGGAAGTCTGAAAGTGGAGGTATTGCTTGGGAGCCTATTTTTGATAACGAACTGGCACTGTCCATTGGCGCAGTAGCCGTTTCTCAGAAAAACCCAAACATCGTTTGGGTAGGAACAGGCGAAGGTAACCCACGAAACAGTTTAACGGGTGGTTATGGTGTTTACCGCAGTTTGGATGCGGGAAAGACTTGGAAGCTGATGGGGCTTGAGAAAACCCGAAATGTTCACCGTATTATCATCGATCCGAATGACCCAAATATTGTTTACATCGGTGCTATTGGCTCTCCTTGGGGCGACCACAAAGAAAGAGGTGTTTACAAAACAACAGACGGTGGCGAAACTTGGAATCACATTCTTTATGTAGACGAGATGACTGGAGTTGGTGACATGGTGATGGACCCTTCAAACCCAAATAAAATTTTAGTAAACATGTGGCAGCATAGAAGAGAGCCTTGGTTCTTTACTTCAGGTGGCCCAAGCTCTGGTTTGTATATGACCGTAGATGGTGGTAAAAACTGGACGAAACAATCAGCTAAAGATAATGGCATTCCTGAAGGCGATTTAGGCCGTATGGGGTTAGCCTTTGCTACAAACAATCCGAATAGAGTTTATGCCCTTATTGAAGCCAAAGAAAATGCGCTTTATCGTTCAGACGATGGCGGGTTTAAATGGGAAATGATTAATAATGGTAATGACATTGGTAACCGACCTTTCTACTACTTTGATATTTATGTAGACCCTAAAAATGAAAACAGGGTGTATAGTATTTTTACGAATGTACACAGAAGTGAGGATGGCGGTAAATCATTTGAAAACATCATTGCAAGAAACCTTATTCACGTAGATAATCACGCTTTATATATTAACCCAGACGACCCAAAATACATGATTTTGGGTAATGATGGAGGTATGGCGATTACTAGAGACATGGGCAAAGCTTGGCAGTTTGTAGAGAATTTACCGCTTGGTCAGTTCTACCATATTAATGTAGATAACGAAATGCCTTACAATGTTTATGGTGGATTACAAGATAACGGAACCTATACTGGCCCTGCTTATACTTGGAAAAGCGATGGAATCAGAAATGATTACTTTTTCACCATTGGTGGGGGTGATGGTTTTGATGTAATGGCAGACCCTGATGATTCTCGTTACGGGTACTCTCAGTCTCAGCAAGGAAACGTAAGTAGATATGATAAGCTTACTGGAAGCAGCAAGAGAATTAAGCCTACAAGCGATGACCCTAAAGTAAAGTTACGTTTCAACTGGAACTCGGCCATGGCACAAGATCCATTTGACAACAGTACTATTTATTTTGGAAGCCAGTTTGTACACAAGAGTACAAACAAAGGTAATAGCTGGACGATCATTTCTCCGGACTTAACAACTAACGACACCACTAAACAAAATCAAGATAAAAGTGGTGGATTGACCATTGATGCTACTGGTGCGGAAAATCACACTACACTTTTGGTAATAGAGCCGAGTGCTTTAGAAAAAGGAGTGATTTGGGCTGGATCTGACGATGGTTACATTCATGTTACTAGAGACGGAGGTGCTACTTGGACCAACGTAGCTAAGAATATCAAGGGTGTTCCAGCTGGATCGTGGGTAAACCAAATCAAAGCCTCAAGATATAATAAAGGAGAAGCTGTAGCGGTAATCAACAATTATAGAAGGTTCGATTTCAAACCTTATTTAATGAGAACCAAAGATTACGGAAAAACATGGACATCTATGGCTTCTGAAAATGATATTTTCGGTTATGCATTGTCTTTCATTCAAGACCCAGTTGAACCAAAATTGATGTTCTTCGGAACAGAACACGGTTTGTATATCAGTATTGATGAAGCTAAAACTTGGGCCAAATTTGAAAACGGTTATCCAAGTGTTTCTACTATGGATTTGGTGATTCAAGAGCGCGAAAGTGATTTGGTTATTGGAACATTCGGTAGAGCAATTTATGTACTTGATGATATTAAGCCTTTACGTGTTTTAGCAGCTAAAGGACAAAAGTCTGTTACAGAATCGGCCGTGACTGCTATTGATGCCAGTACTTCTTATATGGTGAGTACCAGAGCAGCAAGTGGCCCTGCAAATCCAGGTAATGCTACTTTTGAAGGAGAAAACAGAGAGTCTGGTGCTGCGGTTATTAAGTTCTTTGCTAAAAAGCCAGATACTTCAGCCGGTGGTAGAGGAGCTGCTGGTGCTGCACCACAACCACAAGCCAGAGCTGGTGGTCAAGGTGGTGGCGGAGGCCGTGGAGGCCGAGGTGGTGCTGGCGGAGGCAATACCCCAAGAGGACCTCAAGCCAAGATCGAAATCTTTGATTTGAGTGGAAATCTAGTAAGAACTTTAAGCTCTTCAATTAATGAGGGTTTGAATAGTGTTTCATGGAGATATGATGAAAACCCTCCTGAAAACACAGTGCAACCAGAACTTCCACCAGGTGTTCCAGCGCAGTTTGCTAGTTTCTTCCGAAGAGGTGGAGCGCCTGCTTTGCCTGGCGCATATACTTTTAAAGTAACAATTGGAGATCAATCTGATGAAGGTAAGATTGAAATTCAAATGGACCCTAGAGATACGTATGATATGAATAATTTAATTGCAAGAAGAGATTTACTCAGAGAGGTAAATGTGCTTTCTGCAGATGTATCCGCCCTATCTTCTAAAATCTCGAAAGACATGGAGTCTGTAGATAAAGTGATAGAAGCTTTAAAAGGCAAGCGTGGGCCAGAAGTAAATGCCCTTAGAACCAAGAGTGAAGAAGTGAAGAAAGAGATGAAAGAACTTTCTGATGCTGTAGGTAGCGGAGGTGGTTTCCGTTTTGGAGGAGGCAGTGACTCTGACGTTGTTCCTTTAAACTCAAAAGTAACTGGTTTGTCTCGTACAATCTCAGGATCATTTGATGCTCCAGGTGCTGCAGATCGTAAGGATTTGACTGACTTCAATAACGAATTCAAATCATTACAATCTAAAGTAGACGCTTGGTATGCTGCCAATTGGGACGCATATTTAGCAGCCGTTAAAACAGTAGATTTCTCTCCAATAGGGGGGTAGAATATAGCTTACATATTATTAAATGTTAGTCAAATAGCACCGAGGTTTTCTTCGGTGCTATTTCTTTTATAGAGATTGTTAGCCTTTCGTTTAATAATGAATGCAAAAAGGCAACCCCTTTCGAGGTTGCCTTTTACTTGAATGAGATTGAAATTCTATTCGTATCGTAGAGCCTTTACTGGGTTTTGCTGTGCAGCTTTTAGTGAATGGAAACTTACTGTTAAGAAGGAGATGATTAGGGCGAGTACTCCCGATAGCCCAGCAGCCAATAGTATGACATCCTGTAAATTCATTCTATATGCGAACACGTTTAACCAATCGTTGACTAGCCAATAAGCCGCTGGGGCTGCCAAAACAAAGCCAATGAGCACTAAAATCATAATGTCTTTGAAAATCATGAAAACCAATTGCGGAACTGTGGCACCCAATACTTTTCTCACACCAATTTCTTTTATTCGGGTAGCTGTTGTAAAAGAAGACAAGCCCAACAAACCTAAACAAGAGATTAAAATACAGATGTATGAAAGTATTCCTGTAAGTTTGCTCTGCCTTTGATCTCCACGGTAAAGCTCTTCCGCTTGTTGATCAAGAAATTCATACTCAAAAGGATGGTTAGGGTCTAATTCCGTAAACTTATTTTCTAGGAACTTCATTGTTGGACCAACCGCACCATCATTAATATGAACCATTAAGGTAGGTAACCCCTGTGCACTACCGTTTTGCAATTGATATCTGAAAATTGCTGTAGGTTCTACTTTAACATGAAGTGAAAACGCATTAAAATCTTTAACCACACCAATTACCTTGTTAGGTGTTGGTGAGCCAACGGGTGATACCGTTTGGCCAATAGGGTCTGTCCAGCCCATTGCATCTACAACTGCCTGATTTACAATAACTCCTTGCGTAATATCGGTAGTCATTTTTTCATCAAAATCTCTACCTTGAACAATTTCAATGTTCATCGTTTTAAAGTAATCTTTCCCTACTCTTAAAACATTGTAAGTGTCTTGGGTAAGCTTAGATTCATTATCACTTATACTTAGTAGGTTTCTGCTGGCTCCGAGTAGATTATTTCCAACATTTCCGCCACCACGACCAACACCAAAAGCATCTGTAATGCCCTTAATATTAGGGTTCTGGTTTAATTCAGCTTTTATGAATTCCATTCTGTTGCGAACCGTAGTGTCTTGTAATGGAATCAATACCACATTGTCTTTATTGAAGCCCAAATCTTTAGTTCTTAAAAAGTCAATTTGGCTGTTCATTAATAAGGTAGTAATCACTACAGCAATTGAGATAAAGAACTGAAACGCTACTAGTACCTTTCTTAGGAAAACGCTTTTAGGGCCAGTTTTAACACTGCCCTTCATGGCTACCAATACAGAGATAGCCGATAAATAAAATGCAGGGTAAATACCAGAAAAGAGGCCAATAACCACAGCAACACCAATTGACCCAAATAGAAGCAATGGGTTATCTAAGAAATTAAGTTGAAGATCTTTACCCAATAACGCGTTTAAGTTGGTGCCATGGATTAAAACATTAACAATGAGTATGGCTAGCATTAATGAAAGGAATGTTATAATAACCGATTCACTTAAGAACTGACCACGTAATTTTCCTCTACTCGAACCCAATACTTTTCGAACGCCCACTTCTTTAGACCTATTAGTGGCCCTTGCTGTTGCCAAATTCATATAGTTGATACTGGCCAAAAGAAGAATAAAAACACCTATAGCGGTAAAAGCTCTAGTATAGTTTAAGTTGCCTGTCGGTAGATCATACTGAACTTTTGAATTAAAATGGATGTCGGCAAGAGGTGTTAAACGAGGGCTAAAACCAGCATCGCCTAAGCCTGCTTGTAACACTAAAGGCTTCATGTACTTTTCAAAAAAGTCTGGAAACTTGTTATAGATATTGTTAACGTCATAGTTCTTAGGAAGCATTATATAAGAATACAGCGAAACATTCCACAGTTGATTTGCTTTCTCTTGACTAGTAAGAATAGGCTGACCAGAAGTAATCGTAGACATTGAAATTAACCCTTCAAAAGTAAGATGAAGGTTGTCGGGCAAATCTTTAATGATACCAGTAACCTTTAAATTATTTCTATCGGTTTCTAAAACTTGCCCCATTGCATCGCTATTACCAAAAATGCGCTTGGCAGCAGTTTCTGTTAAAATAATGCTTTTAGGCTCACTTAAAGCAGTCTTCGGATTTCCTTCAATAAAATCATGAGTGAACATACTGAATGTGGAAGAGTCAGCGAAGTATAAATTGTCTTGATAAATGTTCTTGTCACCGATTCTAAATAACTGCCTTCCAGCATTCATAAACCTTGCAAAGTTTTGAATTTCAGGATACTCCTCTTTAAGCATTTCGGCAATCACAAATGAGCTTAAAGCGTATTCATCGTCTTTGGGAGGAATTCTGAATTTGGATTCTACTCTGTAGATCTGATCGTATTTCTCATGGTGTTTATCAAAGCTCATGTCGCTTTGAACATATAGAAGGATGATAATAGCCACCGCCAAACCAATAGCTAAGCCAAAAATATTTAGAAAGGAATAGAATTTATTTCGGAGTAATACTCTGAGGGCGTAGGAAAAATTCTTCATAGGGTTGGTTTAAAGCTGATTAACATAGCGTTTCTACCACTAAAGATGCCAAAGCTTTTTTGTGTTTATAAGGCTTTGTTAATCAAAGGATTGTGATAAAGGTGAGTGGTGGGTTAGATGTTTGATGTTCACATACGCACTTAATTATGAACGTATTCGTACAATTTTAGGCCATTTTTGAATACGGTGTAACGATTTTGTTTTATGTGAGTCTTTCTTACCAAACGGTCGAAACTATGTTTAAAAACTACTTCAAAATTACACTTAGGTCACTTCTGAAAAATAGAGCTTATTCTTTTATCAATGTGTCGGGCTTGGCCATAGGTATGGCTGGGGCACTGCTAATTCTCCACTACGTTACTTTTGAACTTAGCTACGACAACTTTCAAAAAGGTCCAGAGAATATTTACAGGGTAAGCCTCAATATTTTTCAAAACAACGAGGAAGTATTTAATAGTGCCGAAAACTATCCAGGAGTAGGGCCAGCCATGGTGCAAGAGTTTCCAGAGGTGGAAGATTGGGCACACCTCTATAATATGGGGTATAAGAATAATGTGGTAATTACTTACGAAGAAGGGCAAGGTCAGCCTATTAAATTCAAACAGAGAAAATTCCTTTATGCCAGCCCTAATTTCTTATCACTTTTTTCAACTCAAATGCTTTTGGGCGATGCGGAAACCGCACTTGTTGAACCCTTTTCAATTGTAATTTCTGAAAGTACGGCCAAAAAATACTTTGGAAATGAAGACCCAATGGGGAAGCACCTAAGACTAAAGGATGATGACTATAATGATGAGAACTGTGTTGTTACTGGCGTTTATAAAGATTTGCCACCAAACACCCACTTAAAATATGATGTCTTGATTTCTACTGCTACCCTTTATGGTCGCTTTGATGGAGCAATAACAAGGTATAAAACAGGCTGGGGAAGAAAGGACTTTTATACATATATCAAGGTGGCTGATGGTACAAATATCAAAGCTTTAGAGGCCAAGTTCCCCCAAATGATAGACAAGTACAAGCCTGAATTGAAAGGGAATGGGGGAGCGAATATGTTCGCTTTACAGCCGCTCCAAAGAATTCATTTAGACTCGCATTTAGGTGATGAAGCAGAACTGAATGGTAGTGGAGAACCAATAGTTTATCTCTCCATAATTGCCGTTTTTATTGTTTTAATTGCTTGGGTCAATTACATCAATTTAGCTACATCTAGGTCATTGGATAGGGCCAAAGAAGTTGGGATAAGAAAAGTTTTAGGATCACTTCGAAGTCAGTTAGTTCGTCAGTTTATGTTCGAATCTCTGGTGATTAACCTTCTGGCTGTGGTACTCGCCATCATTATTATTGCCTTGGTATTACCAGGCTTCCACAGCATAAGTGGAATTCCCAGGGAAGTTAAAATTTGGGAGAATGACTTGTTGCTTTGGTCACTATTGGCAGCCTTTCTTATAGGCTCATTTGTATCAGGCATTTACCCTGCTTTGGTGTTGTCATCATTTAAGCCCGTCAGTACTTTGAAAGGAAAGTTCAGGAATTCAGGAACTGGTGTTGTGCTTAGAAAAGCGTTGGTAATTTTTCAGTTTGCAGCTTCAACCGCTTTGATTATTGGCACTTTTACAGTGTACAAACAAATGCAGTTTGTGAAAAATGCAGAACTGGGTTTTGAAATGGACCAGATTGTTGTTGTGGAGCGTCCAGCGATCTCAAATGCTGATCCAGAAGGAAGAAACCAACAAATCACCAATTTTGGTGATGGATTAAGGTCAAATTCAAACATAAAAGAGGTAACAAGTAGCGGAATTGTTCCTGGGAAGAAAATTAGGTTTAAAGCAGACGTTCGCGCCTATAATCAACCAGTAGGACAAACATATCCACTTAATTATGTAGGGGCCGATTATGAGTTCATTAAGACCATGGGGATGCACGTAATAGCAGGAAGGGACTTTTCTCGTGATTTTCCTAATGATTTAGATACCGCTGCTTTAGTAACAAGATCTGCCTTGAGGCAACTAGGTTATGAAAATCCTGAAGATATTATTGGTCAAGCAATTGTGGCCGAAAATTTTGGAGCAACGGCTATAGTAATAGGAGTGGTTGAAGATTATAACCATGAATCGTTACGAGAGAAAGCAATTCCTTCAGTGTTTATTCTAAACCCATTTTGGGCTGAATACTTCTTAATTAAAGTTCAAGAAAGCAATATCTCACCAGCCTTATCGGCAATTGAAAGTCAGTGGGAAAGCATTTTTCCTGGAAATCCATTCGAATATTTCTTTCTTGACGAATTCTTTAATCAACAATATAGGTCTGAAGATCAATTTCAATCGCTATTCTCAGTTTTTGCAGTTTTAGCCATTTTTATTGGCTGTATGGGTCTTTTTGGGCTCTCAGCTTTTACCGCTATGAAAAGAACAAAAGAAGTTGGTGTAAGAAAAGTGCTTGGAGCTACTGTGCCGGGCTTGTTTTTCCTTTTATCTAAAGAGTTTATCGTACTTATTCTAGTTTCGAGCGTAATCGCATGGCCATTGATCTATTTAGCAATGGATGGCTGGCTTCAAGGCTTTGAATACCATACGGATATAAACCTGTTGGTATTTATTCTAGCCACGGTACTAATTATTGGAATAGCACTGATTACAGTCAGTTTTCAGACCATCAAATCCGCAAGGCTTAACCCAGTCGATTCACTTCGATATGAATAAGAGAGATTGAAAGAAGGTGGTTTTCTACCTTCTTTTAAAACCTTTTTTATTGCCGAATGAGCGTTTTCCTTTACTCTTATTCTTGACAGGATCATAAGCAGGGCCTTCTCCTAAAAATTCTGGCAAAGCTATTTTACGAACAGGCTTGCCAATTAATTCTTCAATTTTAGAAAACTTGAATTGGTCTTCTTCATTTATAAAAGTTACCGCCTCACCTTCAGAGGATGCCCTAGCCGTACGGCCAATACGATGGATGTAATCTTCCGCATCATTCGGTACATCGTAGTTAATTACCATGTCAATATTATCGATATCGATACCTCTTGAAATTACATCGGTGGCTACTAAAATTTGAAGTTTTCGGCTTTTAAACTCTCGAAGAATATCTTCTCTGTCTTTCTGTTCTAAATCAGAAGAAATGGGTTTGGCGTTCATCTTTTCACGCTGAAGCTCTCTTGTAAGCTCTTTAACTTTCAATTTTGTAGACGCGAAAATCACCAAACTTGGAATATCATTGAAGCGTAGCAAGTGCTTTACTAGTCCGATTTTCTGGCTATTGTAAGTGTTGAATGCCACCTGAACCACCTTTTCGGCTGGTTTAGAAATCGCAATACTGATTTCATGCGGGTCTTGCAAAATGTCTTTGGCCAGCTTCCTAATTTTTGGAGGCATAGTAGCCGAAAACATAAGGTTTTGTCTGTTCTTGGGTAAGAAACCAATGATGCGCATTAGGTCTTCGTAAAAACCCATGTCGAGCATTCGATCGGCTTCATCTAGAATAAGGTGCTCTAAATGGTCAATTTTAGCATAGCCCAAGTTCAGGTGCGAAATGAGTTTTCCTGGTGTGCCCACGATAATATGAGCTCCTGTGGTCAATGCCTTTTTTTCTCTTGAGAATCCATCGCCATCGCCACCTCCATAAATAGGGAGCGAAGTAGCAGGGGTGAAGTAACCAAGTCCTTCTAGTTGCTGATCAATTTGTACGGCAAGTTCTCTGGTGGGGCAAATGATCAGGGTATTGATTTGGCCGTCAGGAATTTCGTTCGAACAGATTTTGTGTAAGATTGGAAGTAAGAAAGCAGCAGTTTTTCCTGTACCGGTTTGGGCAACAGCAATTAAATCTTTGTTTTCAATAATTACTGGGATAGCTTGTTCTTGGATAGGGGTTGGGTTTTCAAAACCCATAGCATCCAAACCTTCCAATACACTTTCGTGGAGATTAAGTTCTTTAAATGTCAAGTGTGATTTATCTTTATGAGACTTAGGGAATTGCCCAAGCCTGTTACAATTTAGATTGAAAATTAAATGAAAAAAGCGGTATATAAAACCAATATTAATTGTGGGAACTGCCTTTCCACTGTTACTCCCTTTTTGAATGATTTAAAAGAAGTGTCTGAATGGTCGGTTGATCTGGCTAGTAAAGATAGGCTATTAACGGTAAAGGCCGAAAATATCAATTCTGACCTTATTATTAAGGCCGTAGAACAAGCTGGTTTTAAGGCAGAAAAAAAGAAATCGGTACTAGGTAAGTTATTTTAATTTTTCTTCCAGAAATAAGGAGAAAGCAACATAAGTACAGTAAATAACTCTAATCTACCCAAAAGCATTAAGAAAGAGAGTAGCCATTTTCCTGGTGTTGGTATATTGTAAAAGTTGTCTAAAGGTCCTACGTTTCCAATCCCTGGCCCTACGTTTCCAAGTGTAGTGGCTACTGCCCCAAAGGCCGTGTCGAAGTCTACATTCATAGTGGAAAGTAAAATCACCCCCAAAATAATAACCAGAATATAAATCATAATAAAAGCCAGTACATTCGATACAACGCCTTGTTCAATGGCTTTTCCGCTTATTCTAACCGGAATTACTGCTGAAGGGTGAAGTTGGCGCTTTAATTCTAAAAAGGAGTTTTTGAACAACACTACATGACGGATAACTTTAACACCACCAGCTGTGGAACCGGCAGAACCACCAACCAATAATAGGATAAAAAACAGAGTGGTAAGAAAAGGTGCCCAAGCAGTATAGTCGGCTGATACAAAACCAGTAGTAGTAATAATTGAAACCACTTGAAAAAGAGAATCTCTGAATGATTTTTCAATTCCGTTTTCAGTAGCAATAAACACCGCTATAGTAACAATTACAGCGATTACAATTGTAAAGATGCTGTAAACGATAAACTCTTCGTTTTTGAATACTTTCTTGAAATTCCTTTTTAGTGCATAGTAGGTAAGTGTAAAGCTTGTGCCTGCCAAAAACATAAACACAATCAATACATACTGAATAAAGGGAGAATCGTAATGAGCTGCACTGGCATTCTTTGTAGAAAACCCACCCGTAGCCATTGTAGTCAACGAATGATTAACGGCATCATAGATGGTCATTCCACCAAAGTAGAGAAGAATTGCCTCAGCAAGTGTTAATCCCACATAAATGAGCCAAAGGCGTTTGGCTGTGTCTTGAATTCTTGGCTGAAGTTTGTCTGGTGTAATGCCAGGTGCTTCTGCCACAAAAAGCTGCATACCACCAATGCCCAAGAAGGGAAGAATAGCAACCGCCAATACAATAATTCCCATCCCACCAATCCACTGGGTAAGGCTTCGCCAAAACAAAATACCTTTTGGAAGAGACTCAATGTCATTAAGAATAGAGGCGCCTGTAGTGGTATACCCCGACATGGTTTCAAAAAAGGCATTCGTAAAATCAGGAATACTATTGCTCAATACAAAGGGCAGAGCACCAAAAATGGACATGAAAATCCATCCGGCCGTAACCACAATATATCCATCGCGTTTTTTGAGTTCTTTATCTGGAAGTTTTCTGGTGAAGAACTTCATTGAAAACCCCACCAATGCCGTAATGGCTGCAGATGTAGCAATGGCTATAAGGTCATGTTCGCCATAATAGATAGATACAGGCAGACAAAGCGCCATAAAGCCAGCATTCATCAGAAGAAGAATACCGAGGACTTTTGAAATGACTTTAATGTTGAACCTCATCTGTCTTTAAAATTATCAAATAAAGTAGGATTCCACTTTGTTGATACTTTCTGGTTTTGAGAGAACTACCACCCTGTCTTTTGGTTGAAATCTAAAATCACCAGGAGTGGTAAAGCCCTTGCCATCTCGAATAACCCCACCAATAATGGCGGTTTTAGGGAATTGAAGGTTTCTTAACTGGTGATGCGTGATTTTAGAACCTTCTTTTACTTCAAACTCTAGAATTTCAGCGTCTACACCATGAATGCTGGTAATGGAAACAATATCACCTTGTCTAATATGGCGGAAGATAAAGTTAGCCGCAATTAACTTTTTGTTGATCATGGTATCTACTCCAATACTCTGAGAAAGGTGAATATAGTCCATGTTCTCCACCATTGCGATGGTTTTCTTTACGCCATTGTTTTTGGCTACTAAGCAGGATATTATATTGGTTTCTGAGTTTCCTGTTACAGCAATAAAGGCATCAATGTCGCTAATTCCTTCTTCGTGAAGCAAGTCTACATTTCTTCCATCTCCATTAATCACCATAGCATCTGGAAGCTGGTCGGCAAGCTCGAAACATTTCTGAGGGTCGCGCTCAATGATTTTTACATTGTAGCGGTTGCTCAATATTTTGGCAGCATGGAACCCAACCCTTGAGCCTCCCAAGATCATTACACTTTTAACAGGCTCTTTTTTCTTAGCGGCTAAGAAGAGTAATTTCTCGACACCATCAGGTTGTGCCACAAAATAGGCGTGATCGTTTACCTGAAATTTAGTGTTTCCGTAGGGAATCAAAGTTTCATCGTGGCGCAATATCGCTACCGTCATAAACTTCTGATCTGGGTTTAACTTAGCTACCTCCATCATGGTTTTGCCATTCAGAGGGCTGTTTTCTTCAATGTTTACCCCAATTAAGGAAAGAAGGCCCTTTTCAAATTCAAAGCTGTCGGTTAAAGCTACTTCTTTCAACAACCTTTTAATTTCTTTGGCGGCAAGAGACTCAGGAGAAATGATATCGTCAATTCCTAAGTGCTTAAGGTTAAGCTTATCTTTTTGATAAAGGAATTCTGTATTTGTGATTCTTGCAATTGTTCTTTTAGCACCAAGGTGTTTGGCAATTATGGCCGTAGCAATATTGGCATCTTCTGAAGATGTAACTGCAATAAGTAAATCTGCTTCTGAAACTCCTGCTTCTTCCAGTACACTGTACGAGGTTGAGTTTCCTTTAATGGTTGAAGCATCTACAGAATTTGATGCAGATTTTAACCTGTCCGCTACTTGATCAATCAATACAATCGTCTGACCTTCAGCACAAAGGAGTTTAGCCAAATGAAACCCCACATTTCCAACACCTGCGATTATTACTCTCATTGTTTCAATTAAAAACCTTCAAAGTTAATCATAATACTAGCTGTGCAAGTAAATGCTTTTAAGGATATGCAAAAAGGATTTCTATCATTTTTGAGGAACTATACTCCCTGACTTTATATGAATGTCCCTTTGAGGGAAAGGGATTTCGACATTGTGCTCTTTAAACTTCTCAAAAATCAGATAGTAAAGCTGACTTTTGAGTATTGTTGGTCGGTTAATGTAAGTACTCGTCCATACCATCAAATCAAAATTCAAAGAGTTATCTCCATATTCAGTAAAGAGTACATCAGGCGCTGGGGTTTGCAACACATCAGGATGACTTTTAGCTATACTTAACAGTATAGATTTAATATGGGCAGGGTCTTCTTTATAAGCGACTCCCACAGGAACATGGAAGCGGATATTTCTCCCACTATGGCTCCAGTTGATTACTGGTTTACTAATGAATTCGGCATTGGGGATGATAATGGAAATATTATCATTGGTACTCACGGTAGTAGCTCTGGAAGAAATCCTGACGATATCACCTGTTACTTGCCCTACTTCAATTCTGTCACCCACTTTAATAGGACGTTCAAAAAGGATAATCAGACCCGAAATGAAATTGTTAGCAATATTCTGAAGGCCAAAACCAATACCTACACCAAGAGCGCCTGCCAATACATTCAGGGAACCTAATTCAATAGTATTCTGAACAATGATAAGTCCACCAATTAAAACAGCAACATATTGAAAAATAGTACCGATGGATTGGTTCACGCCAAGGTCATCGGAATAACGGCTCATGACCTGTTTTACAAAGATGGCCTTGAGCTTTCCACTTAAAAAAACTAGAAGTATTAGAAAGAATAAAACTCTAAGTAATTCGAAAAGCATTAATGGATCTGGTCCATTCTTATTTAGTAATGCAAAATTCAAACTAGAGTCTTTGTCAATTCCTATAGCAGTCAGTGCGATTAACAGACCGAAAAACAGAATAACATACTTGGTGGTATTACCAATTGAGAGAACTGTCTTTCTGTCTTCAATATACTTTCCTAAGATTTTATTAATAAGTAAAGACCTAACCAGATTACCTATTAGGTTAATTAATATCAAGAAAACTATAGGTAGAACGACTTCACTAATCGTAAATTCGAGTCCCAAAAGAGTAATGGGTTCGCTGATTAGCGGGATGTTTTTGTTAATGTAAGAGATTAATCTATCGTAGTTAGATAGCACCTCTTCTAAGTTAGCTTGCATAAGTGGTTACCAATATAACATATTTCTTTACTTGGGTAGTAAAAAAGACGAATCACCATAGCTTAAAAAACGATAACCATTGGTATCTGCTTCTTGATAAACTTTTCGCCAATCTTCTCCAATAAAGGCTGCTACAAGTAAAATAAGCGTGCTTCCAGGCTGATGAAAATTAGTAATCAAACCATCACAAACCCTGAATTGATAGCCAGGGAAAATAAAAATTTCAGTTGTGCCAATTACTTGACTTAATTCGTTTTTGTCCATCCATTTCAGAATGGCAGAAAAGGCTTCTGAACGACTGACTTCATGTTTAGATTGATAAGGCTCTAATTTCTGAATGGAGAAATCTTCATCCCCATTTATTAGTCGAACCCCAAACCAATAAAGGCTTTCTAAAGTACGCATTGAAGTTGTACCAATGGCAATGATATTTCCTTCAGCCTCAACAACACTTTGAATGCTTTGTCTATCTACCACCATTTGTTCCGAATGCATGGGGTGCTCCAATATATTTTCGGTTTTAATAGGCTGAAAAGTACCAGCACTTACGTGGAGCGTAAGAAAGCTCTCTTTGATACCACGGTCAGCCAAAGACTTCAGAATTTCGGGCGTGAAATGCAGACCCGCTGTGGGAGCGGCTACAGCTCCGTCATGCGCTGAGTAAACGGTTTGATAACGTGGTTTGTCATCTTCTTCTGGCTGTCTGTTTAAGTAGGGGGGAAGTGGCACCTTACCAGAAGCTTCAACTATTTCTGAAAACGAAATAGAGTCGTCATTCCAACTGAATTGAATTTGTCGCTTTTCTCGATCGTGAATATTGGCCTGAAGTGTGATTTTATTGTCGTCAATATTCAACTCTCTCACCAAAGGAATGTCTTCCTTCCATTTTTTGACATTGCCAATCATGCATTCCCAAATCACGGTTTCACGCTCTTCCATTACAATACTTAAGATGGGTGAAGGCGAAATGGGTTTGAGTAGAAAAATCTCTATTTGAGCACCAGTCGATTTATGAAAAATCAATCGAGCTGGAATTACTTTAGTGTTATTAAATAAAAGCGTGGATTGATCAGGAATGAGTGCTTCAATGTCTTTAAAATTCTTATGCTCAATTGAGCCATTATGATAATGCAGAAGCTTAGACTGATCTCTTTTGGCTAACGGATATTTAGCAATTCGTTCATCAGGTAGCGAGTAGGTGTAATCGCTCAGGTTAATCTCTTTCTCTGTATTCATCATTTGCGGTGCAATTTATTAAGGCACAATGGTAAATAGGGTATCATCGAAACATTTTTCGGTCTGCGTAGTAGAATTAGTAAATCTTAAACAATCAATATTATGGGAAAAGGAGACATAAAAACCAAGAAAGGCAAAATCGCCAACGGAAGTTTTGGCGTTAACCGTCCTCGGAAAGCGAGTAAAATCGTAAGTCCAAAACCAAAAACAAAGCGCTGAATTAAGCGCTAATCAATTGGACAAATTTATGTGAGGTCGGTATAAATACCGACCTCACTGTTTTCGGGTATTCGAAAGTGTTCACATGATCGGTCGTTTCCGTACACTTTTGGAGTGGTTGATCTCCTCTGTTTCGTTTAATTAATTGATAGTCAAATAGTTTGATCTTTTGGCACATCTATTGGAAAGAAGTTTGCAAGGTTAAAAACAATAAGGTTAAAATTAACCGCCTTTGGTCGGGCGGTAACTCAAAATATCAACAGCAACAACATGAAAAATTTAGGTCAAAAAAACATCTCAGCGTTTATCGCTCTTTTCTTAGCAATTACAATCGTTACTTCGGTTGATGCTAAATCCAATGATTCCAACACCCCAGTAATTGAAGAGGACTTATCCTATTTGGAGGATGTTCAAGAGTATGTTGATGCATACATGGAACCAACTCCAATGGTGTTCGAAGAAGATCCTCAAACAGTAAAAGTTTTCGATGCAGAAGGCAACTTGGTTTTACAAGGTATGGTTTCTGAATTGAGTGAAGAAGGTTTGAGAATTTACAGACAGGCAGATTACTTGTCGTCATTGTATAACACGAAATACTATCGATTAAAATAATAGTATAGCTAGTAGTTTAGTTTAAGGTTGATTAAGGCGATTTCAGACGGAGATCGCCTTGTCTATTTTTATGGGAGGCTATTTAAAACCTATCAACTCAAACCTTACTATATCTCCAGGCTTAAATTGAGCTAATCGGTCTAAATCAGTTGAACTTACATTGGCAATTCTTGGGTAGCCGCCTGTGGTTTGGGCATCTGCCATTAAAACGATGGGTTGACCTGAATTTGTGATTTGTACTGTGCCCGGAATTACGCCTGACGAAATCACTTCTTCCTTTTTGGAATAGCCCTTAAGCGCTTCTTTCAGTCTATACCCCATTCTATTCGAATCTTGACCAATGGTGAAGCGGTCACCAAAAAAGCATTGCTTCTCAACAGCAGAAAAAGCTTCAAATTCGGGTCCGGGATACACTTTTATTGGTGCTTCAATGGATATACTTGGTCTTTCACTTTCAGAAATGGCAATAATAGGCTGTTCTTTACCACGGATAATCTCTAAGATTTGATCTTTGACGATTATACTGTCGGGCGTAGTTTGGGCAGTGTTGGTAGCCGAAGCACTACAACTCCCTAACCAACTTTGAACGTCCCACTTTCCATTAATGGCTAGGTAAGCCCTACAATCTGTAACTGGTTTTCCAAAGCTCAATACATCCCCATGATCAATGTTTATTGTTATGAATAGTGGTATTGTATTTCCGTTAATTTCCACAGAAAGGTTAGCTCCGGTAATTGCAATTTGACATGGGCCTTCGAATTGGATTTTCGGCCCTAGTAAAGTGATTTCTAAAACCGGGGAATTAGCATCGTTGCCAACCAACTGATTGGCAAGTTTAGCCGAAGCTTTGTCCATGGCTCCGTTAATGGGGATGCCTAAATCTTGCACACCTTGTCTACCCAAATCTTGTATGGTAGTTTGTAAACCCGATTTTAGAAAATGTAGCCTAGCCATAATATTCTTCTAAGTTGAATTTACCACTGAAGACTTGTGTCTCTATCTCTTCAAATTCTGAAGAGGAAATGGACTTGAATTTGACAGCATCACCGGCTTTAAAAAGTGTAGGATTATCGGCTTTGGGGTTGAACGTAGGAATAGGAGTGCGACCTATAATTTGCCAGCCACCTGGTGCATTGGCTGGGTAAATTCCAGTTTGCAAACCAGCTAGACCTACTGAGCCCGCCAAAACTTCTTTTCTAGGTTCTGTTTTCCTAGGGCAGAATAATTGTTTGGGTAGACTGCCCAAATAGGCGAAGCCCGCTACAAAACCGAGCATGTATACCTTATAGTTTTCTTGAGAATGTATTTTAATAATTTCTTGCGCATTCAGCCCCGTTTTTTCTTTAACCTCGCCCATATCTAAGGCATAAGGAGTTTCATAGCAAACAGGAATTTCAATGATTTTTGAGTTTAACTCTAGGTCTTTCGATTGGATTTTTGAGTTGAGTTCTTCAATTTGTTTAGAGAGAGTTTTGAACGAAGTGTTCTCACTAAAACCCACTGTTAATGAGCAGTAAGCCGGAATAAGAAAAGTGACTTCTTTGACCTTTTGAAGTTGTTTGTAAAGTAAAAGCACTTGATTGTTGATGGCTTTATTAATTTTCTGCTCAAAATTCACGAGCAAAGCAGAATCACCAAAGCGCACAATTTTCATGGTGTTGAAAAAGCTTTTTGAGTTATTCCGTTTTCTTCGAAACCTAATTTAATGGCTTTTAGAATCTCCACCGCTTGAGGATTGTCGCCATGAATGCAAAAGCTCTGGGCTTTCAGTTCAACCTTTTCGCCATTCAGCGTTTCTGTAAAGCCATTCTTAACAATCGATAATACTTGATTGACAGCGTCTTCTGCACTATGAATTACTGAGTTTTCTTTTGCTCTGCTCATTAGTTTTCCATCAGCTTCATACCTTCTGTCGGCAAAAGCTTCCGCAATGAAAGTCATGCCTTCTGCTTCTACAATTCGTTTTACATGACTTCCCGCTAAACCCATGATCATAAGGGTTGGGTCAATGGATTTAATGGCTTTTACAACGGTTGCGGCTTCGGTTTCATTCTTCGCCATTTCATTATAAAGTGCACCATGAGGTTTTACATATTTCAGTTGCCCACCAGCGCTTTCCACCATTCCTTTTAAAGCGGCTACTTGGTATTTGATGGAAGCAGATAATTCTTGAGCAGATATTTGAATCACCCTTCTACCAAAACCTTGTAAATCTGGATAGCCAGGGTGTGCACCGATTTGAACACCTTGAGCAATGGCCATTTCTATGGTTTTCTGAATATGGTAAGGGTCGCCAGCATGCATGCCACAGGCAATATTGGTAGAGGTAATATGAGGGAAAATAGCCTTATCATTGCCAACTGAAAAGTTGCCGTAGCTTTCTCCCATATCGCAATTGATGTCTATTTGTTTCATTTTTTCATATACTTATGAAGCGATGATAAAGCCGTTTTCTGGACTTTGTTTTTCATCAAACCACTCCAGCCTAAAAGCATTCCAGGCAAGCCCAGTGCCATCGAACACCATTTCCACATATTGAAATGGTCTTTATGGTAAACAATCTTTCCCTCTTCGATGATAAATTCAGCGGTAATTTTGTTATGAATCACGCGTTGGGTTTTACTGAACGGATAAATGGCTGTCCATTGGGCTTTGGCTTTTCCGTTGGTTACATCGAGAATTTTATGGGTCACCGTTAAGTCTTTTCCACCTCTTTCTATTAACATCGACCACATGGAAGTGATCTCTGAGTCATTAAGTCGACCGAAAGCAGGATCTTCGAATACTGCTTGCTTGGCATAGCAGGCATTCATGGCTTCGGTATTTTTTTGAGCAAAAGCAGTATAAAATCTATCGATCAGTGCTAGGTTTTCTTGTATCGACATAAGGCAGTGGGGTTAAATTTCACTCAATATAACCTTCTTTCTTGAACCAATTGTAGGCTCTACCAATAGCATCTTTTACTGTAAGATCAGGTTCGTAACCCAATTCTTCTTTTGCTTTACTTCCATCTAAATGCTGACCATAAGCTAAAATGGCTATTGCTGTTGAAGAAACAGCAGGAGGGTTACCCCTAAAAAGCGTATATTTTATTTCTTGCGATTTAGCAATGAACTTGGCCATGTTCAAAGGAATGGTCTTTTTAATCATTGGAACTTGAGCAATCTCACAAGTCATCTTAATGATTTCTTCAATAGAAGTATTTTCACCAGTAATAAGGTAGCGTTCTCCAAAACGGCCTTTTTCTAAAGCCAATAACAAACCTCTGGCCGCATCGCCTGCATAAACCGCATTTCGAAGTCCATTAACGTAGGCAGGGATTTCTTCATTGGCTACATCTCGAATCAACTGGCCTGTAGTGGGGGTGTGATCATGTTCGCCAAAAGTCATGGTCGGAATTCCAATAACGAGCGGAAGGCCATGTTCAGCGTTCATTTTTGCCATATTGTCCATCAACCACTTCACTCTTAAATAGGCGTTAGTGCTTTCTGGTTCTTGAGGGTAATCGAGACTCTCGTTGCCCAATCCATGAGGATTTTTAGGCAGTACAATAGAGCCTCCTACATAGAGTGCTCGGTTTACTTTTGCTTCTCGAACACCATCGATAAAAAACTGCATTTGCAAACGAGCAGTTTTAATTTCTTGGGCCAAAGGTTTGGGAACTGTAGGGTAGTAGCCAGCGCAATTGGCTACGTAATCGAGCCTTTCCATCGCTCGAATCATGCTGCCTCTGTCATTGAGGTCTGCAATTCGGCTTTCGAATTGGAGGTCTTTAATATGGGATAGATTGGAATTTTTACGATGAATGATCACCACTTCATATTGCCGTAACTGAGCGGCTATGGCCAAATGGTGGCCCAACATACCTGTGCCACCAATAATGCCAATTTTCATAATGTAAGGGAAGTAGTGAGATTAAAAGATCAGTATTTAAAGTTGAAAGGATAAGGAAGATTAGTCTTCATCATCATCTTCGTCCTCATCGTCTGCAATGTCGAAGCCAGTGCTTTCATCTTCTTCATCGTCAGCATGCTTTTCTTCATATTCCTCTTTGATTTCATCTTTAAGGTTACCGTCATCATCGTAGTCATCATCATCTTCAATGATCTGTTGAGCTTCTTCAACGGTCATTCGAACGAGGTAATATTTTTCCTCTGTTTCAAATGGTAAGGCAGATACACGTTTACCTTCTTTGTTGGTAAAGTAAATAAGATGGTCTTCAAAACCTTCGGGATACTCAAGCTTAATTTGCTCTTGGATTTCTATGTCCAATTTGTCAAAGTCTTTAATTACCCGTGGCTTGGAACTGGGAGCGCTCATAGTTTATTTCTGATTCAATTTTAAGGCAATTTCTATTTAAAAGTTAAAAAGTCAAGGGGTAGGGCAAATAAAAAGAGAATATATGCTTGTTGAACGTGAATACTCGTGTTTGTACATTGATTTACAACATTAGTGGTAGGTATGTGGCATTCTGTTCCAACAGCCTTCGTTCAATAGCCTGTAGGATTTTGTAGATCAGACAGCTTTTGAAATGTATTAACGCAACACAGCCCAAGGTTTAAACTTTGGGCTATTGTGCTAGATGTCAATTCTTCTGAATGGAGTTATCCATTTCATTTTACCTGCCTAGCAACAATTTTTAACTGTTGCTCTCTTTCAAACCTTTCCAAACCAAACTGAATGAGCAGTTCTATTAATTCAGAGTAACTCACTCCTGTAGCTTCCCACATTTTAGGATACATACTGATAGGAGTAAAACCCGGAAGGGTATTGATTTCATTGATCATAATTATGCCGTCAGTGCTGATAAAGAAATCAACCCGCGCTAAGCCTTCACAACCCAGTGTAGCATAGGCTTTTTTAGCAGTTTCTCTTACTTCTAAAATTTGCTCATCGGTTAGTTTTGCTGGAATGTGTGTGCTCGAAGCGTCTTTGCTTACATATTTCGATTCGAAATCATAAAAACCAGCGGTGTTCACAATTTCTCCGGGTAATGAAGCTTGAGGTTTTTCATTGCCCATTACTGCTACTTCGATTTCACGCCCGTTAATATTTTGCTCAATCAGTACTTTACTGTCATATGCAAGGGCATCTTTTAAGGCTGTTTCAAACTCTGTTTTAGAATTGACTTTATGGACACCTACGGAAGAACCTAGATTGGCAGGTTTAATGAATAACGGCAATCCCAGTTCTTGTTTTACTTTCTCAAAATTGGGCTGGTGTGTCCATGTGGCGCAAACGTAAGGAGCTATCGGAATATTGGCATCTCGCAATAAACGCTTGGTCACATCCTTATCCATGCAAGTAGAAGAGGCTAAAACGCCACAGCCTACAAAGGCTACATTGAGCATTTTCAACAAACCTTGTATGGTTCCGTCTTCACCAAAAACACCATGAAGCACAGGGAAAACAATGTCGATTTCTTGTAAGATTTTTCCAGTTCCGTTTTCTAATATGGAGGCACTGTTTTTTCCTTGTGTTAGCGTAATAGGTGTGCCATTATTGGAATGAACATCTTCTGAGTTCTGTAAAAACCAGTGGCCTTCAATGTCTATTTTTAGAGGAATAACTTGATACAAGTCTCTATTGATATTTTTTAATATTCCTTGAGCGGAAATAAGCGAGATTTCATGTTCGGTAGATCGGCCTCCGAAAACAACTGCAACTCTAATTTTTGACATCGAAATGGTTTGAAAAATGTTTACGTGAATAACGCCAAGAGAACTAAATATTCATATTTGTTTAAGAAATTTTTCAGGGTAGACAGGAAAAATAAAATCTACTTATTTGTTATTTTCTGGCTTTAACTGAACGTCCCTTTTATTAACAGGCCACGATAGTGAATTAATTGGGTTTACTTTTTCTGAAGCTCTAACCTTCAAATTGTAGAGAGTAGCGCTTAATCGCTTTCTGATTCGACTAATGATAATACTGTTGATATTGATCACCATTTTTTGATCTTGATAAACACCCAAATAGTTGACCTTTACATCGTTATTACCATGCTTTTGTAACTTCCATTGTGCGGAATAGAAATCGACCAAATCGTAGTCTTCGTTTCGATCATATTCTCTTATTTGAGTAGACTTTGTATGAAAGGATTCATTTTCAAACCGAACATCTACTTTTACTCGACCTGTTTTCTTAACAAAGAGCCAAGGAATATCTACAAAGAAATCGAAAATAAATGAAGAGTCTTGTTTGTCTACCAATAGCATTTTCGATTTGCTTTCACCTTCTACCCAGTCGTAGCCATCTACATCTAAAATGAGGTTCATTACTTCATAGATACTAGAATTCTCAATAATAAAAGAACCTCTTAAGGCCTCGTATCCATCACCTAAAGTATCCAGTTGAGTCATGGTAATGCCTTTGTGTTCCCATGTTTTTTGAGAGAAGGCATTAGCTGAAAATAAAAGAAGAAGAAATGAAGTAACTAAAAGTCGTTGCATAGTTTTATTATGGTGCCAAGATAACGGTTTTGAAGAGTTTAGGGCAAATATTTGAGAAAAGGGTTTTTAGCTTTTACTTTTTATCTTGCTGAGATGAAATCAAAACTGTGGAGCTTACTTTTTTGGATGGTGATTGCTGCGGCCTTTATTGGACCTGGCACCGTAACTACAGCGGCTGCCGCTGGTGCCGGTTATGGTTATAGCTTACTTTGGGCATTGGTGTTTTCGGTTTTTGCCTGTATCATTTTACAAGAGTCTGCTGCTAGAATTACCATTGCTTCTGAACTCAGCTTGGGCGAAGCAATTAAGGATAGGTTTAAGTCACAAAAAGTAGCACTGAGTATTGGAGTTGCTATATTTTTAGGTTGTGCGGCTTATGAAGCGGGCAATATTCTAGGGGCTATTTCTGGTGTTGCGCTAATTTTCACTGGTATAAAACCTTCCGTTTTTACTTTGATTATTGTAGGGGTAAGCACTCTTGTATTGTGGAGCGGTAAAACTCAAACAGTAGCCAATATTATGGGTGTTGTGGTGGCCATTATGGGAGTCGCTTTTCTGATTTCGGGCTTAAGCACTCCGATTAATGGAACTGATTTATTGAAAGGAGCTTTCATTCCTTCTTTACCCGAAGGTTCTGTTTTGATCACTTTAGGCTTGGTCGGAACCACCATTGTGCCTTATAATATTTTTATGGGGTCGGGCTTGGCGAAAGGGCAAAGCTTGTCTTTTATGCGTTTTGGTTTGGTACAGGCCATTTTAATTGGCGGATTGATCTCTACGGCTATTTTATTGGCGGGAGCTTCGGTAGTCGGGGAATTCAGCTTTGAAAATTTAGCCGCTACCTTAACCAATAACAATGGTGTTTGGATGTCCTATACGTTTGCAATTGGCCTTTTTGCAGCAGGATTTACTTCCAGCATAACAGCACCATTAGCAGCAGCCATTACTTTAAAGAGTGTGGCCAAAAGTGAAAAAGGTTGGGAAGCCAATGGCTTAAAATATAGATTGGCTTGGGGCAGTGTAATGCTCACGGGCTTGGTTTTTGGTGTAACGGGGGTGAAGCCCATTCCTGTAATAATTTTAGCCCAAGCAGGCAACGGGTTGATCCTTCCCGTGATCGCTATTTTTCTTTGGCTGATCTGTAATAATTCAACTTACCTCAAAGTACATAGGAATGGGTTTGGAATGAATTTAGCCATGTTGATTACTGTTTTTGTTGCCAGTGTTTTGGGTTTTATCAATGTTTTCAAGGCGGGTTACGCTGCAGTAGGAAGTAGTTTTGCTTTTGAGGGTTTAAATCAAATGGCTATTCTTGCCTTGTCGCTTTTGGTTACTTTTTTGGCGGGCTGGAAAGTGATGAAAGAGAGGTCACAATAGCTTATTCAACTAGTGAAAATTTTACTAAAAATGGTTTCAAGAATTTCTTTTTGTCTGTTCATGGTACTGGTTTCTGTAGTACTGTTCAGTATGCAACTTCCAAATGTCCATCAATTAAAACACGCTCCAAAACTTACGGTTACCGAACTTGATTTTGGAACAGAAGCCGTTACATTCTGTATGCACGAAGGTGTCAAAATTAGATTTAAACTGACTTTGGATGAATTCAAAACTGAGGATGTAATAGTAAAGAAATCAAAAGGCGAGGTAGACTTGAAAACTTGGGAAGCCGAAACGTTTACCTACTTAATCAACCCTAAAGCGGAAGCCTTTGAGTTGGAGGTTTGGGTTAAGATGAAAGATGTAAACCAAATCCAAGTGCCCTTAGTAAATGGGAAGGTGGCGGCTTATGATGCCTCAGGTATTTATAATACAACAAATGCTAAATGGAAGCCGATCAGTGAAGTTTATCAAGTCGATGGAGATTATGTGAAATTGATTTCTAACTGGAAACTATTTGGCCGTATTTGTGAGTAAATCTTGGACTTTCAGTGCAAAAAGGTAATGTTAGCTTAATACGAATTGATAGAGATTAATCATGCAATGCATGAAATATCGCTTAATTTTGCACAAAAAAAGAAAGTGATATGAAGCTGTGGAGATTAGCAGTGGTAGTGTGTTTTTTGGTGACGGCCTGTGGAGGAGGAGATACTCCAGCCCCAACTCCCGTGATAGAAACCCCAAATTACGATGCTTGCTTGCCAGAAGTTGGAGAGAGTACTTTAGAAGTGGTGACTTGGAATGTTGAAAATTTCCCGGTGCACACCAATACTGCCATGGTAACATCACCTAAACCGAAAGAAGATGTTTCAAAATCCATCCCCATCCTGATCTTCAAATCCATCGAATTGGAAAGGTAATTGGCCATCACTGCCAACGTAATGCGGTCGGATACAGCGTACATTGCACCAAGCATGTGCATATCCATTCTCATGGCTTGCGGGGAAGCCATGTACCTTAAAGACAGCATCATTAGACACGGAATTTGTACCAGAAATAATACCTTTCATCCACATAGGCATATACCTGTAAGAGAACATTAGCTCTCCTTTCTTGTGGTAGTGATCTCCCATTACACTAATTGGAGGATGACCGTCCAGCTTTGTTGCTGTCGATTCATTTTCTTGTTCGAAAACATTTGCGCTTTATAATCATATTGCTACTTTATTACAGATATATTTTTGTGCTATTTTCACTATTTAATTTATTTAAATTAAATAGTGCCCGTTGACAGAGCAATTTATCTTTATCAACTATACCAATATCTTGCTCTGCCCCAGGACTTATTATTCTAATAGCTTTTAGTTTTATATAGTTAGTTTTTTAATGTATACTCACCTTCAAGTCTAATATTAACCTCAATAGGCTCATTTGAATCATTTCTAAAATACCATCCTTGTGGTCCTTCGAAAGGAGCTAATAAGCTACCGGCCATATTGTTTGAATATCCAAGGGTATAACTCTCGTAGTATGTCTGTTTTGACTTTTCTTTCTGTTTCACTTCTCCGTGAAAATCAATATAAACCAAGCCACTATTTGTTACCCATTCATACTTTATTTTACCATGTTTCAGCATGTCAAACTTGTACTCGATTCCTTTTTTCGCAGGAACTGTAATTGTTATTTCATCAGTTCTAACAGGTATTTTTTGGCTAGGAGCTGGAAGATTTACTTCTACAGGAACTGGTACATTTTTACCAGATCCTACTTTTTCTAACTTCACCAAAGGCAAACTACCTCGGTCGGTAGAAACCTCTACATTTTCACTACCCTCATCAGGTATGTAAAGTTTATCAAAACCTAAAGCTTTACCTGCCCCCGTAGGGTCAAGTCCATATTCCGCAGGCATTACTGCTATTACCAATACAAACACACCAATAATTGCTGATATTATAGTGGCGCGAATTAATTGTTTTTTGTTTAAAATTTCTTGTTGCATGATTCTATAATTATGAAGTAAAAAATCCAGTTAACTGAAAGCCAAGTAGTAAAAAACCAGCGGCCATTAGTAGAGTATTTGTAAGTGTTGCAAAACGCATAAAACTTTTTTGCTTTCTCCAAACACTTATAACAATCAATACTATTGCAAGTGCGAGAAATTGACCAATCTCTACACCAATATTAAAACCTATTAAGTTCGTGAATAGCCCAGTTCGGTCAAACTGAAACTCTTGCAGTTTACTTGCTAGTCCAAAACCATGAAATAAACCAAATAATAACACGGCAGCTTTGGTGTTTGGCTGTTTACCAAAAAATCGCTTAAAACCGCCTAGGTTATCGAATCCTTTGTAAACAATAGATAAAGCAATAATCGCATCTATTAAATATGCGTTAATTGCCATATCGGTCATTACGCCTATCAACAATGTTGTGCTGTGACCAATGGTGAACATACTCACGTAGAGTAGAATCTCTTTTGTACGGTACAAGAAGAAAATTACACCTACCAGAAAGAGTAAATGATCATATCCTGTAATCATATGTTTTGCTCCTATATAGAGGAAAGGTATAAATGCAACACCACTGTTTCCAGACAAAAAGGTTTGAGTATTTTCATCCACTCCATGTGCATAAACTTGTGTCCCTAAAAAACTGAATAGAGCGAACAGTGCTAAAGTCACTGTCTTTCTATTCTGAAAGACAGTGAACATTTGTGTAAATAACTTATCCAGCTTAATGTGCATGTCCGTGATCTTTTACTTGTCTCAAACTATCCAGTCTTCTGGCTTCCTTAGCCTCTTGTTCCTCATATGAATTGTCTTCCGGAACTTCTTTTTCAATAGGTTGTACTTCTTGCTTTTTCTCTTGTTTAGTTTCATTTGATTTATTTCCATTGCAAGCACTTAGCATAAGAAGGGCAACGACAGGTATTAACATTAACTTTTTCATAATTTTATTCTTTTAGATTTAATTGATTATTCTTCTTCTGAATTGATTTTAGCTGAGATTATGGCATAGGCATTTCCAACAACCCAATCTTGTCCTTCAATTGAGTCCATCCCTGGAATTTCAACTGCCGTATAGCCATCCGCAATTGTTCCTGTTTTTATTGGAACCAGCTCAAAGAAATAGTTGTCATTAGTTTTTGATACTAATCTTATCAAGAAGTCATTGCCATTGTATTTTACAATGGCCTCTGAAGGAACAGTATTCTGCTGGGCTGCATTGGTTTCAACTAATGCTTTTACATACATACCAGGTAAGACTCCTTTTTGATCTCCATCCGCTATATGACAATGAACTGGTACAATCCTATCATCTGAACTCGCTTTCCCTACTAGAAACACAGTGGCCTTACGTTTATATCCGCTTTCATTCCCCTGCGAAAAGCGTAATTCTTGCCCTTCTTGTATTTGTGAAATATCCTTTTCATAGGCATTTAAAACGACATGAAGCTCGCTAGTATTCACTATTTCAAATAGGACATCCTTTGGATTTACATAATTGCCTAAGTTGAAATTACTGGTCTTTATAAAACCATTAATCGGTGAATACACGCTTGCCTTGCGACTTATTTCACCTTTTTTTAGAAAGTTAATATTAATGCCAATAAGCTTTAAGGTCTCTTCAATTCCTTTAATTCTGGCTTGAAGGATTTTATAATCAGAAGAAACTTTTTGAAAAGTCTTTGCTGAGTTAACATCCTGATCTCTGAGCTTCTGTTGCCTTTTGTATTCTTCCTCCAGGTATTCCAATTGACCTAAACTTTCCAAATATTGTTGCTGTAGTTCAATGAATTTCGGGTCTTCAAGCACTGCTAACCGCTGACCTTTGGTTACCTTTTCACCAGGCAAAAGGGCGGGTGTTGTAAGATACCCACCCAGAGGTGCTGACAGAGTTGCTATTCCACTGGGTTCAATTTCCACTTCCCCATTCAGTTTGAGTAAATTACTCAAGCTTCTCTTTTCGGTTTTACCCATTGAAATGGCGGCAAGCTCATATTGAGCCTTTGTAAAAATCACTTGATTATTACCCGTCTGGTCACTTATTGATTCTGCCGATTCAGTTGGTTCTGTTTCCGGAGTATCATTTTTAGTGCTTTCACAAGCCATGAATACATTCATGGCTATCACTATTAGAAATGCATTTTTTATATTGATTTTCATTTTTTTCTATCTTTTAATGTTAATTCACTGACTATCTTATTCCTAACAGCTGCTCTATTTCAATAACTATCTGGTTATTTTGCCAGACGGTGCTTAAATACTCCTGCTGTATGTCAATAGCCAGAGTGAGGTTGATAAGCTGTTCACTGTAAGAGATTTCACCGCTTTTAAAGCTTAGTTCAGAATTGGTTATTATTAAATCAGCCTGAGGTAATGCCTCTCTTTCAAGGTAATTAAGGGAGCTTTGCAGTTTATTGTATTCTTGTACCAGCGAGTTTAATTGCCCTCTTAATTGTGTCTGCGCAAGGTCAAACTGTGAACTAGCTATTTCCGAATTTATTTTCGCTGCGTTTATCTTTGACCGATACCCTCCGGGAAATATTGGTATAGACATCCCTAGAGTAAAAAAACCAAACCGATCTGAACTATTAAAGTCATAATCAACTCCATTATAATTAGCCGCTCCATTATAGGTTTGACTGGCATAGCCAATCAAGAAGTCGGGAAGCATTTTATTACGTTCAACTTTTACCTGCTGGGTATTAATCGCTACGTTCTGTTTTAAATAATTCAGCATAGGGTTCTTGTTGATTGTAGCTGTATCTGATAATAACTCAGCCATGCTCTCTTTTTTGAGTCCATCACTTTTAAGTTCAAGCATTTCGTCAGTATTCAGTAAAACCGCTAATGATGTTTTTGCTATTTCCAGATCTGCATTGAGTTGTTTGAGCTTATTTCTCACACGCATTGATTGAGCACTGGCAGTTACCTTCTCAAGGTTTGTTGACTCACCCGTTTCGTACCTTGCCTGACTATACCGACTCAAGCCATCATAAATGCTATCCTGTTTTTCAAACAGTCTAATCTGTTCCTTCACATAAACAATTTGCATGTAGGCATACTTTACATTCGTCACCAATTCATTTTGATCTATATCCTTTGCATATTCACTTGCCCGAATTTTTTCCTTACCCAGTTTAGCTTGTGTACTGTAAAGTGTTGGAAAATTGATCCTTTGCGTTACATTCAAGAGATTGTCCTGAATTGTTGGGTTACTAACCACGCCCTGTGAATACGAAACATCTGTTTTAGGTATGGTTACGGCTCCTTTTTTAAGGGCAGTTGCTTCTTCAATTCTGTAATTGGCAATTTTTATTGATTGGTTATTTTCAATAGCCATTTCAATTGCCTGATCTAGCGTTATTCCGGGTTCTTTTACATTTAATGAATCCTGTGCCTTTAGATTCTGTGTCATTAATAATCCCCCGAATACCAAAAACATACTTAGTGTTTTTGTGCCCTTAAGGTTAATCTTAGTATTACTGAAATAGATATAAAGAACAGGAAGCACAATCAGTGTTAATAATGTAGCAGTGAACAAACCACCAATAACCACTGTTGCTAAAGGTCTTTGAACTTCAGCTCCAGCCGTTGTTGAAAGTGCCATAGGCAAGAATCCTAAAGACGCTACCGCAGCAGTCATGAGTACAGGTCTTAACCTTACACGTGTGCCTTTTATGACTCGTTCATATATGTCTGACACTCCTGACTTTTCAAGTCTGTTAAATTCAGCCACTAGCACAATTCCATTGAGTACAGCTACACCAAACAAAGCAATAAACCCAACGCCAGCTGAAATGCTAAAAGGCATATCCCTTATCAAAAGGGCACAGACACCTCCGATAGCCGATAAAGGAATAGCAGTAAAAATCAAAAAGCTTTGTTTGACTGACCCGAACGTGAAGTACAATAAAACAAGGATTAGAAGTAATGCCATTGGTACGACTATAGCTAATCTTTTACTTGCTCGTTGTAAGTTTTCAAACTGTCCGCCATAAGTAACATAGTACCCAGCGGGCATAGTTACTTTGTCAGAAATGACCTTTTGTATATCGGAAACAATACTTTGTACATCCCTGGTTCTTACATTGAATCCTATTGTCACCCTTCGTTTAGCGTTATCCCTCTGAATTTGTACAGGACCTGGTTCGAAGGTAACATTCGCCACTTCCCGAAGTGGAACGGCCCCACCATTGGGATTTTCCATGTATAAGTCTTGTACATCGGCAATGTCGGTTCTATGTCCTTTATCCAATCTCACCACCAAATCAAAGCGTCTTTCTCCTTCATAAACCAACCCAGTAGACTTACCCGCAAAAGCAGTAGCAATTGCCTGGTTAATGTTTTCTACATTCATTCCATATTCGGCAATCTTATCTCTATCCAACTCTATTTTAATTTGAGGAAGTCCTGTGATTTCTTCTACATACAAATCTTCAACCCCTTCAATAGATTTGATATTTCTACCAACTTTATTGGCTAGTTCCGAAAGTGTATTTAGCTCTTCTCCGTAAATTTTAATGACTACATCCTGCTTTGCACCAGTAAGAAGTTCATTGAACCGCATTTGTATTGGTTGTTGAAAACCAAATGTTGCATTTGGAATCACAGATAGTGACTGTTGCATCTTCTCTGCCAGTTCCTCTCTGGTTTCTGCACTTACCCATTCATCTTTTGGTTTTAGAATAATCATCATATCTCCAGCTTCAATAGGCATAGGATCGGTAGGTATTTCACCAGATCCTATCTTATTTACTACCTGCTTTACTTCGGGATATTCTCGTAAAATGATTTCTTGAGCCTTTTTCGAAACCGCAATGGACTGTTGTAATGAACTACCAACTGGCACTCTAGTTTCTACTGCAAAATCACCTTCATCTAACTGCGGTATAAATTCACCACCCATTCGGCTAAATGTGAATAGCGTTATGATGAACAAGCCTATTGCAATTCCTACAACTAACCCTTTTTTATGAATGGCTCTTTCAATGACAGGTTGATAGATTCTCTGAAAGAAATCCATCATTTTATCTGAGAAGTTTCGCTTATGTGTTGTCTTTTTACTCAACACTAAAGCAGACATCATTGGAACGTAAGTAAGCGAAAGTATAAAGGCTCCTAGAATAGCAAACGAAACTGTTTGAGCCATAGGAGTAAACATTTTTCCTTCTACACCTACTAGTGCCCATAACGGTAGATATACGATCAAAATGATAATTTCTCCAAATGCCGCAGATGTCCTGATTTTACTGGAAGATTCAAATACCTCATGATCCATTTGATCGCGTGTGAGCATGGCACTCCCTGCATACTTTTTCTTACTGTTATTAACACCGTGTAATACTGCTTCAACAATAATTACTGCTCCATCTACAATAAGACCAAAGTCAATCGCACCCAAACTCATAAGGTTTCCTGACACTCCAAATAGTCGCATCATACCCAGTGCGAATAACATAGCTAGCGGAATAACAGAGGCTACCACAAAACCTCCTCTCAAATTACCTAAGAAAAGGATTAGGATAAATATGACAATTAAAGCACCTTCTGCCAGGTTTTTAACCACGGTGGAAATTGCACTATCAACTAATTTCTTCCTATCCAAAAATGGTTCAATAGTGACTCCCTCTGGTAATGTGGTTTTAATCTGTTCAATTTTCTCCTTTACATTATTTATTACCGCTGATGAATTTGCTCCCTTCAGCATCATAACGATTCCTGTTACCACTTCACCTTCTGCGTTGCGTGTAGCAGCACCGTACCTTACACTATGCCCAAACTGAACAGATGCAATGTCTCTTATTAATACTGGAGTTCCCCTTACATTGGATTTGACAACTATTTTCTCAATATCATTCAGGCTTTTAACTAGTCCTTCACTTCTTATGAAATAAGCATTAGGATTTTTGTCAATGTATGCTCCACCTGTGTTTTGATTATTAGTTTTGAGTGCCTCAAAAACTTCATTTATACCTATATCAAAACTCCTGAGTTTATCAGGGTTTAAAGCAATTTCATATTGCTTTGTATAGCCTCCAAACCCACTAACCTCAGCTACACCAGGTGTACCAAGAAGTTGACGTTTAATAATCCAATCTTGGATTGTTCTTAGCTCGGTAGCATCGTACTGATCTTCAAAACCTGGCTCAGGATGTACTACGTATTGATATATTTCACCCAATCCCGTGGTTACAGGGGCCATTTCGGGTTGTCCAACCCCTTCAGGAATTTCTTTCCCTGCAAGGGATAGTCTTTCCTGTACTTGTTGTCTTGCCCAATAGAGATCCGTACTTTCTTCAAAAACTATGGTAACAATGGACAATCCAAATCTAGAGAATGATCGCATTTCCTTTATTTCAGGTATGGAAACCATAGTCTGTTCTACAGGAAAGGTTACTAACTGTTCCACCTCTTGTGCTGCGAGGGTGGGTGACACTGTGATTACCATCACCTGATTATCGGTAATATCGGGAACTGCATCTATTGGCAACTTTGTCAATGAATAGCTTCCCCAACCGATCAATGCTAGTGTGAATAATCCGATAATGAGTTTATTCTTTATCGAAAATTTTATAATGTTATCTAACATGATACTTTATTTCATGAATACTTAATTGAATATTTTTTCTCGAGAAATGAGAAAGAGAAGAGGTTTACGACACAATAAAAGCCACTTCTAGGAGGATTTATGCCCTAATACCATTAAGGTTGGAATGCAATGATTCAAGTCAATTGCAGAAAAAGTTTAGACTCCAATAATTAGCTTGCTAATATGCATATCAGCAGACTTACTGTGTCTCACTTTCATTCACCAAATACGATACGAATAACCTCTTACGAAAGAGACGAGAAAGGTGGCCCTCTAAGAGTCAGGCCGGAAGAATGTGGAGAAAGTGGCTCTCCGTAAATGTATGTTGACCAAACTTTAGAACTTAACTTGTCAGGCCAAAAAGCAATTGTAGTATTGATAGCTACATCAAATACTGAAATATTTATTATTCTGCTATCAGTTGTGTTTAATTGAGTGATCTCATGCGAATGAGAGCTATGAGAATGATCTTCAATTAACTGATGTAAAAATGTTAATTCATGAACAGAAGTATTCTTTTCTTCCAGATGACTATGATCATGGTCTTCAGAAGACGCTAGAACTATTTCTTCAAGCTCATTATGCGAGTGGTGAATATGGGGTACAGCGTTTTGAAGTGTAATCAGGCTGACTACACTTAACAAAAACAAAGCCTTTAATTTAAAAAAACCTCCCATATCGTAATACGAAACTAGTAAATTCATATGGTTAAGCAATTTTTTTTATTTGATTTTTTTCAATGTGTTTAATGTTATTCATATTGTTTGTTGGCAGGCATATTATCTTACATTCTATCCCAGCAGGTTAATGAAATCCAGAAAATTCTAATTTTCTGTTTGCTTTAGAAAAATCCTTTCCTAGATTTGAGGCATAATGAGAAACACAAATTTACATAGCGCATGGTGGTGGCATTTAACTGAACTCAGTTGATGTGAACTCATGCTATATGTAATTTAACGATACTCAAAAGCCTGCTTCACGCAGGCTTTTTTTGTTTTAGGCCATTGAAGAACCGAAAAATGAACAAGATTAAATTAAATACTACCTCGCAAAAACTATTGGCAGATACCGTCACCCCGGTGAGTATCTACTTGAAGCTGCGCGATAAATACGAGAATCCGATTCTTTTGGAAAGCTCTGATTACCATGGGAATGACAATAGCTTTTCTTACATCTGTTGCGAGCCTTTGGCCAGTTTTAGGTTGAAGGATGGTCAATTGACAAAGCAGTTGCCCGGCCAAACGGAAACGCAATATCAAGTAGAGAATAGTAAGGTAGGAGATGAGTTGAGTGTGTTTTCAAAAAGCTTCGAATCGGATGATAATCCTTATAAATTCATCAATAATGGCCTTTTCGGTTACATTGGCTACGATGCGGTGAAGTATTTCGAGAACATTCCTGTAAATGAGAAAAAAGAAGATCAATACGGAATTCCCGATGTGCTTTACCATGTATACCGCTATGTAATTGCCATCGATCATTTCAAAAACGAACTCTATGTTTTTGAACATTCGCCAGAAGGGACCGAACCCAAAGGTTTGGAGCCAATTATCAATTTGGTGAATAATAGGAACTATCCATCTTATGAATTCAAAACGGTAGCCGAAGAAAGCTCTAACTATACAGATGATGAATTTTTGAACATCATTCAAAAAGGAATTGACCATTGCCACAGAGGAGATGTATTCCAGATTGTGCTGTCAAGAAGATTCCAGAAGGGTTTTAAGGGAGATGAGTTCAACGTATATCGTGCCCTAAGGTCGGTAAACCCTTCGCCTTATCTTTTCTACTTTGACTACGGTAGCTTCAAAATATTCGGTTCTTCGCCCGAAGCACAATTGGTGATTAAAGATGGTGAAGCCACTATCCACCCCATTGCAGGTACTTTTAAACGTACTGGGAATGATGAAGCAGATGCGGAATTGGCCAAGGCACTTCATAATGATCCAAAGGAAAATTCGGAACACGTTATGTTGGTAGACTTAGCCCGCAACGACTTGAGTCGTGCTGGATCGAATGTGAAAGTGGATACCTACAAAGAAATTCAATACTACTCGCATGTCATTCATTTGGTATCGAAGGTAACGGGAACGCTTAATCCCGATGTACTTTCAACCGACATGGTAACGGGCACATTTCCAGCCGGAACACTTTCTGGAGCTCCGAAAGTACGTGCCATGCAGTTGATCAACGAATACGAAAAAACCAGACGAGGCTATTACGGTGGCGCTATCGGCTTTATGGGCTTCGATGGCAACTTTAACCATGCCATTATGATCCGTTCTTTTCTGAGTAAAAACAGTAATCTACATTTCCAAGCAGGTGCTGGGGTAGTCGCTAAATCAGACAAAGCCTCTGAACTACAAGAAGTAAACAATAAGCTAGGAGCACTGAGAAAGGCCATTGAAATGGCGGAGAATATTAGATAGTAGTTATTGGTTAAAAGTTAAGAGAAATGAGTATTCACAGTTTTACGGATTTGGAGGTTTGGAAGAAGGCTAGAGTGCTGAGAAAGAGTATTTCCACTTTAACTCAAAAATTCCCTTCTGATGAGAAGTTCAAATTAACTGATCAGATAAAACGATCGAGTAGGTCGATTACGGCTAATATTGCTGAGGGTTATGGCAGGTTTCACTACCAAGAAAATATTCAGTTCTGTAGAGTAGCAAGAGGTTCTTTAACCGAGACTTTAGACCATTTAATTGTTGCCTTCGATGAAGGGTATATCGATGAACAAACTTTAAAGGATTTCGAATCTCAATTGACTGAGGTTAAGAAAATACTGAATGGATATATCAAGTATCTCGCAAAGGCAAAGCAACTGCCATTAGATACCGATGAAACTCCCCCTAATAACTAATTTCTAATTACTCATAACTAAAAGTGAGCAAAGCGAACGATGAAGATACTAATACTAGATAACTACGATTCATTCACCTACAACTTGGTGCATTACCTGCGCGAGTTGGCGGATGGTGCTGAAATGACCGTGGTACGAAACGATCAAATTACACTAGACGAAGTGGAGGCTTATGATAAGATTTTGCTTTCTCCTGGGCCAGGAATTCCAGAAGAAGCGGGAATTATGCCTGAACTGATCAAGCGTTATGGTGCAACCAAAAGCATTTTGGGTGTTTGCTTAGGGCATCAAGCCATTGCCGAAGCCTATGGCGCTTCACTTTATAATATGCCCGAAGTGCTGCATGGTGTGTCGAGCAAAATTAAAGTGGTGAAGCCTGAGGATAGATTATTCAATGGGATTCCAAGTGAATATGAAATTTGTCATTACCACAGCTGGAATGTGAGTAAGGAGAATTTAGTCAATGAACTTGAAGTCACTGCTTATGATGAACTCGGTGAAATCATGGCCATCAGTCATAAAGAGTATGATGTTAAAGGCGTACAGTTCCACCCAGAATCTATCATGACGGAGTATGGGCATAAGCTGCTTGAGAATTGGCTGAAAGCAGGGGCTCAGTAAAGAGTAAATAGTTATTGGTTATGAGTACTGGCCCAATAGTAATACTCATAACTAATTTCTCAATAACTAATAACTAGTTAAAGAAGATGAAAGACATACTAAACCAACTTATAGAATATAAATCGCTGGATAAAACCACAGCAAAGGAGATTTTGATGAACCTCACATTGGGGAAATATAATCAAAGTCAGGTGGCGGCATTTCTTACCGTGTACTTAATGCGAAGCATCACAGTAGAAGAACTCGAAGGTTTTCGGGATGCCATGCTGGAACTTTGTGTGCCGGTAGATATTCCAGAATATGATGCCATTGACCTTTGCGGAACAGGCGGAGACGGAAAGAACACCTTTAATATTTCCACACTAAGCTCATTTATTGTGGCTGGGGCAGGGCAGAACGTAGCCAAACACGGAAATAATGGAGTGTCATCTGTTTCTGGTTCTTCTAACCTGATGGCACATTTCGGTTACGAGTTCACCAACGACATTGGTAAGCTGAAAAAGAGTTTGGATGAAAGCGGAATTGCCTTTTTACATGCACCGCTTTTTCACCCTGCCATGAAAAACGTAGCACCCATTCGAAGAGACTTGGGCGTAAAAACCTTCTTCAATATGTTGGGGCCAATGGTAAATCCTTCCTTTCCCAAAAAACAATTGGTCGGAGTGTTTAGTCTAGAGTTGGCCAGATTATACGGCTACCTTTACCAAAAAACAGATAAGCAGTTTGTGATTTTACATGCCCTCGATGGCTATGACGAAATTTCATTGACAGGAGGCTTTAAGAAGATCACGCACTTGCAGGAAGAAATTGTTCAACCCGAAGATTTAGGACTTACTCGAATTCAACCTGAAGCTATTTTTGGTGGCGAAACGGTAGAAGAATCGGCTAAGATTTTCGAGAAGATCTTAAAAGGAGAAGGCACAAAAGCCCAAAACGAAGTGGTGATTGCCAACTCGGCCATGGCTTTACAATGTGGTAAGGGCTATAACATCGATGATGCAGTAGGCCACGCACGGGAATCACTCGAATCGGGGAAGGCATTGAGGGCGTTTAAACGAATTTTAGAATTAAAATAAGGCTGACAGTCGATAGACCATAGTCCATCGTGACTATTGACTATTGACTATTGACTATTGACCAACATGGATATACTACAAAAAATAATTGCACACAAAGAGAAGGAAGTAGCCGAACGAAAAGGGCTTTTTCCGCCTAAGTTATTAGAGCAGAGCATATACTTCGAGAGCAAAACCGTTTCGTTAAAAAAGTATTTGCTGCGGGAAGATAAATCGGGGGTTATAGCTGAATTCAAGCGTAAATCGCCTTCAAAGGGAATAATTAATGCGCATGCTAAAGTAGAACGAACTACTATTGGTTACATGCAGGCAGGTGCTTCGGCACTTTCTGTATTGACAGACACTGAGTTTTTCGGAGGGAAAAACGAGGACCTTTCTACGGCTAGAAAATTCAACTTCTGCCCTGTACTAAGAAAAGACTTTATCATTGATGAATACCAAATCATTGAAGCCAAGTCGATTGGTGCGGATGCTATTCTGCTGATTGCTGCTTGTTTAACGCCTGAGAGACTAAAACAATTAGCCGCATTCGCCAAAACGCTTCAGTTAGAAGTGCTGATGGAAATTCACAGTGAAGAAGAGTTACATCCCTACCTCTCACCAGATTTAGATGTGGTAGGAGTAAACAACCGTAACCTTAAGACTTTCGAAACCAGTATTGAAACTTCAAAAATGTTGGTGGACAAAATCCCGAACGAATTTGTGAAGATTTCAGAAAGTGGTATTAGCGATCCTGCTACGATTGTTGAGTTAAAAAAGGCGGGCTTCCAAGGTTTTCTAATTGGCGAAACCTTTATGAAAACGGGTAGGCCAGAAAGAGCCGCTGCTGAATTTATTGAGGCAGTTCAGAAACAGTTGTCAGTATAACAGGAAAAAAGTTGATCAGAAAACAGCCCCGAAACTTCGGGGAG